>Ga0207757_100004_pt1 | contig 460588 bp, 470 predicted proteins | sample A23P3SouthBayCA_2_FD_187752 | JGI IMG/M metagenome (GOLD analysis project Ga0207757, IMG submission 187752) | Aerobic enrichment media microbial communities from Eden Landing Ponds, California, USA - A23 P3 (2) (SPAdes) | ecosystem: Environmental > Aquatic > Marine > Unclassified | place... | reverse complement strand
AATTCCGTGAAATCATCCTCAAAGCCACTGTCTACAACCTTCGCCGGAGCGTCCGATACCCGTGAAATCCAGCGCGGTGTACCGAAACTACAGAGCCCATATCTTCAATTCACTCCCGGTTCCTCGTCCAGGGCAAGACGATCGTCTCCGTCAGCGAACCGTTGAGATCTCTGGACGACTCGCGGCTGTTGATGAACGCTACGCTGACTGGGCGGAATCAGTTGGCGTCGATTATGGTCCACTTGATGAGGAAACGAAACAGGAGAAAATCTACGAACTGGATGCGGTCGTTGCTCATCTCTATGGTCTGACCAGCGAACACGTGGAAGTCATTTTCGAAACTTTCCACGAGGGATGGGACTACGAGGAGCGGTTAGAGCGCGTTCTCGACTACTATGCGAGCTGGGCGGATCGACTGGACCTTGACGACGCTGACCGTGAGGCGGAACAAGCGGGTGGAACCAGAAACGATGACTGAACAGCCACAGGTCGTCGACAACCGAGACGGGAACACGCTCGCCGCCGCTATCAACACATATCTCTCGGACCTCGATGAGCGGCTGGCTAACGACCCAGACCTCGACATTGTCACCGGCTACTTCAACCCGAGAGGGTACTTTTCGGTCGCTGAAGGGCTGGAACACGTTGACCAAGTTCGCCTTCTAATCGGTGCCCAGCCCGACCAAGAGGGCAAGGAACGCTGGCGACAACCAGAGGAACCACGAGGGGAAGCGTACGAACGCAAGCGCATCGAGGAGGCACTCCAGACGCTGGATCAGAATCTCGAACGCGACCGGGACTTGCTTGGCTTCTCGCGTGATGTTGATCAAGGACTTCAGGAACTCGTGGATTTCCTCCGGAGCGACCGTGTGGAGGTGCGCCGCCACGAGGATAGCTTTGTCCACGGGAAGGCATATTTGTTCTCGGACAGTCAGGGGGCGATTGCTGGATCATCGAATTTCACCGGCGCGGGACTGAACTCGAATCTGGAGCTAAACCTCGGTACCTACGATCCCCACGTAACCGGGCGCGTCAACGATTGGTTCGAAGACCTCTGGGAAGAAAGCGAACCGTTCGACCTCGCCAGTCTCTACGAGGAACGATTCGAGCCCTACGATCCTCACCTCATCTACCTCCGGGTGCTCTACGAACGGTACGGGGATGAACTGGAGGAGGAGCGAGAGGACGACGGAGGTGCCATCAACCTGACCAACTTCCAGCAAGACAGTGTCAGGCGGGCTAACCGGTTCCTCGACAAACACAACGGCGTCATCATTGCTGACGAGGTCGGGCTCGGGAAGACGTACATCGGTGGTAAGCTCCTCGAACAGTACGTCCAGGAGAACCGACAGCGTGCGCTCGTCGTTGCACCAGCGTACCTCCGTGATGGAATGTGGGAACAGAAGCCGGCTGAGTGGGGCGTACAATTCGAGACGGTATCCTACGCTGAACTCCGGAACGACAGCCAACTCGGCGGCGACGCCAACAACCTCAGTCTTCCTGTCGACGAGTACCAGTTGATTGTCATCGACGAGGCCCATGCGTTTCGCAATCCCGGAACCCAGCAATCCCACGCACTCCGGACGCTCCTCCGGGGTGATCCCCCTAAGGACGTGGTTATGCTCACGGCCACGCCGGTCAACAACTCGCTCTGGGACCTGTACTACCTCCTGAATTACTTCATCAGGAACGATGCGGCCTTTGCCAACGAAGGTATCCGGTCGCTTCGAGACCAGTTCAAGGAGGCTCAGGCGGAGGACCCGTCGGACCTCAGTCCCGATATGCTGTTCGACGTCCTTGACCAGACGACCGTGCGTCGGACCCGACGGTTCATCAAGAACCACTATGAGAACGCGACGATGCCCGATGGTGACGGTGGAGAAGTTCGGATTAACTTCCCTGACCCGAAGCCTCAGCGTGTCGATTACACTTTCACAGAGACGTTCGGCGACGAATATTTCCACGATGTCGCGGAAGGGCTGGCGGCTGGTGATCGTGACGAAGCCGAGCTCACGCTGGCTCGATACCGTCCATCGTACTACCTTGAAGGTGAGGAAGACGCTTCGGAACTCTCACTGGTCGGGCTGTTGCGGACGGGCCTCCTCAAGCGATTCGAGTCGTCGAGCTACGCTTTCAAGAACACCCTCGACGGGATGATCTCGCAATACCAGATTGCACTCCAACTCATAGAGGAGGGCTATTTCCCTGAGACAAACGCGATTGATGAGTGGGTTGAAACGGATAGTGACGAAGGGATGGAGGAAGTCTTCGATGAGGCAAGCGACGGAAATATTTCGCTGGCGGCGGCGGATGCTGATCCCGCCGAGCTTCGGGCTGACCTGGAACACGACATCGAGATGCTGGAGCGGTGGCGTGATGGGGCACAGGCGGTCAGTCGAGAAGATGACGAGAAACTCCATGCGCTCCGTGATACGCTTGAGGAAATCGTTGAGACGGCGAGAGAGGACGCTGAGGCGCGACAGATTTCGGATGAGGATGTTGAGGCGGCCTTCCGCCAGAACCGCAAGGTGCTGTTGTTCTCCTACTACGAGGACACCGTCGATTGGATTTACGAGTACCTGGAGTCCATCGTCAGCGAGGACGAAGACTTGTCGTGTTACGAGGGCCGCATTGCCGCTGTGTCCGGCGACGGCTCGAAGTACGGCGTCACACGAGAGGAAGCTGTCCACGGTTTTGCACCGAACTCAGGTGACGCCCCACCGGATGCCACGGACGAGTTTGATATTCTGATTGCGACGGACGTCCTGGGTCAGGGGGTCAACCTCCAAGAGGCGCGAAACGTCATCAACTACGACCTCCCGTGGAACCCGATGCGCGTGGTTCAGCGGAACGGGCGTATCGACCGCGTTAATTCCCCACACTCGGAAATCTACCCATTCTCGTTCTTCCCCGAGGACCGACTGGATGATCTTCTTGAGCTCGAACACCGGGTTCGGGAGAAACTCACCCAAGCGGCACGCTCCATCGGCGTAAGTGGGGGCGTTATACCAGATATGGAAACCCTCAATCAGAACTTCGCGGAGAAGGTCGAGGAAATCGACTCGATCCAGCGAGAGGAATCGGACTTCTACGAACAAGGTGGGGCTGAGGCGGCGGCGTATTCCGGTGAGGAATATCGCCAGGAACTCCGCGAGGGACTGGAGGACCGCGAGGATCAGATCACGTCGCTTCCGTGGGCCGCTGGGTCAGGATTCCGTGGTGAAGACCCAGGCTATTTCTTCTGTGCTCGGGTCGGGGACGAGGTCTTCATGCGGTTCGTCCCACACGAGATGGATGGGGACGACGAACTTGTTCAGGACACTCTGACCTGTCTGAAGCGCATCGAATGTACCCGTGATACCGAGCGTGCTCTCCCCGATGCGATGCGAGACCAAATCTACGAAGCGTGGGAGACAGCACAGGAGGACATCTATCGTCAGTGGCAAGAGCAAACGGACCCGTTGAACGTCCAGCCTGACATCCGCCGACTGTTCCGTGAGGTGGGCCAACATCTCCGTGACCACTGGCCTGATGATATGACCCAGGACGAGCTTCAAGAGACTGTGGAGGCTGTAGAGGCTCCGTGGGGTCGCAAGTACGAACGTGAGCTTCGAGAAATCTACGAGGACGAGTCTCTCGGCCCTATCGAAAAGTCACGGGAGCTGGTCGACAAGGTAGAGGAGTTGGGGCTACAGCCGTTTGAGGCTCCTGACCCACTCCCACCGATTGAGGAAGACGAGGTGAAGTTGGTCTGTTGGATGATTGTGGCTCCCGAGGAAGATCAAGACGATCAGGAAGAGCGATCTGGACTGATGTCACAGGTGACTTTCAACGTATGAACGACAAGGTCCCTGGGGAAAACCGATGAAATTTGACAAAATATTACAGCGAAAGTCCTTCGGAAACGGGGAATTCAAATTCGAAGACGTAGCACAGACCCAGGTAGGCCACGAAGATGGTGAATATGGGTACTTCATTATACAATCCAAGAGGAAAAAAAGAATACAGACAGGCACCACTATCCAGTGGAATAACAGTGCTGTCATCTACTTTGAAGACCCCGATCCCTTCGAAGATATTTATGAGATACTTGACCGTCGATTAGACTCTGAATTTGATCTGGAGGCCAGTACAGGCTTCATCCCCGCTGAGGGAGAATATGAGGGCAAGGATACAGCAAATACGGACATCTCTGAGGTTCGTGTCGACGTTGAAGAATCCGGAATCAGCTTCTATTGCTTCGATGACTCACGGGATCTGATAGGAGCCGTTTCAATCCCAATTGCGACCGCTTTCGAGGAGGGAGAGTATACTGACGAAGAGAATTTACAAGTATTCCATGCGATGGTCGACGAAATTTCTGAGAGTTTCAAAGACGCCCGCGAATCTAAAGAAGACACAATGGACAAAGTACACCGTACCGCGTTAGAGAAGGTTGAGAGGATTTGTAGTAGGTTCCACTCCGCGGCAAAGCAATTGCGTGACACGCATTCAAACTCGGATGCATTCGAGATCGAGAACGAATACTCCGTTCAATCCCTATTACACTCCTATCTCAAACTGGAATTTGACGATGTAAGAGACGAAGAATATAACCCAAGCTATGCTGGAACACAGCCGCGTATTGATTTTCTAATTGAGGACCATGGTATTCTGATTGAGGTTAAACACGCCCGAGAGGACAATGGCAAAAAAGAAATAAAAGAACAATTAGCGGTTGACAAGGACCATTATCGGAAAGGAGAGTATGACCACCTTGTATGTTTCATTTATGATCCCGATGAAGTGATAACTAATCCGGACGGGTTCAAAAAAGATATTGAACTTGAGGAGTCCTCAGTCACGGTCTTGATTTCTCCGTAGCCCCCGATGCCATCAACCTCGACGTAGCATAATGTTTCCAACTGGAATTTCAGCGACCAAGTTGGTTGGTTAAGCCGATTGACTCGCAATTTCAGCGTACGTACATATGGGCTTGTGTATATGTATGTGCAAAGCCTCTCAATTCCCCGCCGTTAAGATAGCATCACTGAGAGATAGATGGGTCCACAAATCGAGATACCACCTCGGCTGGTCAGAACGGTCTACCGGAAGGCGAGTGAGCGGAATCAGTCATTTGAGGAGCGGGATGACTGGGACAATCAGGCCAGGAAGTGGGGTGTGGACCCCGAAGACCGGCATGTGATCGGACTTATGGGTGAGATGGCGTTCGCTATCTATGCTGACCTTGAGATCGACACTGAGCTCGTAGGGTGGTCAGACGGAGGCGTCGATTTTGAGGTTTCAATTGATGGCGTTGAGCGGACAGTCGACGTGAAAACCAGTCAGAAGGAGCCGTATGTCTTACCTGTGAAAGAGTGGCGTGTTGAGTCCGATTATTATGTCTTGGGCCACTTGGAAGAGACGACGGTCACGTTCTTGGGGGCCGCAACCAAAGAGATGGTTCTCGACAGAGATCGATCGAAATCAAAGTTCGGTCATTACAACTACGAAGTTCCAGTCACTTCCCTGAACCCAATCCCAGATAGCGAATCTATCGTCGGTTAGTACGTTCCAGTGACCGTCCCTTATCGAGAGACAGAGGGTGACTCCTCCCCGTGAGTCGCGGTTGAGTATTTTTCAGCCCTCTCCACAATCGTCTCAGCCAGTTCTTCCCACCGCTCATCTTCCACATCGCTCTCTATTTCCGCAAGGGCATTCGCCAAGCTTTCCGGATCAATATCCGCCCAGTCGAACAGCTCAGACACACCAAATTGATCTTGGAGTTCGTCGTAGTGCTCTATGATTAGGTCCTTCTCGTGTTCGTTGATGTCGGGCGTGATGACATTGAACGGAAGGACAGCCAGGAGTTCCGAAATGGCTACATCACTGACAACGCGGTCTGAGACGACTTCTGATAGGTCCTCACTTGCACCTGTCTTCAGGAACATCAGTGCCTCATGGGTTCCCGACAGGTGCTCGTCGACGTTTTCGTGCTCAGGATAGATTGACAATCTCGAAAGTTCAAGCGGCATCGCGGCAACAAACGCATCTGGGTGTTCATCGAGGATTTTTTCCGATACCATCGGCTTCAGTGCTTCTTCTAAGAAGCGGTCGGCACTTCCATAGTCGTGTTCTGGATAAACCATATAGACCCGCATATACGCCGCGGCATCAGGGAACCCATTTTCGGGATATTTTTTGCCAATACGCAAGTGTGGGAATCGGTCTATAGCCTCCTCAAAGGCATCATCGTAGTGCATCCTCCGGGAGAAAACCAGATACTTCGTGGCATCATCCCCTATCTGTTCCATCTCGTCTTTGATTCGCTCGGCGGTTTCACGGTTGACAGTCTCCGTATCGATCTTCCCACGCGCGATTAGACGGCCCAGTGTTCTCCTGAGTTCGGTTGAACGCTCTCGGTCATTGAATAGGACAATCGCAAGTTGGTCAGTCGTCCCATAGTCAGTAGCGAACTCTAAGGCCAAATCACGAGGATTCTCTGGCTCGTGATCGAATAATGCCGTAACCTCCGCCTGTTCTATTCTCCCATACTCTATCTTGTCGTATGCGCTCAGTAGTTCAACAGTCCGCTGATCAAGGGAGCCAAGGTTGAAATTCGATAATAGCGACGCGATCTGTGTCTTCAGCCGTGCTTGCTCGATAGGACGATCACTTGAGTCAACTTCACGCGCAAGGAGAAGGATGAGGAGAATCTCCTGACGATAGCCTGAGATCTCCCCGAAACACTCGTGAATGTAGTTCTCATAGACCTTCTCCAACGTGGGTTCCTCGTCATCTTCCGCGAGGGTATCAATTATCTCGTCTTGCTCGCTTATTTCGAGACCAATCTCGGAGGCCCGATCATTTACACGACTCACGAGTTCGGAGATGCGCTTTCGGTGGGCTTGCTGGTCACGTTGCCGCTTGTAGATGTCTTCTACTCGATGGGCTGTGGGAACGCTTACAGCCGCGATGAGGGCAATCAGGGCCGTTGCTTCGAGCGGGAGCGTCAGTAACCTCGTGACGAATACCAGGACCCCAATAAGAGCGTAGAGAGTGAACAAAACGACATCCCGCTGATTCATATTCTGTATAGATTCGATATGTCCAGCATTATATTAGTTGACTCTACACCGATGGGGCTGGGTACGTCCTGTCTCACGCTACGCCGGTTTGATAGTGGCATTCGGTTTTTCGAACGCGCCCGGACTTTGTCAAGAATCATCTGGGTGCCATCAATTTCAGTGGCTACGGCTGGTTCTGTAGGTTGTCTTCAGGAACGTGCTCCTGTGACACCCGAGAATGCATCATCGCTTATTTATACACTCGTGTAGTCATTTCGGGATGAGAAGGACCGGAAACGGTCGAGAGACAGCAATAGTAGCCTTGAATCGTCCGATTTGGTCCGGTGTCGACCAGGACCTTGGTAAGGACGAGACCCCGGATTCAAATTCCGGCCTAGGCTTCTAACGCGAACAAACTGCGCGGAGTTTCATCTCCGCGCTTCCCTGGAGCGTGTGTACCGGTAGCGGCATTTGAATCCCTGGAAGACGACCAGCGGGCGTCTTCCTCCGGTTCAAATTCCGGCAGAGGCTTTCTACAACGAATTAACTGTGCAGCGCGCCGCGACTCCGTGATCAGGTGAGGCAATAGCGGCAGTTGCAAGCCCGAAATTGCACCGAAGCGTGGAATCCCGAAACCTTCAGTTCTGCTGACTGCTTGCAAAGGGATATACCGCTGTAGGCCTAACAGTGCATGTGAGTACCACACAGGACGAGGCGGCAGATGCGGTATCGCAAGACGAGAGCAGCCGCCGCATGGGCCCTGCCGCGCTGGCATCCGTCGCGTCCGTCGCCCTGGCGCTGTATTTCTATTACGTTCGCGGCGACAAACAGCGGGGTCAGTTCATCGGTCTTTGGCCCGCAACCATCCTCGGTCTCGCTGCGTACCTCAAACTCGGCGAAATCAAGCGACTACTCGAAGAGGGCGCTACCTGAGCAGGTGCTGCCGCCGGTTTCTGCCGTCGTATCGCGTTACAAACAGCCGCCGCTCGACCAGACACCACTATCGCCACATGCGCTCAACTCTCGCTCAGACCATCACACGCCTCGACCTTGACACTCGAATCCAGTACGGATTGATGCTCCTCTTCGGAGGACTCTGCCTGCTAGCGGCGGCCGCCCCGCTTGGCACCCTCACGAAAGCCGTCGTTGTCTCTGCGTTGTTCGGGTTTACCGGCGGGCTCTGGGTATCACACCTCGTGCAGATTATTCAGCGGGCCGCGGAAACGGCACAGCCCGAGGCCGAGCAATGACCGAAGACGTTACCGATGACCCGCCACAGACATCCGGCTTCCTCGCCGGGCTCGAGTTTCTCACCGGTGAGGACCCCAGCGCAGGCTCGTTCCTGCTGGTCGTTGGGATGGTCACCTGCGTCTTCATCGCCGGATTCCAGCTCACACTGGATCCCCCGATTTCGACACTGCTTACCGGGCTCGTCCTCGTCATCACCGTCCTCAGTTTCATCATGGGCGCGGTGCTGGATATGCTCAATTACTTCGACACGCCGCGGAATCTCGAACGCTGAATCCAGAGCGCGGACGGACCCGGTTCCCGACGACGCTATGCTGTCAGCTCTTGCCGGCTACCGGCTCGGTTCCTCTGCAAGTGCTGTCTCGCGTAACTGCTTGCACTCCTCGCTCTCGGCCGTCAGTTCGGGTACGGGCGTCGGTGTGCCGTCGTCGACGGCGACGAAGGTGGCGTAGGCGCTCGTCGTCTCCTCCGTTTCGCCCGTGTGTGGGTCCTCGCGGGCGACCTCGATTCGGACCCGGACGCTGGTTCGGCCCGTAGCGTAGGCATAGGAGTCAATGAGCGCGGTATCGCCGATGGGAATCGGGCGCTCGAAATCGACGCGGGACATCTGCGCGGTGACGCAGGACTCCCTGGCGGCCCGCATGGCCGACATCGCCCCGATCTCGTCCATCCACTTCATGACGATTCCGCCGTGGGCGCTCTGGTAGTTGTTGGCATGGGTCGGCTGGACGCGTTCGCGGTTGACGATGTGCGTATCGGCGATGGTCGGCATACCTCCTCGTAGAGCGTGTCCGGGGAAAACGGTGTGGTGCGCCGCTGACGGGATTCAGCAGCGACTGTGCGCATTCACACTGTCGTCGTGGCGTGTAATCGCCAATCAAACAGCCGATTCGCCGGAGTTACCCGGTGAACTGGTGGTATTCGAGGCCTTTGTGTTTCATCTCGTTGTGTTTGCGTTCGAGGAACGAGTAGACGGAGCCGTGGGGCGCACCGTCCAGAATCATCTCGGCAGCCTCCCGGACGGCGTCGACCTGCTCCGGACCGCCGATGATGCCCAGCGTCGAGCCGTAGATGACCACGGCCGCGCCGGAGAGTTCCTGCATGAGTTCCCGCGTCCGGCCACCCTCACCGATGAGACGGCCCTTCTGGCGGCGGAAGTCGTTCTTGTTGCGGGAGGCGGCCTCGATGTCGATAAGTTCGAACATCATCATATCGTCCTCAAGCAGCGCCAGCGCGTCGTCTGGCGCGAACCCGCGGCCGATGGCCTTCACGATGTCGGGACCTTTCAGCGCCGTCACCGGGTCGCCGACGGACTCGACTTTCACCGTGCCGTCCTCGGAATCGATATCCAGCCGGACCTCTGCGCGCTCCTCGATCTCGCGCATGGTCTCACCTCCCTCGCCGATCAGCACACCGATACGGTCCTGCGGAATCTTCACGTGTTGCATAAGTATACTACCCCGTAGGAGGTTCTGCCTGTTTAAAACTTCGGCAGTCGCGTGACTGACAAATGCCGGGCGGCCGTCCGCCGGCAGAACCCGCTTCAGTCCAGAAACTCGACGCCGGTGATTTCGAACCGCGCGCCGCCCGTGTCGCTGTCGGTGACGAGGATGTCCCAGCCGTGTGCGCCCGCGATGGTCCGGACAACCGAGAGCCCGTAGCCGCTGCCGTCTTCGGCAGTCGTGAAGCCGTGGTCAAACACGTCCTCCTGATTGTCGGCCGGGATTCCGGGGCCGTCGTCCTCGACGTAGAAGCCGTGGTCCAGCGGGCCGACGCGGACGATAACGGCGCCGTCGCCGTGTCGAGTGCTGTTCTGAAAGAGGTTCTCGAACAGTTCGATGAGGCGGTCGGCGTCGGCGCTCACCGAGCCGACGTGGTCGTAGTGGAGCGTGGCCCGCTCGGTGGTTCCGCCGGCCCCTTCCCAGGCGGTGTCAACAACGTCCTTGACGTTCGTCGTTTCCGGGTCGGTGACGACGTTTCCTTGCTTGGCGACAGAGAGCAGGTCGTCAACGAGGCGGGCCATCCTGTCGCTCGTCTCTTCGAGCGCGTCGAGGTGTTCCTCGTCACCGGTTTCGCGGGCCAGATGCACTCGTGAGGAGATCACACTGAGTGGGCTCCGCAGATCGTGGGCGAGGATATCCGTGAACTCCTTGAGCCGGTCGTTCTGGCGTTCGAGCATCTTGTCGTACTGGTGCTTCTCGGTCGTGTCCTGGCTGACTGCGACGAACCCTTCCGGGTCTCCGTCCTCAAGCGGCGAGAGCGAGAGGGTCGCCCAGAACACCGTCTCATCAGCCTGCCGGTGCCAGTGCTGTGTCTCTATGGGGCCATCTGCCGCCTCGGTCAGCAGTGCGTCAACGGTCGTCTCCATTTCTTCGGGGTCGGCAAACAGCATGTCGACGTGGTGGCCGACCGTCGCGTCCCGGTCGTAGCCGTACAGCGTCGCTGCCGGGTCGGGCCAGGTCGTGATGGTGCCACTAGCATCGAGCATGAACACTGCATGCGAGGACAGTCCTTCGATGAGGCGCTCAGACATCGAGTCGTCATTGCGCGCTGACTGCTGGTCCGAACTGCTGTCTGATGGTGTGGTGTCCATCAGCCGTACCTACCCGGGACAGGCAACCGACAGTTCACGCTGCATGAAGAGCACTGTGAGAGGTAATCCATACTGAGATATACCACGCCTAACATTTTACACACTGTGGTTTTCACAGCCAAAAGGAGTTGTGATGAACCGGGTAACAGAGTGCAGTACTGCGGTTTACTTGCAGGGGATTACGGGCATGACTAGCAAAGAACACTGTTCATTTATCGACACGGCGACAAACACTCACCTCAGTAAACCTAGCGATGCGAACAGAAAGCAGGTGACTACTCCTCGTCGCGGCGGTCCGCCGGCGTCCCCTGCGGGACGGCGTCGTCGTCGCTCCCCGGGGCGGTGTCGTCCTTGTCCTTCGGCGTCGCGTACTCCCGGACGTACGCGAGCAGGTCCTCGGGGGTGGCGTCGACGCCCTGTCTGGCGAAGAAGTTCGCGACGTTGCGGCAGTCCCGTTCGAGGAAATCGTCGGCGTTGGGGTGGTGGATGGTCACCGCCTGTCCCAGGTCGATGATGTACAGTTGGCCCTCGTGGAAGACGATGTTGTACTCCGAGAGGTCGCCGTGGACGAGGCCGGCGTCGTATAGCCGCCGGGTGTACTCCTTGACGACCTCGTAGGCCGTCTCCGGGTTCTCGATGTGGACCTCGCTGAGACGTTTGCTGCGGCCCTCCTCGGTCCCGAGATACTCCATCACGAGGACGTTCCGCTCGACGGCGATGGGCTCCGGCGTCCGAACGCCGGCCCGCCGTGCGCGCTTGAGGTTCGACGACTCCTTGCGGACCCACGCGGTGACGACCTTCTTCTTGTCCGAGCCGATGCCCTCGAATCGGGGGTCGCCGTCGAGATAGCTCCGCATGTCCTTGAAATCGGAGGCGTTGATGCGGTACACCTTGACGGCGACCTCTGTATCGCCGGACAGCGCCGTGTAGACGTTGGCCTCTTTGCCGGTCGAGATCGGCCCGCCGAAAGCGTCGATGTGGCCGTCCTGAACGAGCTTGTACAGCGCGCCGTAGGTGGCGTCGTCGAAGACGCTGGCCTCGACTTTGAATTGATCGGCGTCCTTGATGCGCTCGCGGAACTCGCTGAACTCGCGGTCCCGCTTGCGGGCGATTTTGTCGGCCTCTGTATCGGAGACGTCGACTTCCTCCCATTCGTCGCCCGGCGAATCGACGTCGTCCGTATCGAGCAGGCCGAACTGCCCCTCGGTCACGCTTGCGCCTCCGTCGAGCCCGCGGCCAGATACATATCAGACTACTCCTGGATGTGTCCCTCCTCGCGTAGCTGGTCGGCGTCCTGTTTCTCGTAGCGCCACGTGATGTCGGCCTTCTCGTCTTGCCAGTCCCAGGGTTCGACGAGGACCACGTCGTCTTCGCGTATCCAGATCCGCTTTTGCATCTTGCCCGGAATCCGGGCTGTCCGTTCGACGCCGTCCATACAGCGTACCTTGACGCGGTTCGCGCCAAGCATGTCCATGACGACGGCGAACACCTCGTCCTCTTCCGGCATCCGCAGGTTCTTTCTGCTGTCGTTGTCGCTCATATCCGATACTTCGACGGGGAGAGGTTTAAGGTTTGGAAAAAGTGGACCGCGAACGGGGGTCCGGGCCGCCGGCGATGGGTGGGACAGACGCGTGCCGGGGCCGTAGTGGAAAGAACTGGGATCGAGGGACTGACCGTTAGTCAGCGCCGAGGCAGCCGACCCACGAACAGTCGCTACAGGTCTCGATACCCTTCTCGGTCGTCGTCTCGCCACGGCAGCGCGGACAGACGGAACCGACTGGTGGCGCCTGTTTGGACTTACTCATCGGTGATGATGTCCGCCGAGAGGCCCTGTGCCATCTCGATGTCCTTGGAGTTGTTCAGCGTCCAGGCGGTGCGCTCGGTGACGGCCTCGATGACCTCGCGGCCGCTCGGGAGGCCGTTGCCGGACTTCTTGACGCCGCCGAATGGCAGGTGGACCTCCGCGCCGATACACGGGAGGTTCCCGTAGGCGAGGCCGATCTCCGCCTCGTCGCGGAACTGGTTGATCTGGCGGTAGTCCTCGGAGATGATGGCCCCGGCGAGGCCGTAGTCGACGCTGTTGTGCATCTCCAGCGCCCGGTCGAAGTCACCCGAGTACTCGAGCAGCGCGACGTGGGGACCGAACACTTCCTCGTTGATACAGCGCAGGTCCTCGTCGTAGTCGATCTCGTAGACGAACGGGCCGACCCAGTGCCCTTCCTCGTGGCCCTCGGGAATCTCCTCGGCACCGAGGTCGGCGCGGTCGACGAGCACGTTCGCGCCCTCCTCGCGGGCGAGGTCGTTGTAGCGTTTGAACTTCTCGACCTGATCGTCCTCGATGAGCGGCCCCATGAAGGTGTCTTCCTCCAGTGGGTCGCCGACGGCGATGTCTTCGGCGACGTCGACGAACCGCTCTTTGAACTCGTCGTACAGGTCCTCGTGGACGATGAGGCGTTCCGAGGAGACACAGCGCTGGCCGGTCGTCTTGAAGCTGGACATCACGGCCGAGTGAACGGCGATGTCGAGGTCGGCTTCCTCCGTGATGACGACGGCGTTCTTCCCGCCCATCTCGCAGGCGGCGATCTTGCCGGGCTCGCCGCCGACCTTGGAAGCGATCTTGTGGCCGACTTCGGCGCTCCCGGTAAAGAGGACCGTCTCGACGCGGTCGTCCTCGACGATTTCGTTGCCGGCATCGCCGAAGCCCTGGACGAGGTTGAACACGCCGTCCGGGATGCCCGAATCCTCGAACATCTCGGCGATGATGTGAGCACACCACGGGGTCTGCTCGGCGGGCTTCCAGACGACGGTGTTGCCCTCGACCAGCGTCACTGCGAGGTGCCAGAACGGGATGGCGACCGGGAAGTTCCACGGGGTAATACAGCCGACGACGCCCTTCGGCTTGCGGCGCATGTAGGCGTCCTTGCTGGCGATTTCCGACGGTACCACGTCGCCGTGTGGGTGGCGGGCGTTGCCGGCGGCCCACTCGACCATGTGCCAGGACTCGGTGACGTCGGCCAGCCCTTCGCTGATCTCCTTGCCACACTCCATAGTGACGATTTCCCCGAGCTCCTCGTGGCGGTCACGCAGCTCGTGGTAGATGTCCCAGAGGTACTCCGCGCGGTCGATGTGCGAAAGCGAGCGCCACTCGTCGTAGGCGTCCTCCGCCGCCGCCAGCGCGCGGTCGACGTCGGCCTCGGTTCCGCGGTGGAACGAGGCGAGCGCCTCGCCGGTAGCCGGGTTCTGACTTGTGAACGTTTCCTCGCCGGTGCCTGTCGTCCATTCACCGTCGATGTAGTGTCGTCGTGAGTCGTCTGCACTCATAGTATGTACTGTATGCGTCCCCCACCAATATGTTCCACCGTCCATGGTCAGGGGGGTCGGCTGCTGTTCGCCATGGCCTGATATCCCCTCGAAAACCGGCATTGCCTACCATGGTCGGTGTTCCCCTTATGAACCGCACCTTTATTTGCGTCCATATCGTGGCTACCTTTAGCACCCCTTCATACGGAGGGCACCCAGTATGAGCGAAGTACAATCAGAAGACGGCGGACTTCAACTGACTCTGAGCATCTGGCACCCCGACTGCTGGACGCTCGAAGTCACCGACAAGACGGCGGCTGGCCTGTTGGCCCACGGCGTGTACAACACACAGAACGGCAGCGTGAAGGGGCTGTTCACGGCGTACGCCGACAGTATTAGCGAGGTCGAGGCCCTCATCGACGCGACCCGTGACTCGTCGCTGACCGACTCGGTGCTGGAACTGCGCGAGCGCCACGGTGCGACCGGAACGGGTTCCTCACCGGGGAACACGACCCGAGAGCTATTCGTCGAGTATGACCCGGACAACACCATCAGCGGCAGCCTCCTCTCGCGTGGGTTCATCCACAACGACCCGGTTCGCGTCCGCCACGGCCGCGAGCACTGGCCGGTGTTTTTCGCGGACTCCCGCGACGAGGCAGAGTCACTCCTCGACGAGATCCGCGAGGAACAGTCGGCCGATATCGAAGTAACTCGAATCACGTCCGCCGGCGGCGGCAGTCCGCAGCAGCTCCGGCGGATGGACCGACTCTCGGACAGCCAGCGTGAAGCGTTCGAACTCGCGCGACAGGAGGATTACTACGCGTGGCCGCGCGGCATCTCGACGCGCGAACTCGCGTCGAAACTCGGCGTTTCGAAGACGACGCTGCTCGAACACCTCCGGAAGGCCGAGGCGAAACTGCTGGATCCGGACTCCTAGCTCAGGACCGCACGGACCGCGAACAGCGCGTTCTCTTTGCGTTCACGGACGCGCCGGTAGAAGTAGGAGAACCACTTGTCGCCGTAGGGGATGTACTGCCACATCGGGACGCCCTCGGCAGCGAGCTCACGCTGGGCGTCGTCGCGGACGCCCATCAGCATCTGGACCTCGTAGTCGGTGCCGTACTCGTCGTGAAGGTCCTTCGCGTAGTCTATCATCGCCGGATCGTGGCTGCCGACGGCGATGCCGCCCTCGAACTCCTCGAACATCAGTTCGAGACAGTCCCGATAGGCTTCGTTGACGCGCTCTTTCTTTTTGTAGGAGACCTCTTTGGGCTCGGAGTAGGCCCCCTTGACGAGTCGGACCTTGCCCGGAAGGGGCGCAAGCCGTTCGAGGTCGTCCGGCGTGCGTGTGAGGTTCGCCTGCGTACAGACGCCGACGCCACCCTCGTGTTCCGTGACGAGTCGCTCGTACGCGTCGAGAGTCACGTCGGTCGTCGTGTAGTCTTCCATGTCGACCCAGACGAAGACGCCGCGGTCGTCGCCTGCCGCGACAATGCGTTCGAGGTTCTCGACGAACACGTCGTCGCCAACGTCGAGGCCGATCTGGGAGGGTTTGACTGAGATACAGCAGTCGAGCCCGCTTCTGTCGATCTCTTTGACCAACTCGATATACTGGTCGGCGTCCTCGTCAGCGGGCTGGCGCTCGTCGTAGTGTTCGCCTAACAGATTCAGGATGCCCTTGACGTCGTCGTCGTTGAGCGAAGCGACGTGGTCGAGTGCCCCCGGAGCTGTCTCCCCGGCGACGAAGTTGTTCGCTATCGGCGGGATCATTACTGAATTTACGCTACTATATTAGCCTAAATAGACCCCCTACCAAAAAAATCACTTCTGTATCAGATGGAAGCAAGTGGTGGTGAAGCCGCTGGCTGTCTCGTCGCTGTCCCGGCATCCCGCGTGCACGAACCTGCTGTGTCCCTCAAATGCCCACCTGACAGACAACAGATTGACATATTCGCCGACGCCGAAGTCATCGGACTTGGATGGACCGACTCTCACGCCCAGATGCGTCTCTTTCGGCGCGGATTTCGTTTGTTCCATACCATACACTGGGTAGGAAACACCTTTCAAAAGTATTAATCCACGGCTTGCCCTACGGGAGGCAGAACCTGCAACCTACCATGGACGGGGACACGGTTATACAGGGAGTTGCGAAAAAGAATATCAGTATACCATGAACGAACATGACATGCGTTCGATTGACAGGCGAAGCGTAATGAAAGCTGCTGCCAGCGCCGGACTCATCGGCCTTGCCGGTTGTTCCGGGGGCGCTCCCGAAGAGAGCGATGGCGGTGACGGCGACGGAGGTGACGGCGGCGACGGCGAATCGACGGATTCCTCGACGGAGTCCGGGTCTGACACCTACACCATCGGGATGGTAGACAGCCTCTCCGGCTCGCTGTCCGCGTTCGGTCAGCGGAACCAGCGCGGGAAGGAAATCGCGCTCGACGACGTCAACGCCGTCGGCGTCAGCGGCGGCGAACTGGAAATCTCGCAGCAGGACGATCAGAGCACGAGTCAGGGCGGGGTCAGCGCGGCTCAGACCCTCGTCAACCAGGAAGGGGTCCCGCTGCTCATCGGCACCGTCGGGAGCGGTGTCAGCACGGCCATTCACGAGAGCGTCGTCCAGAACACGGACGTCGTCCAGATCAGTCAGAACAGCACCAGTCCGAACCTGACGAACTTCCCGGACCTGCTCCGGATGCCGCCGGCCGGCAAGGCACAGGCAGAGGCGATCTCAGCGCTCCTCGACGAGGACGGCAACGAGTCCGCCGCGCTGGCCTGGATTAACAACGATTACGGTCAGTCCGTCGGTGAAGCCTTCATCGAGGCCTATGACGGGGAGATTGTGTACAACGAGCCCCACGACCAGGGCCAGTCCTCCTACAGTAGCACCATCTCCTCGATGTCCGACACCGACGCCGACGCGTGGGTGTTCATCACCTACCAGCCGGAGTTCGCCACGATGTCTCAGGAGGCGTTCGACCTGGGCGTCACCGACCAGGCCGCCTGGTACGGTGGCGACAGCGTCAAAGGACCGAAAGTCCTCGAATCGGCTCCCGAGGGCAGTCTCGACGGGATGAAGGCCGTGGTCCCGAGCGTCCCACAGGACGCCGAGAACTACCAGGCGTTCGTCTCGGAGTTCGAGGAACGCTTCGGCGAGGAACCCACGTCGTGGTCGGCGTACGCCTACGACGCGGTGGTCGTCAGTGCACTCGCCATCGAAGCCGCCGACGAGTTCACGGGCGCGGCGCTCAGTGAAGTCGTTCGGGACGTGACGCGACCCGAGGGTGAGGAGGCGACCACGTACGAGGACGCACACGAGATTCTGGCCAACGGCGGTTCGCCGTCGGACGTGGACTACACCGGCGTGAGCGGGCCCATCGACCTCGACGAGAACGGCGACCCGGTCGGGTTGCTTCAGGTGTTCGAAGTCGTGGACCACGCGTACGAATCCGGCGGCTTCATCGAGGGCTAAGGCGGCCGCGACCCCTTCCCATTTTCACCAATGGCGCAGATATTACAGTACCTGGCAAACGGGCTCGTTTTCAGTAGTATCATCATCCTCGGGAGTATCGGGCTCTCGCTGGTCTACAGTATCGCGGACTTCGCGAACTTCGCCCACGGCGATACGATGACGCTGGGTGCCTACGGGGCATTCGTCGCGTTCGGTGTGTTCGGTGGTCTCGGCGGCACCGTTCTCGGTCTCCCGATCGGGTTCTTCCTGGCCCTGGCAGTCGGGATGGCGCTGGCGGCCGTCGTCGCCGTCCTGACCCACATTCTCGTGTACAAGCCCCTCGATACGGACTCAATCGGACTCCTCATCACGAGCATCGGCGTGGCGTTTGTCTACCGCGCGGTGCTCCAGGCGTCTTTCGGGACGGACTTCCTGCAGTACGATATCCGTCGCAGCGGGCCGATTCCGGTGCTGTTGGACACGCTCGACGTCGCGGTGACACAGCGGGACGTCGCGATCATCGTCAGCGCGGCGGTGCTGGTCGCCGGTCTGCACCTGCTGCTCCAGCGGACGACGCTGGGCCGGAAGATGCGCGCGACGGCCGACAACCCCGATCTCGCACGCGTGAGCGGCATCCGGACCGACCGCGTTATCCTCGTGATGTGGGTCGTCGGCAGCGCCCTGGCCGCCGCTGGCGGCGTTTTCCTCGCGCTGTACAGCCAACTCGACCCGCGCATCGGCTTCAACATCCTGCTGGTCGTGTTCGCTGCGGTCATTCTCGGCGGCATCGGCTCGGTGTACGGGGCGATGCTCGGCGGCCTCCTCATCGGGATGCTCCACGAACTGACGCCGCTACTTGGAGACATCGGGCTCCCGATCAGCAACGCCTACGCGCCGGCCGTCGCGTTCGTCATCATGGTCGCAGTCCTGCTTGTCAGGCCTCGCGGCATCGCGGGTGATATGACATGAGCGCGCTCGATGTCGGTGCGTACTCGCCCCGGGAGAAAGGCGTCGCGGGGCTGCTCGGCGCGCTTGCCGCGTTTCTGCTCCTTGCGGTCGTCACCGGCTTCCTCGCCCCGGCGTACCTGCTGTATCTCGTCGGGCTGTCGGCGATGTACATGCTCCTCTCGATGGGGCTGAACGTCCAGTGGGGGTACGGCGGCATGATCAACTTCAGCGTCGCGGCCTTCTTCGGTCTTGGCGCGTACGGCACCGCGTTGCTGACGGCGTCCGGCTCACCGATTTCCGGCGGTGTCAGCCCCGTCATCGCGCTGTTCGGTGGTCTCGGTCTCGCTGCGGTGCTCGCGGTAATTATCGGGTATCCGACGCTGAAACTCCGTGACGACTACCTCGCAATCGCGTCGCTGGGGCTCGCGGAGGTCGTACGTATCTTCATCCTCAACGAATCACAGTGGACGGCGGGCAGCGCCGGCCTGACCGGCATCCCGCTGTTCTTTTCCGACTGGCCCGTGCTGGGCGACCTGACGTACCCCTACATCTTCTACGTGGGCGGGACGCCGCTGTTCAACATGAGCCAGTCGGTGGTCACCAGTGCGCTGAACGTCGTGCTCGTCACGGCTATCGTCGCGGCAGTCTACCTGTTCCTCCGGCGCATCCACCAGTCGCCGTGGGGCCGCGTCCTGCGGACGATCCGGACCGACGAGGACCTCGCGGAGACGCTCGGCAAGAACACCTTCGCGTTCAAGATGCAGGCCTTCGTCATCGGGAGCCTCATCATGGCGCTCGCGGGCGTGTTCTACTCCCACCTCGTGTTGTTCGTTAGCCCGCAGGACCTCCAGCCGATCACGACGTTCTACGTCTGGGTCGCCGTCATCCTCGGCGGTACCGGCAGCGACCGCGGCGCGATGCTGGGCGGGTTCACCATTGTCGCCATCCAACAGGGGACGCGCTTCCTGACCGACACCGGCGCGCTGCCCATCGGCGCGGCACCGCTCCGACTCATGCTGGTCGGCCTGCTCATCATCTTCATCGTCAGGCTCCGCCCGGAGGGAATCCTCCCACCGGAGCGCGAACTCATCTGGCCCGACTCGCTGGGCGGTGGTCGCGATGAGTGAGCAGTCGCTCGTCTCCGACGGCCCCGTTCTCGGCAAGGAGGACCCCGTCCTCCGTGCTGAGGGGCTGGAGAAACGCTTCGGCGGCCTCGTTGCGACGGACGACGCGTCAATCGAGGTCGAACGCGGCACCATAACGGGCCTCATCGGCCCGAACGGCGCCGGCAAGTCCACGCTGTTCAATCTCGTCTCGGGCTTCTACGAACCCGACGCCGGCTCCGTCGCGGTCAACGGCGTCGACGTGACCGGCCAGAAGCCACACCAAATCGCCGACCAGGGGATGATCCGGACGTTCCAGACGCCGCGCAAACCGGAGGGGATGACCGTCCGGGAGGCGCTGCTGGTGGGGCCGCACAACCAGACCGGCGAGTCGATTATCCCGCTATTCACCTCGCCTGACACCGTCGAGCAGGAGGAACGGCGCTCGCTGGAACAGGCCCAGCAGATGCTCGAACGGTTCGAGATCGGCGATCTGGCCACCCAGCCCGCGACGGACCTCTCGGGCGGACAGATGAAACTGGTCGAACTGGCCCGCGGGATGATGGCCGAACCCGACCTGCTGTTGCTCGACGAACCCGTCGCCGGTGTCAACCCCGTGCTGGCCGACAAGCTGGCCGGGTTCATCGAGGAACTCAACGAGGAGGGGATCACCTTCCTCATCATCGAACACGACATGAACTTCATCATGCGGCTGGCCGACCCGATCATCGTCCTCAATCAGGGGAGTGTCCTCGTCGAGGGACCGCCCGAGGCGGTCCGGAGCGACGAGCGCGTCATCGACGCCTATCTGGGAGGGCCGTCGGAATGACCGACCCCATCCTCACCGTCGACGGCGTCGACAGCGGCTACGGCGAGGTGCAGGTGCTCGACGACCTCTCGCTGACGCTCGGCGAGGGGGAGATCGCCTGCCTCGTCGGCCCGAACGGGGCCGGCAAGTCCACCGTCCTCAAGACGGTGTTCGGGATGCTGGAGCCATGGACCGGCTCGGTCCGTCTGGGCGACCGCGAGATCGGCGGCATGGCCCCCGAAGACATCGTCCGTATCGGCGTCGGCTACGTCCCACAGACGGAGAACGTGTTCGGTTCACTGACCATCGACGAGAACCTCCGGATGGGCGGGGTCGCCCGCGACGGCGGCCTCGACGAGGTCGTGGCCGAACTGTACGACCGGTTCCCCATCCTCGACGACAAGCGTACCGCGAACGCGAAGACGCTCTCGGGCGGCCAGCGGCAGGTGCTGGCCTTCGCCCGCGCGCTGGTGATGGAGCCCGACGTGTTGCTCATCGACGAGCCAAGCGCCGGTCTGGCACCCAACACTGCCAAGGAGGTGTTCGACGACGTGGAGACGGTCAACGAACTGGGCACGTCGATCCTGATGGTCGAGCAGAACGCCCGCGAGGGACTGGGCATCTCCGACCGCGGGTTCGTCCTCGATCAGGGGACTGTCAAGTTCGAGGGCGAGGCGGACTCGCTGCTCGACGACCCCGAGGTGTCCCGGCTGTATCTCGGCGGCGAATCGCGCCGTTGAGCTCTCACATCGCTGTTTTATTCGCGCTCACCGCGGAGCCGCGACGACGACCCTGCTGGCGTCGCATTCGAACGGACAAGGCAACACAGAAAAGCCCCCCTTGCATACCGCCTGCCAATGACTGTGACGCTGCCGACCGAGGCCGACGACTGGGCCGCCGCGTGGCGCGACCGGATAAACGAGCGTGCCGCGTTCGCCGACAGCGCTGACGACTTCACCGCCGTATTCTGTTTCGAAATCCGCGCTGACGACGCCTATACCGGCGAACCGATACAGTTCGTCGTTGTCATCAAGGATGGTGTCTGTACCGCCGCTGGGACGGTTGCGGACCCCGAGTACGACTTCGCGTTCCGTGGCCCCTACAGCGAGTGGGTCACGATGCTGCAGGGCGATCTGGATATCTCCGCCGCGGCGATGGACGGGACGTTCGACGTCGAGGGCGACACGATGCGGCTGCTGCGCCGCCAGGACACCATCGCCGAGATGGTCGCGGCGGCACAGAACGTCGACACCGAGTTCGAGCACTGACCGACGGGCTTTTGTCCGCCCGCTTGGCCTACACGGGTATGCTCGACAAACTCGGTGCGGTTGGTATCGGCGGCATCGTCGTTTTGCTCGCCGGCATCGGTCTGGTCGCGTGGAAGGCCCCCATTGTTGCCGTCGGCATCGCCCTGGTCGTCGGCGGCCTCGGGCTGGTCGTCTACGGTCTCGTCACGAGCCTGCTCGGCGCGTTCGGACTCGGCGGCGGCATGGGCGGTATGGGTGGCGGCGGAATGGGCGGTGGCGGCATGGGCGGCGACGGCATGCCCTGACGTGGGCACGACTAACAGGCGGTGTCCGCATCGACGTCGAACTCGAACCGTGCACCGCCGTGGTCCCCTGCTGTGACACTGACTGTCCAGCCGTGGGCTTCGGCGATTGTCCTGACGATGTAGAGGCCGAAACCGGTCCCGTCAGCCGTCCGTGACGCACCCGGTTCGAACACCCACTCCCGGTCGTCGGGGTCGATGCCCCGGCCGTCGTCCTCGACCGCGAAGCCGTCGGGCGTCGGCATGACACGAACTGCTATGCCGGTCGTGTCACCTTCGCTTTCCTTGTCAGAGGCCCGTTCGTCGCGTTTAGGGCCGTGTGTTACGGTGTTGACGAAGACGTTCTCGAACAGCCGGAGCAATCGCTTTGCGTCGGCCTCGACCAGTATCGACGGCGGCGGTTCCAGCACTGCACTGCCGGTTTCGACGTGGTTCCACGCTGTCGTCGCCACGTCGGCGATATTGATGGTCTGCTTGTCGGCCGCCAGCGCTCCCTCTCTGGTCGCGGTTCGCATATCGTCGATGATGGCTTCTAACCGCCCCAGCCCGTCTCTGGCGGCGTCGATACGTTCGGGCGACATCTCCCGGGCAGCGAGTTCGAGGTGGCCGCTGGTGACGGCAAGCGGCGTCCGGAGGTCGTGTGCCAGGAGGTCAGCGAACTCCGTGAGCCGCTCGTTCTGTCGCTGGAGATGCCACTCCCGTTCGCGACGGTCAGTGATATCGCGGCCGACACCGCTGAATCCCTGGACTGTGCCGTCGTCCGCCGTGAGAAGCCGGCCGCTGAGTTCGAACGTCACGACTCCCTCCGTCGTCTCGGCCCGCGCTTCGACGGTTGTCTGACCCGACTCGAACACCTCCGCGATGGCTGCTTCAACGGCTGACCGGTCGTCCGCGACGAAGAACTCGGTCGGGTCCATGCCCGACAGTTCGCTATCCGTCAGGCCGAACAGTTCGTTCAACCGGGCGTTCCAGTAGGCAAGCTTGCCTTCCGTGTCGTAGACGTAGAAGACATCGTCGAGCGTCTCGAGTGCGGCCGCCAGAACGCGACACCGGTCTTCCATGTGAGGAATACGCACCCAATGGACATAACTACGCGTACCGACGGCTGGTCGTCGGGAGAGACGCGCTGAACGGGATTTCACGGCCGCGGTCCTGTCAACTGGACGCCGGCACAGTGTCTAGTTCTCGCTCGTCGGTCGGTCAGCCCGGTGTTCGCTGATGATCTGGTCGACCATCTCGGCGTTCTGTTCCTTCCGACGGTCGGCGGCCCGCTCCTCCCAGTCCTCGATTGCGACCTCGATCTCGCTCTCGCGGGCGACGGCCAGTTCGTCGACTTCCTGCACGGTGACCAGTTCGGCCGGTGCGACGGGGACCTCGTTGTCGAACAGCACCTGGTCGGCCACGTCAGAGAGATTGCCGTTCCGGAGGACGAGTTTGGGGTCGATATCGGCCAGCTGCTGGGCCGTCGACCGGCCCGCGCCCGAGGCGTCCCGGAACATGACGATGTCGTCCTCGACGAGGCCGAACCGCTCGTCGGCGTCGGCGATGGCGTCCTTGGTGAACTGCTCGACCACCTTGACCGGGGTGAGCCCCTCCTGTTTCTCCGACACGTCGGCGAAGTTCGAGTGGTCGAGCTTCCATAGCGCCTTCAGCCGGTCGAGCTTGTCGGAAAGCGCCTCGCGTTTCTCCTCTTCCTCCTCGACCTTCCGTTCGAGGGCCTCGTTGCGGCGCTGGAGCCGCGTCACCTCGCGGTCCTTCCGGACCTCGCGCCGGCCTTCGCTCCGGGCCTTCTCCAGCTGTTTGTCCTTCTCGGCGAGCTGTTCGTCCTTGCGCTTGATCGTCTCTTTGAGGTCGTCGACGTGTGATTCGAGCCGCTCGATTCGGGCGTTCAGCCGCTTGATCTCCTTTTCGTCGTCGGTGAGCTCTCGCGGCTCGTGGGCCGTGGCATCCTCGTCCTCGCCGTCGTCGTCTTCGAGGTCACGCAGCACCGTCTCGACGCTCTCTTCGCCGGCGACGACGCGGTCGATGACCGGCCCCACGTCGTGCTGTGGCGGGACCTTGCTCGCGACGCGCTCGAACTGGTCAGCGTGGTTGTCGAAAGCGTAGAGCGCGGCGGCCATCGCGTCGCGTTCGTGGTCGTTGTCGTAGGCCTCCTCCCGGGTCCGGTGTTTCTTCTCGTCGACCGGAAGGTCGGTGTCGGGTTCCCAGCCAGCGGCGCTAAAGGAGCGGCGGAGCTTCTCGACGGTTTCCGGCATCGGCGTCACGTCGGCGGCGACGACGACGGGCCGCCCACGCTCGATGATCCACTCCGTCGTCGCGGCGGTGTCGTCGGTTCGCGAGGAGTACACGTCCAGTACGGTACCGTCGAGGGAGACGACGGCGGCGGCCGTCGTCGTCCCGGGATCGACGCCGACGACGACGTGGTCGCGCCGTTTCGCCAGCGGCTTGAACTCGATACCGTCCCGCCGCTGGCGGTCGATTTCGACGCGCGTGTCGCCCGACCGCGCCCTGGATACGGGGATGTCCTGGGGCCGGGCCGACACCTGGAAGACGGCGTTGGAGAAGCCGCCGTACTTCTCGGTCACGTCCCGCTCGTACTCTAGGCCGGCGGCGTCGAGTTCGGACTCGATCTCGCGCGCTCGCTTCCGGACCGCACCGTGGATGCGCCGCGTGTAGCGGTCCTCCGACCAGCCGCCTTTCCCGGTCGAGCGGCCCCGCGAGACCTTCACCTCCGTGGTGTCGGTGAACGCGGACACCTCCTGGCCGACGTTGGCGGCGGCCAGCCGGGCCGCGGCTTCGGCCTCCTCCATCGGGTCCTTGCCGTAGGGGACGCCGTGGCGCTTGGCGACCCGCGAGAGCGGCTCGGGCCGCTCGTCGCCGGTCACCTGCACCAGTTTCGTCTCGTCGGGGAGCGAGCCCAGGACGTGAATCAGGGCGTCCTTGTCCTCGGCGAGTTCGTACATGTTGTCCGTCGCGACGATGGCCGGCTCCTCGTCCTCGATACGCCGGCGGAGCTTCCGCCGCGAGACCACGTCTCGCTCGACTGATTCCCCGTCGAAGACCACCAGCGCGTACGACGGCGCGTCACCGCGCACGTCGCCGCTCTGGATGTCGACCCCGAAGACGACTGCGTCGAGCGCTGCCGTGCGGTTCACGAACCATGGTAGGCGACGGTCGACTATAAATCCGTTCCGGGCCCGGACGGGCTTCGGGACTGGCTTCCGACAGCCAACCGAAACGTCTCTTAGCCGGCCCAGTCAACTGCCGGACATGATCACACAGCGGTACCGCGCTGGCTACACTTCGGAGGCAGGTCGGCATGGCGTCTGAGAAGGAGAAGATGCTCGCGGGCGAGCGCTACGACGCGAGCGACCCGGAACTCGTCGCGGCCCGCGAGCGCGCGAACGAACTCACCCGGGAGTACAACCGGACCGATCCATCGGACACCGACACCAGACAGGCACTCATCGAGGACCTGTTCGGATCGGTCGGGGCGGACTGTCACGTCGAACCGCCCTTCCGGTGTGACTACGGCGACAACATCCACGTCGGCGAGGGCTTTTACGCGAACTTCGACTGCGTCGTGCTGGACGTGTGCCGGGTCGACATCGGCGACGACTGCCTGCTCGGGCCGGGCGTCCACATCTACACCGCGACGCATCCGCTGGACCCGGACGAACGACGCAGCGGCGTCGAGTACGGAAAGCCAGTGTCTATCGGCCACAACGTCTGGATCGGCGGCCAGGCGGTCATCAATCCGGGCGTCACCATCGGCGACGACGCCGTCGTCGGGTCCGGCGCGGTTGTCACGGACGACGTCCCTGCCGGCGTCGTCGTTCAGGGGAACCCCGCATCAGTCGTGCGGGAAATCGAGGAGTGACAGCCCCATGTAGCAGCCAGGGCTGAACAGACGTGGCCCGTCGCGGGGTTCTTCGCGCTGTGGCACGTACCGATTGTATGGACACCACGACCGAAGATACGGACACTGCGACCGAAAACCGCGTTCGGACGGTCGAAACACGAGACGAACTCGACGACGTGCTGGCGACGGCCGACCGCGTGCTGGTGATGGTCCGGACGACCGGCTGTACGATCTGCAAGTCGATGGAGCCGATACTCGATATTGCCGCGAAAGCCACCGACGCAACAGTGATCGTGTTCAATCCGAAGGATGACCTCGACGCCGTCGACGCGTTCGACGTTCGGAGCGTCCCGACGTTCCTGCTGTTTGCCGACGGGGACCTTATCGACCGCCGCGCCGACGGCTTCGTCCCGGCCGAGGATCTGATCGAGTTCGTCGAGAACCGGCCGGAATCGGGTGCGTGAGCTGAATCGTCATACTGAGACAATACTTTTGCCCCCGCTTGTCGAAGCGGTCTGTTGATGGCCCTCCGAATCGGTTCCACCCTCCAAGAGGCGGGGTACCGCCTGTTCAGTCGGACCGGCGCGATACTGCTCGCGGCGTTTTTCGCCCTGATGATCGGTTTTCAAGCGCTAATCAACACGATTGTGGCGATAAGCTTCACCAGGCTGGGTTTCGGTGAGGCCACCGCAGCCCTGCCGCTTACCCTCGACATTCCGCTGTCCGTTGCGGGTGCTGGTGTCGCCGTCGGCTCCGTGGTCTCGCTGTATCTCACTATCGTCAGCTTCCGGACGTTCGTCGCCGGAGCGCGCGACAGTTTCCCCGACGGCGCGTTCACGCGGAACGTGCCGCTGGCGATGGTGAACGTCCTCGTCGGCGGGATCGTTTACGGCCTGCTCGTGTTCATCGGGTCGCTCTTGCTACTCATTCCCGGCATCTTCGCGTACGTCGTGTTCATTTTCATGATGCCGTACATCATCGTCGAGGACCGGAACTTCGTCGCCGCACTCAAGGAGAGCTACCGGCTCACCGAGGGCGACCGGGTGGCGCTGTTCGTACTGCTGTTCATCGTTATCGCTGCCGCGGCGCTCGTCGGCGGGATCGTCGGCCTCATCGGTGCGTTGGCGCTCCCTCAGCCGGCCGCGCAGTTGCCGACGGTCGTCATCCAACCGCTGGTGTCGCTGTACAGCACCGCGGTTATCGCAGTCGCGTTCGAGCAACTCAGCGAGACTGACGGGATACCGCCGTCGGCCCCGAGCGAGGACGGCAAGCCAACTACGGCTCTCTGACCGGAGCCGCCGGCTACTGTCGTCCCAACTCGGGACCCGGCGTCGTTCTGTCGGACCGTGACTGTCTTATCCATCCAGTTTCCTACCGGGAGCAATGCGACGGCATCGGATCGGGACGAGTCTGTACGCCGGCGTGCTGTTCGTCGTTCTCGGGACGCTCGCGTGGGCGAGCGGCCAGCCGTTCATCTTCCCGAGTCTCGGCCCCTCGGCGTTCATCCTGGCCTTCCAGCGTGGCGGCGACCGGACAGACCTGGCGAGTGTCGTCGTGAGTCATCTCATCGGCGGCGTCGCGGGGCTGGTCGCGTACAGCCTGCTCGCGAGCGGCGTCTCACTGGTCGCGGATCCGGCCGCGTTCTCGATGGCCGGGCTCCGCCTCGTCGCGAGCGCAACGCTCTCGATTATCGCCACGAGCTGGGGGATGATCGCCACCGACACGGTCCACGCCCCGGCCTGTGCGACGACGCTCATCGTCTCGCTGGGGCTGCTCTCGACGCCGCTCCAGGTCGCGATCATCGTTGTCGGCGTGGGCGTCCTCGTCGCGTTCCACGCGCTCGTGCTGTCCGCCTACCACCGGGCTATCGGCGCGTCTCGCGCGAGTCCGGTCGATGTCTGATATGCCAGTACAGGCCGCTATCCGTTGTGTCTCATTCGTCCGCCAGTTGCACGGTCAGCACCGGCACCGGCGATTCGCGGACGACCGTCTCCGCGACGCTCCCGATGAGGTAGTGGTCCAGCCCGGTCCGGCCGTGTGTCCCCATCACGACGAGGTCCGCCGGAAGCTCCGTGACGGCGTCGACGATCTCCGTCTTCGGGACGCCCTCTCGCCGCGTGGTCTCGACCGAAACGTCCTCGGGTAGCTCGGCGACGGTCGCTTCGATGGCCGACCCGGCGCGCTCCCGCTCCGCCTCGATCCATGCGTCGGTCGAGAGTCCGCTCGACGGGCTCTCGAACCGGTTGCGGGTGTCGACGACCGAGAGGACGTGGACCGTCGCGTCGAACCGACCTGCAATCGTTCCGGCATGCCTCGCGGCCGCACCGATACCGTCGCTGCCGTCGGTCGGGAGGAGGATCGTGTCGTACATCGTCTTAGACACCACCCGTCGCCATCAGGAACAGCGCTACGGCGATGACTGCGAACAGCCCGCCGACGAACTTCTTGATGGTCCCGGTATCCAGTGCGGTCGAGACGTACGGTGCGATCTGGCCGCCGGTGACGGTCGCGGGCACGGTCCAGACGACCATGTTCCACGGCGTCGACGCCAGGTCAATCGAGTGCGCGCCCGGGACAAGGCCGCCGCCGAAGACGTGAACCAGCGATGCCAGCACGGCCGTCGTCGCGACGACGATGTGGTTCGTGCCGATGGCGACCCGGACAGGGACCTCCGTCCGAAGCATCGAGATAATGCCCAGTTCGCCGACGCCGAAGCCGGCCAGCCCCTGGAAGACGCCGCCGATGCTGTAGTTCGCGAAGCGTTCGAGATAGCCGCCGCGCGTGTAGCCGTAGTCGTTGCCGTCGCGGTCGACGCGCGTCACCGTACCGTTGTCGGCCGTTTCGACCCCGGCCGGCCCGAGTTTGTTGGCGTCGTCGGGAAGCGTCGTGTCGCCACCGTCAGCTGACACGTCGGGGTCACTGTCGCCTGCCGCGCCCGGCTCCTCGTGGCCGAGGTCGGCCTTGAAAAGCAGGTACGACGCCGCCAGCAGAGCGATGCCGAGCAACGCGTGAAACAGCGGCTCCGGGATGACAAACGACAGCAGCGCGCCAGCGATGACAAAGGGCACGCTCCCGAGGACGAGGCTCAGCGCGAGCCGTCGGTCGACGAGCCCGTACTGGATGAACGCGAGTGCCGAACTGGAGAGGCCGAACGATTCGCTGATGAGTCCGACTTTCACCAGTGTCTCCGGTGTCAGCGTCTCCCCGGCGAGTAGCGGGAAGATGAAGATGAGAAACGGGACGAACAGCGCCGAGCCGCTGATACCGACCGTATTGACGATGGTCGCACCGGTGACGAAGGCGATGCAGAGCCACCAGTACTCGAACCAGTAGCCGGTGCCAGCGTCCGCAGGCGTCGGTGCGGCGGTGTACACACCGACGACGAACAGCAGCGGTGCCAGAAACACGAAGACGTGCTGGTACTTGAGAAACCCCTTCTGGAGTCGACTTGACGGTGACGACGTGGTCATTGACGCGTGAAGCCAGAATTGTTAATTATCGCTTAAATCCCTTGTTGTCTGGATTCATATCAAAGATTATAGTATATATTTAACAAAGAGAACAAAAACGCACAATATGTCCGGTTTCCTAATATCCCTAATATTTATTTCACAGCCCGTGGTAACGTGTATCGTTATGAGTTTTCCAGAGGGACCGATGGAGTCGGGCGGCCGGTCGAGTTACGATGAAAACGGTTCTGCCGACGCCGCGGACACGGACGGGCTCTTTGGACCCCTGCGTCGGTTCTCGAAGCGGTGGTCCCGCCGCTACATCGAGATGCGTGTCGACGCACTCGAAAGCCGCTGGGACTGATCGGGTCGACGCCTCGCCGCGTTCCGGAAAAGGACTATACTGCCCCCGGCGCAGGGACGGATATGGATATCGCCAGAATCGCTGTCCACGAGTCGGTTGCCAAGGCCTGTCCGCTGGAGTCGATGGTTGCCGCGCTGCAGGGGCTCGGCGTCCCTGTCGAAGTTGTCGGCGACGACGCAACCTTCGATACCAGTGACTGCGTCGTCACGTTCTCTCCGCGGGAGGCGTTTCTGGACGCCGCCTGGGTCCACGGCGTCCGCGCGGGCTACGACGAGTTCGACGTGGACGCCTACGAGGCGACTGGGACAGCACTGACGAACAGCACCGGCATCCACGGCGACACCGTCCCGGAGACTGTCGTCGGTTACCTGACGGCGTTCGCCCGCCGTCTCCACGTCTACCGGGACCGACAGGGCGACGACGACTGGACCCAGGAGCCGTACGAAGCGCCGTTCACGCTGACCGGCGAGCGGGTGTGTGTGGTCGGTCTGGGCACCATCGGCCAGGGCGTCGCTGACCGGGTCGACGCGCTGGGGATGGACGTTATCGGCGTTCGCCGCTCCGGCGACCCCGCCGAGAACGTCCAGCGCGTGTACACGCCCGACGAACTGGATACCGCCGTGGCCGACGCGCGCTTCGTCGTACTGTGTTGTCCGCTCACCGAGGCGACCGAGGGCATGGTCGACGCCGCTCTCCTCGCACAGATGCGGGCAGACAGCTACCTCGTCAACGTCGCCCGGGGGTCTGTCGTCGTCGAGGACGCGCTGCTGAACGCGCTCGACGACGGGACGATTGCCGGGGCGGCCCTCGACGCCCACTGGGAGGAACCGCTGCCAGCGAACCATCCGCTCTGGGACCACGAGTCGGTCATCGTAACGCCACACGTCGCCGCGTTCACGAACCGGTATCACGAGGATATCGCGGCCCTCGTTCAGGAGAACATCGAACGGATCGACCGCGGCAAGTCACTGCGGAATCGCGTCGCGTAAGTTCGCTTCCTGCTATTCGAGTACAGCGACCGGCTGCGCCGCTCAGGTGCCTTCGACTAGCCGTTCTAGCTGCTCGGGCGGGACCGCGCCGCGGGCGGCGTGGCCGTCGTACGCGAACGTCGGGACGCCGGTGATGCCCTGGCGCTTGGCCGCCGTGAACTTCTCGCGGACCGCAGACCGGAGGCCGTCGTCCGCGAGCGCCGACCGGATCTCGTCGCCGTCGACGCCCGCGTCCTCGGCCAGGTCGACCAGCAGGTCCTCGTCGCCGATATCCTGCCCGTCCTGCCACAGCGCCTCGAAAACGGCCACGTCGAAGGTCAGCCACGTCTCGTAGTCGTAGTGCTCCTTGACGTAGTAGGAGGCGATCTGGGCGGGCAGCGAATCGATGTCGGTGGCGATGTCCAGATCCATCTCGACGCCGTACTTCTCCTGGAGCCGGCGGACGCCCTGCTTGGCCTGCTCGTAGTAGTCCTCGTCCTTGCCGTCGTCGACGGAGTGGTCGATGGAGCCGTCGGGGTTGCGCTTCCCGCTCCGGAGGTCGAAGGGGTGCCAGTCGATCTCCAGTTCTGCCTCGCGCGTCGACTGGTACTGCCTGAGCGATTCGCGTCCGAGATAACAGAACGGGCAGACGTAGTCCGAGAAGACCGTGATCCGCTCGCTCGACTGTGTCTCACTCATACGTCCGGGTATGCGTTGCTCGCGGTTAAACGCGGCCACCGTCTGTGTCGAAACAGCGCACGACCGACCGGCCCGCTACGCGCCGTCCCCGACGGTCTCGTGGATGGTCTCCACCCGGGAGACGAGGCCGTCGGCGTCCGCCGCGAGCAGCGTCACGCGCCCGCCGGTACCAACGCCCTCGCGGCCGATGACGGCGACCGGCGTTCCGTCACTTGTCTCGAACGCCCGGTCGATGCCCCACCGCGCCGTGGCGTCGTCGGGAACCGAATCCGGTCGCTCGGCGGGGTCGTACGTCGCGACAGGGCCATCGAGCGACGCCAGCGCGTCCTCGACGGCGTCGGTCAGCCGGCAGTCGACAGCGAACCGAAGTGAGGGGGCGTGTTCACGCGCGGCCAGCAGGGCGCGAGCCACCGTCGTCGACGCGCCGAAGCGGACGCCGCGGTTCGGCCGGATGCCGTTCATCGTGCGGGTGATGCGGCCCTCGACGGCGGCGACCGCGTCTGGCGTCTCTGCGTACGGTGTCGCGCCGGCGACGGTCATCCCTCGGTCGGGGACTAACGCCGACACGTCTGCATCGACGAGTGCCGACACAACCCGCTCGACGGCCTCGCTCGTCGGATGTCGTGCGGCATCGTTGCGCGTCTGGACGAGGTGGTGGACCGCGCCCGGCCCCTCGCCGACGTCGACGTTGTACCGGACGGCGCTCGCGAGCAGGTCGATGCCGCTTCCGACCGCCGTCGGCAGATCGTCGCCGTGGGCCAGCTGCGTCGCGATGGCTGAGGAGAGCGTACAGCCCGAGCCGTGGGTGGCCTCGGTGTCGATGCGGTCGTGGCGGAACGTCGTCACCTCGTCCGCGGTCACAAGGGTGTCGACGACGGCGTCGCCCGGGACGTGGCCGCCCTTCACGAGCGCGCTGTCGGCCCCCATTTCGACGAGGTCACGGCCCGCTCGTTCCGCGGTCTCGGGGTCGTCGACATCGCGGCCGGTCAGGACGGCGGCCTCGTCGGCGTTCGGCGTGACGACCGCCGCTTCGGCGATGAGGGCCTCGTAGGCGTCCTCCGCCTCGGCAGCCAGCAGCCGGTCGCCCGACGCCGCCACCATCACTGGGTCGACGACGAGGTTCTGCAGGTCGGCGGCGTGGTCGACGACCAGATCGATGACGTCGCTCGTCGCGAGCATTCCCGTCTTGACCGCGGCGACGTCGAAATCTTCGACGACCGCCTCGATCTGGGCCTCGATCTCTTCAGTCGGGAGCAGATGCTGGCCCTGTACGCCCGTGGTGTTCTGTGCCGTCACGCTCGTGATCGCGCTGGTCCCGAAGCCGCCACAGGCCTCGATGGTCTTGAGGTCGGCCTGGATGCCGGCCCCGCCGCCGGAGTCGCTGCCGGCGACGGTCAGCACGACTGGCGGCGTCACTGGGGCGTCCGCTCGTGTCATACCCGATAGCTCCACCGGCGGCCACATATCGGTGCTGGTCTCTCAGTTGGACTATATTATGCGCCCGAGTCCTAGTATGCTAATAATACTCCATACCACATTTGAGAAACATTTATGTAGCACTATGTCGGATGTGCCCTTGTACCACAATGGAACCAGCGTCGCGCGATACTACCGACTCCGACGAGCAGTACGGCAGCTTCACCACTGGCGGCGGCGACGTCGTCGTCTATGATACCGAAAATCCGACTGCGTGGCTTCAATCGAGCTATGCGGTACAGGTTGGCTGCTCCTCGGAGCGAAAGTCGGCCTAACCTTTCTACCCGACCGATATCATCGCGATACCGACGATAGCCAGCCCTGCGGCGGCCAGGCGTGCCCGGAAGTGCGACTCATCGAGAATGATCGCGCCAAGGATGACGGCGACGATGGCCTGCCCGTTGACGATGGGCGAGACGATACTCGCCGGGAGTTGCTGGAAGGACAGCAACACGATGTGGTTCGCGTAGGCGACGAACATCGCCGCGACGACGAACTTCGGGAGGTCCCCCCGCCATCCCGGCGGGACCTGGTACCGGAACGCGAGCGGCGCCATCAACGCGGCGATACCGACGGCCATCACCGGGATGTAGGTCGTCGGTTCGATGGCCAACTCCTGCATCAGCACCCGCTTGCCCACGTCCACGAACGCGAACGTCGCAGCCGACAGCAGGGCCAGCTGCGCGGGCCGGGATTGCCGGGCCCGTTCGAGCGGGGCCAGTAACGCTGTCCCCTGCCAGTTCGCGACGTAAACGGCGGCGGTCGCGACGACGACGCCGCCGACCTGCAGCGCCGAGAGGTGCTGGCCCAGCAGTCCGACTTCCAGCGGTAACACGAACACGGGGACGATTTTGCTGATCGGCGAGACGTAGGAGACTTCGCCGACGCGGATCGCCCGAAAGAGAGTGAGCAGTCCCACTGCCGTCACCGCCGTCACGGCGAGCACCGACGCGAGGACGTTGACGCGGTTGCCCGCCGGGAGGAAGGGCTCGCTGCTGATGAAGACGATCGGGAGGTACACGACGGGAACCAGGCTGTACGTAAGCAGCAGGAACACCGGCGACGGGTACTCGGTGAACCACCGCTTCATAACGAACAGGTACACCCCGAACACCAGCGCCGACAGGACGGCGTACGCGATTCCGACGTTCACGGTTGACAACGGCTGGCCGACCCCAATAACTGTTCCCTTCGGCTCGTTAGCGATCACGCCGTCGGGCGATCAGGGCTGCAAGCAACACCGCGAGGCCGGCGATGAACGCGGTAAAACCGCCCCCCTCCGCAGTCGTGGTCCCTGTGTCTGTGGTCGTCTCCGTCGAAGTCGGCGCCGGTGTCGGTTCCGCTGTCTCGGTCAAGACGATCACGTCGACCGCCGTCGTGGTCCGTCCGTCGCCCGCCGACAGCGACACCGTCCCGGGTTCATCGAGGGTGATCGTCCGGGTGACCGTTGTCGTCGCTTGCGGCGGGAGATACAGTCGCTGCTCGGCGAACACGACATCGTCACGGCGGAACGCTATCGCCGCCGTTCCGGGAATGTCGTTTTCGTTAGCGACAGTGGCGGCTACGTCGACCCTGCCGCCCTGTCTGAGTTCGCGCGGACTGGCGGTGACGTCGGTCACACCGGCCGCTGCCGGCTCCGACACGACGACCGTGAGGGTGTCGCCGTCGACGCTAACCACGTATCGGCCGGGGTCGGCAAACGTGTGTGTCACTTCGACACCGGTCCGTGCCCCCGGTTCGATCTGGCCCTGTTTCGCGGCGACGACGGTTTCGTTGACCGCGAGCGTCACGTTGTACGCCCCCGTCTCGCCGCCGGCGTTCTCGACAACCGCGTCGACCGCGAGCGTCTCGTTGGTCGCCAGCCGGACCGGCTCGCTCCCGCCGACCGATGCGTTCGACCGGTACACACTGTCCGCCCGGTAGGCGTCCGCACGGTCGACCGGTGGGAGACCGTAGCCGATACGGGCCGGAATCGACCCGAACAACCGCCGGTGTGTCGTCTCGTTCCACATCGTCACTGCCACCGTCGTCTCCGTCTCCGTCGCGGTCGTGTTCCGGACGCTCGCCCCGCCAGCGGCCTCGACTTCGGTGAGGAACTGCGACTGCGTGACCGGATCGCGATAGCCGTTCAGCGACTGGAACACAGTCTGGAGTGTCTGATTGCGGCCAGTGGCCGAGCGGATGTGGACGTCGGTCCGCCCGGCGACCAGCGCGCCCTTCCTGTAGTTCGCGTCGTTCGTCCAACTCGACCGGTCCGTCAGTGCCACGTCGCTGTAGACGGGCCGTCCGCCCGTTGCGAGCTGTGCCCGGAACTCGTCGAACCCGATCCGGTCCTGTTCCAGCGTCAGGACGGCGGCGTAGTACGTCGCCCAGCCCTCGACCGTCCATCGCGTCTCCCGCGTCGTCTCGTAGGCCTGCCGGCTGTGAACGTACTCGTGGAGCCAGACGTTGTTGGCGGTATCGAGCGACTGCCCGGACTGGACCCACATGTCAGCGTCACCGATTTGATACCCTTCGACGCCCCACTCGACGGCCCCGGACGGCGCGGCGACGACGAACACCTGCTCGTCACGGTCGCCGACCCGGAGCGCGTTCGACGCGTTCGCCATCGAGTCGAGAACGGAAATCGGCGAGGCCGTCATCGTCGCCCGCTCCGGAACAGCCAGCGTGAACGTCTGGTTGTGCGCCGTCTCCTCGAAGGTCGCTACCTCGCCGAGGTACACGACTTCCTCGCCCGCTGCCCCCGGTCCTGCCGTCCGGACCGTGCGGTTGTACCTGACGGGCTCCTGGCCAGTGTAGCGCCAGCGCGTTGGCGTCAGCGACCGCGTGAGCAGCGCCCAGTCGCCGGTATCGACGCTGAGATACCGGCCCTCTGCCCCCTCCGGCCCGCTTTTTTCGATTGTCTGGTTCGGATTGATGCGGTAGCTGATCGTCGCCGGGTCCGTCGCCTCGTCCCACTCGTAGACGGACTCGTTGACGCGCTCGAACCCTCCCGTTTCGGTTACCGTCGCCGCCGCCGGGACGTGTGTTTCGAGGTCGACGACCCGGTCCGGGACCTCGTAGGTCAGCGTCACTGCGACCTCGCCCGACTCCTCCGGCACACGCGCGTAGGTCTGTGTCTGCCGAATTACGTCACCGTCGTCGGTCTGTGTCGCACCCGACGTGGCTGCCCCTGTCTCCATGTTGGCCGCTGTCGCGGCGGCTGCCCCGACTGTGTCCCCACCCTGTCCTCGCGGCTGGCGGTGGTGCGTATCGGCGCTTCCTACCCGGACCACCGGGCCGTTCGACTCGACAGTGGCTGTTGTCTCGACTGTCCCACTGCTATCTTGCTCCGATGCCATGTCGGCCTGACACGTGCCGTTCTCGCCGTCTACGCCGGCCACCGTTTCGGCGCTTGCCCCGGTCACCGTGCCGTGATCCGGGGTCGCCGCCACCGGAAGCGGCGTGATTCCCCCACCGAGGAGAAGAACCACGAGTCCGACGGCCACCACCCGCCGGGGTACAACGAACATTGCGAACAGTTACCGCCCCATGGTTGAAATAGTTGACCGCCGATCATGGGCGTTGGTATCACGTAACAACAACGATCTCGGCCGGTCGCTTTCGAAAATCCTTACGAGGGCACAAAAACGGTTCTGGACGTGACCACTCGTGGTCGGCTGCGGTGGATACTGGCAAGCAGGCCACAGTGAAAACCAGCGAGCAGGTCACAGCAACGGCTTGCCACGCCGCTCTCACGAGAACCGTTGGCAGTCAGGAGTTCAGGCGACGTTGAAACCTTTGTCGCGGAGGAAATCCTCGACGCGGCCCGTGTGATTGCCCTGGAGCTCTATCTGCCCGTCCTCAACAGTGCCACCGCAGGCGAACTTCGATTTGAGGTCCGAGGACAGCGAGTCCATGTCGACGTCTTTCGGGTCGAATCCCTCGATAATCGTTACCTCCTTCCCGTAACGGCGCTCGTCGATGCGGATGTTAATCTCCTGGGACTCCTTAGCGACGTCCTCACAGACGCAGAGCTCCTCAGGCAGCCCGCACGTCGAGCAGACTTCCGACATTACAATCGCGCCTACGAACACGACCTATTAAACACTGTCGGGGACTACCGGTCGGAGACGATTCCATCGGCGATTTCGACGGCCTCGTCGGCAATCGCTTCGTCGACCTCGCCGCCGTACCGGAGCCGTTCCCGGAGCGTCGCCAGCCGACGGACACGGTTGTCGGCCCCTATCGCGTCGAGATACGCCCGCACCGTCTCACCGCCATTACGGGCCCGGTGCTCCTTCGCGAGGACGTACATGGCCCGCTGGAACGCCCGTTCGACGTCGGTCTCGGGGTCAACGCGGCGCTGGTATCGCAGCCACACCGCCCGGTAGGCCCGCTCGCTGAGTCCGGACCGGCGTGCGCCCGCTGCGATGCCGAGCAGGGCGACGACACCGAGCGTCATCTCCTCGCGTGATGGGAGCGCCGGCAGGCTCAGTCCCGATTCGCCCGAGCCCGGCTCCGCTGCAGTGCCGGTTTGTGTGCTGGTTTCTGTGGCCGTTGGCGTCTCAGTCGGCTCGGCCTCGGTACCGTTGGTCTCGGTCAGCGGGGCGGGCGTCGACGTGTCGGAGGGAGTGTACCGTTCTACTGGGACACCGTCGCCGACAGTGGGCGACGATTCGTCCGAACTCGCCTCCTCGATACGCTGCTGTCGGATTTCCTCGCGTGGCCCGGACGGCGTCGGGTCGAACTGCACCCACCCCTGGCCGGGGAAGTACACCTCGACCCAGGCGTGGGAGTTGAGCCCGCGGACGACCCACCGGTTCTCCTCGATGCGCTGGCCGGACGTGTAGCCGACAGTCATGCGCGCCGGGATGCCCTGGGTCCGGAGCATCGTTACCATCGTCGTCGCGAAGTAGACGCAGTACCCTTCGTCCATCTCGAAGAGGAAGGCGTCGGCGACGTTGAAGCCGGGTCGGTCGACCTCGAGCGAGTAGCCCTTGCTCTCCTGCAACCACCGCTCGACGACTAGCGCCGTCTCGTAGGGGTTTTCCGCGTTCGCAGTGAGGATAGATGTCCGTTCAGTGACCCGGTCCGGCGTGCTGTCTGGAAGCTGGGTGTACAGCTCCGCGGTCACGCCGTCGTAGTCGGTGCCGGCCCCGCGCAGCCCGTCCGGGGTTGCTACGAGCAGTTCACTCCTGACCTCGTAGCTGTCGCCCGCCGACAGCGTGCCGTCCGGCTGGAACCCGCCCTCGCTGGCGACCGACACTGACGGCTCCCCCGAGTAGCGGACTGGTCGCCAGGCGGCCGGGACCGTGCCGATGGTCGATTCCGCCTGGAACTCCTGGCGAAGCGTTCGGGTCTCTCCCTCCGGGGAGTCGAGGCGCTGACCGTCGTACGGACGGGGGTTGCCCGTCCGAACCCACCCGTCGCCGGTGTAGCGGTCATAGGAGGCGACCCGCCAGTAGCGCGGCTCCTCGCTTTCGACCGTATACCGTATCTCCGGCGTCAGCGAGATGCTCCCGAGCACCGAGAGGGACTCCCCGGCGTCGAAGAGGCTCCCCTCGACAGTCTGGCCGTCCGACCCGTCGTCGTACGACAGCAAACTATCCCGGGTGATCGGCACCTGCGAGAGCGCCGCTGGGACGACGATTATCGCCGCCAGCTGTTCGAGAACGGCGCGCCGACCGGTGTTGATGCCCTCGCTGTCGTCGCCTGCGTGTCCCGTCTCGTCACCGCCGGACATCGCGTCGGGCCGCTTCGTCAGGTCCGCCGGCTCGTCCGCCGACAGCGTATCGAGCGTCCCGAAGCCGATCGTCGCCGCGATGCCGACCACGCCCAGCAGCGTGGTCACCACGCCGGCATCGGTCGTCAGGGCGAAAAACGCGAGCGCTGTGCCGGCCGCCGCTGTCGCCGTCACGTACCAGCGCCGCAAGGCGAAGTACCACGTCAGAAACACCGGTGCCGGCGCGAACGACAGCACCCACAGCCTGACCTTGGCGATCTGCAGCAGCGACCGCCCGGTCAGCAGGGCGGCGGTGTCGGCCAGCAGCTCCGTCACCGCCGGGTCCGTCGAGAGGTTCAAGATGTACGCGCCGAGCCCGCCGGCGAACAGCACCGCGCCGACAGCGACCGCGAGGGGCGGTCTGAGCACGCGGGCCAGCAGCGTCGCACCGACGAGCGAGAGCGCGGTGAGCGCCAGAAACAGGGTCGGGTCGCCGACCACGTCGCTGAGGTAGAACATCGTCCGTAGCGGCGCGCCGATAGCCAGCGCCGCCGCAAGCAGCGCCAGTATCCGGGACCCGCTCCAGGGGATCTGGTCGCGGACCGCGGCGGCGCTCATCCGCTCACCTCGCCCGCGATGGGGTTGTCCCGACTGGCGGTCACGTCGGCGAAGGACTGGCGGCGGCCGTCGACCGACACCGTGACGCCGTCGCCGTTGGCCGTGACCACCACGTCGGCGTCGTCCGCCCGGTCGGTCCGGCCCGCGTCAGCCCGGGCCAACAGTTCGAGCAGTCGCGTCCGGTGGGTGTCGCCGTACCCCTGCTCGACCGCGCCGTTCGGGACGGCGAGTTCGACCGCGAGACCGCTCTCCAGCGCAGCCATCGTGATAGTCGCCGCTGCGGCGGCCATCTCGTCGTCGTGGCCCCGCTGGGCTTCCGCAGCAACGAGGAGGTTCCGGTCGCTCCGGCTGTCGGTGAACTCCTTGACCAGCAGGTCCTCGCGCTTGGCGCTGGACTTCCAGTGGACGTCCCGTAGCGAGTCCCCGCTGACGTACTCCCGCAGTCGGTCGAACGACTGCCGGTCCTCACTCTCTGGCGTGAACGTTCGCGCGAACGCGTCCGTCCCGCCCAGCCGGTAAACGGGGGGATACACCAGTACGGCTGTCCTGCTCTCGATAGTGTACCGCTCCGCAACGAGCCCCAGCGCGTCCGTCACCGTCGCTTCGACGGGGCCGACCTGTTGCTCGCCCCGGGCCGTGTAGGTGACTCGGTAGGTCACCGTCGCGGGCAGGGATTTAGTGACGGTCGTCTCCCCCTCTAATCCCTCAGAGAGCCGGTCGGTGACCGTTGCGATGCCGCTGCCGTCGACGCGGAACTCCACGGGCTTCGTCTCGCCGGGAAAGCCGCGGTGGAGCCGGCCCCGTTCGACGGTCGGCGCGTCACTCCAGCGAACCTGGACCGCGGCGGCGAACACGCCGACGAACAGCGGGCCGGCGACGGCGGTGAGCCCGGGCTGGCCGAATCTGGCACTGATAAGCAGGGCGGCGACGGCGACGGCGAGGACGGCGAAACCGCGGCGTGTCGGTCTCATTCGACGTAGACGGTATCGAGTGCCTCTGCGACGAGTGCCCGGGCGTCCTGCTCGCTGCTCTCGGTGCGGATGCGGTGTGGGAGGACGACCGGCGCTTCCGTCTGGATATCGTCGGGGATGACGTAACTGCGCCCGTCGAGGACGGCCCGGGCCTGTGCCGCCCGCAGCAGCGAGATGCTCCCCCGCGGGCTGACGCCCAGTTGTGCGTTCTCCCGGGTGTACCGCGCCAGTCGGGTCGCGTACGAGCGTATCGGCTCTTCGACGGTCACCTCTGCCACCGTCTCCCGAGCGGCGGACAGCGCTTCGAGGGTGGCGACCGACGTGAGTTCCTCGATGGGATGTTGCCCCACCACGTCACCCAGCATCTCCGTCTCCGCCGCCTCGTCCGGGTACCCGAGGTGGAGCTTCGTCATGAACCGGTCGAGTTCGGCCATCGGAAGGTCGTAGGCCCGGTTCTGCTCGACCGTGTTCTGCGTGGCGATGACGGTAAACGGCTGTGGCACGGGATGTGTGGTCCCGTCGACGGACACCTGCTGTTCCTCCATCGCCTCTAACAGCGCCGACTGCGTCTTCGGCGGTGCACGGTTGATCTCGTCGCCGAGGACGACGTTGGCGAAGATGGGGCCGGGCCGGAACTCGAACTCCTGGGTCTTCTGGTTGTAGACGTTGACGCCGGTCACATCGGTCGGCAGGAGGTCGGGCGTGAACTGGATGCGCTTGAACTCGCCGTCGAAGGAAGCGGCGACGGAGCGGGCCAGCATCGTCTTGCCGACGCCGGGAACGTCCTCAAGCAGGACGTGTCCGCGGCCGAGCACTGCCGTCACGATGTGCTCGATAGCGTCGTGTTGTCCGACGATGACCTGCTCGACGTTCTCGATCACCTGATTGGCGACGCGTGTCGCGTCACGGAGGGGACTGTCCGACTGTTGACTGCGTGAGGTGTCAGTGTCTGTCATAGTCGCGGTCTCGTGGGACGACGGCTTGGCACGGGGACTGGTGGAATATTCTGCCCCATCGACCAGTAAGTATCTTGTGTGGGTTGCCACATGCTCCGGGCCGTTCGGTTCTGGCCATCACTACGGCGTGAGCGTATGTAACTCTGTGGATGCGTGAGGTCCACACACATCCGATTTACGGCCGGTAGCGCGGTTCACCAGGACTTACAGGCCCCACAGACGAGGACGCCGTCCTGCGTCCACCGCCGCTCGACGACTTCGCCACACTCGGCGCAGGCCGCTCCCTCGGGCGACCACGCGTACGTCGTCACGGCCGGTTCGACCGCGTCAGTCGAGGCCTCGGTGTCAGGGGCTTCGCGTTCCGTCTCTGCAGTCCCGTCTCCCCCGGACGTACCGCTCTCCTCCTCCTCGCTTTCACCGCTAGCATCGAGAAAGTCATCCAGCGAGGCGTCTTCGGCCATACACCTTGGTTTTGCCCGCAGTCACAAAATACTCTGTCGGTCGTTCCGCCTCCATCCGTGTTCTGACGGGCCGCTTCCCGACCGTTATTCGGTGGCGACGCCGACGGTCAGCAGCGTCCCCAGTTCGCGGTAGCGCTCGACCATCGCCTCGCGGGTCTCGAACTCGTCCGTGGGAAACGCATCCGCCGGCGGGATCTCGACCTCGCGGTCGGGGATGGTGTCCTGTGAGGCCACGGCCAGACCCGCCTTTCGGAACGCCTCTCGGTACTCCGGGCCGCTCCAGCGGGTCATCTCGATGTCGATGAACTCCTGCCACTCGTGGGAGTGGACGTTCTCCTCGTAGTAGTTCACCGCGATGTTGGCGGTCCCGCCCGGTCGCAGCACCCGCGCGATCTCTTCGAGGGTGTGTAGCGGGTCGCTGGCGTAGTAGAACGCCTCCATCGAGAACACGTGGTCGATGCTGTCGGTCGCAAACGGCAGCGCGTCGAAGTCGCCACGCAGGAACCCGATCCCGTCGTCGTCGGTGTACTCGCGGGCGTTCCGCAGCATTTCCGGCGACCCGTCGAGCCCGTAGCAGGGGCCGGCGTCGTTCGTGTCCCGGAGCGCGCGGAGCGCGTAGCCCGAGCCCGTCCCGAGGTCGAGCACCGTATCACCAGGTTCGACCGGCATCCGGGCGAGGACGCGCTTGGCGGTGTGCCAGTGCCGGTCCTCCATCCCTCTGTCTTTGCCTTCGGCCGCCCACTCGTCGAACTCCTCGCGAACGCTCATATCTCGTTCCAGTGTCGGGAGGCCCAAAACCCTCGCTGTTCAGCGCCAGTGGGCCACCGCCCGCCGGGAACGCAAACGCAAAGTAGGGCCACGCTAACGTTCAGGTAATGCAAGGACTGCTGTCGGAACTGCTCCAGAGCATCATCGACATGCCCGGCTGGTTCATCGACGTGGCACTGAACGACCCGCTGGCGGCACTTATGCTCGCCGTCGGAGCGGTCATCACGACCGTCTCGGTCGCCTTCTTCGGGTACCTCTCGCTGGGGGCCGTGCTGTCGCTGTTCAGCGGCTCCGGCGGTCGAGCGCCGCCCCAAGCAAATCGATAGCCGCCTCGACATCCGGGCCGAGCGGCGACGCGAATACCACGCTGTCGGCGTGTTCTTCTAACGCCGCCGTCCGCTCGGCCACCGTCTCCGGCGTCCCGGCGATACAGAACGCGTCCAGCATCGCCTCGGTCACGCCCTCGAACGCGGCCGAGAACTCGCCGGCCGAAATCGCCTGCCCGATGTCGTCGGCAGTGTCGTGGTCGATGCCGTGGCGGTCGAGCACCGGCGGTGGCGATCCCGCAGCGACGAACGCGACCGGCGGGCGGGCGGCCTCCCGCGCTTCGGCCTCGTCCTCGGCGACCGAGACGCTGGCGTAGGCTGCGAGGTCGAACTCGCCGTACTCCTCGGGCCGCTCGTCGGCCATCTCCGCTACTTGCTCGCGTGCCCACGCGAGGTCCTTCGGATGCGCCCCGTTGTACAGCGCGCCGTCGGCGTGCTTCGCCGACATCCGGGTCATGTGCGGTCCCTGCGCGCCGACGTACACCGGAATATCGCCGACCTCGTAGTTCAGCCCGGCGTCGACCGCTTCGAACGTCCCGTCGTGGTCGACGCGCTCGCCGTCCCAGAGCTTCCGGGCGGTCTTGAACGTCTCAAGCACGCGACGCAGGGCGTCGTCGTGGCCGAAGCCGAGGTTGCTGAGCGTCGACTTATCGCCCGGCCCGATACCGAAGACGGCCCGACCGTCGCTCAGTTCCGCCAGTGTCGCCACCCGCGAGGCCAGCGTCACCGGGTGCGTCTCGTATGGGTTGGCGATGCCGGGGCCGAGCAGCACCTCCTCGGTCCGCTCGGCCATCGCGGTCAGCGTCATGAACTGGTCGCGGTTGTTGTAGTGATGGCTGACAAAGACGGCGTCGAGCGCGTTCGATTCGGCCTGTTCGGCAAACGAGGCGAGCTGTGCGACCGGGTGTTCCGGGGTGAGTTCAATCGCGTACATATGACCATTCTCTGAGTGCTTGTCTGACTACGTCCTTCTCCGGGTCGCGGAACAACTGCTCGCTGCCCGCGTGGTCGCCGAAGTCGAAATCGCGGATGACTGCGGCGGGCGTCCCGCCGTCGCCCTCGCCGGTGACGAGGTTGGCCGCCGCGGCGAGTTCGTCGACGACGGCCTGGACGGTGGCCTCGAGTTCGCGGCCGTCGCGGTCGTGTTCGCCCCGCCAGTCCCGCGAGGCGGGGAGTCCGGCCCAGCCCAGCGCGACGCCGCGTTGGCCGAGGCGGAACGGTCGGCCCGAGGTGTCGGTAACGATGACGCTTGGCTCGACGCCCGCCCGTTCGCGGATGCCATCGCGGATCGCTTCGGCCTCCGCCGTCGGGTCTTCGGGGAGCAAGAGGAGGTCCGCGCCGGGCACGTTCGAACGGTCGATACCCGCGTTGACCGTGATGTGCCCGAACTTCGTCACGCCGAGGATGAAGGGGGCTTCGACCAGCACCTCTTCACACTCATCGAGTATCGCCTGGGCCATCCGCGGGTCCTTCTCCTCGTCGGCGATATCTCCGATGGTCGCCGCGATGCGTTCGGCACGCTCGCCTGGCTCGTACGACGACAGCGACCGGCCGCGTCCGTTGGCCTTGGAAACGATAGTGCTGGCGACACAGACCACGTCATCGTCCCGGAGGTCGGCCTGCTCGACGAGCAGTTCCGCCACGTCGTCCCCGGGGCGGACCTCGGGCAACCCCTCGACCGCAAAGACTTCCATACCGGTTCTGCGGTCCCTGCGGGAAAAAGACCCGCGTTCGCTGCAAAGGCGGCCAACAGTGGCAATAGCTGCCGGTACGCGGGAACGAACCGCGAGATCCCTGTGGCCTTACAGCTCGTGTTGGCTCACGTCGAGCGTGCCGTCCTCGACCGTCGCCGTCAGCATCGTCGGTCGGCTGGCCGGCGATGCGCCCGTGACGCTGCCGGGATTCAGGAGCCGCACACCTTCGTGGCCAGCGTCTGTCAGTTCGTGGGTGTGGCCGGCGACGCCGACGGCACTGCTATCGGCTTCGTCCCGCACCGCAGCCGCTACGCGGTCCGCCCAGCCCCGCGGCGATCCGGTGCCGTGTGTCACGACGAACGTAACGCCGCCGAGTTCGACTGTCGCCCGGTCCGGCAGCCCGATCTGCGGATCGATGTTGCCCGAAACGGCGGTCAGCTCCGTCGCCATGTGGCGGATGTCAGCGAGCGCCCCCTTGCTGTCGAAGTCACCGGCGTGGATGACGTGGTCGGCGACCTCGATGCGCTCCCGGAACGACGGCGGGATTTCGTGCTCCCGGGACGGGATGTGCGAATCGCTGATGAGAGCGACATCCATACCGACGCATCACGTCGACGGTCGAAAAGGGTTGCTGCCACGGAAACGGGTGCCGACTGCTCGTCCCGGCGGCGCTACTCTGCGGACGAAAACACGTCCCGCAGTCCGTCCAGCTGCTCGACCAGTCGGTCGATGCCGTCGTTGATCGTTGCGACCCGCTCGTCGATGTTGTCCACCGGAATCGCTCCCTGCGGCGTCGGCTCGACGAGTTCGTCGTCTTCCAGCATCCGCAGCGAGTACCGCACCTTGTGTTTCGGGACCCCTGTCTCCTCGGCGAGCCGAACGATGCCGATCGGCCCGTTCTCGATGACGGCTTCGAGGATCGACAGGTCCCGCCCCTCCTTCTCGACCTGATCTTCTAGTCGGTCCATTCCCATAGCAAATCGTATCTGTGCATTTACGGTCGTGACACATAAACGCCCCAGTTGCGGCACTGCGACTCGGGTTTGCTCTCCGTACCGCTCTATGACTATCTCCGCACCACCAGTCGTTACTCGTCTGAAACCGGCGTCCGGCGAAGCTCGTCGAGCTGGTCCCGGAGCTTGCTCAGCTCCGTCTCCAGTTCTTCTCGGCGGTCGATGAGTGCGCTCAGTTCCTCCGTGTTGACAGAGTAGTCGTTGTCCATCGCCACGTCAAGCGCGTCGGTCGTCGCGCCCGTGAGGTCGGACGCGACCCGCAACACTTCACTCGGCGTCCCGCGAGATTCGTACAGCTCCTGTTCGCCCGACAGCGGGCTGTAAGTCACCATCGGCGACTCGACGCCGCGGTGGTAGCTCACCGCGTAGCTCGTGTCCGTCACCGGGTTCAGCCGGTCGTCCGCCCGCTCCGTTCGGACGATGTTGAACGGCTCGGCCAGCGCGGGAAACGTGTCGGCGAGGTCCCGAAGCCGGTCCGCGGCGGTCACGTCCAGTTGTGCCTCCACGTCGCCGAAGAACTGCCGCGAGTTGGTGAGGCTAAAGGCCACCGTGTAAAACACCGACTCGTCGCTGTCGGCCAGATTGCGAACGCGGTCGCGGACCTCCTCGTGGCGGCCCTCGATAGTGAGCTTTTCCAGTTCCTCAAGCAGCGCCCGGACGCCCTCCTCGCGTTCGAGGAACGCCTCGACGATCGCGCCGGGCATTTCCTCGCCATCCACGTCCTCCATGGCCCCTCTTTTGCGGGGCCTCGTAAACAGTTTGTCGCTGGCAGCCGCCAATCGGCACGGCTTACAACCAACACAAAACATATGCCATCCCGCGTGAAGTGATAGCACGTCCGACCCCGGTGGACGGACACTATGACAGGCCAAGGGGGCACTTCCCCGGACGTCTGCTGTTGTCCTGCGTTTGTGATATCAGTATGTGCTGTTTTCTCGACCAGTAGACGGTGGTTACTGTCTACTGGACGGCTACTAAAGCGTGTACTGTGTGGAGCTGTAGAACGATCTCGCCGCGATGAACCGCGTCGCTTGTCGAGTCAACTTCAGAGAAACGCCCGGAGCGGGATTTGAACCCGCGTCACGACCGTGACAGGGTCGTATGATGGGCCACTACACCATCCGGGCAGCCTACGGGCACACACTGCACGGTGCCCGTCAGTTTTGGTCGCAATAGGAACGCCCGGAGCGGGATTTGAACCCGCGTCACGACCGTGACAGGGTCGTATGATGGGCCACTACACCATCCGGGCCTTCGTTGCGTTTCTTCGTACCCTGGTGGCAGTATTAAGACTTTCCAAAGAAACCCGCCCCGGGATGAGTGCACATGACGGGACCCAAAGTTCTATGTCCGGTCTACTTCATGTGGTTGGTAGGAGCAAACACGCCCGCAGTCCGCGAGGATGGGCGGGTCCGATAGCCACAGCAGAGCGACTTGGTAAGTGTTATATGCACCCCGACAGTACGGCCCTGTAGTATCTCGTGACAGCCACCTTCTCCAGCAGCAGGCCAAACGCACACGCACACACATGGTAGATGTAAGTCAACACGACCTCGTCCCAGACCACAGTGTCGTCGACGAGGACGACCTCGAAGCAGTACTCACCGAGTATGAAATCAAGAAGACGGACCTTCCGAAGATCAAGCGCACCGACAAGGCGCTGCCCGATGACGCCGAAGTCGGTGACGTGGTTCGGATCGTCCGCGACTCCAGAACGACGGATGAAGCCGTCGTGTATCGACTGGTGGTAGAATAATGGACACACAAGATCGCCGCGCTATATCGCGTGAATATTTCGCCAAGGAACGGCTCGCCGAACATCACTTCCGCTCGTTTAACGCCTTCCTCGACAGAGGGATGCAGCAGGTCGTCGACGAGAAAGAGACCATCGAGACTGACATCGGTGACAAGGAAGGGCAGGAACCGGTGTGGGTCGAACTGGGCGACGTCCGCGTCGTCACCCCACGGGTTCGCGAGGCCGACGGCAGCGAGGAACTGCTGTACCCCCAGGAAGCCCGGCTCCGTAACATCACCTACTCCGCGCCGGTGTTCATGGAGATGGCCATCGTCCGCGGTGGCGAGGAGGAACCGGAGGAAGTCGTCGACCGGACCGAAACCAAGATCGGGCGAATGCCCATCATGGTCGGTTCGAACAAGTGCAACATCGCGGGCTTCAGCGACGAGGAGCTCATCGACATCGGCGAGGACCCCGCAGACCCCGGTGGCTACTTCTGTGTCAACGGCTCCGAGCGGGTGCTGATGACCAGCGAGGACCTCGCCCCGAACAAGATTCTGGCCGAGTACGACACCAAGTACGGCGACGAGGTGCAGGTCGCCAAGACGTTCTCCCAGCGCCGTGGCTACCGCGCGCTGGTGCTGTGTGAACGAACGCGGGACGGGCTGCTGGAAGTCTCGTTCCCGTCCGTCTCGGGCAGTATCGACTTCGTCACGCTGGTCCGCGCGCTGGGGCTGGAGTCGGACGAGGAGATCGTCCACCGCGTCAGCGAGGACCCGGAAATCGTGAAGTTCATGCTGGAGAACCTGGAGGAGGCCGAGGTCCAGACGACCGAGGAAGCCATCGAGACGCTGGGCAAGCGTGTCGCCTCCGGCCAGGGCAAGAACTACCAGCTCAAGCGGGCCAACTACGTCATCGACCGCTATCTCCTCCCGCACCTGCACGAGGAAGGCGTCGAGGAAGAGGAAGTCCGTATCAACAAGGCGTTCTACCTCTGTCGGATGGCCGAGGCGTGCTTCGAGCTCGCACTCGAACGCCGCGAATCCGACGACAAGGACCACTACGCCAACAAGCGTCTGAAGGTCAGTGGCGACCTGATGACCGACCTGTTCCGGACGGCGCTGAACAAGCTCGCCCGGGACGTGAAGTACCAGCTCGAACGGGCCAACATGCGAAACCGTCAGCTCTCCGTTTCGACGGTCGTTCGCTCGGACGTGCTGACCGAGCGACTCGAACACCCGATCGCGACGGGGAACTGGGTCGGCGGCCGCTCCGGCGTGAGCCAGCTGGTCGACCGGACCGACTTCATGGGGGTGCTGTCACACCTCCGGCGACTGCGCTCGCCGCTCAGTCGCTCTCAGCCCCACTTCGAAGCACGGGACCTGCACGCGACCCAGTGGGGACGTATCTGTCCCTCCGAGACGCCTGAAGGCCCCAACTGTGGGCTGGTGAAGAACTTCGCCCAGGCGATGGAGCTGTCACAGGACGTGTCGGACCCACAGGGTCTCAAACAGGAACTCGCAGAGATGGGGGTCCAGGGCATCCCCGGTATCGAATCGATCGAACAGCAGCCCGCGGACGATTAACATGAGTCAGGGACGCGAAGCCAAAGTATACGTAAACGGTAGTCTGGTCGGCACACACCCCGACCCGGAACAGCTCGCAGAACAGGTACGACAGGCGCGACGACGGGGGGACGTCTCCCAGATGGTCAACGTCTCGGTCAAGAACCGGACCGGCGAGGTCATCATCAACGCCGACGCCGGCCGTGCCCGCCGCCCGCTGCTGGTCGTCGAGGACGGCGAGCCGCTGATGACCGACGAGGAGGTCGAGCAGGTCAAAGACGGCGAGCTCGAATTCGAGGAACTCGTCGAGCGTGGCCTCGTCGAGTTCATCGACGCTGAGGAAGAGGAGGACATCCTCGTCGGCGTCGACGAGGACGAACTCACGGAGAAACACACGCACCTGGAAGTCGACCCGCAGCTGATGTTCGGTATCGGTGCCGGGATGATTCCGTACCCCGAACACAACGCCTCGCCCCGGATTACGATGGGGTCGGGGATGATCAAGCAGTCGCTCGGCCTGCCGTCGGCGAACTACCGCATTCGTCCGGACACGCGCCAGCACCTGCTGCACTACCCGCAGCTATCGATGGTCAAGACTCAGACCACCGAACAGATCGGCTACGACGACCGCCCGGCGGCACAGAACTTCGTCGTCGCCGTCATGAGCTACGAGGGGTTCAACATCGAAGACGCGCTGGTCATGAACCAGGGGTCGGTCGACCGCGCGCTCGCCCGCTCGCACTTCTTCCGTACCTACGAGGGCGAGGAGCGGCGCTACCCCGGCGGTCAGGAGGACCGATTCGAGATTCCGGACGATGAGGTCCGCGGCGCACGCGGCGAGGAAGCGTACACGCACCTCGACGACGACGGTCTCGTCAACCCCGAGACGAAGGTCGGCGAGAACGCCGTCCTGCTCGGCAAGACGAGCCCGCCCCGGTTCCTCGAAGAGCCGGACGACATGGGCGGCCTCTCACCGCAGAAGCGCCGGGAGACGAGCGTGACGATGCGCTCGGGCGAATCCGGCGTCGTGGACACGGTCACGCTGATGGAAGGCGAGGACGGCTCGAAGCTCTCGAAGGTCTCGGTGCGTGACGAACGCATCCCCGAACTCGGGGACAAGTTCGCGTCACGCCACGGACAGAAGGGCGTCGTCGGCCACATCGCCCCCCAGGAGGACATGCCCTTCACCGAGGAGGGCGTCGTCCCGGACCTCATCATCAATCCGCACGCGCTGCCGTCGCGGATGACCGTCGGCCACATCCTCGAGATGATCGGCGGGAAGGTCGGCGCACTCGAAGGCCGCCGCGTCGACGGCACCGCTTTCACCGGCGAGGACGAGGAGGAGCTGCGCGGCTCGCTCGAAGAGCACGGCTTCGACTCAAGCGGCAAGGAGACGATGTACTCCGGCGTCACCGGCGAGAAGATCGACGCGGAGATCTTCGTCGGCGACATTTTCTACCAGAAGCTGTACCACATGGTCTCGAACAAGCTGCACGCCCGCTCGCGCGGGCCGGTGCAGGTGCTCACCCGCCAGCCCACCGAGGGGCGCGCCCGCGAAGGTGGCCTGCGCGTGGGTGAGATGGAGCGGGACGTGCTCATCGGGCACGGCGCGGCGATGGCGCTCAAGGAGCGCCTGCTCGACGAGTCCGACCGCGAGTGGATCAACGTCTGCGGGCAGTGCGGGATGACCGCCGTCGAGAACGTCGAGCAACGGCGCATCTACTGTCCGAACTGCGAGGAGGAGACGGACATCCACGAGGTCGAGATGTCCTACGCGTTCAAGCTCCTGCTCGACGAAATGAAGGCGCTCGGAATCGCCCCGCGGATCGAACTGGAGGACGCAGTATGAGCTCACAACAGACGCCCCAGGAAATCGGTCAGCTCAGCTTCGGGCTGATGGACCCAGAGGAGTACCGAGAGATGTCGGCCACGAAAGTGATCACGGCCGACACGTACGACGACGACGGCTTCCCCATCGACATGGGGCTGATGGACCCGCGGCTCGGGGTCATCGACCCCGGCCTGGAGTGCAAGACCTGCGGGAAGCACAGCGGCTCCTGTAACGGCCACTTCGGCCACATCGAACTCGCCGCGCCGGTCATCCACGTCGGCTTCGCGAAGCTCATCCGCCGCCTCCTGCGCGGGACCTGCCGGGAGTGCTCCCGGCTCTGTCTCGACGAGCACGAGCGCGACGAGTTCGCGGACCGGCTGACACGGACTCAGGACCTCGGTCGCGACCTCAACGACGTGACCAAGGCCGCCATCCGGCAGGCCCGCAAGAAGGACCGCTGTCCGTTCTGCGGCGAGAAGCAGTACGACATCAAACACGAGAAGCCGACCACCTACTACGAGGTCCAGGACGTGCTGGCCTCGGACTACCCCGAACGGATTGCGGCGGCGATGGAGGAGTCCGACGAGCAGATTTCGCCGATAGAGCTCTCCGAGGAGACCGGCATCGACAGCAGCCGGGTCCAAGAGATCCTCAGCGGCGAGTTCCGCCCGCGTCAGGAGGACCGCCGCGCCCTGGAGAAGGCGCTGTCGGTCGACCTGACCGAGGAGGACATGAACAAGCTGATGCCCAGCGACATCCGGGACTGGTTCGAGGACATCCCGGACGGCGACATCGAAGTGCTGGGGATGAAACCGGCCCGCTCCCGACCGGAGTGGATGATTCTGACGGTCCTGCCGGTGCCGCCGGTGACGGCTCGGCCCTCGATTACGCTGGACAACGGCCAGCGCTCCGAGGACGACCTCACCCACAAGCTCGTGGACATCATCCGCATCAACCAGCGGTTCATGGAGAACCGCGAGGCGGGTGCCCCACAGCTGATTATCGAGGACCTCTGGGAACTGCTGCAGTACCACGTCACCACGTTCATGGACAACGAGATTTCGGGCACGCCGCCGGCGCGACACCGCTCCGGCCGGCCGCTGAAGACCCTCTCTCAGCGCCTGAAAGGCAAGGAGGGCCGCTTCCGCGGCTCGCTGTCCGGGAAGCGTGTGAACTTCTCCGCTCGTACCGTCATCTCGCCGGACCCGACGCTCTCGCTGAACGAGGTCGGCGTCCCGGACCGGGTCGCCAAGGAGATGACCCAGACGATGAACGTCACCGAGCGCAATCTGGAAGAGGCCCGCCGATACGTCTCCAACGGACCCGAGGCACACCCCGGTGCCAACTACGTCAAGCGGCCGGACGGCCGCCGGCTGAAGGTGACCGAGAAGAACTGCGAGGAACTCGCGGAGAAGGTCGAAGCGGAGTGGGAAGTGTCCCGCCATCTGGTCGACGGCGACATCATCATCTTCAACCGCCAGCCGTCGCTGCACCGGATGTCTATCATGGCCCACGAGGTCGTCGTGATGCCGTACAAGACGTTCCGGCTGAACACGACGGTCTGTCCGCCGTACAACGCTGACTTCGACGGGGACGAGATGAACATGCACGCTCTCCAGAACGAGGAAGCCCGGGCCGAGGCCCGCGTCCTCATGCGCGTGCAGGAGCAGATGCTCTCCCCGCGCTTCGGCGAGAACATCATCGGCGCGATTCAGGACCACATCAGCGGGACCTACCTGCTGACCCACACCAATCCGAAGTTCAACGAGACGCAGGCGCTTGACCTGCTTCGGGCGACCCGCATCGACGAACTGCCCGAGGCCGATGGCGTCGACGAGGACGGCGAGGAGTACTGGACCGGCCGCTCCCTGTTCTCGGAACTGCTGCCCGACGACCTGAACCTGGAGTTCACGTCCTCCGCCGGCGACACGGTCGTCGTCGAGGACGGCCAGATGACCGGCGGCACCATCGACGAGGACGCCGTCGGGGCCTTCGGGGGCGAAATCGTCGACACCATCGCCAAGGACTACTCGCGGACCCGTGCCCGGATTCTCGTCAACGAGGTCTCGGCGCTGGCGATGCGGTCGATCATGCACTTCGGGTTCTCCATCAGCATCGACGACGAGTCCATCCCGCGTGAAGCGGAGGAACAGATCAACGACGCCATCGACAGCGCGTACGACCGCGTCGAGGAACTCATCGAGACCTACGAGCGCGGCGAACTCGAATCGCTGCCCGGTCGGACCGTCGACGAGACGCTGGAGATGAAGATCATGCAGACGCTGGGCAAGGCGCGTGACTCCGCCGGTGACATCGCCGAGGACCACTTCGGCGAGGACAACCCGGCCGTCATCATGGCCGAGTCCGGTGCGCGTGGGTCCATGCTGAACCTGACCCAGATGGCCGGCTGTGTCGGCCAGCAGGCAGTTCGGGGCGAGCGGATCAATCGCGGCTACGAGAACCGCACGCTCTCGCACTTCGAGGAGAACGACCTGTCGGCGGACGCCCACGGCTTCGTCGAGGCGTCCTACCGCTCCGGGCTCGGCCCGAAAGAGTTCTTCTTCCACGCGATGGGTGGTCGCGAGGGCCTGGTCGACACGGCCGTCCGGACGTCGAAGTCCGGATACCTGCAGCGCCGGCTCATCAACGCCCTGTCCGAACTCGAAACGCAGTACGACGGGACCGTCCGGGACACCTCGGACACCATCGTCCAGTTCGAGTTCGGCGAGGACGGCACGTCGCCGGTCGACGTCTCCTCCAGTCAGGAGGGCGACGCCGTCGACGTCGAGCAGATCGCCGACAGCGTCCTCGACGAGGAGTTCGAGAGCGAGAAGCAGAAAGAGAGCTTCCTCGGTACGCGAACCGAGCGGACCAACCTCTCGGAGCACGCGGACGACTGGTGGATGGCCGAGGGTGACGACTAACAATGACAGCACACGACGTATCAGCAGACATCGAGGCCGTCGTCGAGGACACTGAACTGCCGCGACGGCTGAAAAACGAAGTGTACAGCACTATCGAGGAACGCGGCGTGGGCGTCGACGACGCCGACCGCATCGCCAAAGCCGTCGAGTCCCGCTACCTCGACACCCGCGTCGACCCGCTGGACCCGGTCGGGACCGTCTCGGCCCAGTCCATCGGCGAACCGGGAACGCAGATGACGATGAACACGTTCCACTACGCGGGGGTCGCCGAGATCGACGTGACCCAGGGCCTGCCACGGCTCATCGAGCTGGTGGACGCCCGGAAGACGCCGGACACGCCGATGATGACGGTCCACCTCGACGAGGAGTACGCCGAGGACCGCGAGCGCGCCCACGAGGTCGTCTGGAAGATCGAGGCGACGCGCATCCTCGCGCTGGGTGACATCTCGACGAACGTCGCGGACATGCTCGTCGAGATCGACCTCAACGAGGACACCCTGCTGGAGCGGTGGCCGACGGTCAACGACACGGACGCCATCGCCGAGGAGATCGCCGAGACCATCGAGTCGAACCTCGGCGTCTCGACCCGGCAGGCCGGCACGGTTATCGAGTTCGGGCCGGAGGAACCCAGCTACCGCGACCTGCTGCAGCTGGTCGAGGAGCTGCGGGAGATCGTCTTCAAGGGGATCGAGGAGATCACCCGCGTCGTCATCCGAAAGGAGGAGACCGACAACGGCGAGGAGTTCGTCCTCTACACCGAGGGGTCGGACTTCGGCGAAGTGCTCGACATCGAGGGCGTCGACGCGTCCCGGACGACGTGTAACAACATCCACGAGATCTACCGTCAACTCGGCGTCGAAGCGGCCCGCGAGACGCTCATCAACGAGACGATGAACACGCTCGAAGAGCAGGGGCTCGACGACGTGAACGTTCGGCACCTGATGCTCGTGGCCGACATGATGACCAACGAGGGGACCATCGAATCCATCGGTCGCCACGGCATCTCCGGGTCGAAAGACTCCGTGCTCGCCCGTGCCGCCTTCGAGGTGACGGTCAACCACCTGCTCGACGCCGCCATCCACGGCGAGGTCGACGAACTCGACGGCGTCACGGAGAACGTCATCGTCGGGAAGCCGATCAAGCTCGGCACCGGCGACGTCAACCTCCGGATGGGCACGACCCAGGACTGATGCGGGTCGAACTCTCGGACGAAGCGCGTCGACTGGTCGCCCTCTTCGAGGACGAGGCAGCCGTCACCGTCCGGGATTGCGTCGTCGACGAGGACCACGACCAGGTGGTGTATTTAGTCAAGCGCGGGGAGATGGCCGACGCCATCGGCCCGGGCGGCCAGACGGTCGAGCGCGTCGAAGAGCGCCTCGGCCGCGAAGTGAAACTCGTCGAAGCCGCCGAGACGGCCGAGGACTTCGTGGCCAATGCGCTCGCGCCGGCCGCGGTGTACAACGTCACCGTCTCGGAGAACGACGACACCGTCGCCTACGTCGAAGTGGCACAGGAAGACCGCGGGGCCGCTATCGGCCGTGAGGGGCGGAACATCGACGCCGCGCGGCAACTGGCGAAACGACACTTCGAGATCGACGGCATCGAACTGACCTGAGCGGGCGCTTCGCTCGTTTTCGGTTCTGTGTACGCTCACTGGAGAGCGACGCGTTCGTACGGACTGTCCCAGCCTCTGACCGGGCCAGCCACCCCACCGGGTGGTTTCCGGAAGCCCGCTCCGACAGTCCGGCTCAGTCGTCGTCCGCTGAGACGTCCGTCGCGTCGTGTTCGTACACGTCGGTGTCGCTGTGTGTCGTTCCGGCGTCGTGCGTCGTTTCGCTCTCCACAGCGAACGTCTGAAGCAGTTCGCTGAGGTCGCCGGCCTGGCCCGAGAGGGACTCGATGCCGCCGGTGACTTCGTTGATCGTCGCGGTCTGTTCCTCCGCGGCCGCGGCCACGTTCTCGGCGCGGGACGCGGTCTCCTCGCTGATCGTCCCGACCTCGTCGGTCATCGCCACTGCTTCTTCGGTCGTCGCGGCCTGCTCGTCGGTGGCGTCGCTGATGGACTGGATACCGTCGTTGACTTCCTCGACGCGGTCGACGATCTGTTCGAGCGACTCGATAGCGTCGTCGACGGTGTCGATACCATCTGTCACCGAATCGCCCATCTGTCTGATATCGGTGACGGCCTCGCCGGTGGTGTCCTGGACGTCCTCGATAACCGCCGAGACTTCTTCGGTGGCTTCGGTCGTCTCCTGTGCGAGGCCTTTGATCTCGTCGGCGACGACGGCGAAGCCCTCGCCGGCCTCACCGGCCCGGGCGGCCTCGATGGAGGCGTTCAGGGCGAGCATGTTGGTCTGTTCGGCGATGTCGTCGATCAGGTCGACGATGTCGCCGATCTGTGCCATCTCCTCGTCGAGGGATTCGACGCGGTCGATGGTCTCGTCGGCCCGTGTCTCGATATCGTTCATTACCTCGATCGCTTCCGTTGCGCGCTCGCTGCCGGTCTCGCCGATTTCAGCGGCTTCCGTCGATGTGGTTGCGACTTCGTCGGCCTGGGCTGCGACCTCCTCAACCGTCGCGGAGAGGCTGGACATCTCGTCGACCGTTTCCTCGATGTTCTCGTACTGTGTCTCCGCGCCGTCGGCGATCTCCTGGACGGACTCGCTGACTTCCTCGCTGGCGTCACGGACCTCGGTAGCGCTCGCAGTGATCTGATCCGCGGAGCCGTCGACGTCGTCGGCGAACTCCCGGATACGCATGACCGTCTGGCCGAGTTCGGCGAGCATATCGTTGAAGGCGGCGGCGATGTCGGCCATCGCGTCGTTGTCCGTGTCGGTGTCGAGCCGCTGGGTGAGGTCGCCGTCGGCCGCTTTCCGCATCACGGCCGAGAACTCCTCGGCCTGCTGTTCGAGCGTCGTTGCTAACTGTTCTGCCTCCGCTCTGGACTCCTCGGCCTCCTGCTGGGCCTGTTCGAGGTCGCTGATGAACGATTCGAGGTTGCCGTGCATGCTCGACAGTGACGCTCCGAGCTGGCCGGGCACGTCTTCGTCGAGCGCCGGGTCGTCGAACGCCTGTCTGGAGAGCGCGTCGGCCTGTGCGGCGACGGTGTCGAGATACGTCTTCATCTCGTAGAAGGCGTTCTGGACGTCACCGACCTCGTCGAGGCGGTCAGACTGCTCGATGTCGGTGTCGAAGTTCCCCACCGCCAGGGCTTCCGCCTGTGTAGAGAGCCGCCTGAGTGACTGCATGATGCCGCGACCGACGAGGACGCCGATGAGGGCGAACCCGGCCAGCGAGACGCCGATGATGGCGATGAAGCTCCCCTGAATGCTGTCTCGTAGCGCGAAAGCAGTCGACTTGGGAGCCTGCTTGACGACAATCCACGGCGTGTCCTCGACGGACTCCGCGGCGACCAGGTACGGCCCGCTCCGGGCCACGTCGCTGTCTCCTGCTGTGAGTGCGGTCAGGTTGACGGAGACGTTGTACTGGGTGCCGATAGTCGAGGCGTCCTCGGCGAACTGGACCGTGCCGTCCTGTCGGATAATTCGCGTTTCACCGCCGTCGATGGAGTTGCGGAACTGGGCCGTCCGCGCGGTCACGTTATGGACCACGACGACCAGTTTGTCGCTCCGGGCGACCGGGCTCGCGAAGGCGATGTACTTGTGTCCGTCGTAGGTGTACACATTCGACATATCGACCGAGTTCGACCCGGTGACCGAGAGGCTCCCACCCTCCCACTCGAAGTCGTTCGTCCGGAGCGAGGTGCTGCGTCGGTCGCTCAGCGACGACTCCTCGATTTCCAGGGTTTCCTCGCTAACGTAGTGGATGGCATACACTGACTCCGGTTGGTAGAACGCTTGCCGCTGTAACGCGCCACGGATCATCGTCGGACTCCCCTCCTCAACGTCGGACAGCGTCGAGAGAGTTCGCGCGGCGTTTCGCTGGCTCCGAACCCAGTCAGCTGTTGTGGTGGCCGTCTGGACGGTGCCCGTCTGCAGTTCGTTCTCGCGCTGTTCTGTCAGTTCATTTGCGACCGTCCGCTCCGCGGAGACGCTGACACCTGCAACGAGCAGGGCGATACAGAGAACGATGAGCGTCAACTTCCGGAGATACGTTCGCCGGACGACATCTGGGAGGCGTTGTTCGAGTTTCATAGATACTACCGAGCGCAGGTCTGTCTGAACAACTCAAGCGCCGGTACTAGAAACCAACTCCCCAGTTATCACACCTGATTCCAGGCGGCCGAGAATATATTTTTAATCATGAAGGACTGCAGCGCCGGGTTGTGTGAAACTGTCACTCAATCGTCGTCGGCGGACACACCGTCGGCGTCGTGTTCGTACACGTCCGTATCGCTGTGTGATTCTACGTCGAACTGCGCCAGCAGTTCGCTGAGGTCGCTGGCCTGGTCGGAGAGTGACTCGATGCCGCCGGTGACCTCGTTGATCGTCGCGGTCTGTTCCTCCGCGGCCGCAGCGACGCCCTCTGCCTGGCTGGCCGACTCCTCGCTGATCGTGCCGACCTCGTCGACCATAGCGACGGTCTCCTCGGTCGAGGCGGCCTGCTCGTCGGTGGCGTCGCTGATGGACTGGATGCCGTCGTTGACCTCCTCGACGCGGTCGACGATGGCCTCAAGCGATTCGATGGCATCGTCAACGGTGTCGATGCCATCAGTGACGGAATCGCCCATCTGTCTGATGTCGGCGACGGCCTCGCCGGTGGTGTCCTGCACGTCCTCGATAACCGCCGAGACTTCTTCAGTTGCTTCGGTCGTCTCCTGGGCGAGGCCTTTGATCTCGTCAGCGACCACGGCGAACCCTTCGCCGGCTTCGCCGGCCCGAGCGGCCTCGATGGATGCGTTCAGGGCGAGCATGTTGGTCTGCTCGGCGATGTCGTCGATAAGGTCGACGATGTCGCCGATCTGTTCCATCTCCTCGTCAAGCGATTCGACGCGGTCGATGGTCTCGTCGGCCCGCATTTCGATATCGTTCATCACTTCTGCGGCTTCCGACGCGCGCTCGCTGCCGGTTTCGCCGATCTCGGCGGCTTCGTTCGACGTGGCCGAGACCTCGTCAGCCTGGGCCGCGACTTCCTCGATTGTCGCCGAGAGGCTCGACATCTCGTCGGCGGTTTCCTCGATGTTCTCGTACTGCGTTTCCGCCCCAGTCGCGATCTCCTGAACGGACTCGCTGACTTCCTCACTGGCGTCGCGGACTTCGGTGGCGCTCGCGGTGATCTGGTTGGCGGAGTCATCAACGTCATCGGCGAATTCACGGATTTGGATGACTGTCTGGCCGAGTTCGGCGAGCATGTCGTTGAAGGCGCTGGCGATCTCAGCCATCGCGTCGTTGTCCGCCTCGGTATCGAGCCGCTGGGTGAGGTCGCCGTCGGCCGCTTTCCGCATCACGGCCGAGAACTCCTCGGCCTGCTGTTCCAGCGAATCGGCTAGCGCCTCGGCTTCTTCCTGTGCCGTCTCGGCGTCGCGTTTTGCGGTTTCGATCTCGTCGACGAACTGCTGGAGGTCGCCCCGCATCGCGTCGAGGGACGCCCCCAGCTGTCCCGGCACGTCCTCTTCGAGGACGGGGTCGTCGAACGCCTGCCTCGAGAGCGCATCCGCCTGGCCCGCGACGATACCGAGGTAGGTCTGAATCTCGGTGAAGGCCGACTGCACCTGTCCGATCTCGTCGAGCCGGTCGGTCTCCGTCGACTCGCCGTCGAGTTCACCCCGTGCCAGGGCCTCCGCGCGCTGGGCGACACCGGTGAGCGACGTGCGGATGTCACGGCCGACGAACGCGCCGAACGCGAGGAAGCTGAGCAGTGCCAGGCCGATGAGCGCGAAGATATCCTGCTGGACTGTCTGCCGGAGCGCGTAGGCGCTCTCCGCCGGCGCGCGTTTGACGACCACCCAGTTGATGTCGCCGACCTTGGCGTACCCCCACACTTCGCCATTTGCCTGGAGGGTGCCGGTCGTCCCGTTCGCCGCCGTCTCTGTCACCTGCCGTTCAGTCACGCTGTCGTACTCGTCGTAGATCCGCGACGCGTTGTCGGCGAAGATGACTTCGTTGCCGTCGTTGTCGTACTCGACGATGTGGGTTTCACCGCCGTCGATGGAGTTCTCGAACCCCTGCGAGCGGTCGCTCACGTTGTAGAATAGTATCGTCCGGTAGCTGGTCTGCGGGACGTTGCTGATAAACGCCATGTAGTACGACCCGTCTTGCTCGAACACGCGGGACTGTGCCACTGCGTCGTTACCGCTCAAAAGCAGCGTCCCACTGGCGCTTCGCCACTGGATGTTCAGGTCCGTAAGGGTCTGCCCCTCATACCGGGCTTCCGTCGATTGCTCGATGGTGCCCGATCCACTGTCGACGAGCGCGATTGTGTGCAGTGAGCCACCGATCCGTCGCTGGGCGCTCTGGAATGTGCTTTTGGCCTGTGCTCCCGTCGTCCCGCTGATCTGGTGGTGGTTCGACAGCAGTCTGGTGGTCCGGCGGGACTGTTCGATCCAGCCGGCCATGGTGTTTGCTTCCTGCTGTGTCGTCGTCTCTAGCTCGTTGTTTCGCTGCTCGGTCAGCTCGCCGGCAATCGCGTCCTGTGCGACCAGGCCCGCACTGGTCACGACAAGCGCGATGACCGCGACAGCGAGGCCGAACTTGCGGAGGTAGCTTTTCCGAAGGACCGCTGGGAGAGCTCTATTGGGCTTCATATATCGCTTGGAACGTCTTGCTGACCGCTTTCTTTACCGCTGGTGTAAACCCATCCCCCAAATTATCAAAAGTAATTCTTTACCCACTTTTCCGACCGCCCGTGCCACAGAACGCCACACACGCCGGCGCTACCGGCTGAGTCCGAAAGAGGAGTCTTAAGTACCTCCGAAAGGTACCAGTGCCTACTATGGCGAACGGCAAGTACGCCGCGCGCAAGCTCAAGAAGGACCGCCAGAAACACCGGTGGTCCGACACTGACTACGCGCGTCGCGAACGCGGCCTGGGCAAGAAGTCCGACCCGCTCGAGGGTGCGCCCCAGGGACGAGGTATCGTACTGGAGAAAGTCGGAATCGAGGCCAAGCAGCCTAACTCCGCTATCCGGAAGTGTGTCCGCGTCCAGCTCATCAAGAACGGTAAGCAGGTCACCGCGTTCTGTCCCGGTGACGGCGCTATCTCTTTCATTGACGAGCACGACGAGGTCACGATCGCGGGTATCGGCGGGGCGAAAGGCCGCGCGATGGGCGACCTCTCCGGTGTCAACTACAAGGTCGAGAAAGTCAACGGCGTCTCTCTCATCGAACTCGTTCGCGGGAACGCGGAGAAACCGGTCCGATAACCATGAGTGCCGAAGACACACCAGAGGCTGACGCTGACGCGGCTGAGGAAGGCGAGCCGGAGACGGCCCGCGCGAAGCTGTTCGGCGAGTGGGAAATCACGGACATCGAGTACTCCGACCCCTCGACCGAGCGCTACATCACTGTCACGCCGATCGCCCACACGATGGGGCGGCACGCGGACAAGCAGTTCAAGAAAAGCGAGATCAGCATCGTCGAGCGGCTCATCAACCGCCTGATGCAGACCGACGAAAACACGGGCAAGAAGCAGCTCGCGACCTCTATCGTCACTGAGGCGTTCGAAATCGTTCACGAGCGCACCGACGAGAACCCGATTCAGGTGCTCGTCAGTGCTGTCGAGAACAGCGCCCCCCGAGAGGAGACCGTCCGCCTGAAATACGGTGGTATCTCGGTCCCGAAGGCCGTCGACGTCGCGCCACAGCGCCGCGTCGACCAAGCCCTGAAGTTCATCGCAGAGGGCGTCTACGGTGGCTCGTTCAAGACCACCACGAGTGCCGCCGAGGCGCTCGCACAGCAGCTCATCGGCGCTGCCAACGACGACGTCCAGGCCTACGCGGTCAACCAGAAAGAAGAGAAAGAACGCGTCGCGGCTGCCGCTCGCTAACCCGGCTGTCTCCGACATCTTTATTCTTCTTTGCTCTGCAGTGAAATCTATGCGAAAACCGTGCCGGGACAGCCGGTCTCGTCGCCAGTATCTCGCCGCGCTCGCCGCCGTCGGGGCGACCGGTCTAGCCGGCTGTCGCGGTGAGTCCGAGACACAGGACGGTAGCTCGGACCCGACACCGACGGCCACAACGACAGCAGGCCCGGCTCGGGCGCTGGATCGCTACGACGTGTCCCTCAGCCACGAGCGCAGCCAGTCATCCGACACTGACTGGACGGCTCCGACCACGTCGCCGGCTGACACGCCGCTCGCTACCGACCCCATCATTGAGGATCTTGAGATCCCGTGGGACCTCTCGTTTGCCGCCGACGGAACGCTGTTTCTCACCGAACGGGTCGGTCGCGTCCTCTCGTTTGCCGACGGCCGCGTCCGGACGGTCACCGAACCGGCCGAAGTCATCGACGCTGAATCGAGCGACGACGGCTGGTGGGTAACGGGCGGTGAGGGCGGCACGCTCGGCGTCGCCGCCCACCCGACCTATCCCGACCCGCCGGTGGTGTACGTCTACTACACCACGATGACCGACGACGACGAGCGATTCAACCGGGTCGTCGCAATGGACGTCTCGGCCGAGGACCCGGCCGCCACGGAGTCCGTCCTCGTCGACGGCATCCCGGGAAGCAAGATACACAACGGCGGTCGGCTCACGTTCGGCCCCGAGAACTACCTCTGGGTCACGACCGGCGACGCCGGCGCTGGCGAACTGGCCGCGGACACCGACTCGCTCGGCGGGAAGGTCCTTCGCGTGACGCCCGCGGGCGACCCCGCGCCCGGGAACCCGGACCTGGGCGGGGACCCGCGAGTGTTCACCTACGGCCACCGGAACCCCCAGGGGCTCGCGTGGCTTCCCGACGGGACGCTCGTCGCCTCCGAGCACGGCCCGACCGGGCGGGACGAACTCAACCGCCTCGAAGCCGGCGGCGACTACGGGTGGCCAGACACCCGCAAGCACGGGGAGTACCTCGACGCGGGCCCCGAGGTCCGCCGGCCGCTCGCAAACACGGGCAAAGCCGGCGGGTGGGAACCCTCCGGGTCGCTGTTTTACACCGGCGACGCCGTTCCCTCGCTGCGGAACCGGCTGCTCACCGGCGGTCTGAAGGGCCAGAAACTCCTCGTAACGACGCTGACGCCGGCCGGTGACGAACGTCCGCCGGGGACCGACGCCGAAGTGTACGACGCCGACTGGACCGACGACGGCTACACCGCGACGACCCACTCCCTGCTGGCCGACGACCTCGGCCGGATTCGCCACGTCGAGCAGGGGCCAGACGGTGGGCTCTACCTCGTCACGTCGAACCGCGACGGGCGGGCCGGCGACGGGTTCCCGCGGGAGCGCGACGACGTGCTGGTCCGCGTCACGCCGGCCGAGTGAGCGGCGCGGACGGTCCGTTCTGTGAACCACTGGCTATATTTCGGTTGACGAGAGAGGGTGACCTATGGCAACAGAGCAATCCGTCGACCTCGTCGACGACGAGACCGTCGGCTGGTTCACTAAGGCGGTGCTGATCGCGGCGCTGACCGCGGCGCTCGCACAGATATCTATCCCGCTTCCGGGGACGCTGCCGCCGTTCTCGCTGCAGCCGTTCGGGATGTTCTTCGCCGGCCTGGTGCTGGGGCCGCTGTGGGGCGGCGTCGCCCTGCTGTTGTACCTGCTGGTCGGTATCGCCGGCGCCCCCGTGTTCTCGAACGCGAACGCGGGACTGGGTTACGTCATCGCCGGCCAGGGGACCGGCGGCTTCCTCGTCGGCTTCCTCGTCGGCGCGGTCGTCGCCGGCGGCATCGCCCACCGGCGCGCGACGCCCCGGCCGGTCGGGGACCTCTCCGTCCCGGTACAGGCCGTCGCGCTCGTCGCGGCCGTCGCCGTCGTCTACGCCATCGGCATCCCGTGGCTGGCGGTGGTGACCGGCCTGCCGTTCGCTCGCGCCGCGGCCGTGATGGCCCCGTACGTGCCGCTCGACCTCCTGAAGCTCGGTATCGCGGTCGCCGTCGTGCAGGGCGGGTACCTCGCCGGTCGATGATCACGGTCAGTGACCTGCGCTACCGGTACGGCGATGTCGCGGTCCTCGACGGGCTCACGCTGTCGATACCCGACGGTCAGTACTGCCTGCTCGTCGGGCCGAACGGGAGCGGCAAGACGACGCTCGTCAGGCATCTCAACGCCCTGATGACGCCGGATTCCGGGACGGTCACCGTCGACGGCACCGACGTGGCCGACGACCCCGTCGTCGCCCGGACCCGGATCGGGATGGTGTTTCAACACCCCCGCGACCAGTTCGTCGCCGCGACCGTGGCGGCCGACGTGGCGTTCGGCCCGGAGAACCTCGGCCTTGACAGGGCAGCGATAGACCGCCGGGTCGAAGCGGCGCTGGAGGCTGTCGACCTCGATAGGGCCAAGGAGCGGCGGATCGACGCCCTTTCCGGCGGCGAGCAGGCCCGCGTTGCTATCGCCGGGGCACTCGCCATGGACCCGGACTACCTCGTGCTCGACGAACCGCTCGTGGGCCTCGACTGGCCGGCCAGGGAGTCGGTGCTCGACCACCTCGACGCGCTGGCCGCCGACGGGACGGGCGTCATCGTCGTCACCCACGACCTCCGGGACCTCCACGAGCGGGCCGACCGCCTCGTTGCCCTGCACGAGGGGCGGGTCGTCCTCGACGAGTCGCCGTCGGCGGCGCTGGATGCCCTCCCGGACCTCGGCGTCCGCGACCCGCGATGCTGAGCTACCGGCCCGGCTCGACGTTCGCGCATCGGCTGGACCCGCGGTCGAAACTGCTGGTCCAGTTCGGGCTCGCCATCGCCGCGGTCGCTCACCCCACGCTCCCGTGGCTCGTCGGGACGACCGCGTTCGCGCTGGGCACGCTCGCGGCGGCGCGGCTCTCGCCGCTGGCCGTCCTGCGCTCCTATCGGGTCGTCCTCGCCGTGCTGGCGCTGGCACCGGTCATCGCCGGCGTGGCGCTCGGCCCGCCGTGGTTTCGGGTCCAGCCGGCGCTCCGCTCGGCGCTGCACGTCGGGCGCATCCTCCCGGTGTTGCTCGTCAGCGCCGCCTACCTCACGTCGACGCCGGTCCGGGACACCCGGGCGGCGGTCCAGCGCCTGATACCCGGCAAGCCCGGCCGGATTCTCGGCGCCGGGATGGCGCTCGTCGTCCGGCTGTTCCCGCTGGTGCTCGCGGACGTTCGGGAGGTCCGCGACGCGATCCAGGCCCGCGGCGGCGAGGCCCGCCCGCTACGGGACCGCGTTCGGCTGCTCGCCGTTCGGTCGCTGGAACGGACCCTCGACCGCTCGGACCGGCTCTCGGTCGCCCTGCGGGCCCGCTGTTTCGCGTGGAACCCGACGCTGCCGCCGCTTGCCTTCGACCGCCGTGACTACCCGGTGCTCGCCGTCGGCATCGCGCTGGCGGTGTCCCCGCTCGTCCCGATCTAATCGGCCGTTTGCGCGCGGTCGGTGTTCGTGTCGCTCTCCCGGGACCGCTGTTCGAGCGCTGTCTTCACCCACGCCGGACGCGTGACTGCTCCCGGATCGGTGTCGAACCGAACGGTGCTGTTGGCGACGGCCGGCGCGCCGTCCCGCGTCCCGGTGTAGCGCACCGACGCGCGCTTGAGGAGGCCCGTCCCGGTGACGACGGCCCGGACGCTGCTCGTCTCGACGCGGTCCAGGTCGCTGCTCCTCGCCCACTCGTCGCTCAGGTTCCGTGACACGAGCGTGTACGTCGGCGGGTCGTCGCTGGTGTCGCTGGCGACGACAACCGCGTTCTCGTCCGCTAACGTCCGTGCGACGTTGTACGCGGTCCGTCGGTACGGGTATCGTTGACGGGACTCCCGGACCCTGTACCGCGTCGTCCCGTTCGCGTACCGGAGGCGGAGAGCGCGAACGGACTCGTTGGCCCACGAGCGTCTGCTGACGATGGTGTCGCCGCCGGCGCGCTCACGCGCTGTCCGGTGACGCCACGAGAGGATCACGCCGTCGTTTCCGACCGTCCGGCCCCGCTCCAGCCGCCGCGCCGTCGTCCCGTTGGCGAACCGGACGGCCCGGACGACCGTGACGGCGTAGCTCCTGTTCGTAAGCCGTCGCTCGTGGGCGCTGCCGAGTCGCTCGGGGTCGCTGACGCTGTCGGCGGTGACACCCGGAGGCAGACTCGGGGCCGGCGTGGGGACCGGTGCTGGCGTCACGGTCCGCTGGCCAGCGTCCGGGCCGGCCGTGCCGAAGGCGCTACAGCCCCCGAGGACGACGAGCGACACCAGGGCGATTCCGACAGCGAGTGAGCGGGGCCGCACGGGCGGGCCTTCGGACGCCCGGTTCAATTGGTCTTCGACGGCCCACTACGGACCGGAACGCGTACGCGCCGGTCCGTCACTCCACGATATCGACGCCGGTAATCTCGAACCGCGCGCCGCCGTCGCTTCCCTCGTCGATGGTCACTGTCCAGTCGTGGGCGTCAGCGATCTCCGCGACGATCCAGAGCCCGAACCCCGTCCCGGCGTCTGATGTCGAGTACCCGGTCTCGAACACGCGCGACCGGTTCGCCTCGTCGATGCCGTCGCCGTCGTCCTCGACGTAAAAGCCACCGTCGAGTTCCCCGACGGTGACCGACACGTCGTCGCCGCCGTGTTCCACACTGTTGCTGAACAGGTTCTCGAGCAGTTGTTCTAGCCGGCTCCTGTCGGCACGAACGACGGCGTCAGTCTCGACGGTGAGTTCGGCGCCACTGGTCTCGACGTTGTGCCAGCACTGCTCGGCCGCATCCGACAGCGCCACCACGCCGGTGTCGACCTCTGATCGCCCGTCCTGTGCGGCCGCGAGCAGGTCGTCGATGAGTGTCCGCATCCGCTTGAGCGCGTCGCTGGCGCTGTCGAGGTGTTCGCTGTCGTGCGCCTGCCGGGCCAGTTCGATGCGGCCCTCTGCGACGGACAGCGGGTTCCTGAGGTCGTGGCTGACGATGCTGGTGAACTCTTCGAGGCGCTCGTTCGTGTCCTCGAGTTCCTGCTCGCGGCGCTTGCGCTCGGTGATGTCGCGGTCGATACCGATTGCCCGGACCGGCGTCCCATCGCTGTCGGATTCGACGCGGCCCTTCGCCTCCATCCAGCGGACCTCGCCGTCGCGGATGATCCGGAACTCGGCCTCGTATGTCCCGGTCTCGGCCGCCGACTCGATGCGCGCCGCCACGTCCGACCGGTCCTCGGGATGGACGAGTGGCAAAAACTCGTCCAGCGTTTCGATATCAGTGCCGTACAGCGTCTCGGAACAGGGGTAGTACGACAGGTCGCCGGACTCGAACTCGCGGTCCCAGACGACCGTATTGGTGGTCTCTAGCGCGATTTCCATTCGCTCGCGCGTCTCCTCCAGTTCGCGCTCCCGGAGTTTTCGGTCGGTGATGTCCTGGACCGAGCCCCGGAGTTTGACAACGTCGCCGTTCTCGGTGACCGGTTCACACAGCGCCCGGACCCATCGGTAGTGATTGCCGTCGCCGATGCGCACCTCCATGTCGTATCCCTCTGCCGTCTCCATCGCCCGCTGGAACTCCGTCATGACGGTCTCCCTGTCGTCGGGGTGATACAGGTCGACGACGGATTCGACGCTCAGTTCGTCGTCCGGCGTCAGCCCGTGAAGCTGGTAGAACTCGCTCGTCACCGTCATTTCCGGCGGCTCGGTTGTCACGTCTATCTCCCAGCCGCCGACGCTCGCGATCCGCTGGACTTGGTCGAGGAGTTCCTTCGTCCGCGTAAGCTCCTGTTCGCGTGCCTTCCGCTCGGTGATGTCCCGGCCGATACCGGCCAGCATCGGGTTCCCGTCAGGGCCCTCGACGCGGGTCGCGGTAAACTCGTGGGGAATCTGGTCACCAGTTTTCGTAATAAACGGCACTTCCACGCGGGTAGTGCCGCCCTCGAACACCGATTCGATAGCGGCCGCAACGAGGTCCTGATGCTCCTCCGGGAAGAACTCGGCGCCGTGGGTCCCGGCCACTTCCGCGGCCGAGTAGCCGGTCACGTGCAGCAGGCTCTCGTTCCAGCGCCGGAAGCGGCCCTCGCTGTCGAGGACGTAGAACACGTCGTCGATGGCGTCCAGCATGTCGTCGGTGTACTTCTTGTACCGTTCGAGGCGCTGCTCGCGCTGCTGGCGTTCGAGTTCGTAGCTCACCCACTGTGCCGCGAGGTGGATGAACGTCTTCTCGTCCTCGGTGAAGGGGGTCTCGCGGGGCGAGCGGTCGACGAAACAGAGCGTCCCTGAATGCGTGTTACGGACACGGACCTCGCTGCTGATGTACGTCTCGTAGTCCCACCGCTCGTATGCCGGGTCCGACGCCCAGCCCTCTTCGGACGCTTCCGCAATTGCCATGACGCTCCCTGTATCGATCATCTTCCGGCAGTAGGACTCCGACAGCGGCGTGACGGTCCCCGGTTTGAGCCGTTCATCGCTCCCGCTCGCATAGCGGACGGTGAACTCGTCGCGGTCAGTATCGTTCGAGGACAGGAACGCGCCGGCGGTCCCCAGGCGCTCCCGGCCCAGGTCCAGGACCGCCTGGATCTTCTCATCGAACGAGGCGTCGGGGTCGGCGCTGATCTCGTAGAGGTTCCGGAGCGTCTGGTTGTGCTCCGCGAGCTGGTTCTTGGTTGCTTCGAGTTCGCGCTCGCGGTTCCGCCGTTCGGTGACGTCGCGGGCGAACCCGGCTACGCGAACTATCTCGCCGGCGTCGTTCGTGATCGGCTCACCCTGTATCCAGACCCAGCGTTCATACTCCTCCTCGGCGTTGACACGGCATTCGACGTCGGCCGACTCGCCGTCCATGAGACTCCGCATCGCGTCTTTCATGATCTCGCGGTCCTCGGGATGGATACCGTTCAGGAAGTCGTAGGGGTCCTCCCGGAGGTCGGCCACTGACCGCCCCCAGATGTCCTCGTAGGCGGAGTTGATAACGAGCAGTTCGCTCAGATCGGCTGTGAACTCCCAGAGGATGTCGTTGGTCGCTTCGGTGAGTTCGCGGACGCGGCGCTCCGACTCGGCGGCCTGTCGCTTCGCGCGGGACTCTGAGACCGCGTTTTCGATGCGGTTGGCCAGCAGTTCGTACACCTCGACCCCGAACGACTTCTGAAGATAGTCGGTCACCCCCATCGAGATCGCTTCACTGGCCACCTCCTCGCTACCCTTGCCGGTGAACAGGATAAACGGCAGGTCCGGGTTCGTCTCCCGAATCGCATCGAGCAGCTCGAGGCCGTTCATCTCCGGCATGTCGTAGTCGGAGACGACAGCGTCAAATCTGTCTTCGGCGAGCCGGTCGAGCCCACTTCGTGCGCTGGTCGCGGTTTCGACTGAGATCCGGTCGTCCGCGGCCTCCAGGGAATCCGCCGCGACAGCCACGAAGTCCGGGTCGTCGTCGACGTGCAACACCCGAATCCGTTCGCCGACGACATCCGTCTTGCCGTCGAGATGTCGGCCGCGAAGCGCCTCGGTCATAGTCAACCAATTCACAGGTCCGCGCAAAAACAGTTCTGTTGCGTTACCATCGGCCTGTGCGAGCGAAGCCGGGAGTCGCCGGAAACGAGAACCCCAACGCATGTGACGACGCCGATGGTCAGCGATCCAGTAGACCGGGTCGTTCGGTCTCAGTCCGCCGCGCGGCCGCCGCCGCCGGCGTACGCGCGAGTCACGTCGACGAGCGCCTTCCGGAACTCGGATTCGTCCGGCTCAGGTGAGAGTGCGGCGAAGTGGCGCTTGAACTCCGCGAGATCGACCGATTCGGCGTCCTGGCCCGCGGCGTGGGCGAGATCGTACAGCCGGTGGTCCGCGTCGACCAGGTCGTGGCGCTCACACAGCGCGAGGGCGAACGCCGCGTTGACGGCCGTGATATCGGGGTCCGCGGCGGGCGTGAGCCGCGCGGGGGGCTTGCCGGGCCGCCGCGTCCGCGTCGGCGAGCCGGCCCGATCTATCGACGGCGGGTCGCCGGGCCGGTCCGCGACGGCGGCCGCGAGGCTGGCTTCCAGAAACGGCACCAGCTTGTCGCCGGGCACCACCGGCATCCAGATGTCGTCGGCGTAGACGTCTTTCATGTGGTTGGCGATCTGGTAACAGTGCGTGAGCTTTCGCTGTTCGACCGAGCGCCCCGCCAGCGCGAGGTAGATGGCTTCCCGCGTCGACTGGGTGTGTGACGGGTGTCCGCGTTCGTGGTGGTGCATGTGCGCGTACTCGTGTAACGCCAGTTCGCGGGCCATCGCGCTCGTGGCGGCCTGGCGGGAGATTGTCAGCCGGTGGGCGTCGTCGCTGTGGCTGACGCGGGTTCGCTCGTCAGGGTCCTCCCGGACCCGGACGGTCACTGGTCGCTCCAGGTCGTGTTCCGTCGAGAAGAGGTCCCTCGCTCCGAGAAACGGTTCGGCCGGCCCACCCTGCACGTGCACGTCCATGTGTCACTCTCTCAAGGGATGCACAGCTATTAATCCACGGTTCGGGGCAGTGTTCGTCCCCAGCAGCCGACTCCAGCCCTGGTCTCGCGAGCACGTCACCGATCCCATACGGATTGCGAGACTATCCCACGCGAACGGCCGGATTTCAAGCGGTCGCGGCCGTAGTGAAACACTATCCTTTTGACCCTGCTGTTGATAGAAAGCTGTATAATGGGCCGACGTAAGAAAATCGTCCAAGAATGTGAGACGCTGATGGACGATCCGGAGCACATCCGGAACATCGCCATCGCTGCTCACGTCGATCACGGAAAGACGACACTGACGGACAATCTGCTGGCCGGTGCCGGCATGATTTCCGACGACACCGCCGGCGAACAGCTGGCGATGGACACCGAGGAAGACGAACAGGAACGTGGGATCACCATCGACGCGGCCAACGTTTCGATGACCCACGAGTACGAAGATCAGAACCACCTCATCAACCTCATCGACACCCCCGGCCACGTCGACTTCGGTGGCGACGTGACCCGCGCGATGCGTGCCGTCGACGGCGCGCTGGTGGTCGTCGACGCCGTCGAGGGCGCGATGCCCCAGACCGAGACGGTGCTCCGGCAGGCGCTCCGCGAGGGCGTCAAGCCGACGCTGTTCATCAACAAGGTCGACCGCCTCATCTCCGAGCTCCAGGAAGGACCCGAGGAGATGCAGAAGCGGCTGCTCGCGGTCATCCAGGACGTCAACGAGCTCATCCGCGGCATGACCGAGGAGATGGACGACATCGAGGACTGGACGGTCTCCGTCGAGGAGGGCACCGTCGGCTTCGGCTCCGCGCTGTACAAGTGGGGCGTCTCGATGCCGTCGATGCAGCGGACCGGCATGGACTTCGGCGAGATCATGGAGCTGGAGCGCAACGACAAGCGCCAGGAACTCCACGAGCGGACGCCCCTGTCCGACGTCGTGCTCGACATGGTGTGTGAGCACTTCCCGAACCCCGTCGACGCCCAGCCGATGCGCGTTCCGCGTATCTGGCGTGGCGACGCCGACTCGCAGCTCGCCGAGGACATGGCGATGGTCAACGAGGACGGCGAAGTCGTCCTGATGGTCACCGACATCGGTGTCGACCCCCACGCTGGCGAAATCGCCGCCGGCCGTGTCTTCTCCGGCACGCTGGAGAAGGGCCAGGAGCTGTACGTCTCCGGGACCGCAGGCAAGAACCGCATCCAGAGCGTCGGCATCTACATGGGTGGCGAGCGCGAGGAAGTCGACCGCGTTCCCGCCGGGAACATCGCCGCCGTCACGGGCCTCAAGGACGCCATCGCGGGCTCCACCGTCTCCAGCGAGGAAATGACGCCGTTCGAGTCCATCGAGCACATCTCGGAGCCGGTCATCACGAAGTCCGTCGAGGCACAGAACATGGACGACCTGCCGAAGCTCATCGAGACGCTCCAGCAGGTCGCCAAGGAAGACCCGACCATCCAGGTCGAAATTAACGAGGACACCGGCGAGCACCTCATCTCCGGGCAGGGTGAGCTGCACCTGGAAGTCATCGGCCAGCGTATCGAGCGCAACCAGGGCATCCCGATCAACACCGGTGAGCCGATCGTCGTCTACCGCGAGGCCCCGCAGAGCGAGAGCCGCGAGGTCGAGGGTATCTCGCCGAACCGCCACAACCGCTTCTACATCTCCGTCGAGCCGCTCGGCGACGACATCGTCGAGACGATCAAGATGGGCGAGGCGTCGATGGACATGCCCGAACTGGAGCGCCGCGAAGCGCTGCAGGAGGCCGGCATGAACAAGGACGACTCCCAGAACATCGAGCACATCCACGGGACCAACATCCTGCTCGACGAGACGAAGGGTATCCAGCACCTCAACGAGACGATGGAGCTCGTCATCGAGGGCCTCGAAGAAGCCCTCGACGACGGCCCGCTCGCGGCCGAACCGGTCCAGGGCTCCCTGCTCCGTCTCCACGACGCCCGACTCCACGAGGACGCTATCCACCGCGGTCCGGCCCAGGTCATCCCTGCGGTGCGTGAGGCCGTCCACAACGCGCTCATCGACGCAAATATCAAGCTGCTGGAGCCGATCCAGCAGGTCCGCATCGACGTGCCCAACGACCACATGGGCGCTGCGAGCGGCGAGATCCAGGGCCGCCGTGGCCGCGTCGACGACATGTACCAGGAAGGCGACCTGATGGTCGTCGAGGGGGTCGCCCCGGTTGACGAGATGATCGGCTTCTCCTCCGACATCCGCTCGGCCACTGAGGGCCGTGCCTCCTGGAACACCGAGAACGCCGGCTTCCAGGTCCTCGCCGACAACCTCCAGCCCGACAAGATCAGCGAGATCCGCGAGCGCAAGGGCATGAAGCAGGAACTGAACCCGGCTATCGACTACTTCTAAGTACTTTTTACGTCACCCCCTCTCCTCGCGCGCTCTGTGAGCGCGCTGCGGGGAGCGGGTTCGTAAAAATCTACGCTAAAAACACCCTTCTCGCTCCCGCAGGTCGCGAGAAGTGAAACCGCGCGCCGTTGGCGCGCGGTATGCTTGTCTGCCCGCTTTCTCTTGTCTCTGCCCCGCTACAGGACCGCTCTCACCCTCCTGCTTGTCTCCGCAACCGGTCGATTCGGTTCCCCAGCGGCGGCGATTTCGAGAACGGGCTCGCGAGCCGTCGTCTCGACGGTTCCATGTCGTGGACGTCGGCGTACCGTTCGAGGGCGTCCGCGACGGCACCCGGGCCGACGCGTTCGGCCGCGTAATCGTCGGCGGCCCGAACCCCGCGGCGGGTGACCCACAGGCTGGCGACGATGAGTCCGAGACTTGCGCCGGCAAGCGGCCACAGCGGGCCGACGTCGGCCAGTGCCACGAACAGCGGAACTACTGCGACAAGCAGGCCGCCGACGACCCGGGCAAGGACTCGGGCGTTCTGGCGGCCGGCCTGGACTGCGAGCAGGGCCGTCGCCGTCTCGTCGTCGAACACGTCGAGGAACGTGCTCGTCAGGAACAGGCGGCGATACCCGGGGAAGCCGCGCACGGTCACGTTCGCGGTTCTCTCCTGTTCGGTGTCGAACACCCGGACGTCTCGGACAGTCAGTCCCGCACGCTCTTTGAGTCGCTCCAGCGTCTCCGCTGTCGGTTCGTCCGGTCTATCGACCGACCGGATTAGCGGGATGAACCACGGGGAGACAGCCTGTACGGTGACAGCGAAAACGGTAACGAGAGCCAGCAGTCCGGGGGGCGACAGCCCGGTTTCGAGCGGTACCACGACGACAGTCACCAACGCAGTGATTCCGAGGACGTACCGTCCCATCCGGACCACCGCCCGACCGGTCGAGAGTTCGATGTCACGAACGCTGCGGATACCCGGGACAGTCGGCGCGTAGGCGGCCAGTCCGACGGTGCCGGCGGCGAGCAGCTCGGCGAACGTCGCTACCACTGCTCCGACCACTCCGGTCTGCCCGCCGGCGATCAAGTGGCCGAGTCCGAGCAACAGAAAGACGACGTACGACAGCAGCGTGAACGGGAGTATGATGCCGAGGAACAACTGCCGGTATCTGGCGACGGGGTTCGAGAGTCGTCGTACGACCGCGCTTCCGAGCGCGCCGATGCCCGCTCCGACGACGGCGAACGTTCCGAAGGCGAGCAGCGTCGCGCCTGTCGACAGCGATGTAGCTTGGAGGGCGTACACATACGATACCATCTGCTGTCAGGCAAAAAAGCGTAGCGTTCACCCGTCTGTATCCGGTACGAGTAGGGTTGAGCCCCACGTTTAGGTCAACCGACATCGAACAGGGCGGTATGAGCGACCGTCTCCATCAGATTGTTGACCTTCTCGTGGCCGCCGTTATCGCCGGCACGTCGACGTTCATCTGGAGTTTCGTCCTGCCGACGGGGCTGGCGCTGACGCTCGCGGGAATGTTCGCGGCGATGTACTACTTCTCGCGCAATCCCTGGGGGTCGACCCGCGGCGAGGCGTACAACGAGTGGATCGACGACCTGTACGACCGCTTTCTGCCCTGAGCCGGGACCAAACGGACGGTTTCTTATACGTGCCCCTGCTGAGTCACCCACAATGAGCCGAGATACCCAGGAGGTGAGCGGGCGATGAGCGACTCGACCGACGAGGTACGGTCCTACACAGTTCGGCTGGAACTGGTCGACGAACCGGGCGAACTGCTGCGGGCGCTCGAGCCCATCGCCACAAACGGCGGGAACCTCCTCTCTATCTTCCACGAGCGGGGGAACGTGACCCCGCGGGGCCACATCCCCGTGGAGGTCGACCTGGAGGCGACCCCCGAGCGGTTCGACGGAATCGTCGACGCACTCCGGGACGCGGGCATCAACGTCATCCAGGCCGGGGCCGAGCAGTACAGCGAGGCGCTGACGATTATTCTCACCGGCCACCTCGTCAACACTGACCTCTCTGACACGCTCTCGCGGATTCACGAATCTACTGACGCGACCGTGACCGACCTCTCGCTGTCGGCACCGGAGGGAACCGACGACGCCTCCAGCGCGCGCATCCGACTGGCGACCGAGGAAGGGGCAGTCGACGAGACGATGCGTTCGATCCGTGCCGTCGCCGACGAGAAGAGCCTCCGTGTCATCGAGCCGCTCGCCGCGGGAGGTGGCGCATGAGACTCGCCGTCATCGGAGCCGGGGCGGTCGGGTCCAGCGTCGTCGAACTGGCGAGCGATTACGGCCACTCCGTCACCGCGTTCGCCGACTCCAGCAGCGCCGCCGTCGACAGCGCCGGTCTCGACACCGCCGAAGTGCTCGACCGGAAGCAAAGCGACGGCGTCGTCGGGAGTGACGCGCCCGAGGACGCGCTTTCGGCCGAGTACGACGCGCTCGTCGAGGCGACGCCGACGACACTCGGCGACGCTGAACCGGGATTCAGCCACGTCCAGGCCGCACTCGAACGGGACCGCCACGCCGTGCTGGCGAACAAAGGCCCGGTCGCCGAGCGGTACGCCGACGTTCGCGCGCTGGAACGCGAAAGCGAGGGGAGCGTGCTGTTCGAGGCGACCGTCGGCGGCGCGATGCCGATCCTCTCGACCATCGACGACTTCGACCCGAGCCACATCACCGCCGTCCGCGGGGTGCTCAACGGCACCGCGAACTTCATCCTCTCGCGGATGGCGACCGAGGGACTCGATTACGAGCACGTCCTCGCGGAAGCGCAGGACCTCGGCGTCGCCGAGGCTGACCCGACCTTCGACGTGGACGGCACCGACGCGGCGCTGAAAGGGGTCATCATCGCGAACGTCCTGGCCGGCAACGGGACGGAGTACACGCTCGACGACGCCGAGGTCGAGGGGATTCAGGAGATATCCGGCAGCGCGCTCGAACTCGCGCGGGCGGACGGCCGGACCGTCCGGCTCATCGCCGAAGTCGTCGAGGGCTCCGTCCGCGTCGGCCCGCGGCTCGTCCCGGACAACGCGCCGCTTGCCGTCTCCGGAACCCGGAACATCGCGCAGCTAGAGACCGAACACGCCGGCCAGCTCAACATCTCCGGCCGCGGTGCCGGCGGCCCGGAAACCGCGAGCGCGGTGCTTGCCGACATCGGCAGACTGTAACGGAACAGCAGGATTTTCAACGCGGCCGCGTCGTTCTCTGTATTCACTGCGCTTCCCCCAGTGTCAGTCCCGTTTGTCACTCCAGAGGACACAACCCCGGCCGCGACTGCCGGTCTCGGCCGTTCCCCTGACCAAGCTATCGGGTGTCACACTACCATGCCATAGCGTGCCGAATCGCAAGAAAGCGACGGGCTGACGCTTACACGCTTTCGAAATCGTTTTATGAACCACCAGCTAATAAACCCGATACAGCGCCTCTGCGCGTGAGAGATAACAATGAGCGACGAACAACACCAGAACCTGGCCATCATCGGCCACGTCGACCACGGGAAGAGCACGCTCGTCGGCCGACTCCTGTACGAGACAGGATCGGTACCGGAGCACGTCATCGAACAGCACAAAGAAGAAGCCGAGGAGAAGGGCAAGGGCGGCTTCGAGTTCGCCTACGTCATGGACAACCTCGCCGAAGAGCGTGAGCGTGGTGTCACCATCGACATCGCCCACCAGGAGTTCAGCACCGACGCCTACGATTTCACCATCGTGGACTGTCCTGGGCACCGCGACTTCGTGAAGAACATGATTACCGGCGCGAGCCAGGCCGACAACGCCGTCCTGGTCGTCGCCGCCGACGACGGCGTCCAGCCGCAGACTCAGGAGCACGTGTTCCTGGCCCGCACCCTGGGCATCGGTGAACTCATCGTCGCTGTCAACAAGATGGACCTCGTCGACTACGGCGAGTCCGAGTACAAGCAGGTCGTCGAAGAGGTCAAGGACCTCCTCACCCAGGTCCGCTTCGACTCCGAGAACGCCAAGTTCATCCCGGTCTCGGCGTTCGAGGGCGACAACATCGCCAGCGAGTCCGAGCACACGGACTGGTACGACGGCGAAATCCTGCTGGAAGCGCTCAACGAACTGCCGGCTCCGGAGCCGCCGACGGACGCGCCGCTCCGACTGCCGATCCAGGACGTTTACACCATCTCCGGTATCGGTACGGTCCCGGTCGGCCGTGTCGAGACGGGTATCCTGAACACGGGCGACAACGTCAGCTTCCAGCCGTCTGACGTCTCCGGTGAAGTGAAGACCGTCGAGATGCACCACGAGGAAGTCCCGAAGGCCGAGCCCGGTGACAACGTCGGGTTCAACGTCCGCGGCGTCGGCAAGGACGACATCCGACGCGGTGACGTCTGCGGTCCGGCCGACGACCCGCCGTCGGTCGCCGAGACTTTCCAGGCCCAGATCGTCGTGATGCAGCACCCGTCCGTCATCACGGAAGGGTACACGCCGGTCTTCCACGCCCACACGGCACAGGTCGCCTGTACTGTCGAGTCCATCGACAAGAAGATCGACCCGTCCTCCGGCGAGGTCGCCGAGGAGAACCCCGACTTCATCCAGAACGGGGACGCTGCCGTCGTGACGGTCCGCCCACAGAAGCCGCTCAGCATCGAGCCGTCCTCCGAGATTCCGGAGCTCGGCTCGTTCGCCATCCGCGACATGGGTCAGACCATCGCCGCCGGCAAAGTCCTCAGCGTCAACGAGCGATAACGTATGTCCCAGCAGGCACGCGTTCGGCTCGCGGGCACAAGCCCCGAGGACCTCGACGACATCTGCGCCGACGTGCGGGAGATCGCGAACAAGACCGGCGTCGAACTCTCCGGTCCGGTTCCGCTCCCCACCAAGACGCTGGAGGTTCCCACCCGCAAGTCCCCCGACGGTGAGGGGACCGCGACGTGGGAACACTGGGAGATGCGCGTCCACAAGCGGCTCATCGATATCGACGCCGACGAACGGGCACTGCGCCAGCTGATGCGCATCCAGGTTCCCAACGACGTCTCCATCGAGATCGTCCTCGAGGACTAATACCCCGGGGGCTGTCGCTTCGCGACAGCGTCGTTGTGTACGCCCGTCCGAACCGCTGGCCGGGACAGTGTGAATCGCTATCGAAGGCCGCTCTCACGCGCAGGGTTTTTATAACTCCGCGTTCGAGTGGCAGACCACGCGGGCTCGTAGATCAGTGGCAGATCGCTTCCTTCGCAAGGAAGAGGCCCCGGGTTCAAATCCCGGCGAGTCCATACGCGCTCCGTGCGTTCGGTAATCGCGACACGTCGCCGCTTCTTTATAAAAACAGTCCACCGCTTGAGTAGTGTGTTCGCTGCTGTCTCACTGCCGCGAGCTCGATGGATCATCGCACGATTCGTCGATGACCCCCTCACTTGTGTCATTTGCCAGCCACTGTGCTGTGCAGGAGGGCAGGCCTGTTTCGCACCCATCTTTATCGACCGTTCGTTCATATGCGGTGATAGTGCCTGCGAGTGGGAAGCGGGAGGCTGAAGGCGAACTCGACCGGACTATCGGTTTAGTCGGCGCGGTAACAATCGGCACGGGGACCATGATCGGTGCGGGGATATTCGTCTTTCCCGGTCTGGCTGCGGGACAGGCCGGTCCGGCGGCAGCCGTCTCGTTCGCTATCGGGGCTGTCATCGCCCTGCTGGTTGCGCTGCCGACATCAGAACTTGCGACGGCGATGCCCCAGAGTGGCGGCGGCTACTACTTCACCTCCAGGGGCCTTGGAACCCTGCCGGGGGCCATCGTTGGCATCGGACTCACGTTCGGTCTCATGTTCGCATCGGCGTTTTATCTGGTTGGTCTCGGCGAGTACGCGGCCGCGATTCTCGTTGAAGCGGGCGTCATCCCGACAACCGAGACGCCCCTCGGCCCGCTCAACATCGTCCTGCTGTTCGCGGCCACGGCGGGAATCCTGTTGACTGTCCTGAGTGTCTTCGGAACGGAGAACACCGAATCACTCCAGAACGCCGTTATGGGCTTTCTGCTCGCAATCCTCACCGTCTTCCTGACGGTCAGTGGTCTCGATGTCCTGGGTGTTCGCGGGGCATCGCGTGTGCCAACGGAGTTCGCACCCGAAGGGTTCGGGCCGATACTGACCACCGCCGCGCTCGTGTTCACCTCGTATCTCGGCTTCGCACAGATTGCAACCGTCGCCGAGGATGTCGTCGACCCAGACCGGAACCTGCCGCTGTCGATGCTCGGCTCGATCCTGCTGGTCGGGGTACTGTACATCGTCACGATGCTAATCGCCGGCAGCACGTTCGAGCCAAGCGTCATCGGTCCCATGGGCGAGACGGCAATCGTCGAAATCGCTCGGGAGTATATCGGCTTCCCGGGTGTCGTCGTCATTCTGGTCGCCGGGTTGCTCGCGACCATCTCCTCAGCGAACGCATCGATTCTGAGTGCCTCGCGTGCCCTGTACGGACTGAGCTCGGACGCGCTCGTTCCGGCGAAAGCCGCCGAGGTCAACCGGGAGTACGGCACGCCACCCTTCGCGCTGTCGTTCGTCGGCGGCGTGACCGTCGTGCTGGTTGCAACCGGCTGGACCGAAGTGCTCGCCGAAGTCGCGTCGTTTCTCCACCTCGTCATGTACGGGCTCACCTGTGTCGCGCTCATCGTGATTTGCCGGCGCGATCCGGACTGGTACGACCCCGCGTTCGAAACCCCCGGTTACCCGGCCGTTCCGATCATCGGCGGTGGTGCGAGTTTCGCACTGATCCTGTTCATGCAACCACTCTCGCGGGCTCTCGGCGTCATCCTGACATTCGCCGCTGTCGTCTGGTATCTGCTCTACGCGAGGGAGATCGAACTCAAGGACAAACTGTCGTAACCCTCACCTGTCGCGGACGATCAACAGCGGGTCGGACGATTCCCCGATGACGCTGCCAGTTACATCGCCCAGAATGCGTTCCGTCGGCGAGGGTTCCGACTCGCCGACGATGAGCAGGTCGTGCTTCGTGGCAGCATCGACGATAGCGTCGGGGGCCGACTCAGCGCGCTCGTTACGCCAGTCGACTCGGCGTCGATTGGTCGGTCTTCGACCAGCTGGTCGCAGGCGCTCCGGACCAGTAACTCGCCGCGGGAGCTATCCTCCTCCGAGTCCGCGACGTGGTAGACGGTCGCGGTCGCATCGCTCTCGCGTAACATGACCCCGACGAAACCGAGAATGTGCCCCATGCTGTCACCGCGTAACGGAACGAGGATACGATCTAGCGTGTCACCGACGGTGCCCGGGATGAAGTCGGCGTCAACATCGTCCTCGTCGGCGGTATTGTCGATAGTCTGGCCCCGGACGTGGGTGAACACGACGACAGATTCGGCCCCACCGATTGTCGACGGGGTGGCAGGATGCAGTGACGAGACCGTTCTGGATTCACGTCTCCCCGTCCCGTCGATAGCTGAGCCAGCCGAGTAACAGCGACAGCGAGCCGACAACGGCGGCGGGGCCGAAGCCGGGGCCGGAACCGTCCGTCGTTGCCGTCTGAACGCCGGACACGGGCGTCGAGGCCTCGGTTACAGTGTTCGACGGTGTCGTCTGTGTATCGATCTGTGTTGCGGTGATCGTCTCGGTGCCGGCCACAGTGGCCGTCGCCGTCGAGTTCGGCATCGGTGTCATGGTCTCGTTCGTGGTACTGTTCGCCGTCACGTTCGTGGTACTGTTCGTCGCTCGAACGGTCACGTTGCCCACACTGGTCGTGTTGAGTTTCACAGCGTGGACCCCGGATGAATTGAACCGGACTGTGAGGTTCACCTGGCGTTGCTCTCCGTCCGGGATATCCACACTCGCGTTCGTATCCATCACCGTCCCGTTGTCGTAGACACGCGCTTCGAACGTCCCGTCTTCGTCACCATCGTTCTCGATGGTTCCGGACACCATGACCGGCTGTCCGGTCGCTACCGACGTTCTGTTGAGCGACGTGTTTACCACCGAGAACGATGGTTCAGGTGGGGAGATAGCGCCGCCTCCGCTTCCACCGCCACCACCGCTGTTGTCGGCATCGCTATCGTCGTCGTTGTCGCTGCTATCATCGCTATTATCGGTGCTACCACCGTCGTCCCCGTCGTCAGAACCGCCGCTATCATTGCTATCACCGCCGCCATCGTCGCTCGACGTTTCGGTCGGCGTCGCGGTGGCGGTTTCTGTCGCCCTCGGGGTATCGGTTTCTGTCGGTGTCGCTGAACCAGTGTCGACACGCAACTCAACGCTGTTGAACGCTTCGGGTGAGATAGTCTCGCCGTCGCTGTTCGACAGTTTGGTGTCCGCTTCGACGAAGGTGAGATGTGTGGACCCGGCCGCATCCGCCGGGACAGTGAGCGTGACCTGGGCGAGAACAGGGTCGTTCATCTCCCCGGACCGAAGCTGATTGAACGCGATCCAGCCGGCGTCGTTGTTCACGTTCGCGACCGGGTCGTCGAAGTCGTCGCTGCCGGCAACGCTGTCAATCTCCGCGGTGGTGGGGTCGAACGTGACGTTGGTCTGGTAGCCACGGACCGCCGTCGCATTGGCCCAGACCTGCACGGTGACTGTCTCACCCGGCGTAACGGAGATCGTGCCGCCGGACGCTCCTGCGACTGTGTCACCGAGCGATATCGCGCTCGCCGACCCCGGTGCCAGTGCGGCGGCCGCTATCGGGAGCGTCCCGACCACAACCGCGAGGGCGACGGCTACGACGATTGTCCGACTAGTTCTCATCGGTCTCCCTCTGCCAGGTTCTCTGCGGCAACGGCATCGCCGATGTCGACGTCACCGTCACCGTCGACGTCTGCCGCGTCCCGGTCGATGTCGACGTCCTCGCCGGCGACTGACCGCTGGAGCCGGGTCACGTCGTCAGCGTCGACGTCACCGTCGCCGTCGGAGTCGCCGGCCAGGGTCTCGCTGGGGGTGTAGCTGACAGTCAGTACCGGTGGTGTGGCGCTGTCGGCGCTCTGGATGTCCCAACCGTCGTTCCCGAGCGGGCGAAACACCCACCCGTTGTTCCGTGCGCCGCTGACCCACGCCTGCACGCTTGCCGTCACGTCGATCGATGTCTCGCCTGTTTCGACTGCACCGGTCTGTGCGACCGCATCGGAGAGGGCCTCGGAGCCATCAGTCTGGATGCCGCCGTCCAGCGATGCCCACGTCGCGTCGGCGCTCCAGTCCGTGCGCAGCCGGTGGATCGCCGCACCGTCTCCCCCATCAGATGTCTCAAGCGCTACCGTGGCCTGTTCCACGTCCGAACCGGGCGGAATCTTCCCGGCGTCTGTACCGATAATACCGTCGAACCGAAGGAGGGCTTGCGTGCTACTGTCCGACCCCTCCGGACTGCTTCCGTCGATAGACAGTGTCTCGTCGGTACCGTAGCTCGTCTCCGGGTCGGCGGCGCGTATCACCGTGTCAGTCGTCCCGCTGTAGCCGTCCGTTCCCTGCTGGAACGTGGCAGTTGGTCCCTCCGGCGTCTCCGGTGTCGCTGTCGGTTCCGGCGTCTCAGCCGCTGCCGACCCGAACCGGTCGTCGAAGTCCAGGTCGAACCCGAACTGCGAGTCGCTGTCGGTCTTTTCCTCCCCCGTGCTCGGTGAGAACGTCCGCACCTGGATCCGGTCCGGCGCGTCCGACCCGTCCCCGGGACGGAATTCGATGCGGCGCAGCAGGCCGTGCCCGCCGTGATCTTGGAACTGGTAGTTCGCAAGCAGCTCGTACACTGGTGAGCCGGCGTCGTTCGTCGACACCTGGTGGGCCTCCCCGCCACTTTCGCCCGTGCCCTCGTGCCAGTGGCCGCAGAGAAGCATGAATAGCTGGTCGTTCGGCGAGACGAGTTCCTCCCAGACAGTCTGGCCCGTGTTACCCATCTTTCTCGCCTCCTGCAACTCCCGCGTCCGTCGCTGTGGGTCGTCGCGGAGATACGAGTGCGTCGTGAGTATCGTTGCCCGGTCCGGATACTGATCGAGGACGCTCTGGCCCCACCCAAGCGAGGTCGATTGGTCGTCCACCGTTCCCGGCGGTTCCCACTCCAGGCCGAGATGGAGGAAATCGTAGCCGCCGGCCGAAAACAGCTGATAGGTGTTGAGATTATCCCGGCCCTCATCACCGTTAGTCGGGCCTGCCCCGCCGAACCAGTCCCGGTCGTCGTACCGCGACGGGCCGAAGTATTCCTTGTACTTGGCAACCGAGGAATCACGGTCCCATAGGACCGCGTAGTCGTGATTGCCCGTCACGGTGGCGTAGGGGACTACCCCGTCGAGTTTGGACATAGCTTTGTTCATGTGCTGCCACTCCGCATCGATGTCGCCGTGGTCGACCACATCGCCCTCGTGGCTGACGAACACGATGTTCTCCGTGTCGGCGTTCTCGGCGATCCACTCCGTCTGTTCCTTGGCGTAGGGCGTCTGGTCTTTGGCGTACACCTGCGTATCTGGCAGTGCGACGACTGTCCAGTAATCCGACTGTTGGCCGGTACTGGCAGTGGTTCCCAGCGCGGTAACGCTGACGCCAGCACCGACAGCTTTGAGCAGGCTCCGTCTGGTCGTCCTGGCCGGGTCCCCGGATTTGTCGGTCCTACTGTCCATACTCGCACCTGGAACAGGTCCCGCGGTGGGGCAGGGCGCACCCCGGTCGTTTCCCTGTCTGCCACCCGTCGTCCCGGCCGCCAAGACGACAACGCCACGTCTGCAATCGGCTCGCAGTCCCGGCATGTGATAGATACATTGCTAGCTCTCAAACACGAACCCGTTTGCTGGACAGCGATTAGTTATAGCTCCGTTACCGCGAGTATGTCGTTGTTTTTTCACGGTGTCGCGATAGATGCCGCTCGCAGCAATCGCTCTCCCGGCCGTATTCAACTGTTTCAGCGACTCGCGCCGTTTATATAGTAGCTTAACGCAGCTTTCGCGACGGACGGACAGTAACCGGCTCAATCCATCGCCTGTATCACACGCGGTGAGTCGAGCGATTCGACGGCCTCGACGATGGCGGTGTCGAGGTTGTGTTCGTCCCAGTTCCGCTTTCGGGGGATACGTGCGCGGTAGGTCGCTACGTCGTCGAACAGTTCCCGGAACGTCGCCCGTTCCTGTTCGACGACCGCATCGAGGGCGGCGACCATCGAGCTGTCGTTCACGAGGGAATCGTAGGCGTGGAAGTACTCCCTGAGCCGGCCGTCCCATTCGAAGTTACAGATTGACGACGTAGCCGACATCGCAGTCCCGGTCGAGATGCCCTCCACAGCGACCGTGTCCACGTTCGGTGCGGCTTGGAGGAACACGACGTTGTCGACGGTCGCCTGCTCGACGTGTTCCGCACGCGGATACAGGTCAGAGATGTTCGTGAAATCCCGGCTGTCGTCGCCGAGAAACCTGTCGTTCGCGAAGTTGAGGGCCGTTTCCGGGAACGAATTGGTCCTGTCGACTCGCTCGTCGATAAACTCGTGGAGTTCACTGCGCAGTCGGTCCAGTTCCGTGTCGTGCTGTCGTTTTATCTCCGGGAACGACTCGATATTGAACGGTTGGAGGTTCACCCCGAGCGGGTAGCCGACAGCCGTGCCGTCCGCGCCGACCCAGAGTCGGTCGTCGGAGAGGAAATCCGCACCCTCTCGCAACAGCGAAAGCAAGGTGTTCGTCTTGCCGGCTCCGCGCCAGGCCGGGAACAGCGTCGTCTGGCCGTCGAGTCGCACGCCCGAAGCGTGTATCAGTGCCTGCTGTCGCGCGGCCCGCTGCTGTCGGATGCGGAACTCGACCGGATAGATGGAGTAAAAGGGCTCAAAGCCGCGCGTCACCCGGATGTGCTGCCAGCCCGGCGTGACCGCCATGAAGTCCGCCCCGTTTCGGATGACGAACTCGTCGCCGGTCCAGGCGTAATGATCGTCGGGGTCGCCAAGGACGACCTCTGGCTGGACTGCCTCCGTCGTCTCCTCGATGACGATGTCGGGGTCGTTCGCGGGCGTGTCAGTTTCGAACTGATCGTACATCTTGCGGTATTGCCGGCTTGTTCGCCCGCCGTCCCCGAGAACCGTCACGACGACATCGCCGAAAAAGTCGTAAGAGCGTTGACTCATAGCCACCTCGATAGGTGTCGGCCCAGCGGCGGACCGAGATATACAATTATCTGACTCATCGTCCTCGTCTGTACGTGAATATTGCGTATTGTTATATATGCGACAATATGCCAATGTTCACTCACAATGTATAACTAGCGACGAACAGTGGTTCACACGGCTCAGGACGATGCATGATGCAAAACGCTGGAGCCCTGCTGTTACACGGATGATCTCCGGGTAAGGTCGGGTTATGAACGGTTTAGCCGCTCAAAAGAACTGGAACAGGTCGTCTCGCTGGGCTTCGTGGAGATGGTGCCGGACGGCCTCGTTCAGCGGCTCGATGGAACCGCGCTTCGCGCTGATCGGTGCGATAGTCTCCTGCCACTGCTGCCATGGCGGGTGCAGTCCGAGTCGGTCACAGAGTTCGTTCAGACGCTCATCCCTGTTGTCGACCTTGTCCATCTTGTTGACGGCGACGACCGGCTCGACGCCGACCTCCCGGAGGAAGTGAAACATCTCCACGTCGTGTGGAATCTCGTCGGGACCGGAGTGACGGTCGATGATGTCGATGACTGACTTGCCGTCCACGACGAGGATACCGACGAGAATATGCTCGGCGTTCCGCTCGACGTACTGGACCACGTCGGTCTTGATTTCCTCTCTGACGTCTTCGGGGACGCCTTTCATGAACCCGAAGCCGGGGAGGTCACTGATGACGAAGTCGGCGCTGGCCCAGTCGAAGTGGTTGGGCGAACGAGTGACGCCGGGTCGCTGGCCCGTGTCGAACGTGTGGCCCGTTATCTCGCGCATCAACGTCGATTTCCCGACGTTTGACCGACCGACGAGCACCACCTCGGCGTCCCGGTCCGGTCGTGATTCGAACATGCCTCGTATACTCCGCCGACGGGGAAAAACGCGTCCGTTTCGCGGGGGCCGACTGTTTCGCGATTTCCGGCCGCGCTTCAATCCAGTTCTGCACCCGGGACCCGCTAACTAGCCGCCTTTTTTATTGTCGCGGGTCCCACCCGGAGCCGTGCGGCTGGTACAGATACTGATTCCGACAGGGAAGCGCGACGCCGTTTTAGGCGTGTTGGCCGACGAGGGCATCGATTACGTGCTCACCGACGAGACGAGCGGTCGGGAGTTCACCGCTGTCGTCACCTTCCCGATCCCGACCAACGCGCTCGAACCAGTCCTCGAAGAGCTGCGGAACGTCGGTATCAACGACGACGGCTATACGGTTGTCGTGGACGCGAACACCGTCATCTCCAGCCAGTTCGACGAGCTGGAGGAGAAGTACGCCGAGGAGGAAGACGAGGACCGCATCGCGCGGGAGGAACTCACTTCGAAGGCAAACGACCTCGCCCCCTCGATGTCGAACTACGCGCTCATGACCGTCATCAGCGCGATTATCGCCACCGCAGGGCTCCTGCTCGATTCGCCGGCCGTCGTCGTCGGCTCGATGGTCATCGCGCCGCTCATCGGCCCGGCGATGACCGCCAACGTCGGGACCGTCGTCGACGACCACGAGATGTTCACCCACGGCGTCAAACTCCAGGCCATCGGGCTCGGACTCGCCGTGGCAAGCGCGACCGTATTTGCCCTGCTCGTCCGGTACGCTAATGTCATCCCGCCGCTTGCTGACGTGACCTCGGTCGGTCAGATACGCGAGCGGGTCGCCCCTGACTTCCTCTCGCTGATCGTCGCACTCGGCGCGGGCGCGGCCGGCGTCGTCAGCCTCACCAGCGGCGTCTCGACGGCGCTTGTCGGCGTCATGATCGCCGTCGCGCTTATCCCGCCGGCGGCCACGGTCGGCATCGGTATCGCGTGGGGCCAACCGCTCGTCAGCCTCGGGTCAGCCGTGCTCCTGCTGGTGAACGTCCTCTCGATCAACCTCGCAGTGCTCGTCGGGCTCTGGTACCAGGGCTACCGTCCGGAACACTGGTTTCAGGAGAGCGACGCCCGGTCGGCGACCGTCAAACGCATCGGCGTCCTCGTCCTGTCGATACTCGTCCTGTCGGCGTTCCTGGGCGGCGTCACCTTCGACTCCTACCAGCAGGCGACGACGGAGTCGGACATCCGCGAGGCAATCCAGGGAAGCGTCGACCCGCCGGCTCGCGTCCTGACGGTCGAAATCGAGTACACCAACACTGCGATCTTCCAACAGCCGCGCCGCGTCATCGTCACCGTCGGTCTGCCGCCGGACGCGGAGCAGCCACTGCTTGTCGACCAACTCGATGCGTTGGCCGACGACGCGGCCGGCCGAGATGTCGCGACGGAAGTTCGCTACGTCACTGTCGAACGGAACGGCTGACGCTCAAAACCGACTTTGACCGTTCGATGACATAAATACCGCTGGGCGTGTTGGGGACGATATGGTATCACGACCACTCGCAATCGCTGGCGTCCTGGCACTGCTCGTCGCCGGCGGCGTCGGGTTCGCATTCGCGGACACCGGGGCCGTCGCGCCGTCGACGAATTCGACCGTGAGCGTCAACGCCGACGCGACCGTCGAACGCGCGCCTGACCGCGCAACCGTCACCGTAGCGGCGGTCGGTCGCGGTGAGACGGCCGAGGCGGCGCGCAACAACCTCAGCGGTGACGCCGAGGCTATCACGTCGGCGCTGGAAGACGAGGGCGCGAACGTGACCTCCTCGCGGTTCCAGATCCGCCCCGAGTACGAAGAGAGCAGAGAGGGCCGCGAACAGGTCGGCTACGTGGCGATCCACACTGTCGAAGCCGAAACGAGCGACGTTGCGGCCGCCGGGACACTCATCGACACCGCAGTCGACGCCGGCGCGGACCGCGTCGAGGGCGTGCGCTACTCACTGAGCGAGGAGACGCAACAGGCCGCCCGCGAAGAAGCCCTGACGACCGTTATGAACAACGCCCGGACGGACGCCGAAGTCGTCGCCGCTGCGGAGGGTCGGTCCGTCGGTGATGCCGTCACGGTCCAGACCAGCGACCACGGCCGGCCCGTCGTGTACGAGGCGGCGGCCTACGCTGGCGACGCTGGCGGACGGACGAACATCCAACCCGGCGAGGTCACCGTCGACGCCTCCGTTAGCGTCACGTACGAACTAGAATAAGCCGTTCTTACTCGCGGGTCACTGCGTTCCCCACTCGGAGTGTTCGAGACGCCTCCCGTTGGTGACCGCAATCCTCGCGATGGCGACAGCAGTCCTCGCGGGTCACTGCGTTCCCCGCTCGGAGTGTTCGAGACGCCTCCCGTTGGTCGGCGTCTCGCTATTCGTCAAACGGCAGTTCGATCTCGTACCCCACCGCGTCGATAGCGGCCTGCAACACGCCGTCGACGTTGTCGTCTTCGGTGACACTCATGTAGTGGTCGGCCTCCACGTCCGTCGAGAGGTCGCTCTTGTTCGCGATGGTCAACACCGGCACGTCGAAACGTGCCTCGATGTCGTTGCGCAGTTCCAGCTGGTCAGCCAGCGGGTAGCCACATTCGCCGGATGGGTCGACGAACACGAGGACGGCGTCGGCGAGGTGTTCGAGCGCGCTCACGGCCTGTGACTCGATCTCGTTGCGGTCCTCCGGCGGTCGGTCGAGCAGGCCGGGCGTGTCGACGAGCTGGTAGCGGATGCGCTGGTCCTCAAAGTGCCCGACGCGGATCTGGGTCGTCGTGAACGGGTACGAGGCGATCTCGTTGTCGGCCCGCGTGACGCGGTTGACAAAGGACGACTTGCCGACGTTGGGGTAGCCGGCGACGACGATAGCCGGCTCGTCCGGGCGGATGTCGGGGATGTCTTTGAGGGCGTTGTGGGCCGTCGATATGGCGGCGAGGTCGTCTTCGACCTCCTCGACCACGTCGGCGATACGGGCGAATGCCTGCTTGCGAAGCTTCCGGGCGGTGTCGATGTCGCCGCGTGCGACGCGGCTCTCGTACTCCTGGCGGATCTCGACGACCTTGTCGGCGGCCCACGAGATCTCCGAGAGGTGCTGTTTCAGCGCGTCGATACCGGGATCGTCGTCTGCGGGGTAGGCTTCGCCGATGACCGCGTCGGCGAGTTCGATGTAGAAGGGGTCCAGATTGTCGATCGTCGGCCACGCCGTCACCACGTTCTCCATGTTGTCGGAGGCGATGTTCGACGCCGTCATCAGCATCGACTGCTGGGCTTCGTTCCCGTCCTTGGCCCCGCCGGCGCGCGACGCCCGCGAGAAGGCTTTGTCCACGAGCTCCTCGGCGGTAGGCGTCGTCGGCAGACCCTCGAAGGGATGGCTCATAGGTCACGTTGACGGCCGGAGCGTAAAAGCGCGTTCAATCGCGCCCCAAACTGTTGCGAGTCACGCTTTTGAGCGTCCCGACCGCAGTTCCGGTATGGCACAGATTGACGCCGGCGAGATTCTGCCCAACGACCACGTCCAGCAGATGGCCGCCGAGGGTCGGGTCACCCAGATGCACCGCGGCCACCAGTACGCCGACGAGGGCGATACGTTCGAAATCGACGGCACCGAGTTCGAGGTGACAGACGTAACCCACCGGACACTGGGCGACATGACCGACGAGGACGCGCAGCGCGAGGGGTCGGAGGACCTCGATGCGTACAAGAAACGAATGAAGAAAGTCCACGGCAGTTTCGAGTGGGACGACGACAGCGAGGTCGTCCGGCATCGGTTCGCGCCCGTCGACGAGTGAGGCGGCATACTCTGGAGACGACCGGCAACTGAATCGAAGGCCGAGCGGGCTGCCACCGCGCCGCAGACAACCCTTATCAACTCCGGTAACTATCAGTAACTACATGACAGAGACGATGAGTAAGTCGAAAGCGGACGATCCGGAGCGGGCGCATCTCGCGGGCGTCGAGGACGGCTGTGGCTGTACCGAAATCTGGGAGCACATGAGCGAAGCCCGCGACGCGGACGACGACTAAACGCCTTCTTTTGAGCATCGTCGACGCTGCGAAACGCCGCAATAGGATTGTGTTGCGATCTCCGAACGGACCTAACGACTAGGCCCGCGTGCGGTCTCGCTGAAAAGCGCGTCTGCGTTCCGCATGCTTGCTCGGCGGGCTACCGCCGCTCGGCCAGTTCGTCTCGGAGGGCATCCACGTCCATGTCCTTCATCGACAACAGGACGAGCAGGTGATAGACGATGTCGGCCGATTCGTGGGCTAGCTCCTCGGTGTCGTCGTCTTTGGCCGCCAGAATCAGCTCCGTCGTTTCTTCGCCGAGCTTCTCCAGAACGGCGTTTTCGCCCTTCTCGTGGGTGAACAGCGACGCCGTGTAGGAGTCCTCGGGGAGGTTCGCCTTGCGGTCCTCGATGACAGCGAACAGTTCGTCGATGACGTCGCCGGTGTCGTCGCTCATAGCCGCCGTTCGGTCAGCGGGGCCTTCAGGCCGTCGCTACGACTCCACCGAGTCGAAAAAGGCCAGGTCGTGGATGCGCGGGTCCTCGGTCAGTTCGGGGTGGAACGACGTTCCGACGACCGGCCCGTCACGGACTGCGACCGGGCGGTCGTCCCACGTCGCCAGCACTTCGACGTCCCTGCCGACGTAGTCGATGACCGGCGCGCGGATGAACACCGCCGGGAACGGGTCGTCGAGACCGTCCACGTCAAGCGGGGCCTCGAAGCTGTCCTTCTGTCGCCCGAAGGCGTTGCGCTCGACAGAGACGTCGATGACGTTCAGCGTGTCGACGCGGTCGTCCTGTGCGTCGCTCGCGCTGACTATGAGGCCGGCACACGTCGCCAGCACCGGCTTGTCGGCCTCGACGTGAGCCTGGATTTCGTCGGCGATGCCCTCCCGGTGGATGAGCCGCGAAATCGTGGTCGATTCCCCGCCCGGCAGTAACAGCACGTCGCAGTCGGGGACCAGCCCTGACTCGCGTATCTCGACGACCTCCGCCGTCCGGTCGTGGGCCGCTGCTGCCCGCCTGATTGCGTCTCCGTGTTCAGAGACATCGCCCTGAACCCCGAGTACACCCGCGCGTAGCGTCATACGTTCCCGTTAGTGTGCCTGTGCGAAAAGCCTCTCGTCTCCTGCAAGTGTCCGGTGCTGGCAGAGTACGACCTGGGTTGTGCGGTGGCGTCCACTCTGCCCGGTGCTCGCTCGGGTGTGTCGAACCAAACGGTTAGGTGAGACGGGATGTAGACGTGGAACATGGGAAAGCGACGGCAGGACCCGGTCGAAGTAAACGCTGACGGGTCTGCTGATCTCTACGAGATCTCGAGCTGGGAACCCCGGTCGAGGCTGGACCGGTTCGCCCACTGGCTCTACCACGTCGGGATACGCACGCTGCGGTATCTGGTCGTTCTCGCAGCTATCGCGATTCTCCTCCTGCAGGTGGCGTTCGGGAGCCTCGGCGCGCTCGGCGACCAGCCGCTATTTGCCGGGATGGCCATCCTCTCTGCCGTGCCGGCGCTCGGTCTCGCGGCCTACATCTACTACGCCGACGTGACCACGCAGGAACCGCTGACGCTGCTCGTGGGCACGTTCCTCCTGGGCGTGCTGTTCGCAGGCTTCGCGGGCATCCTCAACGGCATCTTCGGCGCGCCGGTGCAGGCTATCGGCTCCGGGTTCGGCCTGGTGCCGTTTCTCGGCCAGGTGTTCTTCTTTTTCCTCATCGTCGGCCCCGTCGAGGAGACCGTGAAGTTGCTGGCGGTGCGCCTGTACGCCTTCCGCGACAACCGCTTCGACGCTGTCGTCGACGGCGCGGTGTACGGGGCCATCGCCGGCCTGGGCTTTGCGACAATCGAAAACGCGCTGTATATCACCCAGAACACCGAGATGGTCGGCGGGACGGTCGAGTTACTCGCCGCGAGCAGCAACATCACCGCGGTCAGGGCGCTCGCGGGGCCGGGCCACGTCATCTACTCGGCCTTCGCCGGCTACTACCTCGGCCTGGCGAAGTTCAACCCCGACGATGCCGGCCCAATCGTCCTGAAGGGACTGCTCATCGCCTCGCTCATCCACGCTGTCTACAACACGCTGGCCGGCCCCGTCACAGCTATCGCGGCCACGATATACAACGTCGACTTCCTCGTCGCCTTCTTCGGCTTCGTCATCGTGTACGACTCGATCTTCGGCCTGCTGTTGCTGAAGAAGGTTCACGCATACCGGCAGGCGTACAAGCGCGCTCACGCTGACCAGGACGAGACCGGGCTCCGCCCGGAACAGACCGAGTTCGACCCCTAGACCAACTGTTCGACGTATTTCGCGACCACGTCGAGCTCCAGATGTACCGGATCGCCGACCGACTTCTCCGACAGCGTCGTCTCGGCGTACGTCGTCGGGATGATCGCCACGTCGAACTCGTCGGGGCGACGGTCGGCGACGGTCAGGCTGATGCCGTCGACCGTTATCGACCCCTTTTGGACCAGGTAGTCCTGATGGGCCTCGGGCAGGGAGAACGTGAACGTCCAGTCCTCACCCTCCTGTTCGATACCGACGATTTCGGCCGTCGTGTCGACGTGGCCCTGCACGATGTGGCCGTCGAACCGGCCGTCGGCGGGCATCGCCCGTTCGAGGTTCACCCGGTCACCGCCTGCAAGATCGTCGAAGAACGTCCGGGCGAGGGTTTCCTGGGCGAGAAACACCTCGAACCACTCGCCGTCGGCCGCCTTCTCGACGGTGAGACAGACGCCGCTGACGCTGATCGACTGGCCGTGGTCGAGCCCCTCGAACGGCGCGCCGATCCGCATCCGACGCCCGCCCTCGTCGTCAATAACTGCCTGCACCTCGCCGGTCGTCTCGACGATTCCGGTGAACATATCCCAGATACGGCACGGCCGGCGGAAAGCGCTTTGCTTCCCGACAGTTCAAAGTATACTCGAAACTCAGTAATTAATTTCCAAACAGTAGGCAGAAGGAATTTAGGCCTACCACCGGTAGCGCAGTGTATGGCAGCCACGCCCGACGCTGAGCACGACTGGACTGCCCGTCACGCGCGGACGGAGCCGACCGAGACGCGGCGGGTCGTCGACGTACCCGACGAACGCAAAGACTGGGACCTGCGGCACGCGGAGACGAAAGGCCGCAGCTAGCGCTGGAGGACTTCGACGCCGACCAGTTCCGCGCCGGTCAGTGCACGGATGTAGGCCCCGCCCGCGATAGAGACGTGGCCGAACTCGTCTTCTTCCATCCCGTACATCTCGATGGCCCGCGAGGTGTCGCCGCCGCCGACGACGGAGAAGCAGTCGGTGTCGGCGATGGCTTCGAGCACGCCGGCGGTACCGACAGAGAACCGCTCGTCTTCGAACATTCCCAGCGCGCCCTTCACGAAGACGGCCTCGGAGTCGCGGATGATCGGCGAGTACTCCATGACGGTCTCGCTCCCGACGTCGAGGTAGGAGACGCTCTTTTCCTCGATGTCGTCGACGGCCTGCTCGGCCCGGTCGCCGTTCTCGTCCTCGTAGGCCAGGTCGACCGCGAGCGTGATCTGGTCGCGGTGGTCCTCGAGCATGGACTCGATCTTCTCGCTGTTTGCCTCCCACTGCTCGTCGTAGAGGTTCGCGTCGTCGATGTCGTACCCGACCGGGTAGCCAGCGGCCCGCAGGAACAGTTCCCCGGCGATGCCGCCCAGCAGGAAGTCGTCGACCTTCTCGTCTAAGTGGGTCATCACGTCGATGACGTCGGTGGCCTTCGTCCCGCCGACGACCATCGTCACCTGTCCGTCGAACTCCTTCTCGGCGATGGCGGTGTTTGCCTCGTACTCGGTTTCCATCACGCGGCCGGCGTAGGCGTCCATGACCAGCGGGAAACCCACCAGCGAGGCGTGCGAGCGGTGGGCCGCCGAGTAGGCGTCGTTGATGTAGGCGTCGAACTCGCCTTTGAGCGTCTGGACGAACTCCGTCTGTGACTTCACTTCGGGGTCTTCCTCGGGGAGTTCGTCGTCGCACATCCGCGTGTTTTCCAGCACGAGTACGTCGCCGGCATCCAGATCGGCGATGTCGTGGATCGCCTGTGGCCCGTAGGTCTCGTCGACGAAATCCACGTCGTGGTCGATGTGCTCCGCGAGGATGTCGGCGTGCTGGGAAAGCGAGACGAAATCGTCCCGGCCCGGGCGGCCCTGATGGGCCAGCACTGCAATCTCGAACCCGCGGTCGACGAGTTCGCTGATCGTCTCCGCGTGGCGGTCGAACCGTCGGTTGTCCTGCACTGAGCCGTCCTCCACCGGAGAGTTGAGATCGAGTCGGACGAGGACGCGCTGTCCGTCGTCGAGGTCATCGAGCGTCTGGAAAGTCATCACTCGAGAGGTAACCTGCCGACCGCTTAACGGTTTCCGAGTCCGATAGCGGGCGGCTCGCTCGACCGAGCCATACCGCCACTACGCCTTCTGTCTCGGCTGCTGACTCGGAGAGGGAGAGAAGGGATGGGGTGGGAGTGGGTGGGGATCTCTTGTCCGCTGTACCCGGCTGTGGGTCACGGGCTGCCCACTGCGGATACGGCTGACTGCGCCGACACACAGAGCCTGCCAGTTGTGTGGGACTGATTCACACTCTGTGTGTATCAAGATGGTTTGTGAACAATCGTGATAAACTTTTCTTCTATTTTAACCAGTTTCTGAACAAAACGGCCAGGAGACGATTACTCCGTGATGTACTCGGCCACGTCGAGCATCCGGTTCGAGAAGCCGTACTCGTTGTCGTACCAGGTGAGGATCTTCGTCATCCCGGAGACGACGTTCGTCGACTGCAGGTCGACCTGCGTGGAGTACGGGTCCCCGAGGATGTCCGAGGAGACGACGTTGTCGCTCGTGACGCCGAGGACGCCCTCGAGTTCGCCGGCGGCGGCTTCCTCGAAGGCGGCGTTGACGTCGCTCTCTGTCACGTCTTCGTCGAGGTCGACGACGAACTCGGTGATGGAGCCGTTCGGCACCGGGACGCGGATGGCCATCCCGTCGAGTTTGCCTTCGAGTTCGGGCAGGACCTCGGTGGTCGCCTGGGCGGCTCCGGTCGAGGTCGGGATGATGTTCTCGGCGGCCGCACGGCGACGGCGTGGTTTGCCGTTCGGGCCGTCCATCAGGTTCTGCGAGCCGGTGTAGGCGTGGACCGTCGTCAGCTGGCCGGCGTTGATGCCGAACTCCTCGTCGAGGACCTTCGCGACCGGCGTGATGGAGTTGGTCGTACAGGAGGCGTTCGAGACGACGTCTTCGCCGTCGTACTCGTCGTGGTTGACGCCGTAGACGAGCTGCTTGACCGGCTCGTCGCCCTTCGGCGGCGCGGAGATGAGGACCTTGTCGGCACCGGCGTCGAGGTGCTGGCTCGCGTCCTCCTTGGTTCGGAAGATGCCGGTCGCCTCGAAGGCCACGTCCACGTCGAGGTCGTCCCACGGGAGCTGTGTGGGGTCGGTCTCGTGGAAGATACCCGCCTCGAAGTCGGTCCCCTCGACCGTGAGGACGCCGTCGTCGACGCTGGCGCCTTCGAGTTCGCCCATGACGGTGTCGTACTGGGCGAAGTAGTCGATCTCCGAATCGTCCATCACGTCGTTGATACCGACGACTTCGACGTTGTCGTTTGCTAACGATGCCCGGAATACGTTCCGGCCGATACGGCCGAAGCCGTTGAGGCCGACGCGAACTGGCTCACTCATTGGTGTCTAGAGAGGCAGTCGGTCAGTGTAAAATGTTTTCGGATTTGTTGTAAATTTGTGTTTGTTTATGCGCGTTCGAGCACGAATGATTAATAGTGATAGTGCCAGTTCGGGTGAGAGTGCCCGCTCGGCAGTGTCGGTGGGCAGGTAGTGGGTTGGTCCGAAGGCTTTTGAAACGGACGGACGTACTGACCGGTAGGAATGAGACGCGATGACAGTGACGACCCGTTCGACGAGTTCTTCCGGGAAATAGAGCGGATGATGGACGAGATGATGGGGGCCGAAGGCGACGTCCACATCGACCGGGACACCGGTGGCGGTGGGGCTGACCTCCACGTCGATGTTCACGAAACCGACGAGGAGATCCGGGTCGTCGCCGACGTTCCGGGCGTCGACAAGGACGCAATCGACCTCAAGTGCGACGGCACTGTCCTCACGATCAACGCCGAAAGTCCGGAGCGCGAGTACCACGAACGACTGACCCTGCCGACTCGCGTCGACGAACACTCCGCCGCCGCGACGTACAACAACGGCATCCTCGAAGTCACCTTCGACCCCGAAGAGGACTCCGCGGACATCGAACTGTAGCGCGCCCGGCACACGGTTCTGATTTTCCGCGCGCCACCCCAGTGCGCTTGCTTCGCTACTGCTCAGCCGTTTGCCGTATCAACGCCGCCAGATCGTCCCAGAAGCCGTCTTCGTACTTGGTCGCCGAATCGATTGTCGGACGAGCGTTCGTCTCGTTGACGACTGCGCGGTCCTCGGTTACCAGGAGGTCGACGCCGAGGTACGGAATCGCCAGTTCGTCGGCCGCGTCTTCGGCCAGTTCCCGGAGCTCAGCCGGCAGTTCCCGCCCTTCGGCTTCGGCCCCGCGGTGGACGTTGTGCTTCCACCGGCCCTGCTCGCGGCTCGCTTCGGGGAGGCGGCGCTCGACTGCGCCGACGTACTCGCCGTCGACGACCATCACGCGGTAGTCGGCGGCGTCGGCCATGTACTCCTGGACGAGAAACGACTGGTCGCCGACCGCGCGGTAGTCGTGGACCAGATCGAGGTAGTCGACGATGCCGAGAAACGAATCCAGGTCGTGGGCCTTGGCCACGCCGACGCCGCGGGTCGTCGAGTTCGGCTTCACGACCACGGGCGGGTCGAACCGCTCGAAGGCCGCCGTTAGCTCGGCCTCGCTCGCCGGGTTCGACACGACCACGGTTTCGGGAACGGGGACGTCCGCAAGGCCGAGACGCGCCAACACGTCGGCCTTGTTCCGCGAGCGGAGGATGGCCTCGCGGTCGTTGACCCACGGCACGTCCAGCATGGCGTCGGCGACCGCACCTTCCATGATTCGGGAGGGATAGACGAAGCCCACGTCGTACTCGCCGAAGGGACTCTCGTCGAGCGGCAGCGTCCGCTCAGCCGTCTCGACGTGGCCCACCTCGATGTCACGGGCCGCCAGCGGCGCCTGCATCCGCTCGAAGGTCTCGGCGTTCGTGGCGACGGCCAGCCTGTGCATGGCTTTCAGTTGTCTTGGAGGAATAAAACACGCTCGCAGCCACTCTCTGCACACGGTGATCGGCCTCTGTTGTGTATCGCGTACTGTCCGCTACCCTCCACAAAATAGAGGTGTATACTGGATAAATGCGAAGTGATTAGAGAAATTTGCAGACAAATACTAAGTATACTGGGGAAAATAAATCACATATGTACGACGACATTCTCTTTCCGACCGACGGGAGTGACGGCGCAAACGAGGCGCTTGCACACGCGCTCGAACTGGCAGAGACGCACAACTCGACGATTCACGTGCTCTCTGTCGTCGATTCGACGTATCTCGGGAGCGCAGCAGCAGAAGCAACGACCATCGAATCGCTGCAGGAACGGACCGAGCAGGTCGTAGACGAGACAGTCGAGGACATCGCTGACCACGGCACGGACATCGTCGCCGAGCACCGAATGGGTGATCCGTACGAGGAAATCCTCGACTACGCCGAGACTGCGGGCGTCGATATGATTGTCATGGGGACCCACGGCCGGAGCGGCCTGGACCGGTTTCTGCTGGGGAGCGTCACCGAGAAGATCGTTCGGACGGCGGACGTCCCCGTTCTCACTGTGCGTCTCTCGGACACCGAGTCGTAGCCAGTGCAGTTGCTACGGACCTCGAACGGTGGAAAAGACCGACGCCTACGCGGTCAGCAGTTCCTCTCCCCGCTCTGCGAACGGCCAGAGGACGTTACTGATCGACTTACGCGATCAGCAGTTCCTCTCCCCGTTCGACCTTGATGCGGCAAGAGGGCGTGATCTTGTTGTAGGCGCGACGGAACGCTTCCTTGACGTGCTCTGCGTCCTCGACGTTGACGTAGGCCGTAAACAGTCGCTCGCCGGCCTGGACCCGGGCGGCGGTGCCGACGATCTTCCCGAAGGCGGCGCGCATCCCGTCGGAGACACGGTCGGCCCCGGCACCGGTCGCCTGCTTGTTCTCGCGCAGGACCTGGTGGGGGAACTTCCGCAGCGTCATCTTGTAGTCGCCCTCTTCGCCGATCTCTTTGATGAGGTGGCGGTTGGCCGACAGGCGGGAGGCCTCCAGCGAGCCGTGGCGGAGCTGGACGGTCTCCTCGACGATGAGGCTGATCTGGACGGGATAGTCGTCAGCGTCCTTCTGCTTGCGGCCCATCTTGTGCTGTGCGATCTTCGACCCGGGAATGCCTGTGATGTATTCGCGTCGGGTGTACGCGGGCTTGTCGATGTCCCGGTACATTGAGGCGGGTTTGTCCGACATAGGTACTCTTGGAGAATACGTCGCCGAGCGGCCCAATAAGGGCTTCGAACCCGCCCGGCGGCGTGCTGTAGTGTCCCACACAACCGCGAACGGCCGAAAACGGACCGGTGCTGTGTCGACTGTGCCACCTGTTCTCGACCTGTGTGTGTGTGCGGACTGCCGGTGCTGGTCCGGTAACACTGCTGTCACCGCGCTCTTTTACCATTCGCGCGCGTACGAATGCTACCATGAATATGCTCGTCGACGGCGAGTGGCGGACCGACGCGTACGAAACGACGAACGAGGACGGAGCTTTCGACCGGCAGGACACCACCTTCCGGGACCGAATCGAGGATGACCCCGACGCGCGGTTCCAGCCCGAGGCAGGTCGGTATCACCTGTACGCCTGCCGCGCCTGTCCGTGGGCTCACCGGATTCTGGTCGCCCGGAAGCTGCTGGGACTCGAAGACGCCATCACCGTCGACTACATCGACCCGTTCCGCGGCGAGGACGGCTGGCAGTTCACGCCCGACAAGGACGGCTGCACGCCGGATACGGTCAACGGGGCGGACTACCTCCGCGAGGTCTACGTCGCGGCCGACCCCGACGCGACCTGCCGCGTGACGGTCCCGGTGCTGTGGGACAAGCAGGAGGACACTATCGTCAACAACGAGTCCAAGGAGATCCTCCGGATGCTCGATACCGAATTCGACGACGTGTCGGACAACGACGTGGACCTCTACCCCGAGGGGTACCAGGACGAGGTCGACCGGATCATTGACGACATCTACGAGCCCATCAACAACGGCGTCTACCGCTGTGGCTTTGCGAACAGCCAGTCGGCCTACGACGAGGCCGCCGAGGAGCTGTTCGACGCGTTGGATCACTGGGACGCCGTACTCGAAGACCAGCGCTTCCTCGCCGGTGACCGTTTGACCGAGGCTGACATCTGCATGTTCACGACGCTCGTCCGCTTCGATGAAGTGTATCACACCCACTTCATGTGCAACCACAAGCTCATCCGCGAGTACGACAACCTCTGGCCGTACCTTCGAGACCTCTACCAGCTCCCCGGCGTCGCCGAGACGGTGAACATGGACCACATCACGGAGCACTACTACACCACCCATCCCGACGTGAGCCCGAAACGTATCATCCCGATGTGCCCCGACCCCGACTTCGAGGCCGCCCACGACCGCGACGAACTGCCGGGTGACCTCCCCGAGACGCTCTTCCCGACGGCCTAACTGGGCAGTACCGCCGTCGGATATCGAACGCTGAGCCGACGCTGTCCCTTTTATACACCCAGTTCTCACCTGTGTTCAATGAGTCGGGAATGTGAGCGACGCCGGGGTGTGAGCCCGGTCATCGGTGTCGTCATTCTGATCGGAATTACCACTATTTTGGCAGCCAGCATCGGTGTGTTCGCGCTCGGCTTCAGCGAGCAACAGCCCACGCAGGCCCCGCAGGTCGCTATCGTGGCCGACTACAGCGAGCGGACCACCGGCAATGGGGAGTATCTGAACCTCAGCTTCAAAAGCGGCGAAACCGTCTACAGGGACAACCTCACTGTCGTCGTATCGGGTGCGAAGAGTTCCGACGGCAGCGACGCGACGCTGGACACCGACCCGATACAGGCCCAGGCATCGACGCGGATTACGTCTGGGACGCAGATTACGATACACCAGGGACAGTTCACCGGCATCGGGAGCGGGGAGTATCTGGACCTGAGCGACGCGACGCTTCGCCTCGTCTGGAACCCGGCGGACGAACCGGAATCAGAAACGTACGTCATCTACCGCTGGCCGGACCCGAGCCAACGTAACTGAGCCGTTCAGACTACGTCGGTGGGACGTCGTCCGTCACTCGGCCAGTGAGAGCGTGACCTCGTCGGTCTCGTAGTCCTCGATGAACGACCCGGAGCCGCCAAGCGAGACGGTCCGGTCGCCGATGTCGACGACCAGCGTGTGTTCGATGGGGTAGGAGTTGGTCTGTGGCTCGGCGACGCCCTGTTTCGTCTCGACGACGGTCCCTTCGATAGTAGTGATGTCGTCGTCGGCCTGCACCGCCCGCACTTCCGCGGAGACGCGGACATCGTGGCCGGCGCGCAGGTGGAGCGTCGCCTGGAGGACGGCGTGGCGGAAGTCGTGGTAGGTGGCCGGGAGCGGGGCCGGGTCGGCGACGGTCACCTCGGTGGCCATCAGCCAGTAGTTCCCGAGGAACGACCCCGAAAGTACCGGGACGAGCTGTTGCTGGACGAAGGCGATGGCCCGCTGGTCGGAGTTAGTCCGTGTCACCATCTCGGCCGGGGAGACGAGGCCGAACTGGGCGTCGACGGTGAGCATTATCGGCATCGGCTGGTTCCAGGACCGGGCCACGGAGGCCAGCCCGCTCACGTCGTCGGGGCGCAGGTCGTCGGCGCTGCTGACGACCAGCATCACCAGGACGCCGCGGTCGACGGCCGCGACCAGTTCCTCCGAGATTTCCGGGAGGTACTGCTGGGGAACCGACAGCATGATCTCGCGCTCCGCGTTTCTGATGTACTCCGTGAGACGCTTGATGACTGTCACCCGGGACTTGATGACGTCGAACTGTTGTGGCTCTCGTGCGCTCGCCGAGTATCGGGAATCGAGTGCCCCGCTCATCTCTTCGAGCCGGTCGGTCAAGGCGTCGATGACTTCCTCGGGTGGTCGGGCGCGGATCGTCGTGGGCACGACGTGGTCGTTGACCTCGACGAACCCGCGGTCTTCGAGCGATTCGCTGATGCTGTAGACGTACCGTTTGGAGACCCCGGTGTCGTCGGCGATCTCGCTCGCCGTGGCCTCGCCGCTGCCGAGGATCGACAGGTACGTGTCGACTTCCTTCTCCGACAGGCCCAGTTGCCCCAGCCTGTCCCTGAGAGTCGAATCGTCCATCTGTTCACATCTGGTACCGGCGGCGGATAACTGTGTTTCGGTGCTCTGTGGCCCGTCAACGCTACCGAACCGCCGCAACGGGGGCGTACCGTCGACTGACCCGCCACCTCCCCAGTGATAAGGATGAAAAACTATTACACCATATTTTATATCCCTCGCGGTGGTGTCTCTCACCAATGACGCTCCGGACGGCACTTAACGACTTCAAGCGGACGCGGGACCGCCGCCACCTGTTCCCGGGCGAGTTCCGCTCTACGACGGGCATTTTCTCCGGACTCGACAGCCGGTTGGTGCATGTTGACAGCGATGGCTCGCTGCGGGACTACTCCTATCCGCTGTGTGGGCTCACGGGGATCGACCGCTCGCGGTTCGGCGTCGAGACGGGCTCGACGACGTGGTTCAGCGCCGACGCCGACCAGCGGTATCGCGGTGACGCCGGCGTCGTCGAGACCATCCATGACTGCGGCGACTGGGCTGTCGTCCAGACGGACTGCACTATCGAGCAGGCCCACGTCACCCGGTTCGAACTTCGCGGCGACGCGCCCGCCGACGTGTCGCTGCGGGCGTTCGTCGATTTCGCACCCGACGGGCGGGACGGCCAACAGAGCCTGTTGATGCACGGAAACACCGTCGAGGCCTACCATCGGTCGGAACACGACTTCGTCGGCGTCTCTACCGAACTCGACGCCGTTCAGGGACAGATCCCCGAGCGGTTCCCCGAACTCGTCGACAGTGATCCGGTCCCGTTCCCCCGGGTCACCGGGGAACGACGGTACGAGGATACGACGCTGACTGGTGGCGTCCTGCTGTCCGCGCCCTTTGCCGACGGCGGCGTCACGCTGACGACGCTGCTGACGGACACGGACGACACCGGCCGGGATGCGGCGTTGTCGACCATCAACCGTCTGGTGAGCGACCACTACACCTCGGAGACCCTGCTCGAAGCAGGCCAGGCACAGCGGCGATGGACCGTGCCCGCGGACACGCCACGCCGCGAGAGCGTCGTGGCCGACCTCCGCGTCCTCTCGCTGCTTTCGGCCGCGAACGGGGCCAGAATCGCCGCGCCGGACTTCGACCCGTACTACGTCACCTCCGGCGGCTACGGCTACACGTGGTTCCGCGACGACGCCGAGATATCGGCGTTCCTGCTCGAAGCTGACGGGACGTTCGACCTCGGATTATCGCCGTGGCACCAGCGTTCCGCCGCGTTCTACTGTCGCACACAGCGACCGGACGGCAGCTGGCCCCACCGGGTCTGGCCCGGCGACGAGACGCTCGCGCCGGGCTGGGCGAACGCCCGGCTCGAAAGCGGTTCGGACGCCGATTACCAGGCCGACCAGACCGCGAGCGTCACCACCTTCCTCGCGACGTATCTCCGGACCGGCGAGCCGGCCGACCCGGAGTGTATCGAAGCCACGCTCGGGCGCGCCGTCGAGAGCATCGACGACACGCTGGCCGACGACGGCCTCCCCATCGCCTGCCAGAACGCCTGGGAGAACATGCAGGGTCGGTTCACGCACACCGCCGCGACCTTCCTGCACGCCTACGCAGCCGTCGCCCGCGCACCCGTCTGTGCCACGCTCCGGGACCACGCACGGTCACAGGCCAAAATAGTGCTGTCTTCGCTGGACGCGCTGTGGACCGGTGACCGCTACGCCCTTCGCGAACACGACGGGACCATCGACGACCGACTGGACTCCGCAACGCTGGCCCTCCCTGCCGCCTGTCGTGTCGCCGCCGAGACCATCGATTTACCCGTAGAGACCCGCGAACGGCTCTGCACCCACGTCGAAACGACACTCGACGGGCTGGAACGGGACACCGGCGACATCCGCGGTCTCATCCGCTTCGAGGGCGACGACTGGCGGCGCGGCTCGCAAGACCGCGAGAAAATCTGGACTGTCTCGACGGCGTGGGGGGCGAACAGTGCCGCTCAACTGGGTGCGCTCCTGCATGACGCTGAGGACAGCCGAGCGGCGGCGGCCTACGCCCGTTCCCGGGACCTGCTGGGCGAGATCCTTCCCGGTGGCTCGCTCGTCCAGTCCAGCGGCTACCTCCCCGAGCAACTGTTCGACGACGGGACGCCGGACTGTGGCACGCCGCTCGGCTGGCCCCACGCGCTCCGGCTGGCAACTGTCGCCCACCTCGCTGACGCCGGGGAGCTCACTGCCGAGCCGCTGAGCGCGCGCGAGTAAACTGCTGAGGCACTGATACGGATTATTGGAGCGATGTACCGGTCTGCTCCGATCCCGGTGTCGGAGCTATCCGGAAATAATCTACAACAATCCGCACGACCCTCCGCGGGAATCTCTTTACGCGGACCGCGCTGCTTGACGTTCGAAAACGTAGCGGATAGCCGTAGGGACTCTATAACTGGTCGAAAACAGCGACTACGTCCGGACGCGGATCACTGACTATCGTCCTACTGCGGTGCTGCGACGGGCGCGTCCTCGCCGGCCGTGACCGCCTCGCCGGTCTCCGTGTCGAACAGATGAACAGCAGATTCGTCGAACGACACCTGCACGCGGTCGCCGATTGCCGGCTCCACGTCGGTGCTCACTCTGGCAATGAAATCCGGCGCGCCGTCGCCCTCGAACCCGGTTTTCGACTCGCCCAGATCGAGATAGAGGTAATTGTCGCTGCCGATGGGTTCGAGCACGTCGACCGTCGCCGGGACGGCGTTCTGGTCGCCGCCGTCGCTGACGGAGACATGTTCCGGCCGGACGCCAAGCACGTACGAGCCGCGCTGGATATTGCCGAAGGCACTGACGCGGCCGCCCGTGAGGTCATAGGCGAAGTCGTCGTTCGCGCCGGTGAGCTGCACGCCGTCGCCGAACGGCTCCGCGGTCACGTCGAGGAAGTTCATCGAGGGCGAGCCGACGAAGCCGCCGACGAACTGGTTCGTCGGGTTCTCGTACACCGTTTTCGGACGGCCGGCCTGCTGGAGTTTCCCGTCGTTGAGGATGACGATGCGGTCGCCCATCGTCATTGCTTCTTCCTGGTCGTGGGTGACATAGACGGCCGTGATGCCGAGTTCCTCCTGCAGGCGCTGGATCTCCGTCCGCATCGTCGTCCGGAGCTTCGCATCGAGGTTCGACAGCGGCTCGTCGAAGAGGAACACGTCCGGCTCGCGGACGATGGCGCGCCCGAGCGCGACCCGCTGTTTCTGGCCGCCGGAGAGCTGGTCCGGCGTGTCATCGAGCAAGTCGCCGATACCCATCATCTCGGCCGTCTCGGTGACTCGCTCCTGCCGTTCCTTCTTTGAGAGGTCCGTGCTCATCCGGAGGCCAAACGCCATGTTCTGCCGGATGGACTTGTGCGGGTACAGCGCGTAGTTCTGGAACACCATCGCCACGTCGCGCTTGCGGGCGTGAACGTCCGTCACGTCCTCGTCGCCGATGCGGATTCGGCCGCTCGTCGGCCGCTCAAGTCCGGCAATCATCCGCAGCGTCGTCGATTTCCCACACCCCGACGGGCCGACCACCGTTACGAACTCCCCGTCGTCGATGGACAGGTCGACGTCGTCGACCGCCACGATAGAGCCACCGTCGAACTCCTTGCGGAGACCGTCTAGTTCGAGACTCGCCATTACACGGAGTCTCACACCCATCGCTAATAAGTTTGATGGGATTTTTCATAGAAGTTCTAGCGTCGCCGCAGATGAACTGGGACCTCCGCGAGGCTAGTCGGCTTAGCTGTCGATCACCGCTGGTACCACGACGATGTCTCCGACTTCGACCGTTCCGTCGCTTCCGACCTGATCGCCACTGAGAAGATCGGTGCCCCCAATCGGGGTTTCGAGCGAGACTGTCGCGGTCCCCTCGCCGAAGTGGAGGACGATCAACAGTGTCTCATCGCCGTCGGTTCGCTCGTAAGCGACGACTCTGTTCGCATCGCCCGATTCGACGGTGTGAGGAACCGGACGTACCCCGGGCGCACGCAGTGCGGCGTGGTCCGCTCGCAGCGCGACCAGTCGCCGGTGGAAGTCGGTCAGTACGTTGTCGCCGTCGTGCCAGCGCATCGTCCCGCGCTGTTGCTCGACGCCCCGTTCCTGGCCGGCGTATACCATGGGCGTCCCGGGGAGCGTGAACGTGGCTCCGACGGCCGCCCGCAGCGGCGCAACGCCGCACTCACCGAGGTAGCGGTCTTCGTCGTGGTTGTCGACGTACCGCATATGCGCCGTGCGGTCGGGGTAGCCGTGCTCGGCCGTCGCGTCGAGTGCCTCGAACAGCGCCGACGCCGGTTCCTCGCCGGTCCCGATGTCGCGGAGCGTGTCGAACAGGTCCGTGTCGTAATGCACGTCGAACTCGTTTTCGGCGAATGCGGCATCGCGCGGGACCGTCTCGTCGAGCAGTAGGAACTCGGGGTCGTCAGCTTTCACCCGCTCCCGGACCTCCTTCCAGAACCCGTGTGGCACGCCCCAGGCAACGTCACAGCGGAACCCGTCGACCACGTCGCGCCACTCGTCGACCACGTCGAGCATCCAGCGCCGGACCTCGAGCGAGTCGTAGTTGAGGTTCGGGATCCGCGTCCAGTTGAAGTAGTGGCCCGGCGCGTCCTCGCCCGCCCAGTCGATGTCGGAGACGTCCTGTGACACCGGAATCCGCTCGTAGTAGTCGGCGTACTCGGGGACGCCGGCCCGGTGAAGTTGGAACGCCGGATGGTCCCGCGAGCTGTGGTTTATTACCAGGTCGAAGACGACCCGGATCCCGGCTTCGTGGAGCCGGTCGACCAGCGACTCGAACTCCCGGCGGGTCCCCAGATCCTCAGCGGTGTCGAAGAAGTCCGTGATGTGGTAGCCGTGTCGGGTCGGACTCGCCTGAATGGGGGTGAGCCACACCACATCGACGCCCAGCGACTCGATGTAGGGGACCCGCCGTTCGATGGCCTCGAAGGTCGTGTCGACGGTCTCGCCGGCGAACGACCGGACGAATATCTCGTAGATGGTGGCGTCGCCGGCCCAGGCCGGCGGGTCGGCCGGCCGTGTGACGGGCACTCCGTCGTCTGCGGTCGCGTTTCCGTTCCCGTCGCTGCACTCCACGACCAGCGTGTCCGCGACGCTGTGGCGCTCGGCGACGGCGACCGCGTGAATCCGGGCCGACTCGGGCAGGCCTTCGCGTGGGACCCGGAGTTCGTCGCCGTCGACAGTTATCGCGGACTCGTCCAGCGCGTCGCGGCCGTCGAGATAGAACTCGACTTCCGGTTCGCTCCCCGACGGGGCCGCGCGGGCGTCCGCCGATACGACGAGGTCCCGGTCTTCCGTCTCACCGGTGAGTTCGACCCGCGGGCGACCGGGTCCGTTCACGGTGACCTCGTCGGTTGCGGTCGACTCGAAGGAGTCGTTGAAGCTGAAGATCGCGTGGTGGGTCCCCGGTGGGAGTTCGGTCTCGATGACCCACTCGTCGCCGTCGCGCTCGGCCCAGTGTGTCCCCATCGTGAAGGCGTTGAACTTCCCGATGACGATGGCGCGGTCGTCGAGGTCGCCGGTATCGCCGTCGCGGTCGAAGTCCTCCGCTGTGACGCTGAATCGGGCCGTCTCGGTGACTGCTGGAAACGCTCTGACGACCTGTTCGTGTGTGCCGTCCGGTACGGTTAACTCGGCCCGGTAGGTCCCCGGAACGTCCGGTTCGAGATCGCAGACCGGGCCGTCGCCGAGCGTCGCCGTGCTCGCAGCCGGCCGGTCGATCAGCCGCCACTCGGCGGTCATATCCGGATCGGGCTGGCGCGGGGCCAGTTCGACCGCTTCGCCGACGGTGACGAACCGCGGCGGTCCTGGGTGGTGCATACGCCTACGGTACGGGGTCGGTACTGTGAGTGTTACGCTTCTGGTTGAAATTTAGAAAAGATATTACTTCGTTTATTCTCCTCTATCCGATCTGTTGAAACCGACACACGGCGAGGCGAATTCGCGCCGTTTCTCGGAATCTATCATCATTGTCTCCTTCTATTTCCGAATGATTTAAGTTATGAAGGACTATTTCATCCAATATCTATCTATGACAATGGAACGACGGACGGTGCTCAAACGGATCGGCGGTGTCGGGGCGGCTACAGCCCTTGCTGGCTGTAGTGTGCAAGAGCAGGGCAGTGGCGGCTCGGACGGCGAAACGGCTTCCGGCGACGGCTCGGGCGATGGGGCAAGCGGCGGGAGTCAGCAGTCCGGCGGGACCGCGACGGCGTGGTACCAGCTTCAGGATTCCGAGATCCCTGCACGCGAGGACGCGATGGAGACGTTCGCGAGCGAGACGGAGTTCGGCGTCGAGGGATCGGACATCTCCAACATGGAAAAGAAGACCACGAGCGCGATTCCGGCCGGGCAGGGGCCGGAGATCTTCGAGTGGGCGCACGACTGGGTCGGCGACTACTACCAGCGGGAGTTCGTCGTCGACCAGTCCGACGAACTCTCCGTGAGTCTCGACCAGTTCACCGACGCCGCAGCCTCTGCCGTCCAGTTCGACGACGCCGTCGTCGGCCTCCCGCATTCGGCGGAGACGGTGACGCTCATCTACAACGCCGATATCGTCGACGAAGCGCCCGAGACCGTCGACGACATGGTGGCGGCAATGGAGGAATACCACGACCCGAGCAGCAGCCAGTACGGGCTCGCCGCGCCGTTCAATCCGTACTTCACGAGCGGCTGGATCCAGGCCTTCGGCGGCTACTACTTCGACCCGGAGCAGGACCCGGCGCTCGGGCTGGATGCCGACGAAGCCATCGAGGGGCTCCAGTTTGCCCTCGACACCCTCCGCCCGTACATGCCCGACGACCCGACCTACGAACCCCAGGCCGCGACGTTCTCGGAGGGGAACGCCGCCTTCGCGGTCAACGGGCCGTGGTACCTGGCGACGCTGAACCAGAACGACGTGAACTACGAGGTGGCGACGTTCCCCGAGATCGACGGCGGCGAGGTGACGCCGTACACCGGCATCTCGATGTGGTACTTCGCGGACGCGATGAGCGAGGGCGGGGCCGACGCCACGGCCGCCCGGAACTTCGTCGAGTGGTTCGCCACCAACGAGGACCACGCCACGCGCCTCGCCGAGGAGCAGGGCGCGATCCCGGTGCTCGACAGCCTCGTCGGCAGCGACGAACTCCCCGACCACGTCCAGACGTACTCCCAGACCGTCAGCCAGGGGGTCCCGATGCCGACCGACCCGCGCATGAACAAAGTGTGGTCGCCGCTTGAGAACGCCCTCATCGAGGCGTTCAACGGCGACGCGACCGCCGAAGGCGCACTGACGACCGCCGCCGAGGAAATCCGCAGCAACTGGGAGTGAGAAACGCCCATGAGTACGGTTTCACGGGCGGCGGACCGCATCGAGTCGGTCCCGTTTCTGACGCGGGACGACGCGTCGTTACTGCTAGTGCTCCCGGGGCTGTTCGTGTTCTCGGCGTTCATGCTGTTCCCGGTCCTCTATCTGCTGGGCATCTCCTTCACCAACGCAGAGCCGGCGAACCTGTTCGCCGGCGAGGGCGTCGTCGCCGTGCTCACGTTCGGCGACGCGCTGTTCGTCGGCCTGGAGAACTACGTCGACGTGCTGACCGACGGCCAGTTCTGGAACTCCTTCGGCGTCACCTGGCTGTTCGTCGCCACGAGCGTCACGCTCAAGATCGGGGCGAGCCTGGCTATCGCGCTTATCGTGACCAGCGACCTCGTCCGCGGCAAGCGCGTCCTGCGGTCGCTCATCATCTTCCCGATGGGGCTGCCGCCGATTTTCACCATCACGGTGTGGCGCGGCATCTTCAGCTCCGCCGAGTTCGGGCTGATGAACCAGCTGCTGACCGCGTTCGGCGCGAGTTCGGTCGCGTGGCTGTCGGGCCGCTGGACCGCCTTCGTCGCGTACAACGTCACGGAGGCGTGGCTGGCGTACCCGTTCATGGTCATCATCACCGTCAGCGCGCTACAGGACGTGCCCGAGGAACTCCACGAGGCGGCCGTCGTCGACGGCGCGGGCTTTCTCGCACGCTTCGCCCACATCACGCTCCCCTCGATTAAACGCCCCGTGCTGTTCGCGTCTATTCTGACCTCTGCGGCGTCGTTCCAGCAGTTCCTCATCCCGTTCGTGTTCAACCAGGGCGGTCCGGCACGGGCGAACGAACTCATCGTCGTCTACGGCTACCGCGAGGCGCTGTCGTTCCAGCAGTACGGCCGCGGTGCGGCCATCAGCATCATCGCGCTCGTGTTCATCGGCGCGTTCATGTGGCTCAACGTCAAGAAGGGCAAACTCGCCGATGGGGTGAACGACTGATGCTGCTCGGTGCAATCGCTCGGAAGCTCGGCGACGACATCAAGACGTTCGCGACGATGCCCGCACGGACGGTACGGAAGTGGTCCTACACCGTACAGGCGGTCCGTCGGGGCGAACTGCCCGCGTCCGAAGTCCTGAAAGTCATTCTCTCGACTATCGCGGCGACGGTGGTGGTGCTGGCACTCCTCTTTCCGATCTACTGGATTCTGATGGCGGCCCTCTCCGGCTCCGGCAGCTCGCTGTACACCTCCGAGAGCTTCTCGTTGCTGCCCTCGAACCCAACGGTCAAACCGTTCATCTGGGTTATCGGCGACCTCATCGTGCCGTCGTACTCGATCTCCGCCGCGATCCCGTTCACCGACCTCGCCTTCGTGTTCCAGACGCCGGGTATCGAGATTCTGGACGCCTCTGACTACGGCGTCGACCGCCCGTCGGAGTTCAAGCGCTTCCTCTGGAACAGCCTCATGGTGGCGATTCCGACCGTGCTCATCGCCATGTCGCTCATCATTCCGGCGGCCTATGCCCTCTCGCGGCGAAAGTTCCTCTTCCGCCGGAAGATCCTGTTCGTCTACGTCCTGATGACGCAGGTCGGTGGTGGGCTCGGCGTCGCGCTGCTCATCGGGATGTACGCGCTGTACGTCCAGTTCGGCATCAACGACAGCAAGCTAGCGCTTGCGGTGTACTACGCGGCGACCGCCGTGCCGTTCAACACCTGGCTGCTGAAGACCTACATGGACGGCATCCCGGTCTCCTACGAGGAGGCCGCTGTCGTCGACGGCGCGCCACCGTGGCGCGTGGTGACGGAGGTCATTATCCCGATGTCCACGGCGGGGCTGGCGACGGTGTTCATCTTCGTCTTCCTCACCGGCTGGACGGAGTTCGTCGTCGCCCAGACGCTGCTGGGGACGGAGAACTACACGCTGCCGGTCGGCCTGTACGCGATGGTCGACGAGTACTCCATCCCGTGGGCGCGCTTCTCCGCGTTCGCGCTCACCTTCGCCTCGCCGATCATGCTGGCGTACCTGTTCGCCCAGCGCTACATCGAGGGCGGCCTCTCCTTCAGCGGGATGGAAGGCTAAGCCGGCGCGACACCTGCCGTCATCCAGCAGCCCTCGTAGGGTGGTTCGTCTTGTTTTCTGACCGTCCACCGGTAGCTCGACGTCGTCCCGTTCCCATTGACGACCGTCACCGGCTGTGACGCGGTGTCGCCGTCGCGGTCGAGCGGTCCGTACCGCACGCCGGTCGCGTTCAACAGCGGTTCGAACCCGCTTTCGATGGTCCGGACGAAGTTCGAGTACGGCCCCGTCAGGTCACGGTTCGACGGGGACGCGAACTGCCAGGTCGTGTTGATGCCCTCGTTCGTCGCCGGATCGTTGTTCTGGAGCGCCAGCACCTGGATGTGGACGACAAGTCCCGGCGGGCGCTCGCAGTTCGGCCGCAGTTCGAGGACCCGCGGCTGTGTTACCGCCGACCTGTTGGCGTCGACGGAGACGTTGCCCCAATAGCTCCCCTCGCCTGTCGTCTCGACTGCTCGCGTCTCGTCCGTCGGCACGTCGGCGGGCGTTATCGTCGCTTCCGACCCTGCCGAGTCGCCGCCGCCGAAAAACGCTCCACAGCCCGCCAGTGAGACGAGAACGGCGAGCGCGACGAGCACCAGCGGCCGAACGGCTGTCATACACCTGTATTGGGGTGGAGCCCCTTCGGTGTTCTGTCGCCGCGTCCGTTCGCTGCGTCGCTTGGCAGCGGTCGATGCCGTCAGCCGAGTCGTTCCTCGACCGCGTCGATGTCGCTCGGTTCGTTGACGTTGTGACACCACCCGTCGAGTTCGACCGCCTCGACGCGGTGGTCGGCGCTCAGCAACAGGTCGATTGCGTCGGGGAGTTCGTATTCATCCCGTTCGGAGGGTAACGTCAGCGCGCAGGCGTGGCCGATGGCCGGTTCAAAGACAAAAAAGCCCCGCGTGACGAGCGTCGACGGCGGGTCCGACGGTTTCTCGACGAGACCGGTCACCCGCCCCTCGTCGTCCGTCGTGACGACGCCGGTCGTCCTGGCTTCGGCCCGCGACACGTCCTCGACGAGCAGCGTCGCGCTGGCGTCAGTTTCGCGGTGACGGTCGACTGCGTCGTCCAGGTTCGCCCGGCAGACGTTGTCGCCGTTCAGCACGACGAAGGTCCCGTCGACGGCGGTGCGGGCCCGTTCGAGCGCGTGGGCGAGCCCCAACTGCTCGTCCTGCCGGACGTACGCTATCGGCGCGTCTCGATACTGGTCGCCGTAGCGGGACACGATATCGTCGCCGCGGTAGCCGATGACGACGACCAGGCGGTCGACGCCGACGGACAGCAGCGCGTCGAAACAGTGTGTCAGCAGCGGCTCTCCGGCCACCTCGACAAGTCCCTTCGGCTTGTCCGCAGTGAGCGGTCGCATCCGCGTCCCTTCGCCGGCAGCGAGTACGACGCCATCCATATCCGTCCCGATGCTCGCGCCGGCTAAATGCCTGTGGGCGAGCGGGTTTTGTCTCTGGCCCGCCAACTCCACTGTATGACTGAGGAGTGTGACACCTGCGGCCGGTCAGTCACCGCCGACGAGGCGATCCGTCGGGAGACCATCGGCGGCCTCGACACCGACCGCTGGCAGACGCTGTGCTGTCCGGACTGTGGTGCGCGGCTCCGGACCGTCTTCGTCGGCCCGGACTAGCGGGGAAAAAGACAGGTGGCAGCAGCGTGTGGCTCTGATTCATGGAAGACGACGCGTGGCGTTCGGTCGAGATCATCCGCGACACCGACGGCGTGCCCCACGTCCTCCAGCAGAAGGTGCAGGTGTTCACTAGCGGTGTGTCCGAGGAGTCGGCCGGCTACACGAAGCCGGCGATGGAACACCGGTTGGTACCGCTCAAGGACCTCACGAAGTTCGGCCGGTCGTAAGGACCAGCCGTCGGGGCACTCAGCGCCTCGGCCGATAGCTCGGGTGCTGGACCGGTTGGACAACGAACACCTCGGGATACACTTTTGCGCCCATCCGAACGAGTAGCAATAATGGCTGAACCGCTGTACGTCGGTGTCGACCGGAGCGACGAGTCCTGGGTCGCCGTCGCGTTCACCGGCGACGGCTTCGACCACGCGTCGGTGTTCGACAGTATCGGCGAGTGTTGGTCAGCCTACGACGAGCGCGCCCGCCGGATACTCGTGGGCGTCCCGATCGGACTCGTGGAATCCGGCGAGCCGGACCGCCGGTGTGACGAACTCGCCCGGTCAGTCCTCGGTGAGTGCAGCGCGACGATCCGCACACCGCCGGTGCGAGAAGCGACCCGAAAACAGCGCTACTCGACGGCCAACCGCGTCCACAGGCGCAAGACTGGACACGAACTCTCCGAGCAGGCGTTCGCACGTAGCGACAGCCTTGCTCGGGTCGACGAACTCCTGCAGGAACTGCCCGAGGCTGCCGCGGCCATCCGGGAATCTCACCCGGAGGTCTGTTTCAGGGCCTTCGGCGGCGAGCCGCTTAGCTACTCGAAGCGCACCGCCGGGGGATACGCCGAGCGGATGCGGGTTCTGGCCCACTACGACCGCGACGCCGCCCCGACGGTCCAGAAAGCCGCCGAAGCGACTGGTGGCACGGCGGTGGCTGTCGACGACGTACTGGACGCCGTCGCCCTCGCGTATACGGCGCAACCGGGCGACGGGGAGTTGTACACGCTGCCGCCCGAGCCGCCGCGAGATGCGGCGGGGTTGCCGATGGAGATCGTCTACCGGGCGGCGTCGCCACTGGTCGAACAGTGACGTGTCTCGACGAGCGCCGTCGCTCGTCGTGAGTTATGTGCGTGCCAGCGACACTGCCGTGTACGCTACGGTACACCGCGACCGCTGACAAGTGATTATAGTGCTAGACTGTAGACAGAACCCGTCTTACAGTCGCGTGAGGTTGGTCGCACGCGGACCCTTGTCCGCCTGCTCGATGTCGAACTCGACTTCCTGCCCCTCTTCGAGGTCAGGGCCGCCGACGTCTTCCATGTGGAAGAAGACGTCTTCGTCCGCATCGTCGGTTTCGATGAAGCCGTAACCACCAGTGTCGTTGAAGAAGTCGACAGTGCCTTCCGCCATTGTTAGAGCCGTGTGACGTTGTTGGCGCGCGGACCCTTGTCCGCCTGCTCGATGTCAAATTCGAGCTCCTGTCCTTCCTCGAGGTCCGGGCCGCCGATGTCTTCCATGTGGAAGAAGACGTCTTCGTCCGCGTCCTCAGTGTCGATGAAACCGTAACCGCCAGTGTCGTTGAAGAAATCAACCGTTCCTTTCGCCATTGCAACCAAAGAGATGCCAGCACCACGGATAACAGTGTCGGTACGATGCTCTGGTAGGAAACAGAGAGAACCGACTGCAGTCTTGCGATTATGGGGTGTGTAATACTGTCATACCACATTGCGTCGCCGGATCTCCCATCCGGCTGTAGACGCCCTTGTACCACATCCGGTCTTACCGTCTCACTAACCAAATAGAATTAGACGCGTGAAACTGATATATAATTATGTACCGTGGCGTGCGGGCCCGTCTCGCGCCGTGGCTGCTCGCTGGCTTCGGTCTTGCTCTCACAGGTTCGGCTGTTATCTGGCACCTCGGTATCGAGACACGGCGCATCGGGCAGCTCGGCGGCCCCGCACTCGCACTGGCCCTCGACGGACTGCTCCCACTGGTACTGGTGTATGGCAGCTATCAGCTCGTCTCGTCGTCGACACCGGGGGAGCAGGTATGGACAGTTTTCGTCTGGAGCGTTGTCGGCAGCGTCGCAGTCGGGGCTATCATCGGCTTGAGTGTCTTCATCCGTATGATAGAAGGGCGGACAATCGCCGAACCGGTGTTCGTCACCCTGTTGGCGATGGATACGGGCGCTGTCACGGGTCTCGTCGCGGGCACGCTCGCGGTTCGAGCCCGTCAGGACGCCAGCCGTGCGACCCGAACCGCGAGCACGCTGTCGTTCGTCAACGACCTGCTCCGACACGATATCGCGAACGGTCTGGTCGTCATCGACGGCCGGGCGACGATCATCCAGCGCAACGCCGACTCCGAGGTCGCACAGACGGCGGCGGACGCGATCCATGAGCAGGTAACCGAACTCGATACCCTGGTCGACAACGCCGGGGCCGTCGCAGAGACTCTCGGTTCCGATCCGGCCTTCGAACCGACCGACATCGTCGCAATCGCCGAGACGGTGATACAGCGAATCGAGCAAACACACACGGTCGCTATTGAACTTCAGGCCCCGGACAGCGCGATGGCCTATGCCAACGAGGCCGCTCGCCCGGTTCTCCGAAACCTCCTCGAAAACGCCATCGAACATGGGACGCCGGCAGCCGAACTCTCCGCCGAAGGGACCGCGACAGACGGGTCCGCGTTGCAGGGCGAGGCGCGGCCGCCGGACACGACTCAGGCGGCGGCAGACGGGCACGACCACCCGTCGGTGTTCGTCGCGATTCGCGAGACCGGCGACATCATCGAGACTCACGTGATCGACGACGGACCGGGGATTCCCGACGACCGGCGCGACAGCATTTTTGACCCGCGAGCGGGCGACACGCACGGCGGCGGGCTCCATCTCGTCGAGACGCTCGTTACGAGCTTCGGCGGCGGCATCTACCTCGCCGACACCGCCAGTAAACCCGACACGGCCTTCCCCGACACCGACCTCGACGGCGCACATTTCGTCGTCGAACTCCCGCGGGTATGACACCGATCCGCACGACCGACGTTTCTTGATTGTGGGGGGCACAGTGAGGGGTATGTTCCCTCGCTTGCGTGCTCAGGGTCCGGCCGCGCTCGTCCCGCTCGCGTGGCTGCTCGTGGGACTGGCCCATCTCGATGCGGTCACTGACCGGACGGTTCTGGTCTTCCACGTCGTCGCTGCCGTCCTTATCGCTGCCTTCGCTGCCCTCTCGTGGGACGAGATGGAGTCAGGTGTCCTCCGGGTCTGGCGCGACATTCTGCTCGTCGGGCTCCTGCTGACCGTCGGCGGCATCATCGGCTTACGCTACTCCCCGCTCCGGGACCCGTTCCTGACAACGACGATACTTGGGTGGATGGTCGTTCCGGGCGTGGGCCTCTACTACACCGGCAAGCGCGTTCCGGCAGACCAGCGGGCGTACACGGCTGGGGCGGCGCTGAGCGTTCTCGGTGCGGCGGTCTACGCCGTCGCGCTGTTCCCGGCGGCAGAATCCGCGCTGCTCGCCGGCATCGCGCTTGTGCTGGTCGGCCAGACCGTCGGTATCGTCCGGGCGGTTCGCCAGCCGGACGAGACCGACTCAGGTTAGGGCTGCGTCGAGTTTCTCCACCGGATGGGGCGGTTCGCCGTCGCTTTCGTCCCAGTCGTCCAGTTGCGTGCGACAGGACGCGCCGGGCGCGACGACGGTATCGCCGCGGCTCTCCCCGATCTGGTCGAACAGGATCGAGCCGATGGCCTTGCTCATCGAGAAGTGCTCGGCCTCGTAGCCGAAGGAGCCGGCCATGCCACAACAGCCCGAGTCCAGCGGGTCGACGTCGTAACCGGCCCGCCGGAGGACGCCCACGGCGTGGTGGTCCTTCTTCGTCGCCTTCTGGTGGCAGTGGCCGTGGTAGGTCAGCGTCTCGCCCGCCGTGTCCCAGTCGGCCCCCTCGTCCAGCCGGAAGGTGTCGAGGTACTCACAGACGCTGTAGGCGTTGGCCGCGAGCGTCTCCACGTCCTCGCCGGAGAGCAGGTCCAGGTAGTCCGACTGGAACATCACGGCATCAGAGGGTTCGACCAGCACCACGTCCCAGCCCTCCTCGACTGCGGGAACGAGCGCGTCGACGTTATCCCGCGCTGTCGCACGGGACTTGTCCAGAAACCCCTTCGAGTGGGCCGGTCGCCCGCTGTCGGTCCGGTTGGCTAGCTGGACGTGGACGCCCGCGGCTTCGAGCACGCGAACGGCGGCCTTCCCGACTTCGGGGTGGCTGTAGTTCGTGTACGTGTCGGGGAACAGCAGGGCTTGCCGCTCGGCTTCGTCCGCCGGGACTTGCGGACCGCGCTCGTCGAACCAGTCCTGCAGCGTCGTCCGCCGGAAGCTCGGCAGCGTCCGCTCGGGCGCGATACCGACCGCCTTCTCCAGCACCGTTCGAGCACCCGGCACCTTCGTCGCGAGGTTCGACAGCGGCGCAAAGGCGCTGCCCAGTCCCGCCAGCGCGTCGACGTTGGCGAAGATTCTGTCTCGGACACTGGAGCCGTGTTCCTGGTGGTAGGCGTGTGTCACCTCGGCTTTGAGCTTCGCCATGTCGACCTCGCTCGGGCAGTCCTTCGCACACCCCTTACAGCCGATACAGAGGTCCAGCACCTCGTGCATGAACTCCTCGTCGGTGGGATCGTCCGGCAGGTCGCCGCTCATGGCCTGCCGGAGCATGTTGGCCCGGCCGCGGGTCGTCGTCATCTCCTCCTCGGATGCGCGATAGGTCGGACACATCACGCCGCCGGTGGTCTCCTGCGGGCCGCGACAGCCGCCACAGCCGTGACAGAGTTCGACCATCCCCTGCATCCCGTTGTCGTTGTCCCACTCCAGCGCGGGGTCGAAGCCGGCGTCGAACTCGTACGCCGGATCGAATCGGAGGTTCTCGGTCATGTCGACCGTGCGCGCCCGCTCGGGTTTCTCGCCGGACTCGACAGCGGCGGCGTCGACGCCGACGACCTGGCCGGGGTTGAGCAGCCAGTCGGGGTCGAACGCGGACTTGAGCTCCCGGAACGTCTCCCAGAGGTCCGGGCCGTAGAGCTTCTCGTTCCACTGCGTGCGGGCGCGGCCGTCGCCGTGTTCGCCCGAGACGCTGCCCCCGTATTTCACCACGAGGTCGGTCACCGCGTCGGCGATGGACTCCATCGTCTCGACGCCCTCGACCGTCTTGGTGTTGATGAGCGGGCGGATGTGGAGCACGCCGGGCCCGGCGTGGGCGTAGAAGGAGGCGAAGGTGTCGTGTTCTTCGAGGATCTCTTGAAATTCGGCGACGTACTCCGGGAGATTCGCCGGCGGGATGGCGGTGTCCTCGATGAACGAGCCGTGTTTCTCGTCGGTCGTCCGCGAGAGCAGTATCGGGAGGCCGGACTTGCGCATCTTCCAGAATTTTTCCCGTTTCGCCTCGTCGTGGGCCTCCATGGCGTCGAACGCCCGCACCGGCGCGTCGACGACGGTCCGGCCCGCAGTCGGGTCAGCGGCGGGGTCGACGCCGTTCGTTCGGTCCGCCAGCAGGTCTGCGACCTTCCGCCGGCCGGTCTCCGCGTCGTCGGCGTAGAACTCCACGATGAGGACCGTGCGGGTCCCCTCGGGCAACATGCCGACCACGTCCTCGAACTCGGCGGTGTCCCGGGCCAGGTCGATAAGCACGTCGTCGAGCACCTCGACGGCCGCCGGGTCGTGTTCGAGAATGTCCGCGACATCCTCCATCGCCTCGATGAGCCCCTCGTAGGCGAGCAGGGCCATCGACTTGGTCTCGGGAATCGGCTCCAGCGAGATCTCGGCTTCGGTGACGATGGCGAGTGTTCCCTCGCTGCCGGCCAGCAGCGAGGCGACGTTGACGGTTCCGTCCTGCGCGTCTTCGAGGACCCAGTCGAGGTTGTACCCCGAGACGTTGCGCTTCAGGTCCGGGTAGTGGCTCTCGATTTCCTCGCCTTCCTCGGCGAGTATCCGCTCGATTTCGGCGTAAATCTGGGCTTCGAGGTTACCGTCGGGGTCCGCCCGGTCGCGGAGTTCCTCAAGGGTAAGTTCGCCGAAAGTCGTGACAGTGCCGTCCGCGAGGACGACCTCGCACTCCTCGATGTAAGCGTCGGTCTTGCCGTACTGCAGGGAGTGGGCCCCGGTGGAGTTGTTGCCGATAGCGCCCCCGAGCACGCTCTTGTCGCCCCACGCGGGGTCTGGAGCGAACTTCAGCCCGTGGTCGGCCAGTTCCCCGTTCAGGTCGCCGAGCTTGATGCCCGGCTGCGCCCGTGCCCGCCGGTCGTCCGGCCGAGTCTTGACGAGTTCGTTCATGTACCGCGAGAAATCCAGTACGACGGCCTCGTTGACAGTCTGGCCGGCGAGGCTCGTCCCGCCGCCCCGGGGAAGAACCGGAATCTCTCGCTGGGCACAGTAGGACATGACCGCGGCTACGTCATCGGTTGACCGCGGATAGACGACGCCGATTGGCAGCACCTCGTAGAGGCTGGCGTCGGTCGCGTACAACTGCCGCGAGTACTCGTCGAACCGGACATCGCCGTCGATGCGCGCCTGCAGGTCGTCGACGAGGCCCGACCGAGCGACGGTGTCGTTCTGGTAGTCGTAGTTCGATACCTCGTCAGCCGAAGGGTCTATCCGGGTGCCGGAATCGGTTGCCATGGTGTGTCTCGTTTCCAGTCGCCCGGCCACCGACGGACCGGGCACTCGGCGGTTTGCTGTGGCTGTTCTAGCTGTACGCCTGTCAAAACAGTTCCGCTACGGTATCCCATCACGCACTGTTGACCCGGTCGAACGGCTGCCACAGGCACGGCGTTTCTGTCTCCCCGTGATAGCACGTGTTACGCAACTGTTAATATCAATACTAGCCTATATAAGGTGATTATGACACACAGCACCGATCCGTTCGAGACGATGCTCCGACTCTTCGCACAGACGCGACGGACAATGATGGACGACAGCCAGAGCCGCTGGACAGACGACAGTTTGGGCCGCCGGCTGGGTGACGATTCGAGACGCCGGATGGACGACAGTCCGGGACTCCGCGCCAACCGACCGGCCACGGACGCACGCCGGAGCGGCCACCGCCGGCACGGCATCGACACGAACCTCCACGTCGACGAGACCGACGACGGGTACGCCGTGATGGTCGACCTCCCTGGCTTCGAACGGGACGACCTCGTCGTTCGCTTCGAGGACGGCGTCCTCAGCATCCAGGGCGAGACCACGGTCGCTGCGGAGACCAGCGACGGCGCTCGCCGACACAGCCGACGGGTCGCCGAACGGGTCGCTGTTCCAGAGCCGGTCGTGGACGACGACATCACCGCCACCTACCACAACGGCGTTCTCGAAATAACGCTACCGCGTGCGGGTGACGCTGCCGACGACTCCCACCGGATCGATATCGAATAAGCTCTTCTCTCCCGGTCGCTTGTCTGCCGATTTTAAACAGATGTTCCGTGAGTAGACCTTAGCAATCCGCTATCTGGATATTAATCAGCCGCTGTTGATTTCTTACTCGCTGTATAGTCCTGCTTACCGCCTCTATAGGCTCGTGCGACCGCCGTCGACTGCGTGCTGTGAGGCCGTAACATGTCCGAAGCGACCTGGGACGTTCAGGACGGCGCAATCGTCGAGCGGCCGCGGAACGTCCGGAACCACCCGCTGTTGAACCGCATCTACGAACGACACGACGAACTCATCGCCGAGCAGCTCCCGGCCGGCCGGACGCTCGAACTCGCGTTCGGCCAGCACATGCATCCCCGCGCCGATATCGGGCTGGAAGGCTGGCCGTCGAATGCCGAAACCGTCCGCAAGCCGGCGCTGGCCGGTGACGCCCGAGCGCTCCCGTTCGCAGACGATTCCTTCGACGCCCTCATCGGCCGTCGGTTTCTCCATCACGTCCCGCCCGCGGACCGCCGTGACATTCTCCGGGAAGCCGCCCGCGTGCTCCGCCCCGGCGGCCGCGTCGCCCTGCTTGAAGGGACGCCGGGGCTGTACCGGAAGCTCACCAAAGGGGCCGCGTTCCGACTGGGGCTGCTGGAGGAAGACACCGACATATACGGCCATCTCTCGGCGGACGCCGTCACCGCCCTCGTATCCGGACCGTTCGATGTCGTCGAGAAACAGACGCTCGGGTCGCCGTTGATGCTCGCGAGCATCTCCGAGTCGGATGCGTCGGCGCGGCTTCTCGATCTCTACGAACGGACGCAGTTCGTCAAGTGGTGGACGCTCGCGGTGGGTGAGCACCCCGATCCCGATGCCTGAGTGGCTGTCTCCACCGCTGTCTGCCCGTCCGGTACGGTTTGGGTTTTCTCGGCCAGTAGTGGCCACGCTGAACGCCGCGAGTGCTGTGTCACAGTGGGTGTGCCTACAGATCTGCAATCACACGCAGTTCGCTGTCAGTTATCGTTCCGATAGCGTCGGCGGCGACCTCGAGGTCGTCTTCGTCGGCGTCACCGAACCCGAGTCCTTGCACCCAGGCTTCGGTGAGGTCCGGGTCCGGTTCGACGTACGCGACCTGTCCCTTCGGATCGACCTCAGTCACGATACCGATCTGCTCTCCCTGTGCGTCCATGAGGAACTTCCCCTCGTCTTCTGTCGATAATACTGCCATTTCGTCTGACACCACAGGCCGGATCAAGTAATAAACGTCGGTCATGCCGACGCCGGCCACCCGTGTCCTTGCCGCTTGCCGTCGGCCGGCATCCGATCTGGCTCGCTAGTACCGTGAGAAGTTCTCGTCGGGGTAGACCCCCTCGTCGGTGATGTCCACCACATCCAGCGTCGCCAGCCGACTGAGGCGGTCTGCCGCGTCACCCTCGTCGACGCCCAGTTCCACTGCCCGCGCCAGAACGCGGTCTCGGCTGGGTACAGACTCAATGAAGCCGTCGCTGTCCGTCTCCGTTTCCTCTGCGATGATTGCCTTCAGGATGGCCCCGTGTTCCCGCTTCGACGGCGTGGTGCTGTCGCCGGTCCAGTCCACGCTTAGCGTCCCGTCCTCGTTGACGTGGGAGACGACGAACCCGTCCGGCAGCGCTTCCGTCACCGCCGCCACCAGCGCCGCCCGGTCGAGTCGCGCCTCGAACCGGAACCGCTTACCGTCTTTGGACTGCCCGAGACTCCCGACGTTCGCGCCCGCTTCTGCTATCGCCTCCGAAACCGCGTCGGCAAGACGGTCCTGTACTGACGCCGTGACGGTGTCCCGCTCCGCACTGAGGTCCGCGAGTTCGTCGGTCAGCGCTGCGTGGCGCTCCATCTGCTCGTGTGCTGGCTCCTCTGTCATACCCATGCACTCGTCGCCACGGAATTACCTGTTCCGGCGGCCGCCTGCAATTGAAACCGATCCCAATGCCGTGTAAATCGGATTAATTCGGCCAAAAACGGCGGTAAGACGGGCTGACGGTGTTCCTGCATGAAGTGGCGTGGGGCACTGGATCGAACCACAATGAAAGCCGAACGCATCACGCTCTCCGGGGTCGGGGCGGTCCTGCTCCTCACGACCGTGGCCGTTCTCACGCCGTCGCTGACACTCGGCCTCGTCGACTGGCACAGCGCGTTCGAACTCCTCCTCTGGGGAACGACAGTCCTGTTTGCCACGTCCGCACTCGTCTGGCTCGTGCTTACCTACGTCATCGGTGCCGGCTACGAACCGCCGACCCCCGTCCACGGCGGCGACGACATCCAGGTCCGCATCCTCACTGTCGACGCCGCAGACGTCGTGCAGGCGACCGTGGACTCACTGCCCGCGACGTTCGACGACGTCCGCGTCATCGCCGAGACTGACATCGACGTCGACGGCGCAACCGTCCACGCCGTTCCCGACGGGTTCGACTGTACGGCGGTCCGCAAAGGTCGCGCCATCGAGTGGGCCCGCCGCACGCTCGACAACAACCGGGAGTTCGTGCTGTATCTCGACGAAGACAGCCACGTCGCGTCCTTCGAGGGGCTGCCCGACGCGGATATCGTCCAACTCCGCGAGGAGCCCCGCCGCACTGGTTCGGTGCTGTCCTATCTCGCCGACGTCTACCGGATGGGCGTCCAGGTCGAACAGCGCGCCTTCGCCCGCCTCTCTATCCCGCTGTTCGCATGGGGCGGGGGCATCGCCGTGAGGCAGTCCGTCGAGGACGAAGTGACCTGGAACCGCGAAACTATCGTCGAGGACACCGCGTTCGTCTGGGCGGCCGCCCAGCGACTGGAGGACTTCTCGTTCGAGCTCGCGACGGCCACCTGCCGCAACGAAGCCCCGCCGTCGCTGACCGAAATCACTCAGCAACGCCGCCGCTGGGCCGCCGGCAACCTCGAAGCATCGACAGATCTGCCTGTGGGCTACCAGCTAGTCACTCGTGTTCGGAACTACGCGTGGGCGCTCCCGCCGATTGTCACGCTCATCGTCGTCCCGCTGTCGGTTCTCGGCGTCGGCGTTGGCTCTAGTGGCCTGTTTACGCTCGCCTCGGTTACGCTGGGGCTGCTGACGTTCTTCTGGTATCTTCGCGGCGTTCAGTACTACGGCCCGGACAGGACCGAGTGGCTGCTGGCCGCCCCGCTTGCCCCGCTCATCACTGTTGTCCACTCGATGGGTACTGTCGCCGGCATCCTCGACCCGCCCGAAGGCTTCCGCGTCACGGAGAAGGTCGGCGACGGGTAACCCTAGCTTCAGCCGCTAACTGGCTCTCTCAGGTGCTTGATTTCAGGCCGCCTGTCGTAACGCGATTCAACGTGCACCGTTTGCTCAGGCGTTCGCGGTCGAGAACAAAACGCCGCCTCCCAGATTGTGAACTTCCGAGAGACTCGCTACGCTCGTCTCTCGACTTCCTGCTCGCTTCGCTTGCGGGAACGGGGACAGCTCGATCTTCAGTCGAGTACGTAACACTCTCGAATGGAAATCGAATAAAATCGGGATGCCGCCTCCCGGATTTGAACCGGGGACAGCTCGATCTTCAGTCGAGTGCTCTCCCAGTCTGAGCTAAGGCGGCGTGCACTCCAAGCGATGACGAGGGTGGAAAAAAGCATTTCGAAAGCGGGCGCAGGTTCTATGGCATCGGCCGGGAGGTTCGACTGCCGATCACGGGAGAAATAGGTCCGCGCTGTCGAACGTCTCGCCACAGTCGTCGCATTCGTACTCAGTGCCATTGGTCGTCGAGACGTCTCCGCTGCAGGCCGGACACGTCGAGCCATCTATCATGCCATGCACTACCACCACTCCGAATATATGGATTACGGGCGACTATCAATCGAGATAGAAGCCCTGATATTTGGGTCACGATGTTGCGCTGGCCGGAATCGAATCCACAGGGGCAATCCGCTCTTTACATCGCTCGCCGCAGGATGGGTCCGAGCGTCCTCGTGAGCGAAGCGAACGAGGGCTCGGGAGAGCAGTGCTCTCACGGCGGATTCGAACCGAAGGAAGGCTCACTACGTTCGTCTTCCAGGGTTCGATCCGCAGGGACCATCCGCTCCTCACGTCCGTTCGTCGCAGGATGGGTCCGGGCGGATTCGAACCACCGGCCTCGGCCTTGTAAAGGCCACGTCATAACCAACTAGACCACGGACCCGTATCCCACCGTTTTCCATCGGCAGGAATAACGCTTTCTCTCTCGGTCGACAGTGGGCACCGACAGTATTACCCACAGCCTGCCCCTCACACGGAGTATGCAGCGCCCTGCCGTAGTTGTCCTCGGACTCGTCGGCCTCCTCGTCGCCGCCGCTGTGGTCCTCCAGACCGGGCTCTGGGTCGAGGTGCTTGGGACCGGCGAGTACGAGGAGGGCACAGTGACGGTCCGGGAGGGGTCGGACGTAGCGACGCCGACCACGACACAGCCCGCAACGGAGGCTTCGACGCCGGGGACGACCGTCGCGGTGCGTGAAAAAGAGGCCGGGGAACCGCTGGGCACGGTCGAGGTCCGCATCGCACAGACGTTCAATCAGCGGTACGTCGGACTGAGCGAGACCGAATCGCTCGCACCCAACGAGGGAATGCTGTTCGTCCACGACGAGGCGGGCCAGCACACCTACGTCATGCGGAACATGTCGTTTCCGCTCGACATCATCTTCATCGACGCCAACGGCACCATCACCACCATCCACCACGCGCCCCTCCCGCCGGAGGGGACCAGCGAGAGCGGCCTGACGGGCTACGAGGGGCGGGGCAAGTACGTTCTCGAAGTGAACCGCGGATGGACCAATCGGACCGGCGTCGAGGTCGGCGACCGGGTCGAACTCCCGCCCGAAGCCACGTAGCCCGACGGCCTTTTGCGGGCTCAACCCTTGGATTCGACAATGGATTTCGACGCGGGTTCGGACGACGACGTGTTCGAAGACGCCAGGGAACGCGTCGACCGACCGATGCTCCGACTGTTTACTGGCTACGGCCGGGAGCAGTGGGGAGCGTTCGTCGTCGGGCTGTTCAGTTCCATCGTCGCTCGGATGCTGGATCTGCTGCCGCCCATCCTCCTGGCGCTGGCTATCGACGCCATCTTTCTGCGGGAGGCCGAATACGGTCTCTTTCTGGTCCCGGACACCTGGATTCCCAGCGGGCAAGGCCAACAGCTCTGGCTCACGGCCGGCATCATCGCCGCGTCGTTCGGTATCGGGGCCGTCTTCCACTGGAGCCGGAACTGGGGCTGGAACAAGTTCGCCCAGCACGTCCAGCACGCCGTCCGGACGGACACCTACGAGACGATGCAGCGGCTGAACATGGATTTCTTCGCCGACAAGCAGACCGGCGAGATGATGTCGGTGCTGTCGAACGACGTGAACCGGCTGGAGAAGTTCCTCAACGACGGCCTCAACTCCGCCTCCCGGATGATAATCATGGTCGTCGGCATCGCCACGTACCTATTCTACATGAACTGGCAGCTAGCGCTGGTCGCCCTGCTTCCGGTCCCGATTATCGCCGTGTTCACGAAGCGGTTTATCGACATAATCCAGCCCAAATACGCCGAGGTGCGGTCGACGGTCGGCAAGCTCAACTCCAGACTGGAAAACAACCTCAGCGGCATCCAGATCATCAAGACCGCTAACACAGAGCCCTACGAAGCCGACCGGGTCGAGGACACCTCCGAAAACTACCTCGACGCCAACTGGGACGCCATCGAGACGCGAATCACGTTCTTCCCCGGCCTCCGGCTGGTTTCTGGCATCGGCTTCGTCGTCACGTTCATCGTCGGCGGGCTGATGGTCACCGGGCAGGCACCCGGACCGCTGACGGCGAGCCTCTCCCGCGGGCAGTTCGTCGCGTTCATCATCTACACCCAGCGGTTCGTCTGGCCGATGGCGCAGTTCGGGCAGATCATCAACATGTACCAGCGGGCCTACGCCTCCGCCGAGCGCGTGTTCGGGCTGATGGACACGCCCGGCCGCCTCGAAGAGGCCGAGGACGCGCCGCCGCTCGACGTGACCGAGGGACGGGTCGAGTACGACGACGTGTCCTTCAGCTACGACAGCGACGACGAGCCGGTGCTCTCGGACATCTCCTTCGAGGCCGACGGCGGCGAGACAGTCGCCCTCGTCGGCCCGACCGGCGCGGGGAAATCTACCGTCTTGAAGCTCTTGCTCCGGATGTACGACGTGGACTCCGGCGCGGTCCGCATCGACGGCCAGGACGTCCGGGACGTCCAGATCCAGAGCATCCGTCGCGCCATCGGCTACGTCAGTCAGGAGACGTTCCTGTTCTACGGCACCGTCCGCGAGAACATCGCCTACGGGACGTTCGACGCGACCGACGAGGAAATCGTCGCCGCTGCGAAGGCCGCCGAAGCCGACCAGTTCGTCCGCAACCTCCCCGACGGCTACGACACGATGGTCGGCGAACGCGGCGTCAAGCTCTCGGGCGGCCAGCGCCAGCGAATCGCCATCGCGCGGGCGATTCTGAAGGACCCGGATATCCTTATTCTCGACGAGGCGACCAGCGACGTGGACACGGAGACGGAGATGCTCATCCAGCGGTCGCTGGACGACCTGACCGCCGACCGGACCACGTTCGCCATCGCCCACCGCCTCTCGACGGTGAAAGACGCCGACACGATTCTCGTCGTCGAGGACGGCCGTATCGTCGAACGGGGGACCCACGACGACCTGCTCGCAGCTGACGGCCTCTATGCTAACCTCTGGGCGGTCCAGGCCGGCGAAATCGACGAACTCCCCGAGGAGTTCGTCGAGCGGGCGATTCAGCGACGGGCGCGGACGGATGCTGATGACTGAAACGGTGAGAACGCAATGTTCGAGCCGTCAGTTATCAGCAGTTGCCGACGACTGAAGCGGCGAGAACGCTATGTTCGAGCCGTCAGTGATCAGTAGTTGCTGATGACTGAAGCGGTGAAAACACCGATTCCCAGTCGGCTGGGCACAAACGATTATTACGCATTGTGTTGTAATGCTATCACATGGCAACCACGTACCTCGCTAGCACGGCATTAATGGGCGTGTTAGTGATGGCGGTGGTAGCATGGATGGTCCGCGGGCGCGGCTGGTACCAGTATAGTCCGGGGGCGTCGACGGGCGGCCGGTCCCCGGCGGGCGACCGCGAGAGTCGGTTCGAGACGTACGCCGACCAGCCGATGGTCTGGGTCGCCGCGTTCGCGGTGCTGGTCGTCGGCCTCCTGATCGGCGTCGTCGCGTCTATCTCCGGCCCCGTCGAGACCCAGTCGATAGCCGGGCTGGCGGTCGCTGTCGTCGGCGTGGCGGGCCTCTGTGGCTACCTCCTGTTTGGCGTCTACCTGTCGGCGACCCGACGGGGGCACCCCCGCTCGCTGGCCGTTGCGGAGTCCGCGACCGTCGCCGGCGTGCTCTTCCTCATCGCGATTAGCTTCCAGTTGCTGGCCTGACTTTCAGGTTGCTTGGCCGGTCACAGTATCGAGTACGCCGCCGCGCCGGTCAGTGCGAGTGCAGCGACAGTCCCACCGAGGACGAGGTACGTGACGGCGCGGGGTTCCCAGCGGAGGTGCTGGTAGTACGCGGCGACGCCGACGGCCTTGATCACCGACAGCACCATGATGAGCGCGAAGGCGGCCCAGTAGGCGCTGTCGACGAGGCCGGCGAACTCGACGACGGCCTGTGCGGTCGCGAACACGAACAACACGACGTATATCACGGTGTAGCCTTTCCAGTCCATTGTTCTAGAGGATGTAAAACAGCGGGAACAGGAACAGCCAGACGATGTCGACGAAGTGCCAGTACAGACCGAAGTACTCGATGGCCCTGTCGTCGCCCTGGTAGGCCCCGTTCCAGGCCCTGACAGTCATGTACGCACAGATGATGAGCCCGATGGTGACGTGAGCGCCGTGGAGCCCCGTCGTCAGGTAGAACGTCGACGACGCGATGTTCGTCGAGAGGCCCCAGCCGTTCGGGAACGTCTCCGTGCTGATGTGGAACAGGTGGTTCCACTCGATACCCTTGTTGATGAGGAAGCCGACCCCGAGCGCGAACGTCCCGACCAGCGCGGCGACGGTCCCGCGCTTGCTCTCACGCTCTGCGGCGACCATCGCGAGCACGACGAGGAAACTTGACGTGAGCAACAGGTACGTGTTGATGAGGCCGGGCATCGTCACGTGTTCGGCCGGGATGAGGTCGTGGTGCCAGGCCGTCCAGCCGTACGCGACCCGGACGAAGGCGTAGGAGCCGATGAAGGCCCCGAACAGGACGATGTCGCTGGCGAGGAACGTCCACATCCCGAGTTTCATCTTCTCGACGCGCTCGAAGGGCCACCGTTCGGCGATGGCCATCTCCGGCGCGTGGAACGGCTCGCGGGTCATCCCGACGAGCGATCCGAACGTTGCCACTCCGCCGACGGCCGCCATCGACAGGTAGAACACGCTCCCCGTCCGCACGCCAGAGAGCCCGAGGAACGCGATGAACCCGCCGAGGCTGACGAGGAACGGCCAGAAGCTGGCGTGGCTGGCGTGTTCCTCGCCGCCGACCTCGTGGGCCGGCTCCACCGCAGTGGCCGTCGCCGCGGCCCTCGCTGTCACCGCGCCGCCGTCCGTCGCGGTCCCGCCGTCGGTCGCCGCGTGGCCGTGGGCCGCCCCGCCGGGCGCACTCTCGGTCCGTTCGGTGACCGCCTCCTCGTCGAGGAACTCCAGTTTCCCGGTGGCGTAGCTCGGCACGCCGGGGAAGTTCTCCAGCGACGGCGGCGAGGAGACGGCCCACTCTGCAGAAGTGGCGTACTCCCAGGGGTTGGGGCCGACGTCCTCCCCGCGCCAGAGGCTCACGAAAAGGTTGTAGAACATGAGGAGGAAACTCGCGCCGAGGATGAACCCGCCGACGGTGGCCATCGAGTGCCAGATCTGCAGGCCATCGGGGTAGACAAACACGCGACGGGGCGTCTCCCAGGCGATGAACATCGGGAAGTACAGCAGATTGAATCCGAGGAAGTAGACGCCGAACTGTATCTTCCCCAGCGTCTCGTTGTACATCTTCCCCGTTATCTTGGGATACCAGTAGTAGAGGCCGCCGAACAGCGCCGTCGCGCCCGCTACCATCACGTAGTGGAAGTGGGCGACGACCCAGTAGGTCCCGCGGAACTGGTAGTCCAGCACGATTGCGCCGAGGAAGACGCCGGTGATGCCGCCGATGATGAACAGGATGAGCGCGCCCAGCGAGAACAGGAACGGCGTCGTGAACCGGACTCGGCCCTTCGCCATCGTGTAGATGAGCGAGAACACCATCAGGTCGAAGGGTAGCGAGATGCCGATGGTCGTCGCCATGAAGATGGTCTTGATTGGGAGGTTGATGCCGGTCAGGAACATGTGGTGCATCCAGACGACGAAGCTCTGGAGCGCCACCAGCACCATCGAGATGATGAACCACTTGCGGCCGACCAGCCGCCGGCCGGTAAAGGTCTGGAAGCACTCGGCCATCACGCCCAGCGCGGGGAAGAAGACGATGTACACCTCCGGATGGCCGAAGAACCAGAACAGGTGCGCCCACAGCAGCGACGCACCCGGGTTGTCCGCGTCGGTCGCCATCGTCGTCCCGTCGATGGAGTACTGGAAGTAGGTCGTCCCGAGGATGTGGTCGGAGGCGAGTATCATCAGCGCCGCAAGCAGCGCCGCGAAGGCAAAGAGCATCATCCAGACGGTGAGGTTGATCGACAGCGAGAAGATGGGGATATCCCGCATCCGGAGGTTCTCGGCGCGCATGCGGTACATCGTCGTCAGGAAGTTCACCGACCCCAGCGTCACCGCCGCCGTGAACATGATGAGCGCAAGCACGACGGAAGTCGCGCCCAGTCCCTCGCCGGGGATGTACGCCGGCGTGTTCAGCGGGGCGTACATCGTCCAGCCGCCCGCGAAGGTGGTGCCTTGGAAGAAGGAGACGCCCATCAGGATGCCCGAGAACAGATACAGCCAATAGGATAGGGCGTTCAACCGCGGGAAGGCGAGGTCGTCAGCGCCGATCTGTAGCGGGACGATGTAGTTCGCGAAGCCGAAGGCGAACGGCGAGATGAACCAGAACACCATCAGCAGGCCGTGGGTCGACACCGCCTGGTTGTACCCCATCGACCCCAGCAGGTCAGCGCCTGACGAGATCAGTTCCAGGCGAAACAGCAGGGCGAGAACGCCGCCGAAGACCAGGAAGAACAGCGCAGTGATGAGATACAGCACGCCGATGTCCTTGTGGTTGGTCGTGAGGAACCACCGGCTGACAGACGATTTGGGCGGCAGGCCGTGTTCGTGGTCGTGGCTCATGCCGGGACACCCCCCGCGGTGGCGGGTGCGATCTGGTGGTCAGCGCCGCCGGTTTCGTTCCCGCCGGACTTCGTTTCGTTGGTGCCCTCGGTTTCCGCGTACCACTCCTCGTACTCGTCCTGTGGCATCACAACTACATCCGTCGTCATCAGCGAGTGGCCGCTGCCACACAGCTCGTAGCACTTGGCGGCGTAGGTCCCCGTCTCGTTGGCCGTGAACCAGGCCGACGTGTACTGGCCCGGCACGGCGTCGGTCTTGACTCGCAACTCCGGTATCCCGAAGTTGTGGAACACGTCCGTCGAGGTCACCTGTAACCTGACCACCCGGTCCTGTGGCACGTAGAGCGTGTTGGTCGTGTGCCCGTTCGGATACACGAAGTCCCAGCCGAAGCGGTACCCCTCCACGTCTATCTCGAGCGCGTCCGTCTGTGCCGGGTCGGGACCCTGTTCGATGTACAGCAGTTGCGAGTACGTCCAGGCGATCAGCGACACGACGATGATGGCGCTGATGCTGAACGAGTAAAACACCTTCCGGCCGCCCGCGCCGCCGGTCGGCATCTCCCCCATCTCGGGCCGCTCGACCTTGTCAGCGTAGGGGTCCGTGCCCCCGTCGTCTCGGTACTTGAGCGCGTGGTACATCGTGTACGCCACGACGACCACCCCGACGGCCGTTCCCAGCAGGAGGAACACCTCGAAGATCTGGTCGAACACCGCGCTCGGCGCCCGCACGTCGCCGCCGTGCAAGGGGAACCCAATCGCGACACGTGTTATCACGACTCCCACCATTTCCTTCATGATTTTTCCCACCATGTATTAGGTATTATGGACAGACACCTGACATACTATCATCTTGGCCCTAACGTGTGCGGGAACTTTTTTATCTATTGGCATGTTACAACACACCATGGAAGACACGTCACCCGGCGTCGAGGACCCGCCCATCAACGATGACGGACTCACAGAGGTCGAGGAGTTCGATAGCCTCGCCGGGATTCTCGCCGACGGCGTCGTCGGTGCTGCCGGCGGACTGGTCGGGACAGCGATGATGTCAGTCGTCTTCCTCATCGCCCAGTCACTGGGCGCGTTCAGCCTCAACGACTTCGCCATTCTCACCGAACTCGTGGGCCTGACCGGCTACGTTCCGGAGGTACTGTTCGGCTTCTTCATTTTCCTCGGTGGCGGGATGTTCCCGTGGCCGCTGCTGTTCGCTTCGCTGAAGGCGTACCTCCCAGGCCAGTCCGACCCCGTTAGCGGCGCGTTCTTCGGGGGGGCCATGTGGACCGGGTTCGTGCTCGCCTTCTACACCGACCAGTCCGGGCTCATGCTGGTGTTGTACGCGGTGCTGACGCTCATCGCTCACGTCGTCTACGGCATCGGTCTCGGCGCAGTGTTCAACTACTTCTCGACGCGTCCGGACTCCATCGTCTGAGACGGACTGCTGTCCTTTTTCAGCGTAGAACAGGCCTTCGCCTCCGGGAGAGTGTCGTTTAAGCAGAAGTCAGCCGCCAGTCTGCCCCTGCAGCCGCTCACAACGGAAGAGATCGGCGCACGGGACGAGTGCCACTGGACGACGCGAGCGACGCGCTGGCCGCGGGGCGAGCGGTCGCCGGCACGAGGCTGTTCCGAACTCAGGCTTCGGCTTCCGCGTCGGCGTCGCCGTCCGCCTCCGCGTCTGCCCCGTCTTCGCCTTCGAACTCTTCGAGTGTGCTACGGAGCTGTGGAATCGTCGCTGTGAGGTCACCGACCTGCTCGCGGGCGTCGTCGACGTCGTCGATGAGGTCCGCGATGGTCTCGATCTCTTCGGCGAGGTCGTCGGCGTCCTCGAAGGCGTCGGCGCGTTCGCCCATCGTGTACCACTTCTTCGCGTCGCGGAGGTGATCCTCGGCGTCGCCCACGTCGAGCGCCGTCTTGAGTGCGTTCAGAACGCCGAGCGTGTTGTCGGCTTCCACGTCCCAGACCGAATCTGCCTCGGGGAGCGCGTCGCGGGCCTTCGCGAGCGACTCCTCGACGTCCGTTCGCATCTCGTTTGCGGCCTCGCCGAACAGTTCGTCGTCGTCCAGACTTGACTGACTCATACGGCGTGGTTGGTGCGGTGAGGGATTAAAAGCCCGCCTGAAAGTGAAAGTGAAACCGCAGGACGTGGCGGGCTGGGAATTCTTGAAATCGAAAAGGCATTGTGGTTACTCGGCCCGGATGTCCGAGCGCACCTCGGGAATCGGGTCCATGTCGGCGTCGATGTCTCCCAGCACGAGCATCGCGTAATACCGCAGGAACGTCGTCAGCGGGACCTGGATCAGCGCGCTGATGACGAGCAGGACCAGCAGCCCCAGCAGACCGACAACCCCGGCCGCGACGATGCCGGCCGTATTCTGGAGGGCGAGATACAGCGCAAACGCACCGAGCCCGAACGGAATCATAACGACCAGCAGTGCGACGATGCCGAGAATCGCGCTGATGATGCCGACTCCGATCTGGAGGACGATGGAGAAAAACAGGTAGGCGAGGTACTGTTTCGGCGCACTCTTCATCGAGCCCCAGAGCCGCGACCAGCCGGAGAGGACGCCGTCGTCGTCCGCCGTCATCAGCGGGACGACGAACACCGTGGTAAAGCCGAAGACGATACCGTAGCTTATCGCGAGCACCGCGAACACGGCGATGAACAGTCCCGACAGCGCGAGAACGCTCGACGCTCCGACGTTCGCGGCCTCGCCGCCGAGCGCGAGGAAGAACACGGCTGCACCGATTACGAGCACGACGCCGAGCCAGATGACCCCGAGGGCAAGTCGGAACAGGAACAGCCGGATTCCGTTGCCGACGTGTTCGTTGAAATACCGCCGGACGTGAATCTCGCGGTCGATGAGCGCCTGGGTCAGCACGAACTCCATGAAGTTGCTCAGGATGCCGTACGCGAGCGCCAACAGGATGAATAGGCCGATAACGGCGAACACGAGGAGCCCGGCCCCGGCGAGCAGTTCGTCCGGCGCGCCGGACGGGACGCCGGGCTCGGAGACTTGCAAGGCGAGGTTGCCGGGCAGGGACATCACAGTTTCAAGCGGTGCGGCCAGCTGAAAGTCGCTTCCCGGGCCGCTGGGGCCGCTCGGTCCGCCGTTCCCGCCAAAATTACCCAGCGTCTGGACGTTGTTCAGTCCGACACCACCGCCACCGATGAAGAACACGACAAACGCCATTCGGAGCCACGTCCCCTTCTCGATCGGAAACAGGAACGACTTCGTCGCGTCGATAGCATCGTCTATGTCGTCGACTGCGTGGAGGGCCATATCGGAAGTCTCACAGCCCCCTCTGGTAAAATTTTCGGGGCCGTGACAGGGATTCAGGCTGCCCTCGGGCCATTCACTCCCGCACTGCGTCGACCTGCATCAGCGGGTACCCGTCTTCCATCGCCATGCTCGTCTCGACTGTGACGCCCTCGTATTCGATACGCATTTCCACATCGATGAGCCGCCCGGTGAGTTCCGTGTAGTCCGCACCTCCCTCGGCGATAGCGTCTTCCAGCGCATCCGCTCGGACGCTGACAGTGACCGCCTCACAGAACGGCTGATTCTCGATAGCTTCCTCCATCGCCGCCGCGAGCGAGTCGGCGCTGTCCGGGCTGATCGGTGTCCCCGCGAACTGGTGATACAGCGACCCGAACTTGACGCCCGCTTCGAAACACGCCTCCTGTGGGGTTGTGGGTTCCATACGATCGGTCCGGTTGGGCGACACAAAAGCGAACCGCAAGCTACCTATTGCGGGCGACGTATCGTCTCATACGAATGGACGACCCGGTTCTGCTCACCGGCGCTGGCGGCGCTGTCGGGGCGGCCATCCTCGAGGGACTCGAGGACGCCTACGAGTGGAAACTCATGTTCCACAGCCCACCCGCCGAGGAGCCCGACCACGAGTACCTCGTCGGGGACGTGTCCAGCGAGGGCGACGTGGCCGCGGCGATGGACGGCGTCGGCGCCGTCATCCACCTGGCCGGCGATCCCCGGCCGGAAGCCCCCTGGGACTCCGTCCTCGAAAACAACATCGACGGCACCCAGAAGATGTACGAGGCCGCTGTCGACGAGGGCGTCGAGAAGTTCGTCTTCGCGTCCTCGAACCACGCCGTCGGCTCCTTCGAAACGGACGAGCGCACGCCCGAGATGTATCGCCCGGACGACCAGTACCGCCTCGACGGGACAGAACTCCCTCGTCCCGGCAATCTCTACGGTGTCTCGAAAGCCACCGGCGAGGTGCTGGGCCGCTACTACCACGACCAGTACGGGCTCTCCGTCTGCAACATCCGCATCGGCAACCTCACGCGCGGCCACCCGCCGATCGACTACGAGCGCGGGCAGGCGATGTGGCTTTCTTACCGGGACTGTGCCCACATCCACGACTGCGCGCTCCAGGCCGACTACGAGTATGAAATCGTCTACGGGATCTCCGACAACGACCGAAAGTACTACTCCATCGAGCGCGCCAAGGAGGTGCTGGGCTACGACCCGCAGGACAACTCCGCGCACTTCGACGGCGAGGAGCGCGTCGCCGAACCGGAGCCATAAGCGCCGGTACCGGCGCGTTTGACGGGGTCCTCACTTGCGCCGATGCAGTAATCTCGAGTGACGAGCGTGTTCGGCTTATCCGGCCGTTCTGTCGATCACCGTTGGCCTATCGTCAGTCAGAGTTCTATTCGTCGGACGAAACGATACCAGTCGCTTCGTCTGTCACTTTCTCCGAAATGGGGCCGATGCTTGCTCGCTTCTCGCCAATCGTGGCTCCGACGAGTGCGCCGAGCGCGGCACCGCTACTCGCAGCACTTTTACCGAACAGTCCACCGATTCCAGCACCGACGGCAGCGAAGATGGCTGCGTTCTTGGCACGACTCCACGCACGGATGAGGCGGGACTTCATGTGCCCCTCTACTCCAAGTATTGACATAAGTGCGTGGGTTGGCACACGAAACTAGCGAAAACGCCGTAGTCGGGTCGCGCTCGATGACGACGTACAGCCCCGGCCCGAGCACGTGGGGGTCACCCCCCGGTCGAACGTCAGGCTCACGTCCTCGGCACAGCCCCCTGATCCTGTCGAGAACAGCACTTTCCCGGGTGGCCTCTCCCTCCGCATCCACGGACTGGGACGTTCAATCGAGTCGCTCATTCGGTTACGTGTCAGTGGGTCGGCGCAGGCATAGTCGGTGCGAATTTCCGGAAAATATTGCGGTTCGATTAACTCGGTAACTGTCCAACAGAGCCGGGCTAGTCGAACAACCCCCGCACGTCGTCGTCTCTCTGCTGTTCCAGTTCCACATGGTCCCGGAGCCGCTGGTAGACGACGGGCCGCTGGTCGCGCTCGCGCACGAACGAGAACAGCATCCCGACGAACTGTGAGCCGCCGTCACCGTCGAGTTCACTCCGCGCGCGGTCAACAGCGTCGTCGATGACTTCCTCATCGTACCGGCCAGCCTCCGCCAGTACCCTGGCAGCGATGGCGGTGGCGTCGAAATCCAGCGCGTCGTAGTCAATGGCTTCGCCGTCGTGCGTCAACGCTGGCGGGTCCGCCGCTGCATGGTGTGGGTCCGCCGCCGTCGCTGCGAGGAACGACCGGACCCTGTCTAGCGCCACACCGTGATACGGGTCGGGCAGGCCGTCGAGGTACTCCGCCGCGCTCTCGGCTAATCCCTGCGCGCCCGACCAGTTCTCTTCGCTGGCGTGGTGGACGACCGCCGTGAACTGGATGAGGCCGTGCAGGAACCGTTCGTCGTCGCCCTCGTCGAGGTCCAGCCAGTACTCCTCCCACGTGTCGTGTGCGGCGTGGTAGCGACCTTCGTTGTACACTGCGATGCCGGCACGGAGGTGGTCGCGCACACTGTCGGTTGGATTCCGGGTCGGAAAACCACATCGGCGTTCCGGTCGGGTGGGAGAGTTGTGGCTTCGCGTTTTGATGTCGGTAGAAACGGCTCGCAACACTGGCCGCTCGCTACGCTTGTAGCGTTGTGCCGTAGAGAAATCGCTACTCCTCGACAGCCCTCTTCGCGGTAGCGAGCCCACGCCCCACGGTGCTCGTGGATCGGTGTCGAGAGAATGACGTCCGGACGGAGTTCCACGCGAGCACTGCGAGCGTGGAGCACGTCCGGTCGTGTATGGAGTTACGCCGACGCAGTCGCCTCGCTGTCGCTCGGCGGTTTGCGTCGGCAGAAACGTCCGGACGGAGATTTGAACTCCGGTCCCTGGCTCCGCAAGCCAAGAGGATAGTCCACTACCCTATCCGGACTCATCTCCAGAGAGGGTGGTGCACCTAAAAAGGGTGACGGTTCGCGTACCGTCACGCGGTGGGTCGACATACCTCGCTGGAGAGAGCACTTGCACACCGGACACGTCGTCGGGCTGACTGTGCACGACAGCGATGACCCGACGGATGTGGCGATGGCGACGCGCTGCCAGGTTGCTGGGCGGCTATCGAGCGATGGTGAAACCCGGGTGACGCGGTGGGGCGGCAGTCGGCGTCGGCAGTGCTGTGGACGAGGATTTATAACCCATCCCGAGACCACCTTCGAGTCATGGACGGGACACACCCGAAATCGACCGACTGCGCCCGCTCGCTCGCCCAACGACAACGCTTAAGCGCGCGCCAGCCCAGCGTCCCATAGATAGATGGGTGCGATAGAGGACATTTACGAGGACTTAGAGACGGACGTCCCCGAGGAGGAGTTCCGCGAGGCCGTCGAGGAGAAGGTCGAGCAGATGGGCGGGCTCGCCGACGAGGAGACGGCCGCGATGCTGTTGGCCCACGAACTCAACGAGAACGAGGTCAACGCCATCGCCGATATCGAACCCGGGATGGACGAGGTGAAGTTCCTCGCCAAAGTGATCGCCATCGGCGACCTGAAGACCTTCGAACGCGACGACGAGGACGAGGACGGGCGGGTCATCAACGTCGAGGCAGCCGACGAGAGCGGCAGCCTCAGGCTCGCCTTCTGGGACGGTCAGGCCGTCGACATCGACGAGGGGCAACTGGAGGTCGGCGACGTGCTCCGGGTCAAGGGCCGGCCGAAGGACGGCTACAACGGCCTGGAGGTGTCCGTCGACAAGGCGGAACCGGACGACGACGCCACAATTGACGTGGAGCCGGGCGCTGGTTCGTCCATCGACGCGCTGACGATGGGCCAGTCCGACGTGACGTTGCGCGGGCTCGTGCTCGACACCGACACGATCCGGACGTTCGACCGGGACGACGGCAGCGAGGGCCGTGTCTCGAACCTCACGCTCGGTGACGAGACGGGACGTATCCGGGTGACGCTGTGGGACGACCGGGCCGACCGCGCCGAGGAACTCGACGCGGGCGCGGCCGTCGAGATCATCGACGGCTACGTCCGAGAGCGGGACGGCTCGCTGGAACTCCACGTCGGCGACCAGGGGGCCGTCGACGAGGTGGAGGACGACGTGGCGTTCGAGCCCGACGCCGATCCCATCGCAGACGTCGAACTCGACGAGACGGTCGACATCGCCGGCGTCGTGCGCTCGGCCGACCCGAAGCGGACGTTCGACCGCGACGACGGCAGCGAGGGACAGGTCCGGAACGTCCGCATCCAGGACGCGACGGGCGACATCCGCGTGGCGCTGTGGGGCGACAAGGCGGACAAGGACATCGCGCCGGGTGACGAGGTGCTCGCGGCAGACGTCGAAATTCAGGACGGCTGGCAGGACGACAAGGAGGCCTCGGCGAGCTGGAACTCCACGATTGTCGTGCTCGACGACGGTGCGGACCTGGCGACTGGTGGCGCAGGCGGGGGAGCCAGCGCCGAAGCGACCGACGCCGAACACGCTGGCCTGTCCTCCTTCGGTGACAGTGGAGACGACACTGACGCTGATAGCAGCGGTGACGGGGCGGCCGCTGTCAGCGCCGGCACCGGCGATACCACTCCGGACGGCGGTGCACAGAGCGCCGGCCAGCAGGTGGAGTTCACCGGCACTGTCGTCCAGACCGGCGACCCCGTGGTGCTGGACGACGGCGAGCAGACGATGAGCGTCGAGACCGGCGAGCGCGTGCAGTTAGGGCAGGAGATAACGGTCCGCGGCGAACTCCGCGACGACCGACTCCACGCTGAGGACGTGTTCTGAGTCGCCGAGCGACGCTACGGAAACTCTTAAGACCGCAACACTCCCGGGTTTGGGTATGAGTGTCGAGCTACCGTTCGCACCGGTGGACGCTGTCATTCGGCGGAACGCGGACGGACTCCGGGTGAGTGCCGACGCTGCGGAGGAACTGGCTCGTCGAATACAGGACCACGGAGCCTCGCTTGCCGTCACGGCAGCCACGGAGGCAACCACGGACGGGCGGAAGACGCTGATGCCGGCCGATTTCGGCATCGAGCAGGTCCCGGAGAAGGACGGCCTCGAACTCCCCGTCGCACCGGTCGACCGAATCGCACGGCTCGACATCGACGACGACTACCGCGTCGCAATGGACGCCCGCGTCGCCCTCGCGTCTATCCTCGAAACGTACGCCGACGACACGGCCGCCGCGGCCGCCACGTTGGCGCGTCACGCTGACCGCCGGACCATCAAGGCAGCTGACGTCGAAACGTACTTCGAACTCGAACAGTACTACTGAATGAACTTCGGCTACCGCGAGGTCTGTCTGGACCACGACACCGGGCCGCGACATCCGGAGAGTCCCGACAGACTTCGAGCGATACGGCGCGCACTCAAGGAGAACCACGGTGTGGAGTACGTCGCCGCCAACGACGCCGATGTCGACCTCGTGCGCGAGGTCCACGACACCGACTACATCGCGGAGTTCCGCGAATTCTGCGATGACGGCGGCGGGAACTGGGACGCTGACACCGTCGCGGTCGAGGAGACGTGGGACGCCGCGCTGGCCTCGGCCGGCCTCGCTGTCTGGGCGGCCGAAGCCGCGCTTGACGGCAATGCCGGCCGAGATACGCCCTTCTCTCTCGGCCGGCCGCCCGGCCATCACGCCGTGGGCGACGACGCCATGGGCTTCTGTTTCATCAACAACGCGGCCGTCGCCGCACAGGCAGCCCTCGAAGCCGACGCCGAGCGCGTCGCCATCTTCGACTGGGACGTCCACCACGGGAACGGTACGCAGGACATCTTCTACGACCGCTCGGACGTGTTCTACACCTCGATTCACGAGGACGGGCTCTACCCCGGGACGGGCGATATCGCAGAGACTGGCAAAGACGACGCCGACGGCACGAACCTCAACGTCAAGTACAAGCCCGGTGCCGATACCGCCGACTACCTCGCCGCAATCGACGAGTGCATCGCGCCGGCGATCCGGGACTACGACCCCGATCTGCTGCTCATCAGCGCCGGCTTCGATGCGCACGAACACGACCCCATCTCGCGGATGCGTGTCTCCACGGAAGGGTACGGCGCGATGACTGACCGGATGCGCTCGCTCACAGACACCTGCGACGCCGCGCTGGGATTCGTACTCGAAGGCGGCTACGGACTGGACACGCTCGCGGATTCGATCACGACCGTCCACGAAGTGTTCGACGGGTACCAGCCGATGGAGCCGGACGACGACGTCAGCGACGACGCCCGCGATGTTCTCGACGACCTCGCCGATCAGGGCTTCGGATCGAAGTAGTCCGCCAGCTCGACGCCGAAGCTGTCAGCAAGCGCTGCAATCTCTGTACCGACCAGCACCTCGTAGCCGCTCTCCAGTGCCGACTCGATTCGCGGCCCCAGTCCAACGTCGAAGACGGCGTCGGCTGAAAGGAACTCCACGGCTGTGGTGAACGTCCGTGGTCGCTCGACGACGTACCGGTCGCCGTCGATGAAGGGACCGGCCACCTCGGGGTCGTCGTCGTACTTCTCGAAGAACCCGCTCGCGTGCTCGCGGACGTGGACCGGCGGCCCATCGTGGCGCTCGACGGCCGGCTGCTCGGCGACAGCGAACTCAAGCAGTAAGACGGCGTCCCGCTGTGACGGTGGGTTGCCGTCGCCGGTGGTCGTTGCGCCTTCGCAGGCTCGGCCCTTGTCGTCCGTGTTGCCGTCCTCGACGAACGCGGCCGACCGCAGGACCTCGAACCCCCGTCGGTCGAGTTCGCTGCAGAGCCCATCGAGGGATTTCCGGAGCTGGGGCCAGAGCTGGTCGTCGACCACGTCCGGGGCGACGAAGCGGAGCGCCATCGGCGTCGTTTCCCGCTGTGACACCGCAGCTTCGACGTCTGGTGCTGCGAACGGCTCAGGGTCGTCCTCGGTGAACAGCGAGGCCCGTGGTTCGGCGAGCAGGTCCCGGGCGTAGTGCTGGAGTGTGGCGACGTTCGTGGCGGACAGCACCGCCGCGACGTTGCGCTCCGGGTCCGTCGGGTCGATGACGACCAGCGGGTCGTCGAACGTCTCGCTCCCGTGGTCCTCGGGGTCCAGCCGCACCGGCGGGTGCCAGTCCGCGACCGCCTCGACGAACGCCCGGAAGCCGCCGTACTCGAGTACTAGCAGCTCCGTCAGATACCCCGAGAATCCGCGTGTTCGGAGGTCACTCCCGTAGACACCGATCCCTTTCAGGAACTGCTTTGCTACCCGCACCTCGCCGGCGCTGTCGTCGTCCAGCCGCTCCTGCAGGTATCTGGTGTGAAACGGCGTCCGGTCCACTGCCGACTGGATTTCTGTGGCGTCCTCGACCGCGTAACAGGGGACCAGATCAACGGCGTACCCCTCGCGCTCGCCGACGACGTAGGGGTGTTCGGCGTACTCCTCGCGTCCATCGGGCAGGACTTCGTGCCCGACCGTCAACCCGTATTCCTCCAGCGCTTCGCGGTCGAGCGACGGCGGAAAACAGACGAACACGTCCACGTCCCGGTCGCCGGCGGTCCAGGTCCCCCGAGCCGTTGAGCCGACCTGCACCACTTCCGCATCGACCGGTAGGTCCGCGATGGCTGCTTCGGCGTCGGCCATCACCGCGTCGGCGACCCGCTGTAACTGCGCTCGTTCGTCGTCGGTTGGCGAGGCCCGTGCTCGCATCTCCTCGACGACGGCGTCGAACTCATCGCTCATACCGCCGCTTACGCACAAGTGCGTGAAAGCGTGTCGATGCCGACTGGAAACGAAAGCCCTAATTACCAACTCTGGCAATCAATAGATGCGTTCGCGCCGCCGTAGCTCAGTTGGTAGAGCACCTGGTTGTTACCCAGGTTGTCCCAGGTTCGAGCCCTGGCGGTGGCGTCGTTCTTTCACTCGGAAGCCGACGAGCGTTGCGTGCCAGTCGCTGTAACGTCGGCTTCCCGAGTCGCTGAACATATGATTACACAAGCGATGCCTGGAACCTTCTGTCCTGTCTCGCTCGCATCCCCGAACCCCCACCACTCCAACCCGACAGGCTAAAGATGCGGACTCATCAACACCAATCTGAGGGCCCTTAGCTTAGTCTGGTTAAAGCGATCGGCTCATAACCGATTGAGCGCTGGTTCAAATCCGGCAGGGCCCATTGCTGCCACGTAGAGGATCCACCTGTGAGATAGCTATCTGCCGTCCTTGACAGACCTCCGCTCTTCGAGACTCCGCACGCTCACACCGCCGCTCACTCGTCCACGACGACGACCTTGACCTGCTGGACGCCGCCAATCGCCCGGAGCCGGTTGGCTAGCTCGGTGATTTTACCGCCTGCGCCCTCGACGACCAGGGTCTCCATGCAGGTGTCGTGGGAGAGATGAATATGCTGGACGGACGTGATGATGTCGGCCATCTCGTGTTGGACCGTCTGAAGCTCGTCAGCGATGCCCGAGACGTGGTGGTCGTGGACGATGACGATAGTCCCGTGATGGTGTTTTTCGTCACCGGACTCCCACTCGTAGGTCGCAAAGAAGTCACGTAGCGAGTCCCGTATCGCCTCCGACCGGCTCGCGTATTCCCACTCGTCGACGATGCCGTCGAGCCGGTCGACCATCGACGACGGGAGTGTCAGGCTGATCCGGTCGAGATCCTCACTCATGTGTGTCGATAGGTGCGGGCTGGCATATGGATACCTGGGCTTCGGTAATACTCACCCGCCGGCGGTAATACTGCTTGATGAAAAAGTATTATTACCGCGCCGGGGCCAGACCCGGGTAGCATGCACATTCCCGACGGGTATATCGATCTACCGCTTGCGTTGCTGTTCGGTGCGCTTGCGGTCGTCGTTCTGAGCGTCGCTGCGAAGCGTGTCAACGGTGAGATCTCCGACGCGCGCGCACCGCTGCTCGGCGTTGTCGCGGCGAGTATCTTCGCTGCACAGATGCTCGACTGGCCGATTCCGGGCGGAACCAGCGCCCACTTCGTCGGGGGCGCGTTCGCGGCGATTCTCCTCGGCCCACACCTGGGCGCGCTCTGTGTCGCGACTGTCGTCACGATTCAGGCACTCGTCTTCGGTGACGGCGGGCTCGTGGTGCTTGGCGCGAACGTGTTCAACATGGCTGTCGTCGAGGTGTACGTCGGCTACGCCGTCTATCGCCTGCTCGTTCCCTACGGTGAGTTCCGTGCCGCCTTCGCCGCGGGGTGGCTGGGAATCACGGCCGGCGCGCTGACCGCCGCGCTCCAGCTCGGCCTTTCCTCTGCGTTCCAGTACCAGTTGTTGACGACGCTGTCGATAATGGGCGCCGGGCATCTCGTGCTGGGCCTGATCGAGGGAGCCATCACCGCCTCGGTCTACCGCTATCTCGCCCGCGCTCGCCCCGACCTCCGGCCGAACGCCGCCCCGGAGGTGAGTGCGTGATGGCCTGGGAGCGCCCCGATTGGCTCCCCCGTGCGCTCGCCGCGCTGCTGGTCCTGACGCTTCTCGCGCCGGTGTTCGGATGGGCGGCTGGCCAGGTCGGCTACGCGGAACCGCTTGAGAACGCCGCCGAGGCGACGGGCGCGACGGAACACGCCACCGCGGTCGGGACGGCGCTGTTCCCGGACTACGGCGTCCCCGGCCTCGGCGGCGCGACCGGGACGTTCGTGTCGGCCGTCGTCGGCACCGCGCTGACGCTTCTCGTCGGTGCCGCTATCGGTCGCGCACTCGGGGCGGATACCGACAGGCGGCAGTAGCGCATGGCCGGCAGAGACCTGCTCGACCGGACCGTCGCAGCTATCGCGGCCAGCGCCCAGTGGTTCCTGCTCGCCGAGGACCTGCCGGACCGGGACGGGTTTCTCCAGGCCGTCACGCCGACAGTCAAACTTACCGGCATCGCGACGCTCGTCACCCTTACTGTGACACAGCGGACGCTGGCAGTCGTCAGCGCGCTCGCCCTACTCGCTGCGGCGCTTGCAGCCCTTTCTCGGGTCCCTGTTCGGACCTTCCTGGGTCGTCTGACCGGCCCGCCGGCGTTCGCGCTCGTCGTCGTCGCGCCACAGGCCGTCCTGATGGGTGGCCCCTCACTGGGGTCGCTCCCGCTCTCGGCCGCCGGCGTCGACTACGTGCTCACGTTCGCCGTCCGCGTAACCGCGTGTGTCGGCTTCCTGTCTGTCCTGCTGTTGACGACTCGCTTCGCCGACCTGCTGGCGGCGTTTCGGCGGCTCCAAGTCCCGTCGATTGCCGTCTCGCTACTCGGGATCACGTACCGCTATCTGCTCCTCTTTTTCGCCGAACTCGAACGCATGGTTCGCGCTCGCCGGAGTCGAACCATCGCCGCGCCGAGCCTCCGTCGGAACTGGCGCGACTCGGGGAACTTCGTGGGCTCGTTTCTCGTCCGGAGCCTGGAACGCGGCGAGCGGGTCCAGCGGGCCGCCCGCGCCCGTGGCGGCACCGGCTCGACGCCGGCACAGCCCCGGGAACCGCTCGGGCGGGCCGACCTCGCCTTCGGACTGGTCGTCGCGCTCGCCGTCGTGGTGGTGGTCGCGTGACTGCTATCGAGGCCACCGCTCTCCGGTATGCCTATCCCGACGACACGCTGGCCGTCGACGGTGTCGACGTGTCCATCGAGCACGGCGGCCGCGTGGCGCTACTCGGCCCGAACGGGGCCGGCAAGTCGACGCTGCTGGAGCTGCTGGGCGGCCTGGTCGACCCGGACGGCGGGCGGGTCCGGTACTTCGGTGAGACGACCGACGCCGACACCGTCCGTAGCCGACTGAGCGTCCTCACGCAGAACCCCGCGGACTACCTGTTCAATCCGACCGTCCGCGAGGACCTCGCCTACGGACCGGCGCAACTCGACTGCGACCGCGCGGAAGTCGATCGCCGGGTCGAGCGAGTCGCGGACCGGCTCGACCTCGACGGACTCCTGTCGAAACCGCCGTTCCGGCTCAGCGGCGGCGAACAGCGCCGGGCCGCCCTCGCCAGCGCGCTCACCGTCGAGCCGGACGTGCTGTTGCTCGATGAGCCGGCGAGCAACGTCGACGCCGCGAACCGGGCGACGATTCTCGACCTGCTGGACGAACTCGCGGCCGAGGGCGTCACGCTCGTCGTCTCGACGCCGGACACCGAACTCGTCCCACACGTCGCGGACCGGGTGCTGCTGCTCGACGACACCGGCACGATTGCTGCGAGGGGGGCCACCCGCCGTATCCTGACAGACGCCGACCTGTTGAGGGACTGTGACCTGCGCCCGCCACAGGTGGTCAGATTGTTCGAAGGCCGAACGGCGGACGTGCCACTGACTGTCGACGGGGCCGCCGAGCGGCTGGACGCGGGCGATCCGGATACCGCGGAATGACGGTCGTATCTGGGATGCCGGCTCACCAGCCGGAGGCCGGCCGCTGCGTCACTCCGACGCGTCGAGCAGTCGACCGTGCACGTCGATTTCGCCGTTCCGAATCCGGGTGCTGCTGATCCGCGTGCCGTCTTCGGCGACGACGAACGGTGGCGTGTGGATTTCCAGCGGGTGCAGTCCCGCGTCCCGACGCTGCTGATTGAGTTTGTGGGCACGTCGCTGTGCCTTTGCCTCCGGCGAAGCGACAAGCGCATCCACGTCCGCTCGTGTCGCGGCCGGCCCCTGCGTGTCGTCTAACCGGAGAATCTCGTACGAAGCGGTGTACGACTCACTCAGCTGATCCAGCTCGGTATCGAGCTCATTCAGGCGGTCGTCGTACGCACCCAACTGCTCGGCGTGATCCGGATCGCTACGCGTCTCCGTGGCCAGCTCGGGGCTGGTCAAACCGACGATGACGTGGCCGTCGCCACTCCCGTCGTGGCTTGCGGTCTGAAACGCTTTGTGTAGTAGCGCTCGGTGGCCGTTGTGAATCGGTGTGAAGGTCCCGCCGAGAATCGTTGTCCGGTCCGCGTCTGCCATACGCGAATGTCCCACCAGTGTCATATATAGTTGCTGTCGACAGCGTGGCTCGCCACTGCCAACAGCGTACATCGACCGTGGTCCGGTAACACTCGCGTCAGCAGTAACTCAAGTAGCTCCGGTACGTATCCACAGCCATGACTGAAGTCACTCCCACACCGGGTATCCACCACGTCACATGCATCGCGAGCGACCCACAGCAGAACATGGACTTCTGGGTCGAGACGCTCGGGCTCAGGCTCGTCAAGCGCTCGATCAACCAGGACGACCCCAGCACGTACCACTTCTTCTTCGCCGACGCCGAGGGGAATCCGGGGACGAGCATGACGTTCTTCCCGTGGGAGGACCACTCGCAGGGGAAAGTCGGCTCCGGACAGGTCTCACGCACCGCGTTCCGCGTTCCCGAGGGAAGCCTCGACTACTGGGAGGACCGCTTCGACGAGTACGGCGTCGACTACGACGACCGCGTCGAGCGGTTCGGCGAGACCGTCCTCCCGTTCCGCGACCCCGACGGGCTCCCGGTCGAACTAGTCGAAGTCGAGATTCCCGACGACGACCCGACCGAGCCGTGGACGGAGTTCGTCCCAGAAGACGCCGCCATCCGCGGCTTCCACTCCGTGACGCTCTGGCTCGCTGACCCCGAACCTACGGAAGACCTGCTCCAGAAGATGGGTCTGGAGGAAGTCGGCACCGAGCAGGCACAGGGCGACACGCCCGGCGACGAGCGAACCCGCTTCGCCGCGACGGGGTCCGTCGGGAAGTACGTCGACGTGTTGCCGACTATCGAGGGCGGCCGGCAGGGCCACGGCACGGTCCATCACGTCGCCTTCCAGACGCCAACCGACGAGGACCAGCAGTCGATGCGCGAGGCCGTCCGCGGTGCGGGACTGCGCCCCACCTCACAGATCGACCGCCACTGGTTCCGGTCGGTCTACTTCCGGGAGTTCGGCGGCATCCTGTTCGAACTCGCCACGAGCGGCCCCGGCTACGACAGCGACGAACCGCTTGACGACCTCGGCGGCCGACTGGTGCTGCCCGGGAAGTTCGAGGACCGCCGCGAGGAAATCGAAGCAGGGCTCACAGACGTGACGATTCCCCGGCCAGCGCCGGCCGAAGCCGACGACTAACGCCAGCGAAACGACCGGTATACGCCTCCTTCTTCCTGTTAGTCTGTGAGTAAATATGCGTGCCCGGGGCGACCAGTTGCACATGTCCACTGACGGGCAGGAGTACGTTATCGCGCCGTGGGGAGAGAGTGGGTGTGAGACGACCGTCGTCACGGTTGATCTTCCGTCGCGGGACCTTGCCGCCCAACTCGAAGTACCGACAAGCGTGCTAGACCGCACGGCACAGCTCGGTGACGAACACGATATCCCGGTCACACAGGCGCTCGGGGAGCGGCTGGAAATCAACCGAGCGCGGGTGTCGCTCTGTGCCGCGAAGTCGGTTGACGACGTGGCCGCAGTCCAGCAACATCTCACGGACGCCCGCGAGTACCTCTCCGGCGTCGAGACGCTCGATACAGCCGACCTCGAAGCCGACATCGAACACCTCTGGACGAACGAACTCGGGAGCGCGTAACCACGTTGGTGAAGCCAACAGTGGCGACGAGAGTTGCTATTTGTATGCACAGACACCTTGGAAAGCAGTTTATTGGCAACGCCAGATAGACGATAACGAACCGGGGAATCGGTGACTGGATAACACGAATGGCAGCATCACACCCCCAAATAAACGGGTAAAACACTCTTCGCGTGTCCGTTTCCAATTCTTTACCGACAGCCGCGAGTTTACAGTAAGTTTAATTCCCTGAGTTTCTCACCTGCGTTCGTGGTATTATCATGAACGATGATAGACGACTGTGGCTCGTGGCTGCAGTGTCGCTACTCCTGATATTCGGTGGGAGCGGGCTCGCATGGACAGTACAAACAGACGCCGGCTCCGTGGAAGTCCGCGATGTGCGGTTCTCCGGGACCAACGGAACGATGATGAGCGGGACGCTGTACATCCCTGAGGAGGCGAGTAGCGCCAGCCCACAACCCGGAGTACTGGCCGTCCACGGCTACATCAACTCGAAGGAGACGCAGTCGCCGTTCGCTATCGAGTACGCGAGACGGGGCTTCGTCGTCCTCGCTATCGACCAGACGGGCCATGGCTACTCGGACCCGCCGGCGTTCCAGAACGGCTATGGCGGCCCCGATAGCCTCGAATACCTCCGGTCGCTGGACTACGTTGACAACGAAAACATCGGGCTCGAAGGGCACTCGATGGGCGGCTGGACCGTCGTCACGGCGGCCGCGGCGCATCCGGACGGGTACGAATCGATGGTCATCGAGGGCTCCTCGACGGGGTCGAACCGTGCCCCCGAAGGCACCGATTCGTTCCCACGGAACCTCGCCGTCGTGTTCAGCGAGTACGACGAGTTCTCCCCGTTGATGTGGGGGACAGCGAGTGCGTCCGACGTTGAGCAGAGCGACAAACTCCAGACGGTGTTCGGCACGGACAGCGCCGTCGAGGAGGGGCGTACTTACGGCAGTGTCGAGGATGGGACCGCAAGGCGGCTGTACACGCCGGCGACGACCCATCCCGGCGATCACTTCTCGACCGCAGCCATCGGCGCGTCCATCGAGTGGCTCCAGCTAACGCTCGAGGGCGAGGACGAGTTGGACCCCGGAAACCAGGTCTGGTACTGGAAATCGCTGGGGACTTTTATTGCCCTCCTCGGTGGCGTGCTGTCGCTGTTCCCGGCGGGCGGTCTGCTCATCGAGCGGGCATCGACTGACAGACTCCGACGAGAGTACCCTGACGGGAAGGGGATGACCGGCGCGAAACGCTACGGGGCATCGCTGCTCGCCGCGGCAATTCCGATTGTGACTTACTTCCCGCTGCAAGACGCCGCACCGGCGATTATCGGCCTCAGTTGGCTGTTCCCACAGCAGATCAACAACGGCGTGATCGTCTGGGCGCTGGGGAACGCGGCCATCACGGCGGTGCTGTTCGCGGTGTGGCACTACACCACTAATGCGGACGACGCGTCGGTGTCGCTGGCGAACTACGGCCTCGATACGGGCGACGGCGCGCGGACGGTCGGCGTCTCGGTCCTGGCCGGCGTCGCTACCGTCGCCGTGCTGTACCTGCTGGAAGCCGTCGTGGCGTTCCTGTTCCAGACGGATTTCCGTATCTGGGTGTTCGCCATCAAACTCCTGTCCCCGGCGCAGTTCCGGATCAGCTTCTCGTACCTCCTGCCGCTGTTTGCCTTCTTCGTCGTCCTGGGGGCGCTCCTGCACGGCCAACTCCGTCCCGAGGGCGAATCCCGGTCGCTCCGCCGTGCGATGGCGACGAACTGGCTCATCGTCGTCGGTGGGTTCGTCGTGCTACTGGCGGTTCAGTACGTCCCACTGCTGTCCGGGCAGCCGCTTCCGCTAGGCCACCCGCTGTTGACAATCCTGGCGCTCCAGTTTGTCGCCCTGCTCAGCATCGTGGCCTTCGTTAGCACCTACTTCTTCAGAAAGACGGGTCGGGTCTGGGTCGGCGCGACGATCAACGCCGTCCTCGTGACGTGGGTCATCGTCGCCGGGACGGCCACGCAGTTCCCCGTCTAGACCCGGCGTTCACTTCCCTATTCGCTCTCGGTGACGGTCGTGCTCCGACCGTGAGGACGCACAGCCGAAAACCGGCGGTGACTCAGTCGTCGCTCATGACGCCCTCCGCGACGGCCATGTCCTCGACCGTGGGGTCGTCCTCGGACGCCCGGAGGACGAATCGCTTGCGGATCAGATCGGCCGCGTAGATGGCCGTCCCGAGGATGATGAGCGTGTCACCGGGGAGCCGCGCCCAGAACAGCGTCTGGACGAGCGGCTGGTTGTAGAACGCCACGCTCCGGGCCGCGGCGTAGCTGCCGGTGAACGCCGCCTCCAGCTGGAGGAAGCCCACGGGCAGGACGGAGACGAACACCATCAGGGCCAGGCCGACGTTCCAGCACCAGAACGCCGCCCGGAGCCAGGAGCCGTCCCAGCGACCGGGTTCGATGGCGAGCTGGAGCATGTAGGTGACCATCCCCAGCGCGAGGAAGCCGAACGCCCCGAACATCGCGGCGTGGGCGTGGCCGACCGTGAGGTAGGTGCCGTGCTCGTAGTAGTTGATCAGCGGGAGGTTGATGAAGAACCCGAGCACGCCGGCCCCGACGAAGTTCCAGACGCCGCTGGCGATGATGAACATGAACGGGAGCTTGTAGGGGAACCCACCGGTTTCCGACATCGCCCGGTACTGGCCCAGCGCCTCGTAGAGGATGAACACCAGCGGGAGCAGCTCTAGCGTCGAGAACACGCTCCCGATGGGGACCCACATGTCGGGCATGCCGACCCACCAGTAGTGGTGAGAGACGCCGATGACGCCCGTGCTCATCACCAGCAAGGCCTGGAGCATGACCGCCTTCTCGGCGCTGCGGCGGCTCAGCAGGTTCATCGACACCAGCGTCAGCCCGATGATGGCGACGATGAAGAACTCGAAGGCCCCTTCGACCCACATGTGGACGACCCACCAGCGCCAGAACTCCGTGACGGCGATGTTGGTCTCGGGGGTGAAGAAGAACCCGGCGGTGAACAGCAGGGCAATCGAGCCGCCGGCGTACAGGATCATGTGCGCGAGGCCGAACACCGGCTCGCGGTCCAGCAGCGGCTTCAGGCCCCGAATCGAGAGGACGGCCCACAGGCCGAAGCCGGCGAGCAGCCCGACCTGCCAGACCTTCCCGACTTCAAGGTACTCCAGGCCTTCGTTGCCGATGAGCCACCAGAGGTCGCCGAAGTAGCCGTGCGAACCGAGCCAGATGCCGCCGAGGCCGCCGACGGTGACGACGACGATGGCCCCGAGCAGGATGTCGATGTACGTCGACTGGCGTTTGGGCTCGTGGCCGGTCAGCAGCGGCGGGAGGAACAGTCCCGCACCGAGCCACGTCGCGGCGATCCAGAGAATGCCGAGGTCGATGTGCCAGGTCTTCGCCATGGCAAAGGGCAGTAGCTGGAGGATGTGGACGCCGAAGATCTCCTCGATGCCGAAGAACCCGGCCCGTTCGATGTAGAAGTGCGCGAGCAACCCGCCGAGCAACACCTGTGCGAGGAACAACCCGGCGGCGACCGGGATGAACCGCAATGCGGCCCGCTGGCTGGGGAAGATGCTCACGTCCCCCGGTTCGGGAACCGAGAGGGAGTCGGCGGATGGTTCCGGGAGACTGACGGACTGGTACAGCCAGATGCCGCCACCGGCGGCGGCGACGAGGAGGACCATAGCGACGACGCTCCAGGTCATCGCCGCGCCGGTCGCGTCGTTACCGGCGGCTGGCTCGTAGGGCCAGTCGTTCGTGTAGGAGTGTTCGCCGCCCGGGCGGTCGGTGTGGGAGAACCACGCCGTCCACATGGCGAAGTCGGCGAATTGCCGGGCGTCGGCTTCGGAGTCGATCATCCCTTCGGGAACGCCCCGTTCGTGGCTCCCCTCGTGGTACCGCTCGACGTACTCCTGTCGGACCTGCTGGTGGGCGTACAGCTCCGCGGCGGAGTACTCGATGTTCCCGCCCTCGTACTCCCCACTGAGGTCCTGTTTCACGTCGTCATCGACGGCGGCCTGTTCGGCCGTCGACAGCGATTCGTACTCGGTCCCGTAGCGCTCCTCGGCGTAGTACGTCCGCATGTGCTGGGTTTTCAACTCCAGCGAGTCGGCGGTGTAGTCCGCGCCGTAGTACGCGCCGTTCCCGAGAATCGAACCGTGGTTCATCAGCCCGTTCTTCTGGAACGCCTTCTTCCCGTCGCGGATGTCCTCATCCGTGACGAACGCCTCGCCGTCGGGTCCGACAACCTGCTCCGGGATGGGTGGCGCTTCCTGATACGCGATCCACGCGCCGGCCCCCATGACGACGAGGTTGAAGACGAACGCGGCGGCGATCACCTTCGCGATTGTTTTGCGTTTGAGCTCCATGTGGTTGGAACTCTACTATCCCAAAATAAGAAGGGGGTAAGAGGTTCCCAGTCGCTGGCGACGGGAGCGAACATGTTCGCCCTGATAGGGACCGGTGGTGTCCTGTCCCCCGGATTCGCCGCAGTGCGTGGCGCGGTATCACAAGGCAGATTACTACCTGTCCCTCCCACTGTGGCATGCGCCGTCGCCACTTCGTCCAGACGCTCGGGATGTCAGCACTGGTCGGGAGCGCGGGCTGTACCGGGCAGACGGGCGAAACAACACCAGCCTTCGAGGTGTCGAGCCCAGCGTTCAGTTCCGGGGACGAGCTTCCCGCCCGGTTCACCTGCGACGGCGACGGCGTTTCGCCGCCCTTTGTGATCGAGCGCGTGCCGGACCCGACGGCGGCGCTTGCTATCACAGCCGAGTACGACGGTGGCGTGTTCAGCCAGCCGGTGTTCTGGACACTGTGGAACGTTCCGCCCGAGACGGAGCGGATTCCGGCCGCACTCCCACGCGAGTCGACCCTCGATACGCTCGGCGGCGCTCGACAGGGCCAACAGCCTCCCAACGAACCGGGGTACGAACCGCCGTGTCCGCCGGCCGGCCAGCCCTATGAACACCGGTTTCAGGTGTTCGCTCTCGGCGAGGAGCTGTCTCTCGAAGGTGGGACAGAGCAGGAACAGGCGTCAGAAACCATCGCGAACGCTCTCATTGCAAGCACCCGTCTCACTGTCGAGTACACCCACCCGGCTGTGACTGAGGGCTAGCGGCTGGAACCCGGACACGAGCGCGGCCAGCCCGTTATACGAACGGCTGTTCATTCGGTAGTGACTGCTGGTAATACGGCTCCTGAGTGGCCCAGCCCGCTGTGATTGGCCGTCTCGTCGCGCGTGGTTCGTCGTTGCTTATGACAATGTTTCACAATACCATTAAACCTATATACTGGTGTGATATACCATAGCATGTATGGCGTCCGCACCGAGTAGTGACGATATGTTCGACGAGTTCCTCTCCCAGCGTGGCCACGACGTGGACCAGAGTGGTTGGGAAGAGAGCTATAACAAGAAGCAGTGCCCTGATTGCGGCGGCCTTCACGAGTCGACAGCGGCACAGTGCTCGGTGTGTGGCTGGACACCGGTACGGTAAGGACACTCCGCTTTTTCGCTCTTTTGCTCTTCGACCGATAGCGGCGGGAACGATCCGCAGAACCGCCAGCTAGCGCTCCGCCAGCGATGTGTTCCCGCCACGTTCAACGTCGAGACAGAACGCCTCAGACAGTAGGAACTGCATTACGTTATTCGGAAAGGAAGTGGGGAGTCTTTGTTTAGCCAGCCGACGGCTGGGGGGTCGTTTGCCGGCGGGCAACCAGCTAGTGGTGGTTACAGCGCATCGAGCGATCCGTGGAGAAACAGCCCGAGCGCGAGATGTTGGTACGCGGACGTCGCGATCTGTTCCTTTGCAGCCGCGTCGTCCGCGATTCCGTACTGTTTCGTCTGGACGAGTTCGTGCATCTGGAGCGTGCCGTCTGCCTCTAAATCGTGCAGCCGGGGGTACACAGTCCCCGGACTCAGTTCGGCACCGAACTGGTCGTCGAGTGCCTCCATCAGTCCGGTACCGTGGGTGCCACCATCGGCGACTGCGATCATCGCCAGCAGGATCTCTTCCAGACTCTGTGTGACCAGGCCGTCATCGACCGCGATATCGCCGTCGACGACGTCGTCAATGACCGGATTCAACACCGACTCCGTGATGGCGTCACGACTGGGTGGGTCATGCGATTCCGGGCGCTCTGTACCGCCGAGAGGGGTCACTCGCTCATCGGCGTTCCGGCCCTGCATCTTGCCCGTCGTCACGCGACGGAGGTTGTCTCCGGACATCGTCTCACCTGAACGCAATCCGCGATGGAAGCTACAGGGGCTATCATCATATAAACGGGGCAGTGTTTTCTGAACGTGAAACCACCACAGTGCTCGAAAACGCTTATATAATATGACGCGAATTTTGGTGTAGTGGCTGAGGAACAGAGCATCGAGGAGATTCTCGATACTATCGGTGATAAGCACGCGCGCCGCGTGCTCGCCGCGATCAGTCGGGAACCACAGTCGGCCAAGGAACTCGCCGAGGAGTGTGACCTCTCACTGCCTACTGTGTACCGCCGTATTGAACTGCTCGAAGAGTACGACCTCGTCACCGACCGAACGCTCGTCGCCGAGGACGGGAATCACTACAAGGTGTACGAGTCCAACTTCGAGTCGACGGTCATCTCGCTCGAAGACGAGGAGTACAAAGTACGCATCTACCGGGAAGAGAACCTCCCGGACCGGTTCAGTCAGCTCTGGGACGAGCTGAACCCGGAATGAGTTCCCCCTCCAACAGAGGAGTATCCGCATGACGACCGGCGTGGCTATCGCACGCGGCGCGCTCATCCTGATGCGGATGGTCGTGTTCGGGCTGACGCTCGGTATTACCCTGATTAGCTTCCAGGCCTACCGGAAACGCCCGTCAGAGCGCCTCCAATACGCGTTCGTCGGCTTTGCGTTCATCAGTATGGGTGTCGCTATCTCCAGCGTCATCACGCAACTGAGCGCCGGCGAGACCGGTGCCATCGTCCGCGTCTTCTTCCAGATGTCGGAAACCATTCCGTTCATCATCGGGTTCGCAATGCTGTACGTGTCGCTGTACCGATGAGAAATCCGCCCGGATGGGCCTGTCAGTCGTCGTCCCGCTAAAGCACGTTGTTTATTTGGCCGCGGTCCCACTACATGTTCAATGACTGATTCGACCACCGAGGTTGTCCGCCTGTTCGGTGGGCCCGGTAGCGGGAAGACGACGGCGCTGCTCGACCGCGTCGACGAACTGCTGGAAGACGACGACGTCGATTTCCGTGACGTACTGGTTGTCTCGTACACGCGTGCGGCGGCCGCCGAGATACGTGAGCGACTCGCGGACCGGCTCGGCCTGTCCCCTCGCGCACTCCGCGGGAACGTCTGTACGATGCACGCGAAGGCGTACGAACTGCTGAACCTCTCCCGTGGCGATGTCGTCGGCGAGGACGACAAGGAGGCCTTCTGTGAGGAGTTCGGCATCGACTACGAGGACGAGTACGAGGGGTCCCGGCGTCGGTCGGCCCGCTCGACCACCCTCGGGAACAAAATCATCGCGACGAGCCAGTGGCTCCAGCGGACCCGCCGCGACGTCGCCGACTGGTACGACGTCCCGTTCAAGTGGGACGACGAGGAGGTCCGACTCCCGCCGGAGATCGACGACAACGCCCAGACCGGCAACAAATACACGCCGACCTGGCCGACTGACGACGACCGCGTCGACGTGCCGAGCGTCATCCGCGGCTGGCGCACTTACAAGGGCGAGAACGACCTGACCGGCTTCGCGGACATGCTCGAACGGGTCGCTCAGCGCTCGCTGCTCCCCAACGTCGATTACCTCATCATCGACGAGTTTCAGGACATCACGACGCTGCAGTACGACGTGTACGACGAGTGGAAACCGCACATGGACCGGGTGCTCATCGCCGGCGACGACGACCAGGTCGTCTACGCCTGGCAGGGCGCGGACCCCGATCTCCTGCTTGAGGAAGTCGTCACCCAGGACGAGGTGCTGCCGAACTCCTACCGGCTCCCATCGCGCATCCTCAATGTTGTCAACCGCGAGGTGCGCCACATCGAGAAGCGCCAGGAGAAAGACCTCAATCCGCGCAAGGAGGGTGGCCGCGTCGAGGCGGTCCAGAACCCCTCGATGTTCGACCTCTCCCGGAACGTCACGCGGACCATCGAGCAGTCAGACGAGACGGTGATGGTGCTGTTCCGGGCCCGGTACCAGATGTTCCAGTTCATCGACGAGTTCATCGACAACGGGATCCCCTTCTCCTGTCTCACCGACCAGCGGATGTGGACCGACCGGCTCACCCAGTACGTCAACGGACTCGAAGCCGTCGAGGCCGACGAGCCGCTCACGGTGCTGGAAGCGCGCCGTCTCGCGGATATGCTCGTCGACTCCGCGTTCGGCACGGGCGAGCGTGACGACCTCTTCGACGCGCTCGAAGAGATCGACGAGTCCCACGAGGACGAAGATATCGCCGATATCGAGATCGACCCCGACGTCGTCCACGACCACGTTCCCTTCCTCCCCGACGCGGCCTCGGCAGGCGACATGCTCCGGAAAGTGACCAACTTCCAGGAGCGGACCGTCGACGCCTACTTCACCGGCGATTACACCGGGATGGACGCCGACCGGGTCCGCGTCGGCACTATCCACTCCGCCAAAGGTCGCGAGGCCGACCACGTGTTTGTCGCGACCGACCTCACGGAGAAGGTCGTCGAGCAGATGGCCGCGACCGTCGATCAGCAGGGAATCGAGGTGCCAGGAATGGATGAGTTCACCAAGCACACCAGCCCCGTCCCGACGCTGACCGACAACGAACGGCGTGTGTTCTACGTCGGGATGTCCCGGGCCCGCGAACGGCTCGTCCTGCTTGAGAACCTCGTCGACGGCGCGCCGACGCTGCCCATCGACGTGTTGCTGGAGAACGAGCCCAGCGACCGCTCCATCGAGCAACTGCTCGACGACGCCAGCGAGACCATCGCCGCCGACTGAAGCGACCGATTTCCTTACTCGTCGATTGTCCCACCACCCAGGTAGTACCTCGTCTTGTCACGCGTCGACTGCGCGACCTTGGTAAACGTGACAACCCGCTGTTCGCCATCGGTCTCGTCGCGCTCGACGTGGAGTTCCAGCCCCTGGTCGCGGAAGTACGACAGCAGGTCGCTGATTGTTTTCGGGTCGCCGCGAACGGTGTGCGTTTCGCCGACCGCCTCGCCCGCGTCCACCGCCCGTATCGTTTCGACTGCAGGCTGGAGGATAGCCTCGCCCAGTTCTCGCGCCCGCTCATCGACGGCCGCTGGTGATTCACCGCGCTCGACGGCCTGGAAGGCCTCCCGCATGACGCGCGTGAAGACGAAGTCCCGGCCGTAGTCGAAGGGCAACTCGAACGCGTGTTCGAGATCGGCCCGGTGGATGGCACTGGTCGTGTACTTCAGCGCCGTTTCCCCGTCTGTCGATTTGAGGACCACACCCTCCCGGCCACGTGCGTTCAGGTCGTCGATCCGTTCGCGGGCAGCGTCGACGGCCGCCGTCGGCGTGAACGTCCCGTAGTGGCCGACGCTGTCGAGGCCGTAGGTCGCACACCTGTCGAGCCGCCGTTCCACACCCATTGGCGTCCCGCTTTCGCGGTGGCGGATGCCGAACACGTAGAACCCGACCTCCTCGATTTCGCTGTAATCGTGGTCGGTGTAGGGGTTCTCCGGCCCGACAAGTTCGCCACACAGCATGTGCTCGGGGTGGTCGTCGAAGAACGTCTCGGCATCCAGTAACGCTTCGACCTTCCGCGTGGTGTACGGACAGACGAACCCGCTCCGGGTGAACGCCAGAAGGTCGCCGTCGATCCGTGCGACCCTGACGTTGTAGCCGTTGAGTTTCTCTTCGATGGCGACGGGACCGTCGAACGTCTCCCGGATCGCCGGTTCGAGGACGAGCGCACGCGGCATCGACGGATAGCCACGGACGACCACGTCGCCGACGAGCGCCGTCCCCCGTTCGATGCCGTGGCGCTCGTCGCTGAGATGTCGGTATCGCTGTCCGCGGAACCACTCGGTATCGAAGTGTTCCAGCAGGTCCTCGGGGTCGGTGTCGACATCGAACAGTGACCCCCAGTCTCTCGACATATATGACTCTTGTTGACATGACACTAAAATACTGCTGGCGTGTGTCACCGCCGTAACTGTCAGAGAACATTAGTGGCAGGCTACCGTAGAACCAGTATGGTCGACCGCCCGCTCAAGCAACGGTTCGTCCTCGACACGTCGCTGTTTCTCACCCCGGAAATCAGAAGCGGCGACGAGGACCTGGAGGCGGCCTGTCTGGACCTGCTCGATCTCATCTCCGAGGCGAAACTGGTCCACAACATCTCCTGCTACATGCCGCCGTCGATCCAGGCGGAACTGACGACGATGTTAGAGGACCGGGACATCAGTGACGACGTGCTGACGAAACTGGACACGTGGGTCATCACGAAGTCGCCGGCCCACTACGAGGTGATGATTCCGGCGGACCTGGTGTACGAGTTCATCGACGAGATGTCCGAGCGGGTGGACCGCGGCCTGCGCGTCTCGGAGAAGGCCGTCCGGAAGGCCGAGGAGTCGCGCGCCGAAACGGTCGACGAACACGATCACATGACGGAGGTGGACAAGGTCATCTCGGACTTGCGCGACGAGTACCGGGACACGCTCCGGCAGGGCGTGCTCGACTCCCGCGAGGACTTCGACCTCCTGATACTCGCGCAGGAACTGGACGCCGGCGTCGTCACGGAGGACCAGGGTATCATCAACTGGGCGGAGGACTTCGGGCTGCGGTATCTCAAAGGCCGGAACTTCCCCCCGCTGCTCAGGGAGTATCTCGCCGCCGACGACCCGGACCGCTGGCGAGACGAAACTTAGTCCTCGTCGCCACTGTCTGGTGCCTTCCCGCCGGGGAGCGCACTGCGCGCCCGCCCAGCGATTGCGCCAGGAATGTCCGTCGGGGAGGGAGCGACCCATTCGATGACCAGTAAGGCGGCGGCTAGTCCGAGAAAGACCGCACCGATCGCTGTCTGACCGCGGGCGAGGTTATCGACGCCGAGGAGGGTGACCCGCGCGGCGAGTACGACCGCGACCATCAGCTCGATTGTCCCGATGAGTCCCCGTGCCATCGGTCGCCGTAGGCGGTGACTAAACAAAAGCATCGCGTCTGCGTGGTGACTCCGACCCTGCTGCCGGGGTGCACACGTTCAAGTCGCTGCCGGCTGAACATCGTCGGTATGCAGATCGGCATAGTCTCGGACACACACGACAACGCGTCGCAGGTCGAAGCCGCAGTTGAGACGTTCGCGGACGCGGGCTGTGAGACAGTCGTCCACTGCGGCGACTTCGTCGCCCCGTTCTCGGTGACGCCGTTCGACGATGACTGGTCGTTTTATGCCGTTCGCGGCAACAACGACGGAGAATGGGTGGTCCAGTCCACCGTCGAGGAGTTCGGCACGTACTTCGGCGAGATGGGCGAGCTGACCGTCGACGGGTACACCATTGCAGTGTATCACGGGACTAGCGGCGAGATCGTCGACGCGCTAGTCGAATGCGGGAACTACGACTACGTGCTCCACGGGCACACGCACGAACGCGGCCACGAGGAGCGTGGGGGCACGGAACGAATCAATCCCGGCGGCATCTCGATTCCGCCGGCCCCCGAGCCGTTCTCGGTTGCGACGCTCTCGACGGCCACCGGCGAGGTCGAGTTCCACGAACTGGGGTGAGAATCAGTCGTCGGCGTGACTGTCGACGCGCTGTGGGCTCCCATCATGTTCGACGAGTCCGCGGCCGACGCCGAGGGCTTCGTCGGTGCGTCGGATGCTCTTCTCGGCGCTTGCGGTCCGCTCCGAGAGCGCGCGGACGGCGTCGATGTTCTCGGGCACCACGTCGGCTTCCTGGTGGATGGCCTGGAACAGGTAGAGGTCCCGGCCCTCGACCGTGATGGATTCGGCCCAGATGCAGTTCTCCCACACGTCACCGCGCGGGCGACCGGCGTCGCGGGTGTACTCCTTGAGCTTCCCTGCGCCGTCGATACCGAGCGTCTCCGGGATGAGGAACAGCCGAGATTCGTCGGTCAGCAGCGACGTGACTTCCTCTGTGGTGGGTTCGCTCTCCAGCGTGACGTTGACGCTGTGAGTGTGCATCTGCGTCGTTGGGACCTTCATTCCCATCGTATCGATGTCGAGGTCGGGGAAAATCGTCTGGACGTCAGGACCGTGGTGGGAGGGGATTTCGACGGGGTCAGGGAGCGTGTCGTTGATCGGGCCACGACCGGTCTGGCCCGGGTCGGCACCACGCCGGACCAGTGTCACACGCGATTTCTCGACGCCGTATGATTCCTTGAGCGGCGCGAGCAGGCGTGAAAGCCCGGTCGTATTGCAGGAGACGACGCGGGCGGTGTCAGCACCGACCGCCTTCTCGTAGTTGGCACGGGCGTTGAAGCTCACGTCTGCCAAGTCGGCGTCTTCCCCGCCCTGGAAGATGGCCGGCGTGTCGTGTTCGGCGTACAGCGGCGCGTTGGTCGCACCGACGCCACCCGGCGTGGTGTCGACGACCACGTCACTCGTTTCAATGAGGTCATGGACTGTGCCGGCCGTCGCAAGATCGGCTTCGTCAAACGGTTCGCGGCCGTCCGCGGCGTAGAGATCGTAGCCGCGGTCGTCTGCGATAGTTGCCTCGAAGTTCGGCGAGCGCTTTGCTACGCCCGCAACTGTCATATCTGGCTGGACACGCACCGCGTCAGCGACGCGTTTCCCGATGGTGCCGAAGCCGTTGATGCCCACGTGGAGCATGAACGTCCATACTTTGGCGGAGAGTATATTCTTTGTGCTTAATATTCGGAGAAATTAACTCAGATAGTTGTACCACTGGCGATTGTCAACTTTTCACAGGAAAACGCTAACACGGCTGTTTTAGGGTAGTACAGGTTTCTGTGCCAATATCGCTAGAGCCGACTGTCACTGCGTTACTCACAGTTACCAAACCGTGTAATAATGTGGTTTGTTACCGATTAGCTCTCGTAACTGAAACGAGAATGCCGACGGCTGCAGTTCCCTGCCACCCCATCCCGCTCCCCGCAACTGAGGCAGACCGGTGTCACGCGGCCGCTGCCTGAAACAGTCACTTTCAGTACGGCTCTGGTGTGACTGCGGACGGAGTCACGGGAGCACACGTGTGCCTTCCATCAAGAGTTATTCAGTGCGAGCACACAGCAGTTGTATGGACAACTCGTCGCTTCGCGCGCCCGCAGAGACTGCCGTCAAACAGTGCCTGAATCTCCAGCCCGACGAGTCATGCGCAGTTATCACTGACGACCAGCGGAAAGCGATCGGCGAGGCGCTGTATCGCGTCGCCGCCGAAATTACCGACGATTCCGTTTTCGTGCGCTACCCGCCGGGCGAGCAACACGGTGCGGAACCGCCCGCGCCGGTCGCTGGCGCGATGGAAACCGCCGATGTCGTGCTCGCACCGACGACCAAGAGTCTGAGCCACACGGAGGCCCGCACCGACGCCAACGACGCCGGCGCTCGCGTCGCGACGCTGCCCGGGATTAGTGAGGGCGTGTTCCTCATGGGGTTAGACGCCGACTACCACCTCATCAAACAACACTGTGAAGACGTGCTGGCACAGGTCGAGGACGCCGATGAAATCCGAGTCACGTCACCCCAGGGGACCGACATCACGTTCGGCATCGGTGCGCGTGAGTGGCACATGGACACCGGTATCGTCCACGAGGCCGGCGAGATGTCAAACCTCCCCGCCGGCGAAGTGTTCCTCGCCCCGGAGACGGCTGACGGCACGTTCGTCGTCGACGGGACGATGCGCCCCCACGGCAAACTCGACGGCAAGCGACTCACTTTCGAGGTCGAAGACGGCTACGTCACGGATATCGACGATCCCGATATCCGCGCACAGGTTGAGGACGCTGCCGAGGAAGTCGGCCAAGACGCGTACAACCTCGCCGAACTCGGCATCGGCACGAACGTCGCCGTGACCGAACTCGTCGGCTCCGTCCTGCTGGACGAGAAGGCCGGCGGCACGGTCCACATCGCCATCGGCGACGACCACGCGATGGGCGGCGACGTGCACGCGCCGATTCATCTGGACGGGATTCTGACGGAACCGACCGTGCATGCGGATGGAGAGGAAGTGAAACTTCCTCGGGTGGAGTGAGCGGTAACGCCGCGAACGTGGGGAGATCGTGGATCTCCCGAAAACGAACGGCGACTGACGAGAGCCGTGAGGACGGCGAGGAAGTGGAACTTCCTCCGGTTGAGTGAAACCGAGGCCAGGACGGATCTGCGACAAACAGAAATAGAAGCGTGAGTAGCGCACGCCGACCGCCGGCAGTCTCTGCTATCCGTGTGCGTATTTCATCTTCACAGCGTACCCGACGACGAAAGCCGCCCAGACGAGCGATCCGACGAGGACACGGTCGAACGGTACCGGGTAGCCGAGGTTCCACGCGAGCACGAGCCCGTGTATCGCACCCATGTACGCCATCGTTGCGACGGTGATGGTGGCCGCTACCCGCGGCACGTCCGGCGGGTCGTAGCGGAACGCCAAGTTCAGCACAATGAGGGTTGCGAGCATCAGCGCCGGCATGAGAACGACACCGACTGGCTTCGAGACGTAGTTATCGGGCGTGCCCGACGCGGAGAAGTGAATCGCGACCTCTGCGGGGAGGCGCGACCAGACCGCCACGCCGGCCAGGGCTGTCAGGGCGATGATGGCACCGTTTGCGATGTCGGCACGGTTCCGACGGCGGGTCATACCCGGCGTTTGTTCCGGCGACGCAAGAAGGTCGGCGTGACTGTGCGAGTGAGAACCACGAGCAGCGCCGTGGCGACGACCATTTACGGGAGCGTAGTCAACGGCTTCATATGACAGATGCTACACCGGGCGACCGCATCGCCCTCCCGTGTCCGGCCTGTTCGCCGGACCTGGAAACGGTTCACGAGGTGCTGAAGCCGGGCGGCCACGTGACAGTTCGCTGTACGGACTGTGACCACGTCCACAAGGAACAGCTACCAGAGGAAGAGACGCTGGAGCGAAGCGTCGTCGTCTCACAGGACGGGGACTCCTTCACCGCACAGGTCGATGTACCGACCGAGGAAGAACTATCCGTCGGTGAGGAGTTCCTGCTTGAGACCGAAGAAGCGGTTGTGACTGCGCGCATCACCAGCCTGGAGACTGCGGACGGCCGCGAGGACGAGGCGGCCGCCGAGGACGTCGAGACCATCTGGTCGCGGGCGGTCGGGAACGTCTCGGTCAACGTCACGATGCATCCGAAAGACGGGACCCACGACGAGACCGAGAGTTTCAAACTCCACGTCCCCGGCGACTACGAGTTCGTCGTCGGCGAGACTGAAGAGTTCGGCGAGGAAGAGTTCACCGTCGAGGGAATTCATGTCCGCGACGACGCCCACGGCTACGACCACGAGAACATGGACCACGACGGCGACATGGGCATCGCGAAAGACATCAACCGGCTGTACGTCAGGGACGAGTCGACCACGGCGTGGTCGGCGTGGTAGGATGGCCGACTGGGACCGAAAACGGTCGCTGCTGGCCGACCGCCTTCGCGAGCGTGTCTCCGACGAGGCCGTTCTCGCGGCGATAGCGTCGGTTCCCCGCCATCGGTTCGTTCCGGACGACAAGCGACACGATGCCTACGCCGACCGCCCGCTCCCGATCGGGGCGGGTCAGACGATTTCTGCGCCGCACATGGTCGCAATCATGGCCGAGTTACTGGACCTGTCCCCGGGGGACCAGGTGTTAGAGGTCGGTACGGGGTGTGGGTACCACGCCGCGGTGACCGCCGAACTGGTCGGTTCCGAGAACGTCTACAGCGTGGAGTACCACGCATCGTTGGCCGACGAAGCTCGGCAAACACTGGAAGCGACCGGCTACGGCGACATTTCCGTTCGAGCCGGCGACGGCAAGGAGGGGTGGCCCGACCACGCACCCTACGACCGGACGTATCTGACCTGTGCCGCGCCGGATTTCCCCGCCCCGCTCGTCGAACAGACACGCGACGGCGGTATCCTGCTGGCTCCAATCGGTGACGGGCGACAGCGTCTCATCCGGGTGGAGAAACGGGCCGACGGCACGCTCGACAGAGAGGACCACGGCGGCGTTCGATTCGTCCCGCTCCAGTAGGGTCTTTCGACAGGCGCACCCGTTGCCGCGCCATTGATATAGCTCCGGCCGAACATGCTGATATGGACCCGGCGGTACTGCGGGACGACATGGTCGACAGCCTGCAACACGAGAGCAAGGGTGTCGTCCGGAGCGCGTGGCTGTCGGCAGCGATGCGTGCTGTCCCCCGGGAGGCCTTCGTCGGCGAGCAACAGGCCTACTCCGACCGACCGTTCGAGCGCCTCGGCACGCGCGTGCTCTCGCCCAGTACCGCCGGCCGAGTCCTCGAACTGCTGTCACCCGAGGAAGACGACGACGTGCTCGTTGTCGGTGCCGGCGTCGGCTACACGGCTGCGGTGCTGGCAGAACAGGTCGGTGCAGCCAACGTTCATGCGATAGATATCACGCGACGGCTCGTCGTCGAAGCCCGGCAGAATTTAGCCGAAGCCGGCTACGACGCCGTCCTCGTGGACCGACGCGACGGGGCTGACGGGCTGCCCGAATACGCGCCGTACGACCGCATCCTTCTGGAAGCCGCCGCAATCGACCCGCCGCGGGCGCTCCTCCAGCAACTGACCGAGGACGGTCGGTTGGTGATGCCGCTGGGCACCGGCGAGCAATCCCTCGCAGTCGTCGACGCCGACGGCTCAGTCCAGCGGCACGGCACGGTTGCGTTCCAGCCGATGCTCGTCGAGGGCGAGCAGGCCGACACCGTCGAGCGCAATCGAACCCACCGCGAGGACCGCGAGCGCGCCCGGCGGGCAGCCCAGTCTCGCGCCGGCTGGGAGCAGGACTGGATCGACTGGGACGGTTAGGGTGACTCGACGACGAGCAGATCCGTGTTCGAGCGGGCGTCCTCGTAGTTACTGCCCGCTGGTGGTTTTACTTCGAAGGTGACGGTGCCGTCCTGTTGATTCGGTCCGAGCGACGGCGACAGCGAGAAGGTCACATTCCCCGCGCTGTCTGTCTCCCCCGTCGTGACCGACGAGAGCGTTGCTGTGCCGCTTTTCGCGATCACTGTCGCGCCGGACACCGGTGACCCCTTCGAGTCGATGACGGTGACGACCACGTCTTGCGTTCCCGGGTCGGTTACTTCCGGGTGTGGCTCTACATCGACCTCAGTTACTTGCAACGTCTCGATTCCGGAAATAGTGCTCATCATTACAGAGAGACAGGCGACGCCGACCACCAGCGCGATGACTAGGCGGATCGGAAGTCCCTCGATAGCACGTTCGTCGCGCCACAGCGAGTCTGACATGGACAGGAGTGGCTCCGAATTCGTACTTGAATCCCCGGACGAACGTTCAAGTACCGGAACGAGCCAACCGCCGGTATGGTCGTTATCGGACGCGAGGAAGTGACGGGGGCGACGACGCGGCTGGGTCGCTATCGGGCCCGCGACGGGAGCCGCGGCGCTGCGGTCGATTTTGATGTCGACCGGCCCCACATCGCCCTCGTCGTCGGCAAACGCGGGTCCGGGAAGACGTACACGCTCGGCGTCCTCGCCGAAGGATTGCTGGCCGCTGAGGGGGTCGCGCCGGTCGTCGTCGATCCGATGGGGACGTTCACGCCACTCGATACTGCGGACGTGTCTGCGACGGTGGTCGACCCCAGCGTTCGCGCGGACACGCTCGACCCGCGACAGTGGTGTACGGTGCTCGGACTCGACCCGGAACAGGGCGCGGGCGCGCTCGTGTGGCGGGCGGCGAGCGAGCGTACGACCCTCGATGGGATGCGTTCGTGGGTGGCCGGCTCGGATGCGGCGGCGAGCACCAGTCGAGCCGCGGCGAACCATCTTGCCCTCGCCGAATCCTGGAACGTGTTCGATCCCGCGGGTCTCGACACGGAGACGCTGTGTGGCGATGGTCTGACCGTACTCGATATGTCGGGACTCGCTTCGCGGCCGGCCAGCGCGGTCCTCGCCGCCATCGCAACCGCGCTGTACGACGCCCGCCTGGCCGAACAGACGAGCCGACTGCCCTGGCTGCTGGTCGACGAGGCCCACGCGTTCACCGACGGGGTCGCCCGGCGTCCGCTCCGCCGGCTCGTCACTCGGGGCCGCCAGCCCGGCGTGAGTTGTGTGCTCGCGACTCAGCGACCCAGCGCCGTCCCGCCGACGACCGTCTCACAGACGGACCTGCTCGTCGCCCACCGACTGACGAGTACCGCTGATATCGACGCGCTGCAGGCGGCCCGGCCGACGTATCTCGACGGCGGCTTCGCGGCCCGCCTACCAGAGACAACCGGTGACGCGCTCGTCATCGACGACAGCACCGAATCCGCTCATCATGTGACGGTCCGCGAGCGGCGGACGCCTCACGGCGGCGAGACGCCGCGAGCCAGCGACATCGAAGCAGACAGGGAGGACGGAGCTCGTGCAGGGAGTTCTGAAATCTGATGACTCGGCAGGAATTAACCGATTTGCACGACGCCCCAGGCCAGCCCTATCCCAACCAGCGCAAAGACGAGGTTCCCGACAGCGTTGAGCACGGCAAGCGCCACGTACCCGTCCTCCCACAGCCGTACCGTCTCGACCGAAAACGAGGAAAACGTCGTGAACGACCCGCACGCGCCGACTCCGACCAACAGTGCCGCGTCGCCGGTCACACCGGCAAACGTCAGCAGTCCCAGGACGAAGCTCCCGACGACGTTCACCGTGAGCGTCCCAAGCGGGAACGTCTCTCGCTGGACAGCCCCCGCCAGATAGTGGCGACAGAGCGCGCCGATAGCGCCGCCGGTGCCGACCAGATGCGCCGGCTCGATTGCGACCATCACCGGTCACCTCCGGCGAACAGACCGACGGCCGCACGACCGACAAGGACACCGGTAAAACCCAGGGCGTAGCTGCCGACGATATTCGCGACGGCCCACTCGGGCGTTAGCACCGTCTCCACCGCGAACGTGCTGTAGGTGGTAAACGACGAAATGAAGCCGGTCGAAGCGGCCAGCCTCGTTTCGCTGGCCAGCGCACCGACCTGCAGCCCCTCGTACACGAGCACGCCGAGCGCGAAACTGCCAACGACGTTGACCAGCAGCGTCCCCTGCAACCCCGGAACAAAGAGGCCGACGAAGTACCGAAGGTTCGACCCGGCGAACCCCCCCAGACCCACGAGGGCGATGGTTTCGACCGTTACCAGTGGGTGGGTGTCTGCCACTCTTACTCCCCGAGTATCTCCGCCAACCGCGCTTCACCGAGCGTGTCGACGAGCTGTGCGAGCTCGATAACGCGCTCTTCGCCGAGCGTGTCGACGAGCTCACGGATCTCTGCCGGGTCGAAGGTCCGGGCAACGTAGCCCAGGTTCTCGACCATCCGCGTCGTCCGGTCCAGCGTCTCTTCGTCGGGTCGTAGCGTTAGCGGCCGGTTGGTGAATTTGCCGTTTTCGTTGAAGTAGCAGAACCGAAGCTCGGCGGTGTCGCCGTCATCTGGGTCGACGATCTGCAAGACGCCGTACCCACTGTCCCACTCGTCCAGTTCGACCTCGAGCAGCGTTTCGTAGCGGGTCACACGACCCAGTTCCAATCACGGCGACTTATAGGTTGGCATACGAGAACGCACACAAGTGGAAACGATTGTGAAACGCAACAAAGTAAGAGAGTAAAGGGAGAGCCCGTCCAGCTCCACGACAACGGCTCTGTACAGGAATAATATTGGTACAGGTGTTATTCCGGCGTTGGCTGTCGGTTTGTCCGTTGTCCGCCGGACAATGCTGTTGGTGCGTTTGCCGTGTCGGCCCACGTTCGGACGACAGCAGGGACTCCCGTGCGGGAATGAAACTATTTTTATATCCTCTCCAACAACAGCAGATCAATGCCAGAATCAAAGCAAGAATCTAGTGTCGCCCACTTCGATGTAACCAATATCGGTGGGATCGACGAGACGTCAGTCGATATTCCGCCGGGCGTGACGGTCCTGACGGGCAAGAACGCCACAAACCGAACGTCGTTTCTGCAGTCTATCATGGCAGCGATGGGGAGCACGCAGGCGACGCTGAAAGGTGACGCCGACGAGGGAAGCGTTGCCCTCATTTACGGGGATGAAATATACGAACGGACGCTCACGCGGGCGGGAGACGCCGTCCAGTTCGACGGCGAGGGATATCTCGACGACCCTGAGGTCGCCGATCTGTTCGCGTTCCTGCTGGAAACCAACGAGGCGCGCCGGTCCGTGGCTCGGGGCGACGACCTCCGCGAGATCATCATGCGGCCGGTCGACATCGACGCGATCCGTTCGGAGGTCGAACAGTTGGAAGAAGAAAAAGGCGACATCAACGACGAACTCGCCACAATCGAATCCCGCCAGCGCGACCTCCCGGACCTCGAACAGCGCCGGACCGAACTCCGCGAGCAGATCGAGGAGAAGCGCGATGAACTGGCCGAACGCGAGGAGGAGATCGACAACAGCAGCCGGGATATCGAGGAGAGCCGCCAGGAACAGGACGTCCTCGAAGAGAAGCTCGACGAACTCCGCTCGACGCGGTCGGACCTCGAATCCGTCCGGCGTGACATCGAGGCACAGGAGGAGAGTATCACCTCGCTGAAACGCGAACGGTCCGACCTCGAAGACGAACTGGACGAACTGCCGGAGACGCCGATGGGCGACCACCAGCACCTGGAAGACGAGATCGCAAACCTGCGCGACCAGCGCCAGCGACTGAACAGCGAGATCTCCGATCTCCAGAGCCTCATCCAGTACAACGAGGAGCGCCTCGAAGAGGAAGACTACGACGTCATCCAGTCGCTCGAAGACGCACCGGAGGGGTCCGACGGCGACGTCACGGAGCAACTCCTCGAAGACGAGGACGGCGAGTCCGTCGTCTGCTGGACGTGCGGTTCGACGGTCGACCGCGAACAGATCGAGGACACCGTCGACCGCTTGCAGGACCTCCGCCGGCAGAAGGTCGAGGAGCTCAACGACATCAAATCGGAACTCGATGACCTCAAGTCCGACCAGCGGGAGGCAGAGAAGAAGCAGCGCCGCCGCGAGAACGTCGAGCGAAAGATCCAGGAGACCGAAACGGAGATCGAACGCCGCGAAGAGCAGATCACGTCGCTGAAGGACCGACGCGAGGAGCTGACCAGCGACGTCGAATCGCTGGAAGACGAGGTCGACAACCTCGAATCCGAGGACTTCGACGAAATCCTCTCGCTGCACCGGGAGGCGAACCAGCTTGAGTTCGAGATCGACAGCCTGGAGTCCGACCTCGATGACGTGTCGGCCGAAATCGAGGAAATCGAGGAGATGGTCGGGCGGGCCGACGACCTCCGCGAGGAACGCGACGCGCTGGTCGACGAACTCACCGACAAGCGGACGAAGATCGACCAGATAGAGGCCAACGCCGTCGACGAGTTCAACGAGCACATGGACGCCATCCTCGGGATTCTCGAGTACGAGAACCTCGAACGCATCTGGATCGAGCGCGTCGAGCAGACCGTCCGCGAGGGGCGTCAGAAGGTCGACCGAACGGTGTTCGAGCTCCACATCGTCCGGACCACTGAGAACGGCGCGGCCTACGAGGACACCATCGAGCACCTCAGCGAGAGCGAGCGCGAAGTGACCGGACTCATCTTCGCTCTCGCGGGCTATCTGGTACATGACCTCCACGAGAGCGTTCCGTTCATGTTGCTTGACTCGCTGGAAGCCATCGACTCGGCCCGGATCGCCGAACTCGTCGAGTACTTCGCCGACTACGCCGAGCATCTGGTCGTCGCCCTCCTGCCGGAGGACGCCCAGGCGCTTGACGACGACTTCAACCGCATTACTTCGATCTAACCCCGTAGTCTTTTAGTTCCGGTTACCGTACGTTGGAACAACAAATGGCGAATACGACAGACGGCCGGCCGTCGAGCAAAGTCGCTCGACTCATCGACGAGTACGAACTCGATGGACTCGGTGCGGAGATGGAGGCTCGCTGGACCGGTGACGGTGAAGAGCGAATGAGCCTCCGGGATCTCGCGGAGTTCTTCAATAAACGCCTTCTCGAACGCGCGCTAGTTGATGCGGGCCTGAGCGCGCTCGAAAGCGACGTGGAATCGACCTACGAGAACCTCACCGGCGACGACATCAGCACCGGCGTTCGGACTGACACCGTCAACCGACTCGAACGCAACGGCGTCGACGTCGACAGCCTCGAAACCGATTTCGTCACCTACCAGGCCATCCGGTCGTATCTGAAGGAGTGGCGGGGCGCGGAGTACCAGGGGCTGTCCGACGACGAGAAAATAGAGAAAGATCTCGAAAGCATTCAGCGGCTACTGACACGAACGCTGTCGGTCACCGACCAGCGCATCGAGAAACTGCGCGACACGGGCCGCATCGACATCGACGATTTCGAGGTGTTCCTGGACGCGCAGGTGCTGTGCCAGTCGTGTGGCAGCCAGTACGCCGTCGCGGAGTTCTTCGAACAGGGCGGCTGTGAGTGTCAGCAGGACTGAGCCGTCACCATAGCACGCTATTTAAATAAAACAGCGTAGCCGTAACAATGCCAAATATGCAAACAACCGAATACAGTTGTGGAACGCAACAAAATAGGATAGAATTATCAATGGGCGGCTACGGAGATTGTATCACGCCGCTACCTCGGAAACCCGTCACCTGGGTCACACAGGGCTGAAGCATCCGGCACTCGAGGACTGAGATATGAACCCAGCCGAACTACGGGCGTCGATCCCGGCACTCGAACGGTGTACGTACTTCAACACGGGGGCAAGCGGACCGACGCCGCGCCCCGTGGTCGACGCCGCGACGGCGTTTCTCGAACGGCACGCTTTCGATGCACCTGCCGGCGACGGCCCCTATACGGTTGCGTGGGACGCTATTGCGGCGGCCCGCGAGGTCGTCGCAGGCCACGTCGGAACCGAGGCCGCCAACGTCGCGTTCACTCGCAGTACCGCTGACGGAGTCAACATGGTCGCCGGCGCAATCGACTGGCAGCCCGGCGACGTGGTGGTCCGGACCGACCTCGAACATCCCGCCGGCACGCTTCCGTGGGACCGGCTGGCCGACACCCACGACATCGAGGTCCGCGTGCTGGAGACCGACAGCGGACGGCTGGACATGGCAGATGTGAAAGACGCCGTGGCCGACGCCAGACTGGTCGCACTGAGTTCGCTCACCTGGACACACGGGACCAGACTCCCGGTTGCGGATGTCGTCGATGCGGCTCACGACGCCGGTGCGCAGGTGCTCGTCGACGCCGTCCAGTCCGTCGGGCAACACCCCGTCGACGTGACCGAGTGGGGTGCGGATTTCGTGGCCGCGGCGGGCCACAAGTGGCTGCTGGGGGTCTGGGGCGGCGGGTTCCTCTACGTCGATCCGGACGCCTACGACCGACTGCGCCAGACTCGCATCGGCTACCGGAGCGTCGAGAACCCCGGTGCGGACGGATACGAGTACTACCCGGGCGCGCGCCGATTCGAGGTCGGCACCACCTCACCGGTCCCGTACGTCGCGCTCGCGAACGCCATCGAGACGGTCGAGGCCGTCGGGTTCGATACGATCCAGTCCCGTGTCGAACGGCTGACCGACCGGCTCAAGGACGGCCTCGGCGACCGACTGCTGAGCCCCCGCGAGTACGAGTCGGGGCTCGTGACGTTCACTGCCGACGATCCCGAGGCGACCGTCGAGCGACTCGCTGCGGACGGGATCGTCATCAGAGCGCTGCCCCACCCCAAGGCGCTCCGGGCGTCTGTCCACGCGTTCAATACGGCTGACGACATCGACCGCTTGCTCGACGCGCTGTAGTTCTCACAGTGTCCCCGTCCGGCTGTGGCCTCTACTGCCCCGGGACTTTCTTGCCCCGGCCAGCCGTTCACGCTCGTATGGAGACACGCCCTGTCGTGACGTGCTTCCTGCGCAGCGAGGGCGAGGTGTTGCTGTTGCGCCGGAGTGATGCAGTCGGCTCGTATCGGGGCCAGTGGAGTGGGGTCGCGGGACACGTCGCCGACGACGCCGGGCGAGATCGGGACCCGGAGACGGCCGCACGGGCCGAAATCGACGAGGAGACCGGGCTGGTCGACGCGGTGACACTCGTCCGGCAGGGCGACTCGTTTCAGGTCGCGGACGGCGACCGAGGCGTTCGATGGGTCGTCCACCCGTTCCTGTTCGACTGCGAGGCCCGCACAGTCGCGACTAACGAAGAGACGACCGAGACTGCGTGGGTCCACCCACCCGAGATACTGTCGCGCGAGACCGTCCCGCGACTGTGGACCTCCTGGGACCGCGTTCGGCCGCGGATCGCGACCGTGCGCGAGGACCGAACCCACGGCTCGGCGTGGCTGTCGCTCCGGGCACTGGAGGTGCTGCGCGACGAGGCCGCCCTGGCTGACGCCGGGCGGACCGACGACCTGGAGGCGGCCGAGCGAGACGGCGACGACTGGGATTCGCTCGCCGCCCTCGCCGCTGAAATCCGCGAAGCGCGCTCCTCGATGGTCGTCGTCGCGAACCGTCTCAACCGAGCGATGGACGCCGTCACCGACGAGTCGCCGGTGGCCGTCGAGCGGGCCGCGACCGAGACGCTGAACCACGCAGTGACCGCCGACCGCGTCGCCGCCGCCGTCGCGGCCGAGCACGTCGGTGACCGCCTCGCTACGCTGTCTCGCTCTGGGACAGTCCGCGCAGTCGTCGACGCCGCTGCCCCAGCGGCCGTGCTCGTCGCCGAGTCACGGCCCGGCGGTGAAGGCGTCGGCGTCGCCGAGACGCTTGCTGATAGCACTGCGGTGACGCTGACCACCGATGCGGCGTTCGGTCACGAACTGGAAGCCTGGGCTGCTGATACGCTCGTGGTCGGAGCCGACCGCGTCCTCCCGGACGGTCGCGTGGTCAACAAGGTCGGCACCCGCTCGACGGCGCTGGCAGCGGCCGCCGCGGACACGGACTGTTACGCCGTCTGTGCCACGGACAAGGTCGCACCACGCGCTGAGTGGGACCGAGAGGAACGCGACTCCCGGGAGGTGTACGACGGCGACGCCGACTTGGCCGTCGAGAATCCCACATTCGATCTGACGCCGGCGTCGGCGGTGACGGTCGTCACGGAACGCGGCGTTCTGGCGACGGACGATATCGCGGATATCGCTGACGCCCACCGGGACCGGAGCGCATGGGCCGAACGCGGGTAAAATTCGAGATGCGCGGGCGCTCGCTCACTGCTCGTCCAGTACGACTGGGACGCCGGCTTCTGCCACGTCGGCGGCGAACTCGCGGGAATCGGCTTCGAGGTTCGAGAAGGTGTTGTAGTGGACCGGTAACACGAGATCCGGTTCGATGGTCGCGGCCAGCGAGGCGGCCTCGTGGCGGTCCATGGTCGCCCGCGGGCCGATGGGCGGACACAGCAGCGAGACTTCTAGCGTCCGGTGGCCCGGAAGCACGTCCGAATCGCCGGGGTAGAACGCTCTGGTCCCCTCGACGGCGACCATGAAACCACAGCCGAAGCCCTCCGGGTGGTAGGGCGTTCCGTCGGGGAGCGTATGCGGTCCGTCGGGTTCGTTGTACGCCGGCGTCGACCAGATCGGCACATCCTCGACCGTCGTTTGTGATTTCATGCCGACCTCGACAACGTCGTAAGGCAGCGAGGACAGCGGCGGGAGGTCCCGGTCGCCGACGCGCTCGTCGATACCCTCGTAGGCGACGACTGTGGCGTCCTCGCTTGCGACCCGCTCGATGCCGTCGGGGTCGTAGTGGTGGACGTGTGTCACACAGATCACGTCGCCGTCCTCCGGTCGATAGTCGCTGCTCGGCGGATGGCCGATACCGTCCGCGTGGGGTTCCCACTCGCCGGTGAGCACGCCGTACCGGCCCGGATCGACGTACACCACCGTGTCGTCACCGGCGAACCGGAGCGTCGCGTACCCCAGCCAGTCGACGGTCAGCCCGTCGTGTCGAACTGTCATTAGGTGCCCGTACACGCTACATCCTGAATAAGGCCGCTACTCGTCGGCGTCGTCCCCAGTCAGAAGCTATACCCGGCCACTGTTCGTTGGACTTCCCGTGCGAAACTTCCACATCACGACGGTCTGGGGGATCCCGATCCGGGTCAACGTCTCGTTGCTGATCTTCCTGCCGGTGCTGGCCTGGATTATCGGCAGCGGGGCCCAGATATCGGTGTATGCCGGTATCGTCAGCGCCCTCTCCGGCGTGACGCTCGACCTCACGGTGCTGACCGCGGGCCAGACGCCGTGGGTTATCGGCACCGCCGCGGCGGTGGGCCTGTTCGCCAGCGTCGCCCTCCATGAACTCGGACACGCCTGGGCGGCGATGCGCTACGGTCTCCGCGTCGAATCGATTACCCTCTGGATTCTCGGCGGCCTCGCCAGCCTCGAATCCATGCCCAAGGAGTGGAACCGGGAGCTCGTCATCGCGCTGGCCGGCCCGGCCGTGAGTATTCTGACTGGCATCGCCTGCTACGCCGCGCTGTTTGCTCTGCCGGCGAGCGCACAGGTGACGCTGTTCGTCGTCGGCTGGCTGGCCGTCACCAATCTCTTTCTGGCCGTGTTCAACATGTTGCCTGCGTTCCCGATGGACGGCGGCCGCGTCCTTCGGGCGCTGCTCGCGCGAAAGCGGCCCTACGCGACGGCGACCCGTATCGCCGCTCGAATCGGCACCGGGTTCGCCGTGCTGTTCGCCGTCGTCGGTGTCATGTCGTTTAGCCCGATGTTGCTGCTACTCGCGCTGTTCGTCTACGGTGCTGCGTCGAGCGAATCCCGCACGGTTGCCCTGGCCGCCCTGCTGGAAGGGCTGACCGTCGACGACGTGGCCAGCCCGCTCGACGCGACTATCGAGGCCAGCGCCACCATTGAGGACCTCGTCGACCGGATGTTCGCCGACCGGCGGACGGAGTTCGCGGTCACACGCGGCGGCGACGTGGTCGGCGTCGTCACGGTCGGCGATTTCAGGGAACTCTCGAAGGCCGAACGCGAGGCCGACACCGTCGCCGACCTGATGGAGACCGACCTGCCGCGCTTTGTCTCGGAGAAGGCCGCCTTCGACGCGCTCGTCGAACTCGATACCGCCAGAGCCACCGCCGCTTTCGTCGACGGTCCCGAGGGGACCCGTGTGGTCTCCCGGGAAGACTTCTCCAGCGCGATGGAGATGCGGCGGCTCGTCGGGTCGCCGGAACCGTTCTAACACAGCGTTTAATCGTTCGAATATGGCCTCTACTAACTAGAAGGCCCTACCTGAAGCCGGCTGGACAACCCGGGCGAACCGGGACTTTCCGATTCTGTGCGGAGACAACACCAGAACCAGATACGCCCCCTCCTGACTGTCGGTACACCCAAGAGGGGGCCACGTACACTACTGGACAATGCAATCCGGGCTCGTCGACCTGTTCGTCGACCTCGTCGGGACAGACCCGCTGATAAACGGCCTCGTCGGCGGGGTCATCATCGCCACGATGAACCTCTTCGGCGCGTCGCTCGTGCTGGTCTGGCGTGACCCCTCGGAGCGGGCGCTGGACACGGCGCTCGGGTTCGCCGCTGGCGTGATGCTTGCCGCCGCGTTCACGAGCCTCATCATTCCCGGTATCGAGGAGTATTCGGGCGGGAACCCGATTCCGACGCTCGTCGGTGTCGCACTGGGGGCGCTGTTTCTCGACCGGGCGGATGGACTCGTCCCACACGCCCACTACCTCCTGACCGGGAGCCGGCGGTCGGACGCCGCCAACCCCAGCCAGGACCTCTCGATTGACGAATCCAAACTGACTGGCGTCATCCTGTTTATCCTCGCGATTACGCTCCACAACATTCCCGAAGGCCTGGCCGTCGGCGTCGGCTTCGGCGCAGCCGCCGGCGACCCGCTCCGGATCGGGGGCGCGCTCTCGCTGATGCTCGCCATCGGCATCCAGAACATCCCCGAGGGGCTGGCCGTCTCCGTCGCAGCGATCAACGCTGGCCTGGACCGTCGGCTCTACGCCGTCTTCACCGGGATTCGCTCCGGCATCGTCGAAATCCCGCTCGCGGTGCTTGGTGCTGTCGCCGTCGTGACCGTCGAACCGCTCCTGCCCTATGCGATGGGTTTTGCAGCGGGCGCGATGCTGTTCGTGATTTCCGACGAGATAATCCCCGAGACCCACCAGCGCGGCTACGAGCGCGTCGCGACGCTCGGACTGATGGCGGGCGTCATCGTCATGCTGTACCTGGATATCGCGCTCGCAGCTTGAGTCTTGTTTCGTATCTGCTATTCCTCGTAAGGCCAGTTCGGGTCACGGTCGAGGCCGGTCGGCTCCTCGCAGTCCCCGGCCTCGTCGGGGGAGCACGCCCCGTGTTCGCGGAAGTTCTCGCGCGCTTCCGTCAGTGACACGTGGTTCGTATCGCTGACGAACTCCGCGTCGCCGAACTGGATGGGGTCGTCGAGCCAGTGACACACCGGACACATCTCGTATGACCCGGGCCGGCCCTCCGGGAGCGTCTGGTAGCCACAGCACGGGCAGTAGCCGAGCTCCCGTGCGGCTGGATTCCCGGGCGTCTCGGTTGACATGTTCCGTGGTATGCGTCTTCACACCATAGAATTACCGAACCGTAGCGGCGAATAACTGTCAACGAGAGTTACAGACTACTCCGATTGCGCGTCTTCGACCTTCCCTGCGTATTCCTCCAGTTCGGCGGCCAGTTCGCGGGCCTGGGCCGCCGACAGCGTCACCGAGTCCGCGTGGGGCTTCACCGCGTCGAGGTCGGTGTTGTCCATCTCTAACTGGAGTTCGACGTGGTCCGGGTTCTTTCGCGGCGCGGTCACGTTCAGCACGGCCAGGGCCTCCTCCTCGAAGCCGTGGCCCTCTACCTCACCGTCGAGCAGGTCGAAGGTCGTGTACGCGTTGACCTTCATGATGCGGTCGACCATACCCCCTTTTCGCCGGCCGGAGACTTAACGCCCGTTACTCGGCCGCGATTACGCCCTCGTATCCGACTCGCTCGGCGTCCGCCGCCGCGCGGTCGATGGCCCCGTCGAGGTCGAACTCCCTGACGATGTCCCCGTCACGAATCAGTGGTTCCAGTAGCGATTCGGCGTCCTCCGGCCCGTCGCGGTCGGACAGGCCGATGTGGTGGCCGCCGTCGGCGGTACGGTACACCGATTTTGTGCCGGTGAGCTTCCCCCGCTTGGCCGCCGGCTCGCCGTCCAGTTCCACGATATCCAGCGCGAAGTCCAGCGGATCGGCGTTGGCGACGTAGCCCCCGACGCCGAAGCCGTCGGCCACGTCCCGTAGCTCCCGCATGGTTGCCGGGGTGATACCGCCAGAGAGGAACAGGTCCACGTCCTCGTGGCCGTAGGCGTCCAGCGTCCAGCGAACCTCCCGGACGATGTGGCGGAAGTCCCCGCGGCGGGATCCGGTCGTGTCCAGTCTGACGCCCGCGAGGTCGTCGACAGCTTCCGCCGCGCGGAGGGCTTCGTCGGTCTCGTCGCTGTAGGTGTCCGTCAGCGCGATGCGCGGCGTCTCTTCCGGAACAGCGGCGTCGAAGGCCTGCCACGCTTCTTCCTGATTCCCGCGGCCGAAGCAGATCATGAGCGCGTGGGGCATCGTCCCGCCGGCCTCCCGGCCGATGACCTCGCCAGCAGCGACGTTCGAGATACCGTCGAGACCGCCCAGCAGCGCCGACCGCTCGATCATCGCCGCTATCGACGGGTGGACGTGACGCGAGCCAAAGGAGAGCACCGTCGACTCCGGTGCGGCGTAGCGGGCCTCCAGTGCCCGCGTCGCAATCCCTGTCGGATGCGAGAGAAAGCCAAGGAGCGCCGTCTCCAGGCGACAGAACTCCCGGTACGACCCCTCGATTCGCATTACCGGGCCCCCGTCGAACAGTTGGCCTTCGGGGAGCGCGTCAACGTCGACGCTCCGTCCTTCAAGCAACTCGGCGGCGTCTTTCAGCCCCGCCAGAAGTTTCCACTGGCCCGTCGCGAACTGGTTCGCCGTCACTTCGGCGACCACGTCCGGGTTCTTGCCTGCGTGTTCCAGCGTCTCCATCGTCCGGTCGAAGTAGGCGTCGGTCGCCCGCCCCTCGCGAATCGCCTCTGGCGAGACGACGTCGAACTCCTCGGTCATAACACGGTGTTTTCAGTGTGGCGAAAAAAGCGGTCCGGTCGGCGACCGGCCCTCAGGACTCCGCTGGCTGGTGAATCTCGTCGAGGGCGCTCACTGTCGGCCCGTTGACGATACGGACGGTTTTGTCGGACCGGACGACGCGGAAGGCGTCGTTGAACTGGTCGTCGGCCGGGACGACGTAGACGTTGCTTCGGGGCTGGCTGGCGTCGTGTTCCTCGGTCAGTGCCGCCCGATACGCCTGTGCGAACTCGCTGGCGTCCTCCTCAGTATCCCAGCGGGTCTCCCAGACGTACCCGTAGCCGCCGGAGCCGTTGCGGTAGGGCACGACGAGATCACCGCCCCAGCCCGCCGAGATCTCGCTCTCGTAGCTGTAGCGGTCGCCCTCCGTCTGGCCGTTGTGGTACATCATCGCGTAGATCGACGTTTCCCCGACCGTGTCGCCGACCGGGTCGTGGTCGAAGCGGCTCCACTTGTCGGACGAGCGGTCCGCGACGCTGACGTTCACGGGTTCTTCGCCGGGATACTTCTCAGGGTGGAGCACCTGCTCGGTGCTGTCGGGGAAGTCGTCGTGGAGGGCGTCGACGGCGTCCCAGCCACCATCAGAGCGCACTTGGTCGATGAACCGCGGCCCGGTGACGTAGGGCTGGTAGAGGACGGTGAACAGCCCCTCGTTGTAGCTCGGTTCCTGGCTGTCGCCGTCTCCGTCGCTGCTGCTTCCTCCGTCGTCACTGGGCCGGTCGGGGAGCGCGATACAGCCCCAGCCGTCACCACAGCGGCGCTCGTAGAGGACGCGGACGTAGTTGGCCTCGCCCTCGGTGACACCCTGCCGTGACAGTTGCGTGTCCTGCGTTTCCGCGGAGCCGTTCAGCCCGAAGTGCTGGTCCTGCAGCGCGTGAACGAGTTCGTGTGAGAGCGTTCGACGGTCGATCTGTGGCGTCTCCGTCGGGCTGACGATGACGATCTCGTCCTGGCTCGGCGAGTAGTAGCCCTGGACCGTCGTCGAGAGCGTGTCGTCGATTTCGTCACTGCTGCCGGAGTCCTCGCCGATGAGTAAGAGCGCTTCCCACACCTGGTCGTTCCAGGGGTCTTGTGGACGACTGCTACCGCCGCTGCCGTTGCCCCCCGAGCGGTTCTGGTACTCCGCTCGGGAGATGACCGAAACCGGGACCGGCTCTTTGAACTCCAGGCCGCGGACCTGCTCGACGCGGGCCATCGTCCGGGCGACGACAGCCTCGCGCTCGCTCTCGTTCAGTCCGTCGTCGGTCGTCACCGTCACCGAATCGTCGTACCAGTAGCCGTTCTCGTAGCCGATTGCGTCCTCACCGGTCGGTGTCTCGGGGTGATCGCTGCCGCCGAAAGACGGGACCGTACAGCCCGCCAGGACGACCGCCAGCGCAATGAGCAGTTCCTTACGCATCGTGGACCTCGTCGAGTTCGTCGACCGTCGGCGCGTTCACGACGGTGACCGTGTCCCCGTCGACCCTGACGGAGACAGCGTCGGTGTAGGGGCTGTCTTCCTCGATGACCCAGTGGCCTTCTGTGGTTCTGGTGCCGCCCCAGTGGGCGATGACCGCCGCCCAGGCGTCGGCGAACTCACGGGCGTCGGCCTCGCTGGCCCAGGTCGTCCTCCAGACGTAGGCCGTCTCGTCGCCGTCGCCGTAGACGTGCATCCGGCCACCCGTCCAGCCGTCGGTGGCGGGCAGGTCGTAGTTGTACGGGTCGTCGCTGTCCAGCGACCCGTCCTCGTAGTTGATGACGTCACGCGTCTGGACCACGCTCGACTCGTTGTAGTCATCGGCGATGGTGTACGCCATCGACCCGGCGATGGCAGAGGGGCCGACGACGGCGTAGTCGGGCCGGTCCCGGTCAGTCGAGGATCTGACCCGCTCCCAGTCGTCGCTGGACCGGTCCGCAAGCGAGACTGATTCGGGTTCCCACTCGGGGTAGCGCTCGGGATAGGTCACTTCGGCGGCCCCGTCGGGGTAGTCGTCGTAGGCGTCATTGACAGCACTCCAGCCGCCGCGTTCCCGGAGAGTTCCGACCAGCCCGGGACCGTCGCTGTAGGGGAAATACTGCATGAAGTTGATGCCGAAGTGACGGTCGCCGCCGCCACCGCTACTCTGGGCGGGCCTGTCGATACAGCGCCACTCCCCGCCACAGCGATCGGTGTACGTCTGGGTGACGGCGACGGCGTCGCCTTCGACCAATCCGTTCCGACCCTGCACCTGGTCCCGCGTCCGCGCGTCACTTTCGAGACCGAAGTGCTGGTCCTGCAGCGCGTGGACGAGTTCGTGGGCCAGCGTCCCCCGGCTTATCGTCGGCGTTTCGGAATCGCTGACAATGACGATTTCACCGCGCTGGCTGCTGTAGTAGCCCAGAACACTCTCGCCGCGGTTGCTGCTCTGGACGGCGATGGAGTCGCGGTCCTCGCCGACGAAAAACAGCGCCTCGAACTTCACGTTGTCAAACCGACGCAGCGAATCGCCGGTTTCGCCGCCGGTGCTGTTGCGGTACTCCGCCCGTGAGACGACGGACACCGTGACCGTCTCTTCGAACTCCAGGCCGCGAATCCGCTCGACGCGGGCCATCGTTCGTGCAATGACGGCTTCCCGCTCTGTCTCGTTCAGTCCGTCCTCCGTTGTCACCGACAGCGACTCGTTGTACCAGTAGCCGTTCTCGTAGCCCAGCCGGTCCGCCTCAGGCGCTGCCGGGGCGGAGCTGTTGCTCCTGTAGTCGGTCGCGGGTTCGCTGGGAGTCAGGTCGTCGCCACCGGTCTCCGTCTCGGGCGACGCACTGGGTGCCTGACAGCCCGCCAGTAACAGCACAACAGCACAGAGAACGACGAGGGCGAAAGGGCGGCGCATCTACCGTTAGGAAGGTCACCACAGTAAAAAGTCACACGCTAGTCGTGAGATTGTTCGTCGGTCGGAGACAGCGTTCCAACTCTCCGTGTTTGCTTCCGCCTTCCACAAACAACCGTCGGAGTAACTTTCGTAGTCAACCCAACCCAACACCCGATATGGAACTCGACCCAGCACAGACCGCCCTGGTCGTCGTCGATATGCAGAACGGCTTCTGTCATCCCGACGGGAGCCTCTATGCACCGGACAGCGAAGCGGCCATCGAGCCCTGCGCCGAACTCGTCGACCGTGCCCGCGAGGCCGGCGCGACGGTCGTATATACCCGCGACGTGCACCCGCCCGACCAGTTCGAGGACACCCACTACTACGACGAGTTCGACCGGTGGGGCGAGCACGTCGTCGAGGGTTCGTGGGAGACCGAACTCGTCGAGGACCTCGACCCAGAGGACGATGACTTGGTCGTCGTCAAGCACACGTACGACGCCTTCTACCAAACTGAACTGGAGGGGTGGCTCGACGCCCACGGCATCAAGGACCTGGCTATCTGTGGGACGCTCGCGAACGTCTGTGTGCTCCATACGGCCTCCAGCGCCGGTCTGCGCGACTATCGCCCGATCCTCGTCGAGGACGCCGTCGGCTACATCGAGGACGACCACCGCGAGTACGCCCTGGAGCACGCCGACTGGCTGTTCGGTGAGGTGACCGAGCGCGACGAGATTACGCTCGCCTGACGGATGGGTGCCGACCCCGTTCGCGGCGACGTCGCCGAGGTGGAGGACGGCCCAGAGTACGACCTCGACTTTCGCGAGCATCCCGAGCGCTACCGGTACACATCCGACGAGCAGGGGGCGTTTAAAATCGAGCCTTACAAGAGCGAACTCCTGCCCGAGTGGACAATCAAAACCAGCGAGGACGCGGCGGCCGCCGCCGAGTCCATCCGCGACCGCTACCGCGAGTACCGCGATGTCGGGGACTTCGTCGGGATGGACATGGCCCGCAAATACCTCCAGATGGGCTGGACGCGGGCGATGCGCTACGCGAAATACCCCGGCGGACAGAAATATGTCGACGGCGAGCAGCGCGACCCCCAGGAGTGGTACGACCCGGAGAAACGCGAGATAGCCCTGACGTACAAGGAGCACCTCGACGCGGTCCGTTCGGACCCGGCCTACGAAGAAGCGAAACAGGCCCACGCAGAGCGGTACGGGGAGTCGTAGCTACGCGGAGTTGTCGCAAGCCGCGGCCCGTTCGACGGTCACGCGTACCTCGTCGCCGACGGACAGGTCGATATCCTCGCCGACGAGCTTCGCCCCGAAGCGCTCGCGGCCACAGAACAGCGCGATACCGGTTATCGGCTCGCCGTTTGCCAGGACGGTCAGGTCGTCCCACGCGACCGTGCGGCCGTCCGCTGTCCCGACGCGCTGGCCCGCGAGGGCCGCGGCGTCGGTTCCGTCACGGCCCAGCAGCCCGCCACCGGAGTAGTGCGGGAGCCCGCCGTCGAGGACTCCGGAATCGCCGCCGTCGGCGTCGTTGGCGATACCGACGAAGGACTCGCCCGGTGTCGGATGGGCAGGCTCGTCCAGCCGTACCCAGGTTTCGCCGGCTTCCGCGACGGTGCCGGTCCCGTCCCAGGACAGCGGCGTCACGTCCACTGCCACGTCGACCGGCAGCGACCCCGACGCCCGGTAGGGGTTCGTGTCTGGGGCCCGGAAGCCGAGATGGATGTGGTTCGGGACCCACGGGGCGAAAAAGCCCGCCCGGACCAGTTCTCCGAGGTCGTCGCCGACGGTAACCGTCTCACCGGGTTCGACAGCCGGGTCGACGTGCAGCAGCCGTGCTACGGTGTCGCCAGTATCGACCAGGATAAGGTGGTCGTGTTCGGCAGCGTAGGCCTTCGGCGGGGCCCGGACCGTTTTCGTGTCCAGCACCTCCCCGGCCACCGGCGACGGCGCGCGCTCGCCGTCGGGGTAGAGGTCGATGGCACACCCCTCGTCGTGGGCGTCGAACGGCGAGTTGTACAGGGAAAAGCGGTAATACTGAAAGAGCACGTCTCGCGGTATCGTGACGGCCATCGGCGGCGATTAGGCGTGTGTCGGTATGGCTCTGTCGCCCGAGGGTTCAAGACCCATCCCGAGGCCACCGCTTCGTGTGCGTTGACGACGACCGCGGCGGGGGCAGCGGGAGCGCGACACGTCCCGTCGCGATAGCTGTGTGTCGCCTGCTCGCCACCTACCGCTGTGGGGCTTGCAGTTGCTGGACCGCCGGACCGCTTTAGCCCCGTGAGTCCGTACAGCCCGACTATGCGTCTGCTACGGGGCCGCGCCGCCGACCCCGAAACCGACTTCCAGCGGACCCGCAAGATGGCGGAGACGGTCGCCGAAGACCGCGAGCCAGCCCTGCGTGTCTGGCGACCGCACAGACAGGTCGCGTTCGGCCGCCGTGACACGAACAACGACGGCTACGAGCGAGCGCGCCGGGCCGCTCACGACCGGGAGTACACCGTCATCGAGCGCGCCGTGGGGGGTCGCGCTGTCGCCTACACCGGGTCGACCGTCTCGTTTTCCCTCGCCGTCCCGACTGAGAACCCGCGAGGGACTATCGATGACCGCTACGAGTGGGCCAAGGCCGCTGTGAAGCGCGCGCTCGACGACTGCGGAATCACCGCTCGGACGGGTGAACCCGACGCCTCCTTCTGTCCGGGAAGCCACTCGCTTCAGGCCGACGGCAAAATCGCGGGCCTCGCCCAGCGCGTCCGCCAGTCCGTCGCTGTCGTCGGCGGTATTGTCGTCGTCCGGGACCACGAGGCCATCGCTGAGGTGTTGGCTCCCGTCTACGAGGCGCTCGACGTTCCGTTCGATCCACAGAGCGTCGGGAGCGTCGCCAACGCTGGGGGGACCGACGACCCCGATCAGGTCATCGCGGCATTGGAGCGGTCGTTAGCCGACGGGCGCGACGTATCGGTGACGGCCATCCGAGAGACTTAGGGGCGCGCCCGGCCGACTGGGCGTATGCTCATCCGTAACGCGACGCTGCCGGACGGCCACCAACGTGACGTCCGGGTGCGTGGCGAGTCCATCGTCGAAGTCGGCCGCGACCTCGACACATCCGACCAGCACGTCATCGAAGCGACCGGCAAACGCCTCTTTCCGGGGATGGTCGACGCGCACGTCCACTTCCGCCAGCCCGGCTACCCGCACAAGGAGACGTGGGAGACCGGCTCGCGGGCCGCGGCGGCCGGCGGCGTCACGACCGTCGTCGACCAGCCCAACACCGACCCGCCGACCATCGACGGCGAGGCGTTCGACCAGAAAGCCGAGTTCGCCGCTGACTCCGTCGTCGACTGGGGTATCAACGGCGGTGTCACGGCCGACTGGATTCCGAACGTCCTCCTGCGCCGTCGCCTGTTCGCACTCGGCGAGGTGTTTCTCGCGGACTCGACCGGCGACATGGGTATCGAGGCCGACCTGTTCGCCGACGCGCTGGAGGCCGCTGCTGACAACGACGTGCCGGTCACCGTCCACGCCGAGGACGCCGACTACTTCAACGACGACGCCAAGGCCCGTGACGACGCCGACGCCTGGAGCGCGTTCCGGACCGCCAAAGCCGAGGCGAAGGCCGTCGAGCGGGCTTGTGCTGTCGCCCAGGAACACGACACGACGATTCACATCGCCCACACGTCCACGCCGGAGGGCGTCGACATCGCCAGCGAGGCCGGGATGACGACCGAGGTGACGCCCCATCACCTGTTGCTCTCCCGGCGCGACCTTTCCGAGTTGGGGACGTTTGGGAGAATGAATCCGCCACTACGCCGAGAGAAGCGCCGCCAGAAGCTCTACGAGCGCGTCGTCGACGGTACCGTCGACATGATCGCGACGGACCACGCGCCACACACCCGCGAGGAGAAGGACGCCAGCATCTGGGACGCGCCGTCGGGCGTCCCCGGCGTCGAGACAGTCCTGCCGCTCCTGCTCGCTGAAGCCCGAGACGCGGACAGCGGCCTCACCTACGGGCGCGTTCGTGACCTCACCGCACGCAACCCCGCCGACGTGTTCGGCCTGCCACAGAAGGGGGCTATCGAGGCCGGCAAGGACGCCGATCTCGTGCTCGTCGACACGACCGAGACGAGCGAGATCAACGGTGAGGGGCTCCATTCGAAATGCGACTGGACGCCGTTCGAGGGGCGCGACGCGGTGTTCCCCGAGTGGACGATGGTCCGGGGAACGGTGGTCTACGAGCGCGGCGACGCGTTGGCTGACGATGCAACGCCGCAGGAAGACGTGTTCTACGACCACGGGGGGCAAAACGTCCGTGGCGCGGACAGCGAGCGGCTAGAGTAACGCCGCGACGACTGAGGTCCCGACCATTATTCCGCCGCCACCGCCACAGAGACGGGCCATCGCCCGCCGGGAGTCGCGCTCGGTCCAGTTGCTTCGCGCGCCCATGTGTTCTTGCATGGCTTCGATGCCGCGGCCGGCGAGTATTGACCCCGACCAGCCCAGCAGGCCGAAGCCGAACACGAGCGCGCCGAGGGCGAACACCGTCGCTTCACTCGACCGCGCATCACCAGTGTAGAGCGTCCACCCCGCCATTCCGAGGCCGCCAAGCACCAGACCAACGACCAGGCCACTCCCCACCAGTCGCGCCCGGGCCGCGACGTACTGCCGGAGTCGGGGTGGGTCACCGCTGGGGACCATCAGTCGACCGCTTCGCGCATCCGGGGGTCGAGCGCGTCGCGCATCCCGTCGCCGAGCAGATTGAAGCCGAGGACGGTGATAGCGAGGAACAGCCCCGGGAAGAAAGAGAGCCACCACTCGCCGGTGAGGAGGCCGTTCTCGACGCCACGGGAGAGCATCAGTCCCCACGATGGTGTCCCCGCCTGCGCGCCGAACCCGAGGAAGGACAGCGCCGCGAGGTCGATGATGGCGAGCCCGAAGTTCAGCGTCGACTGGACCGTGATGGGCGCGAGCGTGTTCGGCAGGATGTGCCGGACGAGAATCCGAGGGTCGGTCGCGCCCAGCGCAACCGTGGCGTCGACGTACTCGTCTTCGAGCACTTTGAGCGCAGCCCCGCGGACGACCCGGGCGAACCGTGGCGTGTACACCAGCACGAGCGCCACCACGGCCCGCCAGAGCCCGAGGTCACGCGGGAAGATGGCGACCAGCGCGAGCGCGAGCAGTAGCGGCGGAAACGCCAGTAGTACGTCCATCGTCCGCATGATGACGTTGTCGGTCACGTCGCCGTAGTACGCCGCAATAATCCCCAGTCCGACACCGACGGTGGTCGAGGTACCGACGGTAATCGTCCCGAACTTCAGGGCCAGCCATGCCCCGTACAGACTCCGCTTGTAGATGTCCCGGGCCGCCGCGTCCGTGCCGAACAGCTGCTGGGTCGCGGGCGCGGGACCGAGCCAGCCCGGCGGCGCGCGGTCAGTGATTTCGGTGCCGAGTTGTGAGCTGGTAAGCGCGCCGAAGTCGTAGGTCACGCGGGCGTAGACGGCGATAGCGGCCATGCCGAGGATGATTGTCAGCCCGACGACGGCGAGGCGGTTCGTCAGCAGGTCGGCGAGGAACGGGGACGCCCGCAGGCGTCCCAGCGTGCCCCGTGTCTCAGTGTCCGTACTCATTGTTGAATCCGTGGGTCGAGGTAGCTGTAGGTGACGTCGACGAAGAGGTTGACCAGCGTGAACAGCAACGCGAAGGTGAGTACCGTTCCCTGCACAACCGGGTAGTCCGAGACGCCGATGGCGGTGACGATGGTCAGGCCCATCCCGTTGATGCCGAAGACGGTCTCGGTCAGGACGGCCCCGCCCAGCAGCGTCCCGAACTGGATGCCGATGACGGTGACGACCGGGATCAGCGCGTTCCGGAAGCCGTGTTTCATCAGCGTGATCTTCGCGCCCTGGCCCTTCGCCCGCGCGGTCCGGATGTAGTCCTGGCGGATGACTTCGAGCATCGAGGAGCGCATCATCCGCGAGATGAGCGCCGTCGAGTAGACGCCGATGACCACCGCCGGCAGGAACAGGTGATGGGCCGCCGAGAGGAACGCCTCGGTGTTCCCCAGCAGGACCGTATCGACCGTTATCATCCCTGTCAGCGGGAGCTCACGACCGAATAGCGTCCAGGTGTCGGGCAAGAACAGCGTCGATTCGATGCGGCCGCTGGTCGGGAACACGTCGAGGTACGTCGAGAACAGCAGGATAAGCAACGGCCCGGACCAGAAGATCGGGACCGAGATACCCGTCAGCGCCCCGATTCTGGTGACGTGGTCGGTTATCGAATCCTGCTTGACCGCGGAGATGATGCCCAGCGGGATGCCCAGCAGGATGCCCGCCGCCTGGCCGTAAATCGCCAGTTCGAGCGTGATGGGGAGCCGGTCGGCAATGACCGAGCGGACGCTGTTCCCGCGGCTGATGCTGTAGGACTGGCCAAAGTCGAACCGCGCCGCGTCCCACAGGAAGCTCAGGTACTGCTCCCACAGCGGGCGTCGCAGCCCGAGTTCCTGCCGTATCTGTTCGAGTTGCTCGGTCGACGCTCGCTGGCCGGCGATGACGATAGCCGGGTCGCCCGGGGCCAAGTGGAGAATGGCGAACACGACCGACGCCACGCCGAACAGCACTGGGACGAGCAACAGCAGCCGCTTGATGACGAACCGTGGCGGCACCACCGGTTCGACCAGCCTGAAGAGAAACTGTGTCCAGTTCATGCGGGAACAGGTGGATCGCTACTGTAGCTCGACCGTGTTGAGGTAGGGACCGCCGACGGAGCTAACCGTGTATGAATCCGCAACGACGGCCTCGTTGACCGCCCGAAGCGTTTCAGCGTAGTCGATGAACACCCAGGGGGACTCGTCGTAGGCGATCTGGGCAGCTTCCTGGTACATCGTCTCGCGGTCCCCCTCGGCGTAGGTCCGCTGGGCCTCGCGGACGAGTTCCATGTACTCGCTGTTGGCCCACCCGGAGACGTTGAGCGTCGAGTACCCCTCCGTGTCGAAACTGACCCAGTCCTGACCGTCGGGGACGGCGCTCATCTCGACTTTCGGGTCCAGCAGGACGTACATGAAGTTGTCCGGGTCAGCGTTGTCAGTGTACCAGCCGAGGAAACAGGCGTCGTGTCGCCCGGCGGACGTGTAGTCCAGGTACGGCCCGAAATTGGAGAACTGGTTGATGTTCACCGTCAGGCCGATGTCCTCCAGGTCGGATTTCACCTGGTTCGCGGTCTGGACTGGGCTGGGGTTGTACCCCCGCGGGTTCGAGAACGTCGCGAGTTCGAACTCGAAGCCGTCGCCGTAGCCCGCCTCTTCGAGCATCGACCGGGCTTGGTCCTTGTCCGTCGGATACGGGTCGAGGTCGTCGTTGTGCCCGAGCACGTCCGGCGGGAGCGGCTGGGAGGCCTGGGTCGCAAAGCCCTGATATATCTGGTTGACGATGGCCTCCGTGTTGACCGCGTGGGCGATGGCGCGGCGGACCTGCCGGTCACGGAACGGTTCGAACCGTGCCATGTTCATCGCCATGTAGCCGTGGTTGATGCCGTCCTTCCGCAGGAGCGTCGCCGTCCCGCTCTCTTCGGCGCGCTGGAACCCCGAGGAATCGAGGTTGTCCGTGATGTGTGACGCCCCGTTGATAACGTCCTGGACACGGGTGCTGTTCTCGGTGATCGTCTTGAAGATGACCGTCCCGACGTTCGGCCCCTCGCCCCAGAAGTCGCCGTTGGCCGTCAGCCGGATGCGCTCGTTCGGGTTGTCGAGCGTGTCGAACTCGAAGGGACCGGTCCCCGCGGGTTCGGTTCCGAGGTCCGCCTGGTTGTCGCCCATCGCTTCGATCTGGGCCTCCGAGAGGACGGCCGCGGCGAACATCGCGAGGTTCCGCAGGAACGGCGCGTACCGCTGTGTGAGCTCTATGGTCAGTTCGTAGTCCTGGCTCGCGTCGACGCTCTCGATCCAGTCGCCCAGCGTGAACGGACCGTACCCTGACCGCGTCTCATCACCGAGGTAGTACTGATAGCCGCTCTGCGTGAACCGTTGCCAAGTCGCCTTGAAGTCCGACGCCGTGAACTCCTCCCCGTTGTGGAAGGTCACGCCCTGCCGGAGCGTCAGCGTCGCCGTTGTCCCGTCAAGCGAGTAGTCGGTCGCCAGCGCGTCCTCCAGCTGGCCGCCGCTTCCCGGGGCGAACTGGATGAGCGTGTCGAATATCTGGTTCGTGACCTTCGCGACCTCGCCGCTGGTCGTCTGCTGTGGGTCGTAGTTCTCGGGGTGGTCGCCGCGGGCGTACACGAGCGTCTGGTCGCTCGCTCCGTCACCACCGCTTTCGCCTGTGTCAGTGCCGTCACCGCCGCTTTCGCCGTTGCCGTCGCCTTCGGTCCCGTCGCCACCGTCTCCGGAACAGCCCGCGAGCGTTGCGGCCGCCGCGGCACCGCCTGCCGCTGCGAGGAAACTCCGTCTGTCTATCTGATCGTCGGATGACATACGATACCATTCAACTAGGCTGAATATAACAGTACTGGACAGGTAGATAAATATACATTATAACAAATAAGGAGGGTGTGCAGCCGAGTAATATTCCCTACTTCCGGTCACTGCCGGGCTGCTCATACAGGTGACACGCTGCCGGGTGCGGACTCGACTGCAGTTCGGGATGTCGTCGCTCACAGACGCTTTCGAACCGGTCTCGGAGTATTTCGGCTGCGCCCTCCCAGTCGGACGCCGCGAGCCGCTCGAACGATTCCTCGATGACGCGCCGGTTCTCACCGGTCGGTTTCGTCTCGAAGAAGCGGTCGAACATCGCGTCGACGAAGGCCGACACCGCCATCGAGTCGCTTGGCTGTTCGGTGAGATCCGCCCCGCCGTCGGTGGCCGCCGCGGCGTCGCCGTCCGGCTGGAGTTGCGCCTGTACCGCGTCGAGGGAAATCGCCTCGTCTTCCACCCGCTGTCGGTAGTCCATCACCTCCCGGTAGGTCTCCTGCTCGATGTCGATGTCAGGCGGGATGACCTCGGGGCAACGGGTCCGGAACCGGCAGCCGGAGGGCGGGTCAACCGGTGATGGAACGTCGCCTTTCAGGAGTATCCGGTCGGTCTCTACGGTCGGGTCCGGTTCCGGGATTGCCGACATGAGCGCCCGTGTGTAGGGATGTTTCGGGTCGGCGAACAGGTCCGGGGTGTCGGCGACTTCGACCACCTCGCCGAGATACATCACGGCGACGCGGTCACAGATGTGCCGCACCACGGAGAGGTCGTGGGCGATGAACAGGTACGTCAGGCCGAACTCCCCCTGGAGGTCCTCCAGCAGGTTGATGATCTGGGCCTGCACGCTCACGTCCAGCGCCGAGACGGGTTCGTCACAGACGATGAAATCGGGGTCGACGGCGAGCGCCCGAGCGATGCCGACCCGCTGGCGCTGCCCGCCCGACAGTTCGTGTGGATACCGGTCGTACTGGTCGGGGTCCAGCCCCACCGCCTCCATCAACTCCGCGACCCGGTCGACCCGCTGCTCGCGCCGGGAGCCGTCGCCGGTGTCTTCCGGGAGGTCGTGGATCTTCAGCGGCTCCATGATGGTCTGGCCGACGGTCATCCGCGGGTCGAGGCTGGACATCGGGTCCTGGAAGATCATCTGCAGATCCCGGCGGACCGCCCGGAGGTCGTCCTTGTTCAGGTCCGCGAGGTCCTGGCCGGCAAAGACCACGGTCCCGTCTGTCGGCTCCAGCAGGCGGAGAATCGTCCGGCCGGTCGTCGATTTCCCGCACCCGGACTCCCCGACGAGGCCGAGCGTCTCGCCCTCGTAGATGTCCATCGAGACGCCGTCGACGGCCTTGACTGACTCCGGCTCGCGCCCGATGTACTTATCCAGCAGGTCGTCGGCCCGCGAGAAGTGCTTTTTCAGCCCGTCGACTTCCATGAGCCGTCTGTCTGTCCGCGTCGTCTCGTGGGCGGCCACGCCCGCGTCGCCAGTGCCGTACTCGCTCTTATCGAACGACTCGAGGATGCATTTCGAGCGGTGGGACACGTCCGTCGGGCCGTGCTGGAGAAACGGTATCTCGCCCTCGCGGCACTCGGGCTTGGCCCACGGACAGCGGTCGGCGAAGTGACACCCCTCGGGCATGTCGATGAGGCTCGGGACGTTTCCCTCGATAGGAGTTAACCGCTCGGTCTCCTCGCTGGGAATCGATTCCAGTAGCGTGTACGTGTACGGATGCGAGGGGTTCCCGAAGATCTCCTCGACCGGCCCCTCCTCGACGATTTCGCCGGCGTACATCACGGCGACGCGGTCGCAGGTCTCCGCCACGACACCGAGGTCGTGCGTGATGAACAGGACCGCCATCCCGAGATCGGCCTGGAGGCCATCGATGAGGTCCAGAATCTGCGCCTGGATGGTCACGTCCAGCGCCGTCGTCGGCTCGTCGGCGACCAGGAGCTTCGGTCGGCAAGCCAACGCAATAGCGATGAGCACGCGCTGGCGCATCCCGCCGGAGAACTCGTGCGGATACTCGTCGACGCGGTCGGCCGGCTCCGGAATGCCGACCTCCTCAAGCAGGGCGATCACGTCGGACCGGACCTCCTCGCTCATACCGCCGCCACGACTGAGCGAGGGGGTTATCTCCCGGAGAGCGTTGAACCAGGAATCGTTGCGCTTGCGGCCGTATCGGTGGAGTCGCAGGCTCTCCGCGACCTGCTCGCCGACGGTGATCGCGGGGTTCAGCGAGGTCATCGGGTCCTGGAATATCATCCCCATGTCGCCGCCACGGATGTCCCGCATCGCTCGCTCCGGCGCGGCCGTCAGGTCGACGTAGCCGTCTGCAACGGTTACGGGGCCGTCCCCCTGTTTCGGCAGTGCTTGGTTCGGGGCCTCTCGAATGAACTGCCTGGCCAGCGCGGTGTCGTCGGCTGCCGTATCCAGTGATTTCGGGAGATTACTCCGGTCGACGGTCGCCGAGTCCACGTGGATGAACCCCGAGCCGTCGGCGTCGGTCGCAACCGCCTTCGGATACTGCCGCGCTAGTCGCGTGACCGTCTCCAGCGCGCCGAAACGGACCTGCCCGCCGGCAATGTGTCCGGGGTCGTCGACGATTCCCATCGCCGACAGCGCGGTCACCGATTTCCCCGATCCCGACTCACCGACCAGCCCGACGGTTTCCCCCTCACGGACTGTGAGATCGATGCCGTCGACGGCTTTGACCGTTCCCCGATCCGTCTCGAACTGGGTCCGGAGACTGGATAGTGTCAACAAATCACGCATCTATCGGTTGTTCTCGAAATACTTCCAAAAGTGTTGTGCTGAAACCTCGCCGACAGTTTATGGGTGCGGCCGCCCCACTCGACGTATGGACGACCCTGTCGACCCGGAATCGAACCCCTTCGACCGCGTCGTCGGTCACTGGGAGCAGGTCATCGACGACATGGCGGCGACGGCAGCGAAGTACCGCGACGCCGGCCGCGAGACTATCGAACTCCATCCCGGCGACGTGACGCTCCTGACCGGCGAGCCGCGAACGATGGCCGAACAGACCGGCGAGTACGAGCCCGACAGCCGACGGCTCGGCTTCGATGTCGTGGTTCCCGGTGACGAGTTCCGGCGGCTCGCCGACGCGCTCGGGAACCGTCCCGTCGACCGGTACGAGGTGTTTCGCGCGACCGGCGACGGGATGGTGTTCCTGCTCGTGGCGCTGGAATGTGGCGACGACCTCGCCGCGTTCGTTCCGCTGTACTACGACCGCAGCGACCGCGAGGCCCTGGAACAGGTCGCCGCGGACCGCGGCCTCTACTCCCACATTCGCCCGCTCTCCGAGGACGAAGTGGTCACCGTCGCCCACGACGACCCCGACCCGTTCTTCCCCGACTGAAACCCGCTCGGCTGGGACTGTCCGACTACGACTGTTCGCGCACTCGGGTCAGCCGGTACGCCGGTACTGCGAAGACGACCCCGTAGAGGAGCCGGTTGGCGAGCACACCGATTCCGAACCCCGAGAGTGCACCCGCGAGATCGACCGTCATCGGGGCCGGGGAGACCGTCACGAGGCCGGCCACCGCGCCCGCGAGCACGAGAAACGATGCCAGCGCGGCTACCTCCGGGTACACGCCCGGCACCGCGTCGTGTTCGACGACGGCTACCGCGACGGCGGTCAGCAGTGTTACCCCCACGACTACCGGAAGCACGTCGAACAGGGCACTACCGGCCTCCGCGTACCCCAACACCGCCCCGCCGATGCCGACGGCGAGGTCGGTTCGAAGAACCTTCTGTGTCGCTTCGTGTTCGGACAGCGACGGCTCGGTGTCCGGGTCGATATCGGTCATCGACGGGGTGGCTTACTCGTCCACCTCGAACTCATTGCCACACTCCGGACAACATACCTCGTCGTGTCGCAGCGCCGCCGACTGCTCGCGGACCTCCCGCATCACCGAGGAGATCCGGTCCTCGGCCTCCATCTCGTCCTCGACGGCGAGGTCGACGCCCTCGACTTCGAGCAGGAACTTCGCGACCTCCGTGGCCTCGTACATCACGTCGTCGAGGTCCTCGGCGGTGAAGAAATCACACATCGCGCCGTAGAGAAACGTTGCACCGGCCTTCCGGACCTTGTCCTCGAAGGCCGAACGGGCCTGGTTGACCGCCTGTGGCGTGTACGTGTCCGTCATGAACGGGACGAGTTCGGGGAGGTTCTCCCCGATTTTCGTCATCTCGACGCCTGTCTCGGTCCGGAAGTCGGCACAGAGGCGTGCGATGGCCCACTCGCGGGCGGTGATGTACGTCCGGTCCCGCAGGAAGTCGTTCGCGCGGTCGTAGGTCCCGCCCTCGATCTTCTTGAAGCGGTCGTACTTCTGTACGTCGGACGGGACGTCACTGGCTGTGGCGGCCGCCGCTTCGCTGGCTGACTCGGCCGCTGCTGTCTCTTCGGTAGCCGAGTCGGCGGTGTCGTTTCCCGCGGCGTCGGCGTCGGCGGCCCCGTCATCTGCGGCCGCCGACTCGTCTGGCTGGTGTCCGGCCGACGCCTCGTCTGCCGCCTCGGCATCCGTCTCGTCCGGCGGTGCGCCCTCAGTCATAGCCGAGAATGCGTGCCCGCGGTGAAAAAGGGTATCGCCGCTGACCCGCCTTCATTACCTTCTGCCAACACTTCAGCCAGGTGCCTTTTTCACTACTCCCATGCATGGCCCGACTATGAAACTACTGCTCGGTGTCGGGGGCAGCGAACTGTCCTATCAGGCACTGACCGAAACACTCGAGCGCGTATCGGAAACAGGCGATGAACTGACCGTCGTTATCTTCGAAAACGAGGACAGCGACGCCGACCTCGAGACGGTCCAACAGCGGGTGCAGGAGCGGATCGACGAAAGCGGGCTCGAGCCGCCGCTCCGACACATCGACGGCACGTCGCCGGGCAGCGAACTGGTGAACATCGCCGAAAGCGAGGAGTTCGACAGAATCGTCCTCGGCGGCGGCGGCCGCTCGCCGCTCGGGAAGATACAGCTCGGCCCCGTCGTCGAATTCGTCCTGCTGAACGCACAGACTCCGGTGACTCTCATCCGATGACTCGCACGTATCCAGACGAACCGGCTGGGGAGTTCCCGCAGCCACCCCGGACAATCACCGACCGTGAGGACCGCACCATCGACGTGATCTCCGCGGACGACGCCGATACGGAGAGCCTCGTCGAGATGTATCTCGATTTCGACCCTGCGGACCGAGCGCAGGGCATCCCGCCGGTCAAAGACGAGGCCATCCGCGAGTGGCTCGAAACGATACTCGACGACGACTGTGTCAACGTTGTCGCCAAGCACGACGACACTGTCGCCGGCCACGCGACGCTGGTCCCGGACAACGAGGACGAGCACGAACTCGCAATCTTCGTGTTACAGGCCTACCAGGGCGCTGGGATCGGGACAGCGCTGGTCGAGACGCTGCTTGGCCATGGCCAGGCCGAGGGTATCGACCACGTCTGGCTCACCGTCGAGCGGTGGAACGACCCGGCGATATCGCTGTACGAGAAAGTCGGCTTCGAGATCAGTAGCGCCGAGAGCTTCGAGATAGAGATGGCGATCCGTCTTTAAACGGTGAGTACCGGCTGGCTGGCGTACTCGATGACGTAGATCGCCGCGCGCCCGACGGCTTCTTCGCTCCCTTCCTCGCGCGGGACGACGATGAAATCCGCGTCGATGTCCTCCGCCACGTCGAGAACGACGCTGCCCGGTGTCTGCATCAGTCGCGTCTCGGAGAACGCGGTCGCGGACGACGTTTCGAACGCGCCGTCGTGTACGTCGTGGAACTGTGATTGAATACGCTCGGTGAACGCCCGGTGCTCCTCGGCGATCGCGGCCGCGCTCACGTCGCCGCTGTCGATATCTCGGCGGAGCCGTTCGTCGATGACGAACAGCAGGTGGAGATCGGCGTCATATCGCTCCGCGACGGCGATCGCGTACTCGGCCGCTCGTTCCGACTGGTCGCTGCCGTCGACCGGCGCGAGTACGAGGTCGATGTCCATCACTCGCCACTGTGACCCCGGCCGGCAAAAATCCACCGAGGTTCGAGCCGGTGATGCAGTGTCATATGGAGATACCCTCGCCGTGACCAACAGTGTATTTAGTCGCGGCTTCGATGCGTGGTGTATGTTCGATACGGTGGTCATCGCCACGGACGGCTCCGGCAGCGCAGAGCGGGCCGTCGAAGCAGCGCTGGACCTGGCAGCGCGCTTCGACGCAACTGTCCACGGGCTGTACGTCGTTGACACCGGCGAGGTTGAGACGACTCCCGAAGAGGTTCGCGAGGCGCTGGAGCGCGCGCTGGCGACCACTGGCGGCCGCGCCCTCTCGTTCATCCTGGAGGCCGCCGACGCCGAGGCCGACGAGGAGCTCGTCACTGCCGTTCGGCAGGGCGATCCGGCCGACGAAATCCGCAACTACGCCGAGGAACACGACGCCGACGTCATCGCCAGCGGGACCCGCGGCCGCCACGGCGAACACGGGTTCCTGCTGGGAAGCGTCGCCGAGGAACTCGTCCGGGAGGCCCCGATGCCGGTGCTGACGGTCCGCCAGCTCGAAGGCGAACCCAACCCCGAGCGCGAGGACGTGTAACTGAACCCGACGGGTTCTTGACGCCGCGCCCGCTTGCTGGGGCATGGACGATTGGCTCATCGACGACGACCGTCTCTCTATCGGCCGCAAATCTGTACTCCCCGGAGAGGGGTTCTTTATCCCGGATTCCTACGAGGAAGAGCAAGCTGAAGCGGAAGCCGCAGAGACCCTGAAAGACGCCGGCGTCATTGTCATCGCCGACCCGGACGCCGACGGACTGGCCTGCACCGCACTGATTCGCGAGGCCCACGGAGAAGGCGCACTGCTGCCCGCCGGCCCGCACGAACTCACGGAGGCGCTCGAATGGACCGCCGAGTACGCCGACCCCGACGCGACCGTCTTCATCTGTGACCTCTGTCCCGACCGCGAATCCGACATCGCGCCCCTCGATTCGCTGATCGAGTGCGTCGAACGCGTCGTCTGGTTCGACCACCACCAGTGGCCCGACGATCTCGCCGACGACGTGGACGCGGCCGGCGTCGAACGCACCGTCGGAGATAGTGAGGAAGTGTGTACCGCCGACGTGGCGCTGTCGGAACTCGACTACGATTTCGACGAGCAGTGGGCCGACCTCGCCGCCGTCACCCGCGACCACGACCTCTGGATCCGCGACGACCCCCGAAGCGACGACCTCGCGGACCTCTCGTACTGGAGCGAACCCGAGGAGTACATCGAGGCCGTCCACGAACACGGCCCCGACCTCTCCCCGGAGTTCCACGAGTTCCTCGAAGAGAAGCGCGTCGAGAAGGAGGCGCTCATCGAGAAGGCCGTCGACCGGGCCGAACTCCGCGAAGTCGGCGAGTGGACGGTCGGCGTCACCTACGGCCGCTGCTCACAGAACGAGGTCGCCGAGGCGCTGCGCGAGCAGGGCGCGGACGCCGCCGTCATCGTCAAACCCGCCGGCTCCGCCTCGATCCGCGGGACGGACAGCTTCGAGCGCGCCCACGAGGTCGCCCAGCAGGTCAACGGCGGCGGCCACCCGAAGGCCGCGGGCTGCAAGCCCGACATCTACGACGACATGATGGACTACGCGCATCACTGGACGACACAGGGGGCCGTCGCGAAACAGGCTATCGTGGATGCCTTCCGGCGACTGCCCGAGGAAGCGGAGGAAGGCGTCGATACCGAGCGGTAGGCGGACCAGCGGGCGGTGTTTTGTAGCCCGACGCAACGTTGATTTATTCTTCCATCGTCACTGCCGAGTGATGCCCAGGTCCCTCCACACGCGAATCGCGCACGAGACAGCCGTGAGAAGGCACTTCGGGAGCGCCGTCGCCGTCGGCGCGACGCTGTACGTTCTCGATGGCTCTGTACGATACGCCGCGGTCACGGCGACACTCGCCTTCTGTGTCTGGCTCGTCGCCGACGCCGCCCAGGCCGCTGTCGGCGACTACGCCGATCACGTGGTGTTCGGGCTCCTCGTGTTCGGCTTCGTGGCGTACACGGTTGCTGCCGCCGTCCCAACGTGGGTCGCCTTCCCCGGGGCGCTTCTCGGTGGCTGGTTCCTCCTCGACGGTATCCAGCACCTCCGCCACGGTGTCACTCGCGACGAGGTCGGGATTTCGTATGCGCACGACGGCAGTCCCGTCACGGGCCTGCCGAAGGCGGTGCTCGTCCGACTAGCCGAACCGTTCCTGCTGTAAGCTACTCCCCGACGACCCACTTGTCGCTGTACCGTTCCCCGCAGGCACACACCGCGTAGGCGTGGACCACGTCGCCCTCGGCGTAGAGCCCGCCCACGTCCTCGTTCTGTTCCTCGGCGAAGGCGAAAATAAAGCGGGTCGTGTGGTCGCTCTCCGGTTCCTCCTCGGCGACCGGACAGACCGCCCCCGTCAGGTCGTCGTGGATGTCACCCTCGGTGCCCATCGCTTCTTGTGCCAGGCCCATCGGGTCGATGCCCGTTGCCGACTGGAACGCGCTGCGGCCGTCGTCGCCCGGCAGGACGAGGACGTGTCCGTCCTCGACTTCGTCGGTGTACTCGGCCAGCGCGCCGGGGTTCGAGACGGCGTCCTCGTGCAGGAAGAAGAGTACGTCTTCAGGCCGCTCGCCCGCCAGAAACTCCGTGTGTTTGGTCATGCAGGGGGAGAGTCACTCGCCGGGCAAAAGTGCCGCGTTCCGCTCGGGAACGAGACGCGCTGTGTCGCCGCCCCTTCCAGCCTCACTTTTAGGCCCACTCGCCTGGTATAGTCGTCCATGACCGATTTCGGCGAGTACGTCACGGATATCGTCCACGAACCGACCCAGACCGACAGCCCGGGGTTCGACCTCACTGTCGGCGAAGTGTACGAGGTCGTCGAGCCGGGGCGGATCGACTTCGGCGGCGGCGAACTCGACGCGGCCGGCGTCGCGCCCCACGCAAGCGAGAAGCGGGACCCGGACGACGACTACGAGTGGTGGACGCTACGGGGCGGCCAGTATCTCATCGAGTACAACGAATCGCTCACCGGCGAGGCGACGGTGACGCTTCAGCCGCGGACGGAACTGCTCGAACGCGGGGCGACCCACCCGACGCTGCAGGTCGACGAGCTCCCGCGCGTGCCGCTGTCGGTCGGTGGTGCGGGGCTGAAACTCAAAGCGAACGCGCGAGTCAGCACGATCGTGGCGGCGGACGAGCAGTGATTCGCCCGCGTCAGACCGTCGTTTCCGTTACCAGTACGACGGCGTGCTCCCGTACAGCCGCATGAAGTGGAGCCGCTCGCTTACCGTCCGCGAGAGCGGCAGGAGGAACTCGCCGGTGTCGGGGAACAGCGTGATCCCGGAGACGAGGAGATAGACCGCCGTAATCCCCGCGGCGATGCCGAGGACGGCCGCACCGACCGATTCGAACCCGCCGACGGCTGTGTCGAGGAGGACCCAGCACCCGACAGCGCCAGCGACCGCCAGCGCCACGAGCGCGTATAGCTGGACGGCCTCGCCGAGGACCAGGTCGCCGACCGCGATGGCACAGAGATAGAGCGGGCCGCCGACCAGCACCGCGGTACCGAACCCCGCCACAGCCGACCGGCCGGCTGTTTCGAGGGCGCGCCGGACCGCTGGTATCCGTATCACCCAGTAGATGCCCACCGCGTAGAGCGGGTGGAGATACCGCATCGTGAACATGTGATGCAGCGGGAGCGTCGTGAGGGCCAATCCAAACAGCAACACCACGTACACCACGGAGAACGCATCGACGGCGGTGATGGGATCCGTCCGCCCGCCGAAATGTGGCTTTCGAAGACTGACTCCACGAATGAGCCGACGCGCGGCGAACAGGGGATAGACGACGATGGCACCGAGCAGCGGCATCGATTCGAGGACGCTGAGGTTGACCGCGGCGTCCTGTGACGACGCCAGGCTGTCGGTGTATCCGTGCCGGAGGAATATCCGGACTATCCGCTCGGGGTCGAGGAGGACCGTGTAGGACGCGACGAACTGGCCGAGAATCCGCGATAACACGTTCCCCCCGGAGGCGGACTGCCCATCGTCGGCTGGACTCCCGCCCGTTGAACTGCCGCTCGTCGAAGCTCCGCCCGCTTTGCCGTCGCCACTGAGCACGTCGCCGCTGTATCCCGGGAGTAACCGGGGCGGTTGCAGCGGCTGGCCGGAGATAGCCAGGTTCGTCAGGAAAAACGGGATCAGCGAGACGGACAGGGCGAGCCCGACGACGAACAGGTCCCGAACACCGTTGGACCGGGCGGTCGGCAGGTCGACGGCCGCGATAGCCACCAGCAAAAAGAACCCTTCGGGCGCGTGCACCCAGGTCACAGGCCCGACCCACGCGTAGGTGAGTGCTCTGAACCGTCTGGCGACGACCGGGGACTCGGCCTCTCGGCTCCGGTAGAGCGTGTAGCACACGCAGACGACGAACAGTGCGGTGACGCTGTGGCGTTTCGGCAGGCTCGCCCAGAACCCCAGCGGCGTCGCGAAGACGGCTGCCAGCCCGGCGGCCACACCCAGCCGGTCGGTGTAGCGACGACTGACCAGCCGATAGAGGACGACTGCTGTGAACGCCGCCGCCAGTGTGGTCGTGAACTGCAACGCCAGCAGCGGGTACCAGTACGTCGACAGCGGCGTCGCAACGAGGAGGTTCCCGACGAAGACAGCAGCCCCGACAGCGGTTCCGGTCAGGACGCACAGCCGTCGTCGGTCGAGCCAGACGCCGACGCCGGCCGCGGCCCCGATGACGGTGAACGACCACAGCCCCGTCACGACGACCCGGACATCGGCCACCAGCGAGACGGCTTCGAGCGCGACCAGCCAGACGGCGGAGACGACCACGATGCCGTAGTTCCGGCCGTACACGCGGCCGTCGACGAGGTACGTTCCCGGTGATGCACCGGAAGCGGGTCCGTACACCGCCCGGTCGATGAACAGGTGTCCGTCGGCGACGCCGACGAGCGTGTTCGCGAACGTGAACTGGTCGTTCGAGAAGAACCCGAGCCGCCAGTAGAGGCCGAACCACGCGAGCGCGGTGAGAAAAAGCGTCGCCCCGAGGTAGTTCCCGAACGCCGTTCGGAGTACCGCGATTCCGAGGTCGTCGGCATCGAAACCGGTGCCGTGCGAGACTCGCTCGCGCACGCTCATGGTTCGACCTCGATCGTAATCCGTTCCAGCAAGATCTGTCGCTCTCTGTCGCCTTCCCGGATCCATATCGTCAGAATCGCGTCGTAGCTGTCCTGGTCGACCCGTTGCGGACTAATCCCGATCGGTTCCGGCCGGAGCTCCATTCGCGTCCCCTCGGTCCCGGCCAGCTCGTACCGGCTCGTCGCGGTGGTCCAGAGCGACGGGATGTCGACCGTGTACCTGAGGGCAGGGTTCCCCTCGACGCGGTCGACGGTGATCGCTGCCGGCGGTGCGGCCAGATGGTACCGGCCGGACCCGAACCGCCCCTGTTCGAGCGTTACTTGTTCCGTCGGTACCGAGTCGACGGTCACGGCGGTGTTTCCGTCGCCCAACGGCGTCCCCTGCTGGGTGACGTCCACGGCGCTGACGAGCGGTCCCGACGCGACCGCAAGGATCGAGACAAAGAGCGCAAACGTAGTCGGCACCACCCAATCAGTCATTGCGTACCCGGAGTTGACGACCGCCGTATTTCACTCTACGGTAGCGATTATCGGTTCGGATAACGCGGTTCGGGGAAGTAGCCGAGGCCGCGTCAGGCGTTCACGTCTTCGAGGTGGCGGCTGGCGACGACCTTGCCAGTCGGCGTGAGCGTCGGCCCGTCGGCCCCGTCCTGTACGAGGCCGTCGGCCGAGAGGTCCTGGAGAATCATCGACACCTGGGAGGAGTCCTTGCCGAGAATACTCGCCAGCGGCATCCCGTCCATGTCGCCGGTCGAGTACATGGCGACCAGCACCTCCTTCTTGTCCTTCGTGAGCTCGACGTCCGTGAGTTCCTCCATGAGCTCGGCGTACTCGCGGCGGAGATAGCGCCCGAGGATGGACATCTTGCGACTTGAGGCCATCGCGGCCAGCGTCGTCATCGCCGTCCCGTCCTTCATATGCCGGACTGTCAGCACCGGCCGGCCCTTGCCGTTGATCTCCCGCGTGTTCCGGTCGAAGTCCGACACCGTCTTGAGGTCGACGGTGAACGACCCGTCGCTGCGCCGGAACTCGACGCTGCCGGGCGCGAGGAACAGCTTCGCAGTCTTGAACGACTCGTCGGTGACGCGGCCACCGACGCGGGCGCGTTCCTTGACCGTCGTTTCGGTGCCGTTGATGACGGCCTTGAACAGGACCGTCCCGAACTTCTCGATCTTCTCGTCGCCGGCCTCGATGGCTGCGACGAGCCGTTTTCCCTTATGCTCGAAGGCGATCGTCACCGTCGAGTCGAAGAAATCGCCCAGGTCGGGCGGGACTTGCCCGATGGCGATGTCGAAAATCGAATCCAGCGGGATCGTCAGCTTGTCGTCCTCGCTCGCGGCCAGTACCAGCCGCTTTTGCGAGAGGACGATCCGACCCTTGATGGGGTCGCCCCGACCGGCCACTTCGGAGTTGAATTTGCCGACGAAATCCGCGATCACTGATTCCGACATTCGTCCGTTATCCGATGTACATCAGCACCGATATTGAGCGTTTCGCGCGAGTATCAGCAGCAAAAATCGGATTCACACGAGAGAACGCGCTCTAGCGCCGTCAGCTATCGAGGTTTCGAGCGATGTCTGACAGCGAGGAGTCCGGCCCACCGGTCGCTGTATAGACGACGCGCCTGCCCGGCGTTCGGAGACCGTACTCGGTTCCGTCGGTGACCACGTCGAGATGTGCTGAGCCGCCGAGCGAGACATCGCCGCCGGCGACCCACTCTGCGAGGCGGTTCGTCCCAGATCGTTCGCGGGCCAGTCGGCGGTTATCGGCGACGTGTGAGATCACCGGCTCGCCGTCGAGATTCGTCTCGACGACGGCGTGGTACCGGTCGCCGTCCAGCGCGAGGCGGACGGTGTCGCCGTCGTCGAAATCCAGCTCTTCCGGGAGCACGACCCGTGGTCGGTCGGTTCGGCCGACCGACTCGACGGGAACGCGATGCGTCTCGACGGTTTCGTGGTCACTGGGAACGCGGTCCGCCACGTTACTTACTCGTCGTCGTCGCCGAGGAGTTCGGCCACGTCGTCGCTGCCGCGGGCCGTGATCTTCGCGTTGATCTGACGCGTGTCGTCGCTGACCTCGCGGCCGCGGACGGTGATGCGCTTTCGCTCGCCGTCGGTAGTCGGCTTGAAGCCGACGCCGCCGTCGGACATGATCTCCTTCGTCGCGACGCCGCGAACGTCGGGTCGCATCGGTCGGCCGGAGGTGTCCGAGCCGCCGGTCAGTTCCAGCGTGTAGCCATCGAGGCCGACAGCGCCGCCGTCGACCTCGTCGCCGAGCTCGCGGCCGATGAAGCGGTTCGCGTCCTGTCCGTCAACGTCAATCTGGTAGGTGTGGCCGTCCTCCGGATCGGAGACGGCGACCGTGAATTCTGCCATACCTGTTCTCAATCAACCGCGCTTCAAAAACGCGTCGAACCGTCCCGCTCGCCGGAGTCGTACCGACGGTCACACGCTCGAGGGTAGGTCGGTAACGTCCTCGGAGACGATCATGCCACGCCGCTCATCGCCGTCGGCCCGGACCGGCAGCGCGTACACCCGATACCGTCTGCCTTCGTACTCCTGTATCCAGATCCGTTTTTTTCCATCCAGTGCGGCACGGTATCTGGGCTTCTGTACCTCGACGGCCTCCGGCGGAAACACCTCATCGAGAGTTTTCCCCTCCACGTCCCCCGGCGCGAGGCCGAGCACGCTCAGCCCCTCCCCGCGAGCGACGAGATATCGGAAGTCCTCGTCGAACAGGAAGACGCCGCCGTCGGGGAAGTTCTCCAGCAGGGTCTTGTACCGCTGCTCCGCCTGCCGGAGGTTTCGTTCGAGCTGCTCCCGTTCGATGGCGTCTGTGAGCGTGTTCGCGACGCCTCTGATGAACGTGATGTCGTCTTCGGTGAAGCTCCGCCGCTCACTCGTATGCGTCCCGAGCACGCCCCACGGCTCCGCAGGCGTCCCGATGATGACGCTGATACCGCTCACGACACCGTGGTCCAGCAACAGTGGCGGTCCGCTGAACCGCGATTCTGTACGGAGGTCCTCGACGACGACTGGTTCCTCCGTTTGGAGTGTATACCCCGCCTGTGACTCTTCGCCAGCCCCGACGGCTGCCTCGCCGACCAGCCCCGGCTGCCAGCCAGTGCCGGCTCGCAACAGCAGGTCGCCGTTCGCTGGCCGATACTCCAGCACCTTGCTGTACTCCGTATCGAGGCCCTCGGAAACTGATTCGACTGCCCGCTCGAACAACGAGCCGAGATCACACCCCCTCAGCGCGTATTGGCCAAGGTCTGCCACGGCCGCTTGCTGTCGTACCCGGGTCTGGAGTCCCTCCTCCGCGCGGTGCTGCGCGACGAGGTTCTCGATCCGGTTCGCAAGCAGCGTGTATCGCTCTGTCCCGCCCCGCTTCTGGAGGTAATCACTCACACCCGCTGAAACCGCTTCACTAGCTATCTCTTCGCTCCCTTTCCCAGTGAACAGAACGAACGGGATATCTGGATACGTCGCCCGGACGGCTTTGAGGAGTTCGATGCCGTTCATCTCCGGCATGTCGTAGTCGGAGACAACGCAGTCGAACGCAACTTCGGCGAGTCGGTCGAGCCCCTCGCTGGCACTGGTCGCCGTCTCGACGGTGAGTCTGTCGTCCTCGTGCTGGAGGAATTCGGCGGTTGTCTCAGCGAGTCCCGGTTCATCGTCAACGTGTAACACCGAGATCCGGGAGCTGTCGGCCCCTTCCATGCCACCCCCTAACAGGATGGGGTATGTCGTTCTTGTGGTACACCGCTCGGTCAACCACGCTAAATCAGGGTCTCAGGGGCTGTTACTGGTCAGCCATCGCGTCGCTCGCGATCGAGCGGCCACGGGCCTCCAGTTGGACTTCCCGGCGTGTCCGGACCGGTTCGAGGATGTCGGCCTCCATCAGCCTGTCGTACACGTCTTCGACCTCGTCGATGTCCATATCGACGAAGTCCGGAATCTTGAACGGTGAGATACCGGAGTACAGTGCCATCAGCACCTGCGTCTCCTTGTCGGAGAGGTCCACGTCGTCGGCGATGTTGCGCTGCTCGCCCTGCCGGACGAGCCCCTCGATGAGCGAGACGTGACGGGGCGTCCCCGAGATGTGGGTCTCGACGCTGGTCCCTTCGATAGTGTGTTCGACCTCCAACAGCGGTCGCTCGTCCCCGCGAATCGTCTTCTCCTTGCTCTCGACCGTTCCTACGTCGTCGATATCCAGTTCGACGAACGTGCCGCTGGCGATGGCCAGATTGATGCAGTCGCCATCGAGTTTGAGCCGCCCCTTCTCCCAGCCGCCGTCCTGGACGACGCCACCCTTGACTGCGGGATGGTTGACGAGGACGACGGTCTGGTCCAGTAGCGTGCTGTATAGCTTCTCCTGGAACTCCTCGGCCTTCTTCGCCGAGATGAGCGTCACGTCCCGGCCGGCCTGAATCTTGATGTAGCTGTCCACCTGTGCGAGGGGCTGGTTCATCTGGCTGGCCGTGACGCTGCTGACCTTCGACAGCGGGATGGTCCGTTTACCGTCGTTGGTTGCGAGGACGAGACGCTTGTTCGAGAGGAGAACCCGACCGGGTAGCCACTCGATGTCGTTTCGCTTGCGCCCGTCCGAGACGACCTGGACGAACTTCCCCTTCGTATCGACCAGTGCGTGTTCTCCGTCGCTCATCGGTTAGCCAGCTATCGCTCTCGTGTACGCCCCGCCGCGTCTTAATGCACTCGGCTGACTCATCCGCGGCCACCGAGCTTCGAGATGGCCGAGAAGGCCTTCTTCCTGACCACGTCGTGTTCGGTCTCGTCGATGAGTTTGTCCAGCGTCTTCCGGGAGCGTTCGCCCCCGACCTTTCCGAGCGTGAAGATGGCCTGCCCCCGAACGTCGGGGTCGACGCCGTCGTCCTGCGCGATTTTGAGTAGCCGCCGCTCCACCATGTTGTCGTCGTCGCCGAGTTCGGCGAGACTGGTGGCGGCGAACTGCCGGAGCATCTGGTCGTCGTCGCCCAGCGCGTCGACCAGCGATTCGATGACGCGGTCCCGCTCCTCCTGGCTGGTGACCCGGCCGAGCATCCAGGCGGTGTTACGCCGCTGGGCGGCCTGTGTGCTCTCTTCGAGAATCTCGACCAGCGGCACGACGACGCTCCGGTCGTCCGTGTTCGAGAGTTTCTCCACGACGGTGTCGCGGATCTCGTGGCTCTGGTCGGTCGGGACGTTCGACAGGAGTTCGATCAGCGAGTAGACCGCCGTCCGCCGGACTGCGGCCGAATCGTCCGAGAGCGCCTCGATGAGATAGTCCACTGGCCGGTCGTTGCCGAAGTTCCCGAACGCGCCGACGGCGATACGGCGGACCCGCTCGTCGTCGTCCTCGTACAGCGGGAGCAGCGCCTGGAGCGCCTGCCGGTTCCCGATGTTCCCCAGCGCGTCCGCCGCTTCACGCCTGACGGCGGCTTTCGGGTCCGACAGGACCGACTCAAGCGGCGTCGTCGCCCGCGAGTCGCCGATCTTCCCGGCCGACCGGGCCGCCCGCGCCCGTACCCGCGGGTCTGGGTCCTCGAAGCGCTCTGCGAGCTTCGGGACCGCGTCGGCCTGGTCTAAGTTCCCGAGGCCGTTCGCGGCCGCCATCCTGAGTTCGGGCACATCGGCGTCAAGCACCTGCATGTACGCCTTGGCTTTCACCCAGTCTGCGGCGTCGTCTTCGAGATCGACGCCGGCCATGCTCCCGATGAGTTGCGTGATCGCGTCGTCGCCGAGTTCGTCGAGCGAGTCGATAGCCGCGCCGGTGATCGCGTCGCTGTCGCTCTGGGCCGCGTCCACGAGCGCATTGACCACGTCGCGCCGGTCGTCGTGATCGTCGAAGTTCCCCAGTAGCTCCGCGGCGCGGGTCTTGACCCGTTCGTTGTCGCTCTCTCTGAGGAGGCGGATGAGTTCCTGTGCCTTGCCGTCCCGTTCCAGTTCGTAGAGGCTCATTGTCGCTACACTCGCCGGTAGATGCGGTGGCGTTTGTCGACCGCCTCGAACGAGTCCCGACACTCCGCGGGCAGCGTCTCGGTCATGCCGATCATGAGGTAGCCGCCCTCGCGGAGCGATCCGCGAATCGTCTCGAAGATGGGGACCTTGAACTCCGAATCGATGTAGATGAGGAGGTTCCGGCAGAACACGAGGTCAAAATCGCGCTTGGGGTCGCCCCGGATGAGGTCGTGTTGCTCGAACGTGACCATCTCCTTGACCCGGTCCCGAACCTGGAACGTGTCGCCGTCCTGCTGGATGTATTCGGTGTAGTCGTCCAGCGGTTCCAGTTCCTCGGCGATATCGGTCGTCTGAGAGGTCGCGTACGTCCCGTCGCGGGCCTCTTCGAGGATGTCGGCGTTGATGTCCGTCGCCGTAATATCGATCCGGCGGGCGTTGATTTCGGGGTCGTCGAGCGCCAGCATCGCCGCCGAATACGGTTCCCGGCCGTCGGCACTCGGGGCCGACCAGAGCCTGACACGACGGTTGTTTTCCGTGAGTTCCCGGAGGACCGGCCGCAGTCGCTCCCACGCGTCCGGGTTCCGGAAGAAACCGGTGACGTTGATCGACAGCGAATCGAGCAGTTCCTCGCGTTCGCCGTCGTCGCGCTCCAGCAGTCGCTGGTAGGACTGGTAGTCCTCGGTGTCGGTTCGGCGCATCCGCGCGGTGATGCGGCGGTCGAGATACGAGTCGTTGTAAAAGCCCGACTCGAAATCCATCTCCGCACCGATGAACTCCACGAGGTCCTCGAAGGTACGTTCGCTGCCTTTGTTCATAGGGTCACCACGTCGAGGATGTGGACGATGTTTCCGTCGCCGAGAACGGCCGTGCCCGAGAGGCCGGGCGTTCCCGAGAGGATGCCTTCGAGGGGCTTGACGACGACCTCTTCCTGGCTGTTGACCGAGTCGCAGTGGAGCGCGACCTGGCGCTCGGACTCGCGGATTCGGACGAGCATCCCGTCGCCGTTGGCTGTCTCCCCTTCGATATCGAAGGTGTCGTCGAGGTGGATGACCGGGTAGATCTCGTCGTTGTGTTTGATGACCTCCTGGCCGTTGACCTGTTTCGCCTCCTCCGTCCCGGTAATCTCGTCGACGTTCTTGATCGGCACGCCGTACTCCTCGCCGCCGACTTTGACGAACAGCACCTTGACGATAGCCATCGTCACCGGCAGACGAAGCGAGACGGTGGTCCCCTCGCCAGGTTCCGAGTCGACGTTGACCGACCCGTCGAGCTGGGAGACCGTGTCGTGGACGACGTCCATGCCGACGCCGCGCCCGCTGGTGTCGGTCACTTCGTCGGCCGTCGAGAAGCCGGGATGGAACACGAGATCATACACCGCAGAGTCGTCCATCGCGTCCAGTTCCTCCGGCGAGCGGACGCCTTTCTCGATGGCCTTCTCCCTGATTCCTTCCACGTCGAGCCCGGCCCCGTCGTCTTCGACCTCGATGATGACGTGGTCGCGTTCGCGGGAGGCCCGGAGCGTGATGTGACCGGTGCGTGGCTTGCCCGCCTGCTCGCGCTCTTCGGGCGACTCGATGCCGTGGTCGACGGCGTTCCGCAGGATGTGCATCAGTGGGTCCGATATCTCCGTCAGGATGGTCCGGTCGAGCTCGATGTCCTCGCCCTCGATCTCGAACTGGATGTCCTTGTCGAGTTCGCGCGCGAGGTCCCGGACGAGCCGCGGGAACTTCCCGACGACCTTCTTCAGCGGGATGAGCCGCATATCCATCACCGTGTTCTGGAGGTTCGCCGTGATCTTGTCCAGTTCGTTCAGCGTCTCGCCGGTGGAGTCGAGGTCGTCCTTCTCGACGCCCCGACGGAGCTTGATTCGGCTCGTGACCAGTTGCTCGACGAGCCCGTGGAGGTCGTCGAGCTGGTCCACGTCCACCCGGACGGACTTGATCTCGTCGACGCTGTGTTCCTCTTCGGCGTCCGGGTCGGGGTCCGAACCTGAATCCGAACCTGTGTCGGGATCGTCGACAGCATCGGAACCGGTGTCCGCTCCGCTCACCAGTTCGTCGGTCACGTCGGTCACGTCGAAGCTGTCGACCTTGCCGGTCGTCCCCAGTTCGGCGTCGACGGTCGCCGCGTCGGGGCCGTCGAGATACAGGACGAACGTGTCCTCGAACTCGCCGTCCTCGATGTCGGCACGGCTAGGACTCGAATCGAGAATATCGAACCGCCCCTCGATGGATTCGACGGCCAGCATCGAGTCGACGCCGAGCATATCCGACTCCCCGACGCTGATTTCGGCCTGCAGGACTCGCTCGTCGACAGCGTCGCCGTCGACGTCGACATCACTGACGCTGGCCTCCGTGGTGAGCGACTCGTCGCTGTCCGAGGAGTCACCGTCGTCTGCCGTTTCGGTGCTGCCCGCGGCGGCAGCCCCTTCTTCGAGGACAGCGCGGAGCTCCTCGACCATCTCGTCGGTCTCTGTCCCCGATTCGCCGTGCTCTTCGATTTCCCCGACGATGACCTCTATCTGGTCGACCCCGGCGAAGACGAGGTCCATCAGGTCCGGTGTGACCTCCATCTCGCCCTGGCGCATCTCGTCGAGCAGGTCCTCCATCGCGTGCGCGAGGTTCGCTGCGTTGTCGAAGCCCATCGCACCGAAGTTGCCCTTCAGTGTATGGGCCGTCCGGAAGATCGAATCCATCGCCTCCGTGTCGGAGGGGTCGGATTCGAGTTCGAGCAGCGAGTTGTTGAGTTCGGTAATCGCTTCTTCGCTTTCACGGATGAATGCGTCTAGATACTGGTCGTCCATTGTCAGGTCACCTCAGTGGTAATCGTGTCGATAATGCCGTCCGCAATGTCGTCGATCGGCAAGACGCTGTCCACACAGCCCGTCTCGACGGCACGTTTTGGCATGCCGTACACCGCGGACGTGGCCTCGTCCTGTGCGATGGTCTTGCCCCCGGCCTGCTTGATCCGCCGAATCCCGTCCGCGCCGTCCTCGCCCATCCCGGTGAGGATGAGGCCGACGAGCGGGTCGTCGATTGTCTCCGCGGCCGTCCGCATCGTTACGTCGACTGCCGGACGGACGCTGTTGACCGGGTCGTCCTGTGTCAGCTTCGTCCGCAGTCGGCCGTTCCGGTAGTTCTTGACGACCATGTGCCGGTCGCCGGCGGCGACGAGTCCCTCGCCGCCGCCGATGCGCGCCCCGTCTGTGGCCTCCCGGACCTCGTAATCGCTTCGCGTGTTGATCCGCTCGGCGAACCGGCCGGTGAACCCCTCCGGCATGTGCTGGATGATGAGCACTCGGAGGTCAGCCTCGATGGGGAGACTCTCCATGACCTGTTCCACCATCTTCGGGCCGCCGGTCGAAGAGCCGATGACGAGCGTCGGGTTCGTGGCGTAGGTCGTCTGGCTCGACGAGCTCTCGGTCGCCCTCCGGCCAGTGGCTGAACTGCCGGCTGTTGTCGGTGCCGTTCCGCCGCTACTGCTTGCCCCACTGGCGCTGCCCGTCCCGCCGCCTTTGGTCGCGCCGACATCGACCGCCGCGACGGAACTGACCATTTCGACCAGCTGGTCTTTCAGGCGGGACATCTCCATCGACACCTCGCCACCGGGTTTGGTAAAGAAGTCGACCGCCCCCTTGTCGAGTGCCTCGAACGTCACATCGGCGTTCTCGTCGGTGTGGGCTGACAGCATCAACACCGGTGTCGGACACTCCGCCATGATGCGTTCCGTCGCCTCGATGCCGTTCATTACTGGCATCTCGACGTCCATTGTCACGACATCCGGTTTGTGTTCGATAACAGCCGACACCGCCTCCTCGCCATCACGCGCCTGCGCAACGACATCGATACCGCCATCGCTGAGGATATCAGAGATGACACTCCGCATGAAGTGAGAGTCGTCTGCGACCACGGCGCGGACACCGTCTGCCATATCACCAACGCTCCCGTCCGACAGGAGACATCGGCGAACGAGACATCCTCATACCTACTTCCAACTCGCGTTCGGCCCCGAAATAAATACTCCGCCCACGTAATCAAAGTTGATAGTCCAGCAGGCACCTTTATGCGCCCCTGTCCGCGACAGTTTGGATAAGAACCGCTATGGCAGCCCAGTCAGCCACCACCGGCCAGGTACTCGAGTTCCAGCTCGGCTCGGAGACGTACTGCGTGAGTATCGACTACGTGACTGAGATCGTCGATATCGGCGAACTCACGTCCGTCCCGAACGCCCCACCACACGTTCGCGGCGTCATGGACCTCCGCGGGCGCACGACATCGATTGTCGATCCCAAGGTCGTCTTCGGTATCGAGGACGAGGGCGCGGAGAAGCGCATCATCGTCTTCGACCCGGAAATCGTCGAGGAACAGGGCGCAGCCGGCTGGCTCGTCGACGAGGTGTATCAGGTGGTTCAGATCACGCCGGAGCAGGTCGACCAGTCCCCCGCGAACGACGCCGGCTCAATTCGGGGCGTCATCAAGCGAGATGACAGTTTTGTTATCTGGGTGGACCCCGCTGTCGTCCACGCTGGTGACTGATTCCGGTTCGTTGAGCGACATACCAGCAAGACTTTTTAACATTCCCGACAGAGAAGTATCTAATCAACTTCCAGTTCCTTCCGAAACTATGATTGAGCAAACCAAAACGGGGATCGAGGGCCTCGACGACATTCTGAACGGCGGCATTGTGAAGAACTCGACGACACTGGTGAGCGGCAACCCCGGCGCCGGGAAATCGATCCTCTGTCTCCAGTACATCTACAACGGCGTCGAAAAGTACGACGAGAAGGGTATCTACCTCTCCTTCGAGGAAGACGAGTCGGACCTCCGGGAGGCCGCCGAATCCCTCGGCTTCGAAAACTGGCAGGACCATGTCGACAACGGCGATATCAAGGTGTACGACAAGCAAGTCCTCCTGCGCGAGAACGACTTCACCTCTTCGCTGGATATTCTGCTTGAAGAACTCGAGGACGGCGACTACGACCGGCTCGTGCTGGACTCCCTCGCCATGTTCGAGCTGTTCTTCGAAAACGAGAAGGAGAAACGGACGTATCTCCTGAAGTTCACTGACATCCTCAGCGACAGCGGCCTCACGACGCTGATGACCAACGAACAGGGGGCCGTCTTCCCGGACACCGAGATCGGGCTGGAGAACTATCTGACTGACGGCAACATCTACCTCATCCAGACGCCGACTGACACCGGCGTGAACAGGTACGTCTGGGTCGCCAAGATGCGAAAGCAGAACATCGAGACCGACATCTACCCGATGGAGATCGACCAGGGCGGTATCGACGTCCACCAGAACGCTAGCGCCTTCTCGATGATGAGCGAGGAAGAATCACCAATTTAGGGACACAAGAGAGCCATTATTACTCCATAGAACGACGGATACAGCCACACAGAGCACTGTTTCCGTACGAACGCCCCGCAATGCGTGTCTGCCTCTCCTTCACTCGATATCACAGGCGATAGCTTTATTATCGACTGAATTTATGATTTGATAACGATGGATTCAGGGGAGATTCTTCAGACGCTTGGAAATAAATACAGTGCCGAAATCCTCGACGCGACGGACGAACCGGTCTCCGCACAGGAGCTTAGCGACGAACTCGGAATCCCCATCGCGACGTGTTACCGACGGATCGATGAACTGACCGAACACGACCTCCTGGAACTACACGACAATATCCTCTCTGACGACCGCCGGCGTATCAAGGTGTACCGGCGGAACGTCGACGAGGTCCGGGTCGACTTCGATGACGAACTGACTGTTCATATCGAAGAACGATCGGAAGTGACCAACAAACTCGACGAGGCGTGGCGGACTCTATCCGAGCGGTAGAGCAACTCTTCCCGACGTTATCACGAAAGATATTTTCGAGCATGGATTTAATACCGGGTTCGCTGTAGCCCTGTACAGTGCTGATGATAGAACTTCTCTACGCCATATCGACACTGGTGTTCGTCGTGGCCGGACTGACAATGGTCGGGATGGCCATGCGGGCGTACGTCCAGACATCCCGGCAGGCGATGCTTCACCTCTCGGTCGGGTTCTCCTTGGCGATCGCGGGCGCAGCCGCTACGATGATTAGCGCGTTTATCAACGATTTCGAGGGAGTACGGTCGCTGTTGCTGGTCAACAGCGGTTTAACGACTTTCGGTTATCTGTTCGTGATGTACAGTCTCGTCACGTACGAGTGAGTTCTGCCGTGACCCGACCCACTATACACCAGTTGAGTGCTGATTTCTATCGTTGATAGCTACCATTGGAACTCATCAAATCTGATTCTCAGCGGCACGGTATTCTGGCCACCGTTGTTCAAGCGATTCTCACCCGTCCTGTCGGTAGAATACGTCTTCAAGCCCTCAGACGCTTATTATCAGGTCGTATAATTTGGGGGGAGGTATTATTACTAACGAAAAGAACAGTAGCGTAGGGTCAGACAGACCCGGATCAACAATGCTAACGGAACTAACGAACGACGACGACCGCGGGCAGGTCGGTATCGGCACCCTGATCGTGTTCATCGCGATGGTGCTGGTCGCCGCAATCGCCGCGGGCGTCCTCATCAACACGGCTGGCTTCCTCCAGAGCAGTGCGGAGGAAACCGGACAACAGAGCAGTGACCAAGTGACGAACCGACTTGAAGTTGTGAATGCGGTCGGAATAGACATCAATAGCGGTGCTAGTGAAGTCAATACTGTCGAGGTCACGGTGAAGAAAGCCCCCGGTGCGGCAAACATCGACATCGGGAGCACGATCTCACAGTGGGTGGACTCAAGCGGATCGTATGATCTGACTGTTGATGACAGCAATCCTTCGACGGCCACTGGGGAAAACTTCGGGGTTTCGACTGTCCAAGACGACGACTCATCCATCACGAACAGTCAGGTCCTGAACGACCCATCTGACCGTGCGACGCTGGATTACGATGTCACCCAGATTCACGATGACAGTAGCGGTCTCGGTGAAGGTGAGACGGCCACGATCCGACTGAACACCCAGTCCGGCGGGACGACGACCGTCCGCCTGGTCGTTCCGGAGACCCTGTCTGGTAACTCCGCAGTCACGCTCTAAATTCGCGGCTCTCTTCGTTTCGACGCGGTTCTTTTCTTACGCACCCTGACCAGCGACGGAGTTATACGATAGCCTCACACAGTAGTACGTATGGCTCGGCGGTCAGACGAACCGAATCCGGAAGAGGGCAAGGTGCTCTCGCCCGAAGAGCTCGATATCGCCGACGACGAGCACGTCACCGAAATCGACGAGGGCCGCTACGTCGTCTCGTCGGACGTCCGCACTGACGACTCCTACGGGAACCAAGTCTCGTCGGATTCGGCGTCTGAATCCCCGCCGTCTCCTGCGCCCGACCCGGAGCCGTCGACTCCTGAGTTCTCCGACGCGAACGTCCACGAGTGGCTCGCTGAACAGATGGCCGACTCGAACGCCCGGTACGGCTTCGACGTGACCGCGAAGTTCGACGGCGACGTCGACCAACAACAGCTCGCCTCTAACGACATCGTCACCGTTTTCGAGAGCTTCATGCTCTGGTACGGTCGCCAGATGGACGGGTCGACGCCGGTCGAGGAAGTGCTGGGCATTCTACTGTCGGAATCGAACGTTCCAGTTCGCTATCCGCCAGCGGTCATCAAACAGCTCGTTCGGTCGACGCAACTGACGCCCGATGATTCCATCGCTGATCTCCTACAGGCCGTCGAAGACGCCGACGGTGCCGAGCTCTGATACGGACTGCTGTACGTCATTGCCGCATCGACCGTCAGTGGTCGTGGAGTCACCGCGGTAAAGTTCAGCCGCTCGTACCACTGACGAGGGATTTAAATCCCGGCACGGCAGTGTGTAGGGTAGATCATGGGCCCGCGCCATCCGCCGACGGTCGTTGCCCTGTTCGTTCTGGTAACGCTCGTCGTGACGGGTCCGATCGTCGGCGTCGACGCCGTCAGGACACAGCCGACGACTATCGGTGACGGGACAGCATCCGTCAGTTCTGTGCAAGTGCCTACGTCGGAGATACGGATCACGGACGGTCGGTTCGGCACGAACGTTGCCTATCTCCGGGTGCCCGATGCCAGTGTGACCGTCGACTCCGTCACGGGTCGTCCGAGGCTGCTGTATCAGGTCTCGGTGCCTGCGCTCGATATCTCTCTCGAAGACGAGCGGGTCATTTCGGAAGGACAGCACGGGACGTACCGGCTCGCACCCGGTGACAGGGCAGTCGCGCCAGCATCACTGGATCAGGGCGCGTACAGGGGAACCGTCTTGCTTCGGGTCCAGAGCTTCGAAACTGCCGAGACGATCGTTGCTGAAAACGTGACGGTCCGGGTGGAGCAATGACCCGAGACGTCGAGTGGCTCACCGGCCGCTGTCGACGGTTCGGAAAGACCGTCTTCGGTGACCGCTACGGCTATGCCCTCTGGCTCGGCCTGCTCGTGACGTTCGGACTCTACTGGCGCATTGGCATCTTCATCACCGACACGTACACCACCGCCAACGCACTCGTCGCTGTCTCGAACGGGCAGTTACACATCACCGAGACGCCGTACACACTGACACTTGGGTCGCAGCCGGGCCTGCACGAATCAGGTGGGAACCTCTACGGACGAAACTACGGCCAGATACTTCTGGCTGTCCCGCTGGTCTGGGTGCTTCAAGCGCTGTCCGTACTCATCACGCCCCGGTTATTACTCCTTGGCCTCTGGTCGGGCACCGCTCTTCTTTTCGTGTCTCAGGTCGGCGAGCTCGGGCAGCGTCACACCGATACTGCCAAGCGAACGGTTCTGGGGGTCGGCAGTGGGACCGTCGCGATCCTGTTTCTAATCGGTGCGCTGACGGCGACAACACTCCCTGACACTGGGCTCCCGATTGCTGCGTTCCAGATCTCGACGATGCTCGCGGCGGCGACGACGAGTCTCGTCATCTACCGTCTCGTCGGTATCTGGCACGACCGCTCGGTCGCACTGGCGGCTGGTGTCGCAGTCGGTATCGCCTCGTCTGTCGGGTTCTGGGCCTCGCTCCCGAAACGTCACGTCCTGGTCGGGCTGTTGATCCTGTTAACGGTGTACCTGTTCGCTCGGAGCCGAGTTGCCTATGCCGACGCCAGGTTTTGGATCGGGTTGGGCTTTCGTGCCGGGGCGTATCTGACCGCCGGACTGGTAACCTGGACCCACGCTTTCGAGGGGTTCTTTCTGGTGGTGACGCTAGCTCTTGTGGACCTTGTCACCGCCAGGCGAAACTCCCTTCTGCATCTCGCTGTTGTCGGCCTCGGGCTCTTCCTCGGTTCGCTCCCGATGCTCGTGACGAACTATCTTATATCTGGTAACCCGGTCAAACCGCCGCGGTTGCTCTCCGCTGTGGGGGGTGCAAACGTCGAGTTCACACCTGATACCGGAGGCGATGCCGGAACAGGCGGCGGCAGCGGCGCTGGCGGCACTGAGGGTACGGGAACCGACGGTGGTACTGGCGGGAGTTCTGATGGCGGGACCGGTGGTAGTGGTTCCACGGGGACTGGTAGCGAGGGCGGTAATACCGGAACGCCGGTTCTGACACCGCTTCTCGGTCTGTTCGAACGGATCATGGGGCCTGCGGCACCCGCGATGACATTCGTCTCGGATGCAGTTCGAAGTGGTCTCAGCGTACTGACCACGCCGGATAGAATGTCGCAGATATTCTTCCGGAGCGGCTCCGCCCCAGGCATCAACTACGCTCCCAACTCCTACGAAGCGATTGAACTCACAATGCTTGAGTCCGTCCCGCTTTTCGGCGCGATAGCGGCGCTTCCTGTGGTCCTGGTTCGGGCAGTCAATCACCGGATACGGCGATGGAGCGTCCGACCCTCGCAGTACTCGCCCAGAACACAGACCGATATACTCGTCGCGGCCCTTGCGGGCGTCTTCACGCTCATCTATCTGAGCCGTCTCCCACTGCACACACAGCTCACCGTTCGATATCTGCTGCCGACGGTCCCGCTCATCATGTACGGAGCCGTTCGGGTTCCGGCGGTCCACGAAACCGCCAGCGACGCGAAGCGGTGGCTCGCCGGCGGGTACGCTGTGAGTGCCGTCGGCGGTGTCATCCTCGGACTCGGTGCGGTCGCCGGACTCGACCTGGCGCTCGGGGAGGCGGTGCAGTTCCACGCACTCCTCAATCTCGGTGGTGCAGCGGTCTGTGCCGGGACTGTGCTTGGCCACACACTCGTCCCCGACCGCGTTCCGTCCGGGGTCGTCGCGCTTGGCCTGGCACTCCCGGCGGGACTGACGACAGCGTACCTCCTCCTCTCGGGGCTCGTGTACTTCCAGTATGGCCCCTTCGCGCTCGATTTCGTTCGTGCTCTCGCCCCGCATCTCCCGGCGGTGTAACGGGGTTTCGGAGTCCATCGATATCACACGCGATAATTTACGGGACACCTTTATCTAACTCATCGCGATATGTAGCCTTGATAGGCATGCCAGACGTACTGATCGCCGACGATTCAGAGTTTATGCGTAACCTCCTCCGCGAGATTCTCGAAGAAGATCACGAGATCGTCGGGGAGGTCGAGAACGGTGTCGAAGCAGTCGAAGTGTTCAAAGAGAAAGGTCCGGACCTGGTGATGATGGACATCGTGATGCCCATCCGGGACGGTATCGAGGCCACGGACGAGATCAAGTCCTCTAATCCCGACGCGAACGTTATCATGTGCACAAGTGTCGGCCAGGAAGAGAAGATGAAGGAGGCGGTGAAAGCAGGGGCTGACGGGTACATCACCAAGCCGTTCCAGAAACCCAGTGTGATGGAGGCTATCGAGGACGTCGTCCCCTCATAGATGAACGTCGATATCCAGTCGCTGGGCACGTTCAACCAACTCGCTCACGAGGGGGCTGAACAGGCCACGCAGTCGATGGGCCAGATGACGGGCATCGACGCCGTCGTCGACGTGACCAAGATCACGCTGCTCGACAGAGCGGACGTCGGCGAGGAGCTGGCCGGCCGGGACTTCGTCGGTGTCCAGTTCTCCTTTGATGGCGTCCTGGAGGGGGATACGGTCCTCGCCTTCGACGTGGATAGTGCCGGGACGATCACCGAGGAGATGATGCCCGGCAGCAGCGACGACGAGGCGATGGCCAGAAGCGGCATCGAGGAGATCGGTAACATCATGATGAGCGGGTTCATCGACGGGTGGGCCGACTACGTCGGAGCGACCATCGACCACTCGCCGCCGGAGTACATCGAGGAGTCCGGCGGTGACGTGCTCCCCGATGCACCCGAGAACGGCGACCATCAGCAGGTGTTCGTGTTCAAATCGGAGATCGAATGGATCGACGAGTCGGTGAACTTCTACATCTACATGCTCCCTGAGTACGAATCGCTCACGGAGATGATGGTGGAACACGTCGATACGGACGGCGACGCCATCCCCATCGACAAGCTCCAGACGTTCAACGAGATGACGACCAGCGGCACCCAGAAAGCCGCTGACAACGTCGAGATGATGACCGGCATCCCGACGGAATCGGAGGTGACGCAGATCAGCTTCGCCCCCATCGAGGACGTGCCAAAGCAGATCGGCACGGACACGTTCGTCGGGACGGTCGTCGAGTTCACCGGAACGCCCAGTGGCTACCTCATGGTGCTGTTCGACGAGGTTTCGGCCATCAACGTCGCGGAAGCGATGATGCCCATCGAGATGGACAGCGACGAGCTAACTGATCAGCACAAGGCCGCTATCGAGGAACTGGGGAACATCATGACGAGCGGGTTCGTCGACGGCTGGGCGAACGTCCTCCAGACGTCAGTCGAACACACGCCGCCGCGGCTCGTCCACGACATGGGGCAGGCGATTATGGACCCGCTGGCGGCCCAGGTCGGACAGTACCAGGAGCACGCGTTCATCATCGACTCCCAGATGCGGACCGACGACATCGAGTTCAAGGCTGAGATTCACGCCCTGCCTAACGAGAAAGAGCTTCGCGCCGCCCTCAATGACCTCGACGTCGAGCGAGCGACCGAGACGGGCGCGGACGTGGAACAGATCTTCAAATAATGAAAGTATACGATGGTAGCCAAACGGAGAGTCCCGCACAGAGTTCGCCGGAACGTATCAAAGTCGGCATCGCGGAGTACAAGGTGGCCACGGAGTCGGCGCTGCTGACTACGAGCGGGCTGGGCTCCTGTATCGGAATCGCGATATACGATACCCGTAACACGGTGGCCGGGCTCGTCCACGTGATGCTCCCGTCGGCGGCTGATATCGACGGCGGCAACCGTGCGAAGTTCGCGGACACGGGCGTCGAAGCGCTCATCGAGGCCATGGCGGATGCCGGCGCGTCGACGGAGACGATGGAAGCCAAGATCGCCGGCGGGAGCGACATGCTCGATTTCTCCGAGAACGGCTCCTCTATCGGCTCGCGTAACGCCAAGAAGGTGCGCGAGACGCTGGACGAACACGGCGTTCCCGTTGTCGGCGAAGACCTAGGTGGTGACCACGGTCGGTCCGTCAAGCTCGAAGCGGACACCGGCAATTTCATTGTCAAAAGCGCGAACACGGATTCGATAACGCTGTGATGTCCACGAGCAGTACTCGCGCGTGACTCCGGGCGTCAGACGGGTGACAGCCGCTCGTCTGCCGGGGGCGCACTGCCCCTCTCTGTTCGACGACTTACTTCCCGAAATTAATATGAAATGTAACAGGCTAGTATTTGAACCGTTAATTTACTGTATCTGAGCCGGGAAAATGGGATATTATTATCAAATATGATACGCTAAGGGGAATATTCAAGAGTAGAAACAGCGTGAGATACAAGAGATGAGTAGTCTCGCTCTCGTGCCACTGGCTCTAGCCGTCTCACCCGAACTGGTTGGACTGGCACCCGCCCTCTTCGTCCTGCTGACCGGCGGGCTAGTTGGTATGAGCATCAAGAACATGTTCGATTCGATTCTGTCGGACGACGAGAGCGGGGACGCGAGCGAGGACGGCGGTGGCGGCGAGATGGCCGACGGCGGCGGCCTGATGGCCGACGACGGCGGTGGCGGCGGTGACGACCTCGGCGGTCTCGGTGGCCTTGACGATGGCGGCGACGAAATGGGTGGGTTCGGTGACGACGAGTTCGGCGACATGGAGGACGCCAGCGGCCCCGACACTGACGAACTGGAGCACCGTCTCGACGAACTGGAAAACGAGGTCGGCAGCCTCTCGTCGACGGTCAACACGGTGCGGACGGAAAACGAGAGCATCTCCGAGTCCGTCGAAGAGACCGAGGAGAACGTCCGGAAGCTGCTCGATATCTACGAGATGGTCACCCGCGGCGTCAACCCCTTTGCAGACGATGTCGACGGTGGCATGGGCGGCATGGGCGATGCCGGTGGGGGCTCCTTCGGTCTCTTTGACGACGACGGGAGCGACGACACCGAGGAGGATATCGACGACGATGTCGCCAACGCTGATGCGGAGGGCTTTTTCGACGAAGACCTGACGGACGACGCTGGTGGTGACATGTCGATGGACGATGGCGGTGTCGACGACATGTTCCCCGACGACGGCGACGACATGGGCGGCTTCGAGGATGACGGCGGATCGTTCGACGAGGAGTTCGACGATTTCGACGACACGGAGGACGACATGAGCATGGACGATGGGATGAGCATGGATGACGGGGAGAGTATGGACGAGGACAGCGACGACGGCGACGGCGGCAAATCGTTCGCAGAGCTCAAAGACGAGTACGAGTCCGGCGACGCCGAATGGGCCGAGGGCGAGGAACCTGATGACGAAGCGGATGACGACGATGATCTGCTCGGCGAAGACGATGATGACCTGCTGGCCGACGAGGACGATGATCTGCTGGCTGAGGAGGATTCGGACGGCGATGCGGGCGGGCTGGAAGACGACGACCTCTTCGACGAGGTCATCGAGGATGACGGGAGTGACGAGGCCGAGGCGGCTACGGAAGCCGAACCAGAGCCCGAACCGGAGCCGGAGCCCGAGCCAGAACCCGAGCCCGCCGTGGAACCTGAGCCCGAACCCGAACCTGAACCTGAACCGGACCCGGAGCCAGAGCCGACCGCCACGCAAACGGACACGGCAGCCGCCGGCAGCGGCGATGAATCAACGGTAGACGACGGCTCGGATGCGGACGCGGACGACGGCGGGAAGCCGTATCTGTCGACGATGCCGGAGGGGTTCGCGGCGGACCTCATCATCGTCGAGTGGCTGGAGTTCCTGGTCCAACACTCGGGCTACCGCGAGACGGCCCGTGCCATCGACTACTACGAGACTATCGACTGGATAGACGAGTCGGTCGCGGACCAGCTCAAGGAGTACCTCCGCGGCTTCGACGACGTGAACGACACCGGGGATGGGCTGTCCATCGACCACCACACGGAAAGCTTGCACTACATCTCTCAGCTTGACAGTGACAGCGGCGCTGACGCCGTTGCGCTCTCGAAACTGGTGGGCGGAGGTGGTTCTGATGGGATTCAGCGTTAGCGGCTCGGCGGCCATCATTTTCGTGGCCGCGTTCATCGGTTTCGGGATGTTCTACTCCGCAACCGCGAACGGCTTCGAGCGCGTCAACGACGCCCGCGAGGACCAGCGCGACCGGCTGCTCGACCAGCAGAACACCGACATCTCGCTGGTATCGGCGACGTGGAACAGCAGCAACGACAACCTCGTGGTGACTGTCGACAACACCGGCTCCGAGACGCTGTCGGTCGAAGCAACCGATCTGCTGATCGACAACGACTACCGCACCGGCTATGACACGTCTATCGACGGCGACTCCTCGACGGATATCTGGGCGTCACAGGAGCGGTTAGAAATAACCGTCACCTCGCTCAGTAGCCAGCCCAACCGGGTGAAAGTCGTCACGGAGAACGGCATTGCCGAAACGATGGTGGTGAGCTAACATGGCAAGCGTCTCCGTCTCACACCTGATCCTGTTTATCGCATCGATGGCTATCGCCGCGAGCGTGGCCGGCGTCTTTACGACCAGTATCGGCGAGCTGAGCAACGCTGTCTCGGAACAAGGGCTGGACGTAAGCAGCGACGTTCGGACCGACGTGGAAATCATCTCCGACAGCGGCAGCGGCAACATCTACGATGACAATGGCACCGGCACCGGCACGATCACCATCCACGTCAAAAACACCGGGTCGGAGACGTTGGCTCCGGTCCCCGGGCAGATAGATCTGTTCGTCGACGGCACCTTCGCCAGTGACTACACGGTGACGCTGGAGCCCGACGGCGGTGACAGCTGGCGACCCGGTGATGTCGTCCGAGTCGAGATCAACCGTAACTTCGACAGCAATAGCGACCACCGCGTCAAACTCATCGCCAACGGCGACGAGGAGGTGTTCGAGTTCAACACATGAGTATCGCAAGTACTGACCTATTCTCGCTCGGACTGGACGATCACGACCGACTGAACAAGGAACTGGGCGGCGGTATCCCACCCGGCAGCATCATCCTCGTCGAGGGTGACTACGGGGCCGGCAAATCCGCCATGAGCCAGCGGTTCACCTACGGCCTCTGTGAAGAGGGCCACGAGGTGACCTACCTCTCGACGGAGCTCACTGTCGGGAGCTTCCTCGACCAGATGCACTCGTTGTCGTATGACATGGTCGACCACATCCTCGACGAGGACGTGCTGTTCCTGCATGCCGACATCGGCGAGTCGAACGCACTCACTGGCGGTGACGAACAGTCTGAGCGGAAAGAACTCCTCAAGCGGCTGATGGAGGCTGAGGTGATGTGGGACGCCGACGTCATCGTCATCGACACGTTCGATGCCATCCTCCGGAACGACCCCAAGTTCGAGGCCCTCGTCCGGCAAAACGAGGAGCGCCAGGCCGCACTGGAGGTCATCTCCTACTTCCGGGACGTCATCTCACAGGGCAAGTGCATCATGCTCACCGTCGACCCGTCGACGCTAGACGAGGAGGCAATCGGCCCGTTCCGGGCCATCGCCGACGTGTTCATCGAACTTGAAATGATCGAGGTCGGCAACGACGTGCGCCGGCAGGTCAACGTCCTTCGATTCGCCGGCATGGGCGAACAGGTCGGTGACACTATCGGATTCTCGGTGCGTTCGGGAACCGGCATCGTCATCGAATCGCGCAGCGTCGCTTAGAGGTGACATAAGATATGACAGACCACGGACGTGCGAAACCGTCGGACGAACTTCGACAGATGGCAGCGCGGCGGCCCCACCTCCGGGACCACCTGAAGAAGTTCAAGCAGATCACCGGTGAGTTCCCGATGCTCATCGACGAGGCCGACGACGAGTACGAGACGAACCGGCCGAACGTGCTCTACCCGGTCGGCGGCCCCATCTTCTGTCATATCTACGGCGACGTGGGCCAGGACATGAAGTACTACGCCATCGAGCCGGAACTTGACGAGGACGAGCGGGCCGTCTTCGGAAAGGTCCGGAACCGTCTGCTCCAGCGCAGCGTCAACAAGCCCGCGCCCGAAAACGAAGCCCAGTTCGACGACCGTATCGAGGAACTCCTGCAGGAGACAACGAAGGTCCGGGACGAGGACAGCGACAGCGGCGTCCTCACGCGCCTCTCGAACCTGACCGACGTGAGTAGCGTCGAGGTCACACAGGAGACCTACGAGAACATCCTCTACCGGCTGAACCGCGACATCGTCGGCCTCGGCCCGCTCGAACCGGTCATGCGCGATCCGGCCAACGAGGACATTCACGTCATCGGCCGCAGCGAGTGCCACGTCGACCACGGGGTGTACGGCATGCTCGAAACCACTGTCGAGTGGGAGACCGAGGAGTCGTTCGACCAGTGGCTCCGCAACATGGGCGAGCGGATGGGCGACCCGGTCTCCGACTCGGACCCCATCGTCGACTCGACGCTCCCGGACGGGTCGCGTCTGAACCTCATCTACTCCGACGACGTGAGCCTGAAGGGCCCCTCGCTCACTATCCGTCAGGGCGACGACGTTCCGCTATCCATCTTCCAGATTACCAAGTGGATGACGCTGTCGCCGCAACTGGCCGCGTATCTCTGGCTCTGTCTGGAGAACGAGCAGACGGTGTTCGTGGTCGGGGAGACGGCGTCCGGGAAGACGACGACGCTGAACGCGATAACCTCGTTCATCCCCGATGACGCGAAGATCTACACCGCGGAGGACACCGCCGAGGTGCTGCCCCCGCACAACACCTGGCAGCAACTCCTCACTCGGGAGGGCGAAGACGAGGGGACCAGCATCGACATGTTCGACCTGGTCGCGGCCGCACTGCGTTCCCGCCCCGACTACATCATCGTCGGGGAGGTTCGTGGTGAGGAGGGGCGGATGGCGTTCCAGGCCGCCCAGACCGGCCACCCGGTGATGCTGACCTTCCACGCGAGCGACATCGTCTCCATGATTCAGCGCTTCACCGGCGAACCGATCAACGTCCCCGAGACGTTCATGGACGTGGCCGACGTGGCGCTGTTCCAGAACCGCGTCAAGCAGGGCGACCAGGTCCTTCGCCGCGTGACGAGCGTTCAGGAGATCGAGGGGTACTCGAAGGAGATGGACGGTGTCGTCACCCGGCAGGTGTTCAACTGGGACCCCGTCGAGGACGAGATCATCTTCCAGGGGATGAACAACTCCTTCGTCCTCGAAGAGCAGATCGCGACCCTCCTGGGGTACGAGGACACGCGTGACATCTACGACGACCTCGAGTTCCGCGCGAACCTCATCGAGCGGGCTATCCAGGAGGGGATTCTTGGGTATCACGAAGTCAACGACTTCATCTCGGACTTCCAGCGCGACGGCGTCGAAGGGATTCCGTTCAACATGGCCAGGCCGGACTAACGATGGCACAGGGTGAAGCCGAGAGCGACCTCGACCTGACGATCTCTGAGACCATACAGTCGCTTGTCGAGTCCTACCGCCAGATGTCGATCCCGCTAGAGCGGTATCTCTTCCTCATCCTGCTGCCGGCCGTCGCCTTCTTCATCATCTCCACGATTGTCGCCTTCCTGCTTGACGTCCCGTTCGCGATCCGTGCTCCTATCCCGTTGCTCGGATTCCTGGTGATGGGGTCGGCAGTTTTCTACCCAAAAATCTTGCTGAGCCAGCGCAAACGCGAACTCAACAATCGGTTTCATCTGCTTATCACGCACATGACCGTGCTGGCGACGACGAAGATCGACCGGATGGAGGTGTTCCGAACGCTGGCCGAGGAAGACGAGTACGGCGAACTCGCGATGGAGATGCACCGAATCGTCCAGCTGGTCGACACCTGGAACCTGAGCCTCGACGACGCCTGCCGTCGCCGCGCCAAACAGGTCCCGAGCCGCGCGGTTTCGGACTTCTTCGACCGCCTCGCGTACACGCTCGGCGCGGGCCAGGGACTCGACGACTACCTCCTGACCGAACAGGAGCAGATCATCCAGCACTACTCGACGGTGTACAAGAGCTCACTCGACAGCCTGGAAGTGATGAAGGACCTCTACCTGTCGATGATCCTGTCGATGACGTTCGCGCTGGTGTTCGCCGTCGTCCTCCCGGTGCTGACCGGGACGAACCCGACGATGACCGTCAGCGCCGTCATCGTGATGTTCGTGTTCGTCCAGACCGGGTTCTACCTCGCCATCCGCTCGATGGCCCCTTACGACCCGGTGTGGTTCCACCCGGTCGACTACCCCTCGCCGATTGAGTCCAAGCTCAATAAATCGATGGCCGCCGGCGTGGGGCTGTCGATGGTGCTCGTGTTCATCACGCTGGGCGGGATGCTCGGGATCTCGCCGATCACGCTGAACGACCTCTTTTTCATGTTCGATTCGGTGCCGCTGCCCCTCTATGCCGCCGCGCCGATCACGCCGATGCTCATCCCCGGCATTGTCTTCCGGCAGGAGGAACAGCGCATCAAGGACCGGGATTCGGAGTTCCCGAACTTCATCCGCGCGCTCGGAGCGACCGAGGGCGCGAAGCAGTCGACGACCGGTGCGGTGCTTCGCACCCTCCGGAAGAAGGACTTCGGCGCGCTCTCGCCCAACATCGACAACCTCTACAAGCGATTGAACATGCGGATCGAGCCGACGTCCGCCTGGCGGTTCTTCACCGCGGACTGTCGCTCCTACCTCATTCAGACCTTCTCCGAGATGTACCTCATCGGCCGTGAGATGGGTGGGTCGCCGAAGCAACTGGGCGAGCTCATCTCCGAGAACATGAACCAGGTGCTGCAACTCCGCCAGAAGCGCAAGCAAGCGGCGACGACCCTCGTTGGCCTCCTCTACGGGATGACCGCCGCGTCGACGTTCGCCTTCTTCATCGGCCTGCAGGTCGTCAACATCCTCGCCGACATGTCGCTCAACCTGAGCACTGGGAGCCGGCTCGACGCCGCGTCGCTCATCAACACCAGCGTCTACAACATCCCGCTCATCGAGTTCCTGCTCATCATTATTATCATGTTCGGCGCGATGCTGTCCTCGCTGATGATTCGGACCGTCGACGGCGGCCACAACGCCAACACCTACATGCACTTCGTGATTCTGTCCTGGATCGGCGCTGTTACCGGGACGTTTACCAAGTGGCTGGTGTCGCAGTTCCTCTCCATCTAGTACCTTTTTACTGCGTCGGGTGTCCTCGCGCGCTCTTCGAGCGCGCTGTGGGCACCTCTCCTTGCAAAAATCTACGCTAAAAACGACCTCCGAGTCGCGGCCTGCGGCCGCGCTCGGAGTGAAACCGCTCGCTCCGCTCGCGGTACTCTTCGAACACTACCCCGAAGCAGACCTGCCTTTCCCCCAGGTCGCGCCACGCAGGGCGCTCCCGGCCCACAGTACCGCGACAGCGACTCCCAGGCCACAGCACCGTCGTATCGCGGCAGCTACCCCTCGAAGCCGTCTTCCCAGCGGAATAGGCCGTCTTTCTGGACGACTTCGCCGTCGACTTCGAGCCGCGACCCCTCGCCCATCGTCGTGATGAGGTCTTCGTGGACGGCGCTGTCGTTGCCCGATTCGCCCTCCGGCAGGCAGGCGTCGTACGCGCGCCCGAGCGCGAGGTGGACCGTCCCGCCCATCTTCTCGTCGAAGAGGATGTTGTCGGTGACGCGGTCGACGCCGCGGTTCATCCCGATGCCGAGTTCGCCCAGTTGGCGGGAACCGCCGTCGGTCCCGATGATATCGTCGATGACCGACTCCCCCTGTTCGGCCGACCAGTCGACGACGACGCCGTCTTTGAACGTCATCTCGACGTTTTTCACCCGGCGGCCCTGGATGGTCATCGGCACGTCGAAGGTGACGACGCCGGCGGTGTCGTAGGGCGCGGTGAACACCTCGCCGGAGGGGAGGTTGTGCGAGTCGTAGGCCACGCTGGCGGCGGAGTTGACGGCGACCCGGCCGTCGATGAACAGCGTGATGTCCGTCCCATCGGCGACGATACGGACCTTCTCGCCGTCGTCGAGGATCCCCTTCAACTGGGCCTGCTCTTCCGCCAGCGCCTCCCAGTCCCGTAGTGTCGCGTCGTAGACGAAGTCCTCGTAGTCGGCGTAGGCCATCCCGGCCTGCTGGGCCATCGCCCGCGTCGGGTGCTGGGTCGACACCCAGTCGGTGTCCAGTCGGGCCTCCCTGATCTCTTGTCGGGCCGTCGAGTACGCTTGCCGCTGGTCGCTGTCCACGTCGGCCGTCTCGGTGGTGTTTCTCGACCCTTTCAGGAACAGCACGCTGTCGGCCCGTTCGTACAGCGCCAGTTCGTACTCGGGGTCCTCGGGAAATGACCCGTCGTGGGCCTGCAGGTAGGCCCGCGTGAGTTCGTCCGACTGGTACGTCGACAGGAGGTTCGCGCCGCGGTCGCCGAGCTGCTCGGCCACGGCGACCGCGAGGTCGTGGGCCCCGTCCTCGACGGCCACGACCACGTCGTCGCCCGCGTCGATGCGAGCGCTCCAGTCGACGAGAATCCGGGCGTGTTCGCGTATGCGGTCGTCCATATTCCCACCAGGAGTGGCCGGAACAAAACGGCGATGGTCCCCGAATTATCACGGATGATGTGATTGTATTCCGTAGATTTTTTGCGTTCCAGAACTGGACTACTCAGTGCAGTACGGGACAGCATTCGTGGCAATCACTCGCTCCCCACGACCGCTTCCGAGACAGCCGGTTGGTGACGGCGCCATGACTGACGACGGCACGGGTGGTGTCCGTGCTACGCTTTTCCGGATACTGCCGGCTGTACTCAGGTGAGGAAAATGCCTCGGGATGGTAGATATCTACACCGAGGGACAGCCGGCAGTACGACGAACCGCAACCCCTACCTGTTCGGTCGGCGACCCCCTGGTATGGAACTTGGCGTCATCGGACTCGGACGCATGGGCCGCATCGTCGTCGACCGCGTACTGGAAGCCGGCCACGAGGTCGTCGTCTTCGATATCGACGAGGAGAGCGTCGCCGAGGCGGCCGACGCCGGGGCTCGACCGGCGTCCTCAATCGAGGATCTCGCCGAACAGCTCGGCCCGGAGAAGCGCATCTGGCTGATGGTCCCGTCCGGTGACCCGGTCGACGCCGCGCTGGACGAGTTGGCTCCGACACTCGACGGCGACGACGTCGTGGTCGACGGCGGGAACTCTTACTTCGAGGACTCGGTCCGCCGCGCCGAGTCGACTGACGCCGCGTACCTCGACTGTGGCACCTCCGGCGGGCCGGCCGGTGCGGAACTGGGCTTCTCGCTGATGGTCGGCGGCCCGCAATGGGCCTACGACGAACTGGTCCCGGTCTTCGACGCCGTCGCGACCGGCCCCGACGGCCACGACCGGATGGGGCCGGCGGGGTCGGGCCACTACGTCAAAATGGTCCACAACGGCGTCGAGTACGCGCTGATGCAGACCTACGGCGAGGGCTTCGAACTACTGGCTAACGGCCGGTACGACCTCGATCTGGAATCGGTCGCAAACACCTGGAACAACGGGGCCGTCATCCGCTCGTGGCTGCTGGAACTCTGCGAGGAGGCGTTCCGCGAGGAGGGCAACGACCTCGGCGACGTCGCTGACCGCGTCGAGGGCGGATCGACCGGCACCTGGACCGTTCAGGAGGCGCTCGAACAGGAGGTCCCGGTACCGCTCATCTACCAGGCGCTGGCCGAGCGGTTCGGTTCGCGGGCCGACGACGGCCGGTTCTCGCGCCGCCTCGCCAGCCGACTCCGGTACGGCTTCGGTCGCCACGACGTTCCGCGCCGGGAATAGGAATACGGCCGATAGCGGATAGCTTCCTGTGCTCCCGTTCGGGGTAGAGGGCTGCTCCGTCAAGCGGTGTCGGCGGTATTCGCGCGCTGAAACAACAGCTAATTAAACCAGTATTCCATAGCCGTGCACATGGTAGAACTCGTTGGACTCGCCGCCGGGGGCACGCTCACCCTGTTGGTGGTCGCGCTCCACTACGCCAAAGGGACCGGTTGGGAGGCACCGGAAGACATCTCTCAGGAGGTTCTCGAGCAGCGGGCCGCGACGGTCCCCGAGACGGACTTTCCGGAGCCGTACAACCGCTCTATCGGTGGTGGCGGTGCCACCGCGATTCCGGCTGGTGAGGCCGAAGGCGAACTCGGCGAAGGTGAAGAGGCCGAGGAAGAAGACGAAGGCTTCGACCCCGACGATATCGCCGACGACGACGTCGAGTACTACGAGATCGAATTCGCCAAGGAGGGCGAGACAATCGAAGTCGCCAACAACGAGACGATTCTGGACGCCGGCGAAGAGGAGGGTTGGGACCTCCCCTACGCCTGCCGCGAGGGCCAGTGTATCTCCTGTGCCGGCCACATCGAGGACGGCCCGGCGACGGACTACATCCGCCACAGCAACAACGACTCGCTGATGGACGACGACATGGAGGAAGGGTACTGCCTGACCTGTGTCGCTTATCCGACCAGCGAGTTCACTATCGAGACCGGCGAGTCGCCCTGACGCTGGGGTTCACAACCGTTAAGACGGACAGTCTGATAGCACCTTTTGTGGGCGGCTAGTTCAGCGGACAGAACGCCTGGTTCCGGACCAGATGGTCGGGGGTTCAAATCCCTCGCCGCCCGTGATTCTGACGACGAACGGACATGAGGAGTCGAATCTCGAACCGAAGAGTGATTTGAACCCTGCCAGTCGCGCGCAGCGGAGCGAGCACGTCTGGTTTCGGTTCAAATCCCTCGCCGCCCGTGTAGCGGACCCGAGTTTTACGAGCGGTGAGCGAATCGGCAGCGAGGATTTGAATCAGGAAATGTAGCGGTAATGACTGTGGTTCAAATCTCTCGCCGCCCGCCATTCCGCGAGGCACAGACGTGACGAGCGAATAGCAGCACAAGAGCGGTTTGAGCCCTGCCAGACGCGCCCAACAGAGTGAGCACATCTGGATTGGGTCCATAGGCGCTTTTCCGAATACATCTTCAACTTTTGGTTCGACTAGGACAAAACCGGGGAAGACTATATTAAAATACCAAACAGAGGTATACGTGAGAAATAATACATCTATAATTCCCAAACTCGGATATAAAGTGCGGAAGATTAGGGTCAGGTGGGTTGGTAGATAGTGATATCAGAAGGAGGCCGCGAGTGATAGCGACAGACAGCACGGCGACTGCCTTCCTCGGTTCCCGACTACCGGAACAGAACGGCCGTATACAGCGCCAGGGATGTGCCGATGACCAGCAAGACCGGAACTCGCAGTTTGCTTCAAGTGCGTGCATCAACGGTACAGAGGATCAGGTCCGGCAATCGGGCGGACCGACCCCCGATGACTGGCGTATCGGTCACTCCGGCGGTGGCTGTCCCCGCGACCGTTACTTCGTGAACGTGACGCCGACGACCGACGATGCCGGGATATCGACGGCGTAGCTTCCTTCGCCAGCTTCGGAGACGGAGATGTCTTCAGCCTCGAACTCGGCCGCGTTGTCCGCCGTCGAGTACGCTCTGGGGCCTTTCTCCCGGAACAAGGCTGTTCCCGAGGGGTTGCCGAACGCCCCGTCGACCTCGACTTCGACCGTCTCGGTCTGTTCGATGGTTCGGTTCGACGCAGTGACGAACAGCTCGTCGTCGCCGACGGATGCCGATGCCGAGACCAGGGATACGTCGTGGTCCTCCTCGTCGAAGTACTTCTTGTCCGCGTTGACGTTCGCCTCGACGGCCGTGTTCCCGCTGTGGTTCTGATACAGATCGAACACCTGATAGGTCGGCGTCGTCCACGCGCTGTCCTCGTCTGTCTGGACGAGACACTGGAGGACGTTGACCGTCTGAGCGATGTTTGCCATCGAGACGACGTCGGCGCGCTCGTGCATGATGTCGAAAACACCCGCCGCCGCAAGCGCGTCCCGGACAGTGTTTTTCTGTTCGAGGCCGTTGTCCGGCGTCGCCTGCGGGTGCCAGGTCCCCCACTCGTCGACGATGATTCCGACGTCTCCCCGCGGGACGTACGCCGAAATCGTCTCGGCCGCGCTGTCGATGTCGTCCGCGATCTTTTCTGCTCGGGCGAACAGCCGGTAGTGCTGCTCGTCCGAGAAGTCGGCGTCGTCGCCGGCCTGATAGTACCGGTGGACCGAGAAGTGATCCAGCAGTTTGTACGGCGACCCCATCCCCAGGAAGGTCCCGGGGCCGAACTCCATTCCGCCGTCGAGTCGCTCGAAGAACGCCTCGTTCCACTCTTCGGTGATGTGCCCGCAGGCGATGAACTCCGTCGAGCCGGGGTTGATGTGGTCGTCGAAGCCGTTGAGGTAGTTCGCGAAACGACGGTACTGGTCGGCGTACTCGTCGGGCGCAAAGCGGCCGCCACAGCCCCAGTTCTCGTTGCCGATGCCCCAGTACGTGACATCGTATGGCTCTTCGTGGCCGTTCTCAGCACGCCGTTTAGTCAGGTCCGTATCGCCGTCGGAGTTGCAGTACTCGATCCAGTCGAGAGCCTCCTCGGGGGTCGCGGAACCGACGTTGACCGCCAGGTACGGGTCGGTGTCGACCAGCCGGCAGAGTTCGAGGAACTCGTCGGTTCCGAATTCGTTGGTTTCCACGTAGCGCTCTTCCCGACCCTGCGCCCACCAGAGGTTTCGTCGCGTCGGCCGCTCCTCGCGCGGGCCGACGCCGTCTTCCCAGTGGTAGTCGTCGGCGAAACAGCCGCCGGGCCACCGCAGGACAGGCATGTCAAGGTCTTGCAGTAGCTCGACGGTGTCCATGCGGATGCCCTCCTCGGTCGGTACGCGGTCGTCGTCGTCGCCGACCCAGATGCCGCCGTATATACATCGACCGAGATGCTCCGCGAAGTGACCGTAGATGTTCTCGGAAATCCGGTCGATAGATTGGCCGCTGTGGACGCTGATCTTCGCTGGCATACACCTTGGGGTCCAGTCCGGAAGTAATAATAATTATGATATCGGCATTCACTGGACCATCTATCCGTGACCAACTACCCGAGATTGAGGAATCAGTTCGAGCTGGAACCTCACACACTGGTCGACGAAACCGACGGTCACAGTCCGGGCAGTCGGGACAATTGATTGCTATCCCCTGGTTCCATATCGGGGGACAACGACTGCACCCGGATAGCTGTTATTTGCGCTCGCTCGGAGTAGACTCTGTCTACCGGCAGACCACGATAGGAAGGCCTATTCCGGTAAATTTCGTCTCTCCTTCCCGTGTCTAACGAGCGTACATCCGTTATTCGAGCCGTTCCAAATCATCGGACATACTTTCAGACATATTGAGTATCTCCGTGGCGATGCCGGTGAACCGATGGATCTGCACGACTAGCGGGCTCTCGGCTAATCAGAGGCTCTGAGTGATCCAACGGCACAGTCACTGGAAGAGCAAAGTCTGCTCATCAAAACACACGGCTTCGAACGCGAGACCAAGGTGGCAATTTACGACGCGGCCATCGACGAGTCCGCAGTGCTTGAGAACGCTAATATCCCCCGTGACGCGACACTTGATTTCGACAGCGACCGGTACTCCCCGAACGGGCGAGCCACTGCCGACCTGGACGAACTGGTCTCCGCCGATGCCGATATCGACCTACCCGGAGCCAATCAGACATACTTCATCGCGCGTCTTCTGGCCGCCCGTTACGAAGCTCATACCCGAGTAGGCGGTGGTCACGTTCATGCTAAGTGAATCAGTCCAGACTAGTATCGCGGCCCTCTTGGCCGCCGGTGAGTCCGTCCGCGTCGTCGGGATGAATCCGTTCATCATCGGACCCGAGAGGAAAGGGGGACTCGATCACACGACCGGTTCGCGGACCTCGATGATTCGATTGTAGACACCCTGTACTAATTTGGGCGACGGGACGTTGTTACAGGTCTGTTTCTGATCAGAGTACCACTTTCGGAGTGCTCGAACCTCTTTTACACCTCTTTTACACTTTTTTGGTAGTTTTCACCTTCAAATAACGCCATTGATAACTATAAAATAGAAAGTATATAGGCAGAACTTTTTTTAGCCTTGGTACTGGCACATTTAATTTGCTATAGGAAGAATATGGATCTTTTCTCTCCATATTTGTATGTGCTTTCGCCAGTGACTATTAAATTAGGACGGAAAGCAACGGCGCTATCCGATGCAGGGTCTAGAGCGATAGCCACTGTTCTTCGTTTCGAACCTAGCGGTTCCCACCCTATCCGGAGCGACTCACGCGTGACCGCCGCAACGTCCTTGGGGTTCCGAGCCGAGGTACGAACACATGCGTGTGCTCGTTGTGGGTGCGACCGGATTCATCGGACAGCGACTGGTTCGTGCCCTGAACGAAGCAGGCCACGAGGTGGTGGCTTTCTCACGGAGCGCGAGCGAGGAACCCTTCCCTGACGGGGTTGAGCCGTTTGAGGGCGACCTTGGCGAGCTAGAGTCCCTCGATGGCCTCTGTGACGATATCGACGTCGCATACTACCTTATCCACTCGCTCACCTCCGAGAACTTCGCCGAGTTAGACCGTCGCTACGCCCGCCGGTTCGCCGACTCGGCGTCGGCTGCGGGCGTCGACAGGGTCGTCTATCTCAGCGGTATCAGCGGTGACGAGGAGAATCTCTCACCCCATTTGGCGTCGCGGCGCGAAGTCGAGTCAGTACTTGCAGAGGGCTCGTTCGACCTGACGGTACTCCGGGCGGCGGTCATCATCGGCCCGGAAAGCGCGAGCTTCCGGATCGTCGACGACCTGACTGATCGCCTGCCGCTGATGCTCGTCCCCAAGTGGGTCCGCACGCCCTGCCAACCCATCGGTGTCGACGACGCTATCAGGTACCTCGTGGAGTTACTCGGTGCCGACGAGACCCGCGGCGAGACCTACGACATCGGCGGGCCGTCGGTGTGGTCCTACGAGTCGTTGCTGAAACTCACCGCCGCCGAGAAGGGCAAGCGGGTGTTTATCGTTCCCGTACCAGTGATGACGCCGGGTCTGTCCTCGCACTGGCTTCGCTTCACGACAGATGTACAGTACGCCATTGCTCGACCGCTGGCCGAGAGTATGCGGAACCCGGTCACGGTCGACCCGGAAATGGATCTGCAGGATATCGTGCCGATCGACCAGACGCCGATCAAGGACGCGGTTCGGCGGTCGCTGATGGAGTCGTAGACCCTGCGGGACTGTTTTGGGGCTGTGCCCAGCACCCCCACGTATGCCTGAAGCCGTCGCTGTCACCGGTGGGAACGGGCGTGTCGGCAAGCACGTCCTTGAACACCTGTCATCTGTAGGGTATCGAACGGTCAATCTCTCCCGTGGTAAACGGGAGGAGGACCATTCGGACGCATACATCAGGACTGACCTGCTCGATGCGGGCGAGGTGTACGGTGCACTCGCGAAGGGCGACCCCGATGCCGTCGTCCACCTCGGGATGATCCCCTCGCCCGAACAGACACCCGGATACCGGACCTACGAGAGCAACGTCATGTCCAGCTATCACGTGCTGGAGGCGGCCGGCGAACTCGGCGTCGACACGGCTGTGCTGGCGTCGAGTTTCAGCGCTATCGGCGGCGGGTTCGAACCTGACGCCATCACTGTCGACTACCTCCCAGTCGACGAAACCCACCGGCTCACGCCGTCCACGCCCTATGGCATGGGCAAACAGGCGCTGGAGAACGCCGCCGACGGGTTCGCCCGCCGGCAAGCGGATGCGCCGAACACCATCTCGTCGCTTCGGTTCCCGTGGGTCGTTGACGACGACCTGGCCCGGGAGACGTTCGTCGAGGCTGACCGGACGCTCCCCGGACTCCGGAACTCCGAGCACTTCCACACCCAGCGTAACACCCTCTGTGGTTACGTTCATGCCACCGACGCGGTCTCTCTGGTCGAGCGGGCCGTCGAGGCGTCGTTCGACGGCCACGAGCGGGTCTGGGTGTCTGCTCCGGACACGAGCGCCGAGACGCCGAGCGCCGAACTCGCAGCGGAGTTGTATCCAGATGCTGACTACCGGCCGACGGACGACGGAAACCCCTACGCGGCGCTCATCGACACGACGAAGACTGAGGGGCTGTTCGACTGGGAGCCGTCGTGGAGCTGGCGGCAACTGGTCTGAGGCCAATATGGGCCCATGAATCGATCCGGACGCCGCCATTACCGCGCCGCATGTACCGGCTGTTTCATCCCGGAACACATCGCTAAAATGTAATGTGCATGTAACTAACTAGCATGAGTGACGCAGAACAGCCAGCCGAGAGCGGGACACACGACCACCACGAGCACCACGACCACGAGGGACCGGGATACGCCACTCCGCAGGCGGCCATCGAGGAAGCCGAGCCCGAACGGACCGCGTACGTGATGGGCCTCCACGTCGGTCAGGACGTCGACGCGCCGGACTTCCTGGCCGTCGTCGACGTGGACCCCGACTCGGAAACCTACAGCGAAATCATCAACCGGGTCGAGATGCCGAACAAGGGCGACGAACTCCACCACTTCGGGTGGAACGCCTGCTCGTCGTCGTGCCACATGGAGGGGTTGGAGCGCCGACACCTCGTCATTCCCGGCCAGCGGTCTTCCCGCATCCACATTGTTGACACAAAGGAGCGCCGTGACCCCGAACTGACGAAAGTCATCGAACCGGAGGAGGTGTATGACCACGACCTCTCCGCGCCCCACACCGTCCACTGCATCCCCGACGGTGAGATTCTGATTTCCATGTTGGGCGACGCCGACGGCGACCTGCCCGGCGGCTTCCTCGAACTGAACGACGACTTCGAGGTGCAGGGGCGGTGGGACCCGCCCGGCGAGATCGAGATGAACTACGACTACTGGTACCAGCCCCGCCAGAACGTGATGCTGTCGACGGAGTGGGCCGCCCCGAAGACGTACTACCCCGGCTTCGACCTGGAAGACGTCGAGGAGGGCAAATACGGCCAGCGGCTCAATTTCTGGGACTGGGAGGACGGTGTCGTCGAGCAGACTATCGACCTCGGCGAGGACGGCCTGATTCCCCTGGAGGCCCGCTTCCTGCACACGCCCGAGAGCACGCATGGCTACGTCGGTGCGGCGCTGTCCTCGAACATCATCCATTTCCACGAATCGGATGGTGAATATCGCGCCGAACCGGTCATCGAGTTCGACGACCGCGAGCACGAGGGGTGGGACATGCCGGTGCCGGCACTGGTGACGGATATCCTCATCTCGATGGACGACCGCTACCTCTTCGGGTCGAACTGGCTCCACGGCGAGGTGTGGATGTACGATATCTCGGACCCATCGAACCCTCGAAAGGCCGATTCCATCTCCATCGGCGGCTACTTCGGCGACATCGAGCAGGTCCAGGGTCGCGATATCGTCGCCGGGCCGCAGATGCTCCAGCTCTCGCTTGACGGCGAGCGCCTCTACTGGACGACGTCGCTGTTTTCCTCGTGGGACAACCAGTTCTTCCCCGAGGAGGCCGAGAAGGGGTCAGTGATGCTCAAAGCCGACGTGGACCCGAGGCGGGGGACGATGTCGCTGGACCGTGACTTCCTCGTGGACTTCGGCGACCTGCCTGAAGGCCCTGCTCGCGCCCACGAGATCCGGTGGCCCGACGGGGACTGTACCAGCGACGTCTGGCAATGAGGACGGCGCGACTGGATGGCCGATGACAGAGGTCCTGCTGGACTGGCGGGACAGCGACCGGACGGAGACGGTTTCGGTACCGGACGGTGGGACGGTACTCGACGCCGCCGAGGCCGCGGATATCGGGCTTCCGTTCGGCTGTCGAACCGGCGCGTGCGGGACCTGTACCGCTCGTCTGCTGTCCGGCGACGTGGTCCATCACCGCCCACCGCGGGCGCTCAAAGAGCAGCATCTGGCGGACGGCTACGTCCTGCTCTGTATCGCCGAGCCGACGACCGACACGCATCTCGCCGTTGGCGCGACGGTGCAGGCCGAACTGGTCCCGAACCCCTGGAAGTGAGACTGCGGGCTGTAACTTCGTGACGGTATTCGCTACCCAGAGGTAGCAATATTCTTCACCGATTACAGCCGACAGTATGAGAGCGGCCGCTCACGCCCGGTGTTGGCCCGACAGCGCCTGCTGGAGTACCTGTCCCAGAAACCCGATAGCCGGGACGACGAACACTGTCGCGTGGACCCAGGCGTCGTAGGTGATCTCACTCGGCTTGGTCACCAGAAAGAGGCCGTAGAGGACGAGCATCACGACAACCCACAGGGTAGTGATGACCAGAAACGGGACAGCGTCCCGGACTGGTTCGGTGACAGCTTCGCGCAGTGTGTCGGACATACTTCCACGATCAGGCGGAAACGGGAAAAGCGTGTCCGCTACGGTCCGAACGCCGTCACCAGTTCGATGCCGTCGGTTCCGTAGTCAGTCATCGCCGCCAGCCGCTCCGAAACTGCCTCGAGTGCGACCCGATTTGTGACGAGTTTCCCGGGACTGAGCGTCCCGTCGGCGACCAGACGGAGGAGTTCGTCGTACCGCGACGGCGGCATGCCGCGGGACCCACGCACGTCGATGTCCCAGCGCGTGATCCAGTCGGTCGGCAGCGCGACCTCGCCGCGCTCGGCGTCGGTCGTCAGTCCGACCTGAACGTGCGTGCCCCGGGGGCGGAGGCTCCGGACGCTGTTCCGGCAGGTCTCGGCCCGGCCCAGCGCGTCGACGGACACCTCCGCGCCGCCGTCAGTTTCGCTCTCGATAGCCGCCGGCACGTCCTCGACGGCGATGGCGTCAACAACAGTGTTCGCACCCACATCGCGGGCCATCGCCAGCGGTTCGTCACGGATATCGACCGCGATGACGTTCGCACCCAGCGCCGACGCGATCTGGACGGCTGCCAGCCCGAGGCCGCCACAGCCGTGGACTGCGACTCGGTCCCCGGCGGCGATGTCGGCCCGATGGGCCAGCGCGTGGAAGGCCGTGACGTACCGACAGCCAAGCGCCGCCGCGGCGTCGAACCCGACGCTATCGGGCAGTTCCACGAGGTTATAATCGGCCCGCGGGACGGCCACCTGCTCGGCGAACGCGCCCGGGACCGACGGTTCGAATCCGAGCGCCCACCCGTCCGTACAGACGTTTCCGTGGCCGTTCCGGCAGTAGCCACAGGTCCCGTCGCCGAGGTTGAACGGCACGACGACGCGGTCGCCGGGCGATACCGTCGACACCTGGTCGCCGGTCGCGACGACGCGGCCCGCCGGTTCGTGGCCCAGCACCTGTCCCAGCGGCACGTCGTCATCGGCCCAGTCGCCGTGGCCCTGCCAGGCGTGCCAGTCGCTCCGGCAGACCCCACACGCCTCGACTTCGACGACGGCCCCGTCCGGGTCCGGCGTCGGTGGGTCCCGGTCCCGGACCGCAAGCGGTTCGCCGTACGCCTCAAGCACTGCCGCGCGCATGGGCCGGCTTCGCGGGCCCTGGATAAAATACCGGGGACGGCGACTCCGGGCTCCTGACCGGCCCGCCACCGGGAACCGAGTTTATGTAGCCCTGCGGCCAACTGTCCGACTATGACCCTCCTCCCAGTTGTTGTCGCCCTGTTCGTGTCGCCGGCCGCCGCCGCGCTGGTGTACGTCGACGCCACGCGGCGCGACCTGTCCAAGCGGTACTGCACTGTCGCCGCCTTCGCTGTCGGCCTCGCCAGTTTCGGCGGGTTTCTCGCCGCGGCCGTCTTCGGTAGTGGGCTCTTTTCGGCGTTCTACCGTCTCTTGGAGCGGCCAGTCATAGCCGTCACGCCGCTTGACCTCCTTCTCTCCTTGCTTCTCTTCGGCCTCGCTAGCACTGCACTGGCGCTTCTGGGATACGGGGTCGCCAGCCGGTACGGGCCGCTCGCGTCGCCGTAATCGCTGGCCATTGCCGGTCGCGCACCCCCAATTTCAAACCCACAACGCCCCCACTGCGTGGTATGGATGACACCGACTGGATCGGCGAGACGTTCACCAGCACGGTCGGCTGGGACCACCTCGAAACACTGGTCGACATCGGGAACCGGATGGCGGGCAGCGACGGCGAACGGGCGGCCGCAGAAGCGACCCGGGACGCGCTGGCGGAGTACGCGCGGAGCGCTCGGCTCTCCGAGTTCGGGATTCAGGGCTGGGAACGCGGTGACAGCGCTGTCCACGCCGACGGGTCGCCGGTCGCGACCCAGGCCCACGAGTGCATCGCCCTGCCGCGGTCGCCGGCTGGCGAGGCGACCGGTGAACTGGTCGATGTGGGTCACGGGCTTCCGGCGGATTTCGAGGACGCCGACTGCGAGGGCGAAATAGTGCTAGCCCGCTCCGACGTGCCCGACTGGTACGACCGGTACATCCACCGGCGGGAGAAGTATTATCATGCTGTCGAGGCCGGGGCGGCGGGGTTCATCTACCGCAACCACGTCGAGGGCGTGCTGCCGCCGACCGGGAGCGTCGGGACGGCGGACGCACCCATCGGCGAAATTCCGGCAATCGGTGTCGCCAGCGAGACGGGCGCGCGACTGTCGCGTCGCTACGCCGGCGACCATATCACTGTCAGTGTCGACTGCGAGACGCCCGACGCGACGAGCCAGAACGTCCACGCCGAACTGGGACCGGACACCGACGAGCGACTGCTGGTGACCAGCCACGTCGACGCCCACGACATCGCGGAGGGGGCGATGGACAACGGGGCCGGGACGGCGATGGTCGTCGAGGCCGCCCGCGCCCTGGCCGGCCGCGAGGACGAACTGGAGACCCGCGTGGAGTTCGTCGTCTTCGGTGCCGAGGAGGTCGGCCTCGTGGGGTCGAACCGCCTGGCCGACGAAACTGCTCACGACGACGTGACGGCCGTGCTCAACTTCGACGGCGTCGTCCAGGGCCGCACGCTGAAGTGTTACACCCACGGCTTCGACGCGTTGGCGACCGCCGCCGAAGACGTGGCCGACCGCTTCGACCACCCGATCTCGCTCACGCCGGAGCAAGGCCCCCACAGCGACCACTGGCCGTTCGTGCGGCGGGGCGTCCCCGGCTATCACGTGACCAGCGAAACCAGCGGCGAGGGGCGTGGCTGGGGCCACACTCACGCCGATACACTGGATAAACTGGAACCCCGGACGTTCCGCGAGCAGGCCGTCCTCCTGACCGAACTCGCCGTGACGCTGGCAGACGACTCAGTGCGGCCCGCCCACAAAGACCCCGCGGAGATAGCCGATGCGCTCGAAGCCCAGGACCTCGCCGAGGGGATGCGGATTACGGGCGACTGGCCCTTCGAGGATTGACGCGAAGCCGGAACCGTTCCCTCGATGTTCAACTCCCGCGACCTGTGACAAAGAATTACCAGATTTCTAGTATTTCCGCCCCCGCCCGTGTTCCGGTGTTCTGGTCACTGACGATAGATTATAATGATTTACTCAGTATAGAAGTAACATATTCCGTAGGTTATTTACCATATGGGTACATGGAAACCGATGGCAGGTCGACTGGTCTACGTACTGAAGCCGCACGTGAACGCCGTCACCGGTGTTCGCTGCCAAGCTCCCATGCTATATCGGTCTCGCGGAGTCCGAGACCGAGTCGACGTGAGTAAACCACACCTGCCGTCGTCAGTCAACACCAACACCAATACCTGACACAACGGCCGTCCACGTGCCAAGACGGCCGTCGTGTCCACTTTCGAACTAAACTCGTGAGGACCACCAGCCGGTCGCTGGACCTGTACAAAACGGTCGTAGTGGCGTCGCTGACTACGGTTCGTAGGCCCGTTCAACGTCGGCCTTCGCAGTCGGAATGACCTGCTGTTCAGCGTGTCGCATCGACCGCAGCGCCTCGTCGGTGAACTCAACGTCGAGCGTGGGCAGGGCTCGTGCCAAACCACCCAGCACCTCACCGGGGTCGATGGTGAGTTCGAAGGCGAAGGCGTCCCGCTCTTCCCGCAACGGGACGGTGAACTCGAGGTGTTCCTGTACGATTTCCGTCGCCGTCTCCCGGTCGTAGGACTCGGTGACGGCCGTCCAGAAGTCGTCGCTGTCGGCGGCGACCAGCGGCGCGAGGTCGTCACCGAACGAGCGCTGGCGGGCCAGTAGCCGCTCCCGAATCCGGTCCCTGCGGTCGCCGCGGACGGTGTCCCGGAGCCCGTTCCAGTAGATATCACGGGCCAGCACGTCGTCGGCGTAGGCGTCGAACGCCGCGTCAGTGGCGGCGTAATCCAACACCGGCTCTAACTGATCGAGTATCTGTTGCTGGTAGGACTGGAGTTTCGGCCGAATGACGTGGCGTTCCAGCGGGCGGCTGTTGTTCAGCAGTTTGCCCGCGACGCGGCCCCCGCTCCCGCTTGACCCGCGTAGCACGGCCGCCACGTCGAACGCCGCGTACGTCTCGTCGACGAACTCCGAAAGGTAGCGCTCGAACTCCCGTTCGACGGCACGTCGTGTCACACTCGACTCTGTGGACTGCAGTGACCTATCCCTTACGCCGATGACCGCCGGCGACAGTAGCCATGTAGCGCGACCGATCCACGCCACTGAACCGCTACGCGTCCAACACGGCTGTTATCATCGTGGACACCTAATGCCGCGTGTGCCCAGAAATCTGCCCAGCGACGTCCACGCGGTACTGACACAACTCGCCGAAGCGGGGGAAGCAGCGGTCGACTCGGCTGAGTTCGGTACGGTTCGACAGACAGTCGCGACGGCCGAGACGGTCAGTCGGAACAAACTCCCGGAGTGTGATTTACGGGCGCAGTTGCTGCATGGCTGCGAGCAAGTACACACCGCATTAGACAACGACTGTCCCGACGCGACTGCCGAGTATCTCCGGGCGATGGAGCGGCGACTCGCGGCGGTCGACAACGACTGTTGATACCGGTCATTGAACGGCCCTGTCATCTCCGTGGTATAGAGGCACTGGCTGGCCAGCTCCCGTGAGAGTTAAGACACCGACCGATAATACCGTGATATGTCTCAGCGACTATCGAAGGCCGAGGATACGCTCGTCGACGCGGGCGAACGCGAACTCGTCGTCGGCGGCGACCGGCCGCTCCGGATCTCTGCGGGCCATCGACTGCTACACCACGACGGGAAATGTTCGCGCCCGCACGGACACAACTACGAGATCACCGTCCGCGTCACCGGCGAACTCACCGACGAAGGGTGGGTCGTCGACAAGGGCGAGATCACGGACGTGGTCGACGAGTGGGACCACCGCTTCCTGCTGGAGGCCGGCGACCCGCTGGTCGAGGCTTTCGACGCCAGCGGCGACGGCGACGCCGTGGTCGTCCTCGACCACCCGCCGACAGCCGAGGTCATGGCGACGATACTGGAGCAACGCCTCGCTGACCGCCTCCCGGAGACGGTGTCGGATGTCGTCGTCACCGTTCGGGAGACCAGCGAACTCTGTATCCGCTGATGCCGGTCGCAAACGACGCGCCCGGGATCGATATCGAACGATCTGACGCCGACGCGGAGACCGGCGATTTCCCGATCAACGAACTGTTCCAGTCGCTCCAGGGAGAGGGCCGACTGGCCGGCGTCCCGAGCGTGTTCGTCCGGACCAGCGGCTGTAATCTGCGGTGCTGGTTCTGTGACTCCTATCACACCTCCTGGGAGCCGACTCACGACTGGTTCACCGTCGACGACGTGCTCGCGGCTGTCGAGGAGTACGACGCCGACCACGTCGTCCTCACCGGCGGCGAACCGCTCATTCACGATTCGAGCGCGGACCTGTTGGAGCGGCTGGCCGACCGGGGCTATCACACGACCGTCGAGACCAACGGGACCGTCGTCCCCGATGCCCCTATCGACCTCGCCAGCGTCAGCCCGAAACTGGCCTCCAGTACGCCGACAGCCGACCGCGACCCCGACGGCGACGGCGAGTGGGCGGACCGCCACGAGGAGCGCCGGCTCGACGTGCCGACGCTGGCCGAACTCGTCGAAACTTACGACACGCAACTGAAGTTCGTCGTCACGGGCCGCGAGGACATGGCCGAAATCGAGCGCCTCGTCGAGCGACTCCGCGATTCGGCGTCCGCCCGCGTGCGTGACGACGATGTATTACTGATGCCGGAAGGCCAGACGCGCGACCAGCTCGAATCGACCCGGAAGACCGTTGCGGACCTCTCGCTGGAGTACGGCTACCGGTACACGCCGCGGCTCCACGTCGATCTCTGGAACGACGCACCGGGAACCTGACCGCTTGAACGACAACAGATGACTGACGACACCCGCGCTGTCGTGCTCGCCTCCGGCGGCATGGACAGCGCCACGGCGGCCTACGAAGCACAGACCCGCGGCTACGACCACCTGTATCTGCTACACACCAGCTACGGGCAAAACACCGAGGACCGGGAGTACGAGTGCGCCAGCGCGCTGGCCGACCACGTCGACGCGGCGGACTTCCTCCACGTCGAGACGGGGCATCTCACCCAGATCGGCGCGTCGTCGCTGACCGACGATTCGATGGACGTGACGGACGCCGACACCGACAGTGACGAGATTCCGACCTCGTACGTCCCGTTCCGCAACGCCAATCTGCTGTCGATGGCGGTCTCCTACGCCGAGGCCAACGACTGCGGGGCCGTCTTCATCGGCGCACACAGCGAGGACTTCTCGGGATACCCGGACTGCCGACCCGCTTTCTTCGACGCCTTCCAGGGCGTTATCGACGCCGGCACGAAACCCGACACCGACATCGACCTCGTCGCGCCCTTCGTCGAGTGGTCCAAGACCGACATCGCCGAGCGCGGCGTCGAACTCGGCGTCCCCTACGAGGACACCTGGAGTTGTTACCGGGACGACGAACCGGCCTGTGGGACGTGTGACGCCTGTGCCTTCCGGCTCGAAGCCTTCCAGCGCATCGGGGAACGGGACCCCATCGAGTACGCGGAACGACCGACGTACGCGTAGTAAGCAGACCGCAGGGGGTTGTCTCCTGACGGCTTAGTCGTCGGCTTCGTCCCGAACCAACCCTTCGAGGATGTACTCTGCTGAGGCTCGCGTCGTCGCCAGCGGCACGTCGTGGACGTCACAGATGCGCAGAAGTGCCGAGATGTCCGGCTCGTGTGGCTGTGCTGTCAGCGGGTCCCGGAGGAAGATGATGCCGTCCATCCGGCCCTCGGCGACCTCAGCGCCGATCTGCGTGTCGCCCCCCATCGGACCGCTCTCCTTGCGCTCGACGGTGAGGTCGGTCTCTGCCATGATTCGCTTGCTCGTCGTGCCGGTCCCGACGAGGTCGAACTCCGACAGCGTGGATTCGTAGCTCTGAGCCAGGTCGATCATCTCGGGCTTCTCGTCGTCGTGGGCGATGAGTGCGACGCGGGTCATACCTGGGGCTCTCGGGCCATCGTCTTATGTCATTTGGACAGCGCAGCGCCGGGGTGATTCAACTGTCGACCGAGACCTCTCCGTCAGCGGTAATCGTCACATCGTGTCCTTCGACGGCGAACGTCAGCGACTCCGTCGTCCCGTCAGTGACAACCGCACGGAGTGACTCGCTGTCGACGTACGTATCCAGCGCGTCAATATCGTCCGCAGCCAGATCCGTCGCTTCGATAACTGCATCGGTAATAACGTCACTTGCGGGCTCGGGGCTCACCCAGCCGTCGGACCCCTCCGTGGCCCGGTTCCGCAGCAGATACACAGTCCCCTCGTTAGAGCTCATACTCCAGCGTACGCTCCCTTCTCTTATAACAGCGGATGAGCTATTTCACTGTCTGAAGCAACCGGTGTGCCGATGACGCATCAGACGCCTCTCCGCACACTGTCGCCCCGAACAACACAGAACGCAGTCATTCGGAATATTTTGCCCCCCGACCCGCTGGCTCCCAGAGTTCTGCGTTCTATCTCCTCGTAGCGTCCACCGACCGGGAGCCGTTCTTACTCGGTTACTCCGGCGGTGAGCCGACAAGCGGACGCTCAGGGGCCGCCAGCGTGTTCTGGACCAGTGTTCGCGTCCCGCGACGGAGTCGCTCCGAGGCGGCCTGACTGGAGATTCCGAGCTCCGCGGCAAGGTCCGAGAGGGACGATTCTCGCGGGACGGTGAAGTACCCACGGTTGAGCGCGAGCAACAGCACTTCTTGCTGTGGGTCCGTCACGCCGAACTGGGGAGAGGCTTCCGTGTCGTCGGTGATGGTTTGAATGTCGATGTTGATATCACTGGACACGAGCACATCACGGAACGACAGCACCGAACTCTTCTCGGGGAACCGGGCTCGAAACACCCAGTCGTCACCGGTCTGTGCGGCACCGAGCAGAAACCCGTCCGCGTTCAACAACGCCTGCCCGATTGTATCGACTGTCGTGTCAGTTGTGTGCAGTGTGTACCAGTGTCCATCTCCTTCAGCCGCTACGTGGGCGTAATCCGTAATACTCTCGTCCTGGGCCAGATTCGCTTCGATGGCGGGCCGCTCGACTGGGCCGATCCAGGCGACGGCACGGCAGTCGCCGCTCTCGCAGTGCAGTCGCTGTATTCGTATCGCGGCTTTACTCAGCGCCTCGGCTGTTCGCTGCAAGAGGGGGGCATCGATGTGAAATTCTACTATCATGTCTCACTGTCACGCAGCAACAATGATAAACCCCGGTCAGACAGTTGTCGTACCTGAAAACGGTGCTTGTGTAATTTCCGGGTACTGAAGGCTGACGGCAGTATGGACCGGGGTATAGTTGCTTCAAGCACCAATCGATAGCACTCAGGAAATCCACTTAAATTCCCAGCATGGCCTACCATGTCCGGGGTTGTGGGGCACCTTCCGGACCGCGGTTACGGATCAGAGATTCTCGCCCTGGTACGACCCTTCGTACGTCCCCTCGTGGGCGGCGTCGGCGAGAACGAGCTGTGCGATCCGCGCGCCCTGTTCGAGTTCTATGGGATGGTGGACCTCCAGTAGCCCCTCACCTCGCCCCTCGTAGCCGGCGTCCCAGACGGCCGTATCGAGCATGCAGGAGTTGCGAAGCAACGACGACCGCGGGAGGAGAAAGCCGATGTGTCCTTCCGGAATGACGACGCGGTCGGCGTACTCGACGATGTAGCCGCCGCGGTCGAGCCGATAGATCCCGTCGCTGGGTTCGAGTTCCCGTCGGTCGCCGACGGTCTTGCCCTCGCGCTCGATGCGTCCCGGTTCGACCTGCTCGTATACTGCACCGAGCGTTAGGTCGACGCCGTTCGGTTGTACTTGCGATTCACGCAGGTCGCCGAGCGCATCGGCGACGAACTGCCCGCTTTTGAACATACGGGGTTCTGTGCGAGTGTCGTGGAAAGACCTGCCGGTCTGGCCGACCGCCGTCCCGGTCGGTTGACTCGCTTCTGAGTGACGGACGGAGCGGGTTTTTATATGAAAAATACGACGGAATACGCGGGATTTATACCGCCGCGCCATCCATTGACGCACGTTATGGGACAGACGCTTACGGAAAAAATTCTCGACGACCATCTCGTCGAAGGGGAGCTGACACCCGGAGAAGAGATCGGGATCGAGATCGATCAGGTGCTGACACAGGACACGACCGGGACGCTCGTCTGGCTGCAGTTCGAGGCGCTGGGCCTCGAAGAGGTCCAGACGGAACTGGCCGCCCAGTACTGTGACCACCAGACCTATCAGTTCGACTTTAAGAACACCGACGACCACCGCTTCCTCCGCTCGGCCGCAGGCACGTTCGGGGCCCACTTCTCGCGCCCCGGCAACGGTATCTGCCACAACGTCCACAAGGAGAACTTCGCCGCACCCGGCAAGACGATGCTCGGGTCGGATTCCCACACGCCGACGCCCGGTGGCCTCGGCGAACTCGCAATCGGGTCCGGTGGGCTCGACGTCGCCGTCGCCATGGGTGGCGGCGCATACTACATCGAGATGCCGGAAGTCGTCAACGTCCGCCTCGAAGGCGAACTGCCCGAATGGGCCACCGCCAAGGACGTCATCTTGGAGCTGCTCCGCCGGCTGTCGGTCAAGGGCGGCGTCGGCAAGGTGCTCGAATACACCGGCCCCGGCGTCGAGACGCTGACCGTCCCCGAGCGGACCACCATCACCAACATGGGGACCGAACTCGGTGCCACGTCCTCGATCTTCCCGACGGACGACCAGACCAAGGACTACCTCGAGCGCCTCGGCCGCGAGGACGTCTTCGAGGACATCGGCCCCGACGAGGACGCCGAGTACGCCGACGAGATCGTCGTCGACCTCTCGGACCTCGAACCGCTCATCGCCGAGCCGTCCATGCCCGACAACGTCGTGCCCGTCTCCGAGGTCGAGGGCGTCGACGTCGAGCAGGTCATGATCGGCTCCTGTACGAACGGCGCCTACGAGGACATCCTCCCGGCCGCGAAGATGCTGGAAGGGCGCAACATCGACAAGAAGACCGAGATGATCGTCGCCCCCGGTTCCAAGCAGGCCTCCGAGATGCTGGCCCGCGAGGGCTGGACCGCGGAGATGATGGCCGCTGGCGTCAACTTCTCCGAGGCGACGTGTGGTGCCTGTATCGGCATCGGTCACGTCCCGGCCTCCGACTCCGTCTCCCTGCGGACGTTCAACCGCAACTTCGAGGGCCGCTCCGGCATCGAGGACGACAACGTCTACCTCTGCTCGCCGGAAGTCGCCACCGCGGCGGCCATCAAGGGCGAAATCGTCGACCCGCGGGACCTCGCCGACGAACTCGGCGACCTCGAGGCCCCCGGTCTGGAGATGCCCGACTCCTACATTGGCAACTCCGAATCGGACCTCATCGCGCCGGACAACGCCGTCGACGACGAACTCATCAAGGGCCCGAACATCGGCGACGTGCCGCTGAAGGACCCGCTCGAGACCGAAGTCGGCGGTGAAGCCCTCCTCAAGATGGAGGACAACATCACGACGGACCACATCATCCCGGCCACGCAGGACATCCTGATGTACCGGTCGAACGTCCCGAAGCTCTCCGAGTTCACGCTCTCACGCGTCGACGACACGTTCGCGGAGCGCGCGCTCGAAGCCGACGGCGGCGTCCTCGTCGCCGGCGAGAACTACGGCCAGGGGTCCTCGCGTGAACACGCGGCCCTGTGCCCGATGTACCTGGGTATCGAGACCGTCCTCGCACAGAGCTTCGCCCGCATCCACAAGGCGAACCTGTTCAACTTCGGTATCGTCCCGCTCACCATCGACGAGGAGACCTACGAGAAGATCGAGGAAGGCGACGACATCGAGATCGTCGACGACGCTGCCGAAGCCGTCCGCTCCGGCCAGGAAGAGTTCACCATCCGCGTGAACGACGACTGGGAAGCGACCGGCCAGCTCGACGCCTCCGAGCGCGAACGCGAGATCCTCGCCGCCGGTGGCAAGCTCTCGCACACGAAGCAGCAGCACGACGAAGGCGGCGCTGCACCTGCAGACGACTAAAGCGAGGTTTCGCAGAAACCTCGTATTGGGAGCGGGACCGCAGGTCCCGCGAGCAGAGCGATTCCGAGCGTAGCGGGGAATCGTTTTCAGGTCGAACGGCGCGAAGCGCCGTGAGACAGTGCGGTCACCTTTCGACCGCGATTTTTTCGAGCAGTGAAACCAGTCTTACTCCCACGTTTCCCGCAGGTCGAACAGCGGTATCCGAAGTCCGCCCCAACAGTGCCATGCCGACGTTAGTTCTCTCTGTGGCCGATATTGCTTCACCCCGACGCGTACAGTCGTCTCTGATACAACAGTACCCATGGTACGACTCGGAGACGTCGGAAAGATTTGGAAAGAGGGGTGGGGGTGGGGGTGGTGGCACCCAAAACGGGTGCGACTATAAGTAGACTCGTCAGGCTAAAGAACCTTCCGGCGTTCTCTCCCTGTCTCGGTCGTATCGATGCATGAATTATCAGTACCTATCGACAAACAGTCAGAAACCGGGGTATCTTCGGTCGGCGATAACACATATGTAGGTCCGCACCGAAGGACGCACGTGACAACGGTCGCTCCTGACGGACCGGAGACGCCGGACACGCCATCGATTCGGCGCGCCGTCCGGGCGGACCTCATCGAGGTCCACCGCATCGAGCAGGCGTCGTTTCCACAGCCGTGGCCGTTTTCGGCGCTGGAGAGTTATCTCGATGAACCGGGGTTCCTCGTCGCCGAGACCGGCAACGACGATGATGAGCCGCCTGCTGTCGCGGGCTATGTCATCGCGGATACGATACCGAACCACGGCACGCCGCTCGGTCACATCAAGGACCTCGCGGTTCGGCCGGCGTACCGACGGCAGGGCGTTGCGAGCGCGCTGCTGCGGCGTGCGATGGAGGTCATCGGCGAGACGGGTGCCGGTTCAATAAAACTGGAGGTTCGAGCCGACAACGACGGGGCACGACGGCTCTACCGGCGCTTCGGGTTCGAACACCGGAAGACCATTCCGAACTACTACAGCAACGGCGAGGACGCGCTCGTGATGGTCCGCCTGCTGTAGGTGAGTGTTCTGTGTCTGGCTCTGGCAACGGGTGTGTAGCTGTTGGTGCTGTGTTCTTCGTTTGCTGCGAGTACCCACGAGGAGCCAGCAAGCCCGCGAGACGCTCCAGTCCCGAAGCGAGTCCCCCGAGTTCAGCCCGCCGGGGCTTTCTGGCTGTTCAGAGACACCTCTCTCGAAACGACCACTTCACCGAGACCCCGACCGCATATACGGCTCCGTACCCACGGTTCGCACACCGATGGGATACGCCTGTCCAGTGTGTGACGACCCGCAAGCCGACGACGTGCATCTGGCGAACCACCTCGCGTTCACGGCGATGACCGGCGGCGACGACCACGAAGCATGGCTCGATGAGCGCGTCCCCGACTGGGGCCAACTCGGGGAAGACGAACTGTCCACCGAAGTCGTCGAGTACGCCGACGAGACGGAGTTCCCGCAGGTGTTCGAGGACACCGTCGACCGAAGCGGCGACGGGCACAGTCACGACCACGAGCACGGACACGGCCATGATCTCCCGCAGGGTGCGGACCGCCACCGGGGGTCGAACGCGCTCAGCGACCACGACAGCGAGGTACTGGCCGAGGCGCGCGATCTGACCCGAGAGATGTTGCGCGATAGCGACGACGAAACCGATGCGGACGCTGCTGACACCGACACGTCGGAGCCCGACGCTGGCGAGTCCGGAGACGAAACCGAATAGTCCCGCCGGCGGCAAGGGGACGTATGGAAACTGCAGGACAGTTCGCGCCGGCATCGGCAGCCGAGGCCCGCGAGCGCTACGAAGCGTTCGGGCCGACGGCGCAGGTCGTCGTCAAGGAAGTCGCGAAGGCGATGGGCCTCGACGCGGAGGCCTACGAAGAACGTGTCACCAGCGAGGTCGTCGAGACCGCCCGCGACGTGCTGTTCGCGGAATCGCTCGCTGTCCAGGTCGGTTCGATGACGGAGTTCGAGGAGTGGCGCGCGGACACCGATTGCGAGGTGACGCTGGTCGGCGCGGAGAACGTCGACAACGTGGTCTGGCACGCCGCACCCTTCGCAGAGCAGGCCGTCGCGGCGACATTTCAGGACAAGCGCCGGGCCGCGGTCGGCACGCTCCGTCGCCAGGCCTTCGGTCGCATCTATCGCGAGGTCGTCTGATGCGCCCGGTCACACGGAACACCCTGCTCGGCATTATCGCCGTCGTCGTGCTGTTACTGGCGCTGGGTGCGCTGCCGGGCCTCCTCAAGAGCGGCGACCCCTACTATATCGTCGCCACGCCGACCGACGGCGAGTACAGCGTCGACAACGGCACGGCGATCAACTGGAGCACCCAGTCCGAGCGCCGCTTCCCGTACACGAGCGAGGCGCTGGCCGACGCCTCCCCGTCGGCGGCTGGGCAGTCTGAGCCGTACTGGCGCGGACCGTTCGGATTCAAGGGCGCGTTCACCCACTCGCCGTTCGACGAGCGAGACGCGCTCAGCCAGCAGTACGACGGCGCGGTGGCCGACGAGGGCGTCGTCGTCAGGCACAACGGCACGTTTTACCACGTCGCGGTCCGACAGGACGTATGACCCGCGAACCGGCCCACGAGTGGCCCGTCGTCGAGAGCGAACGCGAGTACGAGACCGGCTGGTACACCGGCGGCTACGACCGGGTCCGCCAGCCAGACGGCTCCGAGAAGGACTACTACTGGGCGGACCTGCCCGCGGCGGCCGTCGTGGTTGCCACGACCGGCGACGAACTCGTCATGGTCGACCAGTACCGCCCGACCATCCGCGAGCAGTGTCTCGAACTCCCGGCCGGCATCGTCGAGGACGACGAGTCCTACACGACCGCCGGGGCGCGCGAACTCCGCGAGGAGACCGGCTTCGAGGCCGCCGGCGTCTCGCTCATCGAGGAGTTCTGGTGTTCGACCGGCGTGCTCCGGCACCGCCGCGGCATCGTCTTCGCCGAGGGGCTCGAACCAGTCGATCAGAAGCTCGACGACAACGAGTTCCTCTCGGTGACGACGGTCCCTATCGACGAAGCGTTGCAGGTCGCCCGGCGCGAACCGGCTAACGACGCGACAATCGAGGGTATCCTGCTAGCGCAGGCTGACGGCTTGCTGTAGCCGGTGAAGGTTTAGGTATCGCCCGCTAGCGGCTGGATATGGACGGCGAAATCGACGCCGACGAGCTGCGGTCGAAACTCGAAGACGGGACGGTCCGGGTAGTCGATATCCGCTCGCCCGGAGCGTTCGAGCGGGGCCACATCCCCGGGAGCGAGAACGTCCCGTTCCCGTCGTTCGTCGACGAAGTCGAACGGTTCGAGGGCGACGACGAAGTCGTGACGGTCTGCCCGCACGGAAAATCCAGTGTCCAGGCCGCCCGGCTCATCGCCTCCTACGAAGGATTCGACGGCGACGCCGTGAGCCTTGCACCCGGACTCGACGGCTGGGACGGGCCGCTGGAGCGCGGTGACGCTGGCGGGGAGACACCGACAAGTGACACTGCCGCTGCTGACGGCGATACCGATGAAGGCCCCGCTGCACCGTTTTAGCTGCTGTTCGGGAGTCGAGATGGTGGCTCAGTAAAAGTCCATCGTCACAAGGGGCTCAGCGGGGGTAACATCTCGTCATCGCCACCAGCATTTGATAGCCCCCCATTGCTGAAAAGTGCGTCTATCGACCAGTCGTCGTTGAGCGTATTCAAACGCTATCGCCACCGGACCTGATCGATAAACATCATTCTGACTGGTCTATTCAAATTGTCCTGAAGATCGGTATCTTACCGCCGGAGAAGCTTGAGAAACCAGCGGGTCGTCGAATTACTTGTAGCCAGCAATATTCGTTGTGGGGCTGACCCCTCACCGCGGTTCGAAGACGTGGATCGGCCAGTCGGCCTCGTAATCGAGCGCGATCTCCCGCTCTGTGGCCGTCGGCTCTCGCACTGTGAGTTCGACCGGGTCACCGATGCCAACGTCGGCGTAGTCGGCGGCCACGCGCCCGAGGAGGCGGCCACCGTCCGCGAGTTCCACGACGGCGACCGTGTAGGGGGCGTCCGCCGCGAACGCCGGCGGCGGCGTGTGGACTGCCGTGTACGAGAAGATCTGACCCTCGTGCGACTGCGGTTCGACGTCGACGGCGCGACTGCCGCAGGCGTAGCAGGCCGGCCGCGGCGGCAACAGGATCTGTCCACAGTCCGCACAGACCCCGCCCAGGAGTTCGCCGTCAGCGAGGGCGTCGAAAAAGCCCGGCAGTGTTCGCGGGTCGGTCGCATCGAGGTCGCCGTCAGTCATGGTGCCTCCGCCGTCGTGAGTACGTGGCTGACGGTGACGGCGTCCCCGACACCCCCTTCGTTGAGCAACAGGGCGGTTTCGGCCCCCTCGACCGAGCGGTCGCCCGCAGCTCCCGTGAGCTGTTCGTAGGCTTCGAGCGCCTGCAAGATCCCGGTCGCGCCGATGGGGTGGCCGCGGGCCTTCAGTCCGCCGCTCGGGCTCAACTGCACGTCCGTCCAGCCGTCAGCCCGCTCCGCTGGCGCCCGGTAGCTCTGATAGCCAGTTCCTGAAGGGGCGAAGCCTGCGGCCTCCGCGAGCAGCGCCTCGCAGACGGTGAAGGCGTCGTGGACCTCCGCGAGGTCGACCGCTGCGGCGTCGATGCCCGCCTCCTCGTAGGCCGTCTCGGTGGCGACGCGAGCGCCCGCGATGTCGGTCATGTCCCGCTCGGCGACCGCGATGTTGTTCGCGGCGGCCCCGCTGCCCGCGACGCGCACCTGCGGTCGGTCGAGGTCAGCCGCCAGCTCGGCGGACGTCACGAGGACGGCCGCGGCGCCGTCCCCAACCGGCGCACAGTCGAAGAGCTTCAGCGGCGGGGCGACGGGGTCGGATTCCAGGACCGTCGCCACGTCGATCTCCTTCGGAAACTGCGCCCGGGGGTTGCGAGCGGCGTTGGCGTGGTTCTTCACTGCGATCTCGGCGAGGTCGCGTTCCGTGGCGTCCGTCTCGTGGAGGTAGCGCTGGCCGAGCAGAGCGTACTGGCTGGGCGCGGTGATGCCGGAGCGCTGCTCGATGGCCCGGTCGAACGCCGCCGACAGCGCGTCCGTCGCACCGCTGGTGCCTGCGGATGTCATCTTCTCGACGCCGCACGCGAGCACGGCCTCGTGTTCGCCGTTGCGGACGTCCTTGACCGCGTGCCGCAGGGCGAGCGCGCCCGCGGCGGCACACCCCTCGACTCGCTCGGCTGGGACGTGACGAAGGCCGGCCCACTCGGCCAGAAGCGTCCCGTACATGATCTGGTGTTCGTAGCTTTCCGACTGGTTGCCGACGTAAACCGCCTCGACGAGATCGGCAGGGTCGGGCAGGTCGTCGAACGCCTCCGCGAGGGCGACCGAGAACAGGTCACGGCCCGGGAGGTCCGTGCGGCCGAGCGGCGAGGCCCCGACCGACGCGATGACTGGCTCTGGCATGTTAATATAAATCCATGTAAAACCCGGGTCCGGATTGTTCTGGAGCTTAACAATATAACGTCTTTATATCGTGCGCGGACGATTCCGTGCACTCCTGATCCCTGTACGAGTCGCTGCTGACCGCGAGCGAGGGGGCACGCGACGAACGCGAGGCGCTGTTCCCGGTGCCCGAATATGAGCGCGAGTCCTTACAGCCGGTGCGAATACACTCGACACACAAGCGGCACCGCCCTCACTGTCTGGTGTCGAGAACTGAGGGAGGGGGGACGGCTGTCCAGCGGTCTCTGGGGTGGCCGGAACCGTCCTGATCCGTGTCGGTCTCAGGACTGCGGTCGCGGTGCGGCTTTCTGGAGCGCGCTTTCGGCGATGTTGCCGCCGTAGTCGGCAGTCCGTGACAGCGAGTCCACGATGAGGCCGAGCACTTGCGCGCTCTGCGGGTCGAACTCACGGATCTCGCCGTCGACTTCGCGGGCGGTCCCGTCGACGTCGGGAATCCGGTTCCGGGCCTCGTTTGCCAGTTCGACGGCCTCGTCGGAATCGTCGGTCAGCAGGGCATCCATGGCGGTTTCGGGGACGGCGATGGCCTCGGCTTCCAGTTGGTCGAGGAGGTCGGCAGTTTCGCCGGTGATCTCGCCGATCTCCTGGGAGAGCCCGGCGATTTTGGTCGCGTGGTCGGCGATACGCTCTAGCTGGCGGGCGCTGGACTGGAAATCGAACACGGTCTCTCGCGGAAAGCCGATTTCGTTGGCAGCCGTCGGATTGCGGAGGACGGTACGGAACACGCGCGAGACCATGTACCAGAGGCGGTCCACGTCGTCGTCGCGCTGCATCACGTCTTCTGCGAGGTCGTTGTCGTCCTCGATGAGCGCTTCGACGGCGTCCGAGAGCATCGTCAGCGAGACCAGCCGCATACGCGTGATGGCGTTGTGGACCGACAGCTCGGAGGAGTCCAGCAGGTCCTGCAGGACGACCCTGTCGGTCGTCTCCTCGATCATCTCCAGGCCGACAAGCCCCTGTGTCGCATCGCGGATTATCCGCCGCTGTTCGGCCGTGATCCGCGAGGCTTCGAGCTGGATGATGTCGAAGCCGCTGACGTACATCGTCATTACCGCTCGCGTGAGTTCGTGCCTGTTTTCGAGCCCGTCCACGTCGAGACTCCCCTCCACGCGGCCGTTGTCCCGCTGGGGAGCGAGCAATAGCAGGTCCCGTTCGGCGTGGAACTCGACGACGCTGCCCGCGCTCACGTCGTTTTCTGTCGCCCACTCTTTGGGTAGGGAGACGGTGTATGTCGACCCGCCTGTCACCTGGACCTTACGTGTCTCCATGTGACTGCCACTCGTTCACGGGATGATATAAATCCACTCATATCTATATACTATACTGAAGCTCTAATATTTGAGGACATATTCGCCGGCTAAGCGGACGTTCTGTGACGATATTCGACAGTATAGACGATGCAGACGGCTAACACACCTGTTTCTGATGACCGTCCGTTCCTGGCTCATTCGGGGCTCTAGCGGCCCAATGCTGACGGTGCCGCTGATATATGCCTACCTGTTTGTGGTTGTTTACCACACCATATCTATATAGTAATACGCCATACGATATAGATATCTTAGCAGATTACTTATTAGCTGTCTCACTGGACTCTGGTGATGGCGCACGATCCAGACGGGCTGTCAGAGTTCGTATCGCGGCGGAAATTCATCGCAACGACAGGTGCGACCAGCATTGCTGCAATCGCCGGGTGTTCCAGCGGCAGCGGCGGTTCCGAGTCGGACGGGAGTTCCGGCGGGAGTGCGGACACCGAAGCGGCGTCGACGGAGACGGACGCGACCGCAATGGAAGAGACCGAGAGCACGGCCGAAGGGAGCAACTCCGGCGGCAGCGGGGCTCTCGAATCCGGCGGTTCCTCGACAGTGTATCCCATCGCGAACACTGCGGCCTCCTACTGGAACGCCAACCGACCGGCCAGCGACTCCGAGTACTGGCCCCACGGTGAGTACGACATCGACACGGACCAGAATCTCGCCGACTACTGGGCCGGTCTGTACGGATTCGAGGCCGGCGGCGAGGACGGCCCGCCGTTCCAGTTCACCGTCGGGCTCTCCCACTCCGGGACCGGCGTTGAGAAGGTCATGAACGGCCAGAACGACATCGGAAACTCCTCCGGGAACGTCGAGGACGAACTGCCGGACCGTGATTCCTACGAGCAGTTCGTCGACCACGTCGTCGGCGTGGACGGCCAGCCGCTGGTCGTCTCTCAGGAGATCGCCGACGCCGGTGTCGAACAGGTCACCGGTGATCAACTCAAGGGCCTCTACAAGGGCGAAATCACCAACTGGAGCGAACTCGGCGGCCCGGACCGCGAGATTCAGGTGCTCGGCCGCGTCAAGGGCTCCGGGACGCGAACGTCGTTCGTCTCCAACGTCTTCGGCAACCCCGAAGAAGACACCAGTGTCGCCAACCGCTACGGCCAGAACCAGCGCCTCGCACAGGCCATCGCACAGGCCGACAACGCCATCAGCTACCTCGCGCTGGCGTTCATCGACACCGACGGGCTGGCCCCCATCGCGCTGGAATGGGAAGGGACGACCTACAGCTACCAGGACGACCAGAACGGCCTGGACTCGAAGGCCTACCCCCTCTCGCGCGACCTCCACATGTACACGTGGGAAGGCACCTCGAAGAAGGAGGCCGCCGTCATCAACATGATCCTGTCCGACTTCGGTCAGGACACCTTCGTCGCGCCGAACAACTACTTCAAGCTCGGCGCTCGCCGCCAGGAAGAGCAGCGCGCCAAGCTCCCCGATCAGGTGTGATCGACCGCAACTGAGGTTCAGTTGGACGACTGTCGACCGTGTCGGTCGGTTTTCCATACTATGACTGAGGACATACCTACGACGGAGGGCGAGTCGGTGTCGAGCGAGGACAGAGTTGACGGGTCGACGCTCGCTGTCGGCGCAGTCGCGACGACGCTGATGGCGACGATTCTCGTCTTCCTGTTTCGGCCGGCCCTGGCACTGCCCATGCTGCTCGCGTTCGTGTTCGTCACGGCGGTCGGCTGGGTCACCTATCAGGCCGAGGTTGCACGCCTGCTCACGCTGGTCGCGACGATCCTCACGGTGCTGACCGTCGCGTTCATCACGTTCTTCCTGTTCGTGAGCGCACTGCCGGCGTTTCTCGAACACGGACTCGGACTGCTGCTGATTCCGGAGCAAAACGGTGCGGCCCGCTGGTTCTTCTGGCTCGAATCCGTGCTGCCGTCGGACTCGACGTACTGGAACCCGCTCAGCGGGGCTTACTCCCTGATACCGATGATATGGGCGACGGTCGTCGTCACCGCCATCGCGGGCGCGGTGGCGGGGCCGCTCGGCCTCTTCGGCGCGCTGTTCATCGCCGAAGTCGCCAGCGACCGCCTGCGGGAACTCATCAAGCCCGGCGTCGAGATCCTGGCCGGTATCCCCTCTATCGTCTACGGGTTCATCGGCTTCCAGGTGCTGAACGGCTTCATCCAGACGAACTTCCTCGACGACGGGGCGAGCTTCCTCATCGCCGGCATCGTCGTCGGCGTGATGGCGCTGCCGACGGTCGTCTCCGTCGGCGAGGACGCCCTCTCCAGCGTCCCCCAGTCGATGGGTGACGGCTCCGTCGCGATGGGCGCGACCGAGTGGCAGACGATGAAGAGCATCTCCATCCCCGCGGCGTTCTCGGGCATCTCAGCTGCCGTCATCCTCGGCCTGGGCCGGGCCATCGGCGAGACGATGGCCGTCGCCGCGATCATGGCCTCGGGGACGCAGTTCGCCGACCCGCTGTTCGATATCTTCGACGCCAACGCGACGCTGACAAGCCTGATCGCGACCCAGTACGGGAGCGCATCCGAGAGCACCGTCGACGTGCTGTTCGTCGCCGGCGTGATGCTGTTCGTCATTGTCGCCGGGATGAGCATCGTCTCGCAGTACATCGAGCGGCGCATGCAGCGGAAACTGAAGGGGCAACAATGAGTGACGCCTACGCGACCACGGACCGACTCGTCAGCGCGGATTCGAACATCTACGACCGGGGGCTCGATACGGCGATTGCGCTGAGCGTCGTCGGCTTCGCGCTCGGGCTCGTCACGCTCGTGAACCTGGTCCCGCCCGGTGCCAGCGGCGGGACCCTCACCACGGCCTTCGGGACGCTGCTGGCAGTCGTGGTCGGAGCGGTCGGAATGACCGGTCTCGCCTCCTACACCAACGTCGTCCCGGTCACCTCACAGCGGGTACGGGGCATCGGGCTCGGTCTCGTCGTCTCGACGGTCGCGCTGACCGTCCTCGCGGCGACCCTTCCGGTGACGATGGCGACGCTGCTTGGAACCGTGTTGCTGGTCGAGGCGCTGGCGGTCACCGTCGCCGGCGTCACCTCCCGGCTCGACCTCGTGGACACGGAACCGAACATGAGCGCCGGGCTGCTCTCCGGCGTGGCCTTCGGCGCTATCGGCCTCGCCATGGGGGGCGCCGCCGGGGGAGCGCTCGCCGGGTTCGGCTCGCTCCTGTGGCTCGTCGGCGCCGTCGCCGCCGGCGTCGGCCTGTTCCTGCTGGCGATTCTCCCCCGCGAAGACCTCGGCTCGACGCTCCCGACGGCCATCGTGGTCGGCGCGCTCGGGCTGACGATCGTGACCGGCACCATCGGCGTCGGCTGGCAGTGGAACCCGCAGACGCTCTCCGGCGGGTTCACCGGCGGCGCGGTCATCCCGGTGTTCCTCCTGGTCGGGACGCTCCTGTCGGCCTGGTCGGCCGCGAAGTGCCGGGCCGGGTTCGGTGCCCGGGGCCGTGAGTACGGGGCTTTCCTCGTCATCAACCTCAACGCCTTCCTGATGGTGGCCATGATGGCGACGATCGTCGTGTTCGTGACTATCAAGGGTGTCGGCTACGCCTTCCACGGACTTTCGGTCGGTGCGCTGACCGCGCTGGTCCTCCTGACGCCGGCGCTTCTCGCCGCGGTCCAGTTCGCTCGCACGCCAGCGGGCGCGAACGACTGGAACGCTGGCGCTCGACAGCTGTTCCGGGTCCTCCCGCTGGCGGCGGTCGGCGCGCTCGCCGCGACGTTCGTGAGCGTGCTCGTCACCGGGTCCCCGCTGCGGTACCCCTACACCTACACCGTGCAGGTCAACCGACAGGGGCAGGCCCTCGATACGGCAATCGCGGTGACACCCGACACGACGGTCGGGACGCTACTGCTGATCGCGCCCGCGCTACTACTGGCGGTCACCTTCTTCCGCTCGTTCGGCTCGCTCCGAAAGGTCGGGACGGAGTCCGAGCGGACCGGTTCGGTTCGACAGGCCGTCCCGACCGCGGTTCTCGCGCTCGTCGTGCTCATCGGCCTCTTCCTGGTTCTCGGTCCCGCCCCGTTCGGTCTGCCACTCGGCGGCACGCTCGGATTCGCCGCCGTCGTCGCCGGTACGGTCGCGGCGGGCGGCCTCGCCGTCTCCCCGCTCGTCGGCGTGCTCACGAGCGACGGGCCGACGCTGGCAGACAGCGCACAGCGCGAGGCCCCGCTGTTCACGCTGGGGGTGTTCGGCGGGCTCGGGCTGTTGCTGACCGCGCTCGTTCTCCAGCCCGTCGCCGGCGTCAATCCGCAGGTCGGTCCGGTGGACCTCGTCCCGGCGGTCGCGTTCGCGGCCGCCCTCGCCTCGCTCGCGCTGGCGACGCTCACGACTATCGCAAAGCGGTCCAGCGAGGCGACGATTACCCGACGGCTGCTGACTGAGGAGACGCGGCTCGGCCTCGTCGGCGCGGCCGGTTTCACCGCCCTGGTGGGCCTGCACGTGGCCGCGACCGGTGTCTCGTTCACTGTGCTCGGCGTCTCTGTCTCGAACGCGAGCAGCCTCTCGTGGCCGATGGTGATGCAGGCCTACATCCCGCTGGGGGCCGAACCCGGCGGGATCATGCCTGCTATCATCGGCACGGTGTGGCTGGTCATCGGCGCGACGCTGTTCGCCGTCCCGCTGGGCGTCGGTGCGGCGGTGTTCCTCACCGAGTACGCCGAGCAGGGCCAGTTCACCGCACTCGTCGAGATCGCGACGAACGCGCTCTGGTCCACGCCGAGCATCGTCTTCGGCCTGTTCGGGGCCGCGTTCCTGATTCCGCGGCTGGGCGGCGACGAGTCCCTGCTGGCCGGGATGCTGGTGCTCGGGTTCATGCTCCTGCCGCTGGTGCTCATCACCTCACGGGAGTCGATCAAGGCCGTCCCCGACGAGTACCGGGACGCCAGCGCGGCACTGGGCGTGACCCGGTGGGAGACGATCAAAAGCGTCGTCCTGCCGGCGGCGATGCCGGGCGTCATCACCGGCGTCATCCTCGGCGTCGGCCGCATCGCGGGCGAAACCGCCCCGCTCATTCTCGTGCTCGGGTCGACGCTGAACGCGACGGCCGCCGTCGACGTCATCGGTGGCTTCCGCTTCGTCTCGGGGCCGCCGTTCATCGCCAACGACGCCTTGCTGACGGCCTCGGCGTCGCTGCCGACGCAGGTGTGGGCCGTCATCGCGGCCGGGGTGTCGGGGTCGCCACAGATGGGGTGGGCGACGGCGTTCATCCTGCTGATGGTCGTGCTGACGTTCTACGCGGTCGGTATCACGGCGCGGACGTACTTCCGGAGGAAGCTCAACTATGAGTGATAGCATCAACACGGAGACGAGCACTGACACGCAAACAAACGGCAGACAGACGGTCGAAACCGCCTCGCCGAGCACCGAGACGACGGCCGGTGAGAGCGAAGAGCAGGTCCGCGAGGAGTGGCGGCAATACCAGTTCGACGGCGATACGAAGCTCTCGGTCGAGAACCTCGACGTCTGGTACGGCGACGACCACGCACTGAAAGACGTCTCCATGGAGATCCCGGAAAACAGCGTCACGGCGCTCATCGGGCCGTCTGGGTGTGGCAAGTCGACGTATCTCCGATGTCTGAACCGGATGAACGACCGCATCAAGGCCGCCCGCATCGACGGCTCGGTCGAACTGGAAGGCACCGAAATCTACGACCCCAACGCCAACCTCGTCGAACTCCGCAAGCGCATCGGGATGGTGTTCCAGTCGCCGAACCCGTTCCCGAAATCCATCCGCGAGAACATCTCCTACGGCCCTCGCAAGCACGGCGACATCAACAAGGGCCTGCTCGCGCGCCTGTTCGGCCGCGACGACACCGAAGAGGAGGCCGAACTCGTCGAGCGGTCGCTGAAGCAGGCCGCGCTGTGGGACGAGGTCAGCGACCGCCTCGACGACAACGCGCTGGGCCTCTCGGGCGGCCAGCAGCAACGACTCTGTATCGCCCGCTGTCTGGCCGTCGACCCCGAGGTCATCCTGATGGACGAGCCGGCGTCGGCGCTCGATCCAATCGCCACGTCGAAAATTGAGGATCTCGTCGAGGAACTGTCGAAGGACTACACCGTCGTCATCGTCACCCACAATATGCAGCAGGCGGCCCGCATCTCCGACCAGACCGCCGTGTTCCTCACCGGCGGCGAACTCGTGGAGTACGACGACACGGACAAGATCTTCGAGAACCCCGAGAGCCAGCGCGTTGAGGACTACATCACCGGCAAGTTCGGGTAACCTATGTCACGAGAGTCGTACCAGCAACAACTGGACGAACTTCGGGCGAACGTGGTCGCGATGGGCGAGCTCGTCGTCGAGCGACTCGATGCGGCGCTGACCGCGCTACGGTCCGTCGACGAGGACCTGGCACGGTCGGTCATCGACGGCGACGACGAGATCAACGAGCTGTATCTCGACCTCGAAGCGGACTGCATCGACCTCTTCGCCCTCCAGCAGCCGGTCGCGACCGACCTCCGCTTCGTCGCCGCCTCGTTCAAGATTATCACCGATCTCGAACGCGTCGCGGACCTCGCGACGAACCTCGCCGAGTACGCGCAGTCCGCCGACCGCCGGCACGGGCCCGAGATAGACGTCGACACGATTGGCCGGGAAGCCACCGAGATGGTCGAGCGCAGTATCGACGCCTACCGGCGGGAAGACATCAAAGAGTGCCGCACCATCGCGGCTGACGACGACGAACTCGACGCGCTCTGTCAGCGGGCCAGCGAGACTGTCGCCCGGGATCTCATCGAACGGGAGGCCGACACCGACGACGGCTGGGCGGTCGAGCAGCTTCTCGATGAGGTTTCGGCGCTGCTGCTTACCGTGCGGGACCTCGAACGGGTCGGGGACCACGCCGTCAACATCGCCGCGCGCACGCTGTACATGGTCGAAACCGACTCGGAACTCATCTACTAAGCATGGACACCCGAAAGATACAGACGGTCGGCGGCGGGACCTACACCGTTTCGCTGCCGAAAGAGTGGGCCGAATCGGAGGGCTGTACGGCCGGGACGACGGTCAACCTCCACACGCACATCGACGGTCTGCTAGTGATTCAGACCCCAGAATCTCGGACCGAACCGCGGAACCGCCTCACGCTGGAAATCGGAAACGACGACCCAGCCGAGATCGAGCAGTTGCTTCGGGCGGCCTACGCTGCCGGCGTCGAGTCCGTCGTCCTCGAAGCCCCCAATGGCTACACCGACGAGCAACACCGGGCCATCGAACGCGTCACCCGGAACCTGACCGGCGTAACCATCGCCGAGGAGACCGAAACGCAGGTGACGGTCCAGACGCTGCTCGATGCCGGCGAGGTGTCCGTCAGGCAGTCGGTTCGCCAGCTCCAGTTCGTCGCGCTGTCGATGCAACGGGACGCGATGGCCGCGCTCACGACCGGGGCGACCAGTGACCGGTGGGCTGACCGCGACAACCAGGCTGACCGGCTGTACGCCATGATCGACCGCTACTTCGAGCGTGGACTGGCCCGGCTCGACGAGATTGACGCGCTCGGGCTGACGCGCCCCGAACTGTTCAGCCTCTGGGCGACCGCGAACGAACTCGAACGCGTGGCCGACCACGCCGAACGGATCGGTACCGTCGCCGACCGCCTCGACGGCCAGCCCGCCGGTACCATCGTCACCGACCTCGACGACATCGCGCAGGACGTTCGAACCGTGGTCGAGGACGCCGTCCGCGTCATCATCGGCGACGCCTGCGTCGCGACGGCCCGACAGACCCTCGCCACGCGCCGGGCCGTGCGCCAGCGGATAACCGATCTCGACCGACAGTTGTTCGAATCTGGAGACGTAGACTACCGGCTCACGCGCGCCCTCGACAGCCTCGCCAGAACGGCCGAGCACGGCGGCAACATCGCCGAGTTCGGGCTTCGGATGGCCATCCGCGACGGTGCGCTCGCCGACTCGACGGCCGGCACCGACGAAGCGAACACGCCGAGTTCGACGGCCGAGACAGAATCCTGACGCAACACACAGCACACAAGACCCGTCGGTCCGGAGACCCGCTATGGTCGACTGGGACGTGTACCTCGTCACGCAGGCGTCACTCTCGGCGGGCCGGACATCCGACGAACTCGTCGCGGACGCGATTGCCGGCGGCGTCGGCGTCGTCCAGCTCCGTGAGAAGGACCGGTCCGCACGCGAACGGTACGAACTGGGACAGGAACTGCGAGAACTGACCCGCGAGGCCGGCGTCACATTCGTCGTCAACGACCGTGTGGATATCGCTCAGGCACTCGACGCCGACGGTGTCCACCTCGGCGACGACGACCTCCCCGTTTCGGTCGCGCGGGATCTTCTCGGCGACGACGCGCTCATCGGCCGCTCCGTCTCGACCGTCGAAGATGCCCGTGAAGCGGCGGCGGCCGGCGCGGACTACCTCGGCGTCGGCGCGGTGTTTGCCACCGGATCGAAAGACGACATCGACGACGACGAACACGCGGTCGGCACCGACCGCGTCGCCGCCATCGCCGATGCAGTGGACATTCCCTTCGTCGGCATCGGCGGCATCACAGCCGAAAACGCCACCGAGGTCGTCCAAGCGGGGGCTGACGGCGTCGCCGTCATCACTGCAATCACGCAGGCCGACGACCCGGCCGCGGCGGCGGCAAATCTGGTAGACGCCGTCGAGCACGGGCGCTAACCGGTTTTATTTCGCTCTGACTACGCGGCTCACACCTTCTCACATTTTTCCGTGGATTGCTGACACTGATTGGTCGCTGCGAAAATATTATATTAGCACACGCTAATATTAGAATACGCTAATATGTCTTCAGACCAGTCAGAGACACAACCGCCAGAGGGGGACGGTCCGGAATCGGACTGCTGTCCGTCAGCTAGCCTCTCTCTGTCGGAAGACGAACTCGCTGCGGACGTACAGACGCTCGCGACGCTCGGGACGGACACCCGCTACGAGGCCCTCCGACTCATCGTCGGGGCCGACGAGGCGGTGTGCGTCTGCGAGCTAGAACCGGCGCTCGGCGTGAGTCAGGGCGCTGTCAGCCAGGCACTCTCGCGGCTGTTCGGCGCGGGTCTGGTCCAGCGACGCAAGGAGGGCCGCTGGCGGTACTACACCGCGACGCCACGCGCTGAACGGCTCCTCGAAGTCCTCGACGAGACGAGGGAGATGCCTGCTGACTAAGACAATGCAGCAACCACCATCCGCTCCGCGTGACCGTCCCGGATTGAATCCCACGTGGCGGCGAATTGCGGCGAGCTACGCCCTGCTACTCGCGTTTTTCGCACTACTGTGGGCCATCAGCCAACCGCTCGCCGGTCTCGGTGCCCTCGCGGCGCTCGCTGGTCTGGTCGTCGGTGCGAGACGGGCCGCGAGACTGCGGCGCTGTTTCTACACCTGCGACGCGCTCACGCTCAAGCCGTTCGGGAGCGTTCGCATCACGATCAGCCGGGTCGAGAACTCGAACTGACGGCACCGTTTGCTATCGCTGTTGTCGTGTCTCCTCTGGCTATCTAAGCCCGCCCGCGGCTACGCCGACTGCTGCAGTTTCTCTCGCAACTGTCGCTCGTCGACGTGGTATTTGAACGCCGGCGAGTCGTCGACGAAGACGTAGGGGACGCGCTCGCCGTACTCTTCGCGGAGACCGGGGTCCTCGTCGACGTCGACGAGGTCCAGCGCGATGGTGACACCTTCAGCATCGGCGACCTGCTCGATTGTCTCGACGGCTTCCTCACAGAGATGACAGTCCTCGCGCGTGTACACGGTGACCGACACGTCGCTCATCACTGGGAACACAGTGGCGACGGCATAAGACTCTCACTCTCTCGCCGTCGATGGGTTTCAATGTCTCGCGCCCGTACCTGTGCCAATGACAGGCTGGACTATCGAGGACATGCCACCGCTGACGGACCGAACTGTGGTCGTGACTGGTGCAAACAGCGGGCTGGGACTCGAAGGCTCGAAGGCGTTCGCTCGCAGGGGTGCAACGGTAGTGATGGCCTGCCGAAGCGTCGAGCGCGGTGAATCGGCCGCCACGGAAATTCGCGAAGCCGTTCCGAACGCGACGCTCGACGTCCGCGAGTGTGACCTGGCCGATCTGTCGAACGTCGCGGCGTTCGCCGACGGCCTCCGGGACGACTACGACGCCGTCGACATCCTCTGTAACAACGCCGGCGTTATGGCGATTCCCCGGAGCGAGACGGCCGACGGCTTCGAGACGCAGTTCGGCGTCAACCATCTGGGCCATTTCGCCCTGACCGGGCACCTGCTTGACCTGCTCCACGCTTCCGACGGCGAATCCCGAATCGTCACGCAGTCCAGCGGCGCGCACGAGATGGGCGAGATCGACTTCGACGACCTCCAGCGCGAGCGCTCCTACGGGAAATGGTCGGCCTACGGCCAGAGCAAGCTCGCCAACCTCCTCTTCGCCTACGAACTCCAGCGGCGCCTCGGCAACCACGGCTGGGACGACGTGATAAGCGTCGCCTGCCATCCCGGCTACGCCGACACCGACCTCCAGTTCCGCGGGCCGCGGGAGATGGGGTCGATGCTGCGAACCGCGGCCATGGGCATCGCCAACGCCGTCTTCGCGCAATCCGCTGCACGGGGGGCGCTGCCGATGCTGTACGCCGCCACCGCCGAGGACGTCATCGGTGGCGAGTACGTCGGGCCCGGCGGGCTGTTCGACATGCGTGGTGCGCCCGAGTTCCAGCAGTCGAACGACGCTTCGCGCGACGAGGAAACCGCCGAGCGGCTCTGGGAGGTCTCGACCGACCTCACTGGCGTCGAGTACGACTTCGAGAGCATCTGAGAACGGCCGACAGCGCTTCCGGGACGCGATCTGGACCGGAAATCCCCACTTTTTCACCGCCGGAACGTGAACCCCGGCGGCACATGCAACCAGTCGAAATCGCGGCCAGGCTGCTTGCAGGACTCGCCCTGATCCTCGCAAACGGCTTCTTCGTCGCCATCGAGTTCGCGCTGACGCGGGCCAGACAGTACACTGAATCGGAGTTCGACGAGCCCGGCCTCCGGCGCGCCTGGGAGATGACCGACGACCTCGAGATCTACCTGACGAGCTGTCAGGTCGGCATCACCGCCTCCAGCATCGCCGTCGGTATCGTCGCCGAACCGGCACTCGCGGCCATCTTCGAGCCGTACTTCCAGTCCTCCGCGCTGGCCGGGGTCGGGGCCGGCGCGGCCATCGCCTTCCTCATCATCAACCTCGTCCACCTGACCCACGGCGAGCAGACGCCGACGTACCTCGGCGTCGAGCGCGCGAAGTTCGTCTGTCGGTACGGCGCGACCCCACTGTACTACTTTGCGTGGCTCATCTCGCCGATCATCAAGGTCGGCGACGGCGTCGCGAAGTGGACGCTCGGGCTGTTCGGCGTCGAGATGTCCGGCGCGTGGCTCGAAACCGAAGTCGATAGCATCGAATCCCGCGCGGAACTGCGCAACGAACTCGGCTCCGTCCTCGACCGCGGTGACGTATCCGACGAGCGCCGCGAGGAGGTCCTCTCCGCGTTCCGCGTCGGCGACCGCGAAGTCCGCGAAGTGATGGTCCCCCGGGAAGACATCGTTGCGCTGTCGCCTACTGACGACGACGCGACCAACGCCGAGCGGATCGCCGAGACGCCACACACCCGCTATCCGCTCGTCGGCGAGACGCTGGAAGCGTTCCTCGGCATCGTTTACATCCCCGCGCTCGTCGACGAGCGCGAGGAACAGGACGGGTCTGGCGGCTTGCTGGACGGCATCGACCTCGAAGCCGTCGCCTCGCCGCCGATGACGATGTCGCCGGACACGACCGTCAGCGACGCCATCGACCAGTTTCAGGCCGAGCGCCAGGAACTCGCGTTCGTCCTTGAGGACGGCGAAGTCGTCGGGCTGGTGACCGTCACGGACCTGCTCGAAGAGGTCGTCGGCGACATCCAGGACCCGATGGACGCCGCGGCCGGCGTCGCCTGACGCTGAAAGCATTTACCGCTCGGCCGGAAACCGGCGACTATGCCCTCCCGCCGGACCGTCCTCGGTACCGTTGCCTGTACGCTCGTTCCCGGCTGTTCCCGACTCGGCGACCCGTCCTCGCAGGAAGCCACCCCGACGCCGGCCCCTGTGGTGTTGTCACCGGTCGACGCCGCGGCAGTGCCCCACACAGCGACCGTCGGCGTCTTTTCGGAGACGGCTTCAGAACTCGGCGCTGCTACCCGCGACGCCTCGGCAGACGTAACGGACCACGAGTGGGCGCACGTGCTTCGCGAGTTCGACTGCTTCGCGTTCGAGGGGACGACGTACGCAGTCGTCGAGCAGACCAGCGGGTCCGGCGGGTACGTCAACGAGTACAGCGTGAGCGAAGTCGACGACCCCGGGAACGAGTCGACGGTTCGGGTGGCCGACCTCCCGGACAGCGACCGGCGCGAAGCCATCGACGCGATAGCAGCGGGAGAGCACCGCTACGACTCCGACGTGGGCGGCTTCGACCCGAACAGCTCGGTGTACGTCCACAACGGCTCGTACTACGTGTTCTCGCTCGAGGTCCACGGCGACAAGCCCGTCGAGGTCACGTACGCGGTCGAAGCGACGGACGGCGACCGGTGTGTGACGCTCGAACCGCTGTCACTCGACGAGGAACAGGCTGCGGCGCTCGACGCGACCCGCCAACCGGACGAGGCGTCGACCGTCACCGATGACTTGGCTCGGATACTCACAGCGCCGGATTCGGGGTTCATCATCCGGGACGGCACCTGCTACGAACTGTCCGCTCCGAGCGACGGGACCGCGACCTGAGACGGCTATCGCGGCGGCGTGTAGAAGTTGACTGTCTCCAGCGGCTCGTCCCCGTCGTTCTCGATGCCGTGGCGCTCGCCGGCCTCGATGCGGACGAGGTTGCCGGCGTCGACCCGGTGGGCGTCACTGTCGACGGTGACGACGCCGGTACCGCTGACCACGAACAGCCACTGGTCGCTGTCGGCGTGGTAGTTCTCCGGCCCGCCGACGGACCGGCCCGGCCCGACAGTCATCTCTGCGACCTGTGCCTCGTCGGTCTCCATGACGACCTCGAAGTAGCGGTCGAAATCGAGCTGTGCCTGCTCCATACGTGCCTGTCCGGCCGTGCCACCGAGTCGTTTTCGGCGACAGACCGGTCTCGCACGGCTCACTCTCTGCCCGCGAGACCGCCGACGCGTCCGCTGAGCCGGGCCGCGATTCCTTCGAAGTGGGCGGTGCTCCAGACCGCGACAAAGAACGCCCCGAATGTGTTGAACACGAGGTCGTTCACGATGTCGCTTGTTCCGTACTGGGCGAGGACCGCCTCGCCGCCGACCACCGATGCGAAGCCGCCGCCGGCGAACTCAAGGATTTCCCAGCCGACACCCACAGCGAGGACAAACAGGACGACGAAGGTCGCACGGAATTCGCGATTGAATACGACTGCCTGGGCGTGACGTTCTACCGCCCGTGCGACCGCGTATCCCACGCCGGCCACGAGCGATGCCGAGACGGCATGGGTCAGGCTGTCGTACCAGCCGAACGCTTCGTACAGTTCGAGGGCGCCGGCCGCGTGCAGTGTTGACGCCACCGTGATCCACAGCACGAGGCCGGTGTCCATCGCGTAGCTGTACTCCCGGCGGAACAGCGCCGGCAGGAACGTTATCGCCAGCGGGCCGCCGCTGTTGACGAGCAGCGTCACGTTGCCCCGAACGAGCGCGAATACGGCTATTACACCGAGGACAGCCTGTAACGTCCGGACAGCGATGCGATGGTGCGTGCCGTTCCCGGGAAGGGACGCTTCCGAGCGGTCGAACTCGGAGGAACCCGCTTCCGAGACGCGCAGTCGTGCGATGCGTGCTGACCGCTCGACGTACAGTTCGAACACGATACCGCCGACAATACCGGTACCCGCCGCGATGACGAGGTCCCACATCAACTCGGTCTGTCCGTCGAGGAACGCGGTTCCCAGCAGCGTGTCGGTCGCATAGATGCCGACCGCCCAGACGCCCGCGGCGGCCATTGTCACGATGACGACGAACACCGTCGCGAACCGCGGCGTCATCGTCAGCGAGGTAAACGCGTCGAGGACGACGGCCAGCAACAGCGCGACCCCGGCGACAACGAGAAACGGCGTGACCTGCGGGAAGCCGCCGAACGTCCGGACGACCACCGGCACTGCGACCAGCCCGAGCAACTCCGCGGGAACCGTCGTTTCGAGATTCCGTGCAGCGAGTGGTACCGCAACCGCTATCGCGACGAGGACCGCCGTGAGCACTGCCCAATCCAGCTCGCCGGCGGCCGCGAATCGTCCGGTGCTACCGACGAGGATTCCGGTTACCACCCACGCGCCAAGCGCATCGAGCCGGTGGGGACCGATGAGGGGCTGTAAAGCACTCATCACTGAGTGGGGATACGACGAGCGTCGTAATCAAAGCACGGCGGTTTTCCGGTATCCCGGCCCATGCTCGCTGCCTGCGCTGCCCCTGTCACGCGGCTGACTGACGGCTGTCTGACGAGGATATATTTCTCTGGCCGTCCCACTCCCCGTAATCAATGGACGAAGCGTTTCTGGACCTCGAATCGGTTGAGATCGAACTGGACGAGGAGTTGCTCGACGCGATTGACGACAAAGCGTTCGCCGACCACCGCGACAACCGGGACGCCGCGGTCCGCGATCTGCTCGACGAGTGGCTGAAACAGCGTGCCGTCGAAGACACAGACGAGAGGGACTGAACGGGGCAGAGAACGCCTGTATAGCCGTGCTATACGGCGACAGTCGCACCTAATTCGGGCGCTGTCGCGTCGTAGCCGTCCTCGCGGAGCGTGGTTGCGAAGGTCTCACAGCGGTCGCCGTGGTTCACGAGCACCGGCGTGTCACGGTAGCTGTCGAGGTACTCCAACAGCCCACCGCGGTCGGCGTGTGCGGAAAAGTCGTACTGCTCGACGCGCGCGCTGACCGGCATAATCCGGCCGTCTATTTCGGCGCTGCCGGTCTCTATCAGGTCTCGCCCCGGCGTTCCCTCGACCTGATACCCGGTCATGGTGATCTTGTTCATCGGATTCCCGCGGATCTCGGGGATGTACGTCATCGCGGGGCCGCCGGAGAGCATCCCGCTGGTGGTGACGATTGCCGCCTTCTGGTCGGTGATACGCTTGCGCTGGCCATCCTTGCCAGTGACGAACCGCGCGTGGGATTTCGCCCGCTGGAGCGCGTCCGCATCGCGGACATACTCGGGGTACTGCCCGAGCATCTCGGTCACTTGCTTCCCCATCCCGTCGACGTAGCAGGGGATGTCGTGCGCTTCGCAGATGAGCAGCATCTCCTGCGTTCGACCGATGGCGAAGGCGGGCACGACCACGGTGCCGCCCTCCCAGAGCGTCGTTTCGACGCTCTCGACGAATCGCTCCTCGACTGTCTTTCTGGGTTCGTGGTCGACATCGGCGTAGGTACTCTCACAGATGACCGCGTCAGCGGCCGGACGGGCCGACGTCCCCGAGACGAGACGCTGGTCGTCGGTATGGAAATCGCCGGAGTACAGCAACCGGGTGTCGCCATCGTCCACGAGGACGTGCGCGCTCCCCGGAATGTGGCCGGCGTTGTAGAACGTGACCTCGTAGCCGGCGGCCTCGAACGACTCGCGGTAGCCGTGGGTTTCCGACACCTGCGTGACCCGTCTGACGTTGGTCTCGGTGAATGGGCAGTTGACCGTTCCACCGTGGAGTTTGAGCGTGTCCCGTGCGAGCGTCATCGCCAGTTCGTACGTCGGCGGCGTCCAGTGAATCGGCGGCCGCGCGTCGCCCGACACCAGCGCCGGAATGTTCCCGACGTGGTCGAGGTGGCCGTGCGAGACGACGACGGCGTCCGGCGACGGCGTCCGCACCGGAAACTGTGGCGGCGAGTCGGTCAACATTCCGAAATCCAGCAGCAGCGACTCGTCGATGAGGACGGCGCTCCGGCCGATCTCACCTGCCCCGCCGAGAAACTGCACATCCATTACCGGGACGGAGGCGACCCGTCCGTTTCCGTTCGTCGGTTCTGACCGAATCGTGCCATCAACCGCCGGGCAGGCGGAATATCTATGAACCGGAACACGACGATATCCGGGTTCTTAGGGGCTATGAACTGTCAAGGGGGTCTTCTCGGTTGTGGTATTGTGTGAAGATAACACGTCGGCTGGGCAGTGTTATCACGCTAGCATAAACAATTATTATACTCGGGGCTCATTGTTTAGTTGTCATGGCGACACGCCAGCAACCCCCGACGACGTACCACACGTGCAGTTGCGGTGAGGAGTTCGACACGACGGAGGAACTCCTCGAACACGCACGAGAGGCACACGGGCTTAGCGTACACTGACTGGCGTCGCCCCGTTTTTCGCACTCAGAGACTCCGATAGCGGTAGGTCAGGATGTCTTGTCGATGTCCTGTCGCACGCTGAACCGCGCGTAGCCGCCGTGTGAGAGGTCAAGCGCACCCAACCACCAGTTCCATCGTTCGGCGAGTTGATAGTCCTCGGGCGCGTCTTCGAGGTTGTCGACGACATCCCCCACCGTTAGCTCCGCCCCGAAGTCGGTCACGAACTGGTCCGATTCCGAGAGGTCCCGCGCCTGTCTGGCCACGACCGTGACGATGTCGGGGTCGGGGTCGAAGGCGTCGCGGAGTTCCCGTTCGAGTTCCTTTCGGTCCACATTCGGGTGTACGACCCGCATCTGACTTGAATGTACGGTTGGGGACAACGTTACATTTCGGGGTCGGGAGATAGTTGCACGGGGTCCTGTCTCGGCTACGCTATTGTCCCCGAACAGCGCCACAAAAATTCGAAAGTAGGTCTCCGATTTTGCGCTTGCGCTTACTCAGCCTCGCCCTGCTCCACGGGTCGCCCTGCGGGCTCCCCGCTCCGCTACGAAGCGAACGCCTTCGCTACGCTCAGTCGTCCGCTTCGCCTTTCTCGATAGGCGCACCAACCAGATTGCCCCATTCGGTCCAGGAGCCGTCGTAGTTGATGGTGTCCTCGTAGCCCAGCAGTTCGTGCAGGGCGAACCAGGCGACGGAGGAGCGCTCGCCGATGCGGCAGTAGGCGACCGTCGTGGAGTCACCCTCGATGCCGTACTCGGCGTAGAGCTCTTCGAGTTCGTCGTAGTCCTTGAACGTCCCGTCGTCGTTGGTGACGGCCGCCCAGGAGATGTTCTGTGCGCCGGGCACGTGACCGCCGCGCTGGGCGGTCTCCTGGAGTCCAGGGGGTGCGAGGATCTCGCCGGAGAACTCTTCGGGCGAGCGAACGTCGACGAGCGGCAGTTCGCGCTCGATGGCGTTCTCGACGTCCTCCCGGTAGGCGCGGATGGACTCGCGCGGACCGGAGGCCTCGTAGTCGACTTCCGAGAACTCGGGCACTTCGTCGGTGAGTTCGTAGTCGTTCTCGACCCAGTACTCGCGGCCGCCGTCGAGGAGCTTCACGTCGTCGTGGCCGTAGTACTTGAACTGCCAATATGTGTAGGCGGCGAACCAGTTGGAGTTGTCACCGTAGAGGACGACCGTCGAGTCCTCGCTGATGCCGTGGGAACCCAGCAGGTCCTCGAAGTCATCCTTGTCGAGGATGTCCCGCGTGGTCTGGTCCTGCAGGTCCGTCTCCCAGTTGAAGCCGATAGCGCCGGGCGCGTGGCTCTCGTCGTACAGTTCCGTGTCGACGTCCACCTCTACCAGTCGGTGGGCGGGGTCGTCGCTCTGGAACTCGTCCAGATGCTCGCTGACCCAGTCGGCCGAGACGAGCACGTCGTTAGCGTATTCAGTCATAATGCATCGAATCGTAAGTCTACCAAACATATATTACCACGACTTTCGGCATGTTCGGCCACTCGTCCACCGTGTCGGCAGATGTTGCCTGTACTGGGATATATAGACAGACAGTACTTCAGCAGCCCAGCGGACACGGGCCATGGCGTGCCATGTCTGGGTGTAAACTGGGCGGCTCTCTCACGAGAAGCGGCAGTAATTGCAACCACCTTCGACCGGCTGCGATGGGAGTTTTCAAGCGGGCGGAGCGGCAACGCCAGGACGATGACTGATTTCGTCTCTGCGGAGTGGGTGTCGAACCGGGGTGACGACCTCCGGGTGGTCGACGTCCGGGACGCGTGGGAGTACGACGGTCTCGGGCACCTCCCGGGTGCGGTGAACGTGCCCTTCGATTCGTTCCGGGCAGATGAACACGGCGCGGAATCCGACGCCGGTGAGGGAATGCTGCCCGACAAGGACGAGTGGGCGCAGTTGCTTTCGGCGGCCGGCATCACGGCGGAGAGCGAGATCGTCGCGTACGACGACCACCACGGCGTCTTCGCCGCGCGGTTCCTGGTCACCGCGGAACTGTTCGGCCACGATTCCGACCGACTCCACCTTCTCGACGGCGACTTCTCCAGTTGGCAACTCGAACGGGAAACGTCGAGCGAGACGCCGGCTGTCGAGCCGACCGACTACGAGGTGGCTCGTCCCGACGAGACGCCGCTGGTCGGTCCGGACGCGGTCGCTGACGCGGCAGATGACCCCGACGCGGTGCTGGTGGATACTCGCGAAGACGAGGAGTACGACGCGGGCCACATCCCGGGTGCGGTCCTGCTGGACTGGCGGGACCTCGTCGACGACGAGACGCGGGGCCTGTTACCCCGAGACGAGGCGCTGTCCGTTCTCGAACGTGCGGGCATCGTCCCCGAGAAACGGATCGTCCTCTACTGTAACACCGCCCGGCGCATCAGCCACACGTACGTCGTCCTCCGGCATCTCGGCTTCGAGCAGGTGGATTTCTACGAGGGGAGCCTCACCGAATGGGAGGCACAGGGGCGACCGCTGGAGACGAACTGAGCGTTCGGCGACCGCTGTCTCAGGTTAGTTTCTGCTGGTCCCCTTGCCGCTCGCTCGTCAGCAGCGACGACAGTTCGACCAGCAGCGCGATGACGACCGGACCGGCGATGAAGCCGATGACGCCCAGCGTCAACACCCCGCCGGTGAACCCGACGAAGTAGAGACTGGCCGGGAGGCCGGTCGTGTAGCGGGCGAGCTTCGGTCTGATGACCGCGTCGGGGAGGAAGCCGACGAAAACGAGGCCGAACACGGTGACCAGTATCGCCCCGGTGATGTTGCCGTTGATGAGGTCCGCGACAGCGATGGTAAGGACGACGATGCTGGGGCCGATAACGGGGACGAACTGCAGGATGCCGGCGACCACGGCCAGCGCGAACGCTCCCTGATAGCCCAGCAGCCAGAACACGACCCACGCCACGACGAAGGTCCCGAACGCCGTCGCCGCCTGGAGGACGTATATCGCGTACAGCGTCCCTCGGAGCCGCTGGTGCAGGCGGTTGACGACCTCGTGATACGACGCCGGCACCGTCCGATAGACGGCCTTTTTCGGAGCCTGTGGCTGCCAGAGCATCGCGTAGACGAGAATCGCAAACAGCACGGCTTTCAGCGCCAGCACGGGCGATTCAGCGGCCAGATCCACCGCAACAGCCGTGAGTGTCTCCCGAGCGGCCGTCAGCGTGGGGTCGATCTCGACCGGATAGCTGAACTCGCCGAACTCGAGGGTCACGATCGATGGGAGTTGCTGGAAGAAGGTAAACAGGTCACGGCGGCGCAGATACAGCACGGCTCCCAGCGGGACGACGATGAGTGTGCCGCTGACGAAGGCGATACCCGTCGTCACCGCTGCCGACAGCCGCCTGTTGAGCCCGTGGCGTCCGAGCCACTCCGAGACGGGGAACAGGACGTATGCGACCGTGATTGCGAAGAAGATCGTCGACAGCACTCGCGCGAGCAAGACTGTCGTCAGGCAGCCGGTGAGAACGAGCAGGCCCGCGAGGACGTAGGTCCGTCGGCGTGTTACCACGCCCGTCCTTTTCCATCGGTCGATAAAAACGTTATCTGCACACGCCAGGTCACTAACACGTTACGGGGGCCAGGAACGGGGCCGTCGCCGTCGGGCGTTCAGGATCGGGAGAACAGCGCCGCCAACTGTTCCCGGGAGAACAGCGTCGTCGGCCGGTCCATGTGGACGCCGATCTCGCCTTCGAAGGCTTTCATCCCGGCTTTCTGTAGCGGCTCCGGTGCGGAGTAGCCGGCCCGAACCGCGTGGCCCAGGCGGATCTCCTGCCGGAGGTCCTCGCGCCAGGCCCGTTCGTACTCGCCCAGCGTCGCCGGGTCCTCGGGGTCGATTTCACGGGCGGCGTGGTCGGCCGCGGTCATGCCGTAGCGAATGCCGCCGCCGGTGAAGGGTTTGGTCTGGGCGGCGGCGTCGCCGATGAGGAACGACCGCCGGCCGGTGACCCGCTTCGGCGGGCCGATGGGAATGAGCCCCGAGCAGCGGTGGTCGGTCTCGACGCCGTAGCCGTCGACGAATGCCTCGAAGCGGCCGCGGGCGTCGTCGCCCGGCGGCACCGCCAGCCCGTACTCGACGCCGGCCTTACCCCGCGGGATGCGCCAGGCGAAAAACCGCGGGACGGTGAGATGCACGTCGACGAAATCGCCGTGGTCGACTTCGTCGCTGAACCCGAGGACGCCGTGTAGCAGTTCGTCGGGTTCTGGGAGGTCGAGTTCCCGCCGGACGCGGCTCTTCGGGCCGTCACAGCCCGCGACCATCTTCGCGCGGTGCGTCTCGACGCCGTCGTCGTCGCGGACCTCCACGGTGACGCCGTCTCTGTCCTCGGTGACGCCGACGACGGAGTGTGCTTCTCGAACGTCCGCACCGGCGTCGCGGGCCAGCCCGGCCAGGTGCTTGTCCAGGCCGACGCGGTCGATGACGTTCGAGATGACCTCGTCCTTGTAGAAGGGGTGGTCCTGGCTCCCGGGGCCGCCCGTGTGGAACCGCGCGCCCGAGATCTCGTTCTGGAACAGTTCGTCGCGGGCGTCCTCGGTGAACTCCCAGATATCCGTGCTCACGTGGCCCGAGCAGGCCAGCGGCTTCCCGATCTCCCCCTGTTCGAACACCACCACGTCGAGCCCCCGACTCGCCGCCTGGCGCGCGTACCGGGACCCAGCCGGGCCCGCGCCGACCACCACAACATCGTGCATACACGTTCCCTCGGTGTCACGAACCAAATAGCTTCTCGATTCAGACGGACAGCGGGCCGTACTGGCCCGTGCCGCGGCCACAGCGTCGGGTCGCCCGGTCAGCTCCCCGTGGCGGGGACCCGCGGATGGCCCTGTCGCTCGGCCAGCCAGCCGCCGAAACGGCCGGCCAGGCCACCGACTACCATCGGGAGCAAAAGCAGTAGCACTCCGACCGCCAGTGCCATGCCGACGCCGACGACCCGGAACCAAAGCGGATTCGGGATCGTCGGGATAGCTACCAACAGCTCCTTTAGCGACCAGAGCGCCGGAATCCCACCGATGAGTCCGGCTCTGACCCCGGCGGCGCTCCCCGTCCCGCCGTGGCGCTTGACCAGATATCCCGCAACCGCACCGCCGAGGAACAACCCGTGAAACGTGATATTCGACGCCGACCGCAACACGTCTACGAGCGTGAACAATGCGGGGACGAGGCCGCCGATAAGGGCGCACTGCCACGTCTTCGAGAGTTCGAACTGGAGGGGCATAGCCGGATGGTTGACCGCCGGAATAAAAAACCATATCCCTGATGACACAACCGTCCGAAAACGACCGTCGCGTCACTGGCCGAATCAAGGCGTATTTGTCGGTGTGTCCCCTGTTACCGACTATGGCAGAGTATCAGCCCGGGGTGTGCAACATCGGAGCGAACCAGCGCCGCGCCCGCCGACTGTCGGCCATTGCGTCGTTTGCGGTCGCTGTTGGTATCACGCTCGCCGTCGTGCGGGGCGCGGTCCCCGACCTGTCGCTGTGGGCGACTGTCCCGTTCATCTTCGGTGGGTACATCGGCGCATTCCAGGACTACTTCCGGTTCTGTGTCGCCTTCGGTGCGCTCGCCCGCTACGACCTCTCGGGGTCCGGCGGGAAGAGCGGGCGCGTCGACGCGAGCGAGGCCGTTCGCGCCGACCGGCGACAGGCCGCGAAAATCCTCCTGCTCGCGGCCGTTGCGACGGTCGTGACGAGCGGCCTCGGAGCCGTCTTGCTCCGACTTGTGTAGCTGCGGACGGACTCCGACGCCGGCCACTCGCTCGGCCGCACCTCACACGACGGCCAGTCCCCGGGGGACCTGGTCGTACTCGGCCGGCCAGCCCCCGGCGTCGGGCCCCTCCCGAATCCATGTCTCCCCGTCTTTCGACTGGAACAGGCCGTGGTTCGTCAACGCGAGAAAGCCATCACCTGGATCAGCGGCGAGGACCGTTCGGGCCAGGCCCTCCGGTCCCGGCAGGCCGTCCATCGCCTGCCGCCACCGGTCGCTGTCCCATCGGTACACGTAGCTCTCGCCGCTCGTGCTGTGAGCCGACCGTGGGCCGCTGGCCGCCGAGACGACGACGCAGTCCGGGTCGTCGGGATGGACGGCCAGTCCCCACACGTACCGATGCTCTAGTCCCTCCTGTGGGTAGGTCCAGGTGGCCCCGCGGTCAGTCGACAGCGCGTAGCCGTCGCCGGCGGCGGTGTACACGCAGTCCGGGGCAGCGGGATGGGTCGCCAGCGTGTGGTTGTCCCGCCGTGCGCCGTCGGGGTGATCGACCCACGTCTCGCCGCCGTCGGGACTGCGGACGAACGCGCCGGCCTCGATGGCGACGTACACCTGCTTCGGGTCGTCCGGCGCGAGGGCGATCCAGCGCACGTGGTGAGTCTGTGGCCGCGGCGGGAACGACCACCGCGACGCCGAGTCGAGGTCGGTCAGCCCCGACCGCTCCGTCCACGTCGCCCCACCGTCGGTCGAGCGGTAGACCGCGCTCGGCTCCGTCCCGGCCCACACCACGCCGGCGTCGTGCGGGCTTACTGTGACGCTGGTCACGCGGTCGCCGGCGTCGAGGACCCGCTCCCATGTCGCGCCGCCATCGATGGTCCGCTGGAGGCCAGCATCCGCGGTTCCAACGAAAGCGCGGGCCGGTTCGGCCGCTCCCGCGGCGACGCACTCGATGTCGTGGCCAAGCAAGCGGTCCTCCCAGCCGCTGTCGCTGTCCCCGACGAGGACGCGGTCGCCGAGCGCGGCGTAGACGGTATCCATAGCCGACGGTACGACGCCCGAGCGAAGAAAGGTGGCGGTGCTAGCGACTGACCGAGCGCGTCAGCGCGAAGACGTACAGCGCGACGAAGAAGCCGCCGAGGAACGCCTCGGACTGGGCGAGGAGGCTCACCGTCGGGTCCCTGACCTCGCCGACGCCGCCGAGGAAGAAGGCGATGAACGACCCGAGGCTGAGCTGGGCGTACTGGCCGACGGTCCCGAACAGGTCCGGCGCGATAGCGAGATACAGCCCCGCGTAGGCGGCGATGAGCGCCGCGGACGCCGCGAGCGTGTACGACGCCCGCTCGCCGTAGCCCGTCGTCACGAACAGGAACGCGTTCATCCCCCAGCGGGCGAGCGCCCGGCCCTGCTCTCGCAGGGACGCGCCGCCGTCGCGGACGCGCCGGGAATGACAGCGCCGCCGGTAGGCCAACTGCGACATGAAGAACTCGGAGGCCGCCGTGTTGTCAGCGATGTCGTTCGCGCCGTTTTTCGCCCGGAGGTACGTCACCTCGCCGGCGGCGGCTTCGATTCGCCCCGCCGTCGCCGTCGAGAGGCGCTCGAAGGTCGCGCTCGCGTCGGGTTCGAGCGTCCGGTCTCCAGCCCGCTTGGCCGCCCGGTCGACCACTGTCACCGGCTCGTCGGCCGCCGGAGCCGCGCCGTCCGCTAGGGCTTCGACCGCGTCGTCGAGCGCGGCCGGGTACGCCAGCGCGGCCCGCAGGCCGTCGCCGAGTCCGCTATCGAGGCCGTGGAGGCGGTAGTTCGCCCCCTCCAGGTCGAGGTCGTCGTCGTCGCGGAAGTCGAAGCCCGCGAACCGTGTCCGGTAGAACGCGACCCTGTCGAGGACGCCGTCCGCCCGGTCGCCCTCGAACCGGACTGTCCCCAGCGTCGCCCGCTCCAGGTCGTACACGGCGGCTCCCGTGCCTGGCTGGCCGAACGCGCCGTCCTCGACCGTCGTCCCCGAGAGCGAGACGACGGCGACCCCGTCCGGTCCGACGGCCGTCGGTTCCAGGGCGGCCGTGCCGACGGTGCAGTCCTGAAAGCGGACCGTGCCAAGACAGCTAACGTCCGCCGCGCGCAGCCGGTCGATTGTACTGTCCTCGAACCGCGGGCTCGCGAGCGTCGCCCCGTCCAACTCCAGGTCCGCCACGGTCGCGTCGGCGAAGGCGGCTCCCACCAGCGCTGCGTCCGTGGCGTCGAGTCGCTCGATGTCAGCCCCGTCGAAGTCGGTGCCGACGAACGCCGAGTCGTGGACCACCAGTTTCATCGAGACGACGGCGTCGGCGAAGGTCGCGTCGGTGAACCGCACGTCCGGGAGATAGAGCCGCTCGGCCTCGACCCGTTCGAAGACGGCCTCGTCGTAGCTGGTCCCGTTGAAGTAGCCGCCGCTGAACGTTGCCCCGTAGAACCGCGCCGTGTCGAACTCCGCCCACCGGAAGTCCGCCTCGTCGAAGGTCGCGTGGTAGAAGTCCCCCGTCCCGAACGCTGCCTCGTCGAAGTCGGCCATCTCCAGCGTGGCGTGCTGGAACGACCCGTCCTCGACGGTCGCCCGGTCGAACGCGGCATCGGTCACCGACGCCCGGTCGAAGGTCGCGGTCCCGAGCGTCGCGTCGCGGGCGTCGATTTCGGCCAGTACCGCGCTCTCGAACCCGGCGGTCTCCAGTCGGGCGTCCCGGAGGTCCACCCGGTCCGCTGTCACGCCGTCGAACACCCCCTCTGCAATCGTCGCGCCCCTCGCGTCGATTTCGTGGTACGCCCCGTCGAACCGCGCGGTCTCGGTTATCGTCGCCCCGCCGAGGTCGAGCCGCTGGCCGAATTCGCTGCCGGTGCAGTCCAGCCGACCGAGTGTCGCGCCCCGCAAGTCGACGGGATGGTTGTCGGCGGCGTCGACGACCGCGTTCGACAGGTCGAGGTCGCCGAACGTGGCCCCGAGGAACTGCTTCGCCCGCTTGCGCTCCGCCCGGCTCTCGGCGGCGTCCCCCGCTATCGCGTCGAGGAATGCCTCCGACACGTCCAGGTCGTCCGGGACGTTCTCGGGCCGGCAGTGGAACGGACAGCGCTCCCGGCCGTCGATTGCGCCGTGTGGACACTCCCACTCCCGGTGCTCGCCGTCGAACTCTGTGCGGTCGTCGGTGAACGTACAGCGACTCCCGGCGCGCCCCGACCAGGCCATCGTTGCCAGAAGCGGTCGGTTGGCAGGGGCATAAGCGCTTCTACACCGGCTCTCTCGGGCGAGCGCATATCTCCCCCGGCGGCCGGGCGACACATCTGCCGGTCAAGCACCGAGTGGACTGTCCCGGAGATATCGGCGCTGTCCGTCGGTTGTGACACTGAGCCGTGCCTACGGCGTCCACCAGCGCAGGCCGACCATCACGAAGACGATGGCCAGTTGCATCAGCCCCTGCAGGCCCCCGAGCCTGGCGTTTCGCATCCCGATCTCTGAGACGAGGTCAACGTCCGGGTTCTCGGAGACGACCTGTCGGTAGATGCGGACCTCGCCGGGCAGGATGACGCCGAAACCCTGCACGGACAGCAGCGTTACGATACCGAGCGTGGCGACGATCCACCACGAAGTCATCGCGAAGGCCGGCAGCGTCGTCACGAGATACGTGCCGGAGCCGAGGACGGCCACGCCGAGGATGCCCAGCGTCTTCGGGTCGGTCAGCGCGTCGAACTGGTAGCCGATGAGGAGGATGACCGGAATGAGCGTCGCGGCGGTCAGAATCGCCAGCCACGGGTCGGCGTTGGGGAACTTCCCGAGGCGGAGCGCCAGCAGGATGCCGCCGCTGATAGTCACCGTCGCCAGCGTCGGCATCAGGAACGTCATCTTGGGCGTGAACGAGGCGAAGAAGTCGGCCCGTGCCTCTGGTTCCTGGCCGCCGAGCACCGGCCCCAACACGAGCCCGATGAACAGGTCGATGCCGGTCCACAGCACCCCGGCCATCACGTGGACGTAGGTCAGCGCCCGGATGTTGCCGCTGGCGATAGCCCCCGCAAACGCGATGAGCGGGACGGCTACCGCCCCCGCGGCAAAGGCCGGGTTCGCCTGCCTCGCCAGCCCACCGATACCCCGTTTCCGCTCGGTGCGGTCCGCTGTCGGTTGCGCCATAGCTGGCTCTATCAGGTTTCGCCGTCGACTAAAACCTTGGTGGCCGTCTCAGATATCGCCGCTCTCCGCGGCTCCGACTGCTTCAGTCGTCGTCCGCGGCCGGTTGCTCGGCCGCCGGCTCGCGGTCGGCCCGCGGCCCCTCAAGCTCGACGTTCGGCAGGAGGTCACGGAGGTACTGCCCGGTGTAGGACGTCTCGGTCCGGGCCACGTCCTCCGGGGTGCCCTGGGCGACGAGCTCGCCGCCGTTCTCGCCGCCCTCGGGACCGAGGTCGATGATGTGGTCGGCGTTTTTCACCAGGTCGAGTTCGTGCTCGATGACGACCACGGTGTTGCCGTCGTCGGTGAGCCGGTGGAGCACGTCGATGAGCTTGCGCTCGTCCTCGGGGTGGAGCCCGGTCGTTGGCTCGTCCAGCAGGTACAGCGTCTCGCCGGAGTCCTTCTTGCCCAGTTCTTCGGCGAGCTTGACGCGCTGGGCCTCCCCGCCCGAGAGGGTCGTCGAGGGCTGGCCCAGCCGCATGTAGCCCAGGCCCACGTCTTTCAGGAGCTCCAGCCGGCGGCGAATCCCCGAATGGCTCTCGAAGAAGTCGTAGGCCTCCTCGACGGTCATCTCCAGCACGTCGGCGATGGTCGCGCCCTTGTAGGTCACGTCCAGCGTCTCGTCGTTGTAGCGCGCGCCGCCACACTCCTCGCAGGGGACCGTCACGTCCGAGAGGAAGTTCATGTCGATGGTGACCGTCCCCTGGCCGCCACAGCCCTCACAGCGGCCGCCCTTGACGTTGAAGGAGAACCGGCCGACCTCGTAGCCGCGCTGTTTCGACAGGCTGGTCTCGGCGAACAGCTCGCGAATGTGATCGAAGACGTTGGTGTACGTCGCTGGGTTCGACCGGGGGGTGCGGCCGATGGGCGACTGGTCGATGAGCCGCACCGTCTCGATGTCGTCGAGGCCGTCGATGGCGTCGTGCTCGCCGGGGTTCACGTCGGTGTCGTTCATCCGACGGACCAGCCCCTTGTACAGCACGTCGTGCATCAGCGTCGACTTGCCCGACCCCGAGACGCCCGTGATGGCGGTGAACGTCCCCAGCGGGATGGACACGTCGAGGTCGGCGAGGTTGTGCTGGCGAGCGCCCCGAACCGTGAGTTCGCCATCGGCCTCCCGGCGGCTGTCGGGGACCGGAATCGTCCGCTCTCCCGAGAGGTACTCCCCGGTCACCGACTCGTCGGTGCCGATGACCTCGTCCATCGGCCCGTTGACGACGACTTCGCCGCCGCGCTTGCCCGGCCCAGGACCCATGTCGATTATCTGGTCGGCCCGGCGCATCGTCTCGGTGTCGTGTTCGACGACGAGCAGGGTGTTCCCGAGGTCCCGGAGCTCTTCGAGCGTGTTCAGCAGGCGGTCGTTGTCACGCTGGTGGAGGCCGATGGAGGGTTCGTCGAGGACGTAAAGGACGCCGACGAGGCCGCTCCCGATCTGCGTTGCCAGCCGGATTCGCTGGCTCTCGCCGCCCGACAGCGTCGATGCCTCGCGGTCCAGCGTCAGGTAGTCCAGGCCGACCTCGGTCATGAAGCCAAGGCGGGCCCGGATCTCCTTGAGAATCTCCTCGGCGATCTTCCGGTCCCGGGACGAGAGGTGCTCCTCCATCCCCTCGAAGTGGGCCAGCGCGTCGCTGATGGACATCTCGTTGACCTCGGTGATCGAGGTGCCGTCGACGAGCACCGCCCGCGACTCCGCCTTGAGCCGCGTCCCCTCACAGGCCGGACACGTCGTCGTGGCCATGAACTCCTCGATGTGCTCGCGGGCGCGGTCCGAATCCGTCTCGACGTGTCGCCGCTCAAGGTTCGGAATGACGCCCTCGAAGCGCTCGCTCTTCTCGCGGGTGCCGTTCTTGGTCCGCCACTGGAAGTCGACGATGCGGTCGGTCCCGTAGAGGAACTGCCGCTGGATGGATTCGTCGAGTTCCTCGAACGGCGTCGAGAGATCGATGCCGAAGTGCTCGGCGACGTTGTCCAGTTGCCGCGAGTAGTACGTCCGGTCGTAGCTCCAGGGCTCGAAGACGTGCTTGAGCGGCTTCGTCGGATCGGTGATGACGAGGTCCTCGCTGACCTCCTTGGTCTCGCCCAGGCCCTCACACTCCGGACAGGCTCCATGGGGTGAGTTGAACGAGAACGACCGCGTCTCGATCTCGGAGATATCGATGCCGCAGTGGGTACAGGCCAGATCCTCGGACAGTTCGACGACGAGGCGGTCCGAGGCGGCTCCGTCGTCCGCTTCGTCTCCGTCGGCGAGATCGCCCGTTGCCCGGGCGTCTGACCCGCCGAGCGTCTCGGCTGCACCCTCGGGCGGGTCCGGCAGGATGACCTTCAGCGTCCCGTCGGCCTCTTCAAGCGCGGTCTCGACGGAGTCGGTGATGCGCGAGCGGGCGTCCGGCGAGATTTTCACGCGGTCCACGACCACGTCCACCGTGTGGTCGTAGTTCTCATCCAGTTCGGGTTGGTCCAGCGTGAGGTCGAACTCTTCGCCGTCGACCTCGACGCGGCTGTACCCCTCGCTCACGAGGTCGTCGAACAGGTCCTCGAAGGCCCCCTTCTGGTCGCGGACGACCGGCGCACACAGTTTCGCGCGGGTCCCCTCGGGGAGTTCCAGAACCCGCGAGACCATGTTCTGTGCGGACTGCTCGCCGACCTCGCGGCCACACTCCGGACAGTGTGGCGTGCCGATGCGGGCGTACAGCAAACGGAGGTAGTCGTGCAGTTCGGTGACGGTGCCAACCGTCGAGCGGGGGTTGTTGGCGGCGTTCTTCTGGTCGATAGAGATCGCCGGGGAGAGCCCCTCGACGTTCTCGACCTGCGGCTTGTCCATCTGCCCCAGGAAGTTCCGTGCGTAGGCGGAGAGCGATTCGATGTAGCGCCGCTGACCTTCGGCGTACACCGTCTCGAATGCGAGCGAGGATTTGCCCGACCCCGACAGCCCGGTGACGACTGTCAGTTCCTCGCGTGGAATCTCCACGTCGATGTCCTTGAGGTTGTGTTCCTCGGCCCCTCGGACCTCGATTATCTCCTTGCTCATCCTTGAATTCTACTTGGCCGGCAGGGGGGAAACCCTGTCGGTTGCGTCCGAAACCGTACTTGATTGGTACTGGTTCCGTCGAAAGCTTGATTACGGCGTGTTCTATGGTAAATAATATGAGTACGCCCTCCACGTACGACATCGCGGGGATCGACCTCTCCGACGACAGCTATACGGTCGAACAGAGCCTGATCCGAAACAAGTACAAAGCCATGGACGCCGCCGGGAACGTCGTCCTCCGCGGGAAACAGAAGATGCTGAAGATGAAAGAACAGTTCCCGTTCGTCGACGCAAACGGCGACGAGGTGTTTGAAGTCAACGCTGGCGGCATCATCGACGTGGCCGGCAACTACGTCCTGACCGACTCCAAGACCGGCGAGGACATCGTCATCCTCGACAACGACTACTCCATCTTTCAGGATACGTGGAAGATTCGGGACGCCAGTACCGAGGCGAAGATCGCCGAGATCAACTCCCAGGGCGCGCTCGTGACCATCGCCCGAAACGTCGTCCCGTTCGGCGGCTGGATTCCCCACAAGTACGAGATCACCGACCAGGACGGCAACCACGTCGGCAACATCGACGGGCAGTTCTCGCTGAAAGACCGCTACGAGATCACTATCGACGACGCCAGCACGGTCCCAAAGGAGCCGATCATCGCCGCGGCGATGGTCATCGACGCGATCCAGGGGAACTGACGGGACCCGCTGGAGCACCGGAATCCTTCTTGCCCTGGCTCCCCTAGGAACCGCTATGCGCCGCCGGACGGTCCTCCGACGACTCGCCCTCGCAGGCACAGGTGTCGGACTCGCTACGGGGACGACCCGCGGTCATCCGACACCGACCGGGAACGGGACGGCCGAGCCAGCGTCCTCCGACACCCCGACCGGTGAGGACCCGCTGGGCGTGCTGGAGATGGAGACGGTGTACGAGGTCGTCACCAGCCCCGACGGACACACGGCCTACGTCGCGACGGGGGACGGCATCGCGCTCGTCGACCTCGTCACGCCGACCAGTCCGCGACTGCTCAGCCGACGGACCGACCTGCTGGCTGAGAGTGACAGCGGACCGATACAGCGCGTTCAGGACCTCGCTGTCAGCGGCTCACGGCTGCTGGCCGCCGGTCCCGCTCACCCCGCTGACGGCGCCCACGGTCTCGTCGTCTTCGACGTGTCCGACCGGCGGGACCCGGAGCGAATCGCGGGCGTCGAACTGGACACACGTCTTCACAACTGTGACTTCGACGGCCGCTACGCCTATCTGACCGCGAACGACCGCGACGGCAACCCCTTGCTCGTGGCCGATGTCGACGCCGAACAGGAAGTCGGCGACTGGTCGCTGCTCGACGCCGGCGACGCTTGGACCGACGTGCCGACGAGCCTCTGGCCGCTGCACGACGTGTGGGTCCAGGATGACCGGGCGTACCTGGCCTACTGGGACGGCGGGACATGGATCGTCGATGTCTCGGAGCCGAGCGACATCTCGCTGGTGGCGAAGGTCCGCGGGCGCTCCCCCGAAGACCTCGCCGCTATCGAGGACCCTGGGACCGAGCGGAGCGAGCCGCCGGGCAACGACCATTTCGTGACGGTCGACGAGGACGCGTCGCTGCTGGGCGTCGGCGGCGAATCGTGGGACCTCGGTGACGACGACAGCGGCGGCCCGAGCGGCATCGCGTTGTACGACATCAGCGACCCGACCGACGCCGAACGGCTGTCCACGCTCGACCCGCCGCCGACCTCGGACCCGTCGCCGGGGGGCATCCTCACGACGGCACACAACTTCGAACTGATCGACAACCGCTGTTACTCCGCGTGGTACAACGGCGGCGTCCGTGTCCACGACCTGACGGACCCGACCGCTCCGGAACTCGCCTTCGAGTGGCGCGACACCGAAGCGACCTCGTTCTGGACCGCACAGCGGGCCGCCGGCTGTTTCGTCGCCGGAAGCACGAACGCGAGCCAGGGGACGGAGGTCCAGCCCGGACTGTACACGTTCCCGGACCCGCGGATACGGACGCCGACAGCGGACCCGTCGGCCACGGGCGACGAGGGCGGCGGCGCTAACAGCACTGATGGCACCTCCCTCGGGGTCGGCGGCCCCGGCTTCGGCGTCGGGTCGGCGGTCGCAGCGGTCGGGCTGGCGGCCTGGCGCGCCCGACGCCGGCAAGACTGACGCCGCGCCGCGTGACTGACTTCACTCACTCCAGCGCGCTCTTGACAGCGGCGGCGACGCTCCGGGCGCGTTCGGCCAGTGGCTCGGAGATGTGGCCGCGCTCGACGGCCGCGTCGAGTTCGTCGTCGTCGACCCGCTCGACGGTGCCGTCAGCGTGTTTCACCACGTCGACGTGGAGGTCCACGTACCGGGCGGTGTCGGGGAATATCTCGACGGGCGTGCAGACGTTGACGTAGGTGCCTTTCTTCTCGCCGTCGCTGTCGCGGTACACCGTCGGATACCACCAGCGCCCCTCCTTGACTTTCGTCTCGGCGATGTCGCCGGCCTCTTTTGGGACGCCCAGCGCGTCGTAGGAGCCGCCGTGGCTCATCTCGCGCTCGATTGTCACCGTCCCGTCGCTCTCGACGGCCTGGACCTCGCCGCTGCCCAGCGTGATGAGCCGGCCGTCGGGCTTGCCGTGGCCCAGCGACAGCGACCCGCCGACCTGCGGGCCGAACTGCCGGGCCGTCACGGCGAAGGGGAAGTCCGTCTCGCCGGTTTCGAGGTCGTCACACAGCGCTTCGACGTAGTCGACGGCGGCGCTGGCCGCGCGATCCCCGGCCTTCACGCGGTGGTGGCCCGGCATCGTCGCCGTCACCTCGCGGCGGGCCTCGTCGAGGGCGAAGCGGCTCTCGCGGCCGAACCACAGCCACGTCGTCGCCAGCCCCGCCTCGTAGTGGGTGGGGGCGCAGTCCGCCGGGTCGTCGGCTTCCGCAAGCGCGTCGTCGACGGTCGCCGCGCGGTCGTTGGCGGCGTCGAGGGCCTCGGCCAGCGCGTCGAAGCTCGCGTCCTCGCTCGCCGCTTCCCATGAGACACCCCAGCCGTCTCGGGGCTCCGCGGCGATGAGGTCCAGCATCGCCGGGCCGCCAGTCGCCGGTGTGCTGGCGGTCCCGCCGCGGACAAGCGTCAACAGCGTCCCGCGGACCGCGACGGTCGTGTCCAGCACGGGCCGGCCGTTCGTCCACGGCGCGCTTGCTTCGACGACCTGCACCCGGAGCATATCGCCCGTCTCGACGCGCTCGTCCGAGGACGAGTACGGGAGAAACCCCTCGCCGTCGCCGAGGTCCACGACAGCCCCGCTGCCCAGCGTCTCGGTCACGGTGCCTGCGTAGATAGCGCCCTCGGGCGTCGGGTCGTCCCAGCGAAGCGTGTCCCGGCCGACTTCGGCCAGACGGTCGGTAACGGCCGTAGCAGTGTCGTGGTCACCGATGACGCCGACACCCTGCTGGTCGTCGGTCGTCACCACGGTGACCGCCGCCCGCTCGTCGGCGAACTCGCCGTCGAAGCGGTCCTCGATAGGACCCGATGCCTGGACGACCTCGTGGTCCGCCTCGCGCAGTAACTGGGTCAGCGTCGTCGCGTAGATGCCCCTGACCCGGACGGTCATAGCGCATCCTCGTCGGCGGCGAAGCGGACCCGCCCGTGGACTGTCGGCCCGAGCGAGAGCTCTATCTTCTCGTCGCTCAGGACGCGCCCGCCCTCGACGGGGACGCCCCAGGTGTCGAACCGGAGGTAGCCTCGGATGTCGTCGGCGTGGGTGAACAGGTCGCAGTACTCGACGGTGTGTTCCTGAATCTCGCTGGAGCTGTGAGCGATGTCCATGTCGGAGTACACCGTCTCGCGGCCGTCGAAGAAGGCTTCGAGGTCCGCGGCCGCGTCGTCGGTGGCTTCGACTACCGTGTCGGAGGCCGCTTCGACGGTCTCCTGGTCGACGCCGGCGTCGCGAAGCGCCTGCTGTTCGCGTTGCGTGAAGTGCATACCCGCGAGTCAGTGGCGGGGAGAGGAAAACAGTACGGAATCGCCTACACGATCATCGCGTTCAGCACGAGCATCAACAGCCCGAACATGACGCCGGTCGCGACGATTGTTCGAGGGTCGATACGGATCGTGTTCTGGTCTTCGGCGTCGAAATATCGGACCAGTCCCGCACTGGACATCAGTCCGCCGCTGTCGCTCCCACTCATACTCCAGGGTGGTGTATCACCAACACTAAGCCTTTCGGGTCGCCCGCGATTGCGTGTTCCCGGTACACATGGATAACCCTTATCAGATACCGCGGGCTAAGACGAACAGAGTACTATGACGGTTACACTGAAGGACTTCTACGCGGACTGGTGCGGCCCTTGCAAAACGCAGGACCCGATCCTCGAAGACCTCGAAGAGGAGTGGACGGACGTCGAGTTCGAGAAGATCAACGTCGACGAGGAACAGGACGTTGCCAACGAGTACCAGGTACGCTCCCTCCCGACGCTCATCATCGAGAACGATGACGGCATCGTCGAGCGCTTCGTCGGTGTCACGCAGGCTGACGACATCGACGACGCGCTGCAGCAGGCTTCGGCGTAACGCAGTCGTTTTCGCGGTCCGTCACATCGACCAGTAACGACTGCCGGCTTATTCTTGTTCGGCCAGCCCCGAATCGTCGATCTCGTCGACGGCGATCAGCATCCGTCCGCCGTCGAGTGCCGTCACCAGCTTCGACTCGGTGAAGGTGGTTTCGTCGGCCCGCAGCCCCTCACTCTGGCCGGTCCACTTCCCACCGCGTTCGACGACGGGGATGACGTGCGTCCTGATGTGCTGGACCTCGTCGCTCGGGTGGAGTTCCGACCAGTGCTTGCCCACGAGTTCCTCAGACTCGTAGCCGTAGTACGAGGCGTAGGTCTCGTCGACTCGCTCGAAGCGTTCGTCAGTGCCGATGACGCCGACGCCGCTGAGTTCGACTTCGCTGTCCGACTCGAAGCTGCCGTCCGAGTCGACGGCGTGTTCGACCCGGCGGATGAGCGACGTGTACTGGTCCGTCCCAACTGATTTCTTGAGGTAGTCGGTGACGCCGGCCTGGATGATTTCGGCGGCCACGTCGCCAGTCTCCTCTCCGGAGAACAGCAACACCGGCAGCTCCGGATGGGTCTCACGGATGGCTTCGAGGAAGTCGATACCGTTCATCTCCGGCATGCTGTAATCGCTGACGACACAGTCGAAATCCGTCTCCGACGACCGAATCATCGTGAGGGCGGTCTCAGGGTTCGTCTCCGTCGTGACGGTACAGCCGAGGCCACTGTCTTCCCGTTCGAGATATAATTTGACAAGGGCTCCCAACGCCGCGTCGTCGTCGACATGGAGTATCGAGAGCGAGTCTTCTGTCTCCATCCTGTATTGCCAAGGCTGCAGTACGCAAGTATTTGATGCCTGTCTGCATCCATCTGATAACTGTGTGGAACCGCGGTCATCACTCCGGGCCGCGCCAGCGTTTTATCGCTGGCGGCGGGGAAGGGCAGGACTGCTATGGAAGCAGGACGAGCGATGGCGCTGCTGCCGGCGGTTGAGTGGTCGCGGCAGGCATACCGCTCGCCGGCGGCGAGCGGTTTCACTTCTCGCGACCGGCGGGAGCGAGAAGGTCGTTTTTAGCGTAGATTTTTACGAGGAGCCCTCCCACAGCGGCGCGAAGCGCCGCGAGGAAGGGCGACGAAGTAAAAAGGTACTATTGGAACCGCACGCCCAGGTCGTGCAGGCCGTCGTTGTGGCGGGCGACGTTGATGAGCAGTGGCGTCAGTCCCTCGATTTCGGCGGCGTTGGCGAGCGGGCCGCCGTCCAGCGCACGAAGCCCCTCGATGCCCTCGGCGAGTTCACAGACGGTGTCCTTGGCGTCGGTGTTGTCGCCGACGACGATGGTGTCCCAGTTCAGATCGGCGTCGAGGTTGGCGAGGCGGCCGGCCGCGAGGTTGTGGAAGGCACCCACGACGGGAGTGTCGTCGGGGGCGGCGTTGGCGGCCAGTTGCGTGACGCTGCCGGCACCGGGGCGGTTGTAGTGGAAGCCGTCCTCGTCGCGTTGCATCCCGACGGCAGGGGCAACGAGCGTGGTGTCGTCGAGTTCGTCGGCGACGGCGTCGATGGTGTCCGTGAGGTGGTACGCGGGGACGGCGGCGACGACCACGTCGGCGCGGGCGGCGGCGTCCTCGTTACCCAGGCCGGTGATCTCCACGTCGTCGTGGCCGCGGCTGGCCAGTTCCGTCTCGTACTCCTCGGCTTTGTTCGCCGCCTTCTCGGCTTTTCGCGAGCCGATAATGATCGTGTGGTTCGTGTCGTCAGCCCAGCGGAGGGCGAGGCCTTGGCCGATGTCTCCAGTACCGCCAAGCAACGCGATGTCCATATCTACGGCGTAGGCCGACCACTGAATAAACGTTGTGTGACAGGTTCGCTCGCTCAGGTGTACTCCTCCCAGGCCCAGTCGAACCCGCCGGCGAAGGTGATGTACAGCGCGCTCCCGAGGCCCACCAGATAGCTGAGCCACTGGGTCCCAATGCCGAGTGCGGAGGTGTGTCCGAGCGCGAAATCAAAAATCGTCGAGAGCGGCACCGTCACGAAAAACAGGACGATGATGAACATCCCGACACGGCCCGGCCGATGGACGGATTCGAGGATATCGTCGTTCGTTCGCATCGTCCAGTATGCCCCAACCAAGCCACAGATCTGGCAAATAAGAGTGTAGGCCTGAATCAGTCCGTCCGACGGCTCGCGGATGATCGCACCTCCGACGAGCCCGGCCCAGATGCTCACCAGAAACGCCCAGCCAAACGTCGGCAGTCGTCGCATAATCGGGGTCTCTGTCCCGGCAGTGAAACCGTTGCCGCTTGCGGTCGGGTTGCGATGCCGGCAACTCAGTGATGTCGGCTACGCCGCGTCGAGCAGCTCGGGGAGGTCGGTGACCGATTCGATGACGGCGCTCGCGCCGTTGTTGGCGAACGTTCGGCGGCCGGCGTCGCCGGTCAGCCCGCCGGTGAGTACGCCGACGCCGTAATAGACGCGGTCGTCGTCGGCTTCGTCGGCGTTGACCGCCGTCGCCATATCGTCGAGGGTATCCCCGGCGAAGGCGACCCGTTCTGCGTCGAACCGCTCGGCGAGCGTCCGCAGAGCGGCGGGGTGGGGCTTGCCCTCCTCCCAGTCGTCCATAGTGAAGCGGTGCTCTGCGGGCAGGTCGAGACCGACACGCTCCAGCGCGATGTCGGCCTCGGCGGCCGGGCGGCCGGTGACGACGCCGACGGCGAAGCGGTCCTGCAGGGCCGACAGCGTCTCGTCGTCGACCAGCAGCGGCTCGTCGTGGATGTATCCCGGCGCGTCAAACGGCGGCTCGCCGCCCTCAATGTCGCGATAGAGATCGGTGCCGAGATACAGCGTCTGGAACACATCCCGGAGCTGTTCGCGATCCCAAGCGCTGAAGACCCGGTTTTCGGCCGGTTCATCGAGCAGGTCACGGACCACTGCCTCGGCCGCGTCGAGGCCGCCGCCGCGCTCGGCGATGGCGTCGGTGAACGCTGCCAGGTCGGAAACGGCGGACTCACGGCCGGCAAGAACGAACAGTGCGGCTGCGTAGGTTAGCTCCCAATCGTTGTTGAACCCGCCGGCGTCCTTGAACTGCTGGACCGCCGGTTTCTCGATCGTGTCGCCGTACACCCGGTCGATGGATTCGACGATAGCTCGGCGATAGGAGTCGGCCACGTCCACCAGCACGCCGTCGATGTCGAGGACGACCGTGTCGACTTGCATAGGCGGTCGAACGGGGGCCTTATTCAAGCGCCTTGCTATCTTTCGCCCGGTACAGCGTCTCCCCACTCGGGAGCTGTTCTCGGTCGACAGCGACCGTCGGCTGGTCGCCGCCCAGTGTCGTGAACCAGAACGCCGCCCCGACGGCGTCGGCAACAGCCAGCGTCGGTCGGTGCAGCTCCGGCGGGAGGTTTCGAGCGAATACGATATCTGACTCTGCATACACGGTCTCGTCGGCGTCGAGGACATCGTCGACAACGAACCGCACGCCCTCGGGGACCTCCCGTTCGACGATGTCCGTTGCGGTCACATCCACGCCTCGCTCGGCCAGGGCCCCGGCTATGTCAGGGTGGTTTCCGACGCCGACCTCGACGACGGAATCGACGGACGCGAGTCGGTCGACGAGCGGGTCGGTGGTGTCGGTCACGTCGTACAATTTATGAGATGCGGGCGCATATGCGTTCCCATGCACGTCGACATCGTGCCGGTGGGCGAGGTCTCGGCCCAGGTCAAACGCGAGGCCTCGGACGGACTTCGATCCGTCTACGACTGTGAGGTCTCGATGCACGAGCCACAGTCCATTCCCGCCGGCGCGTACGATGGGGACCGCGACCAGTACCGCGCAGAGGAGTTTATCGACCTCGCCCGCCGGGTCGGCTCCGGCGGTAAAAACATCGCTATCACGCCGAAAGACCTCTTCTATCGCCGTCGGAACTACGTTTTCGGGCTCGCGTATCTCGGTGGCTCCGGCAGTGTCATCTCCACGTACCGGCTCCAGACATCCTCCGATGGCGGGTTCTCGAACCGCTCGGCCGGCGAAATCTTCTCACAGCGGGTTCGCAAGGAGGTCGTCCACGAGGTCGGCCATACGCTCGGGCTAGAACACTGTGACAACAAGCGCTGCGTGATGAACTTCTCCCCCACTGTTCGACAAGTCGACGTGAAAGAAGTCTCGCTGTGTGGCTCCTGCCAGCGAAACGTCCTGTAGCTTGCGAACGGATACCAAACTGATTCGGTATAGCGCCTACACTTCCGTGGTACTTGTACACATACGCGATGAGCAAGAGTCAGTCCCCCGAGCGCGTTGCGGAACTGCGCGACATCTTCGTGACGGTCACTGGTGACGAATCGGTCACTGAATCCCAGGCAGACGAGCAAACTGACCGCGAACTCGACCCGGACGAGGAGTTCGACCCCGAGGAAGTCGCCGACGGCCTTGACGATGCGGTTGCGGGGTCAGAGACGAGCGGTGGCAGCGACCCTGCGGCCTGACGCCGCGGACTGTTCTGTGCCTCCCGAGTGCGAGTAGCGGACATCCCATCGAGGAGATGGTCTCACTGGTACTGATCTGAGCAGTTTCGGAGGCCACACGCAACCCCGAGCCGGGTCGTAGAAACAGCCGCTCAAGAACCCAGTTTCGGCTGTAGAACTGTTACCGCAGCCCGACAAATCCTGCATAAACAGTGTCGCCGAGAGTCCCGGACACACATTGATTCTCTGCGGCCAGATGCCCGGGGTCTGGCTATCGCCGGCCTCGTTCCCGCTCTGAGCCTACGGCGCGTAGTAGTACTCGCCGGCGTTCTTCTGTTCGCGGTCCAGTTGCGAGTCGGGCTTGTTGATGCGAGGGCGGGAGGTCCGTTCGTCCCGTCGGAACGTAATATCGAGGTTCTGGAGGAACTCGTTCATCCCCTCGCGCATGCCCTGTGGCGGCGCGGCGTGGCCGTTCCGGGCCGGTTCACCGTCGAAGACGAGCAGGCGGTCGGCCAGCAGGTCGATCATGTAGATGTCGTGGTCGATGACCATCGCCGTCGCGTCGTGGTTCTCGGCGTAGCGACGGATAGCGGAGGTCGCCATGACGCGCTGTTCCACGTCCAGGTGGGCCGAGGGTTCGTCGAGCAGGTAGAGGTCGGCGTCCTTCGAGAGGCAGGCCGCGATTGCGACCCGCTGGCGCTCCCCGCCGGAGAGGTCGGTGAGCTGCTGTTCCATCACCGACTCCAGTTGGAGCGGCTGGGCGATTTCGGTGTTCCAGTAGGAACTCCCGAAGTCGTCCGTGATCGACGCGAGGAAGGCGTCGACGCGCATTGGCTGGTCGATTTCGATGTACTGGGGCTTGTAGGCGATGTCGAGGCTGGTGTCGATTTCGCCCGCAGTCGGTTCGAGCCGGCCGGCGAGCATCTTCGCGAACGTCGACTTCCCGATACCGTTCGGGCCGACGACGCCCAGCACTTCGCTCTCGCGGATGGTACCGGCCTCGACATCCAGCGAGAACTCGCCGTCGCCGTAGCTCTTCTGGAGCTCGGGGTACTCGATGACCACGTCGCCGCTGGAGGCGCTCCGTGGCGCGTGTTCCTCGAACTCGATTTCCGTCTGGCGGACCCGCATGTTCTCGTTCTCGAGGTAGCCCGAGAGGTACTCGTTGATGCCCTTCTTCGTCGACTTGGGCGGCGTGATGATACCGAACGCGCCGGGGGTCCCGTAGGCGACGTTGATGTTGTCCGCGAGCAGGTCCAGGATGGCGAGGTCGTGCTCGACGACGAGCATCGAGCGGTCCTCCTCCTCGGCGAGTTCCCGGATGAGCCGCGCGGCGGTCATCCGCTGGCCGATGTCGAGATACGGCGTGATCTCGTCGAGGAAATAGAAGTCCGCGTCCCGCGCCAGCGTGGCGACGAGCGCGACTCGCTGGAGTTCCCCGCCCGAGAGGTCGTCGATGTGGTTGTCGACGACCGGTTCGATGCCCGTCCGCTCGATGAGGTAGTCGAGGTCGCCCCGCTCGTCGGTCTGGTCCAGCAGTTCGATGGCTTTGCCGTCGAACTGGTCCGGAATCCGGTCGACGTACTGAGGCTTGCGGGCGACGCTCACGTCGCCGTCGCGCATCTGTTCGAGGTACTCCTGCAGGGCGGTCCCGCGGTACTCGTCGAGGATCTCGTCCCAGCTCGGTTCCTCGCCGTACCGTCCTAGGTTGGGCTGCATCTCGTCGGCGAGGATGCGGACGGCGGTGGTCTTCCCGATGCCGTTCGGGCCGAGAATCCCCGTCACTTGGCCCTCGGCGGGGCTCGGGAGCCCGTACAGCGCGAAGGCGTTCTCCCCGTAGCGGTGGACCGGTTCGTCGGTCAGCTCCTGGGGCAGATTGATGATCTCGATAGCGTCGAACGGACACTTGTTCACGCAGATCCCGCAGGATTCGCCGAGACAGATCTCTTCGGAGATCCGGATCTGGTCGGGCTGGCCCTCGAAGGGCTCGTCTTCTTCGTACTCGTCTTCCCGCTTGACGATGCACTCTTTCCCGCTACGGTTTGGCGGGCAGTAGTTCATGCACTCGTAGTTACAGCGGTCGGGCTGACATCGCTCTAGGTCGACCACGGCGATACTGTCTTCGGCCATCGTTACGCTCCCGTCGTGAGGAGAATGCCCCACGAGACGAACCACAGCGAGAAGGTCATGAAGCCGACGTAGAGAACGTCCTTCGCCGAGAGATCGTCCGTGTCGATGCCGATCACCCGCAGAATCGGGAACTGTGCTGCGATAGCGACCGCGAGGACAAGTATCCCTTGCGGGTCTTTTGCCGGTACTTGGGATGTCGCCGTGAGCGCGTTGGAACCGAACGCGGCGGCGATGCCAGCGACGGCCGTCAGCGTCGTGACAGTGAGCCCCCGCATATGGGAACTCATCCCGTCCGCCGTTTCCGTAGCCATACCACACGTTCCACTACCCGCAACCAAAAGGTGCGCGGTTCAGTACTGTGACGCGGCCGCGAATGCTTGTGCCGGTGAGACTGACTCCTCAATCTTTATGCGCCCGGCGCTTGTGATTACGGGTAATGACGGACTCTGATGGGGAGGCCATCGCAGACCTTCCGCCGAGCGCAAAGCTCGTATACAAGGTTCTGGAGTACGACGGCCCGCTGACACAGAAAGGCATCGTCGAAGAGTCGATGCTTTCGGCACGGACCGTTCGCTACGCTCTGGAACGTCTCGACGAAGTCGGTGTCATCGAAGAAGACGTTTACTTCGCGGACGCACGGCAGAACCTCTACGAGATTATCGACCAGCCGGCGGAAGCCGACGCCGCCGTCTCGGACTGACCGCCTTCTCCTTCGGCTGTTTCGCGGCGCGACCACGTAGCCGCTGGCTACAGCGAAGCGACCACGTCGTCCGTCGTCGCAATCTCCGCGAACTCACCGCGCAGTTGCGCCAGCGCAGTCCGGTGAACGAGCGACGGCTCGAAGCGTTCGCCGTCGAGCGTGCGGTCGAACGTCGCCGTCGCGTCGCCTGGGACGACAACCTCAAACCCGCGGTTTTCAGCCATCCGCGTCGTCGTCGACACGCAGTGGTCAGTCGTCAGCCCACAGACGACGAGCGTCTCGTGGCCCCGCTCGCGGAGCCACGCCTGCAGTTCGGTGTCGACGAACGCGCCGTTGACGCGCTTCTCGAACGTCGCTTCTCCCGCTTCGGGCTCCAGTTCGGGAACGAACGCGAACCCCGGTTCGCCGCGCCGGAGCGGCGAGTCCGGCTCCGTCGAGTTGTGCCGGACGTGGACGACCGGAAGCTCACGCTCTCGCCATTCGGTAAGCAGGCGCGTCGCATTCGCCTCGGCGTCGGGGTCGCTCCGTGTCCCCCACATCGGGTCGTCGAACCCCTGCTGGAAGTCCACCAGCACGAGCACCGGTGTCTCGGGCAGTGCGACCATTTCAGTCGGCCGGCTCCGGGGCGGGCGTCCCGATGAGCCACTTCGATCTCGGGTGCTCTCGCGTCACGGTTATCGGACAGTCGTCCGGCGACGCGTCCTCGTCCGACGACAGCATGTACTGGGGCCACTCCCGGTCACCTTCGACGCCCCAGTCGCCCAGGTCGGCGTGGGGACAGACGCCGTCGTACTCTTCCAGCCGTCCCTGGATGACATCGCGGGCGTGCTGCCCGGCCTCGGTGTCGGCCGTGACGTTCAGGTCCTCGAACAGCGCCCGGGGCTGGAACGTGATCTCCAGCCCGACCGGACAGTAGCGGCTCTTCCGCGTGTCGTAGAACGGCGCGCGGCAGGTCGGAAACATCGGCTCGCCCCCGAAGCAGAACTCCCAGTGCGGGTCATCTGGATCGGTCGGGATGTCCTCGGGCCACGGCTCCGGGTCGTGGACGTGGAGGAACTGGAGGATATGCCAGAGTCGGTCGTGGTACTCGGCCTCTGTCAGCGGCCGTTCGGGTGGCTGGAAGAACGTCACCAGCGAAGCCCGCTCGCTGTGGTCCCGGTAGGTCTCCAGATACGTGAGCAGCGTCCGGCCGAGGTCGAACAGCGCGTCCGGGTCGCTCATCGACGGGACAGCTGTGTACAGCGGCTCGCCGTCCCGAACCGACTCCGCGCCGAAGAAACAGGGGAACGGGGACCCGTTTCGTTCACCGGTCAGCCCCTCGCGGAACGTCTGCCAGTGGTCGGCGACCCAGTCGGGCGCGACCCCGCGCTCCACGCGGGCAGCCAGTGTCTCTTGGTCTTGTACGTTCCCGACGACTGCGTCGGTCATAGCTGAAGAGTCGGGCTCCACCGGAATTTAGCTATCGCTTTCGCAGGCTTCGCCCGCTTCTCGGGGCGCTAACCGCGCGACTGCTCTGCTCGCCGAACCCTACGACGGCACGACGGTAATCGTGCTGCCGCGGTCGATAGCTCGCTCTAGTTCCTCGGCGATGCCCGACCCGCGAGAGACCTGAATCTCGCCGCTGCGGGAGACCGTCGCGGTAAAGAGGTACTCACCGTCGGCCTGCAGTTCGACCGTGTCGCCGGCGTGGCCGTCGAGCGGAACGATGACGTGCCGGGACGTGACTTCCGGCTGGACGATCTCGCCCTCCTTGCCGCCCGACTCGGTCTGGGGGCCGCCGGAGGGACCTGATGGCCGTTCCTCGAAGGTCCGCACGTCGATGTCGATGCCGAGGCGGTTCTCCACGTCGGAGATGCGGCCGCCGCCCTTCCCGATGACCTGCGAGATGTCGTCGTCTTCGACCCAGACGACGGCGGTGTTCGGACCGCGGAGTTCGACCTCGACGTGGCCGCGAGCGATGGAGCGGATCTCGCGCTCGACTTCCTGTTTGGCGAGGCGGTCGACGCCGGAGTCCTGCTCGTCCTCGTCGTCGCCCAGCGGCACCGTGACGACCTGGTTGTTGAAGGTGTAGATCTCGAACTCCGGCCGCCCGGTCTCGAAGTCCTTGACCATGATGACCGGTCGTGCGAGGTCTTCCTCCATGAGCCCCTGTGGGACCTTGACTTCGGTCGTCACGTCGTAGACCGTGTCGACTTCCCCGGCTTCGATGTAGACGACGGTGTCGACGATCTGGGGGATGAGCCCCAGTTCGACGCGGCCGATGAGCCGCTGGAGCGCGTCGATGGCGCGGGTCGCGTGGACGACGCCCACCATGCCGACGCCGGCCAGGCGCATGTCCGCGAACACCTCGAAGTCGTCTGTCTTGCGCACCTCGTCGTAGATGGTGTAGTCCGGCCGGACCATCAGCAGCGAGTCGGCGGTCTTCTCCATCGAACCGCCGAGTTCGGTGTACTGCGTGATGTTCGGGCCGACCTGGAGGTCGCGTGGCTTCTCCATCGTCTTGACCGCGTAGTCGGCGTCGACGAGGAACTCCCCGACCGCCTGGGCGAACGTCGATTTCCCGGCCCCGGGTGAGCCGGAGATGAGGACGCCGCGCTGGTGTTCGGTGAAGCGGTCCCGGAACTGGTCCGCGTACTCGTAGTCGTCCAGTTCGGTCTTGACGATGGGCCGGACGGCCGTGATTTCCAGTGCGTCGGAAAAGGGCGGCCGCGCGATAGCGATTCTGAAGTCCCGGAACTGGGTGATGGTCATGCCGGGCTCGTCGAGTTCGAGGAAGCCGTCCGGCGAGGCGCGTGCGCTCTCCTCGATGTCGGCGGCGTACTCCCGGAGTTCGCTCTCGGTCGCGGGGTCGTCGCGGATCGGCGTGTACTGCATGTCGCCGATAGAGCCCTTCTTCGCGTACGGCTGGACGCCCACCTTGAGGTGGACGCTCATCGTCCCCTCGTCGAAGAAGTTCTCGATCTGGAGCCGGTCGACCGTCCGTTTGATCGGCTCGACGAACTCCACTTCGAGCCCCTTCGCGCGGGCCACCTGAGCCTGCACGTCGTCGCTGGTCACGAGCGTGGCACCGCGGTCTCCGGCAATGTCCCGGATGAGCGCGTCGATCTGCCCCTCGCCGGCCTCGCGCTTCTCGATGGCGTCGGGCCGCCGACCCACGTACTCCACGTCGATGGTACCTTCCTCAGCCAGGTCGACGAGCGTCTGGAGCTCTTCGAGCCCCTCCCAGCCCGTCTCGCGGCCGTCGTTCGCCTGTGCTTCGAGTTCGCCGACGACGGCTTCGGGAACGACGACCGTCGCGCCGGCAAAGCCCATGCCGTCGACGTCCGTGTCGGGGTCGGCATCGGCCTTCACTTGGTCGGACACGCGGCCGTCGATGACCACGCTCGTGTCCGGTACGATTTCCATACGCGAACGTTGGAGACTGCCGTTGATAAGGGTGTGGAGTCCGCACGCTTTCTGTCTCTGTTCACCGACACGGCGAGAACGGGACAGACGCTGGACCGCAACTGTGTTAGACGGCCTTTTGCAACCGCGTTCGGACACTTCGGTCGGCTGCGGCGAGCGCCGCCTGGCCGAACTTCCGAGCGCTACGTTCGCGAACCAGGAGCGTCCGGGTCAGCTCTCGGAGGCCGCGCCGCTCGCCGCTGAGTTCGACTGTTTCGGCGTCCGTCGCAACGAGGTCAACGCGCTGGTTGCCCCGCAGTGCCCGCCGCAGTTCGCTGACTTCCTCGGCTGTGGCCGCTTCGACCGCTATTTCAGAACGCATCACCTCTAAATACGCACTTGGCATGTATTTGGGCACTACCGAACTGTTTAGGGCTGCCCCGCGGCTCCTTGCTCGGCGAGACACACCGCCCCGAACCCGCCGCGGATTTTTTCCTGCCCGCGCTCCCGAGTCACGGTATGGAGACGCTGCCGTCGCTGACTCGCGGCCTCGTTTCGATCCCCAGTCACGACGACGAGGCGGCTGCCGGGGAGTACATCACAGCGTGGCTCCGGGACCACACTGACGCACGAGTTACCTGCGACGACCACGGGAACGTCACCGCCCGCAAGGGCCAGGGCGACACGTCGCTCGCCTTTGTTGGCCACCACGACGTCGTCCCCCCGGACGAGTCGCAGATCGACGCCGACGGCGAGTACGTCGTCGAGGAACGCGACGGCCGTCTCTACGGCCGGGGCGCAGCGGACATGAAGGGGTGTGTCGCCGCGGCGTTGCTGGCCTTCCGGGACGCCGACCCCGCTGGCGAACTGATTTTCGCTTCGTTCGTCGGCGAGGAACAGGGCGGCATCGGGTGCCAGGCCGCCATTGAGGACGGCTTCGCGCCCGACTACGCCGTCGTCGGTGAGGGGTCGACCGGCTACTCCGCACCAGGAACGACGGACGTGGCCGTCGCCCATAAAGGCCGGCGGGGATCGACTATCGTCGCCGAGGGCGCGGCGGCCCACGCCAGCGAACCTGAAGCCGGCGCGAACGCCATCTACCGCGCGACCGATGCCGTCGACGTGGTCCGGGACCTCGACTTCCCCGAGACGACCGTCCTGGGCCACGAAATGAGCGGGAGTGTCGCCGTCACGGAAATCGACGGCGGCTCGGCCTGGAACGTCATTCCCGAGCGATGCGAGGTCACCGTCGACGAGCGGACGGTCCCGGGCGAGCGCGCGCCGCTGGACCGGGTCGAAGCTATCGACGGCGTCTCCTGGCGCGTTGATCAGGACCTCCCGCCGATGGCCTGTGGCGACGCCGACTTCGCGGACGCAGTGTTAGACGCTGCCACCACCGCTCAGGACGGTGCGCCCGAACACGTCGTCAAACCGCACGCGACCGACGCCGGCTGGCTCGCCCAGGCCGGGACGGACTGCGTCATTGTCGGCGCGGCCGAACCCGGCGAAGCCCACACCGCAGACGAGAGCGTTTCGCTAGACGTACTGGAGCGGTGTCGAGATATCTACGAGGACGTTGCCGAGTCGTGGCCATCCCGCTGAGCTGTCGCCGGCCCCGAACTGTGCCGCGTCGCTAGACTGCTCCCTTGAGTTTCGGCTGGCAACCAGCCCGCCAATCCTGAATAGAGAAATGTTTTGATAAGCGAGATAGAAGACTATGAATGGTCATGGATAGTCAATGACCTGGTATATTAACAACGGGTTCACGAAATAATTGTATATTCATCTATTTTTATACTCGGCTGACACTTCCCGGGACGTGGAGCGATGAAACGAAGACGACTCATGAAAGCGGCGGGCGCATTAGGAGTCCTGGGTGCCGGAACTGGTTCACAGTTCCTCGGCGAAAACATCGATCTCGCGGCAGCACAGGAGGACGACGAAACAGAGAACGGGCAAGCGGACGACTCTACTGACTCGTACGAAGTCGATACGGTCGTCGAATCGACGCCCGAGAACGTGGTCTGGGGCGCGATCGACCCGACAAAAGAGCCCGTAGAACGAGTCGAATCCGACTCGGTCGTCCAGATCGAGACGATATCACACGAGGGAATCCTGGAGGACCAACCGGGGCCGGAGGAGTTCTTCACGAACGCGGGGATTCCGGAATCGGAAATCCTGGAAGACCAGGTCAGAGTCTACGACGAGGTCCCACACGACGGGGCCGGGCCCCACGTCGTCACCGGGCCGGTGTACATCGAGGATGCCGAACCCGGCGACGTGTTGGAGGTCGAAGTGCTGGATATCGACTTCCGCGTTCCATACGGCGCGAACACGATGCGACAGCGGAAGGGCGGCCTCCCCTCTGAGTTCACGTGGAACGACAGCGAAGTCATCGAGTTCGACCTCGACCGGGGCGTGGCCGAACTCAGTGACACGACCGAGATACCGCTGGAACCGTTCCAGGGCATCATGGCCGTCGGTCCGACGGCGACGACAGGGCGGGTGAACTCGGTCCCGCCGGGCCCGTTCGGCGGCAACATCGATATCCAGGGCACCGGCGTCGGGACAACGCTCTACTTCCCCGTCTTCGCCCCTGGAGCGCTGTTTTTCACCGGCGACGGGCACGCGCTCCAGGGCAACGGCGAGGTCGACCTCACCGCTCTAGAGACGTCACTGACGCCGACGTTCCGATTCACGCTGCACAAGGACGCCCAGCAGATGGACTGGCCCGTTGCCGAGACCGACGAGGACGTCTACGTCATGGGCATCAACGACGACCTCGACAACGCGATGGAACAGGCGCTCCGGGAGGCGATCTCGCTGCTCGTCCACCAGAAGGACATGACGCCGACGGAAGCCTACCGACTACTGAGCCTCGCTGGGGATTTCAACGTCTCACAGATCGTCGACATCAACAAGGGGATACACGGCAAAATCCCGAAGAGTATCTTCACCGACGGCTTCGAAATCGACCCACAGACCCTAGGTGAAAGCTTCTGAAAAAGCTATACGCGGTCGACTACGGCCCACACCCTCGCGGTGAGGCGGTGCGACCGACGCACCGCTTACCGCCGACACCGCTTCTTTAGGGTCGCCGGCCTAACCCCGCTGTATGGCAACAGCGAGCGAGGACAGCGAGTCCACGTACGAGCAGTTCCTGGATCACGTCCGCCGCCTCCACTACGTCGAGGACGCCGGTGGCGTCCTCAACTGGGATCAGCAGGTGATGATGCCCGACGCCGGGACGCCGGCGCGGGCCAAACAGACCTCCGCCATCTCGACGCTCCATCACGACCTGCTGACCGACGACGACCTGGCCGACTGGCTGGACGAACTCGACGACGCCGACCTCGACCCCGAGCAGGAAGCCGTCGTTCGGGAGGTCCGGCGGGACCACGAGCGAGCCACCAGGGTCCCCGCAGACCTTGTCGAACGCCTCTCCGAAGCGTCCTCGAACGCCCTGCCCGTCTGGAAGGAAGCCAAGGCCGAGGACGACTTCGACGCCTTCGCCGAGACGCTGGAGGAACTGGTGGAACTCCGCCGGGAGTACGCCGCTGCCATCGATCCCGACCGCGACCCCTACGAGGTGCTGTTCGAGGAATACGAGCCGTACCTCGGCATCGACACCGCCGAGGAAGTGCTGACGGACCTCCGGGACGCGCTCGTCCCGCTCATCGACGACATTGCCGACAGCGACGTGACGCTTGCCGACCCGTTCGAGGGAACCTACGACGACGACACCCAGCACGACCTCGTCGAGACGGCGCTTGACACGCTGGGCTACGACTGGGACCGCGGCCGCCTCGACACCGCGCCCCATCCGTTCTCGATGGGGACGCAGTTCGACGCCCGCGTCACCACCCGCTTCACCCCCGAGGACCCGCTGGACGCGCTGGGCTCGACTATCCACGAGTTCGGCCACGCCACGTACACGCTCGGCCTGCCACAGGAGGCCTACGGCACGCCGCTGGGCGACAACCGCGACCTCTCTGTTCACGAGTCCCAGTCCCGCTTCTGGGAGAACCACGTCGGCCGGTCGCGCCCGTTCTGGGACTTCTTCGCCGAGACGGCCAACGACCACCTCGGGACCGACGCCACCGCTCAGCAGTTCTACGAAGCGTCCAACGAGGTGTACGACGACAACCTCATCCGGGTCGAAGCGGACGAGCTCACGTATCACATGCACATCATCGTCCGCTTCGAGATCGAGCGTGACCTCATCCGCGGGGACCTCGACGTGGCGGACGTACCGGCGGTCTGGAACGACAAGATGGAGGAGTATCTCGGTATCCGCCCCGACACTGATGCGGAGGGCTGTCTGCAGGACATCCACTGGACGAACGGAGCCTTCGGCTACTTCCCGACGTACACGCTCGGGTCGGTGCTGGCCGCGCAACTGGACCACCACGCCCGCCGGGACATCGACGGCTTCGACGACCACGTCCGCGCCGGCGAGTTCGGCCCCATCCACGACTGGCTCACCGAGCACGTCCACCGCCACGGCGCCCGCTACCGAACCGACGACCTCGTCCGGGAGGCGACTGGCGAGTCCTTCACCGCCGACCACTTCCTCGACTACGTCGACGAGAAGTACCGCGCGTTGTACGACTGCTGACACGCGGGGCCGTAGTGCCCCCCAGCTATCGCCTTTGATACTGTTGGGTATTCCGTTTTTATGTCGCCGTCCCGATCTGACTACCATATGGCCGAGAGACCTGTAGAGAATGTCCAAGACCAAACAGGAACGGGCATCGACGACGATATCGACGCGGACATCGGGGACGACATCGCGGAGAACATCGACACAGAGGCCGGCTACAGCCACGACGCGGCGAGCGAGATTCAAACGATGCTGGCCGAACTGGAGGACTCGTCGGTCGGCATCGCCGAGGAGACCGACGACATCCGCGAGCAGGCCGCCGAGCAGTACGAGGGGCTGACAGACATCGCGAACGAGGTGTCGAACCTCTCGGCGTCGGTCGAACAGATCGCCTCGTCGTCCGAAGAGGTTTCCGCGGCCTCGCGCGAAGCGAAGGAACTCGCCGAACGCGGGCAGGGGAACGCTGACGACGTCCACGAGGCGATGGAGAACATCCAGCAGGCGGCCGACAGCGTCGCCGAGGACGTCAAGACGATACAGCAGAGCGTGCAGGAGATCGACGAGATCGTCGACGTCATCAACGACATCGCTGATCAGACCAACATGCTGGCGCTGAACGCGTCCATCGAGGCCGCCCGCGCCGGTGAGGCCGGGGAGGGGTTCGCCGTCGTCGCCGACGAGGTCAAGAGTCTCGCCGAGGAGTCACAGGAGCAGGCGACGACCATCGAGCAGATGATCGATGGCATCCAGGACGACACCGAGAACGCCGTCGAGAGTCTCGAAGAGAGCAACGAAGAGATCGACGAGGGTATCGACACCGTCGAGGAGTCGACCGAAATCCTCGGAGAGATCGACGACACCGTCCGCGAGGTCAACAACGGTATCGAGGAGGTCGCCACGGCCACGGACCAGCAGGCCGCCTCGACCGAGGAAGTGGCCAGTATGATCGATCAGTCCACGGACGCAGCCAAGGAGATCGCCGACAGCACGGCCGACATCGCTGCTGAATCCAGCGAGCAGACGGCCCTTCTCAGCGACATCAACCGGGCGATAGATGATCTCGTCGCGGACCTCCAGCGCAACAACTGAGCGGCTAACTGTTCCGGCGGTTCGCATCAGTTCTGCGTCCCGACGGTGCCCCACGACGAACCCGTCGTTTATTTCTCCGGGTGGCATACGTCCACTATGCGACCGGATCTGGACCCAGAACAGCTTGACCGGTACTCCCGGCACATCATCATGAACGACGTAGGGCCGGAGGGCCAGGCCGCACTACTCGACACTGATGTCCTTGTCGTCGGGGCCGGCGGCCTCGGCGCACCAGTGCTCCAGTACCTCGCGGCTGCAGGCATCGGCCGGCTCGGTATCGTCGACGACGACACCGTCGAGCGGTCGAACCTCCAGCGGCAGGTCATCCACGGTGACGACGACGTTGGCCGGCCAAAGGTCGACAGCGCCGCCGAGTTCGTCACTGGCCTCAACCCTGACGTGACCGTCGACCGCCACGAACTGCGGCTGGCACGGGAGAACGCGACCGATCTGGTGGCCGACTACGACATCGTCGTCGATGCCTCCGACAACTTCGCCACGCGGTTCCTCGTCAACGATGCCTGCACGCTCTCGGGCACGCCTTTTTCCCACGGGGCGATCTTCCAGTTCGAGGGACAGGTGACGACGTTCTCGGGCGACAGCCCGTGTTACCGCTGTCTGTTCCCCGAAGCGCCCCCGGAGGGGACCGTCCCCGACTGCGCGACCGCGGGCGTTCTCGGTGTCCTGCCGGGCACTATCGGATGCATGCAAGCGACCGAGGTCGTCAAGCTCGCGATGGATTACGGCGAGACGCTGGAGGGGCGGCTCATCGCCTACGACGCCGCCGAGATGTCCTTCGAGGAGATTCCCGTCGCCGCCAAGCCCGACTGTCCGGTGTGTGGCGACGACCCGGCCATCGCGAGCGTCGCCGACGCCAGCTACGAAGGGCGCTGTTCGCTCGCCGAGGACTGACCGGTTCGCTCTGTACTGGCCGCCAATTTTCACGGCTGATACTGTGGAACCGATCTTTATGCGCCATTAGTCGAGAGTAACGGTATCGCCTCGCATGACCCGCCCTGACCACGCCCCCCATCCCCTCTCGGTTCGCCTCCAGAAGCCCAGCTACGTCGAACTGGTGTTCTCACTGGTGCTCGTCTGGGGGTTCGGTGACGCGCTGTCGACGCTGTTCGCCGCGCAGTTTGCCGGGCCGGGGCTGGAAGCAAACCCCTGGATACGGACGCTCCTTATCCACGAACCGCTGCTCGTGATCGCCCTGAAGATGGCCGTCGTCCTCTACGTCGGTGTCGTCCTGCTGGAGTGTCGCGACGTGGTCGAGCGGGTCCCGCTGTGGCGGGCCTGGCTTCTGTCCATCGTCGCTATCGGCGCGGCAGTCGTGCTCGGGAACACGTACGTCGGTCTGGCCGCGGCCGCCCTTTAGGCCCGGACGGTCCCGAGTTCGACCACGGCGTCCCGCGGCGGCGTCTCGAACAGGTCCGGATGAACGAGCGCCGCCAGGAACTCAAGCGTGTCCACGAGCCGCGGCCCCGAGCGGTTGACGTAGTGGTGGCCGTCCATCACGTGCGCTCGGCCCTCACGGACCGCGGTCAGGTCGTCGAAGCCGGGCCGACCGGTCAGATCGGCGAGGTTCTCGCGGGCCTGTGCCACGTCGAAGCCACAGGGTGCGGCCACCAGCACCTCGGGGTCGTACTCGCGGACGTCCGCCCACTCGCGCGGTCGGGAGTGCGCACCGGACTCCTCCATCCCGTAGGTACCGCCGGCCATCTCCACCATCTCCGGGACCCAGTGCCCGGCGACCATCACCGGGTCGAGCCAGTCGAGCACCGCCACACGGGGCGTCGTCTCGGCCCGCGCTGCCGTGGTTTCGACCGCCGCGACACGGTCCCGGAGGTCCGCGACGAGTTCGCCGGCGCGGTCGTCGCGCCCGACCGCCGCGCCGACCCGGTGGACGGACTCGAACAGGTCGTCGAGGCTGTGGACGTCGAGCGTCAGCACCTCGGCGTCTAGTCCCAGATCTTCGACAGCTTCGGCGACCAGCACGTGGTCGACGGCGCAGACGTCACAGACGCCCTGCGTGACGACGAGGTCCGGGTCCAGCGCCGCCAGCGTCTCGCGGTCGATGGCGTAGACGCCGTCCCCCTCCTCGGCCGCGGCGACCTGCTCGTTGATCTCGCCGCTCGACGCCGTCGGGTCGACGCGAGACCGATTGACCGACGGTTTCTCGCGGGCCGCCGGCGGGTAGTCGCACTCGTGTGAGACGCCGACCGGCTCGACGCCGAGCGCGTAGACGATCTCCGTCGCCGAGGGCAGGAGCGTGACGACTCGCATACCCAGACGTTGGACCGCGCGGACAAAAACCTGCGTCCGCCACGCCGCCCGCACGCTTCGTTACGCTTACCGTCTGTCGCCGAGGAGACGCGGGCATGGAAGTCAAGTCGCGACACCACCTCCGTTCGGACGAGGTCGACACCATCACGACAGCGCTGTCGGAGAACCTCGGTGTCGAACTCGACGCGGACAGCTTCGAGAAGGTCGAGTTCGACGACAGCGACTGGGATGTCGTCCTCGTCGACGGCGATCCGCTCGTCCTTTACTTGAATGGCGAACCGTTCCTGACCGTTCAGGGAGCCAATCAGTACCCGCCCGAGAAACACATCGTCACCGTCGACGCCGGGGCCGTCTCGTTCGTCTCGGACGGCGCTGACATCATGCGGCCGGGCATCACCGAGGCCGACGACGACATCAGCGAGGGCGACCTGGTCGTCATTAACGAGGAGTCCCACGGGAAGTTCCTCGCTGTCGGCCGCGCACAGACTGACGGCGACGACATGGTCGGCGACAGCGGGAAAGTCGTCAAGTCGCTCCACCACGTCGGCGACGACCTGTTCGAGTTCTCGGTGTAGCGCAGTTCTGTACTCGCTCCAGTCACACCAGCGGTCGGAGCCCGAACCGGTCGAATCCACGGTCTAAAGCGACTCTGAGGACCGCTTCGACCACACCAGCGCCCACGGCCACCCCGAGCAGCAGTGGCCAGACGGTGAGATACGACGACAGCGGGTGGAGATGTGTCCCGTACAGCCACTGAGACACTGTGTTGCCGAGCAGCCAGAGCGTCACGAGGACTGGCGTGACAAGCGAGAGGCGGCTACAGAGATACAGCGGGACGGCACCTGTGAGGACCATCCCAACGGCGGCGTAGCCGGCCCCGAACGCGAGTGTCGTCGGGTCCTCCGACGAGAAATGGACGCCGCTTGTAAACAGCCACGACAGCACGCCGATAGCATAGAGGACGCCACCGACGGCTGCGACGGTGCGGGGAGTCGTCCTAATGGAGGGCGGGCGCATCGCTGTCGGTGTTCGTTCCGTCACCTGAATAACGTTTTGTGCAGCCACGCCGTTCTCGGTCGCCACCACGGCCGATCAGGGTGTGCTGTGGCGATACGTTCGATGGACGAAAAGTTGAAACGGGTAGCGCACGCCGTGAGTGACATGGGACTGATGAGCAAGATCCTCGGAGAGTCTGGATCCTCTCGGAACACCGAGGATTACGTCGAACTGAACGCGAACGAATTCGAGATGACCGGGACGGAACTCGAACGCCAGGTCCGGATCGCCCGTATCAGCGACAAGCAGGACGTCATCGACATCAAAGACGCCGTCTACGACGGTGACGTGGTCGTCGCGGACATCACGCGCCACTCCACGCAGGACCGTACCATGGAACACATCAGCGACGAACTCAAGCAGGTCGCCAACGAGGTCGGCGGCGACATCGTCCAGAAGGATGACGACCAGCTCATCATCACGCCGGCCGGCGTCGGCATCGCCCGAGAACGCCTCGGTCGATAGGATTGTGACAGCACGGTCTATGGGACCTCGCCAGTCGGTCGATCTTGTCAGCTTGTATCAGGCTAACTGCCGGTTTTCGGGGGCTTCAATGCGTTTTTCGGTGTCGCCGCGCTAAGGGCGGCAATGACTGAACCGGCGATACGCGCCAGTGGGTTAGGGAAGCGCTACGGCGACGTCCAAGCGCTCGACGACCTAGAACTGACAGTCGAGCAGGGCGAGTTCTTCGGGTTGCTCGGGCCGAACGGGGCCGGCAAGACGACGTTTATCAACACGCTGGTCGGCCTCGTCCACAAGGACCAGGGGACCGCCGAAGTGTTCGGCTTCGACGTGGAAGACGACTACCGGGAGGCCCGCGACCGCATCGGCGTCGCGCCACAGGAGTTCAACGTCGACCGTTTCTTCCCAATCATCGAGGTGCTGGAACACAAGGCCGGCTACCACGGTATCGGCCGGGCTGAGGCCCGAAAGCGCGCCGAAGACGCGCTGAAGACGGTCGGGATCTGGGACAAGCGCGACACGCGCTTCGACTGGCTCTCGGGCGGGATGAAACGCCGGTTCGTCCTCGCGCGTGCACTCGTCTCCGATCCGGACCTGCTCATCCTCGACGAACCGACGGCGGGTGTCGACGTTCAGCTCCGGCACGACCTCTGGGACATCATCAACCGGATGAACGACGCCGGGACGACGATCCTCCTGACGACCCACTACATCGAGGAGGCCGAACGGCTCTGTGACCGGGTCGCAATCATGGACGACGGGCGGAAAGTCGAAGTGGCGACCCCCGACGACCTGATGGCCCGCGGCACGGACACTATCGTCCTTGACCTCGCCGAGCTGCCGCGGACGGCTCCGCGACTTGACGTGGAGGGAATCACTGACGTCGAACTGACCGACGAGGGGCTGGCCGTCACTGCGATGGGCGGGAGCCAGACCGCGCCGGCGATCATGCGCGAACTCGAAGCGCAGGGCCACACCGTCACATCGCTCGATATCCGCCGCGCGTCACTCGAAGAGGTGTTCGTCGACATGACCCGCGACGACCGCGAGTACGCGGAGGTGTCCGCATGAACCAGAACACGACTCAGTTCCTGACGCTGGTTCGGCGGGAAATCCTCCGGTTCGTCCGCCGCCCGTACAACACCTTCCTCCCGCCGATCATCACGAACGCGCTGTATTTCTCCGTGTTCGGCGTGATTCTGGGGAGCCGGATCGGGGAGATTGCGGGCGTGAGCTACCTCCAGTTCGTCCTGCCCGGACTTGTCGTGCTCGGGGCCATCTCGGACAGTTTCGAGAACGCCTCCTTCACCATCTTCCACGGGCGCTGGAACGACTACATCCAGGCTGTTCTCACTTCTCCGATGTCGAACCGGAGCATGGTGGCCGCCTATGTCTCGGCCAGCGCACTCCGGGGGGTCGTCACGTCACTGCTGATCGTCGGCGTGGGCCTGATATTCACCTCGGTTCCCGTCGCCAACCCCGTGTATCTCGTCTCGTTCCTGCTGGTGATTACCACGCTGTTCGGCGGGCTCGGCGTCATCGGCGGCCTCTGGGCGAGCGACTTCGACTACCTCACGGTGATGAACCAGTTCATCCTCCGGCCGCTGGTGTTCTTCGGCGCGGTGTTCTACTCGCTCGAAGTCCTGCCGGCGTTCTGGCGGAACGTCTCGCTGCTCAATCCGATGGTGTACATGGTCAACGGCGTGCGCTACGGGATGATCGGTGTCACCGAAATCGATCCGAACACGTCGCTGGCCGTCCTGACCGGAACGACCGCGGTCGTGCTGTCAATCGACTACGTGCTGTTCAAGCGCGGCTACGGGCTCGCCGAGTAGCGCCGTTCTGACTCTCGAGCCTTTTCAGTCAACAGCTAGATCGTGTCGCCAATATCGCGCCGATAAAACGGGAATGCCGGCTCGGTAACTGACCTGGCCGCGCTTGAATGCCGGATTGGGTCCGCTCCGGCGGGCGGACAAACTATGACAGGCTGCCCCGGAATCCGATTCCGTGGCAACACGAGGGGTGTCTCGTGCCCCGGATACTTGTGAGCGCCTCCGGGTGAGGCGTATGTGAATATATGCCACAAGCGTATTTAGATGTGACGCCCGTCTGACACTGAGTGATACTGGCGGTGCTCAGTGTCGGTCTCGAAGGATTTCCGAATGGCTACGCGGGCCGTGCTGAACACGATAGCGCAGTATCAGCCTGCCGGCATTCACGGACTGCGCGCGCCCGACGGCCGTCGTCAGACGTTGTCCGGGGCGTCGGCGTCGTCCTCGACCGAGCGCTTCAGCGAGTCACGTCGTGCCTTCGCGTCGCGGTCGGTCGCCTCCTCCAGGAAGTCGTTCTTGATGGCGACGGCGTCCTCGGCCGCGTCGACGTTGCCCTCGGCGATGACATCTTCTGCCGGTCGCTCGTCGATGTGGAGCGCGATCTTGTCCTTCTTCGAGCCGTACTCGACGCGGCCCGCGACGACCCGGTCGAACACGGGGTTGTCGGGGTCGTCGACGACCAGCAGGTCGTTGCCTTCGTACTCTTCTGTATCCGTTACTTCGCCGAAGTACTCCTCGACGAACGCTTCCATATCAGGGACGCGGTCTTCGAGATGCTCGCCCCGTCGCATCTTGTACTCTCGCATGGGCGAGTTTTTGCGAGGGGCTGTCTTACCCTTTGCGTTCACTCCTCGCCGCGGGTGATAAGTGACCCCTTGTGACACTCCGGACAGAAGTCCCCGGCGCGCAGGGACGTCGATTCCACCTCGGTAGTGAATCCACACTCCGGACAGGCGAACTCGCCCTCCGGAACCGTCACGGCGCTGTCGCTGGTCGACTCAACACTCGAATCGTCGTCGGTGTCGACTGGCATCGTCTCCGGCGACCAGTCGTCCCCGTCGTCTCCTGGTTCATCGGGCCACTCGCCGGGCTGGCGGTCGTCTCTGTCCGACTTCGACTCCTCTTCCTCGCCGAGAATGAGCCCGTCGTCCTTCTCCGGATCGGTCTCGTCTTCGGTCACTGGCTCCTCGCCCTCGGCGTCCGGGACGTCGACTGTCGTCGTCGGCTCGTCCAGCTCCACGTCGCCGCTTTCCTCCTCGCCATCGTCACTGTCGTCGATGATCTCGGCGTCGTCAGCCGACGGATCGACCGGCTCCCCGTCTTCGACGCCGTCGTCGCCGATTCCCGCGTCGTTCGGTGTCTCCACCGGGTCATCGACGCTGTCCCAGCCATCCGAGCGCTCCGTTCCCTCATCTGTGGGTTCGGACGCGCTGTCAGGAGGTTCGCCTTCCGGCGGTGACTCGGTCTCTGCTGTCTCGGATTCGGACTCGTCTTCGACGAGATCGCTGGCGATGTCCGACGGCGTCTCGATGGCCGTTACCTCCTTGTTCTCCGAGACGATCCGCGTATTTCCACACCGCTCACAGGTCTCCCGTTCCTGGATGGTGATGACGACTTCGCTACCCTGCTCTTCGCGCTCGCGCTCGACGGTGGTCTCACCGTACTTGTGCCCGAGGACGGAACATTTGAGACCCATTGCCAGAACTTCCCACCGTGGCGTACTTAAACCCTGCCCGTTGGCTCGACCGTTCGTGACAGACCGCTACCTGTTTCACGACGCCAATATATTAATTTCAGCCTGAATTGTGAAATTTTATAACTGGTACCGATGCTACGCTACGCCAATGCAGCGGACGACGACACTCGTGGTGTCGGTCCTCGCCCTCTCGGCGCTTCTCGGGGGAACAGCGGTGGCGACCGGGAACCAGCCACCGCTCGCCGACGCCGGTCTGGACCAGTCCGTCGAGCGAGGGGCGACGATCCAGTTGGACGCCAACGGCTCGCGCGACCCCGACGGCACAATCGAGGGGGTCGAGTGGTCTATCGAGACCCCGGACGGCACGACCCGCACGCCCGACTGCCCGATCTGCGTCCAGACGACGTTCTCGCCGGCCGAAACCGGCCAGTACAACGTCACTGTCATCGTTACCGATGACGACGGCGCGTCGCGATCGGACACGCTCCATGTCGACGTGGTGGCCGCCGGTGGGCCGTCAGTCTCCGTGTCGGCCCCGCCCGCGCTCCCCACTGGCTCCCGGCGGAATCTGACTGCCAATGCGACCGCCGGAGCCGCCGACCTCCGAACGCTCGCCTGGATCGTCAACGGCACCGCGCGGAACCAGACGCAACTCGCCGGCGAAAACGGCACCTCGACCATCACGCACGCGTTCAACGACTCCGGCTCCGTGTCCGTGCGTGCAGTCGCCTACGACGCCGCTGGACGGCGAGGCGTCTCTAATCAGACGGTTCGGGTCGTCGACTCGTCCGGCAACGGTGGTGGCGGCGGTGGGAATAGCTGTGGAGCAAACAGCGGGAACTACTACGTGGACGGTCAGAACAAAGGCTGTACGAGTGCCGCTATGAAGATCGGCGATACCTTTGTCGACACGGATGGACGCCCCGGCCTGTGGATATACGTTGACAACGAGCTCACGCAGATTATCGAACCCGGAAACATGGACCGTCTATCCGAAGACGGGCATGGTGGGGTCTTCACCGAAGAAACCGTCGATGAGGAATCCGCAAAAGCTGAACGTGCAAAAGAGCGACTGACATCCGACGGTGGTGGTGGTAGCTCTTCCAGCAGTAGTTACGAAGACGAGACTAGCACTGACAGCAACTCCAATACTGACGGCAATACCCGGGCAGGCTCCAGCGTTCCGAGCAACGTAATGGACCCGGACGATGATACCAGCGATGATGAAGATGGTGGTGGCTATGACTGGAGCTACGATGACAACGATGATGACAGTAGTTCCAGTGATAGTAGTAGCGATGACAGCAGTAGTGATGATGACGACGGCGGCTGGTTCAGTGGTGGCGGTCTATTTGATGGCGGCGACGACGACAGTAGTAGCGATGACGACGATGACGATGGCGGCGGCTGGAGCCTCTTCTAACAGCTTTAATTCTACTTTTAAACTTAAGATTTATAATAGATGGCGGCTGAATTCTAAACAAGGTGGAGCACAAGCGCAAGACCGGAGAGGTATTTGCCTACCTGTCAGCGACAGTTGCAGGTACGCTCCTGCTCCCAGTCGTTGCTCCGGTTATTATGTGGACGAACGACCGTGGGTTTGCAGACGATTACTCACGGCTTCCCGGTATCCAGTCAGCAGGCGGGGCCACCAGTGGCTCGACCGCGTTCATTTACGTGGTTGTCTTCGCCGCCCTTATCCGTGGAATTGCGTTTTTCGCCTCTGGCGGTGGGACTGTGCTTGATTCACCATCGGCAGGAGCGGACGGTAGTGGGCCGGCAGTCAGTTCAACACCTGAACCAACACCGATCCCAACTGAAGCCCGACGCTCCCGCCTGTTGAAGAAGAAACCAGGGATGCAGACCCCAACAACGAAACTCAAGAATCATGATGAAGACTAAGACTCTCTTTAGCACTGTCGCTATCGCCCTCCTGGTTATGTCCGCCGGATGCTCTGCATTCGCGGGAGGAAGTGGGCCAGCCGAACAGACATCTACGCCAACTCAGACGGTAGAAGCCACGCCAACGCCCACGCCAGAGGAGACTGCAACGCCAACGCCCACGCCAGAGGAGACTGCAACGCCAACGCCCGAACCAGTCGTCACTGAGTCTGATAGCGATGAGCTGACGAAGGCAGAGAAGTTTGAAAAGTTCGATGAAAGCATCCACCGCTCGTATCGTCTAAGTAGCAGAAGCGTGGAGCGAGTTAAAGAAACGAAAGCGTTCCCAGAGAACGACACGTATCATCTGACGGTTGAAATGCGAGATACCACAAACCGTACTAAAACTGTCGATGACCGGACTGATCCACTCTGGGACTACTATGCTGTCGTGGCTAATTACAATGACAACGATAACAGCTACCCAGAGCGGGATCACACGTACATTCCCGATAGGTACAATGTGACGTTCGTCACAGAGGACGGTGAGGTGTTCGAGACGTATTACGTGAAATACATATGGGTCTGGAAGTACCACAATGATGAGTGGTCGACGCGGGTCGTATTAGGGAAGTATGGCTCCACCGTCGAGGAAGGGCCGGGCTACCATGACAAGTGGAAGTAGAGAACCGGCTACCTCAGGATCATGAGCCACAGAGAGTTTTCTGGTGACGACCGCACCGCCCAAGAGTCAGTCAGGTTTGTGTTCTATCGGTGATGGTCAGACAGAACCGGTTACAGAATCTAAGGAAAAAGGACGGCCGAAACGGCAACCTCTGCATTCTATACCGTTGTTGTACAATCCGCTGCATAAGGCACGCATATCAGAATTTCGAGGGACAAAGATTAGACCCAGCCGGTTTTAGAGGGACATATGAGAGCGAAGCCGGAGTATCGCGACCGGGACGACACTGAGGTTGCGGTGCTCGATGCGCTCGCTGACCGCCGCGATGAGGGGATGACCGTCTTCGAGCTTCGGTCGCGGACGGAGGAGAACATCGACCGGATTGAGGACGCGCTCGCCGCTCTCAAGGCGGACGGCCTCATCGAGGTTGAGGACAACGGGGAGCGGACCGTCATTCTCCCGGGAGAGGGCGTGGTAGGTGAATCGCTGCCGGACGAAGACGAGTCGCTTCTCGACCAGATTCGGAAACGGCTCCCGTTGTAGCTGCGACTCTCTCGCGGCAGTGTCACACCGCGTCCGACGGCGCGGCCGCGCAGTTGTTCGGACCGAGTTCGAGTTCGAACGCGGCGTCGTCGTCGGCCGTCTCCGTTCCGAGGTTGATGGCGATAATCCGCTCGAAGTTGGCCGGGCGCGGCGGGATGTCGTCACAGACGTGCTCGACGAACGCCTCGCGGTCCATCCCGAACGCCGGGAGTCGGCCGCGGAGGGTACCGAGGGTGGCCGTGTACGTCCCGTCGTCCGCCAGTGTGGTCGACTCGCTGTAGTGGCCCGGCGCGACGACTGTCTCGTCGGGTAGCCCTGCGAGTCGCTCGGTCAGCGTTCGGTGGAGGTCGCGGGCGAGGTCGCGAGCGCCGTCGACGACGGCTTCCAGATCCGGGCGGGCGACGCTGTCGAGGAAGACGCTGTCGCCGGCCAGAAGCACGTCGTCGACGGTGAAGCCGGTCATACCGGTCGTGTGGCCGGATAGCGGGTGGGGCTCCAGAGTGGCCGAGCCGACCTGTAACGTTTCGTCGTCGGCCAGTGCAGCCACGTCCTCGACACCGCGGGCGACCGCCCGTTCGGACAGAATCGGTTCGGCGTCGGTTTCTTCGGCAAGGCGGCGAACGCCGCTGACGTGATCGGCGTGGACGTGCGTGTCGATAGCGTAGGTGAGTGTGGCGTCGTGGTCGGCGGCATCGGCGACGTACCGGTCGGTAAACGCTCGGAGCGGGTCGACGACGGCGGCGTCACCGTCGCTGACGACCATGTAGCCGAGACAGCCGGAGGACGGACGGCGGTACTGGAGGATGGTTGCGGCATCGCAGGGAATCTCGCGGGCCTCGTAGAGCCGGGCCCACCCCTCCATGCCGTCGCTGAGGTTCTGGGCCTCGAAGCCGTGTTCAGCCAGCAGGCCGGCGACGAAGGCGCTGGCCTCGCCGCGGCCACAGACGACCGTTATCGGGCCGGTTCCTGCTACGTCGCCGACGATGTCGTCCACTTCGCCGGTCACCTTCGCCTGAAGGAACTTCGTAAATGGGAGCTGTGTCGCCGTCACCGAGTCGCCGCGAATCCGCCACTGCTCGTACTCGTCACGGTCGCGAACGTCGAGTAACCGGAGCGACTCGCTGGCATCCAGTTTCGCCTGTAACGCTGCTGCCGACAGCGAAGGCGGGTCCGTCGGCGGGTCAGGGTAGTCCTCGGCCATACTGATTGTAGCGCTGCCCGGCGGATAAATCGGGCGGGGATTTCAAGCCCGTGCCGTGCCCAGCAGGCGTATGGACGCTGGAGCCACTATCGATGCCGTCCGCGACCGAACCGAGACAGAGCGAGACAGACTAGGCTCGGACAAGGTGCTCATCGCAGCGACGGACGCGACGCTGGAGGCGGAGGCGGTGCTCACAGCAGCCGCGACCCGCGAGTCAGGACTCGCGACTGTCCTCGACCAGTGGGCCGCCGAGGTTGACAGCGAGGGGGCGACGCAGTTCGGGACAGCAGCCGAGGCCGCAGCCGAGAGGGCAGACCGCATCGACGCAGATGCTGGTGATCCCGATGGTTTCATCGATCACCTCGAAACCGTCAGTGGAACTGCGCGGCGCGTCGGGGCCGGCCTCGTCGCCGCGCCGCTGGTCGCCGACCGGTTCTACCTGCAGGTAGTGAGCTTCTTCATCAACGAAGCGGACGAGCAGCGGGCCGATACGTTCCGCGAGATTCGAGGGGAGGCATCAGCACTCGATGACGGAGAGACTGCCCTCGGACAACTCTCGGAATCCGAGCGCGAGGTGGCAGCGGCGGCCGCGACCGAAGCCATCGAAGCGGCGTACGACGACTACGCGGAAACGCTAGAGGCGATGGGGCTGGACCCGAAGCCCATCTGCTAGTCGAGTCGGTAGGTCGCGACGCGGTTGGCGGCATAGAGGAAGCCGGCGACTGCACCGGCACCTGCTATCGCTACCGTTGCTACTAGGCCCCCGCTGAGGAGCCACAGTGTGTCGAACGGTATCGCGAATATGTCGCGAACGGCAAGCAGGTACGCCAGACTGGCCGGCGCGACGGCCACGCCGAGGACGAGGAAGTACAGCCCGAACGCCCAGCCGCTCGGGACCACCACCTCGCGGCCCTGCACCGACGACGACTCGAACTTCGGGAACACGACGCCGGTTCCGACGGCGATGGCCGGCGCGGCGAGGGTTGCGACGAGTGCGATTGTGAGTCCGGCGGCGAGCGTGATCGGTGGCGTGCCGGCGGCGACGCCGAGGCCGACGACCAGTAGCGTCGTCACTACGACACCGGGAAGTGCGCCTGCGAGGACGAGCCCGGTGACGAAGGCCCGGCCGGAGACGTTAGCGGTCAGCGTCAGCGGCAGTACCCCTTCCTCGCCGCCGAGCGGATTGAGCGAAAACGCGGCCCCGAACGCCGCCGCGCTGGCGAGGCCGGCGCTGAGCGGGAGCGTCGGCGGCACCACTCGCTCCAGAATCACGATCTGGAGGTGATACACCAAGAAGAAGAACGGCATGACCGCGAACTGGACGGTGACGGGGGCTCGCTTGGCTCTGAGCCACGACTTCTGTGCGACTACGCGGGTCGCGGTTGGGACCCGCCCCGCCAGCAGACGGTCCGAGAGCGTTCGCTCGTCGGCGTCGAACTCGTGGTCGGGCTGGACCGGATCGGCATACCAGGCCCGCCCGGCCAGCCACAGACACGCGACTGCGCCGACCGGGAGCGCGCCGAAAATCCCCGCTGTGGCGACGACGGCAGCGACCGAATTGCCGCCGGTCCCCAGCACGAGCAGAACTACGTCGGCAGGCCACGAGAGCGGTGACTGGGTCGCCAGTTGGAGAACGCGAAGCTGTACCGTCGGAACGGCCGTCATCGCGACCCAGCCAAGTGGCAGGATGAGCGAGACGGCAGCCCCGACGCTCGCGCGGTGACTGGCGACGAAGGCCGAGCGGTTCGCCACCAGTTTTGTCACCAGCCCCAGGCCGAAGCCAAGGACCGTCCCCAGCAGGGCGACCGCGACCGATCCGACGAGCGCCACGAGAGCGACGAGCACGCCCGCATCACCGGCTGCAAGCCCGCCTACCAGCGCCACAATCGGGATGGCGAGCGCGAGCGACACGCGACCGGCCTCGGCGGCGAGCAGCCCGGCCGCCGCGTCCTCGTAGGGGACCGTCGTCAGCAGGCCGTCGGCGGCGTCGGGCTCGCCGGCCGATTTCACCGTGTGCTGGAGCGTGAAGAAGCCGACGAGTCCGAGCAGTCCGACGATACCCGCCGTCGTCGCAAGCCTGACCGTGTGGGGGTCGCTGTCGGCCAGGGCACCGCCGAAAAAGAACGCCCCTGCGCCGATAGCGAGACTGTATATGCTGATGCCCAGCCCGCCGCCGAGGAATATGAGTGCGCCGCGTGTTGTCCCCTTGAGCTTGCGCCAGGTACGCCGCAGTTCCGTCCGCGCGATCAGTCGTGTCCGTCGTCCGCTCGGCCGTCTCATCGCTCTCCCGGGTGCTCGCTGGTCACGTCGAGGAACACGTCTTCGAGCGTGCTCCCGGACTCGACGCTGTCGGTCAGTTCATCGGGAGACCCTTCCGCGACGAGGTCGCCGTCGTACAGGACGCCGACGGTGTCGGCCAACTCCTCGACGACGGGCAGGATGTGTGTCGAGAGAAAGACCGTCGTATCAGCGGCCGCAACTTCGCTGATGGTGTCACGCACCGTCCGGGCCGCCCGCGGGTCCAGCCCCGAGGTGGGTTCGTCCAGAAAGAGGACGTCGGGATCGTGCAACAGCGCCTGGACGAGGCCGAGTTTCTGTTTCATCCCCTTCGAGTACGTCTCGACGCGCCGGTCGGCGTCCTCGTCGAGGTCGAACCGGTCGAGCAGCGATTCCACGCGGCCCCAGTACTCGTGCCCGCGCAGGCCGGCGACGTACTCCAGCTGCTCGCGGCCGGTGAGTTCGTCGTACAGCGGCGGCTCTTCGGGGAGGAAACCGATGTGTTCGACCACCGCTGCGCGGTCGGCGACCGACTCGCCCGCCACCCGCGCGGTGCCGCTTGTTGGGTTCGTCAGCGTCGTCAGGATGCGAATCGTCGAGGTCTTGCCCGCGCCGTTGGGGCCGAGGAAGCCGAAGACGCTCCCGCGCGGGACCGTGAGGTCGAGGTCCGCTATCGCCGAGACCCCACTGTAGCGCTTCGTCAACCCCTCGGTGACGATTGCGGGTGCTGGAGGGCACATACGGGCAGTGCCGTACCGACTGTGAAAAGGTCTTCCTGTTGTCGAGGACGCCCCGCGAGTGTGCCGGCGTTACTCCTCGACCGCTGCGTCGGCCGTGTCAGTCTCGGCGTTCGCGTCGGTATCGTCCTCGTCATCAGGATTTTCGACGACCTCGATGCCGCGGTTGTTGACCGCCGACGGGTCCAGCCCGACCTCCTGCAGGAAGTTCTTGTACTCCCGTTCGCACTGCTCGGCGTCCTTCTGGCGGTCGCTGGCGCGGTCACATAGCGCGACGAGGTCCTCGGGCACGTCGTTGGTGTAGACGATCCAGTGGTTGATGAGGTCCGATAGGCGGCGAATCGGCGAGGTGAAGTGGCCGTAGATCTCGAAGTTCAGCGCGTGGTGGCCGCCGAAGGGGTCGTTCATGTACTTCGCGCGCGGCATCACCTTCATCACGGCCCACTGGATCTTGTCCAGCTGGCGGCCCGGGGCCTGTTCGAGCGTGGCGTTGACGGCCTTCCGTGGGTCGTCCCAGGCGTCGCCGGGGATGGAGACGCCGTCGAGCTCCTGAATCTCGACCAGCGCCTCGTCCCACTCGTCGGGACTTGGCTGTGGGTGGACGCGGTACATCGCCTCGACGCCGCGGTTCCACATCAACTCGTGCGTGACGGCCTTGTTGGCCTTCAGCATGCACTCCTCGATGATGGTGTGGGCGCGGTCGCGGGCGGGGTTGAGGACGAGCGAGCCCTCCTCCTTGCGCTGCTCGTGCATCCGGTCGGCCAGTTCCCAGACGCGTTCGGTCTTCTCCGCGAGGTCGACGCTCTGGTCCTCTAGCACGTCTTCTGCGGTCTCCGGCTCGTCCAGCAGGCGCTCGGCTTCGGTGTAGGTCAGGCGAGCGTCCGAGCGGATGACGGACTTGTAGATGTTGATCTCCTCGTAGCCGAGGTTCTCCTTGTCGAGGTGCATCTCGACGGTGTGGGCCAGGCGGTCCTCGTTGGGGACCAGCGAACAGACGGTCTCGGCGAGGACGGGCGGCAGCATGTGGACGGTGTAGGCCGGGAGGTAGACGGTGTTCCCGCGCTCGACGGCCTGCTCCCACATCTTCGTGTCGGGGTTGACGTAGTGGGTCACGTCGGCGATGTGGACCCAGAGGACGATCTCGTCTTCGCGTTCCTCGATGGAGATGGCGTCGTCGAAGTCCTGTGCGTCGATGGGGTCAGTCGTCCAGGTGGTCATCTCCCGGAGATCCCGGCGTTCGTCGACCTCGTCCTCGATTTCGGCCTGAACGCCCTGCGTGCGCTCTTTGGCCTCCTCCAGTACCTCGGGCGGGAACTCGTCGGGGATGCCGAACTTCTCGAACAGTTCCTCGCGTTTGTTCTCCAGATGTCGCGCCATCTCCGGGTCAATCTCGACAGGGCCCTGGCCCTCGGCGGTCCCGGCGGCCGCCTGTGCGTCCTCTGTAGTCATGTCTCCCGGTACGAACAGGGTGCAGTTAGGGCTGTCGGGGTGAGACTTGGCCCTGACTCCCGCGTCTCATTCCCTGCGAGCGTCGCCCTCGGAGAGTTCCCGGAACCGTCTCAGGAAGGTCTCCTGGTCGGACTCGCCGGCCCCGGCAGCGTCAAGCGTCGTTTCGAGGCCGTCCCGCGGCTGCTGGCACAGTTCGGCAAAACAGGCTTTACAGAGGTGCTCGAACGTCTTGTTCCGGCGGTCCCACCGGTCGCCGTGTTTGTCGTACTCGCGGGCCTCGGACCGTGGGATGGACTCCCCACACGCAATACAGGTGACTGACTTCCCCCGGGAACTCCGGGACCCGAACATACCTACGGGTTGCGGGCGACAGCGTTTAGAGCTTTTCGCACAGGCAACAGTTCCCCGTTCCGGGCCACACGTTTATTCACCCGCCGCCATTACACAGGGTATCGGCTATTCGGAGCCAGGGACACTGAATGAAGCCACCAGAGACACTCGCTCACTCGACGTTGGACACGCTACCCATCAATATCGCTGTCCTCGACGACGAGGGGACGATCCTGTTTACGAACCGCGCCTGGCGGGAGTTCGCGGGCGACGAGGACGGGGAGATGGAAGGGACGAACTACTTCGCGACGACCGACGTCGACGCAGACGAGTACGCCGGACAGGCACTCGGCGGCATCGAGTCGGTCATCGACGGTGAGCAGGACCTGTTCACGATGGAGTACCCGTGTCACTCCCCGGAGGAGAAGCAGTGGTTTCTGATGCGGGTCGCACCGCTGCCCGACGACGAGGCCGGGAGCGCGGTCGTCGCACACATCGATATCACCCAGCGGAAGCTCGCCGAACTGGCGGCCGAGCGCCGGAGCGAGGAGCTCAAAGCCGAGCGCCAGAACCTCAAACAGCTCGTCGACCGGGTCGACGGCCTGCTGAAAGCGGTGATGGGCGACGTACTGACCGTCGACTCGCGCGAGGCGATCCAGCAGACCGTCTGTGACAGGCTGGCCGCGGTCGACTCCTACCAGTTCGCCTGGGTCTCTGAACTCGACCTGCGCGACGAGACGCTGTCGTCGACAGCCCTCTCCGCCGACCACCCGACGTCGCTGTCCATCCCGCTGGACGCCGATGACCCGGTTGCGGAGGCGGCCCGCACCGAGGAGATGCAAGTCGTGACCGGTGACATCGACGAGCAACACAGCCGGCTCGCAGACTCCGACGTCGCGTCGGTCGCGGCAGTCCCGCTCGTTTCCGGCGAATCGCTGTACGGCGTCCTCACCGTCTACGCCGACAGCGACGACGTGTTCGACCCCCGCGAACAGGCCGTGCTCGGGACCATCGGCCGGGCGACTGCGGCGGCTATCGACGCCCGCGAGACCAGCCGACTGCTGACCGCCGACAACGTCACCGAACTCGAACTGCAGGTCACTGACCCGGAGGTTTTCTATATCGACGTGGCGAGCGAACTCGGCTGCTCGATGGAGTACGGTGGGAGCGTCCCCGACGGCGAGGAGACGGTGATGTTCTTCCTCGTCGAGACGGACGACCCCTCGGCGGTCTGTGCCGTCGCCGCCGACCACCCCCAGGTGTCGGGCGTCTCGCACGTCTCGACGGCGGACTCGTCGGCACTGTTCGAATTCACCGTCTCGGACCCGCCGGTCGTCTCTGTCGTCGCCGACCGCGGGGCCCAGGCAGGCGACATTCTGGTCGAACCCGGGAGGGCGACGGTTACGGTCGCGCTCCCGGCGTCGATGGAGACCCGAAGCGTGGTCGAGCAGGTCCGCAGCCAGCATCCGGAGACGGAACTGCTCTCCGTGCGTGAACGGGACGAACCCCCCGTCTCCCGCCAGGCGTTCATCGCGAACGTCGAGGAACGGCTGACCAACCGCCAGCTGACAGCGCTCCGGAAAGGATTTCTCGGCGGCTTCTTCGACTGGCCACGCGACGTATCCGGCGAGCAGCTGGCCGAGTCGATGGACATCTGCCCGTCGACGTTCCACCAGCACCTCCGTGCGGGTGAGCGAAAGTTATTGGAAGAAGTGTTCGAAAACTGGTAACCAGTGCTTGCGAATCCCCTCGCCGGCGGCGGGCCCCTGGCACGATTCCCGAAGCAGTTTGGTAGTCCGCTTATCCCGATAACAACCGTATATACATGTAGTGATACGGAACCAGTGTCCTGTTTGTTGCCGGCGAACCGACGGGACACAGACCCCTGTGATAGCGGCGCAACCACGGGTCGACCGAACTATTACGGACCGCCTGCCCACAAGCGCGCGACGCATCGCCCGCCGAATGACCGCCCGATAGCTTTCAATGCACTCCGATAACATCCAAACCAGCAAATCGATACAGCAGGAGACCGGACGGACGTTCCACCTCGCGACGCGTCTGCTTCCGGAGCGTATCCGCCACCCGACGTACGTCATGTACGCCTTTTTCCGGGTCGCGGACGAGGTCGTCGACCAGACGGACGGGCCGCCGCCGACCGTCCAGCACGAGCAACTGGAGGTGATCCGTGAGGCCGCGCTCGGGAACGTCGACCCCGCTGAAACCGACCACGAGGCCGTTCTGGCGGCGTTTCAGGACCTCGCCGAGCGCCACGACATCTCCGAGGAGACGATCAACGTCTTCATCGACGCGATGGAGATGGACATCGCACAGGCCCGCTACGAGACGTTCGAGGACCTCCGTGAGTACATGGGGGGCTCCGCCGTCGCCGTCGGTCATATGATGACGGAGGTGATGGACCCGCCACAGAAGGAGGAGGCCCTCCCCCACGCGACGGCGCTGGCCGAAGCGTTCCAGCTTTCGAACTTCCTTCGGGACGTCCGCGAGGACATTCACGACTACGGCCGGGTGTACCTCCCACAGGAGACGCTGGAGCGCCACGGCGTCACCGAGGAGCAACTGGCCGACGCTGAAGTCGACGACGCTTTCCGCGCCGTGATGCAGGAGGAACTGGCCCGGACCGACGAACTGTACCGCGAAGGCGTCGCCGGCATCCGGTACCTGCCGGAGGACTGCCAGTTCGGCGTGCTGCTGGCCGCAGTCCTGTACGCTGATCACCACCGGCTCATCCGCGACCGTGGCTACGACGTGCTGACGGAGACGCCGGAACTCACACGTCGTCGCCGGCTGTGGTTGCTCGCCCGGACCTGGTGGCACTGGCGGCGCAACGGTGACCCCGAAGCGACGTTCTACACCGTGAGCGCTGTCTCAGAGCGCGGCCCCGGCGAGACGCCGACGGACGCCTACGGCCACGGGCAACCCGCGTGGCGTGGATGACAGCCACGCACCGGGCATCGTTTCTGACCACCGGCTGTATCTGAACTAATGTTGCCTACGCTCACGTATCTCCAGTTCCACGCCCTGTTCGTGGTGCCGGTCGTGGCTGGATTGGCACTGACGGCGACATACCGCCTCGGGAACCGCCGGGACGTACTTACAGGGACGGCAATCCTTGCAGGCCTGGCGCTCGTCTACACGACGCCGTGGGACGGCGCGCTCATCCGGCGCGGCGTCTGGTGGTACGGCGACGGCGCCGTGCTGGCGCGGTTCTGGTCGATACCCCTCGGCGAGTACCTCTTTTTCGTCCTGCAGACCGCGATGGTAGGGCTGTGGGTGGCCCGGTTTCGGGTGGACACTGAGCGCCAGTTAGCCACGCCGATGCGGACGCGGCTCGTTGGACTCGCCGCTGCGCTCGTCGTCGTTCTGTCCGGCCTCGCGCTCCTGCGCTCTGACTCGGGGCTGTACCTCGGGTCGCTGCTGGTCTGGAGCGGACCGATTCTCGCCATTCAGTGGCTGTTCGGGTGGCACTTCCTCGTCGGCGAGTGGCGGGCAGTGAGCGTTGCGACACTGATCCCGACGGCGTATCTCTGTGGTATCGACAGCATTGCTATCCGACTCGGCGTCTGGACCCTCTCGAAACAGTACACGACCGGCTACGCGATTCCCCTGCTCGATCTGCCGATCGAGGAGGCGGTCTTCTTCCTGCTGACGACGCTGTTCGTCGTGCAGGGGGTCGTGCTCTACGTCTGGCTTCGGGACAGATGGGAATGAGCCGCCGCAGTACCGTCGAGCCGGCGGTTCTCTACCGGGTCGCGCTGGTTCCCGGCTGGGTTACCAGCCTCGCCGTCATCGCTCCGTTTCTGGCTGGGGTCTCGATACCGTCCGCGCTCCAGTACGCCCCGCTGGTGGTCAGTGCTGTCCTGCTTGGTCTCCCCCACGGTGCGGTCGATCACCTCGCGGTCGCACGCACCCGCGGCGAGCGCCCGGACTGGCGGGCTATCGTCCGCGTGTTCGCGCTCTACGGTGTCGTCGGGGGGGCCTACGCCGTCGCCTGGTTCCTCGCCCCCGCGGCGGCCTTCGTCCTGTTCATCGCAGTGACGTGGTTCCACTGGGGCCAGGGCGACCTGTACGCGCTGCTCGCGCTGGCCGACGCCGACCACCTCCGGTCGCTCCCGCAGCGAATCGGAACGGTCCTCGTCCGCGGCGGCCTGCCGATGCTGGTCCCGTTGCTCGCGTTCCCCGAGTGGTACCGCCGCGTCGCTACCGACCTGGTGTCGCTGTTCGCGCCCGACGCCGTGGCCGCCCTCGCCTGGGCGTTCCGAGCCGACGTGCGAACCGCGCTCGCTGTCGCGTACGGCGCGCTCGTCATGGTTACGCTAGCTGTGGGCTTCGCCCGCGCCGACGCCCGCCGGCCGTGGCTGCTTGACGCCGGTGAGACGCTGGGCCTGCTCGCGTACTTCGCCCTCGTTCCGCCGGTGCTCGCCATCGGCGTGTACTTCTGTCTGTGGCACTCGCTACGCCACGTTGCTCGTCTCCTTCTGGTCGACGACGATGCCACTGCCGCACTCGAAAACCGCGACCCGACAGCCGCCCTGGCGGGGTTCGCCCGCGACGCCGCGCCGCTGACCGTCGCCTCGCTCGCCCTGCTCGGGGGGCTGTATTTTCTGGTCCCGAATCCGCCGGGATCGGTTCCGGAGTGGGTCGCGCTGTATCTGGTGTTCATCGCCGTCGTCACGCTGCCCCACGTGGTCGTCGTCAGTATCATGGACCGCGAACAGGGCGTCTGGGTGTAGTCGGTTACGTCTCCAAAGCGTGTGACAGAAAACTACGCACGGTCTGTTTGTCCGAACCTTGTCAAGACACCTGTGCAAGATGGACAGCGCGTATACAGCAGTATCACTTTCGCATCTATGTAAATAGTTAACAACCACCACGACAAACAAGAAGATGGGCGCTCTCTGTAGAGGAGTGGGGAAGCAACATCAAGATGGTGGAGTGAACGCCCCCGGAGGGAACCACCATGACACTCGCAACTGTTCCGCGATACAAGCCCGATCGGATTTCTGAATTTGGGGATCATGCTGTGGTAATCGGCGGGAGTGTCGCAGGTCTGTTGGCCGCCCGGGTGCTGACGGATGGCTTCGAGCGGGTCACGATCATCGAACGGGACCCACTCCCTGAGGACCCGACAGCCCGTCGTGGGGTTCCTCAGGGCCGCCATGTCCACGTTCTGGAGACGGCTGGTCGCCAAACGTTCGAAGACCTGTTCCCTGGCTATGGCGAAGAGTTGCTCTCGGCCGGCGGGCTCATCATCGATCTCATGTCCGATTTTTACCACTACGAACGGGGTGATTTCCTCGCCAATGGGGAGAAGCGGCTGACAATGTATAATGCGACACGCCCCTTGATCGAGCACCTTCTTCGACAGCGCGTTATGACGATCGACGGCCTTGAATTGCGGGCCGAGACTCAGTTCGTGGACTACCTGACCGACGAGTCCGAAATCGGCATAGCGGGCGTGACAGTGCGCGATGGGGGAGGGGAGACGGATATCTCTGCGGAGCTGGTTGTTGATGCCAGCGGGCGAACGAGCACGACCCCTTCGTGGCTCGATGATCATGGGTTTACCGCTCCGGAAGTAGAGGAAGTGGAGATTGACGTGGCGTACAGCACTGCCATGATCGAGCGGCCTCCTGAGGATCGACGGACGTTCTTTGTGCCCCACGAGCCGGGACGGACGCGGGGTGTCGGGATGTTCCCTATCGAGGATGGGCGGTGGCAGGCCACTCTGTTTGGCGTGCATGGCGACCATCCCCCAACGGAGAGGAATGCATTCATCGAGTTCGCCGAGAGCCTTCCGATTGCTGAGATTGGACAGTTGCTTCGCACACAGCCATGGGTGTCCGAGGAGATCTCCCACTATCCGTTCCCCACTAATCAACGTCTCCGGTACGAACACCTCAGCCGGTTCCCCGATGACTTCGTGGTCCTCGGTGACGCTCTCTGTAGCTTCAATCCGATTTACGGCCAGGGAATGTCAGTAGCCGCACTCGAATCGCTCCAACTTCATCACACCCTGGCGCATGGGGGCCGAGAGGGTATCGGGATTCGATTTTTCGAGAACGTTACAGATATCGTGGATAGCCCGTGGTCGATCGCCGTCGGAGGCGATTTCAAGTTCTCCGAAACGACGGGGCCGAAGCCGCGCGGGACTGATTTCATTAACTGGTATCTCGGCCAGTTGATTCGCACGGCGCATTCAGATGGAGCCCTACGCGAAGCCCTGGTTAGGGTATTTATGCTGGAACAACCTCCCGAATCACTGTTCCGGCCAGGAGTGATGTGGCGGGTCTTCAAGCCAACGTGACAGAAAATACGTCCCACCGAAAGACTCGTGTTGCTCGTCTTTCGAGCTGCTCGGAAATCGAAGATTTCCGGCATGACGAGACGGCTTTGCCGTCTCGAACCACCTCGTTCGCGTCGCTCACGAGGACAACGTTTTTGCGCCGAGTGGATGCGCTTCGCGCACCCGAGGCGGAAAAAGGTGGGTTACTTGCCCTTGCCGCGGTTGCTGCGCAGCGACGGGCGGGTCTTCTCACTGCCCTTACCTTTGCCGCCGAGGCCGCGGTTGCGGCGGCCGGCACCGGTCAGGCCGCGGAAGACGCGGTCGGCCTGGTCGTCGGCACAGATCCACGACAGGTCGTCGTCGTTCTGGATGGCCGGGTGGTTCGGGTCGATGAGGATGACCTCGTGCCACTTCTGGCGGCCGTCCTGGCCGACGGAGTAGCTGTTGAGCACGCGCAGGTTCGGGAAGGTGCGGGAGGCGCGTTCCTCGGCGACGCGCTGGATGTCCTTCCGGCGGGTGATGCGCGTGACGCCCTGGCGCTTGGAGCGGCGACCGGCCTTGTGCCGGCGCTTGCGCGCGCCGCCCTTGCGGACGGAGACGCGGGCGACGACGACGCCCTGTTTCGCCTTGTAGCCCTGCGAGCGGGCCTTGTCGAGGCGGGTCGGGCGCTCGATGCGCTCGACGGCCCCTTCGTCGCGCCACTCCTGCTGGCGCTGCCACTGTAGTTCTGCGAGCTGTCCGTCGCCCGGGTTCTTCCAGGCGTCTCGAATGTACGAATATGCGCTTCGTGCCATATGTATTCACCACGGGCGTTGCGTGGTTCAAGTCGCGTTCGGCGCGACTCACATCCCGACCTGCACACGCAGGTGCCCGCTGGTGCCCGTCGCCCAGCGAGTTACCCGGAGTTTGCCGTTCGGACTCTTAAACAGTTCGGACCAGGCTCGCGAGTGTGAGCCGGTCACGCAGGGACAGCAGTCCGATGAAACACGTCGGATGTTTGGGGTATCCAACACAAATCGTTAAGTTGTTCCCAGCCGGAGAGTCACGTATTACCATGACAGACCTTGGTGGCTTCCAGGACCACGTGGCGCGAATCGACCTTGGGGATGGGGACGTAGCCTACGAGGGCATTGACGAGGAGGACGCGAAAAAATATATCGGCGCACGCGGGCTCGGCGTGAAGTACGTCTTCGACCAGGGGCCCGACGTGGACCCGCTGGGACCGGACAATCTGCTGGCGTTCATGAACGGGCCGCTGACGGGGACACAGGTGACGATGAGCGGTCGCATCGCAATCTGTACGAAGTCGCCGCTGACGGGGACGGTCACTGATTCCCACCACGGCGGCTGGTCCGGAGCGCGGCTGAAGTGGTCGGGCTTCGACGGCCTGCTGTTCGAAGGCCAGGCCGACGAGCCGGTGTATGCACTCGTCGAGGACGGCGAAGTGGAACTGCGCGATGCGTCCCACCTCTGGGGGCAGGGCGTCCACGACACCATCGACGACCTCGAAGGCGAAATCGAGGGCGGCTCGCTGGGCAAGAACCTCTCCGTGATGGCCATCGGCCAAGGCGGTGAGAACGAGGTCAAATACGCCTGTGTCGTCAACGAGGACGACCGCGCGTCGGGCCGCGGCGGCACCGGCTGTGTGATGGGCAACAAGAACCTCAAGGCCGTCGTTGTCAAGTCCAGCACCCGAATGCCCAAGCCGAAAGACCAGGAGACCTTCCAGGAGGGCCACAAGCAGGCGATGCAGGTCATCCAGGAGTCCGACGTGACCGCGCCCAACGAGGGCGGCCTCTCGATGTACGGCACCAACGTCCTGATGAACGTCACCGAGGAGCTGGACGGCTTGCCGACGAAAAACGGCCAGTACTCCTCGACGCGGGCGATGTCCGATGCCGAGGGTGATGGCGAGCGGATTATCGACTCAGAGGACGTTTCAGGCGAGAACGTCCGGGAGAACATCCTGGTCGACGAGCCGACCTGTCACTCCTGTCCGGTCGCCTGCAAGAAGGAAGTGGAGGTGCAGGCGATGCACAAAGGCGAGGAGATGAACGTCCGCACGGAGTCCTACGAGTACGAGTCCGCGTGGGCGCTCGGCCCGAACTCCGGCCACGTCGAGCGTGACAAGATCGCGGTGATGCTCGAACGGTGCAACGACGTCGGCGTCGACACCATCGACGTTGGCAACACCATGGCGATGGCGATGGAGATGACCGAGGAGGGCAAGCTCGACGACCTCGGCGACGGCCTGGACTGGGGCGACGCCGACACGATGATCGATATGATCGATATGATCGCCCACCGCGAGACGGAACTCGCGGACCACCTCGCCGAGGGGCCGGACCACCTCGCCGAGGAGTTCGACGCCCACACCAACTCCCTCGCGGTCAAAGGCCAGACGATGGCCGCCTACGACCCGCGGTGTATGAAGGGGATGGCCATCGGCTATGCGACCTCGAACCGCGGGGCGTGCCATCTGCGTGGGTACACGCCGGCAGCAGAGCTTCTTGGCATCCCGGAGAAGGTCGACCCGCGAGAGTGGGAGGGCAAAGGTGAGCTGTGCGCCACCTTCCAGGATCTGCACGCGATCAGCGACTCCTTCGACATCTGCAAGTTCAACGCCTTCGCCGAGGGCATCGAGGAGTACGTCCTGCAGTACAACGGCATGACCGGGCTGGACGTGAGCGAGGAGGAACTGATGGAAGCCGGTGAACGCATCTACAACCTCGAACGGTACTACAACAACCTCGCGGGCTTCGACGGAGCCGACGACGACCTGCCCAACCGGTTCGTTGAGGGCGACGAACACGCGATTCCCGCCCAGGGCGGTTCCGAGGGCGAACTCGCGGAGCTCTCGAAGATGAAAGACGAGTACTACGAGGTGCGCGACTGGGAGAACGGCGTCGTCACCGACGAGAAACTCGACGAACTCGGCATCGAGGTCGGCCCCGGGACCGGCGTCAGTTCCGGCGGCACGGCGGCACCGAGCGACGACTGAGACAGCGCCGACTGCCGATTCCAATTTTCTAATGCGCAAGGACGACATCGACGACTTCGAATTTCAGGTAGAGTCCCGACTGACCAGCCACGGCGTTTACGTCACCGAGTTCGACGACGAGGGCGATACGTACCGGCTCACCTACGAGTCGATCTCGGCCGACGAAGCGGCCGTCATCCCCCACCGAGAGATCGGTCGCGTCATCAACGTCTTCCGGGACCTGCACGCCGATGACTGGTCCGGGGTTGACATCGAGGCGACCGTGACAGACCTCGAAGACACCGAACTCGGCGAGTGGTCCGTCGACAGCGAGTGGATCGACGAACTCGAGAACGGCGACCTCTCGGAGACGGATTTCTCCCAGCGCGTGCTGGAGACGATTACGGTTCGGAGCTGACCGCCAGCACGTCCCTGATTTCAAGCGTCGTCTCGAACTCCTCGCTCCTGTCCAGCCGCCGGCCGTCGCGCTCGAACTGGGCGACGTGGGCCCGCCGAACCGCGTCCTGTTCGCGGTCGCTCAGCCCGAGTTCCGTGCCGATACTGTCCCAGTGGCCCGACTCGGCACAGACGTAATCGGCCTCTCTGGGACCGCTGATGCGCTCGTACTCCCTGTCGTAGGTCGCACGGTTCGCCCGGAGATACGACTGGACCCGTCCGAGCAGGTCAGGGAGCTGGTCGAGCGGCACGCTGGCTTGTGTGCCGGCCAGCAGGACAATCTGCCCCTCGATGGGGTACGACGGGTCGGCCATCGCGCCCCGGTCAGCCGCCCGCCCGCATCGCTTTCTGTGCGAACTTCTCGATGAGCGGCTCCAGCGTCTCCGGCTCGCCGTCGAACTGGATCGTCACCTCGTTGAGCTGGAGGCTCGGCCCGATAGCGACTTTTTCCTCTGAGAGCGTTGCCGCCCAGCCGTCACCTTCGACGGTCGCTTCGCCGCGTTGCTCGCCGCCCAGGTTCTCCAGATAGCCGATAGCAGCCCGTGCCGAGATGCCGCGAAAACTCCGTTCACGCTCCATTACGTGGTCGTTACGGGTGCGGTCGTCTAAACCTATCGGCGGTCCGGCGCTCGTTTGCCACAACCGCGCTATCCCGGATGGCTCCACCTCTCCCGGACGGCGACGGCCTACCCCGGACGGATACACTCTATCCCGGCCGGATGCCGTCGTCGACGATGCGGGCGTTGCGCTCGCGATTGATTCGCTCGTCTAAGTCCTCGTGGTCGTAAATCTGGGCGATGACGGCGGCGTGGAGGTCGCGCCAGGCCATCGCGTAGATGGGTGACTGGCCCCAGGCCCGGAGTTCGACGACGTATTCGTCGTAGGCCTCCCACCGGTTCTCGAACTGCTCGATGTGATCGACGACGGCGCTGGCCGGTTCCGTCGAATCGAGGGCGGCGTTGAGCTCCCGCTCCCAGCCACCGACGGCCTGCTCCATATCGCGTTTCGTGTCCTCGCTGTCCGGCGGTAGCGAGTCGACAATCCCGGATGGAATCCCCAGTTCGATATCGTCCATACCGCCACACAGAGTTCGCGGCCAATAAATCCCAGCGGTGGGCGAACATGTTCGCCTCCACTGATTTGTGTCGGTGGGTTGTAGTAAACGTATGAGCAGTGAGACAGTAGAACGACAGTCGTCGGCACCGGACCTGACCACTGTCGAGGTCAGGTGTACCGGCCATGTTCGTCGGGCCGTCGGCGAACCGTCGCTGTCATACACGTTCGAAGGGGACACGCTACGTGACTTCCTCGACGCGTTCTTCCGGGAGTACGACGTGAGCGACATGCTCATTGCGGAGACCGAAGCCGACGCCACCACCGAGGGCTGGGCCCCGGAGATGGCTGACCTGCCGGGCGACTGGGCGAAAAACCCCGAAGGCGAGCAGACCAGATGCTACGCGCGAGTGGCGGTCAACGGCGAGTTCAACGAACACCTCGACGGACTGGACACGGAACTGGACGTCGGCGACCGCGTCGGGTTGATGTTTCCGTTTATTTTCTGCTGCTGAATCGGGCAACCGGCTCTAGCAGGACCTACCCTCCGGCGACTGGCGGGAACACACTGAGTTCGTCCCCGTCCTCCAGCGCGGTCTCCAGCCCGTCAAGGTGGGTGATATCCGTTCCGTTCCGGAGAATCGTCAGGTACTCCCGCAGTTCGCCGTCCTCGAACAGGTCCATCTCGGTGAACTCCTCGGAGAGTTGTCGGAGTACGTCACCCGCCTGTAGGCCGTTTTCGTACTCGCGCTGGACCGTTTTCTGCCCTACGGCTTCCCGGAAGTTGGCGAAAAACCGCAGCTCGATTTGCATACCGCTGGATTGGCGGTCGAGTGGCTTAAATTACGGCGCTCGGACCGCGTGGCTCGAACGAACAACTGGTTTGCTCGTTGTACTCAATCTATCATGGACCTCGAATTCCTATTCGATGGGAACGATTTCGACCCGTTTTAGCGTCCCAGTCCATGACTCCGCCTATGGAACGTGTGGTTGCAAGCGATGATCCGATGATAGATATCGACCGACTGCAGGCGGAACTCGACGCCGATGTCGTTGTCGCGGAGACAGACGACGAGGACGCGCTCCGGGACGCTGCCGCCGGTGCAGCGGCGCTCGTCGTGGACGTGAACACGCCGGTCACTGCCGCGGTGCTCGACGCGCTGGACGACCTTCAGATCGTCGCGCGAGCGGGCGTCGGTATCGACAACATCGACGTGTCCGCGGCGGCGGACAACGGCGTGGCCGTCACGAACGTCCCCGAGTACTGCACGGACGAGGTCGCAACCCACACGGTGACGCTGCTACTCGACTGTGTCCGGACGCTCACGGCCTACGACCGCGACGTTCGCGACGGCGGCTGGGGCTGGGAGCGGACCCGCCCGGTACATCGCGTCCGCGGCCGGACGCTGGGCCTCGTCTCCTTCGGCCCCATCGCGCGGCGGGTACGCGACCAACTGCGGGGGTTCGACCTCGACGTGATCGCCTACGACCCGTACGTCGATGCCGAGGAGATGGCCGAAGCCGATGTCGAGAAAGTCACCCTGGAGGCACTGTACGAGCGGGCCGACTACGTCTCCCTCCACGCGCCGTTGACTGAGAGCACGACGGGGATGATAGACGCTGACGCGCTTGCGGCGATGCGCGACCACGCCGTCCTCGTCAACACCGGCCGCGGCGGCCTCGTCGACGAGAGGGCGCTCCGGGCGGCGCTGGACGACGGGACGATTGCGGCCGCCGGCCTCGACGTGCTGGCCGAGGAACCGCCGACGGCGGACCACCCGCTGGTCGGCCTGGACAACTGCATCGTTACGCCCCACGCGGCCTGGTACTCCGAGGAAGCCCGCGACGACCTGAACGCCGCCGTCGCCGCGAACGTTGAGGCCGCGCTGGCCGGCGAGACGCCGCCGAACCGCATCGACCCGGAGACCGACTGGCTGTAGCGTCGCGCTCTCTGAACGCAAGTCCCGTGCCATCCGAAACAGTCGTATCAACCATACTAGCTTATCTCCTGTGACAGCCTCTCCTCCGACATGACAACGCGATTACTTACTGTGCTGGTGCTGTCACTGGTCGCTTTCGCCGGTTGTGTCGGCGGGGAGCCAGCGGCGGATGACGGGATCGACGTGGCCGACGGCGGGGCCGCTCCGGTCGACCGGAGCGACCTCTCGGTCGAAGCGACGGACCGCCTCCTGCGAGACGCGGGCAGTTTCACCGCGACGTGGTCGTACTCGACGACTGAGGCCGGCGAGACGACCATGATAACGAACGCCTATCAGGTGGACCTGCAGGCGAACCGCTCGATAGAGACGTTCACGATGTCCGGGCCGGACGCCAGAACCGATTTCGAGACGTTCGTCGCCGACGGATCGGCCTACACGCGGTACGAGACCGACGGCGAAGCGTTCTATCAGGTCAGGCCCCAGGACGACACCTCGTTCCAGTCCGCCGTCGACCGCGGGACGCTCAGCTACGAGTCAGTCGACGACGCCCGTCTGGTTGGGACAGAGACTTTCGATGGCGTCACGGTGGACCGCTACGAGTACTCAGACCTCTCGACCTGGCGGCAGATCGGTGCCGGTGCGTTCGGGTCCGGCGAGAACGTGACTGTGACCGACTTCACCGTCGTGATACTGGTCGATGCAGACGGGCTGGCACGCCAGACAGCGTGGACACTGACCGGCGAAACTGACGACGGTGAAACGGTCTCAATCGAGTGGCGCTACGAGGTCACCGACGTCGGATCGACTGCTGTTCCCGACCCGGACTGGCTCGACGAGGCGCGGGCCCAGCAGACGGATACAGCCGCGTGAGTGGTGGGACCGACCTCAGCAGCGGATGAACTCCCGTCGCTGGTCGCCGAGGGCGCTCTGGCCGGTGACTGCCGTCTTGATATCTCGGACGAGATTCGAGAGATACGCGCGGAGTCCGGGGTCACATGTGCCGACGCGCCTGGCCTGACGGTAATCACAGCAGAGCGCGACCGGCAACAGCGGGGCCGCGAACACTCCGGAGAGCGTGACGCCCAACTGGAACGGGTGGCCGGCCGGCACGGCGAGCCACGTAGCGGCCACGACCGCCCAGAACACCACCCCGTAGATGACGGTGTGTCGCCAATTGTGCGTTGGCAGTTCATATCCGCGGCTACGTGATGAAGAGTCGTCTGGCGCGCCGCCGGTGACCGGCCCACCGGGCGACTCGCCAGTAGATGGGGAGACAGGACACGACATACTCTCTCGATAGCCTCCTGTAGTAATCACGGTTGGTTTGGCATACGCCGAACGAGACCGTGCGTATAAGCCGCTCGACACGCAACGGGACGTATATGCGAGAGTTCATCTTCACTATCGATTACGAGCGGAACGTCGACCCCGTGATGGACGTGTTCATCGACTACCCGGACACCCATTCCCGGACTATCGCGTGCAACGTCACACGAGACGGGATGTGGCGGCTCGAACGGGTCGCCGGCCCGGAGACCGCCCTCGAACAGTTGGACGACGTGTACGACGACCCGGTCCAGTGCACCGAGTGCATCGGGACCCGCAACTGCAAGACCGACTGGACGTACGAGGTCATCGGCTCGGACCCCGGAGTCCGGACGGTGTACAGCTACCGGTCGGAAGCCGGTGACTGTCACTCGATTCCGCGGCTGGCCATCGACCACGTCGGCCGCGGTGTCCTCGTCGAGACCGAACGCCGCGGGAGCCGGTGTGAGTGGCGGCTGCTCCTGTGCAGCGACGCCGGCGTCGACGGGCTGTTCGAGGAAATGAAGTCCGAACTCCGGGAGGGACTCACCGTCGAGTTCCGGCAACTCAGTTCGCCGTCGTACTGGGTCGACGAGGCCGTGACGCTGGCGGAGCTGCCGCCCGAACAACAGGCCGCCGTCGAGGCTGCCGTCGAACACGGCTACTACCGGACGCCCCGGGACACTTCACTCACCGAACTCGCCGAGACGCTTGACGTGTCGCGGTCGACGCTCCAGTACCGCCTCCAGCGGGCCGAAGCGTGGATCGTCCGGTCGTTCGTCACGCGGTCGATGGGACCGGTCCAGGCCGACGAGGAGGTCGCCGAGGGCGGACGGCTCCGTATCGGTCGCTCGGGCGTATAACCGCTGACGGGCCGTATTTTAGCCGATTCGTCGCCGCTGCCACGGACTCCCTGTCCGAAGTTCGGCATATGCCAAACGAGTTCTCATGCAGGATGCACCCCTACAATTGGGTACGACCGCGGGCGTCCCACGCGCTCGCAGAGACACACTATGACGACACGCAGCATCTATTCCCCCGACGAACGCGGTGACAGTGTGGACGAACAGGCCGAGTCCGAGGCGAGTACCGGCCACGCTTGCCCGGACTGTGGCGGGAGCCTCGTCACCGACGACAGTCGCGGCGAGACGGTCTGTGAATCCTGCGGCCTCGTCGTCGACGAGGACGAGATCGACCACGGCCCGGAGTGGCGCGCCTTCGACAGCCAGGAGCGCGACAACAAGCGCCGCGTCGGCGCGCCGACGACCGAGATGAAACACGACAAGGGCCTCTCGACCAACATCGGCTGGCAGAACAAGGACGCCTACGGCAACTCCCTGTCGACGCGCCAGCGCGAGAAGATGCAACGCCTGCGGACGTGGGACGAGCGGTTCCGCACCCGCGACCACGCCGAGCGTAACCTCAAGCAGGCGCTTGGCGAGATCGACCGGATGGGGAGCGCCCTCGGCGTCCCCGAGAGCGCCCGCGAGACGGCCAGCGTCATCTACCGCCGCGCCCTCGACGAGGGGATGCTGCCCGGTCGCTCCATCGAGGGGATGGCGACCGCCGCGCTGTACGCCGCGGTCAGGCAGGCGAACCTCCCGCAGACGCTCGACGACATGGCCGTCGTCAGCCGCGTCGACGAGATGGAGTTCACCCGCGCGTACCGCTATCTCAACCGCGAACTCTCCCTGCAGGTCGGCCCGCCGGACCCCGCGACCTACCTCAGCAAGTTCGTCTCCGAACTCGACGCCGACGACGCTCTCGAACGCCAGGCCCGCGCCCTCATCGAGGCGGGGAAGGAGGCCAACGTCCACAGCGGCAAGAGCCCCGTCGGCCTCGCCGCCGCGGCCATCTACGCCGCCGGCCTGCTGCTCGGCGAAGAGATGACCCAGGAAACCGTCAGCGAGGCCACCGACATCAGCACCGTGACCATCCGCGAGCGCTACCGCGAACTGCTCGAAGCCGAGTCGGAACTCGACGACAGCGCCGTCGACGCGACGAGCGGCGCTGAATCCGGCGCGAGCGCCTGATACGGCCGCTGCCGCTTTTCCTCCCTTAGCTCCGTTCCCCGTCGAATTCCTCCAGCCACCCGCGCACAGCGTTCTGTACCGCGCCGGTCGTGCTCCCGACGTGCAGTATCTGGTACCCCGATTCGGCCTTCTCGTTTACGTCGTCCATCCCGAAGCCGAGCCCGCCGACGGTGACACCCGCCTCGACGGCCGCCGAGCGGACCGTCTCCACCGCGTCCTGTACCTCGGGGTGGTCGACTTCGCCGGGGTGACCCAGCGACACGGAGAGGTCGAACGGCCCGATGAACACGAAGCCGAGCTCGGGCACGTCCAGAATCGCGTCGATGTTCTCCACCGCCTCCTTCGTCTCGATTGTGGTCCCGACCAGCGTCTCCTCGTCCGAGGCCTCGATGTAGTTCTCACCCAGGCCCCAGCGGCGCGCTCGGGGAGCGGCCAGTCCCCGGTCGCCTGGGTCGCCGTCGTACCGGAACCGCCCCGATTTGACGGCTTCCCTGACTTCGTCGGCAGTTTCGACCCGCGGCAGGAAGACGTTCTTGACTCCCAGGTCCAGCGCCTTCCGCACCAGCGTCGGGGACGTATCCGGCAGGCGGACCAGTAGCTCCGTTCCGGTCCCGTCGGCCGCCCGCAGGAGGTTCTCGACGGTCGCCGCGTCCCACGGGTCCGGCCCGCCGTGTTCGAAGTCGAGCCAGACGAAGTCGACGCCGAGGTCCCCGTAGAACTCTACCAGCGTCGGGCTGTAGGTGTTGTCGAGGACGCCCAGCGCGACGCCGCCGCTGTCGACTGTCTTGCGCAGTCCGTTCGTTGGCAGTGGTTCGGCCATAGCATGTCAGTGAACTGCAATACCGATAAGCGTGGTGCGGAAACGGCCGACCAGTTCTGCTACTTCGCCAGCAACTCCTTACTGGCCCGGCAGTGGACAGAGGCTCGCGGTCAAGACGGCGATCTCGTCGGTGTGGTTGTGCGCGCCGTGGGCCTGCCCACGCTCGTTCAGCACGACCCCCGGCGCGGCGATGGCTTCCTCGATGTCCTCCTGCTGGACCGTCACCTCGCCGCGGACGACGTGGAAGACGTTTGTCGCGCCGTCGTGTTCGTGCGGGTCGATTGTCGCGTCCGGCCCCAGCACGAACGCCTTTACGAGTACGTCGTCGGTCACTGCCAATTCCCCGTCGATAACTTCGCCTGCTGCCGGTTCGGCGTCGAACTCGGACAATCGTTCGAGTGTCATACCGGCACGTGGGGCGGCGCTTCCTTAGCCGTTCGGTTGCCAGGAAAATCTGTGTCTCTTTTCGTTTCTTGAGTGAGTGTATTATCTAACAGCCAGAAAGCCCCGGCTGGCTGAACTTGGAGGCCTCGCTGCGCGCTTCACTCACTACGTTCGTTGCAGTGCTTGCGTCGTCCGCCGTCGTTCAGCCAGCCACCGGGAGACCAGAGGTCTCCCGAGCAGTCGGCGCACAGCGCCGACGACGCCCCTTTCAGTCCCACCCAGCCTGGATTGACCAACCGGCCACAGGTGGGACTGAAAGGGGCGAGACGCTGGGCGTACGAGACGACGGAAGCACCGCAACGTAGTGAGGAGCGCAGCGAGTCACAGTAGCCCAGCGTCTCGGGGCTTTCTGGCTGTTCGAACTCTCGTCACGAAATATACAAGCAACTCATCACTCCGCTAGCCGGAACGCGAGACTGTACATCGTCCCGGTTCGCTCGGAGCCGATAGCAGACACCAGATCCTCGGCCATCGCGGCCAGTGGCTCCCCAAGCGAATCCGGAAGCATCTCGGCGTACTCACGCACCACCTCCGCGTGGGCGTCCAAATGCGCCTCGGTCCAGGGCACAGGCTCCAGCAAGGTCTTCTTTCGCTCGACAGTCCAACCGTGGTCGGCGAACACCGCGGCCAGCACGGCGGGCGGGTAGAATGTCAGCGCCGGCCGGCCGTCGACTACCTGTGCGGCGGCGTTCTCCAGCGCGAACAGTCGGTTGACGGCTGCACCGGCTGGCGGCACCGCGTAGTCGTCGACAACGAGGTGGCCGTCAGGCTTCGTGACCCGCGTCAGTTCGGCCGCGGCGGCGTCCAGGTCGGCCGGCGGCAGGACGTTACAGAGCCCGTGGGCGGTGACGAGGTCGACGCTGTCGGTCGAAAGCGGGGTCGACCGGAGGTCGGCCTCGACGACGGCCAGGCGGTCGGCGTTCCCGTCGCCGACGCGCTCGCGGACCACCGCGGCGTGGTCGGCGTCGTTCGTCACCGCGTACACCCGCTCTGCGCCCGCGGCCAGCAGCCCAGCCGTCGTGTTCCCGACGCCGGCCCCGGCTTCGAGACAGACCTGTCCCTCGACCTGCCGGTCGGCGAGGGCGGCCGTCACCGTCTCCGGAACGCTGTCCACGCTCAGTGGTGGAGCTGTTCGGGCACCGGGCTGTCGTCGTGTCGCGCTTCCTCGATGAGCGCGCGCTGGCGGGCCTCGTCCATTCCTTCGAAGCGACTGGCGGCGTCGAGCACCATCGCGACGAGCTTCGGGTCGCCGGGGCTGACGACGGTATCGAGGCCCTGGGCGGCGGCGAAGTCGAACCGCTCGCGGATGACCGCCGGCGTGTCGACCGGCTCGTACCAGTTCGCGTACGGGCGGTCGGCCTCAGCCAGTTCGTCGGTCGACGGCCACGACCCCTTCGCGAACGCCTTGATGCCCAGCGTGCCGATGCCCTCCGCCTCGCAGCGGTCCAGGACGGCCTCGTAGTCGTACTCGCTGTCGTCCTTGCCGGCGACGACGGGGTTCAGCGGGAACATGACCGTTTCAAGGTCGTCGATGCGGTCGATGGCGTCCAGAATGAGTCCGGGGTCGCCGTGGCTCGTCAGCCCGATGTGGTCGATTTTCCCCGCCGCTTTCGCCTCGCGTATCGCCTCCAGCGCGCCGCCGTCGGCGGTGATCGTATCCAGTTCGTCCTCGTACTCCAGGCCGTGGATCTGGTAGAGGTCGATGGTGTCGATGCCGAGGCGGTTCAGCGACCGGTCGATCTTCCGGGCCGCGCCCTCGTACTCGCGCTCCTGGGTCTTACAGCCAAGGAAGACCTCCTCGCGGTACTGGCGGAGCTTCGGCCCCAGTTTCAGCTCCGCGTCGCCGTAGGTCGGTGCCACGTCGAAGTGGTTGACGCCGTGGTCCAACACGAGTTCGACCAGCTGGTTCGCGCCCTCCTGTTCGAGCCAGTTGAGTGCTATCGAGCCAAACGTCAGCACCGTGCTCTCCTGTCCAGTGTCGCCCAGCGCTCGGGTCTCCATACTGGCTGCACGACCCGGAGACCAATAACCGTTGGTCGCTGCTGTCCCAGTCAGTCTGCCGCGCCGGACTGCGACAGGGACCCCCGGCCGTGGTTTATTACTCTCTCGGTCCGAACGGGATGTATAGATGTTTGGGAGAGAACAACTGTTCTCGGCGATGACGGCGTCGTACGTGATCGCGGTCACGCTCGCCCTCGTCATCGCCGCGATATTCGCGCCGGTCATCTGGAACGGCGTGCCAAGCGGTGGTGACGACGACCCGAGCGTCGCCGTCGTCACCCTTCGCGGCGGGACGACCGACGCCAACGTCAACGCCGTCAAGCAGGACCTCCGCGAGGCACAGACCAACGAATCCATCGAGGCGGTCGTCCTCCGGGTCGACAGCCCCGGCGGTCCCGTCGACTCGAGCGAGGAGCTATACCTCGCTGTGAACCGGACCGCCAGCGAGATGCCCGTCGTCGCCTACGTCGAGGGGACGGCTGCGTCTGGCGGCTACTACGGCATTGTCCCGGCCGACGAGATCGTCGTCAAGCCGAGTTCGAACGTCGGCAGCATCGGCGTCATCGTTCAGGCCCCGCTGAGCCTCATCGAGCAGGTCGAACAGCAGGGCGAGACGTTCGTCCGCTCGGGGCCGGACAAGGCCCAGGTGAGTAAGGACGGCCTCCGAGAGGACATCGAGGTGCTCCAGCGCTCCTTCGTCGGGACGGTCATGCGCCACCGTGGCGAGCAACTGACCGTCTCCCGCGAGGAAGTCGCTAACGGGAACACGTACCTCGGTGCACAGGCGACCGAGAACGGCTTCGCCGACCGCATCGGCGACTCCGAACTGGCCATCGAGCGGGCCGCCGCACTCTCAGACGATATCGAGGGCGACGGGTACGACGTGTCGTATCTGGGAAGCGGCGGTGCCGAATTCAACGTCATCGTCGTCCCGGCCGGCGCCGAGACCGTGCAGGGCGCGAACAACGTGACGTATCTCGTCCATCCCGACGACAGTGAGACGACCTTCCGGGAACCGGTGAAGTACTACGCCGTCTGGGGAATCCCCGCCGAGGACAACAACGCAACGGTGATCCGCAATGACTGAAGGCCGTATCGTCAAACCGCTGGCCGTGTTTATCGTCGTTCTCGTGGTGCTACTGGCTGGCACGTTCCTCCTCGCAGTCGTTAACCCGGGGTCGTCGGGGCCGCCCGACGGCCAGTCTATCGACGGCCAGTCGCCGTCACAGTACCAGCCCGACGCTGTCAACGCGCCAGTCGACCCCGAAGACGGAGAGATATCGGTCGACTCCGACGCGAGTGACAAGCGCATCCTTGTCGACACGAGCCACGGCAACCAGGTGTCCGAATCCGAGCTCGAACCGATTACCGAGGCAGTGTTCGAAGTGGGCCACACCGTCGAGTACGGCACATCCAGCACCGGCTCGTTCGCCGATTCGCTGGGCCAGTACGACGGTGTGCTTATCGTCCAGCCGCTCGGAAGCTATTCGCCAGACGAACGCGAAGCGCTACAGGAATACACGGACGACGGCGGCCGTGTCGTCATCCTCGCCGAACCGACACAGACCCGTCTCTCGACCGGATTCACCCAGTCGACGACGACGGTGTCGTTCGGGGCAAACAACGCCACCGAACGGTACGGCGTCCGGATGGGGGCCGAACAGCTGTACAACGTCGACGACGACGCCAACGACAACAACTTCAAGGCCATCTACGCGTCGCCGAGCGACGACGGCGAACTGACCGAGGGTGTCGAGACGATCACGTTCGACACCGCTGGCTACGCGGTCGTGAACGGGGATGCCGAGACGAAGTTCACCGCTGCCGAGGGCACCCGGACGCTGGAGACGCGGCGCACCGGCACGTACGCGACAGTCGTCCGCAACGACAACATGGTGTTTGTCACCGACTCGACGTTCATCAGGAGCTCCGAGATATACGACGCCGACAACGAGGTGTTCATCGGGAACCTGCTTTCGTTCCTGCTCGACGGCGAGGCACCCGACCCGGGCGGTGGCGCAACCCCAGATGCCGGATTCGGGATCGATGATGATACTTCTACTCCGGCCGAAACACCACCGGAGCCGACCCCCGGCCCGACGCCCACACCTGAACCGACGCCGAGCGGGACCTGACCCGGGCTGCTCGGAACGCGATCGCTCGCGTCGTTACTGATCGCCAATGCTGACCGTCGTTTCGCTGTACAGGCCACGCTTGGCAGCGTCGGCCACGCTCAGCCCTGCGCCGATGGTGTACTCCCCGGCCGGTGCGGGCTCCCACTCGTCGTCGCTGACCCGGAACATCCGGTCCCACTGTCGCCTGAACCGCTTTCGTTCGCCGCGGTCAAACCGGAGGCTGCCGTCCTCGTCAGGCACACTGTCGACGTGGGACGCCTCGGGCACTCCATTGACGTACCACGTCCACGGCCGCGGCGAGTCCGTCGGTAGCGTTACCGGCACCGGGAGGGCGTTCTTCATCGTCACGACGAACGGCACCCCGGCTCCCGCCGGATACGCAGTCTGCGGGACCTCGATATCGACCGTCACCGCGCGATAGCGGAGCCACGTCGGCACCAGCCGGTCGCTCCAGGCCCCGCCGTCGATACTGCGTGCGGCCTGTGGCCGCGTCCCGCGCTCGGTGGGTGCCTGTGGCTCCTCATCGTCACGGTGGAGCGCCCCCGAGTCGTAGATGCGACGCATTATCGGAAGGCGAACCGGCGCGCGCAAAAGTGTTATCCGGACCGGCTCGACTGTGCTGGCGTGTTCGGACACATCTACGCAGCAGGCAGTAGGGCGGGAGGAATCCCCGGAATACTCTCGTTCATTTGGTGTTGCGACACACTGCATGTGATACATAGCCAAACATGCTAAGTGGCCTGACCACTGAGATAGCAGCAAGCTATCTGTCCCGATGACCTCGACAAGCGACACGATTCGGCTGCTACACGTCGACGACGAGCCGGACTTCGCGGAGACGGCTGCCGCGTTCCTCGAGCGCGAGAACGACCGACTCCGCGTTGAGACGGCATCGGACGCCGAAGAGGCCCTGGAACGGCTCGAAGCGTCAGCGTTTGACTGCATCGTATCGGATTACGACATGCCCGGTCGCAACGGTATCGAGTTCCTTGAAGCCGTTCGCGAGGAGTGCCCTGAACTCCCGCTTATTCTGTTCACCGGCAAAGGGAGCGAGGAGGTCGCGAGTGACGCTATCTCTGCTGGCGTCACTGACTATCTGCAGAAGGAAGGCGGGACAGACCAGTACACACTGCTGGCCAATCGGGTCCAGAACGCAGTGTCGGCGAGGCAGTCGGCGACCGAGGCCAAGCGGCGGCGACATCGCCTCGAACAGATTCTCAAGACCGTCCCGTCGTGTGTCGTGCAGCTCGACCGCGACGGGCAGTTCGTCTTCGCCAACCAGCGCGCTGTGGATGTCCTCGGCCTGTCGCAGTCGGAGGTGAAAGACCGGGCGTACAACGACCCGGACTGGGACATTCGCGACCTCGACGGCGACCCGATACCGGACGCGGAGCTCCCGTTTCGGCAGGTGCTTGACACCGGCGAACCCCTGTACGACGCCCGGCACAAGATCCACTGGCCGGACGGTACCGAGAAGGTACTCTCGGTGAACAGCGCACCGCTGTTTGACGACGACGGCGCTGTCGAGAGCGTCGTGTGTACGCTGACAGACATCACCGACCAGCGCGAACGGAAACACGACTTACAGGAAACTGAACGGCGTCTGCAACTGGCCCTCGAGGCCAGCGAAACGGGCGTCTGGGAGTGGGACTGCGAGACGAACGAGGTCGCGTGGAGCGACACGCTCGAACGACTCATGGGCTTCGAGCCCGGGGAGTTCGACGGCACCCTGTCGGCCGTGTTCGACGTGATCCATCCGGAAGACCGCCCCGAAGTCCGCGAGCAGATGGAGCACGCAGTCGAGACGGACGGCATCTACGACGGGGAGTTCCGGGTCATCGACGCTGACGGCGACGTGCGCTGGGGGTCCGTCCGGGGACAGCCTATCGAGCACGACGGCAGTACACTGATGATTGGCGTCCATCACGACATTACCGAACAGAAGGAGCGCGAGCGTGAACTGGAGGTAATGAAGCGCCGGCTCGAGGCGATCCTGGAAAACACCACGACCCCGATGTTCATGAAAGACGACGAAGGGCGGTACATCTTCGTCAACCACGGGTATCGGGAACTGACTGGCCTCACAGACGAGGAAATCGTCGGCCGAACCGATTACGAACTGTACCCCGAGGAGACGGCTGACAGGACGTGGGCAAACGACCGTGCAGTCCTGCAAACCGGGCAGCCGCTGGAGGTCGAGGAGCGCATCGTCATTGACGGCGAGTCCCGCCAGTACCTCTCGACGAAGGTCCCGATACACGATACCGGCGAACGGTCCGACCCGGACAGCCCGGTCGCCGTGTTCGGCGTCGCGAGCAACATCACTGACATCCGCAATCAGGAGCAGGAACTACAGCGCGAGCGCGACCGGCTTGCGGAGTTTGCGAGTGTCGTCAGCCACGACCTTCGTAGTCCCCTGAGCGTGGCACAGGGGCGACTGAAACTCGCGCGGACAACCGGTGACGAGAGCCACCTGGAACAGATCGAGACCGCACTCGACCGGATGGAGCGCATCATCGACGACGTGTTACTTCTGGCACGCCAGGGACAGGACATCCAGGAGACAGGACCGGTCTCGCTTCGCGACGCAGCCGCGGATGCCTGGGAGATGGTGTCCCAGGACACCCCGGACGGGGAACTCACCTTTCCCGACACTGACGGCCGGGAAGGGACGATTATCGCCGACCGGCCGCGCCTGCTGCAACTGCTTGAGAATCTGCTCCGGAACAGTGTGGAACATGGTGCCACGAGCAGTCGGATGGAGTCCGACAACAGTGTCGAGCACGGATCGACGGAGCCACCTTCACAGGCCCAAACGAGCGTGAACCACGGTGCGACGAGCAGCCAGCCGAAGCCAGGGGACGCTGCTGACCGTGGGGATGGGGGTGTGACCGTCACCGTCGGTACCACTGCGGAAGGCTTCTACGTCGCCGACGACGGTCCCGGCATCCCGGACGACGAGCGGGAGACACTGTTCGAGGCGGGCTACTCGACTTCCGAGGACGGCTCCGGATTTGGGCTGGCGATCGTCGACCGCATCGCAGATGCCCACGGCTGGTCGATCGACGTGACAGAAAGCGCCGATGGCGGCGCACGCTTCGAAATCACCGGCGTCGAGTTCGAGTAGGGTCGGTCGCGTGGCGGGTCACTGCACTGGTGTCCTGTCCCGGACTACCCAGTCCGTGTCGGCGAATCTGGATGGTCGTCACCGTACAGCAGGCAGGCGATTCCGTGGTCCTCGCCAACGTCGAACAGCGCGGGATCAGTCCGCTCACAGGGGGACTCGAAGGCATCGTCCAGCGCCGCCCGCGCAGCCTCGAAGGCGTCGTCGCGGAGGCGGTCGATCACCGTCCCGAACACTTCCTCGGCCGCACGGTCGCCGATCGGGTCCGGAAGGTCGAACTCGGCGCGGACCCGCGTGTCGAGGGCCGACCGCGAGAGCTGACTGCGGTCCTCGTCCTCGACGCCCTCCTGCACTGCGGTCACCGCTTCCAGCGAGTCGGCGCTCCGGAGCCGCTGTTTCAGGTCCATGAGCGCGCGCCACTCGGACTGGGCCATGTCGGTCCCCTCGGGCTGGATAATCTTCGGACAGCGGGTGTGGAACCGACAGCCCGAGGGCGGGTTCAGCGGCGACGGGACCTCGCCCGACAGGAGGATTCGGTCGCCCTCCCAGCCGGGGTCCGGCTCCGGGATGGCGGACAGCAGCGCCCCCGCGTAGGGGTGGTACGGCGGCTGGAACACCGACTCGGTCGGCCCCACTTCGGCGAGCTCACCCAGGTAGAGGACGCCCACGCGGTCGGCGACGTGTTCGACCACGCTGAGGTCGTGGGCGATGACGATGTACGAGAGGCCGAACTCGTCCTGCAAGTCCTCCAGCAGGTTCAGAATCTGGGCCTGGACGCTCACGTCAAGCGCCGAGACGGGTTCGTCGCAGACGATGACCTCCGGGTCGACGGCCAGGGCCCGGGCGATGCCGATGCGCTGGCGCTGGCCGCCCGAGAACTCGTGGGGGTAGCGGTGGGCGTGGCGCTGATTGAGCCCCACGGTTTCCAGCAGGTCGTTGACCCGCTCGGTCCGGGCCTCGCCCTCGGCGATGTCGTGGATGTCCAGCGGTTCGCCGACGATGTCCCCGACGGTCAGCCGCGGATTGAGGCTGGCGAAGGGGTCCTGAAAGATGTACTGGATGTCCTTTCGGAGCGCCCGTAGGCGGTCGTCAGAGGCCGCCGTCAGGTCCTCGCCCTTGTACCGGACCGTGCCGGCCGTGGGCTCGATGAGCCGCAACAGGCTCTGCCCGAGTGTGGTCTTGCCACAGCCGGACTCCCCGACGATGCCCAGCGTCTCGCCGGGGTACAGCGCCAGGTCGACGCCGTCCAGGGCCTTTACCTCCCGGCTCCGGCCCAGCAGGGTGTCGACGATGCCCCCGCCGGACTCGTAGTACTTCGTGAGGTTCTCGACCTCGAGGATGGGACTGTCTGCTGTCTTAGCCATCCTGCCGCCCTCCCGAATCGTTGTCCGCGTCGTCATTCTGGTCCAGCAGGTCGGTATCAGTACCGACCGGGTCGGAGTCGGTACGCAGCGGCTCCGAGTCCGTACGCCCGACGCGGGGGTCGGGCTGGCTGTCGTCAGGCGGCGTGTCCCGGCCTTTCACTTCGACCTCGTAATCCAGTTCGCCGTCGAGGTCGCCGGTGTAGGCCAGACAGGCTGCTGCCCGGTCGGACAGACCGACGCCGTCCCCGGTGGCGGGGTCGACGAGCGGCGGCTGTTTGCGCGTGCAGGCCTCCTCGGCGAAGGGGCACCGGGGGTGGAAGCTACAGCCGGAGGGGACCTCCACCAGGTCCGGCATTGTGCCGGGAATCGTCTGGAGGCGGTCCTGCCGGTCGCCGATCCGGGGGATGGCGCTCATCAGCCCGACGGTGTAGGGGTGTTTCGGGTCGTAGTACAGCTCCTCGACGGTCGCCTTCTCGACGGCGCGGCCGGCGTACATCACCATCACCCGGTCGCACATCTCCGCGATGACCCCGAGGTCGTGGGTGATGAGCTGAATCGCCGTATCGTACTCGTCGGCGAGGCGTTCGAGGCGGTCCAGGATCTTCGCCTCGATGGTCACGTCGAGCGCCGTCGTCGGCTCGTCGGCGATGAGGAGGTCGGGGTCACAGGACAGCGCCATCGCGATGACGACCCGCTGTTGCATCCCGCCGGAGAACTCGTGGGGGTAGTCGTCGTAGCGGGCCGCCGGTTCCGGGATGCCTACGTCATCGAGCAGCCGGATGGCCCGGTCGCGGGCGGCCGCGTCGTCGTAGTCGAGGTGATGGCGGATCGCCTCGGCGATCTGCTCGCCGACGGTGTAGACGGGGTTGAGCGCGGTCCCCGCGTCCTGGAATATCATCGCGATGTCGTTACCCCGCACGTCTCGCACGTCGGACTCGGATAGTTCCATGAGATCCTCGCCGTCGAAGCGGACGGTCCCGCTCTCGATACGGCCGGGGTCCTCGATGAGCCGCATCACCGACAGCGCGGTGACGCTCTTGCCCGCGCCGCTCTCGCCGACGACGCCGAACTTCTCGCCGCGTTCGATGCGAAAGGAGAGGTCGTCGACGGCGGTGACGACGCCCGCCTCGGTGTAGAAGTTCACCGTGAGGTCCTCGACTTCGAGCAGGGCCATCAGACCTCGCCCCCGCGGGCCACGTCCTCGCCCTCCTGGGCGTCGAGCGCGTCGTTGATGCCGTCGCCGATGAGGTTCATCGACATGACGAACAGGAAGATCGCGCCGCCGGGGAAGACGGTGACCCACCAGGGAATCGACCCGCCCGGCCCCTGGACGATAGTCTCGCGGGTCTGGTCCAGCATCGTGCCCCACTCGGCGGAACTGGGCGGGAGACCGAGGCCCAGGAAGCCCAGCGCCGCTACCCCGATGACGACGGTCCCGATGGAGAGCGAGGCCTGGACGACGAGCGGCGCGACGGCGTTGGGCACGACGTGCCTGAAGATGACACGGCGGTCCCGCGCCCCGAGCGCCTTCGCCGCCATCACGTACTCGTTTTCCTTGACTTTCAGAATCTCGCCGCGTATCAGCCGGGCGTAGCCAGCCCAGCCGATAGCCGTGAACGCGAGCACTAGCTCCCAGTACCCCTTCCCGAGTACGGCGACGATAATCAGCGCCAGCAGGAGGCCGGGGAACGCGAAGATGAGGTCCAGTAGCCGCATCATCACCTCGTCGACCCAGCCGCCGTAGTAGCCCGCAATCGCCCCGTACACCAGTCCGATTGCGGCGGTGACCAGGACGACGATGAAGCCGATAGAGAGGCTGAACCGGCCGCCGTACAGCACGCGGGAGAACACGTCCCGCGCGGAGCCGTCGGTGCCGAAGGGATGGGCCAGCGACGGGGCCTCGTAGGCGCTCACGTCGAGGCCCTGCGCGTACAGGATCGCACTCGGGTCGTACGGCGCGAGCGAGAACGGCTGGACTGTCACGCCCGCAACCGTGATCGGGCGGGCGAACAGTGCCAGCAGCGACATCGCGGCGACGATGTACAGTCCGAGCATCGCGCTGCGGTTCCGGCGGAACTCGCGCCAGGCGCGCTCCCAGCGGCCTTCCGTCTCCGTATCTCTCGTCTCTGTCCAGTCCGACAGCGGTTCGCGGCGCTCGACGCGGTCGGCGTCGAACCCCGTTATCCGGATGCGTCCTCGGTCAGTACTCATAGTCAGTCATAGCGGATTCGCGGATCTAACACGGCGTACATGATATCTGCAAGCAGGTTCGCGAGGATAATCGTCACGCCGGTAAACAGCGTGATCGCCATGATGAGGTCGACTTCGCGGCCGACGATAGCGCCGACGAAGGCCCGGCCCAGCCCGGGCCAGGCGAACACCTGCTCGACGACGACGGCCCCCGCGAAGATGCTCGCGGTCAGGAACGCGGCGATAGTGGTCACCGAGATGAGCGAGTTCCGGAGGACGTGTTTCAACACGACCGTCCGCTCGGGGAGCCCCTTCGCCCGGGCCGCCGTGACGTACTCCTTGTTCAGCTCCTCGGCCATCGACGACCGCATCACGCGCATCAGCGTCGCCGACGACGCCGTCCCGATGGTGACGCCCGGGAGGACGAGATACCACAGCATCTCGGGGGAGAGCAGCGGCTTGTCCGGGGCCAGCACCGGCCACAGGTCCAGCCAGAGCGCGAACACGAGGATGAGCATCAGGCCGAGCCAGAAGTTCGGCAGTGAGATGCCCGACAGCGCGAACACCCGCGACAGGTCGTCGCCCAGCGTGTCCTTGTTCACTGCGGCGTAGATGCCGGCCGGGATGGCGATGAGCAGGGCGATGGCCCAGCCGAACAGCCCCAGCGCGACGGTTTCGGGGAGCCGGGCCAGGATGTAGGGCAGGACCGGCTGGTCGACGCTGATGACCGTCCCGAGGTCGCCCTGCAGGACGTTGGTTATCCACGTGAGGTACTGCTGCCAGACCGGGCCGTCGAGGCCGTACCTGGCGCGTATCGCCGCCTCCTCGGCCGCCGAGATCTGCGGGTTCAGCGCGACCATCTGGTCGATGGGGTCTCCCGGCGTCAGGTGGACCAGCGCGAACGTGAGCACCGAGACGCCGAACAGTATCGGCACCGTCGCGGCCACGCGAACCGCGATGAAGCGTCTGAGACTCATCGTGGTGACTCACTCCCGGTCCAGATACGCGACCTGCTGGTCCGTCGGGTCGTGGAGGCCGTACGGGAGGACCCCGCTGGAGAATGTGTATGTGTTGTGGCCGACGTAGTCGGTCGATAGCGACGAGACGTTCGTCCCGAAGACGGTGTAGCTGTTCGGGGCCTGCTCGATGAGTCCCTGCCACACCTTGTCGTACTGCTGGCCGCGGAACTGCGGGTCCTCGACGGCCTCGACCGAGAACCGCGCCTCCGTCGCTATCTCGTCGAGGTCCGGCGTGTCGACCCGCTGGAAGTTACAGCACTGGCCGAAGTTGTCGATGGAGTTCACTGCGTCGTAGAAACTCCCGGGGTTGAACGTCCCCGAGAGGCCGATGAGGACGATGTTGCCCTGCTGGTAGTACTCCGGGCCGAGGATGCGCTGGATGAAGGTCGTGAACTCGAAGGTCTCGACGCTGATGTCGAAAAACTCCGTGTTGCTCATCACCTGGGCGATGAGTTCGGCCTCCCGCACGCGGTCGTCGGAGGTGTTGGTCTCGATGGTCGCCTCGATTGGCGTCTCGACGCCGAGGGCGTCGACGGCCTCCTGCAGCAGTTCGGTCGCGGCCTCGGTGTCCTGTTCGGTCTGCGGGCGCAGTTCCTCGACCAGCGCGTCGTAGTCGGCCGACCCCTCGTCGGCGGCCAGTTCGGGCAGCGGCGTGTACGCGGGGTTGCGGTACCCGTTGTAGATGTTCTCGGCTATCTGAGCGCGGGGAATCAGCTGATTGACGCCGCGGCGGATGCGTTCGTCGTCCCACGGCGAGACTCTGACGGGGTACTGGAGGAAGTTGTACGCCCCGGCGTTGGTCACGCTGAGCCGGTAGTCCTCCGAACTCCGGTACTCGCTGTACGTATCGCTCGTGAGTCCGTACGTGAGGTCGATCTCGCCGCTGTTGAGCGCGGCCGCGCGGGTCGCGTCGTCGGTGACGATAGAGACCGTGACCTCGTCGACGACCGGGCTCGTCGGGAACCCGTCCGGGCCGTCCCACCACTCCAGGGCGTCGAGGCCGAGGTCGTCCAGCCAGTAGTCCTCGAACGTACTGAACTGGGCTCGCTGTTCGGCCTCGTAGGACTCGAACTCGAAGGGACCGGTCCCGATGGGCGTCAGGTCGTTTCGCGGGTCCGCCCCCCTGTCCGGGTACTCCTCGATGTGTTCCATCGGGTAGACCGTCGTCGGGAGCTGGCTGTCGGCCTCGGCGTCGGGCTCCTGGCCGTAGATGTCGACGGTGTACTCGTCGACCGCCTCAGCGTAGAGAAAGGAGTCGAAGGTCTGGGCCGAAATCGAGGAGTTCTCCAGCACTTCGTAGGACCGGGCGACGTGTTCCGCGGTCATCTCCTCGCCGTTGTGGAAGGTGACCCCCTCGTGGAGTTCGGCCCGGTACTGTATCCCGTAGGTCCCGTCCTCGACGGCGTCGGGCGCTTCGTTGACCGTCAGCACTTCGCCGGCCTCGGGGTTCCTGATGATTATCTGGTCGTCGGCGACGAGGTTGCCGTCGTCGTCCGTCTCCGCCGGTACCATGTACGGCTCGTAGGCCCCGTCCTCGACTTCCTGTACGTCCACCCGCTCCCACGTCCGCGCGAGCCACGGGTACACGGTCCCCGCGGCGTCCTGCGTGATGAGGCTCTCGTAGACGAGCCCGTGGACGTTCCCCGACGGGGCGCTGGTGCTGTAGGACGGGTCGAACGAGTCGATGCCCGCCCCGAGACCGAACCTGAGCGTCCCGCCTTCCTGAATCTCGTCGACGGAGACCTCCGCCCGCTCCCGGACCGGGTCGAGGCTCTGCCCGCCCCCGCTTTCGCCGTCCCCCTCTCCGTCGCTTCCGGTGTTGCAGCCGGCCAGTGCTACCAGCGCCGACGCGCCCGCCGTCTGGAGGACGCGCCGTCGAGACACTGTACTCGTGTCGGTATCTGCGTCATAAGACATTCACATCTACCCCAAACTTGTGTCTTGTGTTGGCTTCCCACACACTTATAGCATGACGACGCTCGCGGGTCCGAAACCGGGCGACGCCACCGGAATGAGAGGGTGTCACCCCGGATTTCGGTCGGCCGTCCGCTCGCGCGTCGCCCCCGGACCGGCCGTGAGCACGCATGCTCCCGGACGGGAAACGCGAATCCGCCCACCGGCGCGACGCCGGCGTCGTCGTCACAAGCGGAACCATAGCAATATTCGGTCGCCTTCCCCTGATTAAACCGCCGGTATCGGCAGGCGGCACAACCGCTAAGTCCGTGTGTCTGTGAGAAACGTTAATGATACACTCGACGGGGCCGCTCCTGACGGTCGACCTGACTGCCGGCGAAACGACTACCGAGGCCATCGACGGCGTGCTCGAACGGTACCTCGGCGGCCGCGGCGTCGGGACGCGGCTGGCCCACGAGCGGATACCCTTCGACGCCGACCCGCTCGGCCCGGAGAACCGACTGGTGTTCTCGACCGGGCCGATGCAGGCCGCGCAGATGAGCTTCACCGGGCGGATGAACTGCACCGGCGTCTCGCCGCTGACCGACGGACTGCTCTCGTCGAACGCCGGCGGCTTCATGTCGCGGAACTTCGCCGATACCGGGTACAGCGCCGTCGAACTCGTCGGTCAGAGCGACGAACTCGTCATCGTCCACGTGCGCGACGACGGCGTCGAGTTCGAGGCCGTCCCCGACCTCGCCGGCGCGACCGTTCCCGAGACGCTGGACTACCTCGACGCCGAACACGGCATCGAGTCCGACCAGACCGCGGTCATCGGCCCGGCCGGCGAGAATCGGGTTCGGTTCGCGTCCATCATGACGAGCGGGGAGCGGGCGTTCGGCCGCGGCGGCCTCGGCGCGGTCATGGGCGCGAAAAACGTCAAGGGCATGACGTTCGCGGGCGACTCCCCGCCGGACATCGAGATTCCGGCGATGCAGATGGACATCCACCGGGAGGCCGCGATGGAGGATCACATCATGAAACGGCAGGGGACCGTCTCGGTGATGGACCTGGCGAACGAGGTCAACGGGCTCCCGTCCTACTACTTCTCCGAGCAGTCGTTCCCGGGCGTAGAAGGCATCAACGGCGACGCCGTCGAATCGAAGAAGTACAAGAAGGGGACCTGCTCGGCGTGTGCGTTCGCCTGCAAGCTCCCGACGCGGGACGAGGAGCGCGGCGTCGAGACCGAGGGGCCCGAGTTCGAGGTGGCGATGGCCTTCGGGTCGAACGCCGGCGTCGACGACATCGTGGACGTGATGCAATCCAACGAGCTCTGTGACCGCCTCGGGATGGACGCCATCTCCGCCGGCAACACGGTGGCGGCCTACCTCGACAGCGAGGACGCTTTTGGCGATACCGAGTTGATTCACGAGACCGTCGAGAAAATCGCCCACCGCGACGGTATCGGCGACACGCTGGCGGAGGGTATCGACCGCTGTCACGACGACCTCGGGGTCGAGAACTGGACGGTCAAGGGGATGGACTTCGCGGCCCACGAGGGCCGCGTCCTCCACGGCCAGGGGCTCTCCTACGCCGTCGCCAACCGCGGCGCGGACCACATGTACGCGACGTTCTATTCAGTCGAGTACCCGCTTGTCCCCGACGACCAGGCGGTTGCCCCCGAAGGGACGCTCGGGAAAGCCGACGTGCTGGTCGGGCGGGAGAACCTGATGGCGCTGAACGACAGCGGCGTCGTCTGCAAGTTCTCGCGGGATTTCATGACCCCAGAGCGCTACGAACAGCTCTTCGACGCCGACTTTGCGGACCTCATGGCCGTCGGCGCTCGCACCGTGACGCTCGAACGCCACTTCAACAACCAGCGCGGCTTCGACCGGGCTGACGACACTCTGCCGTACGACCTCCCGTCATTCGAGACTGCGCTCGACGAGTACTACGACGCGCGTGGCTGGTCCGACGACGGCACGGTCCCCGAAAGTGCGCTGCCGGCGTAACTCGAACTGGTACCGCTGACAGAGCTATTTGACCGGAAAACGGGTGCGGAATTCGTTCAGTGACCCCCCGTGCCTACGCGCCGGGCACGCCGAACGCACCGATGTCAAGCCCGAGCGCCGCGTCCAGGACGAAGAGGATGAGCAGCGCGGACAGCCACGCACCGACGCCGATGACGGCCGCCTTCGTCCAGCCGCCCGGGTAGCGCCACCTGATCACGGCGACCCACGCTATCAGTGCGATAATCGGTCCGACCAGCGGCAGCCACGACGTCAGCGCCCACGCGAGTGCGCCGAACAGCGCAGTGAAGACCGCGTTTCCGTAGCTGTCGACGCCCACGACGAACCGGGCGCTGATGTAGATGGCCAGTCCGCCGATGAGGAGGGCGATGACGAAGCTAACGAGCGACCCGACGAACGGTATTGCCACATCCCCACCTCCGAAGCCAGCATTCTATATCTGCTGGCCCAACCGATTCGAGTCGATTTACTATAGCAACATATAATTTATAGCGACGACGCCGGCAATAACACTGCCGGCTCGCTGCACGGCAAAAACACCGCCGAAAACGCTTCAACCGGCGTATTCGTCGATAGACCCGAAGGCTTCGGCCGAAAGGTCGTCAGCGACCGCGTCCCTGTCTACGCCATCGAGTTCGCGGGGGTACTTCCGTTCGAAGTAGCTCACGATGTTCTCGACATCGCGGGTCAACAGTTCCCTGGCATTTTCGTGGTCGGTCGGGACGGCCTGGGGCCAGTCGAAGACGACGACGCCCTCGTTCGTGACGAAGACGTTGTACTCGCTCATGTCCGCATGGACGTATCCCTCGCGGTAGGCCGTCTGCATCTCGTCGAGAACGAGATCCAGAATCGGCAGTACCTGTTCCGGTTCGAGTTTCGTCCGGGAGAGTTCGACGCCGTCGATCTTCTCCATGACAATCGCATGCCGGTTCGTGTCGACCGGCTGTGGGACTGACACGTCCGGGTACAGCGTTTCGAGGGCGTCATACTCCCGCTCGGCGGCCTTCCGAGCGGTGTAGAGCCACGAGACGTGGTCACGGTCGGCAGTGTACTCCCGCTCTTTCATCACTTCGCGGAAGTTGGTGTACCCTTCGCGATGGTATTTCAGCGCCACCGGCTTGTACGACTGGGCCTCGTACACGTCGCTCTCCTTGCCCACACCCAGCGGCGACCCAACTCCTTCGATAGTGTCGCGCTCGGCAAAGGTATGCAACGCAAGCGTATCGTACCCCTCGAAAGTGAGTTTGAAGCCCTCGTACTGGATTGTCTTGCGCTCGACCAGCCCCCGGTCCGCACACCGGTCGAGCCGGTAGTCGACATCTTCCGTCGTCAGCCGGGAGAACTCGGTCAACTTCTCGCGGGCGACGTACTCCGAGAACCGCATTCCCTGTTCGACGCCAGAGAGCAGATGGAAGTCCTCGGGTTCCAGCTCCGCCATCACTGAAGCCACGTTCTGGACCATTACGGTTCTCTACTCGATGGACTGGTAAAAGGCCGACGCGTTCGCCGGATAGGGTTGATAAATTAGTGACTGCTATACAAAATAGCTCGTCTCGGTCCCAGTCTGGTTGTTGTATCGGCGGACGACAAGCGTTCTGACCGGAGTCGGCTGGGTGCAAATGGGCTTAGAGGCACTGGTGTTCGGACAGTCTGCCCAAGGCAGTCGCGTCAATATTTGTTATCTGCCCGACTTGACCCACTACTGGGTTCCGTGTTTCGTGACCGAAACGGCACTTCGGACGATTGCTCGTCGAATAAGGGGCGCTTTAACCCACATAATCACACATTTTCAGCCTGACACTATGCGCCTGCTATCGCTACTGTACTGCCGTTTCTGTAGCTCAAAACGTGGCTGATCGGGCTCGAAACCGGGCGTTGGCTGGTCGCAAACTCCGTTCACACACGATGCAGCTGAAAGAAGCGGTAAGTCGGGCATCCGCTCGAAAATACGTTCCTAATCACGGTGGCAGTATATGTAAGGCGAACGGTGACTGCGTTCGCCGACTGCACGTCCGCTAAGCTACTCTCTACTTTTGATCATCCGAACGCAAGCGTGTCGTGTGAGCAGACGACACAAGGACCAGCTCAGGGACCTGCTTCGCTCGCTTGCGTTCAATCCTCACGACCGTCGGCTCGCGTTTCCGGTGCTGTTTGCCGTCGGTGTCGAACTGTATTTCGTACTGACAATCACACTCGGTTCCGCTCGTCCTCCGATGGCTCCCGACGCTGGTATCTTCCAGCATCTCGGCTGGTATCTGACGCGGGGCGGTCGGCTGTACGTCGACGCATGGGAACCGAAGCTCCCGCTGTCCTACGAGACGACCGGCGCCCTGGCGATGCTGGCCGGCGGCGACATGTACCGGCTCCACCTTCTCAGCGTGGTGCTGATGAGCGGGGCGGTGTGTGGAATCGTCGGGCTCGTCGTGATACTCGTCTACGACATCACCGGCGACGACGTCGCTGCGCCGCTGGCCGGCCTCTCCATGTTCCTGTTACCGGGGTTCGCCGTCCGGCCGGCGTATGGGTTCAAAGCGAAGTACCTCCTCGTCCTCTGTGGCCTCCTGGCGATATACCTGTACACGCGCGGATACCCGGCGCTGAGCGGTGTGGCCGCGGCGGCCAGCGTCGGGTACTGGCAGGCCGCGGCCATCTTTCCGCTCGTCGTGGTCGGGCTGGCCATCCAGCAGCGGGACGTGCGGGCGCTCGAACGCGTCGTCGCCGGCGGCCTCGGTTTCACTGTCGTCATGCTTGCGCCGGTGTTTCTCGTCTGGCACTCGGCCTCGGAGATGGTCGTGCAGGTGTTGCTCGTGCCGCTACAGACCGAGGAACAGGCGTCGGTGCTCGCCCGACTCGTCGCCGGCGTCGTCCACTTCAAGTGGGCGTCGCCGTTCGTGTTGCTCGGCGGCCTCGGTCTCGCGCACACCGCCCGGTGCTGGCTCGCGGGCGACGACAGCGACGTCGGGCACACCGACTGGTGGATCCCGATCGGCGCGGCGTGGTTCGCGTTCCTGATATTCTTCGTCGATTTCGAGACCGGCGGCTACACCGACCTCATCCCGGGGCTCGCGTTCGTCGCAATCGGTGTCGGGATAGTCGCTACGACGCTGCGTGACCGCCGACGGAGGCAGTCGCTCGTCGCGGCTCTCGTGCTGGTCCTCGTCGTGAACGTCGCCGTCCTCGGCAGCGTCGGCCTCGTCTTCACACCCGTAGAGACGCCGGGGCCGGTGCCGATGTCGGACCTCGAAACCACCGACCTCCCGGGGGCCTACGAGGAGAGCGAGTCGGTGCCCGACGTCCGGTACATCTACTGGCAACAGATCGAACCATCGACGTGTCACTACCGGCTCTCGGTGATGGAGCTGCGGTGGCTCGACCGTGTCGACTCGACGACGGACAGCCGCTGTCTCGACTTCGGGGCCGCCAGAACCCGGCTCGCAAGCGGCTAGGACTCCGTGGAGTCGTAGTCGGCGAGCGACGTCTGCGTCGTCTCGACCGAGCCCGTGATGACGTAGGGAACGATAATCCGGAAGAACTGGGCGACGAGGACCAGCAGGATCGGGCCCAGGAAGATCCCGTAGAAGCCGAACGCGATCGGCCCGAGGATGTACGCGAACATCAGCAGGCCGACGTGGGTCAGGTCGCCGCTGACGTATGGCCGGATCAAGAAATCCGGGATCGTATCGACGACGACCAGTGTGACCACGAGAAAGAGGGCGACCCAGGCCAGGGCCGCCGTCTGCCCCGTGACGACCGCGGAGACTGCAAGCAGCCCAGCCACGGGCAAGTAGACGATTTTCATCCCGACCACGGGAATGAGGCTCCCGATGCCGGTGAGTGCACCGACGAGTGGTGCAAACGGAATCTGCACTGAGCCGGGAGCGACCAGATTGTACAGCGAGAACACGAAAATTCCAATGACACCCGTCACCAGTGCGTTCAGGATGTTCCCGAAGAGAATCGAAGAGAGTTCGTCATCGACCGCCGCCGCGTACTCGCTGAGAACGCCCGAGCCGTCGAAGGTGTCGAGGAACCAGCCGACAAGCCGCGGTCCGTCGGTAAGCAGGTAGTACGTTCCAGCGAACATGATGAACACGCGCAGCAGTAGCGACGTGAGTAGACTCACAGATCCGATGAGCGTATCGGAGACACGCCCCAGCCACGACTGGACGGTCGCGTTTCGCAGCAGGTCAAACACCTCAGCCGGCCCCATTGCCAGTACTTCGTTAAGGCCGAGACCGGCGAGCGGTTCCGGTAGCGAACCGCCCTGAAGCTCTTGAAACCGCGAGAGGTACGCCGCGCCCAGCCCCCCCTCGCCGAAGAAGGCCTGTAGCTCGGGGATAATGAGAACAAGGGTGTAGCCAACCAGAATCACGAACGGCAGCAGAAAGAAGAAAATCGTGGCAGCCGCATGGGCTTGCTTCTGGTAGGGGACGGCCTGCTCCAGGAACGACTCGGGCAGTGGGAGCCGCCCGAGCCGTCGGTAAATCGGTCGGCTGGCGTAGTACAGGAAGACAGTAAACACGAGCGTCGGGAGGAACTGGGACAGGACGAGTCCGACCACGAGGATGAGTGCCACGCCCGCGAGGGCAAGGAGGACGCGCCGTCCGAGGTCGGTACTGTATTCCATATGTTTTCAATACAACATATGGGTAAAAAATAAAACCACCGGTCGGTCCGATAGGGCCTCGACTGGGCGGAGCAACAACGGGCGTCGCAGTATCGGCTGCGGTTACAGCCCTTCGAACTGCGTGATCGCGTCCCGCCAGTCCTCGGGAATCGAGCGTGAGGATTCCGCGTCGCGGTCGTACGTGACCACGGTCGTCTCGCCGGTCGCGGCCACGCCGTCGTCGGTCCGGACCTCGTACTCGAAGGGGAAGCTCTTCTCGCCCAGCCGGGGAACCCGAACGGCGACGGCGACGGCGTCGTCGATCCGGACCGGCTTGCTGTAATCGACTTCGAGGTTCGCGATGACGATTCCGACGCCCGACTCGCTGTCCGAGAGCAGCGCTTCGCCGGCGCCGACCACATCGTACAGGTAGTCGATACGGGCCTCCTCGAAGTAGGTCGCGTACGTCGCGTTGTTGACGTGGCCGTACGTGTCGATGTCCGCGTATCGGACCTCGACTTCGGTCGTGTACTCGAAGCTCATGCTAGCAACTCCGCGTGTTTCTGTTTGAGCTTCTCGATTTTCGGCGGGATAGTCAGCCGGCAGTAACTCTGGTTCGGGTTCTTTTCGAAGTAATCCTGATGGTATTCCTCGGCCGGATAGAACGTCTCCAGTGGCTCGACTTCGGTGACGATGTCGCTGTCGTAGCCCGGCGCTATCTCTTCGATGAAGGCCTCGACGGTCTCACGCTGCGTCTCGTTGTGGTAGAACACGGCCGAGCGGTACTGCGTACCGACGTCGTTGCCTTCCCGGTCTTTCGTCGTCGGGGTATGCGTCGTGAAATGGACCGCGAGCAGGTCCTCGTAGCTCACTTCGTCGGGATCGTAGGTAAGCTGGACGCACTCGGCGTGGCCCGTCTCCTCGCGACAGACCGCCTCGTAGCTGGGGTCGGCGACGTGGCCGCCGGCGTAGCCCGAAACCACATCGGTCACCCCATCGACCTGCTTGAACACCGATTCCGTACACCAGAAACAGCCGCCCGCGAACGTCGCTTGTTCGGTCATCACCGGACATACGTGCCCGGCGTACAAAACTCACTGGCCGCGTTCGTCTCAGACAGGTGTCGGCCTACCGGTCGACCTCGCCCATGATGGTGTCCAGACTGCCTATCGTCGCTACGAGATCCGGGACGTACTCCCCGCGGGCCATCTCGGAAAGCGCCTGGACGTGTGAGAAGGAGGGGCCGCGGATCTTGAACCGGGCCGGTGTCTCCGTCCCGTCCGAGCGGATGTAGATGCCGAGTTCGCCCTTCGCGGCCTCGACGGCGCGGTAGATCTCGGCGTCGGGGTCGGGCCGGAGCGTGCGGGGGACGTTCGCCTGTATCTCACGGTCGTCCTCGGGCCAGTCCTCCAGCAGGTCGACGCACTGTCCGATAATCTTCGCAGACTCCTCTACTTCGCGCAGGCGCACGAGCAGGCGCGAGAAGTTGTCGCCGCCTTCCTCGGTGACGACCGACCAGTCGAGTTCGTCGTAGTAGCCGTAGGGGTCGTCCCGCCGGAGGTCGTAGTCGACGCCGGAGGCCCGCGCGACCGGGCCGGTACAGCCGTAGTCCCTCGCGGTCTCGGCCGAGAGGTGGCCCGTGTCAATCGTCCGGAGCTGGAGAATCTCGTTGCCGGTGAGCATGTCGTGGTACTCCCCGAGCTTGTGGGGTAGGTCGTCGAGGAACGCACGTATCTTCTCGAAGAACGCCTCGCGAGGCTCGGGCAGGTCCCAGGCGACGCCGCCCAGCCGCAGGTAGTTGAACATCAGTCGCTGGCCGGTGAGGTCTTCGAGGATATCCTGGACGAGTTCGCGGTCCCGGACCCCCCACTGGAAGGTGGCGGTGAACTCGCCGACCACGTCCAGCGCGTAGGTGGCGACCGCGAGCATGTGCGAGAGGATACGCGACAGTTCACCGCCCATCGTCCGGATGACCTGTGCGTACTCGGGGACCTCGATGTCGGCGAGGTCCTCGGCCGCGCGGGCGTACGCCCACTCGTTCAGCAGTCCGGCCCCGCCCCAGTCCCAGCGGTCCGGGTAGGGCATGATCTGGTGGCGGTAGGTCCCCTGCTGGCACATCTGTTCCTCACAGCGATGGATGTAGCCGATGTCGGGGTCGACGGTCGCCACCTGCTCACCGTCGAGTTGGGCGTTCAGGTGGAGAACGCCGTGAGTCGAGGGGTGGTGTGGCCCCATGTTGAGGTGCATCGTCTCCGGCCCCTCGCGGCGGTCTTCGAGCAATCGCTCGTGCTCGCGGAAGGAGACGATCTGTGGCTGGTCCTGATTGTAGTCCCGGCTCAGCGGGTGGCCCTGCCAGGTCTCGGGCAGGAGAATGCGCCGGAGGTCAGGGTGGTCCTCGTACTCGATGCCGACCAGGTCGTAGGCCTCCCGCTCGTGCCACGCCGCCGTCGGGTATACGGGCGCGGCCGACTCGCTGGTCGGCGACTCCCTGGGTGTCGGAACGACGACCGAGAGCTCCTGTGTGGGGTCGGCGTAGCGCCGCAGGTGATAGATCGTTTCGAACCGGTCGGCGTACTCCTGGGCCGTGACACAGGCACAGTGGTCGAGACCTGCTTCGGTTCGCAGCGTCGAGAGGACGGTCTGAACCTCGTCGGCACGGATGACAACGGCCGGAGCGTTCTCGTGGTGTTCGGTGGAGAGGACGTGGTCGGCAATCGGCTCGATAAGCGGATGGATGTCGTCGGTGCGGTGGACTGTCTGGGCCATCTCCGTGGCCGCGTGTTCGCCGTCCGGGTGCCTCGGCCTGTCCCCTCACGGCCGAGGTTATTTTAAATACCCACTGGAATCTGCCCCGTATGAAATACGTCACGCTCTCGCTGTGGATGGGTCCCGAGATACGCCACCCTATGCACCAATTCGTGATGGATCACGACGGCTACGAGGCGAGCTATCTCCTCCGGTGGAACGACATGGGTGCCGCGGTTCAGACCCTCCTCTTTCACGTCGACGGCTGGCCGGTCGAACCGTACCGGGCGGCCCTGGAACACGCCCCGAGGGTCACGGAGTACGCCCTCTCTCCCTGCCCTGACGACTCGTTTTACCTGTACGTGTGTGGCCGACCGACGGACTCCGATACGGATCTCATTGACGCGTTCACGCAGGCCGGTCTGGTCATCGTCTCGCCGGTCGCCTACCGCGACGACGGAACGGTCGGCCTCACGCTGGTCGGGCCGGGCGGGACGGTCCAGGAGGCCGTCGAGACGGCCCCAGACAGCGTCTCAGTCGACGTACGGGAAGTCGGCGAGTACGACAGCCGACGACTCGACACCGGGGCCGCGCTCACCGACCGCCAGTTCGAGGCCGTCGCCGCGGCCGTCGACTGTGGCTACTACGGCGACCCCCGCGAGGGCAGTGTCGACGACGTCGCCGACGTACTCGGCTGTGCGCCCGGAACCGCCGCCCAGCACCTCCGGAAGGCCGAGGCCCGCGTGATGGCTGACTTGCTTGACCAGCACGGCGCATCAGTGGCGTAGTTCGGGCCCACCGGGAACCGGCGGCGCGGCTGACTACCACGTGGCTTCCCGAAAAACTATAAACGCCGGAACAGTGTCATCCAACGCTGGATTGAGAACACACCACAGGGCCGCCGTGGCCTGACCCAGGACGACACTGACAATGGACACAGTAACTCTCGACGACGTCCCGGTCGAACGGAACCCGATGCAGGTACACGACATCCGCAAGCCCGTCTCCCGCGAACTCGGGACCGAGCATTTCGCGGCGAACTACTTCGAACTCGAACCCGGGGATTCCTTCTCGGGGGCCCTCCACCGCCACCACGACCAGGAAGAGGTGTTCTACATCGAGCAGGGACAGACCACCTTCGAGGTCGGCCTCGACCGCGCGGAGGTCGACGTATCGAGCGGCGAACTGATCCGCTTCGAACCCGGCGAGTTCCAGCAGGGCTACAACTCCGGCGACGAGCGCGTCGTCGGCTGGGCCTTCGGCGCGCCCGGCGCGACCCACGACTGGGACGACCTGGAATCGAGAGCGCACTGCCCGGAGTGCGGCGCGGAGACGACCCAGAGCGTCGCCATCGCCGACGGGCGGTTCGAACTCACCTGTACCGACTGCGGAAACGTTCAGGGATAGCCGTTAATTTCGTCGTTTTTGACAGTACAAAAGCGAACATGAACAGCCAGAAAGCCCCCGAGGCGCTGGGCTACTGCGACTCGTTGCGCGCTTCCCTCGCTTCGCTCGGTCCAGTGCTTACATCGTCTCGAACGCCCAGCGCCGACTGCTCGGGAGACCTGCGGTCTCCCGGCCGGGGCTTTCTGGCTGTTCGAGGATGTCGGAGGTGTATCACCGACCCCCACTGCTGCTAGCCCGCAATTCATATCGCATCGCGTCACGAAGCCCGGGTATGTCACTGGCCGATCTGGAGTGGCGCGTCATCGGTGAGGAAACACGACCCGGACCGATGACCATGGCGCTGGAAGCGGCCGCCGCCGAAACCGTCGCCGCGGGCGGCCCGGCAACAGTGCGGGTGTACACCTGGCCCGATACGCTGTCGCTGGGCTACGGACAGGACCCCGACACGATCGACTGGGCGTTCTGCGAGCGCGAAGATATTGGGGTGACGCGGCGGCCCACCGGGGGCGGCGCGATCTACCACGACAGCGTAGCGGACATCTCGTACGGTATCATCGCGCCCGCCGAGGCCGTTCCGGGCGACCTGATGGCGTGTTACGAGCAGTTCTGCGAGCCGGTGCTTGCGGCGTTCGAGCGCATGGGCGTCGACGCCGCCTTCGCCGACGACGAGCGGGCGGCGGTCCACCAGCCGGCCTGTTACCTGCGGCAACTCCACCCGGCCCACGACATCGTCGGGCCGGACGGCCGCAAACTCAGCGGGAACGCACAGTACCGCCAGAAAGACGCCGTCATCCAGCACGGCTCTCTGTCCGTTTCGCTACGCCCCGACCGCCACTGCGGCTGTTTCACCGCCGACCCCGATCCCGAACGGTTCGGCGACCGTGTCGGGGCGATAGACGAGTACGCCGATATCGACCGCGCCGAGGCTGTCGAGACGCTCCGCTCGACACTGGCTGAATGGGTTGACGCCGATGCGGGCGGGTGGACTGACGATGAACTCGCTCGCGCACGCGAGCACGCAGAGGAAAAGTACGACGCGGACGAGTGGATTCGCCGGTCGCCCTGACAATGTCTCGGCCTGCCGGTCCCTCTGACAGTGTCTCGGCTACCCCACGCGTCCACCTCGGTCAGCGCCCGACAGTCGGTCACTCCGCGGTCGCGGCCAGCGGCGGCCCTTCCGGCGTGTCAATGCCACGCTCCTCGAACGCTGCGAGGGTCCGCTCAGTCACATCAGAGGAGAACGCGAACTCGTCACGCAGGTCGGCGACGTAGGCCTTCCCGCGGATCGTTCGATAGTACGTGCCGTCTTCGACGCGAACGACAGCAGGGTGAGCGTCGTCGACGTAGACGTACCGTGACGTGACCAGCGCGTCCTGCATGATCTCGGTCGCGCGGTCGATGTCGGCGCTGGCCGCTACTGCCACGTCGACGACCACCAGCATTTCCGGCTGACCGTCGTTGGCGTTCGCGACGTTGGCTGTGAACAGCGAAGCGTTCGGGACCCGGACTGCGGTATCATCTGGCGTCCGGAGCGTCGTCGCTCGGAGGCCGATACCGGTCACCTCACCGTAGTGGTCGCCGATAGTGACCTTGTCGCCGACCTGATACGGTCGTTCCGTGACGAGGACGAGCCCGCCGATGACGCCGGCAAAGAGGTCTTTGAGTCCGAAGCCCAGCGCCGCGCCGAGCAGACCGGATGCGGCGACCAACTGCGTCGTCGACAGCCTGAGCAACGGGTCCAACACGAGGTAGACGGCGGTCCCGTAGATGCAAAACGCCGTGATGGGGATGAACATCTTGATCGTAATCCGGCGTTTCGGGCTCTGCTCGGCCACTGCCGACAGGGCGAACGCGGTCAGCCGGGCGAGGACGTACGCGCTAACGAGGACGGCGACAGCGCTGCCGAGGACGACCGGATCCAGTTGTAGCCCCTCGACCCCGCTTTGCAGGAGCATCATAGAATGCGCCCTCGGTCTGTTGCATCAACCACCGTCGGTACCGCAGTCGGTTCGAGCGTCACGGTCGCCTCCTCGACGGTCACGAGCCCGTCTCGGCGGAACTGCGCGAGCAGGCGGTCGACCCCGCCGCCGAGCACCGCGTCGAGTTCCGCCCGCTCGACGCGCTCCTTCGAGAGAATGATTCGCAGACAGAACGCGGCCTCGCGGTCGAGGTCGCTGCTGGCCTCCGGTGGGGCGATATCGCTCGGCCGAACCGCCGCCCCGGATTGCCCTTCCCAGAGCGCCGTGGCGACACCGACGTTGCCCTCCGCTGTCGCGGCCAGTCGCTCGAACACCACGTCCTGTGGGTCGGCGCTGTCAGGGTCACTCCCGTCGCTGGTCGGGACTGGGAGGGGAATCGAGACGGTCCAGTCGCCCCACCCTACGGGGTATCGCCGGACTGTCACCAGTCTGTCGCTACCGGGGTCATCAGTGAGAAAGGACGGCATCTGGCCGTATCGCCCGAGAATGAGTTCGGCGATAGCTGCTGTCGCAACCGGGCCGACTGCGACGCGGGTCGGGACCGCTCGCTTGACCGCCCGAACTGCGGTGAGATACGTCCACGCGTAGCAGTTCCAGCCGGTCACGACCGGTCCCTCGGCCGCCGCGACTGCATCGAGGAATAGTTCGAGGGCGTCGAAGCCGCCGACGGCCCGCCGGTAGAGGTGCTGGCAGCCACCGACGACGACAGGACCATCACCCAGGGCTCGGCGGGCTGTCTCGATTCCGTCGCCGGGACCGAGTTCGACCTGTGCGGCATCGAGACGCTCGGCAGCAGCGTCGAGAACGCGGTGTCGGCCGCTGTACGGCTGGCCAACGACAGCTAGCGGGCCGGGGTCGTCTCCGGTCAGCACCGCTTCGAAGGCGTCGTGGTCGTCGCCGAGCAGCGCGCCCGGGTCAACGCCGTCCTCGGGGCGCTGTTTCGCATCCGACCGGGATTCTGTCATGAGCTTGCGCCTCTGTGCATGCGGTGTGTCTTGGGTTGAACTGACATATTACCTGTGCCCGGGTCGGTGGATAGAGCCGTTCGGGCCGTCAGCGCTTTCTCGGATAGAGGGCAAGATGCGACCAGCGGATCTGAGAATACAGCAATTCACTCCTGTGTACCCTTCCCTGATGTTGTCGTGCATCTACGCGCATGATCACCCGCTTTGATACGTTCACAGCCGGAACCTGCGTTTCTGATGGAATCAGCTAACCACGGGAGTACTGATCGGTCGTTTCAGCCACTCCCACAAACGAATCCATTGTATTCACAACGGCCAGTATGACTCCTTTTGTAGCCGTTTCCGCTCCCCAACTCCGCGCTCAGAGGGTTTCCTCAACGAATTGAGAGACGATGCGGTCCTCAGCAGTTCGGAGCTGATACTGCACGGTCGAGCGCGGCTCGTCCAGTATCGATGCGAGGTCCTTGACCGAGACTTCCCGCGGCCGTTCGTAGTAGCCGTGGGTCACGGCGGCCTCGAGCACCCGCCACTGCTGGGGCGAGAAGTTCGTCGCGACCCGTTCGGTGGCCTTCCAGTTTCCGGCACTGGTGATGTGAGAGACCGAGAGCGTAACGCCATCGCGGAGGCTCGATTCGATTCTGTCGTACACCTCGCCGATGGGGGCTGTCCCGGGATAGAGCACGCGCCAGCGGTACTCGTCGCCCGTTCGCCGGGATTCGAAGATAGTGCCTTCACGGACGTGTCGGTGCAGGAAACTGGGTAGCGACTGACAGCCGCTGATCTCACGACGCAACGTGTACACTGTCCGGGACGTCTCCGTTCGGTCCAGCACGTGGTACGTCCGCGTCGTATCACAGCTCACGACGTCGAAACACTCGTTACAGCGATCTTCGTCCAGGAAGACCTCGTCGAACGTACTCAGGGCCTCGGGCGTCCCCTTCGCGTGGTCCAGCCGCCACATATGGTCGTCACCGACGAAGATGGCCGAGGACCACACAGAGAGACTTTCGTGCTGCCGGAACACGTCCATCAGGCTATCGGCACCTGCGTCGAACTGCAAGACGAACTCGAACTCGCGTGTTTCATTTACTGCGGCCTGTGTTTCGGGCATTTGGCTATTACTAATCTGGAAGGCTCGTTATAAGTCGGTTACTGCCCACCGAGTTCACTCCAATTTCCCCAGTTGGCTCTTGATTAAGTTACAGTAGTCGATTGACTGTGGGCCGCACGTCCCTAACGACGACTCTACGGAAGCGGACCAGAGGACAGTTCTGACAACAGACCTACGTCACCGTTTTGTGGCAACCCGGCCAAGCAGTGGCATGGTCTCGTCCCCCGCTGATGACGGCCCTGCCGACACCTCCGCCGACCCTCGGGCGACCGACGACAGCGTCGCACAGCTTTCCGAGGAAGAACTGTACGCGATCGTCCGTGTTGCGGCCGAGGACGCGGTGCTCGGCGCGTTTGGGACGCTCATGCTGGTCGGCATCGGCGTCGTGTTGGTCGCTTCGAGCGCGCCGATGCTGTTTTCACTGTCACCGCTCCCGATGGTGTTCGGCGCCCTCCTTGCCGGGTTCGGCGCATACCTGATCCTGTCGAGCCTCCGCATCATCCCGTCCGCTCGCGAGTGGGTCTAACTCCGGAACCTCTTTTGTCGGGCATCACCCACCGGTGTGCATGGTACGAGTCGGGGCACACACCTCTATCGCCGGCGGCGTCTACAACGCCGTCGAGGAACAGGTCGAATACAGCGGTAACTGCGGGCAAATCTTCTCTCACTCGCCGCAGGTCTGGCAGGACCCGAACATCGACGACGACGAGGCCGAGCAGTTCCGCGACCTCGCAGCCGACCACGGCGTCGGCCCGTGGGTCATCCACTCGTCGTATCTGGTCAACCTCTGTACGCCCAAAGACGACCTCCGCGAGAAATCCCTCGATTCGATGCAGAAGGAGGTCGACGCCGCCGCGAAGCTGGGCATCGAGTACGTCAACGTCCACCTCGGTGCCCACACAGGCGCGGGCGTCGACGGCGGCCTGGACAACGCCGCGAGCGTGCTGGACGACCTCGACATCCCCGAGGGCGTCACCGTGCTGGTCGAGTCCGACGCCGGCAGCGGGACGAAACTCGGCGGCCAGTTCGAGCACCTGGCGACCGTCCGCGAACGAACCGAACAGGACATCGAGTTCTGTCTCGACACGGCCCACATGTTCGCCGCGGGCTACGACCTCTCGTCCCCCGAAGCCGTCGACGAGACGCTCGCGGAGTTCGACGAGGTTGTCGGCTTCGATGACCTCGCCTGCGTCCACCTCAACGACTCCAAACACGAGTGCGGGACGAACAAAGACGAGCACGCCCACATCGGCGAGGGCCACATCGGCGAGGACGGCATGCACGCGTTTGTCAACCACGACGCCATCCGCGACGTGCCGCTGGTGCTCGAGACGCCGACCGAGAACGGCAAGAGTTTCGCCTGGAACATCGAGCGCGTCAAGGAACTCCGCGGCGAATAGACGTCGCTATCGAGCGCGGCGTATCCGAGCTTCTCGACTCTGTGGGGAAGTTCGAGCGCGTTCGACCGCGGTACTTTTGGGGGCGACTCGACTCTGACGAACTGTGCGCAGGTTCTCCGCCGACTACCTCGAAACCACCCGCAGGGGGATGTGGGCCGACTCCCGCGAGGCGCTCACGGACTTGCAGTTGGGCGAGTGCGAGCGCGTCCTCGACGTGGGCTGTGGGACCGGCGAACTGACACGCGTCCTCCGCGAGGAGACCGACGGAACGGTCGTCGGCCTCGACGCTGATACGGATCTGCTGGCCGCCGCTGGCGACCCGACCGTCTGCGGCGACGCGACGCGGCTCCCCTTTGCCGACGACAGCTTCGACCTGGTGGTGTGTCAGGCGCTGCTCATCAACCTCCCTGACCCCGAGGTCGCGGTTCGGGAGTTCGCCCGTGTCGCAACCGACCGGGTGGCCGCTATCGAGCCGAACAACGCCGCTGTCACCGTCGAATCGACCGTCGATGCGGAGCCGATACTGGCCCGCCGCGCTCGCCGGCTGTTCCTCGATGGTGTGCGGACGGACGTCACCCTCGGCAGGGACGCCGCCGACGTGTTCCGCGACGCGGGGCTATCCGTCGTCTCGACGACGCAGTACGACCAGGAGCAGCGTATCGAGCCGCCCTACGACGACGCGGCGATGCAGGCGGCCCGGCGGAAAGCCACCGGAACCGGCCTGGCCCACGACCGCGAGACGATTCTCAACGGCGAGGCGACGCCCGACGAGTACGACGCGCTCCGGGAGCGCTGGCGGTCGATGGGCCGCGACGTGATCGAACAGATGCAAGCGGAGGACTACGAACGCCGCGAGACGGTGCCGTTTTTCGTCACTGTCGGCGAGGCTCCGTGACCTGCTCGTTCCCGGCTTCGGGGAGTAAATAGCCCGCCAGTCCGTAGGCTGCGGTGTCCAGCAGGCTGGCGAGCAGGCCGACGACGCCGCCGACGACAGCGGCGACACCGGCCCCGATGAGCAGGACCACAAGCACCGCCTGGAGACGGACCCCGCCGCTCTGTATTGTCGGCACGAGCGCCACCGCGAACAGCCCCAATAGGAACGCGACACCGGTGGCGCACCCGGCCACAACTCCGTGGAGAACGAGGGTCTGCAGTGGGGCATTCCCGAGCGTCACCCGGCTGTGGACCCACCGGACCGCCAGGACGAACAGCGCCCAGAGGTAGCAGAACACGGCGACGCCAACGAGGGTGTTCAGCCCGCCGAGCAAGTCGGCGAGGCCGCCGCTCGCGTGGGCGGCGAGGATGCCGAGCAGGACGAACAGGGCGGTGTCGAACGTGGCGAGCGTCCACGTCACCAGCGATACCGGTCGCCCGTCACCTCCTTCCGCAGAACGCGCTGGCTCGCCTTCGGTCGCCGTCTTGTCAACACCCATCCGCCCGCTCTGGTCCTCAGCCATGTGCGAGGACCTCCGCGAGGACGACGATGCTCAGGAGGACGGCCGCCGTCGCGCCGTAGGCCCGCGAAAGCGTTCGCCGAAGGGGTGGGGACAGGTCGCCGGCTGTGCCCTCGCGGTCGCTGGCCTGAACGAGGAGGAGGGTGCGGACGACCGACCCGCCGACGAGGCCGACGACGACGGTGAGTTTCACCAGCAGGGTTCGTCCCCAGTTGGTTCCGGGCCCTGGCGGCCCGAGCGCGCCGAGGTTGCCGACGCCGGTGAACACGAGCACGCCGACGCCGCCCCAGAACAGCCACTCGAACTGTCGCGCGGGCACCAGCGAGGTGATAGCGCCGCTCCGATAGCTGTACCAGAGGACGGTCGTGCCGCCGACGAGGGCCGCCATCGCGAGGACGTGGAGGGTTCGAATCGGGAGGGCTGCCATAGCTGTCGCTTCACCGCCAGGTCGCAAAGAATCCGGGGGTCATTCCGACCGGTCGATTGTCACCACGCCTTCGCCCGTCGCCACGTTGTACCGCGTCGACGGATCGACGGTCAGGCTGACGACGCCGCTGTCGAGCGTGTCCGGGCGCTCGAACCTGGCGACCGTCGACCGGGCGGTGAAATCGTCGGTGTAGACACAGGGCTGTGTGTAACAGCCGAACGCGTGGACACCGCTCTCTGTCTCCTCGATGCGTTTCAGATGGGGGAGGATAGACCCGGAGCCCCAGCCTGTCTGGACGACGAGGACGGCGTGGCTCTCGAAGTCGGTGTCGGCGGCGAGACTGTAGGCGTCACCCCTGTCGTTTTCGAACCGTTCGATGTCGTCCGCATCCGTCAGCAGCGTCGCGTAGAGCTGGTCGTCGGTGTTGTCTTCGGCGAACTCCAGCCCTTCGTCGGCAAACAGCGTGCCCCGCGCCGACGCCTGCTCGAACGACAGCGACGGCTCGGCCGGCATGTTCGCACAGAGATACAGCGGGTCGCGGTCGCCCTCGCCGGAGTCGTCGATGTTGCATTCGATGTCCTCGATTTCGTACGGCGGCGTATCGACCCGGTCCAGGTCGCCGGGCAGCCCGTCCGGCGTGTCTGTCGGCGTTTCGTCGTCGGTGGCCGTCTCCGTCTCTCCGTCTCCTGTGGTATCGGTTCCGGGCGACGGATGCGTGGGTGAGTCCCTGCCACCGTCGTCACTGCCGTTCCCGCCCGGTGCGAGACACCCGCTCAGGGCACCAATCGCCGTGCTACCGACCAGTCCCAGGGCCGCTCGTCGCGTTCGTTTCATACGACTCCCTTCCCGTGGTGCGGGTGTATCCCTTCTGTTCGCTCAAAACCGCGTTGTAGTCGCCGAGGACTGTTCGAGCTAAGTGGTCACACGCGGTGCGATGTCGCCCCCCGATAGACCCTTGCGGGACGAGCGGCTACGAACGACACGTGCCGATTTCCGTCTTCCTATGATACCCCCGCTCGTCCGCCGCTGTCCGGAGTGCCGACACGTGAGCTGGAGCCGTCGGTTCGCCGTCGCCGACGACGGCGAGAGCGGCTCGCGGCTCGTTGAATGTCCCGCCTGCGGACATCAGTTCCAGACGGTCGACGCGCCCTGGCTGCGGTAAGTCGGCCTGTCAAAGTCAGTGCGGTAACTGCTTACACCACGTCGCCCCGCTAAAGTCAGTGCGGTAACTGCCTACACCACGTCGCCCCGAACCGTCGCTCCTTCCTGCTGTGCCCGGTACTCCTTGACCGCGTCGGCGGCGTCACCGGCCTCGGTCTCGTCCATCCCGAGCATCGACAGCGACTGGGTCAGCGTCGGGAAGACGAACTCGTTGTCACGGAGCTTCCGGAAGGCTTCCGGCGACCGCTCGCCGTCGATCCACAGGCAGGCCCCGCGCGGGTCCAGAATCTGCTCGTAGTCGTTTCGCATCTTGGCCCCCTTGAGCCGCTGGGTGACGTTGTCTTCGAAGGAGGCGTTACACACCTCCAGGTGGACCGGCTCGTCGTCGTTCAGTAGATGCGCGGCGAGGCACTTCTCGGGCGCGGCGTGTCCGTTAGCGTTCGCGCGGATGTACTCGGGATGCTCGTCGGCCCACGCGGCGCGGACGGTCTTGCCGACGCCGTCGACGCCGTGACTGCGCTGGAACTCCTCGGCGCGCTCCGGGGCGTCCTTGAACAGGATGTCCTTGGTGACGTACACGTCCAGTCGCTCGACCGGGTCCAGCCCGAGCGCGGCGTCGCCGTACACCCACACCTCCCGGACCGGGACCGGCATCGTCTCCGCCTCGACCGTCGCGACGATTTCCTCGACCCGCTCGACTGCCTCCGGACGGTCCATACTCATTGCCGTCTCTACCAGTCGAGCGGCCTAAACCCTGACTCTCCAGAGGCGAACACTGATGCCGCCGTGCTGTCTCTGGACCGACATGCCCGATCTCCAGACGCAGTTCCGGGACCTGGCGGCGTGGGCCGAGGACTCCTCGCCGCTGTATGCTCACCTCTGCCGGGAGGCCGCCGACGACCCCGCCGTCCTCGACCTTGCGGCGACCGTTCCCGAGGGTCGCCAGGCCCCGCATCTCCTGCTGGCCGCGGTCCACTATCTGCTCGACCGGAACCCAGACCACCGGCTGGCCGAGTACTACCCGAGCATCACCCGAGCGGCGCGTGCTCCCGACGACGAGTGCTTCCCGGCGTTCCGCGAGTTCTGTCTCGACCGCGCCGACGACATCCGGCCGCTCCTGCGAAACCGGCGCACGCAGACGAACGCAGTACGGCGCAGCGCGGTCCTCTATCCAGCCATCGCACGGGTGGCCCGCGCCGCCGACGGGCCGCTCGCGCTGGTGGAACTCGGGCCGAGCGCGGGCCTGAACCTGCTGTTCGACCACTATCGCTACGATTACGACGGTCGCGTGGTCGGCAACGGCGACTCGCCGGTCACTATCGAGAGCAGTGTCCGACGTGGCGACCCGCCGCTCCCGGAGACCCCTCCCGCGATCCGCTCACGGGTCGGTCTCGATCGCAATCCGCTCGACGTGACCGACGAGGCCGACAGGGACTGGCTCCGCGCGCTCGTCTGGCCGGAACACGAGGAGCGGCGCGCCGTCCTCGACAGCGCGCTGTCCGTTGCACGGGACGACCCACCCGAGCTTATCGCGGGTGATATGCTCGATGACCTGCCAGCGGTACTCGACGGAATCCCTGAGGACGTGCCGGTCTGCGTCGTCAACACGCTCGTGCTGTATCAGGTTCCGGCGGAACTGAGCGAGGCGCTGACGGCGTCTCTCGAAGATTTGATGGCCGACCGGCCGCTGCACTGGCTCACCGGTCGACGTGACCTTTCGGGCGGCGAGTCGGTGGGGCTGGACTGGAAACGCCAGATCGGTGATGGCATAGAGACGACCCACCTCGCCGACTACGGGCCACACGGCGCGTGGCTGTCGTGGCGGGGCTGAGACGAAACCCTCTCACCACTGCGGCCACGACTACTCGTCACGATGGAGTGCGACAAATGCGGCGAGAACGCGGTGTTACACGCGGCCTATTCCGGGCTTCACCTCTGTGAGTCTCATCTCTGCCGAGCGGTCACAAAACGGGTCCGCCGTCGCATCCGTGAGGACGGCCTTGTGTCCGACGACGCCACTGTCGAGGACCCCGAGACGTGGGTCATCGGCCTCTCGGGAGGCAAGGACAGCGTCGTTCTCACGCAGATTCTGCACGACACGTTCGCCGAGGACCCCCGAATCGAACTGATTGCGCTTTCTATCCACGAGGGGATCGAGGGCTACCGCGACGCGAGTCTAGAGGCCTGCGAGGAACTGACGGACGATCTGGGTATCGAACACGTAACCGTCTCCTACGCCGAGGAGTTCGGCGTCCAGATGGACGATGTCGTCGAGGACGACCCCGAGGGGATGGCCGCCTGCGCCTACTGCGGCGTGTTCCGCCGTGACCTCCTCTCGAAGTACGCGGACGAACTCGACGCGGACAAACTGCTGACTGGCCACAATCTCGACGACGAGGCCGAGACGGCGCTGATGAACTTCCTCGAAGGCGACATCTCACAGATCGCTAAGCATTTCGAGGCCTCACTGGGTCCGTTCGATTCGTCTGCTGACGCGCCCACGGAGCAGACGCGCGAGGCACAGGACCACCACATCCCCCGGGCGAAGCCACTCCGTGACATCCCTGAGAAAGAGGTCGCGCTGTACGCCCGCTTCGCGGACCTCCCGGCGCACATCACCGAATGCCCCCACGCCGAGGAGGCCTACCGTGGTGAGATACAGGAGCTCATGCTCGGACTGGAGGAGAACCACCCCGGCACGCGTCATTCGATCATGGCCGGCTACGAGAAGCTCGCCGCGTTAGCCGCCGATACCTACGGCGGCGAGAATAGCGACACCGACTACGGCGAGTGTGACAACTGCGGGTCGCCGACGGCGCGGGACCTCTGTCGGAAGTGCAACCTCCTGGACGCGCTGGAAGCGGTCTGACGCGGCCTGTCTGACACCGCGAAGCGTGCCTGTTCTGTCTGACATCTCACTAAATGGCCGTTCACATTTCGCGCCGCTCGCGGCCGTAGAAACCGAAAGAAGAATCGCGGACGTCGCTACTTGTTCGTCCGGATGACGTCGAGTCCGTTGTTCTTCTCGCGCTGGTCCTGCCCGCCGTCGGTCTCGCTGTAGCCGGTGGTTCGACCGCCGCTGTTCTGACTTCCGCCGTTCGGGGCGGGGCTGTCGAAGCTTTCGACGTTGTCGGACGCGTCGAAAGACGTGTCGTCGCCGACTTCCTGAATCGCCTCGCGGGACTTGTTGGCCTGCTTCTGGGTCGTCGGGCCGAGCACCTGGGCGGACTGGACGCCGGTCATGATGGCCATGACCCGCACCTTGCCTTTGTACTCCTCCTGGATGCGCGCGCCCCAGATGACGTTGGCGTCGGCTTCGAGGCGCTCGGTGATGTTCTGGGCGATGCCCTCGGCCTCCTTCAGCGTGAGGTCCGGGCCGCCGGTGATGTGGACCAGGCCACCGCTCGCGCCGCGGTAGTCCACGTCGAGCAGCGGGTGGTTCATCGCGTCCTTGACGACCTCTTCGGTCTTGTTCTTGTCCTGGGTCTCGCCGACCAGCATCACCGCGACGCCGCCCTGATTCATGATGGAGGTCATGTCGGCGTAGTCGAGGTTGATGAGGCTCGGCTGGGTGATCGTCTCGGAGATGCCCTTGACGGTCTCGGCGATGATCTGGTCCATCACGGAGAACGCTTTGCCGATGGGCAGGTTCGGGACGTAATCGAGCAGGCGGTTGTTGTCCAGCACGATGATGGAGTCCGCTTCGTTGCGGAGCTTCTCCAGGCCTTCCTCGGCCTTGACCGTGCGGGCCCGCTCGACGTTGAACGGCGTCGACACCATGCCGACGACGATTGCGCCCTGTTCCTTGGCGATCTTCGAGACCACGGGGGCCGCGCCGGTCCCGGTGCCGCCACCCATGCCGGCGGTGACGAACACGAGGTCAGCGTCGCCCAGTACTTCCTTGATGGTGCCCTGTGCCATCTCCGTGGCGCGCTCGCCCATCGATGGGTCGCCACCGGCCCCGAGGCCGTTGGTGAGGGACTTGCCGACCAGAATCTTCGTGTCGGCTTCGATCATCTTGAGGTGCTGTTTGTCCGTGTTGATGGCCACGGTGTCAGCGCCCTCGACGCCGATGTTGTACAGGCGGTTGACCGTGTTGTTGCCGGCGCCACCGCAGCCGACGATGACGATGCGTGGGTCTCCGAACCCGTCGACGTCCTCGTCGGACATCTTCTTCTGTTCCTGCTCGTCGCGTTCGAGGGCCTCGTTAACGATATCCTGCATCGTTACACCTTGGCCCAGGACCGCTTCTTCTCGGAGGCTTGTTCGGAGCCTTCCTCGGCGAGCATCTCCCGAACCGCCGAGCGAATCGCTTCGCTCCGATTGGGGTACTCGCCCGTCTCGACCATTTGTTCGACCTCTTCAATCTGCTGCTTCGGAATCCGTAGTGTCACACGCTCCATGTTTGGTAGTTTCCCCTTGGGTAAGACGGCCCGGAGGGAGTCTGTTTACGACCCGCCCGAGTGTTTACACAGCGAAACCGCAGTACGAGGGCGGCACCCCCTCGCGTTCGTCGCTGTGTAAGACGACCGTCTTACGCAGAATAAACCATTAACCCTGATGTATTAAAACTTACGGGCAGTGTCATACACTCGCCCGTTTACTCTGTTTCAGAGTGTGTGGAGCACGTAAACGCCACTTTAGGCCTGATCGAGCACATCCGCTGCTGGGGTCCGTCTGCCACAACTGGGGCAGAACCCCCAGTCCGACCGGAGTTCGTCGCCGCAGTCACAGAACACCCGGCGGGACGCCTTCTCACCGCAGTTCGGGCAGTAAACGTGGTCAGGACCCAGGTTTTCACCACATTGCGCGCACGTCTTACGTTCCTCCGTGTCGGTTCGATCCGGTGTTTCCGCCTCTGTCTTACGCCGTCCCGTGTCAGCTGTTTGACTGTCTCCGCGGGACTGTCCGCCTTCAGCGCTTGTCCCACGGTCAGCAGCGCGCTGACGGTCGGTTTCGGCGTTCGCTGCTCCCGCACCCACGCCGTCCAACGAGATGTTTACGTTGACATCCTGCGGCTGCGAACGGCGTTGTCGCGTTTGCAGCCGGTCGGCAATGATGCTGTCGACGCGTTCCTCGATGAGTTCGTCGATCGTCTCGGCGTCGGTCACGGACTCCGACGCCGCCGGTGATTCCGACGCTGACGGTGACGCGTCTCCGAGATACTCCCGGAGCGCCTCGCGCATGACCTCGCTCTTCGAGGCGTCGAACGCCTCGAGTTGGTCGATGAGGTCATCGTCAGCACGGAACGTTATTTTACTCATCGGGCTCGGTGAAGGTATTATACATGATGGTATTTTAATCTTCCCGCGCTGTCTGACGCCCGTCAGCTACCAGCATGACGCGACAGCTCCCTTCCCGATCGGATATCGTCCGTAGGCCGCCCTGACCCGTCCATCGATCCACCGAGAGCGAGAGTCAGACGTGTCTGACACCGATCAGTGTGACACTCCGCGTCGTGTGACCGTTCGGCGCACCCTCCGCGAATAACAATCCTTAAGTCTGGACGGCGGGGTATTTTCGGGTGTCGACCGCCCTTAGCTCAGACTGGTAGAGCAGTCGACTGTAGATCGACTTGTCCCCCGTTCAAATCGGGGAGGGCGGACTTGGTTTTCAGCCGAACTATGACTGATAGCGTACGCCACGTTTGCGTGGTGTAGAAGGCCTCTATTACTGGATTCACTTTCTCGCGAGCGACGGCAAAATCCGGAGTGGAGCCTGATTCCAGTTGGGGGTCGCCGCCTTCTTGCGAATTTCATAGCTGAAAGGGGTGGTCAGCGTGAGTCGGTCCCATCCCGATGCGGACGGCCTCGACGTGCCGGAGACGGCCGTGCGAAATCGGTGTACGGTCACAGTTCTCTGTGACCGGTCTGGCCGACTGGAGACGGTCAGCCGGTGAGCGTAACCGGACGTTCGGCGGCGAGCATGATGTCCTGAGTGGTGCTCCCGAGGAGGACGTTCGTGATACCCGAACGCTTGCGTCCGCCCATAACGATGCTATCGGCATCGCGGTCCGTTGCGGCGTCGAGTATCTTCGAACCGACTTCGCCGCCGACAGCGACGCGTTCGACGGAAATGCCCTCCGCTTCCAGGTGCTCGGCGGCAGTGACAGCGGCGTCGACATCCTCGAACTCGTGCGGTGGAGCCCCCTTGTAATCCTGGTGTGGGAACACGAAGAGGACCGTTGCTTCGACTGATTGGGGGGCATTGGGAAGGGCGGCCAGGTATTCAGCCTGGTTCCGTGCTCGCTCTTCGCTCGTATCGACCGGGACGAGTACTTGCCGTATCCCTTCGCCGAGCACGACGCTCTCGCCCGTGATCGTGACTGGTCTGTCGGCCGAGAGCAACACGTCCTGTGCAGTGCTACCGAGCAGGACTTTCGAGACGCCCGACCGCTTGCGTCCGCCGACAACGATCTCATCACTGTCCAGTTCAGTCGCGGTACGGACGATCTGTTGGGCAACGCCGCCGTCGTCAACCGTTCGACTCACGGAGACGTCGGCTGCTTCCAGTTGATCGGCTGCCTGGACGGCGGCGTCTATGTCGTCGAACTCCACCTCGTCGGCATCGGCGAATTCGTCGGGCGGCATCACGTAGAGCACTGTCGCCTCGACGGTTTCAGTGGCATCCGGGAGCTGTGAAACGTATGTCGCTTGGTTGGACGCGCGCGCCTCGTCCCTGTCGACGGGTATGAGTACACTGTACATCACACATAGACATGTTACCTCAACTGAATTAAACCGTGTTACAAATTCTCACAGGCTAAGAAAACCAGTTTGGCCGGTCCTATCGACCGACTGGACGGCGTGAATCGTACCGCTGGAACGCGTTCGAAGCAGTAGATGCCACGGGTCTCGAAACAGAGCAACAAACGATGGGGTCGCGAGGTCTGTGGAAGTTGCATCCGGCAGAATCTCGAACTGAACTGCCGGTGTCGGCTCGGCGTGGCGTCAGAACCGCTCGCTCATCGCCGCCAGTCCGGCGTCCACGTCCACGGTCGCGCCCTGCTCCCCAAGTGCGTTGCCCAGCGCTGCAAGCAGGTAGCTGACGTTCTGCCGTCGGGCCGAATGGCCCATACAGCCGATGCGCCAGATGTCGCCCTCCAGTGCGCCCAGGCCGCTGGCGATCTCGAGGTCGTACTCGTCCAGCAGGTGCTGGATGACTGCGCCGTCGTCGACGCCGTCGGGCACGCGGACGGTGTTCAGACTCGGGAGCCAGAAGTCCTCGGGGGCGTTCATCTCCAGCCCCATGCCCTCGACGCCGGCTTTCAGCGCGCCAGCGACGCGCAGGTGGCGGTCCCAGCGGTCTTCGATGCCTTCCTCGGCGACGAGTCGAAGCGCTTCACGGAGGGCATACACGTTCGTAATCGGGGCCGTGTGATGGTAGGCGCGCTCCTCGCCCCAGTACCCTTCCAGCAAGGAGATGTCCAGATACCACGAGCGGGCCTCGGACTCGCGGGAGAGGACCTTGTCCATCGCGTCGTCGTTGAGCGTGAGCGGGCTCGCACCTGGCGGACAGGAGAGGCACTTCTGCGGGCCGGAGTAGGCCACGTCGATGCCCCACTCGTCGACGCGGAGTTCGACGCCGCCCAGCGAGGTCACGCTGTCGGCGATGACCAGCGCGTCGTTCGCGTGGGCGATATCAGTGAGTTCGGGCACGGACGGCTGGAGGACGCCGGTGCTGGTCTCGGCGTGGACGAACCCGAACACGTCCGGGCTGTGTTCATCGAAGGCGTCTTCGACCGCCGTCGGGTCAAGCGGCTGGCCCCAGGGGGCGTCGACAGTGACGACATCGCCGCCGGCTCGCTCGGCCATGCTCGCCATCCGGCCGCCGAAGTAGCCGTTTGTCGGGACGAGCATCGTATCGCCCGGCTCGACGACGTTTCCGATGGCCGCCTCCATCGCCGCGGAGCCGGTCCCGGAGACCGGAATCGTCCACTTGTTGTCCGTTCGGAACGTGTACCGGAGGAGGTCCTGGACCTCCTCCATGATCTCGATGAACGAGGGGTCGAGATGGCCGACCAGCGGCGTGCTCATCGCCTTGAGCACACGCGGGTGCACGTCGCTCGGGCCGGGACCCATCAGCGTTCGGTCCGGCGGTGTCAACTCACCGACAGCAGGTGGTTCGTCCATACCCTGTGTTACCCGGTGTGTGGGTTTTAAATTCCGTGGTCAGGGCTCTCTGATCAGCGTCGAGGGCAGCCCCACAACTTCGCTGGGGCGGCAACTCTCTCGTTTCAAAAATATCGCCCAAGTATCACGTTTGTGTTGCCAGTCACCAGCGGACACCACCCTCTCCCATAATCGTAACCGCAAGACGGCACCGATATGAAGCGCATGAACGATCTGCCCTGTTTTTACTCTCGTACTGCGAAGGTAGCGTGTGGTCGTCGATGGGATTGTTCGATAACGCCGTGTCCCCTGGGGAGGAACCGAGACGCCGGTACACCTGTCTGGTCTGCCAGGCGTCGTTCGACGTTCAGTACCACTCGTGTCCGGACTGCGGTGCGTACGACATCCGCCGGACGAAGTGGCTCACGTAGCCCCCGGCGTCCACGTTGGCACGTCCACCGGACTGCCTGCTATCGGGCTACACTGCCCTTTTTTGTTCAGGTTGTTGCCGCGTACCACAGCCACCAAGTGACCGCCGACGGTACGGCCGTATGTGAACCGACGACAGTTAGGTACGACGGGGTATGACGTGACAGATGTCGGACTGGGCACCTGGAACATCGGTGGCGACTGGGGCGACGTCTCCGAGGAGGAGGGCCGAGAGACGGTCCGGACCGCGCTCGATGCGGGCGTCGATTTCATCGATACCGCCGACGTGTACGGCGACGGCTTCAGCGAGCAGCGCATCGGCGAAGTGCTCGACGAACGCGAAGTCCGCGACGAGGTGACCGTCGCGACGAAGGCCGGCCGCCGGCTCGACCCACATACGGCTGACCGCTACAACTACGACAACCTCTCCGAGTACGTCGACCGCTCGCGGGAGTACCTCGGGACCGACACGCTCGAACTCCTGCAACTGCACTGCCCGCCGACTGACGCCTATTACCAGCCAGAGACGTTCGACGCCCTTGCGCGGCTGAAAGACGAGGGGAAGGTCGATCACTACGGTGTCAGCGTCGAACGCGTCGAGGAAGCACTGAAAGCTATCGAGTATCCCGGCGTCGAGACTGTCCAGATAATCTTCAACATGTTCCGCCAGCGACCCGCGGAGCTGTTCTTCGAAGAGGCCAAGCGCCGCGACATCGGCGTCATCGTCCGTGTCCCGCTGGCCTCCGGACTCCTGACTGGCAAGCTCTCCCGGGACATGGAGTTCCCCGAGAACGACCACCGGAACTTCAACATCGAGGGCGAGGCGTTCGACCGCGGCGAGACCTTCGCCGGCCTCCCGGTCGACGCGGGCTTCGACGCCGTCGACGAGCTCCGCGAGCACGTCCCCGAGCGGATGACGATGGCCCAGATGGCGTTGCGCTGGATCCTGGACCACGACGCGGTGTCGACTGTCATCCCCGGCTCGACCAACCCGGACCACGTCCAAGCGAACGCAGCGGTCAGCGAGATGGACCCGCTCTCGAATCAGGTCCACGGTGCGGTGCGAGACATCTACGAGGAGTACGTCTTCGACGACGTTCACCACCGCTGGTAGTCGCCGCTTCGCCGACGTGTCCGATTTCATATATTTTTTATAGTGGTAGCGCACGACTGAAGCAGTGAAATCAGGTTCAGAATTTTACTTCGAAAGGCGTTGCAGTGCTTTGATTACCATACTAAAACTGACTGTTTGGGTGGCGGCATACATACGAACATAGACAGTTTCCGGATATCGTCGTATCAGAATACGGTAACGAGTCTGACGAGCTATCGACTGTGCCGCGCCTCGCATTAGCAACTGCCTCTCGGCCGTCGGCGGACGCCGGGCCCATGCCTGCCATCGCAGGCGTGCGCTCTATTCCCGTGGCTCTTGATCCACGCACTGTGAGTCCAGTTCAGCTATCGGTTACACTCCGTTTCACCGGAACGCGCCCCCAACCTCGGTGAGTGGTATTGTGACCGGGCGCGAGATCGCCCGGACGGTCCGCGAGGAAAACGTCCCGTTCGTGGCGGCCAGTATCGCCTACTACGCGATTGCCTCTACCGTTCCGCTGCTCGCGCTCGGGCTTGTCGAACTCGGGACCTACCTTCGTCGCCGCATGTTCTCTACGCGGAACGACCAACGCCGCCAGCGACGCGACAGGCCTTTCGGTCAGTCGAAGCCGTCGAAGTCGACGAACAGTACATCTTCGACAAGGGCGTCAGTCGCGCGTCTGAGTCGCTCGGAGGCCGCCTGGTGTGTGATGCCCAGCTCGTCGGCGAGTTCCGCCAGGCTCACCTCGCGGGGCACCTCGAAGTAGCCGCGGTCGGATGCCTCGGCGAGGATTTCGTACTGGGCGGACGTGAGTCCGTAGCGGCCCGCGGGGTCTTCGTCGAGTTCCCGTATCGTCGACACCTCGAACGCGAGGTTGTGCTCCTCACAGAAGTCGTGAGTCTGGGAGAACAGCGACCGGCGCGGATACAAAACGCGCAGTTTCCAGGCAGTCCCCTGGCCCACAGCATCGAGAATCGTCGCCTCCGAGTTGGTGAGCATCTGGACGATAAGGTCGACGTGGTCGATCCATTCCATCCTGAACAGCCACTCGTCCTCGAAGTCGCCCAGTAGTTCGACGTTGTCGACGGTGGGGTCGGCTCCGAGTGTCTGCTCGATGTCCTCGCGCCGACTCCCGCGGACCCACAGCATCGGCATGAGTGCGTCGTCACCACTCGTAACGATCCGCTCAATCTCGAACTGCAGCTCCGGCAACTGCTCCAGCGAATGATTGAGCGCGAGGTCGCTGGCGGGAACCGTCCCGGAGACGATGGTGGGCATGGATACCCGAACTGCGAGTGGCACGCTGGTATGTCTTTTCGTTGACTCGTACCGGTCCGAAGTCACGCGACTGTATCGATCCGCTCCGGCGGCTGCGTGTGCAAGCACGCCGGTGATGCTTGTCACGCCGGTAGCGAGGACTGCAATGTCCACGATCCAACTGACCGACGACGACATCGGCAAGACAGTTGTCACGAGTACTGGTGACGAGGTCGGCATCGTCAGCGGGTACAGATACGGTACTGCCTACGTCGACCCGGACCCCGGGCTGAAAACGACGCTCCTGACGAAACTCGGCTGGGAAGACACTACCGACGATGACGGCTACCCGCTGCAGACCGACGCTGTCGATACGATTACCGAGGAACAGATCCGACTCAGTTCGGACCTGTAGGTGACGTGGTTCAGGAGTCGGGGTATCGCACCGCGACTGTTTCCTCGCGGCTGATTCTGACTAACGAGCCCGTGGCGGGCTTCTCTCCGCTCGTTCCGTCAGCCGTTACTTGACCATCGACTCACAGACCTCGGCACATTTCGAAAGGACCTCCGCGCAGGTACGGCAGTGGTCGTGGTCGTGCTGTCGACATTCCTCGGCACACTCCCGACAGACCGTCGCACAGAGTCCGGCCAGCGCTTCTCGGTGCGCGGACCCACGTGCGAGGAGTTTGCAGTGGAGGGATGCGACGTCCGTCACGTCACGACAGTGGCGAACACACTCAGTCATGCCGTCGAGTCCCGCACACTCGTCGGCACACCACTCACACACTTCGACTGCTTGCCGACACAGCTTCAGACACTCGCGTTCGCGCTTGCTCAGATGCGTTGCCTCGGTGAGGGGTTGTGACATTGCAGTTTCTGCTACCGTCTGGTCACCCACGAGACTGTAGCTTGCATGCGAAAGTCGGCAGTTGGTTTCACAGTTGAACCCGGGCTGTCGATGCGCTTCGACGGGTTCGATTCGAGCAATAAGACGCTGAGCGGCCGTATCGAGAACCAATGCCGGGTGGGCAAACCCGGCGTGAAACCGTCCCGTACAGGGGAGCGTGGGACGGTTGGCGTCGGGAGAGTACGAGCACGCACTGTGCTCGCATACAGTCTTCCGTGCTATCCGATGTTTGTTATACAGCTCTTTACGCGGTGGCATTCGACGGACTGAGCGGCAGGCGGACACTACCGAGCTTCGTTCGACCCGGACGGAAGCACGTCGCCGTTGGCCGCCGCAACTGGTGTTTCGGCCGGCGCTGTGTCCACGACTTCAGCCGTTACTGTCCGTTTGCAACGCACTAGCCAACCGCTACCGGCCGGGATACACCGCGTGGTGGACCACTAGCCTTCCCGACGCGGGACGAGTCGGCCCACGGCAGACGCGCCGCAGTGGCTCTTATTCCTCCGTGGTTAGTTTCGGACCGGGCTTCCAGGTGTTGCCTTCGAGGACAACAAGGTCGTAGCGTTCGAGCACCTGGAGCGTGTCGACGACTGCCTGGGCGTCGAAGGAGACGGTCATATCCTCGGGCAGTTGCTGGGCAATTGCACTGCGTGTCCCACCGTCCATCCGAACCACTGTGTCAAGCAACTGTTCGAGGTCGTCGAGCAGCGAGACGAGCGACGTCGACCCCTCGTCCTCTGTGGCCAGTTTCGACATGACTTCGTCGTAATTACCCGATATCTCCATCGATACGGACACGGCCTCGTCTTCTATGTCTTCTTCGTCTCCCATAGGAACAAATATGTGCATACTTGTAGAAATATGTTTCTATATCTGGAGCAACGTGTGTATCTAGCGGTCGTTTCTCTGCAAAATAGCAGTCAATAAGTGTTTGCAAAACCGGGAGGTGTGGTACTGGAAACGTAGAATACATCTACAAAATACCGCAAATACAGTATATATTAGCAGATAAAGATATAAAAAATAAATATGAACACAAAAACCGGATTTAGAGGACTCCTAGATCCTAATCGACGTCACAATACCCCAAGGTGAAGGCTACCGGCGCGACCGGGCAAACGCTTAATTGAAGCCCGGCCTCAGATCCTATATGATTGATTACCTCGGTCTCGAAGGCGATCTCGACGAGGAAGAGCGGATGGTCCGTGACACGGCACGGGAGTTCGTCGAGAACGAAGTCAGGCCGGACGTCGGGCAGCACTGGCTCGACGGGACGTTCCCGACGGAGCTTATCGCCGAGATGGGCGACCTCGGGTTCTACGCACCGACCCTCGACGGGTACGGGCTGCCGGGACTCAGCGAGACAGCCTACGGCCTCCTGATGCAGGAACTGGAGGCCGGTGACAGCGGCCTGCGCTCGATGGCCAGCGTCCAGGGCGCGCTCGTCATGTACCCGATTCACGCCTACGGCAGCGACGCCCAGAAGGAAGAGTGGCTGCCGGCGCTGGGCAGCGGCGAGCAGGTTGGCTGTTTCGGCCTGACCGAGCCTGAACACGGATCGAATCCCTCGGCGATGGAGACGACGGCCGAGCGCGACGCCGACGGCTACGTCCTGAACGGCTCGAAGACGTGGATCACGAACGCGCCCATCAGCGACCTCGCGCTGGTCTGGGCGAAGGTCACGTCCGCCGACGGCGACCCCGTTCGGGGCTTTCTGGTCGAGACCGACCGCGACGGCGTCACGACGAACGAGATCGACGAGAAGCTCTCGCTGCGCGCATCCATCACGGGCGAGATCAGCCTGCAGAACGCCCGCGTCCCAGAGGCGAACGTCCTGCCGGGCGTCGAGGGGATGAAAGGGCCGCTGTCCTGTCTCACGCAGGCCCGCTACGGCATCGCCTGGGGGACGGTCGGGGCCGCGATGGACTGTTTCGAGACCGCCCGCGAGTACGCCACCGACCGCGAGCAGTTCGGGAAACCAATCGCCGGCTACCAGCTCCAGCAGGAGAAACTCGCGGAGATGGCGACGCAGATATCCCTCGGTCAGCTGCTCGCCCACCGGCTCGCCGACCTGAAGGAGCGGGGGGACCTTCGCCCCGAGCAGGTGTCGATGGCCAAGCGCAACAACGCGCGGATGGCCCGCGAGCAGTCCCGGGTGGCCCGCGAGATGCTCGGTGGCAACGGCATCACGGCCGATTACTCCCCGATGCGGCACCTGACGAACCTCGAAACCGTTTATACCTACGAAGGCACCCACGACATCCACTCGCTCATCGTCGGGCACGACCTGACCGGCATCCCGGCGTTCGAGTAGCGTGGTCCTGGCTACGGACGCCGCGCGGGTGCGCCTGTGTCGCCTTCAGATAGGATCGCACAGTCGTCCGTGACTACCCTCGGATGAGCCCAACTTCTATTATGTAGCCGGACACAGGACAGGCCATGCCACAGCTTAGCGCGGCTGACATCGAACAGCTCCGGGCTCAGTTCGACCGACAACTCGAAGTCGGACTGCATCACGGCGCACAGTTGGCGGTGTACGTCGACGGCGACCTGGTCATCGATTTCGCCGGCGGCGTCACGGGTCCCGACGGCGACGAGACGACGGTCGAGACGCGGCATCTCCTGTTTTCCTGCACGAAGCCGTTCGCCGGCGTCGGCCTGCACCAGCTCGTCGAGCAGGGCGACCTCGACTACGACGACCGGGTCGTCGAGCACTGGCCTGAGTTTGCCGACGAAGGGACACAGAAAGCGTCGATCACAGTCCGGCAGGTGCTCAGCCACACCGCCGGCATCCCCTTCGGAGAGTTCGACGACCAGCCCGAGCGATGGGGCGACTGGGACGCCGTCGTTGCGGCGATGGAAGACATCGAACCCGTCTTCGAGCCCGGAACGACCCCGGCGTATCACGCCATCAACTACGGCTGGCTGGTCGGCGAACTCATCCGCCGCTGTAGCGGCCAGCCGGTCGAGGAGTACGTCGCGGAGAACGTGTTCGAGCCGCTGGGGATGGACAACACCGGTATCGGGCTCCGCGAGGACGAACCCGACGACGTGGCGACCCTGGCCGGCTACGAGGAGTTCGAGCGCTGTCGCGATATCGACGAAGGGCTCGAAGACCCCGCCGCATCGTACGCCGCGGCGTTCAATCAGGAAGCGACTCACCGGGTGGTGATTCCCGCGGCGAACGGCATCGGCACCGCCCGGGACATGGCCCGGTTCTACGCCTGTCTCGCAAACGGCGGGTCGCTGGACGGGACGCAACTGCTGACCGAAGCGACCGTCGACGAAGCGACCACGACCCACGCCGAAACCGAGTCCGACGGCACACTGTCGCGCCCGGCCCGGTACGGACTTGGCCTCTGGACTGGCGGACTGGCCGCCGACATGTTCGGGGCCGCCAGCCGCGAGCACATGTTCGGCCACGCCGGCCTCGGGAGTTCGTTCGGATGGGGCGACCCCGAACTGAACGTCGGGTTCGCGCTCGTCACGAACGGCATCCGCGAGGAGTCGTTCGAACACGCCGCTCGCGTCGGCCAGCTTTCCGACGCCGTCCGGCTGCTGTTACAGGACTGAATGCGGCGTTCTGGGGCGTATTGGCAGGCGTTCTACCCCTTTGGAACGATACTCGTGTACCCAGCCGCGGTGGCACCGGGCGACCCCGGTTTTTGTATGGCTCGCCGCTAATCCTCCGATATGAACTTCCCCGACCGAGGCGACGTGGACCACCTCATTGACCCACAGCCGTTGCCGGGCTTCGCTCGCGTCCGGTACGAGCCGGAGACGGCCGCCGTCGACGACCCGTCGGCAGCGGCGCGGACCGAACTCGACCGGCTCGACTTCGACGGGCTGGAACCGGGTGCGACTGTCGCCGTCGCCGTCGGCAGCCGCGGCATCCACCGCATCGGTGATATCGCCGAGGCCGTCGTCGAGGCGATTCACGACCGGGGCTTCGACCCGGTCGTCGTCCCGGCGATGGGGAGTCACGGCGGGGCGACGCCGGAGGGCCAGCGCGAGGTGCTGGAGAGCCTGGGAATCACGGCATCGCGCCTCGATGCCCCCATCGACGCCCGGATGGACACCACGCAGGTCGACACGGTCACTGTCGGTGACACCGAACTCCCTGTCCACGTTTCGGTGGCGGCACAGGAAACGGATGCTGTGGTCGTCGTGAACCGGGTGAAGCCCCACACCAACTACAGCGGCCGCATCGAGAGCGGTCTGACGAAGATGACCGTCGTCGGGCTGGGCAAACAACACGGTGCGAAAGCGTTCCACTCGACAGCTATCAAAGAGGGATACGTCGAGACACTCGAAACCGCGCTCCCGGTCGTCGAAGCAGCGCTGCCGCTGGTCGGCGGCGTGGCGCTGATCGAGAACTTCCACGAGGAGACGGCGCATGTCGAAGCGATTCCGGCGGGCTCGTTCACCGACCGCGAGCCAGCGCTGCTGGAGCAGGCCTACGACGAGATGGCGACGCTGCCGGTCGACGATATCGACCTGCTCGTCGTCGACGAGCTCGGGAAGGACGTCTCCGGCGCGGGGATGGACACGAACGTGATCGGTCGCTACCGCGTCCTCAACGCGCCGGACCCCGACGAGCCGGCGATCAAACTGCTGTACGCCCGCGGGCTCACCGAGGCGACGAAGGGCAACGGCAACGGCATCGGGCTGGCGGACATCACCCGCCAGGCCGCGGTCGACCAGTTGGACCTGCAGAAGACGTACGCAAACGCGCTCACCAGCGGGTCGACAGCGAAGGCGAAGCTCCCGCTCGTCGCGCCGGACGACGAGTTCGCCGTCCGGACGGCCCTGTCAGCGCTCGGTGGCTACGATCCCGACACCGTTCGAATCGTCTGGATACAGAGCACGCAGGACCTGTCCCCGCTCCACGTCTCCGAGCCGCTTGTCGAAGACCTGCCGACCGCCGCCGAAGTCACCGACCGCGAATCGCTTACCTTCACCGACGGCACAGCGTCGTTCACCCGAGACTGACTCCGGGTGATGACGGCCACCGTCATGCCCCTGGAACAATTTCTAACAACTGTACATTCGTTTCTCTGACCGAACCGTGTCGGCGTGCTCGAATGAGTGACCGAAATAACACCGGGCCGAACCGGTACAAGAGCTGAAGCAGCGCTGAGCTATGGAGATATAGCACTACTCTACGCCAAATTGGGGTTGCTGATAGTGTATTTGACTCTATCTATGCCATAAATTTTCTATGAAGGTAGAGTATGAATATACTTGGCGGAAATAGGACTACAGATTGTCGAAAAAGGTATAAAAACCGCGCATGTGGAATTATATTTGCCATCAGGACAAAACGCGGCGGTGGACGCCCATCCTGGAAACACGGACGCTGGTGCGGCGGCAGCGATAGCCCTGTTAACACTCGAAATAGGGCCGCTTGGGGCGCTGGCCTATCCAGTCCGCCGTGGATGTGTCTCCGGCCAGAGGGCGTCGATGTCGTCGAGGTCCGCCCGCGACAGCCTAATCGGTGCGGCAGGTGTCTGGCCCGTGGCCGCTGTCGTGAGCTCCAGTCGGTTTCCGGCGGGGTCGCGGACGTACACAGCGGCACGCGTGTCGCGTACCCCCGTTTTGGTGTCGATATCCACATTGAACCCCGCCGTCCGAACCCGTTCGATGAGCCGCGTCACGTGGTCGACATCGCTGGTTCGCCAGGCCACGTGATGCAACCGTGTTGACGGTGCCAGTGGCTCCATCACCAGCGCCACGTCGTGTGTCCCGTCTCCACGGCTGGCGAACGCACGTCCCCAGATACCGGGTCCGGCCGTCGCAATATCCGACAACTGGAAGCCGAGTTCGTCCCGCAGGAACTGGGCGTCAGCTTTCACGTCCGCTGCTGTCAATGTAACGTGGTCGATTCCGTGTGGCGCACGCGACGTCTCCGTTGATGGTACCGGGGCCTGCCCCCGTATCTGTCCCGGACCGCGGCTATAGAGTTCGATTGGCAGGCCACCGGGTAGTGTGACCTGAATCGTCCGTCTCTCGTCTGTCTCGGTAGCGTTTCGGCGGGTGAAGTCAGTATCCCGTCCGGTGAGTCGGGATTCGATCTCGCGGAATCCCGTCTCGCTGACGCCGACAGCGAGTCGGTTCAGACCGCGCTGGCCCTCGCTGAGTGTGAGAGCACACCGACTGCCCTGCTGTGCTGGCGTCGCGAGCCGACTCACCCCTGCTGCCCGGGACTGCTCAGCGAATCCCAGCGTCTCCGTGTAGAACCGCACTCCACGCTTCAGATCCGGCACGCGCAGGTGTGCACAGTTGACGACGCCCTTCTCTGCCATGGCCGAATGGACGAGGAGATTATATATAATATTATTCAAAAATATCTGTCATTAACTCGGCTGACTCCCGGTCGAGGGCGTCGCCGTGCCTGTCACACCGACCGTGAGGCTGTCGTCGCGCCCGACACTCGCTCGGCGACAACTTCGATAGGATGGGGCGGGAGCTCGTCGACGCCGTCGCGGTCACCCAACTGCGAGCGGCAGGACCCACCAGGGGCAACGACGCGGTCACCGTCGCTTTCCTCGACCTTGTCGAACAGCAGCCGCCCGATAGTCTTCGAGAGATCGTAGTGCTCGTCGTGGTAGCCGAAGCTTCCGGCCATGCCACAGCACGTCGAATCCAGCGGGTCGACCTCGTAGCCGACGCGGCGCATGACGCCGACGGCGTGGTGGTCCTTGTTGGTCCCCTTCTGGTTGCAGTGGCCGTGATAGCTGACCGCGCCGGCGGCCCCGAGCGAGCGGTCCTCGACCGGCAGCGCGTCGTCGAGCCGGAAGGTATCGAGATACTCCAGCACGCCGTAGGCGCTCTCGGCCACCCGCGAGACTTCGGAGCCGTCGAGCAGGTCGCGGTACTCGTCCTGGAACATCACGGCATCGGAGGGCTCGACGAACACGATGTCCCACCCCTCCGCGACGCGATCCGACAGCCGATTCGCGTTCGTCTCGGCCCGCTCACGAGCCAGATCCAGCATGCCAGTGGAGTACGCCGCCCGCCCGGACGGTGCGGTGTCGTCCGGAATGGTGACGTGGACGCCCGCGGCTTCGAGAGTTTCGACGGCGGCCTTGCCGGCGGCCGGGTACGAGTAGTTCGTGTACGTGTCGGGGAACAGCAGGACCTTCCGGTCGGCCTCGGCCCGTGAGACGGTCGAACCGCCGCGGTCGTCGAACCAGTCCTGCAGCGTTTCCCGGCTGAACGTCGGGAGTTCGCGCTCCGGTGCGATGCCGAACACTTTCTGCATGACGAGCCGCGCACCCGGGAGGTCTGTCGCCCAGTTCGAGACCGGGGCCAGCGCCGACCCGATTTTCGAGGCGGCATCGATGTTGGCGAACAGGCGCTCCCGGCGGCTCGTTCCCTCCTTCTCGTGGTGCTGGTGTTTCAGTTCGGTCTTGAGCTTCGCCATGTCGACGCCGGTCGGGCAGTCGCTCTTGCAGCCCTTGCAGCCGACACAGAGGTCAAGCACCTCCTCCTGGAAGCGCTCGGAGTGGATCTCGCCCTCGTCCAGGTCGCCGCTGATGGCCGACCGGAGGAGGTTCGCTCGGCCGCGCGTCGTCTGGACTTCCTCCTCCGAGGCGCGGTACGTTGGACACATCACGTCCCCGTCGGTCTGTCGGCAGGTCCCACAGCCGTTACACAGTTCGACGAGGTGCGAGAAGCCGCCCTCGTCCTCGAAGTCGAGCGCCGTCTGTGGCTCCAGGGACTGGTAGTCAGGACCGTACCGGAGATTTTCGCGCATGTCCGCACCGACACCCCGGTCAGCGTCGGGGCCGATATCGTCCGGGTCATCGCGGTAGACGACGTTGCCCGGGTGCATCCACCACTGCGGGTCGAAGGCCGTTTTGACCTGCTTGAACGCGTCCCAGAGCGTCTCGCCGTACATCTTGGGGTTGAACTCCGTCCGGGCCATCCCGTCGCCGTGCTCGCCGGAGAACGATCCGTTGTGTTCGAGCACGAGGTCTGTCACGTCGTCGGTGATGGAGTGCATGTCCTCGATGCCGGATTCTTCCTTCAGGTTGAGAATCGGGCGGATGTGGAGCGTTCCGGAACCGGCGTGGGCGAAGTACGCGGCCGACGTGTCGTGGTCAGCCAGCACAGCCTCGAACTTCTCGACGTACTCGGCTAGTTCGGCCGGCGGGACCGTCGCGTCCTCGATGAACGGATACGGTTTTGGGTCCCCGTCCATGGACATCAGGAGCGGAATCGCCGCCTTCCGGAGCTTCCAGAGGTCGTCCTGGTCCGCATCGGTGTAGGCCTCGACCACGTCGAAGGCTTCCCCCTCGTCCACGAACCGTTCGTTGGTCCGGGCGATGGCCGCCTCGAAGTCGTCGTGGAGTTCCGAGTCGTATTCCAGCATCAACGCCGCGGCCGCGCGGTCGGGAATCGGGTCGACGTACTCGGCGTAACCGTCGGAGCCGGCCGCGAGCCTGAACACCTCGTCGTCCATCAACTCGACCGCGCTGACGTCGTAGTCGAGCGCGACCGGGACGGCTCGCATCGCGTCCGCGAGCGTGTCGAAGCAGTACAGCGCCAGGGCGGTCTCTTCGGGAACCGTCACCAGCGAGAGTTCGGCTTCGACGATGACTCCGAGCGTCCCCTCGCTCCCGACGAACAGCTTCGCGAGGTTCAGCACGCGCTCGCCGTCGTCGTTCTCGTAGATGACGCGGTCGAGGTTGTAGCCCGACACCCGCCGTTTCAGGTCCGGGTAGCGTGCCTCGATTTCGTCGGCGTTGTCCTCGACTATTTCGCGGACCGTCCGGTAGATGTCGGCCTCGCGGTCGTCCTTGTCCACGATGTCGTCCCACTCCGGTGAGTCGATGACGACCTCGCGGGCGTGGATGAGCGACCCGTCCGAGAGGACGGCTTTCACCGCGTCGGTGTAGGCGTCGGTGATACCGTACCTGACGGAGTGCGCCCCGGTGGAGTTGTTCCCGATACCGCCGCCGACAGAGGCGCGGTTCGACGACGCCGGGTCCGGCGCGAACTTCAGACCATAGTCGGCCAGCGCGTCGTCCAGATCGTCTTGCACCACGCCGGGCTGGATGTGTGCCGTCTGCTCGTCCGGCCGAATATCGAGGATCTCGTTCATGTGCCGGGACATATCCAGGACGACACAGCCCGGGCCGACGGCCTGTCCAGCGAGCGACGACCCGGTCCCGCGGGGCATGATCGGGACGCCGTGGCTCGTCGCCACCTCGACGGCCGCTTGCACGTCGTCGATGTCAGTCGGATACACGACCCCTGCCGGCTCGGCGCGGTAGATGCTCCCGTCCGTTGCGTACAGAACCCGGGCGTACTCATCGAACTCGACCCCACCTGAGACCTGTGAACGGAGCGCTTCCGCCAGGTCCCGATACGTGTCAACATCCGGTCGGTCGAGGTCCAGTTCCTGTGCCGACCAGGTGTCCTCGACGTTTTCGATTGCCATACCTGCATTCAGGGGTAATAATCATTAAAATCTGTGGCATGCGGTCACAATTTTCCCGGCGCGGCCCGCCAGCTATTTGCCCCGGGACGTCGGATGCGGTGTATGGGCAGTGCAAGCGTACTCCACATGTGTCTGAACGTCGCCGACGCGGCGGAATCGATCGCGTTCTACGAGCAGTTCGGCTTCGAGGAGTCCTGGCAGTTCACCACGCCGGACGGCGAGACGACCAACTACTACGTGGCCGACGACAACGGCGTCGAACTGCAACTCTCGGAGACAGCAGGAGAGACGAGCTTCGAGATGGGGACCGGCTGGGACCACCTCGCGCTCGGCGTGGACGATGTCGACGCGACGGTCGACCGCATCGACCACCACGGCGTCGTCAAAGAGCCGGGCCCACAGCCGGAGGCCGGCGCGTACACGGCCTTCGTCGCGGACCCCGACGGTCACCACGTCGAACTCATCGAACCGCTCGACGACTGACCGAACCCACGGTGTTTCGAATGACGAAACGCTAAGTACGACCGTCAGTTCCCGACGGCCGTGGCGCGTTCGACGATGTCAGTGCCGTACATCTCCTCCAGTTCCTCGTGCTGGTCCGGGCGGTGCTCGTACACGTCCTGGAACAGCGTGATGGGCGTCTGGGCGGCCTGGTAGGTCGCTTCGTCCCACATCCGGTCCTTGCTGACCTCGACTTCGACGCCGTCGATGACCAGCGTCGCGGCCTGGGTCATGGCGATGGCACCCTTGCCGGCCTCCTTGGCGGCCTCGAACTCCTCCATGGAGTCCACGATGTCGTTCATACTGGGGATGTACGCGGTGCGGTCGAGCAGTTCCTCGGTGAGTTCCTCCTCGTCCAGTTCCAGTCGCTCGCCACCCGCCTGCAGGACGTAGCCGCCCTCGCCGTCCGTTTCCAGCGAGAGGTCGTCGCCGTCGTACACCTGCTTGCCGTCCTGTGCGTCGAGTTCGACCTCCTGGCCACCGACTTCGAGCAGCCAGCTCCCGGTCTTCGGCGGGAGCGGGGCCGTGTTCGCCTCCACGACCTGGCCCGGTGTCAGCGACCAGATGCCGGTCATCCCCTTCGCGCGGTTGTCCTTCATCCGCTCGCGGTAGCCTTCGACGTCGCGGATGTCGTCGTAGGGGCCGTCGACGGCGATGAGGCCGGCGGCACTGGCACCCCGGGAGGTGTTGTGGCGCAGTTCCGGCCACGGCGGGAGTTCGCCGGTCGGCGTCATCGCGCGCATGTCCTTGGTGTAGTCGACCTCGCCGTCGACGAGCAGGAACATGCGTTCGAGGTTGTTCGAGGGCTTGCCCATCTCCTCGCGGAGGTCGCCCATCGCCAGTTCGGCCTCGCCGCTCTCGACGATGACCGACATGGAGAGGCTCCCCTCTTCGAGCCCGTGCTCGTGCTCGATGATGGTGAAGAACTCGTCGGCCTTCTTCCAGTCGTCGATGTCGCCGACCTCCGGAATGACGAAGCCGTCGATGTGTTCGACCGCGCCGTTGTCCGGGTCGGTAATCTCCAGCATCTGCTGGAACCCCTGGTAGCGGGTCGTCGGGGACTCGCGGTGCCAGACGACGCGCGGGTGGATCTCGCCGGGGAACTCGGCGCCCTGTTCGGAAACGACCTCGATAATGTTCTGGACGCCTTCCTCGCGCATGTTCGGTGCCGTCGCGTCTTCGTTGTCCGGGACCCAGACGTCAGGGGCCTGGAGGCCCCGGAGCTGGCCTGCACTCCGCAGCATCTTCGCGGAGTCCTCCTCCCCGTCCACTGCTGTCGGAGAGGTAAAGAACGTTCTGACGAACTCACGGTCGTAGTGTCGCGTCACACTCATAACTCACCTCAAAGAACCCAACGGAACCGCTTAAATCTACCGTCCGCCGACAACCGAACCACCAGCGAGAGCCGTCGTTCCACTCTCTCGCAGTATATTCGAAAATGAGAAATATTTTCACTATATTATCTTTCAGTGCTTGGCCACTCGGGCGATCCGACGGCCGACGGCACGCGACTGATTCGTCGGTATCTCGGGACCGCTCGGTCGCCACGCCACGGTGGTACCGACGACTTCGGCTGGTGCTTTCGCGTCACTGGGCCCGGTTTTCCGTTTCGTATCTTCGAATACCCGTGTGGGTCCACGTACATGGGAGGCCGACCCGGTGGCACGTTCAGTGTCGGCAGCTAACGTAGAGCGTTTGTCACAGCCGATACGGCAATTTTATTCGAGCGGCACCAGAACTGGTGTCCAATGACACGGGCGAAAACGGACTCGGTCCGGGCGACGCAGACCTCGCTGGCGGTACTCTCGGGTATCAAGGAACTCGGCGGGAGTGCCACGCTGGTGGAGCTCGCCGATTCGCTGGAGCCAGCCAAGAGCACGATATACAAACACCTGGTGACGCTGGAAGACGAGGGACTGGTGGTGGAACGGGACGGCGAGTACCGAATCGGGCTCCGGTGGCTGGAGTTCGGCGGTATCGCACAGCGCTACGACGGCATCTACGAAGTGGCAAAGCCCGAGGTCAGACGGATGGCCGTCGAGACCGGCGAACTGGCGAACCTGATGATCGAAGAGCAGGGCTACGGCATCTACATCCATACGACCAGCGGCGACCAGGCGGTCGCGCTCGATACGCGCCTCGGGAAGCGCATCCACCTCCACAAGACCGCTATCGGCAAAGCGCTCCTGTCGAGTTTCGACGACGACCGGGTCGCCGAAATCATCGAGACTCGCGGGCTGCCAGCCGAGACGGAGAATACCATCACAGACCGCGAGACGCTGTTCGCGGAGCTCGAGACGATCCGAGAGCGGGGGGTCGCCGACGACACCGAGGAGCGGGTCGACGGGACCGGCTGTGTCGGTGTTCCCATCGATACCGGCGACCGACGCGAGGCCGCTATCAGTATCACCGCACCCATCAATCGGTTGCAATCGCCGGGCCGCAAAGCGCACCTCATCGACACGGTACAACAGGCTGCCAACGTCATCGAGGTCAACCTGGCCCACGAGTGATAGCACTGTTTGTTTTATCGACAGATCTACCGATAGCAATCGCGGACGGCTGCCCGGTCTCCGGTAGAATCTAATACCAGTACAGTTGTTATTCGACGGCCGAGTACCCGCCACCTGCGGTGGTATCTCCTGCTGGCTTCGAACGGCCGGCCGTTTTTTTGAGAGCTAGATCCTCTCACACGTAACCGACAGCTGTTGACGTATATCACATTATTATTCATTAATTAATCTGCTCTGTCAGTTACCGGTGACTGTCGAAACAGTTTCTTTTCGATATACCTGTGGAAAGGGAGAAAGTATCTCTGTATTGGACGATACTGCGCCGAAAGCTCGTTTGCGTCGACCGCTCCTGACAGAACAGTTTGCTTTTTGAATGTACCCTTCTAACACGTGCCTGTGACACAGCTGGAGTCGACAATTCGAACGCGGCTCCTCGAAGCGCATCGCGAGACCCTGCAGTCGGTTATCGACGCCGGCCACTCGGTGGCCACCGCCTGGCCGACCGACGACGTGCAGGAATCCGGTGCAGTGACGGAGCCGCTGGAGCACCTCCTTCGAGAGCAGGGGCTGGCCGCGGACCTCCTTGCGATGCTACAGACTGGGACGGCAGCGATGGGCGAGACAGTGCAGGGCAGACCGATCCCGGCCCCGCCGTACCTCGTCATCACGAGTCGGGGTCCGCTCTGTCGCGGAACGCTCAGCGATGGCCGGCGACTGGTCGTCGTTTTGGAGCTGTTCGCGGTCCGACGGTCACCGACGCGGTACCGGTTTCGGGACCCGACACCCGAGGAACTACTCTCGGTTTCTATCAGATAGCCTTGCATATTCGCCTTCGAGGGATATTATCTTTTGATACTACCAAATAATAATCGGTACTACTAATATCGTGTTAAGTGTCATCAGTTAACGTAGTATGGCAGACTATACACTAGCCACGGACGACGGACGGCTCGAAGCCCTGCGTCGGATGCTCCTGATACGGGAGTTCGACACGACAGCAGGCGAGTACTTCGCAGACGGTGAAATCCCGGGGTTCGTCCACCTCTATATCGGTGAGGAAGCGGTCGGGGTCGGTGCCTGTGCGGCGCTCGATCCGGACGACTACATCGCCAGCACGCACCGGGGGCACGGCCACTGCATCGCGAAGGGGCTCGACCCTGAGCTGATGATGGCCGAGTTGTTCGGCAAACAGGACGGCTACTGCAACGGCAAGGGGGGCTCGATGCACATCGCCGACGTGGACTCGGGGATGCTCGGTGCGAACGGCATCGTCGGTGCCGGCCCGCCCATGGCGACCGGTGCGGCGCTCACCATCGACTACAAGGACCTGGACAAGGTCGCCCTTGGCTTCCTTGGCGACGGGGCCGTCGCACAGGGACAGGTCCACGAGGCGATCAACATGGCCTCGACGTGGGACCTCCCGGCCGTCTTCCTGGTCGAGAACAACCAGTACGGCGAGGCCACCCCGGTCGAGAAACAGCACAACGTCGAGAACCTCAGCGACACGGCCCAGGCCTACGACATTCCGGGCGTCACCGTCGACGGTATGGACGTCACCGCTGTCGCCGAGGCCGTCGAGGAGGCCCGGAAGCGCGCCCGGGCGGGCGACGGGCCGACGCTGATCGAGGCTGAGACGTATCGCTACCGCGGTCACTACGAGGGCGACGAGCAGCCGTACCGCACGAAAGAGGAAATCGAGCAGTGGCAGGAGCGCGACGCCATCGAGTCGTTCAAACAGCGGCTCATCGACCGTGGCGAACTCACCGAGTCCGAGTTCGAAGAGCTCCAGTCCGAGGTCGAGGAAACCATCGCCGATGCCGTCGACTACGCACAGGACGCGGACATGCCCGATCCCTCCGAGGCCTACGAGGACATGTTCGGCGAACCGGTCCCCGAAATCGAACAGTTCGCGGCCCGCCCGCGTGCCGACGGGGGGACGCGCGGAGGTGACACACGATGACTGCACAGGCGCAACTCGATCCGGAACAGACTGAGACGATGACCGTTCGGGAGGCCATCAGACAGGCCCTCCGTGAGGAGATGGAGCGCGACGAGGACGTGTACATCATGGGCGAAGACGTCGGCCTGTTCGGTGGCGTCCTCGAAGTGACCGGCGACCTCTTCGAGGAGTTCGGCGAGGAACGCGTTCGGGACACGCCCATCGCCGAGGCCGGGTTCATGGGCGCTGCGACGGGCGCGGCCGCGACCGGCACGCGACCGGTCGTGGAACTCATGTTCAGCGACTTCATGGGCGTCTCGATGGAGCAGATCATGAACCAGATGGCGAAGATGCGCTACATGTTCGGCGGGAAGACGGAGATGCCCGTCACCGTCCGGACGACCGAAGGCGGCGGCATGGGGGCCGCCAGCCAGCACTCCGGGACGGTCCACGCCTGGATCGCCCACTTCCCGGGCCTGAAAGCGGTCGCACCCGGGACGGCGGCCAGCGCGAAGGGCCTCACCAAGGCCGCCATCCGCTCGGACGACCCCGTGTTCGTCTTCGAGAACAAGATGATCTACGAGCAGAAGGGGTCGGTCCCGACCGACGAGGATTTCACCGTCCCCATCGGCGAGGCGAGCATCGAACAGGAGGGCGACGACGTAACCGTCGTCGCAACCCAGCGCCTCGTCGGCGAGTCGCTGGACGTGGCCGAGACCCTGGACGGCGACGTCGACGTCGAGGTCATCGACGCCCGGTCGCTGTACCCGCTCGACACGGACACTATCGTCGAGAGCGTCGAGAAGACGGGCCGCCTCGTCGTCGCCGACGAGAGCCCGCTCTCATACGGCATCCACGCCGAAGTCGCCGCCAGAGCGCAGGAAGAGGCCTTCTTCAGCCTCGACGCGCCGATCCAGCGGGTCGGCACGCCGGACACGCACATGCCGTTCAGCCCGCCGCTCGAACAGGAGGTCCTGCCCGACGGGGACGAGGTCCAGCACGCCATCGAGCGGATCACCTGAACACGTGGCCCGCGTAGGCCTAGTCGTCAATCCGGCCGCCGGTCGCGACATCCGCCGCCTCACTGGCGGCGCGAGCGTCGTCGACAACTACGCCAAGCGCCGCGTCGCCGAGTGCGTCCTGGCGGGCCTGACCATCGTTCCCGACACCCCGAGCGTCGCGGTCATGCCGGACAACGCCGGTATCGCGGCCCACGCGGTTTCGGAGGCTCCCGACGGCGTCGCTATCGAACAGGTGGACATGCCCGTCGAGAAGTCGGCGGCCGACACGCGGCGCGCGGCGGCTCACTTCCGCGAGCACGCCGACGCGGTGGTCGTGCTGGGCGGCGACGGGACGACCCGCGACGCGGCGATGGAACTCGGCGACGTGCCGCTCGTCTCCGTTTCGACCGGGACGAACAACGTCGTTCCGACGCCGGTCGACGGGACGACCGCCGGCGCGGCCGCGGCCGTCGTCGCGAGCGACGTCATCGCCGACGACTCCGTCACCTATCGACACGGGAAAATCGAAGTAGTAGCCGATGACGTCAACGGCACGAAGCGACTCACAGGGCTGGCCGCCGTCGAAATCACGGACCGTCCGTTCGTGGGGACCCGCGCCGTCATCGACCCCTCGGAACTGCTGGGCGGCGTCGTCTCGCGGGCGCACCCGTCCGAAATCGGCCTCAGCTGCGTCGCCGGGTGCCTAGAGTCGCTGGCCCCCGACGAGCCGGGCGGCGCGGCGCTTCGTCTGAGCGACCCCGCGGACACGTCCCGAACAGTCCGGGGAATCCTCGCACCAGGGATGACGACCGAGGTCGGGGTCGTCGATCACGACCCACTGGACTGGGACGAGCCCGCGACGTTCACAGTCGAGGACGGCGTCGTCGGCGCGGACGGCGAGCGGGAACTCGAACTGGTCGACGCTACGGTGGAGATCACGCCCGTCGCCGACGGGCCGCGACTGGTAGATGTCGACGCCGCGCTCGGTGCCGCGGCCGACGCGGGCGTCCTGGTTCGGCGTGGCGTGCCAGTCGACGAATCGTAATCGGTCGTCGGGAGCGGCGGTTCGGCCTTCTCTCACTCACGCCCGCGATACGACCCGAGAACCAGCTCAGACGCCCGCTCGGCTCGCTCGAAGAACCCGTCGAGGAACGCCTGCGCCTCCCCGGCACCGACCGCCCGCGTGTCGTACGTGAGGCTGGCCGTCACGAGCGGCTGGATGGTGACGCCGTTTTCGCTCGGGACGGCTCGCTCACCGGTCGGATCTAGTTCGAGCGCCGCGACGGCCGGCGGATTGATCAGTCGGCCGCTACCGTCGGTCTCGGCGGCGTTCGTGACGGTGAAGGTGGCCTGGTGGGACGGCTCGCTCTCGCCGTCGACCGACTGGCGGATGTCGACGATCTCGGTGAGGGACTTGTTCGCCGCGTCGGGGATGACTCCCGAAACCGAGCCGTTGATGTCGGCGACGAGGGCGATGTGCTGTGGCTCCGCGACCTGGTGGGTCGACTCGGTGAACGTGCCGTTCATGACGGCGTGTTCGGTGAGCGTCGTCGAGGCGAGGACGAGCGCCACGTCGGTCATCGTCACGCGCTGCTCGAAGGCTGTCCGGACCGCTTCCATCGTCTCGAACAGCGCCTCACCGGCGGGCGGGTCCGCGGTGGCTGTGACCCGTTCGTACCGGTCCAGTTCCGGCCGTTCGGCCGAGAGCCACTCCACGCCACCGCGCTGTCGCTCGGCCCTCTTGACGGGTGGTTCCGCCTCGGCGGCGGCCTCGACGTCACTTTCGGTAATCGCACCCTCAAAGCCGGTCCCGTCGACGGTGGTCAGGTCGACGCCTAACTCCTCGGCCCGCTTCTGCGCACGCGGTGAAGCTTTCACTTCCTCTGTGTCGCCTTCGCCCGCCGGTTCGCTCTCGGCCGCGTCGGCGGCCGCTTCGACGTCGTCTTCCGTGATCGCGCCGTCGAACCCGGTCCCCTCGACAGTCGCCAGGTCGATGCCCAGTTCTTCGGCCCGCTTCTGTGCACGCGGCGAGGCTTTCACGTCGTCGCTGCTCCCTCCAGTGTCGCCCGTCTGGCTCCCGTCGTCACCGCCGCCCCCTGCCGTTTCGGGAGTCGCGGCGACCGCTCCCGATGCTTCTGCCGTCTCTGTCGCGGCTGTTTCGCCCTCGCTCTCAGCCGTCTCGGCGTCGCCTTCCAGTTCGGCCTCGGCTTCCGCCTCCAGGTCGGCGATGTCGGCGTCCGGCGCTGCGAAGATGCCGATCGGCGTTCCCGGCGGCACAGCGTCCCCCTCCTCGGCGTAGACGCGCCGGAGCGTCCCGTCCTCGCGTGCCTCGACTTCGCCGATGCTCTTCTCGGACTCGACTTCGGCGATCATCTCGCCCTCCGAGACCTCATCGCCTTGCCTGACGGTCCATTCGAGCACGGTTCCCTGTTCCATCTCCAGCCCGAGCTTCGGCATCTTGACAATGTATGACACGGTACGCTACCTATCGCCGCGCGGTTACTAAAAAACATGTGGCGGGACCGGCCGTCGTAGCGGCCGGCCCCCGTCGGGTCGTTCTAGATGACGTTCTGCAAGATGCCGCCGTCGACGACGACCGCCTGCCCGGTGATGTTCCGGTTCTCTGCGAGGAAGACCACGGTCCGACCCATGTCCTCGGGGGTCTGGTCGCGGCCCATCGGGATCGTCCGGTCGATGGTGTCCTCGTAGGCCTCCCCGAGTTCCGGTGTCAGCACGTCCTCCCACATTGGCGTCTCGACGATGCCCGGACAGATGGCGTTGACCGTCACGTCCGGCGCGAGTTCGAGACACAGCGACTTGGTAAACCCGAGGACGGCGTGTTTCGACGCGCAGTAGTGGGCGAGGCCGGCGGCCCCGATAGACCCCGCGATTGAGGCGGTGTTGACGATCGAACCCTCCGTCTCCCTGAGATGCGGGGCCGCGGCCCGGGCCGTGAGGAACATCCCCTTCATGTTCACGTCCATGACCGTGTCCCACTCCTCCTCGGCCATTTCCTCGACCGGGGCGACGGTGATGACGCCCGCGTTGTTCGCGAGGACGTCGATGCGGCCGAACTCGTCGACGACCTCCTCAACCATCGCCTCGACCTGGTCTGCCTTCGTCACGTCGCAGTCGATGACGTGAGCGCGCTGGCCCTCGGACTCGACGCGGTCGACGACATCCTGGGCGCGCTCGGTACCGGCCATCTCGGTAGACGACCGCTGGTTGTACGCCGACTCCATCACGTCCACGTCGGCGATGACGACGTCGCTGCCCGCGGCCGCGAGCTCGGCGGCGATACCGCCCCCGATGTCGCCGGCCCCGCCCGTCACAATCGATACAGCTCCGTCTAGTGTGGTTTGTTCAACCATCCCACAGAACTGTCTATTAACTATCACAATAAAACATAGTGACGCACCCGCGGCGTGACTGCCTACGACAGCGTATCGACTGCTGCCGGGGTTACACTCCGGATCTTCTCACCCCAGTTCCGACCGAACCGCGTCGCCGATCTCGTTGATGGCCTCCCGCGCACGGTCGAGTTCCGGGTCGGCGAGCATCGTCAGGAACCCGTGGATCATGTCGTCGTACTGGACGTGGCGGGTCGGGACGCCCGCGGCGTCGAGACGGTCCGCGAGCGCGCGGCCGTCGTCCCGGAGCGGGTCGAATCCGCAGGTGAGCAGGAACGTTGGCGCCAGCCCGTCCAGTCGGTCGGCCTGCAGCGGGGCGGCATACGGATGATCGCCGTCCAGTTCGCTCCGGATGTAGCCGTTCCAGAACCGCTCCATGTCCTTCCGCGTCAGGAAGTACCCCTGCGCGTTCTCTTCGTAGGAGTCCGTCTCGAAGGAGAACTCCGCCGGCGGATACGCGAGCACCTGGTAGTCGATGGACGGGCCGCCCCTGTCGCGGGCGAGGAGGCTCACCCCGAGCGCGAGCGTCGCGCCGGCGCTGTCCCCGGCGACGGCCAGTGCACCGGGCGTCGCACCGATCTCCTCGGCGTTGGCTGCGAGCCACTGCGTCGCGGCGTAGCAGTCCTCCAGCCCGTCGGGAAACCGGTGTTCCGGAGCCAGCCGGTAGTCGACGGCGACGACGACGCAGTCGGCCGCGTTGGTGAGGGCCCGACACAGCGCGTCGTGGGTTTCGATGCCGCCGAGCATCCAGCCGCCGCCGTGGAAGAACGCGATGGCCGGTCGCGGTCCGTCGGCCGTCGGCCGGTAGATACGAATCGGAATCTCGCCGTCCGGGCCGGGGATGGTCCTGTCCGTGACCGAGTCGACCGGCTCCAGCGGCTCGTCGGGCACGCTCAGGTCGCGGTAGGTCTTGCGGGCCTCGGCCAGCGGCAACCGGTACAGCGGCGGCAGTCCCTGCTCCGAGAGCCCGTGGAGGTACTCCTGCACTTGCGGATCGAGTGTCGACGCCATCGGTCTGTTCCACGCTATCTCGGCACGAACGTATAGTTCTATCTCCGGACGGGGCGAGCGGCCGGCTCGTCGCTGCCCGGAAACTGAGTGACGAATCGCCGGTCAGTACGTCGGATGTGCCTCGCCGACGCCCTCTCGCTCGTTGACCAGCCGGGCCAGCGTGAACAGCAGGTCCGAGAGCCGGTTCAGATAGGCGACCGCCTGCTCGTTGCCCCCGTCGGCCTCGGCCTGGAACGCGACCGCTCGCCGCTCGGCGCGCCGACAGACCGAGCGCGCGTGATGGAGCGCCGCCCCGGCGTCGCTCCCGCCGGGGAGAATGAACGATTCGAGCGGGTCGAGCTCCGCCGAGGCCTCGTCGATCCACGTCTCCAGCTGGTCGACGTGTCGCTCCTCGATGACCGGGTCGTCGGAGTCGGGATCCGGGTTGGCGAAGTCGGCCTGGACGATGTGGAGGTGGTTCTGCACCGCTGCCAGGTCCTCGTCGATGTCCTCGTAGCCTGTTGGTCGGATTGTCCCGATGAGCGAGTTCAGTTCGTCCGCGTTGCCGTACGCCTCGATACGGGGACTCCCCTTCGAGACTCGGCTCATGTCCCGCAGGTCGGTCTGTCCCTCGTCGCCGCGTCGGGTGTAGATTTTCATACGCAGGTCACTCCTCGACGAGCTCGCCGATTCGGTTCTCCGTCCCGCAGTGCGGGCAGGTCCAGTCACGGTTTGTCAGGTCTGTCCTGGTGATGTCGCTCAGCCCCCAGTAGCCGTCACACGCGCCGCAGTTCACGTGTGCTAACGTCTCGATGTAGGCCGTGTGCTCTGGTGCCATACACGCTCCCGATTGCGACCCCCTGACAAAAAATACTGTTCCCGTCCCGACCGGTCAGGCGACCGTTTTGAGCGGCGTTCCCTTCGCGAGCCGGGCGGCGTTCGAACCGAGCTTCCGGGCGGTCTCAGTGGTCACGCGGGCGACATCGAACATCGGGTCGCCGTCGGGCAGTTGCCTGTGGTGGACGACGATCCGCCGGTCTGGCGTTACGCTCACACCGATCTTCAGCGGCGAACTGACCGAAGCGTCGTAGGCGACCGGGACACCGTCGCCGTCGAAGCCCGACTGGACCGCCCACGAGACGCCCTCCTCTTCCAGGCCGTACTCGATGTACTCCACTGGGTCCGGTAGCTCCTCGCCGATGCACCACACGAACACGCGCGGGATCTGGTCGTTCTGATCGACTGGGCCGCGGCAGCCACTCATACGCCACTCTTCTGCGCTCACGAATATAAAATCAGGTGTCGCAGTTTCGTATTTGCGAACGCCGTCCCGCCGCAGTTCGTGTCGCTATGTCGGCCCCGCAACGGCCGCGGTATCAGACCGTGGACCGTTCCAGCGATGTCGAGAGCCCGGACGGCATATCCAGGTCCAGATACCCGCCGCCGCCGATGTGTGAGAGTACGAGCCCCGTCGCGACGGCGTTCCGCGGTCCCATCTCGCCGCGGACGTTCGCCCGGCCACAGACGATGCCGTACTCGGCCATCGCGTCGGAGATCATCTCCGGGATTTCGAAATCGAGCGCGGAGCGGCCGGTCATGACGACGAACGGTAGCCGCCGGATGCTCTCTGTCGGTGTGATGATGTTGAGCGCGCGCTCGGCGTTTTCGACGAACACGTTCCGTTTGGCCCGCCGCCGGACGCGGCGTATCTCCTCCGGGGATTTGTCGACCGGCACCGGCCGCATGCTCCCGCCGTCTTCGAGGACGACCGTCCGGCCGTAGAGGCTCGGGTCGACGGGATCGTCGAAGAAGTCGACCGTTCCGTCTTCCTCGCGGATGCTGTAGAGGGACTGGACCTTCGCCGAGGGGTACTTCTTGATCGCCTCCGCCAGGTCGCGGTCGTCCAGTCCGAGTTCGGAGTCGATGAGCATCGTGACCAGGTCGCCGGCACCCGAGAGGTGGATCGAATCGATTTCCTTGTCCTCGTCCATGTACGCCGCGTCGGTCGACCCGCCGCCCATGTCGAGGATCGCGAGCGGGTGGTCCGTCCCCGGCGTCGTGAGCGAGCCCAGCACCGCCATGTTCGCCTCGACGCCCTGGATGACGACCTCCGCGCCGATTTCGTCCTCGATGCCGTCCGCGATCTGTTGCATCGGGAGCTGCTGGGTCTTCACCATCGCGGCCAGGGCGACGGCGCTCTCCATGCTGTGTTCGTCGGCCACGCCGCCCTCCACTTTCTGCGGGACGAGCGTGTCGACCGCCATGATGTCCCGGATCTCGATGGCGTCGACCGGCTGCCCGGTGACTTCGGCCATCTGGCTCCGCGCCCGATTCAGCATGCCGCCGATGTTCGACCCGCTCTCCCCCTGAACGTCTGACACCGGCCAGCTGTCCATCACCGCGTCCATGATGACGTCCGCTCCTTCGTCGACCGGCACCTCGGTCGTGTTCCCGCGCTCGTCGATAATACGGAGTTCGCCGGCGGGTATCGTCCGCTCCTCGACGTCGCCTGCCGGCGTCTTGATGACCACTGCAGATTTATTTCCCACGAGGGCACGAGCGACAGGGATTATTTTCTGGGTCTCCTCGGAGGAGAGGTCGAACACAGTCGCGATGCCGTAGGGGTTCGACAGTTCGTCGATGGTCCGCCCCGTCGCCTCGGGAGCGACCTCCACGGCTGTGGGCTGGCCGCGCGGGACCTTCCCTAACTCCGACACCTCGTCGATAATCGGAATGTCGATATCGATCCGGTTGTGAATGAGGACGGCGTCGTCCCGCTGGACGATAGCCCCGGCCACCTCGTACCCCGCCGCCGTCCACTCGTTGATGATTTCGGCGGCGACGGCGAAATCGACCGTTTCGGGAACCAGAAAGACGACGGGTTCGTCCGGGTCGTGCTCGTCCATCGACGCCGTTATCTCGATACCCGTCCCCTTCCCGAGACCGACGCCGCCCGGCGTCGACGGGTCGTGGCCGATCATCGTCGACTCCGTGATGACGGTCTCGGTGATCGTCTCCATCGCCACGTCGCCGATGACAGGTGCGGCTTCGTTGAGAAGCACCGTCTCGATATCGTCCACGTCGATGTCCGCGTCAGTCGCGGCCCGGGAGAGCGCACTTACGACGCCCGGGACGTTCTTTTTCGTCCCTTTCAGCCCGGTCGTCCTGTAGAGGGCACTGGCACAGAACTCCGGGCGATGCCCGTCCCGTTGGCGCAACAGCGCGACCTCCGTACTGGAATTGCCGATATCGACACCTGCGAGATACGCCATACCCCTGCTATCGAGGGAAATATGAAATAGCTTTCCCCAGAGCCGACAGCTACGCATCACGAAACGTCTGTGACCCGCCGTCCCGCGTCACATCGACACTCCGGTCGGCATTTGCCGAGGGGGCCCGACTCGCTGACCGAAATCTATTTGACACTTGCTCACGCACGACACGAAGACAACCGAGCTTGTAGTAACACAAAAGAATTTACACAGCGAGCCACACCATGACACCTGCAACACTGCTACTCGTCGGCCGGCAGACGGCGGAATCGCCACAGCCGATTCAGACACACGCGGCGCGTCTGCGCGACCGGAACGCCGCAGCCACGGTGCGGGTCGAGACGTACGACGAGACGTGGGACGAAACTGTCGCGGACACCGCACCCGAGCGCGCGGACGGACCGGTGCTGGTGGTGCCACTCACGGTTGCGTACACGAACGAGACGAGGCACGTGATCTCCACGATTGCTCGGCGGTGGGGCGATGCGGTGTCACTCTGTGACCCCATCGGCCACAGTCCGGCACTCACCGACATCATCGCGGAGCGCGCGGACGAACACGCCGACCGTCCGTCGGAGACCTCGCTGCTCCTCGTCGGCCTCGGTAGCGGGTCCCTGTCGGACCAGCGGCGGACGGTCGAATACCACGAACAACGACTGCGGGACCGGACGGCCTACGACGAGGTGCGGTCGTGTTACGTCCTTCAGGACCCTGTCGTCGAGTGTGCGCGGTACAACGTCTCGAACGAGGCGGTGGTCGCGGTGCCGGTGTTCGTCGCACCGTCGCCCGTCACGGCGGAAACCGTCCCGGAGAAACTCGATATCGACCGCGGTGGCATCGACTACGCTGCACCTATCGGCGCACACGAAGCCCTCACCGACGCGATTCACGCCGAAGTAGTGAGACACCGTGCCCTCGAACAGCTATCGGACGAGCACAGTGCGGACCGCGTCAGCCGTCCCCCTGCGGTTCCGGCCCGTCCGGTCGTGACTGACGGCAAGGGACCATCGGACTGAGTACGGGTCCCGTGCCAGTGTCGGGTCGTCTCTACGGAACGACGAGTACCGGCACGTCGACCGTCTGCCGAATGCGATTGACGCCAGTCGGACGGAGTCGCCCGACCAGCGGGGAGGTCTTGTCGTGGCCGACGACCAGGGCGTCCGCGCCGGCATCGGCGACGTACTCGTCGAGTGTCTCCTCTGGCCGGTTGGGTGCGGTGAGCGTTTCGAACGTCAGGTCGCCGCCCGGGTCGCCCACGGCTTCGACTGGGGACCGCAGTTCCCGTTCCTTGCGCTCGATGAACTCCTCGGAGACACCGCCGGCGTTGAACGGCCCGGCCGCCCGCTGGAGGTCGATGACGGTGACGACGCGCACTGTTGTTCCGTGCGCCTCGGCGACCGCCACAGCGTGCTCGGTCGCTGCTTCGCTCGGGACCGTCTCCAGGTTGGGCACGACCAACTGCTCGAACTGTATCTGCGTCTTGTCGTCGGGAACTGCGAGAATCGGGATATCGGCCGCCCGCCCCACGCCGTCGACGAGGCTGTCGAACGCCCTGGTGTTCGCCTGTGGCCGGATCAGGACGAGGTCGATGTCCTGTTCGGTCGCGTAGCGCAGGACCTGCTCCTGTCGGGGTCCCACGGCGGTGTGTATCCTGCCGTCCACCGCTGCCTCCGTGATCAATTTCTCGACCTCCGGCGGAACTGCCTGCTTGGTCGCGACGGTCGGTGCGTCCGAACCTAGCGAGAGGCGGGACGACTGTGTTTCGACGACACGCAGGAGGTGGACGGCGGCGTCCAGCCGCTCCGCGAGCGCGATGCCGACCTCGGCGCTTCGCGCTGCGACTGCCTCGTCCCCGATCAGAACGAGCACCCGATTGTATGTCACTGGGTGACAATAACACACCGCTTCTATATACCGTTGGCGGCAGTGGCCTGAGGGACGACACTCGAACTGGGGAGATGGTCGCCCTGCCGTGCATACGCTTTTTTCCGTCCAGTCATCAGTCACTGTATGGTCGAGTACTCGGAAGACTACCACGCACAGGCCACTGCGACGGACGACACCGACCGCTGGACGACTGAGTCCCGTGGGCAGTTCGAGGTTGGCATCCCACAGGAGTTCGGCGGGACATTCGACGGGCCGGCTCCCGAGAACTACTACGCCATCGCGCTCACGAACTGCTACGTCGCCACGTTCACCGTTATGGCCGATAACTCCGATTTCTCGTTTCAGGAGGTGAACGCCGACGGGACGCTCCGCCTGCGGCCCGACGACGGTTCGACCGCCGTCGACTCATTCGACCTCACGGTTGAACTACAGGTCGAGTCGCCTGACAGGAAAGCCGAGGTGCTGTTGGAGCGGACCCGGGAGCACTGTTTCATCCTCCAGTCCGTCGACTTCCCGGTCTCGGTCGAGCACGAGGTCATCTCGGGGTGAGTGCGCGTGGGCAGCGAAAAGCTCCGCTCGAAGGAAGAACTCCTAGCTGGGGGGATAGTTTTATTTTCTGTCACGACGACGGTGCGGACGGACTTCACTATGACAGCGGTAACACTCGACGTTGCAAAGACGATTATCGCAGCGGCAGAGGAGAAAGCCGAGGAGATAGACGTTCCCATGTGCATCGCGGTGATGGACGACGGGGCGAACCTCGTCGGCTTCCACCGGATGGACGGCGCGCTCCTGGCAAGCATCGACATCGCGCAGAACAAGGCCTACTCGTCGGTGTCGCTGAAACTGGATACGAAGACAATTCACGAAGTCTCACAGCCCGGCGAGTCGCTGTACGGACTGGGAACGACAAACGACGGCCGCATCGTCACCTTCGGGGGTGGTTACCCGCTGGAGGACGCCGATGGCACCGTCGTCGGCGGCGTCGGTGTCTCGGGCGGCAGTGCCGAGGAGGACATGGAGGTCGCACAGGCCGGTGTCGACGCCTTCGAAGGCTGAGACCGGCCGTGTGTCGCCGACCTCCTGTCGTAATTCGGAATGTCGACAGGACTGTCGCCTGCAGTAGCGTTTCGTTGGCGTCCCAACACGGACGGCCACTTCTCACTGGCACCGGCCGATAGCCCTATCTCAGACCCGAAATACAACTATGGTTGCCTTACTTATATTTTCTTTATATTCTTGAATAATAAAAACGCAAAATTATATAACCTGACACTCCAATGAGATATATGTATGACAGATGGTGACAAGCCTGTAGCCGATGGCTCAGGCGAACTCGAGGAGACAGCGCCGAAGCGGTCGAAACGCTTCGAGGCGCTGGACGAACGGGCTGTCACGGAAGACGGGTTCGTGAACGAGTGGCCGGAGGTCGGATTCGTCGCGATGGAGAGTCCGAACGACCCCGATCCGAGCATAACTGTCGAGGACGGGAAAATCGTCGAGATGGACGGGAAAGACCGCGAGGAGTTCGACTTCATCGACCGGTTCATCGCCGATTACGCGATCAACGTCGACAAGGCCGAGGAGGCGATGGCGACTGATTCCGAACAGGTCGCCCGCGACCTCGTCGACATCAACGTGCCGCGCGAGGACATCGTCGAACTGACGACCGCGATGACGCCGGCGAAGTTGTCGGCGGTCGTCAACCACCTCGACACCGCCGAGATCATCATGGCGATGAAGAAGATGCGGACGCGCCAGACACCGGGCAACCAGTGCCACGTCACCAGCGTCGAGGACAACGTGGCACAGATCGCCGCGGACGCCGCGGAGGCCGCGCTCCGGGGGTTCTACGAGATCGAGAACACGGTCGGGGTCGCCCGGATGGCCCCGCTGACCGCCCTCGCCCAGCAGATCGGGGCCCAGTGCGGTCGCGGCGGCGTCATCACGCAGTGTGCCGTCGAGGAGGCGACCGAACTCGAACTCGGGATGCGCGGGATGACCGGCTACGCGGAGACTGTCTCCGTCTACGGCACCGAAGATGTGTTCAAGGACGGCGACGACACGCCGTGGTCGAAAGCCTTCCTCGCCTCGGGGTACGCCTCCCGCGGCCTGAAGATGCGGTACACGTCGGGGGCCGGATCGGAACTCAACATGGGCCAGGCCGAAGGCAAATCGATGCTGTATCTGGAGAGTCGGTGTATCCTCGTCACGAAGGGGTGTGGCGTCCAGGGCCTCCAGAACGGCGGTATCAGTTGTATCGCGATTCCCACGTCTGTCCCGGCCGGCGTCAAGGAGGTCGCCGCCGAGAACCTCATCACGATGATGGCCGACCTCGAAGTCGCCTCCGGGAACGACCAGACGTTCACCCACTCGGACAAGCGCCGCACCGCCCGGATGATGCCGCAGTTCCTTGCCGGCACGGACTTCATCTTCTCGGGGTACAGCGCCGTCCCGAACTACGACAACATGTTCGCCGGATCGACGTTCGACTCCTACGACTTCGACGAGTACAACATCATGCAGCGGGACCTGCAGGTCGAGGGCGGCACGAAACCCGTCGACGAGGACACGGTTCTTGAGTACCGCGAGCGGGCCGCCAAGGCCGTCCAGTCAGTCTTCGAGGAACTCGGGTTCCCGCCCATCTCCGACGAGGAGGTCGAGGCCGCCGTCTACGCCAACGGCAGCAAGGACATGCCCGAGCGCAGCACGGCCGAGGACATCAAGGCCGCCGAGGAGATGATGGAAGAGGGCCTCAACGGCGCTGAGATCGTGAAGATACTGGCCGATAACGGCTTCGAGGAGATCGCCGAGAACCTGCTCGGCATCCTCAAGGGCCGCGTCGCCGGCGACTACATCCAGACCTCGGGCATCTTCCAAGGTGACGGCGATTTCGATGTCGTCAGCGCCGTCAACGACCCCAATGATTACCAGGGTCCCGGGACGGGTCACCGCCTCGAAGGTGAGGACTGGGAGGAAAAGAAACAGGTTCGGTTCGCGGTCGACCCGGAGGACATCTGACGATGGCACAAGCACAACAGCAGGAGCGGACACTGGTCCTGTCAGAGAAAGGCGTCGCCGAGGAGGGCACGGACACGGACGAGGTCGTCATCTCGATCAGCGCGGGGTTCAACGAGATGAAAGACGAGACGCTGGCGGGCGTCAAACTCGCCGAAATCCTCCGAGAGATGATGGCCGGCATCGAAGAAGAGGGGCTCACGGCCCGTGTGGTACGCTTCACTGACAACCTCGACCTCGGTGTCATCGGCCTCAGGGGCGCGAAGCTCTCCGGGTCGGGCATCTCTATCGGCATTCAGACGCGTGGGACGACGCTCATCCATCAGGAGGACCTCGTCCCGCTCAGCAACCTGGAGCTGTTCCCCCAGGCCCCGCTGATCGACCTCGAAACGTACCGCGCAATCGGCAAGAACGCGGCGCTGTACGCCAAAGGCGAGACGCCCGAACCGGTCCCAGTCGCCAACGACCCGATGGCCCGACCGAAATACCAGGCGCTCGCGGCGCTGTGGCACATCAAGGAGATGGGGTACAAGGACGAAGACAAAGACCCGATGGAGATGGAGGTCTCCTTCGAGTAACAATGAGCGACGACATTCACTACCCACTGGCAGACAATCCGGACGACGTCGAAACGCCCGAGGGAACGAAACTCTCGGAGATCACACTGGAGAAGGTCGTCGAAGGTGAGATCGACGGCGAAGAGCTCGTCATCTCGCCGGAGACGCTGGAGAAACAGGCACAGATCGCCGAACAGGAGGGGCGACCCCAGGTCGCGCGGAACTTCCGGCGGGCGGCCGAACTGACCGAAGTCCCGGACGACCGCATTCTCGAGATATACAACGCACTGCGGCCGAGCGGGGCCGACAAGGAGACGCTGCAGGAGATCGCCGACGAACTGGAAAACGAGTACGGTGCGGAGATCAACGCCGAGCACGTCCGCGAAGCCGCCGAAGTGTACGAGGCGCGAGGTCTCGTCTGATACGGGTTGTGTCGCTGTCTCCCGGTGTTCGGCGACCTCGGCTCGGCCACACCGGTACTGACACGACAGTCCGTCTGCGGCCGATACACTCGTCGGTGCGGTGTCGTAGCGGTAATCTCTAAGAGGGTTCAGCTATAACGTCGAAACGTAATATACAATCATGACTGATCTGGGTGGATTCCACGATCACGTGGCACGTATCGACCTCGATGACGGGGCTGTAGCCTACGAAGGCATCGACGAGGAAGACGCGAAAAAGTACATCGGCGCACGCGGGCTCGGCGTGAAGTACGTCTTCGACCAGGGGCCCGACGTGGATCCGCTGGGACCGGAGAACCTGCTGGCGTTCATGAACGGGCCGCTGACCGGAACGCAGGTGACGATGAGCGGCCGTATCGCCATTTGCACGAAATCGCCGCTGACAGGGACGGTCACTGATTCCCACCACGGCGGCTGGTCGGGTGCGCGGCTGAAGTGGTCGGGCTTCGACGGACTCCTCTTCGAGGGCCAGGCAGACGAGCCAGTGTATGCGTACGTCGAGGATGGCGAAGTGGAACTGCGTGACGCCTCGCACCTCTGGGGCCAGGGCGTCCACGATACGGTCGACGACCTCGAAGGCGAGATCGAGGGCGGTTCGCTGGGCAAGAACCTCTCGGTGATGGCCATCGGGCCCGGCGGTGAAAACGAAGTCAAGTACGCCTGTGTCGTCAACGAGGACGACCGCGCGTCGGGCCGGGGCGGGACCGGCTGTGTGATGGGCAACAAGAACCTCAAGGCCGTTGTGGTAAAAGCGGCCACCAATATGCCAAAGCCCGAGGACCAGGAGACGTTCCAGGAGGGCCACAAGCAGGCGATGCAGGTCATCCAGGAGTCCGACGTGACCGCGCCCAACGAAGGCGGACTCTCGATGTACGGCACCAACGTCCTGATGAACGTCACCGAGGAGATGGACGGCCTCCCGACGAAAAACGGTCGGTACTCCTCGACGCGGTCGTATTCGGACGCCGAAGGCGACGGCGAGCGCATCATCGACTCGGAGAACGTCTCTGGCGAGAACGTCCGGGAGAACATCCTGGTCGACGAGCCGACCTGTCACTCCTGCCCGGTCGCCTGCAAGAAGGAGGTCGAGGTCCAGACGATGCACAAGGGCGAGGAGCTGAACGTCCGGATGGAGTCCTACGAGTACGAGTCCGCGTGGGCGCTCGGCCCGAACTCCGCGACCGACGAGCGGGACAAGATCGCCGTGATGATCGACCGGTGTAACGACTACGGGATAGACACCATCGAGGCGGGCAACATGATGGCCCAGGCGATGGAACTAACCGAGGAAGGCAAGCTCGACGAGGTGGACGACGGAATCGCGTGGGGCGACGCCGACGAGATGATCGACATGCTCGGCAGGGTCGCCCACCGCGAGATGGAACTCGCAGACCACATGGCCGAAGGGCAGGAACACCTCGCCGAGGAGTTCGGCGACGTGACGACGGACACGCTGACGGTCAAAAACCAGTCCATCCCCGCGTACGACCCGCGGTGTATGAAGGGGATGGCGATTGGCTATGCGACCTCGAACCGCGGGGCGTGTCACCTGCGCGGCTACACGCCAGCGGCGGAGATTCTGGGCATCCCGGAGAAGGTCGACCCGCGAGAGTGGGAGGGCAAAGGTGAGCTGTGCGCCACCTTCCAGGATCTCCACGCGATCAGCGACTCCTTCGACATCTGCAAGTTCAACGCCTTCGCCGAAGGCATCGAGGAGTACGTCCTGCAGTACAACGGCATGACTGGGCTGGACGTGAGCGAGGAGGAACTGATGGAAGCCGGCGAACGCGTCTACAACCTCGAGCGGTACTACAACAACCTCGCGGGCTTCGACGGAGCCGACGACGACCTCCCGTCACGCTTCGTCGAGGGCAACGAGCACGCTGTCCCGGCGCAGGGCGGCTCCGAGGGTGACCTTGCCGAGCTTGACGAACTGAAAGAGGAGTACTACGAGGTTCGCGGCTGGGCGGACGGCGTCGTCACCGACGAGAAACTCGACGAACTCGGCATCGAGGTCGGCCCGGGAACCGGCGTCAGCTCCGGCGGTGCAGCGGCACCGAGCGACGACTGAGTCGGTCCCGCGTCGGTTTCCGCTCGGACACCCTACCTCGGTGCAGTAGTACCTACTAGCCCAGTCGTCGGTATAGCTGCGTGCTCGGTCTGACGAAAGACGTTGAGCCGTTCTGATAGCGGTGGGAAAACATCTAAGCCCCGGATTCGCGTACTGCAGCGTATGACCGATACAGGTGCAGACCCCGACCGGGGCCGGGAACACATCGAGGTGCTCAGGGAGACGGTCGACCGCAATCGGGACCGTGACTGGGCGGACTACCGCGAGCGGTTCTCCTTCACAGTCGTGGACGACGGGACGGTGTTGCTCTCGCCAGCCGACGAGACAGACACGACGGGGTCTGCAGTCGAGCAGGAAGTGACCCACACAGTCATCGTCAACGGTGGAACGGCCGTCGACTGCAACTGCCACGTCGCACAGCGGCCGTTCGATCCGCAGTCCTGTCGACACATGCGCGCCGTCGATGCACACCCGCGACTGTGATCTCGTCTTCGGGTCCGGCACGCGTACTAGCGGGGCGGCGACTGAAACGGACGGCTGACTGAGAGGGCGATGTTACGGAGAACCGTCGTGAACAACCGTTTCTTTACTGATTGCTCTCGTGGGAGATTCCGTCCCGGCTCTTGTCAGAGAGCGACAAATATGCCAAAGATAGCAATGATTAATCATGTAATCTGGGTGGATAGCGGAAAATCGACTGATTTGGTCGGACAATAGTCTGAAACGCCGGTGTAACCACCGAGATCACTGAACTATCGCAAACTAACTGTTGGTTCATTATGGTTTTTGATGCCGGAGCCCCGGAAGAACGGCTCGATGGCCAGACATCGACCGCAGGGATCTCGTAATCGGAGTGAATAATAGCCGTACGACTGTTATCCGAATCGAGGCGAGAATACGCTGTAGTCTGTGGGCCATCGGGGGTGCGACGTGAGGACAGTTACTGGGCGACGAGGGCGTGCTAACAGCCCGTTTTCCGGGTCCGGAGTGAGTAACGGATTCCCGTGTGAGGCAGAGCTGCCTCTGACATCTTATCATTGCCTGACGGTTCCACACGACTACAGTTTCAACTCTCCTCGTTCTTTCACGGAATCCAGGCCTCCACATGAGAAAAATGGCTGACTACATCCCTATATTCTCAAAAAGAGTCTAAATACCGCGAACAAAGAATACAACATCCCCATCTATACACGTATGAGCCGTTATAGACGGAGATATGCGAGTGTATGTTTGAAAGTCTGATCAAAAGACATAGAAGCAGCTAGTAAACGTGTATAGTTACATGTGAGAGCGTTAGATGCAGATGCCTGATTGAGCTGAGCAGCTTCCGAAAACCACCCGACGCCGGTCTATCCGTTGATACCGTTCACTGAACTGTCGCTGAGGGGCCGACGGTCATCGGTAACACAGGCTCACAGCGAGGATGACGAAGTACGTTATGAGCCCCCAGCACGCCGCGGCGACGACGACTGGGCCCAGGCGGACCGCGAGTCCGCCAGCGCAAGCCAAGAGCCCGACTGCCGAAGCCGTGCGCACACCACGGCGTTCCCACAGCGACGCGACGGGTGTGTCAAGAACGAAGAGCGCCTCGACACCCAGCGCGCCGGTCACGCCGATGGCGACGGCGGGTTCTGACCAGAGCGTGTCGAGTGCGCCGGCCCGGCGCAGATACGCGACGAGTGCCAGTCCACAGAGCAGGGCAAACCCCGCGTCGCGTCGGTAGTCGGGCACAGGGGTGGTACACGCCGCGGCCAGAAAGCGGTGCTGCCAGCGGTGGGAAGCTCTCGGCGACCCCAAGTACAAAGACACTGACAATCGCAGTGAACCTATGCACCATCCTGGACCGCCGCGGTTCGTGGCGACGGGTGACGAGATCGAGCTCGCACCCCGGGACCCGGACCCGACAGCGACGTACAGCTGGCACGTCGCGCGCGCACCAGTACAGTCCACTGCCACACTCGGAGACGACCCGGTCGAACACTTCGTCCCCGACACGCCGGGCCGATACATCATCCGACTTAGCGCACCGGACGGCAAGCACGACCTCACCGTCCGCGCGTTCCCGGGGACCCTCGAATCGAGCGGGGCACACACCTCTGGACGTTCCGGTAGCGCAGGCGGTCGAAGCGGCGGCGTCTCCGGCGGGCGAAGCGGTTCGGGCCACAGTGACGGCGACGAGTACACCCAGGCAGGGGACGGCAGTGACGGCGACGGGGGCGGCGGCCGCCCCCGGCTGACCCTGCGGCCGGAAATCGAGGGCGACGAAGCCGTCGTCCGCGCGGACTGCAGCCCCCATCCAGCGGGGACCGAGACGGCCGCCGACCTCGCCGTCGAGTTCCTGCTTGACGACCGCGACGACATCGACGGCGACACGGTGACCCGAGACGGGACGGACCTCCGGATTCCGCTGGACGCGCTCCCGGAGCGCGCTCGCATCCACGCCGTCGCAGTCGGGGACCACGGCTACAGCGTGCCCGACGCCGTCGAGTTCACCCGCGACGGGGACGGCATCGAGACGGTGGCGAGCGGCGCGGGGGTCGCCGCCAGCCGACCGTACGACGCGCCGGCCTGGGCCGAAGACTCGGTTATCTACGAGATTTACGTCCGCACGTTCGCCAGCGACAGCGATAAATCGCCCTTCGACGCGATCATCGACCGCCTGGACTATCTCGACTCGCTCGGCGTCGACGTCATCTGGCTCACGCCGGTGTTGCAGAACGACCACGCGCCCCACGGCTACAACATCACCGACTTCTTCGAAATCGCGTCGGACCTCGGCACCCGCGCGGACTACGAGCGGTTCGTCGAGGCGGCCCACGACCGCGGGTTCAAGGTGCTGTTCGATCTGGTGTGTAACCATTCGGCGCGGACCCACCCCTACTTCGAGTCCGCCCGCGACGACCCAGACAGCGAGTACCGCGACTGGTACGAGTGGCGCACCGACACTGAACCGGAGACGTACTTCGACTGGGAGCACATCGCGAACTTCAACTTCGATCACCTGCCGGTCCGCCGGCACCTGCTCGATGCGGTCGCGCAGTGGGCCGAACTGGTCGACGGGTTCCGGTGTGACATGGCCTGGGCCGTCCCGAACAGCTTCTGGCGCGAGATCCACGACTACTGCAAGGACCGCGACAGCGAGTTCCTGCTACTGGACGAGACGATCCCGTACATCCCCGACTTCCAGGCCGGGCTGTTCGACATGCACTTCGATTCGACGACCTACGCCGCGCTCCGGCAGGTCGGGGGCGGCGGCGATGCCGAGGCCGTCCTCGGTGCCATCGAGGGACGGGCGGAGATCGGCTTCCCGGAGCACGCGTCGTTCATGCTGTACGCGGAGAACCACGACGAGACGCGGTACATCGTCGACTACGGGCGGGACGCCGCCGAGGCCGCCGCGGGTGCGCTGTTCACACTCCCGGGCGCGCCGTTGCTGTACGCCGGCCAGGAGTTCGGCCAGCGCGGCCGGCGCGACGACCTCGCGTGGGACCACGCCGACGAGGCGCTCCAGTCGTTCGTCAGTGACCTCTCCGCGGTCAGACACGACCAGCCGGCGCTGTCGGCCGACGCGGACCTCGTTCGAATCCCGTACGAGGTCCGGGACGGTCCGTCCGACCGCGTCGTCGCGTACGCGCGGACGACTGAGGCGGACGCGGCTGTCGTAGTGCTCAATTTCAGCAGCGAGCCGACGACGGTTGGGCTGCCGGCCGAAACCGGCGAAGCCGACCTCGTTTCCGGCGAACAGTGCGGGGCCGCTGATGACGGGGGCACGGCCGTCACGGTCGACAGCGTCGGCGTATTCCCGGCCGCCGATACCGACCTGAGTCAGTAGTCGCAGGGAGGCTGCTTCGGTTCGGTGACTCTGCTCTCGCTGGGAATCAAGTCAATACACCGAGATATCACTAATTTGTACGAACCACAGGAGTTTATAGAGATTGGTCTGCTTTGATATGTATGCGGCTTTCGACAGCGCTCAACGAATACAAGCGGACTCGTCATGAGCGCTTTCCAGAGGAGCGCAGGACTGTTTCAGGCTCTTTCTCCGGGCACGGTGATCGCCTCGTACACGTCGGCGAAGACGGCACGCTGAAGGACTATTCCGATTCGCTCTCCGGGCTCTCCGGTATCGACCGCTCCCGACTCGGGGTTATGCTTGGGGACGAGACACGGTGGTTCAGTGACCTGGAGACGATCAGACAGCACTACTACCGCGAGACGCGGCTCGTCGAGACCGAATACGACGCGGGGTCGTTCACGGTCCACCAGTACGACTTGACGCTGGGACGGGCACACGTCACGCACGTCGCGATGCGTGGGGCGGTTCCACAGAACGCCAAACTCGTGGCGTTCGTCACGCTGGCCCCCGACAGCAGCGACAGCGGCGTCGGCTCGCTGATCCACGAGGACGCCGGGCCCGATAACTCGCGCGTCCTGGAGGTGTACCATCGGCGAGAGCACGATTACCTCGCCTCGTCGACCGGGCTGGACGCCGTCGCCGGGCAGCGGCCGGAGCGCATCACAGAGATACTCGAAGACAGCCCGATAGAGTTCCCCCGGTCGGCACCGGTCGAGCGACGCGACCAGACGCGGCTCACCGGCGACTTCCTCGTGACCGCACCGCTGGACCGGTCCGGGCGCAGCAAGGACACGACGCTGGTCAGTCAGCTCTCGAATCACGACGAGGTCGACCGGGAGACGGCACTCCTCGACCTTGCCGACTGTGTGACGGAGCATACGACGTCCGACGATCTCCGACAGGCCGGGCGGGAGCGAACGCGTATCGACGTGGCCGACTCGATGCCGCGCTCGGACTCGATACGGATGGACCTACGGGTGCTTGACCTGCTGTCCTCGCCGACCGGCGGCCGCATCGCCGCCCCGGAGTTCGACCCGTTCTACTCGAACTCCGGCGGCTACGGCTACGTCTGGTTCCGCGACGACGCGTCCGTCTCCCGGCATCTGCTCGAAGCCGGCGACCGACTCGATATCGACACCGTAGAAATGTTGACCGAGAGCGCGGAGTTCCTCTGTGACAGTCAGCTCTCGGACGGGCGGTGGCCCCACCGCGTCTGGGCCGACACTGGGGCTATCGCGCCGGGCTGGGCCAATGCCAGAGTCGAGCACAACGCCGAATCGCCGGAGTACCAGGCCGACCAGACCGCGACCGTCACCGCCCTGCTCGCGACACTGTTGCGAACACACCGCAGCAAGATGGACGCCGAGCTGACGGCGACGGTTCGGGAGACAATCGAGGCGGCCGTCGACGCGCTCATCGAAGACATCGCGGCCAACGACCTCCCCGAGCCGTGCCAGAACGTCTGGGAGGACTCCATCGGCCAGTTCACGCACACCACTGCGACGTTCATCGAGGCCTTCGCCGCGGTGAGCCGCGCTCCGATGCCCGAGTCGGTTTGTGAGCGGAGCCTGACGGCAGCCGACCGGCTGCTGGATGGGCTGAATACGCTCTGGGACGATGATCTGGGCGTGTACGTGATGGGGCTGACAAACGGGACGCCGGACCACCGCATCGACGCCGCGGGGCTCCACCTCGCGGACGCGCTGCAGGAGTACGACGGCGTCGTGTCGACCACGCTTCCTGATCAGCACCTCACCCGCCTGGCTGATCACGTGAGCACGACGCTCGACACGCTCTTTCGGAATCCCACCGAGAGCCGGGTCGCGGGACTGGCCCGCTACGAGGGCGACCGCTGGCGGACCGGGCACCAGGACAGCGAGAAGATCTGGACGGTTACGACGGCGATGGGGGCCCTCGCCGCCGCCCGCGTCGGCGACATGCTGAACGACCGCGACGAGAGCGGCGACGCCTACCTCGACCGCGCGAGCGACCTGTACGAACTGCTCGAGGACGACGGGCCGCTCACGACCGACGCCGGCTACCTCGCCGAACAGGCCTTCGACGACGGCGCCCTCGACAGCGCGACGCCGCTTGGCTGGTCCCACGCGCTGCGGCTCCACGCGACTGCCCGTCTGGACGAGCTGAACGCGCTCCCGACGACATCGGCCGGGACCGAGGGGCCGAGCGAGCGCCCGACCTGGACGACCGGGGAGAAGTACGGCGTCGGCACCGTCGCAGACCACGACGAACCGGACCCCTCCCGCGTCTGGTTCACGCTCACAGAGGGCGCGTTGACTGAGGCTCGCTACCCGCAGGTCGACCTGATGAACCTGCGGACGCTCGACTTTCTGGTCCGGTGTAGGGACGAGACGGACTACGCCGTCCGGACCCACCGGGAGAACCGCCGGACCGACGACAGCGTCAGGCGACGCGTCGAGCCCGTCGACGACGAGGCGCTCCTCTATCGCCACGTCTTCACCGAGACCGGCGACGGCCGGGGCCACGAGTGGACGCTGACCGTCGACTACGCGACCGACCCCGAGCACGACGCCATCGTCGCCGACGTGTCCTTCAGCGCCGAGGACGGCAAATCATACGACGTGTTCTCGGTCGCGGACATCGCGCTCACCAGCACGGTCACCGAGGACCGCGCCATCAGATACGGCCAGCCCGGGAGCTACCACCTCGTCGGCCGGAACCCCCGCGCATACACCGACCAGACGGACAACGACCTGCTCGTCGACGAGAACGGCGACGCCTACTCCATCGCCGTGGCGATGGCCGCGGCCGGGCGCTTCGACTGGGCAACCGTCGGCGCGGCCGGCAGCGACCGCCTCGACGGGCTGTACTCCGACGGCGACCTCCCGGACCCGGTCGAATCCATCGACGGGACGAACCTCGTCCTCATCGGTCGGCTGGACTCGGGGACCAGAGTCAGCGACACGGTCGCGCTCGGCTTCGCGCGGCAGGCTGACACCGCCGCCGCGCTGGGCGAAGCCGACGGCGCGCTCGACCGCGGCTACGAGACAGTCAGCGCGGAGTACGCCGACAGCTGGGCCGACTTCCTCTCGGACAAGCCACTCCCGGAGTCGGTCGCCGGCGACGAGGAACTGGCGAACCAGTACAGAACCGCACTGATGACGCTGTTAGCGGTCGAGGACAAGACCTACCGCGGCGCGTCGATTGCCTCGCCGTCCGTGCCGTGGGGCGAGGCCGTCCACGCCGAGGAGCCTAAGGGCTACGGCTACAACTTCGTCTGGTCCCGGGACCTGTACCAGGTGTTCAGCGTGTTCGACGCTATCGGGTCGCTGGACATCGCCACGGAGCAACTGGAGTACATCTACGAGTACCAGCAGGACGAGGCCGGCTTCATCCCGCAGAACACCTACGTCAACGGGACGACCCGCTGGGGGGGCGAGCAGATGGACAACATCTCGTTCCCGCAGGTGATGGCGTACCGCCTCGCCGAGGGCGGCGTCGCCTTCGAGGACGTCGAGTACAGCTACGAGAACGTCCGGCGGTCGGCCGAGTACGTCGTCCGCCACGGCCCCGAGACCGCCCAGGAACGCTGGGAGGAGGAGGCCGGCTTCTCGCCGTCCTCGATCGCGGCCGAAATCGCCGGCCTCGCGTGTGCGGCGAAGCTCGCACTCGACACCGGCAACGAGGCTGATGCGCTCGTCTGGCTGGCGCTGGCCGACCAGTGGGCGAACAACGTGGAGGCCTGGACCGCGACCGAAACCGGGACCGAGCGCCACACCAACACGCCCTACTACACGCGGGTCACGCTCGATGGGAACCCCGAGACGGGCCACCTCCGCACGCTCGCCAACGACGGCCCGACGCTGGACGAACGGAACATCATCGACGGCGGCTTCCTCGAACTCGTCCGACTTGGCATCAAACCCGACGACGACGAAGCAATCCGGAACTCGCTCGTCGAGGTTGACGACACGATCAGCGTGGACACGGAGCACGCGCCCGGGTTCTACCGGTACAACGGCGACGGCTACGGCGAGCGTGGCCGGGACGACCAGGGCGCACCGTGGACGGTCGAACACAAGGGGAAGGGTCGCCTCTGGCCGCTGCTCACCGGCGAGCGCGCCGAGTACGAACTCCACCGTGACGACCCGGACATCCCGCCCGAGAACTGCCTCCGGATGATGCAGGACGTGGCGAACTCCGGCCGGATGATCGCCGAACAGATATGGGACCGGGGCCACGCGACCGACTACGACTGGGAGTTCGCCGAAGGGACCGGCTCGGCGACGCCGCTGGCGTGGTCGATGGCCCAATACGTGCGGCTGGCTCACGGCATCAGCGCCGGCGAGCCGGTCGAGACGCCGGCGTTCGTCGACGAGCGCTACCGGGAGCGGCGTGCGCATACGCCCGACCGCAGCCCGGCGTTGCGCGTCGACACGCAGTTCCGCGGGAACGAACTGGTCGTCTCCGGCGAGACGACCGGTGTCTGTGTCGTCGTCAAGACCCCTGCCGATATCACGTACATCCCCGTCGAAGACCGTGAGTTCGAGGTCGCGGTCGACGTCGACCCCGGTGAGAACCAGGTGATCGTCGCCGCCGCGGACGACGAGGACCTGGTCAGCGCCGGAACGACCGTCTGGCAGCTTAACCTCTAGAGAAACCAACAATTAGTTACCACTTTATAATTCGGGTCTGACTGTGGGATATGGACGCGATAGTTCTAGCTGGCGGCTACGCGACACGACTGTGGCCGATCACTCGTCGTCGACCGAAGATGCTGCTCCCGGTCGGCGAGACGACCGTCATCGATGGAGTCCTGCAATCACTCGAAGCCGACGACCGAATCGAGACGACGTACCTGAGCACGAACGAGGCCTTTGCCGACGAGTTCCAGACCCACATCGACGAGATGGGCTACGAGAAGGTCCAGCTCTCCGTCGAGAGCACGGAGGACGAAGACGAGAAGTTCGGCGTCGTCGGCGCGCTCGCGCAACTGATCGACCGCGAGGACATCGACGACGACCTGTTTATCATCGGCGGCGACAACCTCATCGGCTTCGACCCATCGGAGTTTCTGGACTTCTTCGAGGCGCGAGACGGGCCGGCACTCGCCGCCTACGATGTCGGTTCGCGGGAGAAAGCCAAGTCCTACGGGCTCGTCGAACTCGACGGCGAGCGCGTCGTGGACTTCCAGGAGAAGCCCGACAACCCCAAGAGCACGCTCGTCTCGATTGCCTGCTACGCCTTCCCGGCCGATTCGCTTCGCTTCGAGGAGTACCTCTCGGGCGACAACAACCCTGACGAACCCGGTTGGTACATCGACTGGCTGCAACAGCAGGAACCGGTGTACGCGTTCACGTTTGACGACGTCTGGTTCGACATCGGGACGCCCGACTCGTACTTCGAGACGGTCGAGTGGAAACTCGACGGGGGCTCGCTCATCCACCCCGACGCGACTGTCGAGAACTCCGAGATCGGCGACACCGTCCACGTGATGGCCGGGGCGGAAGTGACCGACAGCAGCCTCGACCGGGCCATCGTCTTCCCGGACGCCGAGGTCCACGACTGCGACCTCGACGAGACGATTCTCGGCGAAGACGTCCACGTCGAGGGGCTCAATATGTCGGGGTCGCTCATCATCAACCGCTAACAGCTCGCTCGCCCGAGCTACCGCCCGGGTGTGGGGTTCGGTACGGTTCGCTCCCGGTCACCGGACCGCTGGCGAAGGACTAAGTGACACAGCGCCGTCTACTCGCCATGAGCAAGTCATCTGACAACATGGGTCAATCGGAGACCAAGCCAGTCACGTTCGAGATGACGATCGACGACGGCCGGACCAGAATCGACGTCTCTGGCGACCGCGATACGGCCGTCGTCGTCCGTTCGGCATCGGGCGAGAAAATATACCTGCCGCCCGAGGACTTCGACCGCCCGCCGGAGGACAGACAGACGCCCTACGACAGCCCCTACCAGTCGGCTGACGGGACCGCCGACAGCCCGTATCGGACCCAAACCGACACAACGTCCGTGACGGGGCTGGAGCCGACCGCCGACGGCTACCTGATCGTCCACCCGGAGCCGGTCACGGACGTTCGCTTTCTCCGATAGGCGGGCCGCCGGTCAGGCTTCGTCGAGAACCTCGTGGTAGAACTCGACGTGTTCGTCGGCCACTTCCTCCCAGGTCCGGACCTCGTACTCGATGGGCGTCGACAGCGACAGGGCGTACTCGATGCCCTCAGCAATCGAGTCGGAGTCGGGTTCGACCTCGATGACGCAGTCCTCGTTCAACAGCTCCGCGGCCCCGCTCTCGCAGGCGACGACGCGCGTGCCGACGGACAGTGCTTCGACGATAGTGATGCCGAACGGTTCCGCCAGTGACGGCGAGACGAACAAGTCCGCGCTGTTGTAGTAGTCCCCGAGCTCCGACTGGGGGAGATACCCCGGGAAGTAGACCCGGTCCTCGACGCCCAGGAGCTCCGCGAACCGCTCGAGCTGTTCGGTGAGGTGGCCCGAGCCGCCAAGCACCAGGCTGACATCGTCCCGGCCGAGCTTCGAGAGCGCGTACAGCAGATACGAGAGCCCCTTCTGGTCGGTGTGTCGGCCGACGAAAAACAGCATCTTCCCGTCGATACCGAGCTCCGCTTTGATGTCCCGGTCCGTCGGCTCCACCGACGAGAACCCGTTGTAGATGACCGTCGAGTCGGCGTCGTACTGCTCGCGGATCCGTCGCTGCGTGAACTTACTCACCGCGACGAGGTGGTCCGAGCGGTTGGCGACCCGCTGTTCCGTCTCGACCTCCCGCTGTGGTGGGGTCACGTTCCGGTCCGCCGACAGCGAGTGGAACGTCGAGATCCATTCGACGTCGTGTGACGATTTGGCCCGTGAACCGGGGTTGTAGCCGAACCAGTCGTTCGTGTGGATGATGTCGGCGTCGGCCGCCCGGTCGGCGAACTCCCCGGCCAGCCGGCCGATGCGGGTGATGATGTCGCCGCTTCCCGTCGAGACGCCGTGGATGCTGTCGCGGTCCGGCGGCGCGTACTCGGCGGGCAACACCAATTCGAACTCGACGTCGTCTCTCGGTTCGAGCTGCTCGAACAGCTCCCCGATAGCGGTATCAAGCCCGCCGGTGATGTTGGGTGGGAAGCCCCAGCCAAGCATCAGAACGTTCGGTGGCATCTCTGTAACTGGCTCTCTCATAGCATCAAATGGATACAATATATATGTTTGCGTACTCCCCTCTCGCGGCATCCAGCGCTCGCTTTTTTTGCGGCCGCTCACTGCTCGCGGGTCGTCCCTCCCCGCTCGCTTCGCCGAGGGCCGCTCACTTCGTTCGCGCCCCTCGCCTCGAAAAACCCCGCCCATTGAAATGCCTGTCAGGGCAACAGGTGCGTATGCAATTCGAACGGCAGAGTGGCGTGTTTCTCCACCAGACGTCGCTCCCGGGGCCACACGGCATCGGTGACCTCGGTGCCGGCGCGCGGGCGTTCGTCGACTTCCTCGACCGGGCGGACCAGTCGCTGTGGCAGTTCTGTCCGCTGGGTCCCACGGCGAGCATCCACGGGAACTCCCCGTACCAGTCGTCGTCCGCCTTCGCCGGAAACCCGCTGCTCATCGATCTCCGCGATCTCGTCGACCGTGGCTATCTCGGTGAGGACGATATCGAACCGCCGGAGGATCTCTCACAACAGCACGTCAAGTACGACCGCGTGACCGAGTTCAAGGAGGCCCGGCTCCGGGACGCGTACGCCACCTTCGACGAGAGCGCAAGCGACGCGGACCAGCAGTCGTTCACCGAGTTCTGCGACCGCGAGGCCGGCTGGCTGGACGACTACGCGCTGTTCACGGCGCTGAAAGCCGAGTTCGACGACGCCGGCTGGATGGACTGGCCGGACGATATCAGAACGCGAGAGCCGGCGGCCATGGAGCGGTACCGGGACGAACTGTCTGGTGACATCCGCTACCACAAGTTCGTCCAGTGGTGCTTCGACAGCCAGTGGCAGGCGCTGGCCGAGTACGCGGCCGAGCGGGATATTGATCTCGTCGGCGACCTCCCAATCTACGTCGGCCTCGACTCGGCGGACGTCTGGGCGTATCCCGAGGTGTTCCGACTCGACGACGACCACCACCCTGCAGAGGTGGCCGGCGTCCCGCCCAATCCCGGCGACGACGGCCAGCGGTGGGGGAACCCGGTGTACGACTGGGACGCCCTGCGAGAGAACGACTACGGCTGGTGGGTCGACCGGTTCGAGCGGCTGTTCGACCTCGTCGACATCGCCCGCATCGACCACTTCAAGGGCTTCGACGAGTTCTGGTCGATTCCGGCCGAGGCCGAGGACCCGGCCGCCGGGCAGTGGCGGGACGGCCCCGGCGCGCACTTCTTCGAGACGGTCGAAGACAGACTCGGTGAACTGCCGTTCTTCGTCGAGGATCTGGGCTTTGTCGACGAGAGCATCGTCGCGCTTCGGGACCGGTTCGGCTTCCCCGGCATGCGCGTGCCGCAGTACGCCGACTGGTGCGAGGAGGGGCATATGTACCAGCCGATGCACTACCCGGAGTCGGCCGTCGGCTACACCTCGACCCACGATACGGACACTATCGTCGGCTACTACCGCGACCTCTCGGACCGGCAGCGGGACTGCCTCCACTACAACCTCGGCACCGACGGAGACGAAATCAACTGGGACCTCATCGAGGCGGTGTGGAACTCGAACGCCGTCGTCGCGATGACGACCGTCCAGGACCTGCTCGGGCTCGACAGCGACGCCCGGTTCAACGTCCCCGGCACGGCGACCGGGAACTGGCAGTGGCGGGTGACCGAAGACGCCCTCGACGACGAGGTCGCCGAACGGCTCAGACAGGTCACCGACAGAACGATCCGCTGAGTACCTTCAGAACTGCAGGATACCGTCTTCCGTGACGACCGTATCGAGCAACCGGGTCGGCGTCGCGTCGTAGCCCGGGTTGCCGATGTCGAACCCCTCCGGCGGTTCGAGCATCACGTCCGAGCCCTGTCGGAACGTGTTCCTGAAGGAGAAGCCGCTGCCGATGAACTTCGACGAGGTCCCGACGACGGTCACGGGCACGTCCATCTCGTTGGCCGTCGCGGCCAGCGGCAACGTCCCGATACGGTTGTACACCGTGTCGTCGATGAGGCAGTTCATGCCGACGAACACGCGGTCGGCCTCCGAGAGGTAGTGGCCCGCCGCACCGTCGACGATGAGCGTCACGTCGGCCCCGTCCCGGTCGGCCAACTGGCGGGCGGTTCGCCGGCCCAGGAAATGCGGCCGGGACTCTCTCGCGTACAGGTGGAACTCCTTGCCGTCGTCGAGCGCCCTCATCAGCGTCGCCATCACCGTCGAGGAGTTCTCGTGGGTCACCAGCACGTCGCCGTCGTCGATGAGCGTCGCCGCCCGCTCCGCCGCGCGGTCCTTGCTGGTCTCGATTTCCGTGACGACTTCGTCGATTGTGTCGAGCAACCGTTCCTTGGCCGCCGAGACAGAGTCGGGGTCGGCGTCTTTCAGGTCTGTGACGATGCGCTGCTGTGTCGTGTACAGCGGCGCGTGCGAGCGGTTCGCCCGCTGGAGCGCGCTGCTGTTGCGCTCGACCACGCGGAGGAAGTCCTCCACCGTGTGGCACTCGCGCTCTGTCAGTTCGCGGAGCGCCTCAGCGGCTTTCACGGCGGCAATAGAGGAACTCTGTGTCTCCATTTCCTCGATCTGCCGCACGGTCTCGTTTATCATGCGTTCATTTGTGACTGCCACCCTTATAACGGTACAGCCGGCGGATCGCCCTTCCATCCGTCTTGAGTCATAATAACGATGGGCGTGGTTACGCCGACTTGACCACGTCCTCGTCGGTCGGCCCCTGACCGTCGAACTCGGCCACGAGCGCGTCCAACCGCTCCGGGTCGTCGACGCTCGGGAGCGTCTGGTCGGCGGTCCGGCAGTCGGCGTGGACAGCGAGGTCGTCACAGACGAGGTCGGCCGTCGCCTCGGCCATCTGTCGGTAGGTGGTCAGCTTGCCGCCGACGATGCTCGCCATGTTGTCCACGCCGTCGTCGGCGTGGTCGAGCAGGAAGAAGCCGCGCGAGATGCCGCGGCCGCCCCGCTCGTCCTCGTCTGGCGCGTACAGCGGCCGGACGCCCCACCAGGTCCGGACCTCAGGTGCGTCCGCAACTGGCGGCAGCATCGCCGCACACTCCTCGATGCTCTCCTCGATCTCCCACTGCTCCGTCTCGTACTCGTCCGGGTCGCGGACCGGCACGCTCGTCGTCCCGAGGACGGCCTCGCGCTCGTGTGGGACGACGATGTCGCCGTCGTCGGGGTCCCGACAGCGGTTGAGCACCGGCCCGAGGTCATCGTATTCGACGGAGACCATCACGCCCCGCGTCGGTTGCATCTCGACGTCGAGGCCGGCCATCGCGGCGAACCGGCCCGCCCAGGCACCGGTCGCGTTGACGACGTAGTCGGCCTCGATAGCGTCGTCGATTGTCCCGCCAACCTGCACGCCAGTCACCTGTCCGTCCTCGACAAGCACGTCCTCGACAGGCGTGTGCGGGTGTATCGCCGCGCCGTGGTCACGGGCGTCTGCGGCGTTTGCGGCGACGAGCCGCGACGGGTAGATGACGGCGTCGGGGACCTCGAACGCGCGCTCAGTGTCCGCCGCGAGGTCGGGCACGCGCTCCCGGGCCTCCTCTGCGTCGAGCGTCTCCACGGGGATGCCGATATCCTCACAGGCCGCCCGCTTGGCCTCGAAGTAGTCGGGGTCGTCCTCGGCGAGCTGGACGAACAAGCCCCCGGTGTCGCGGATGCAGGCCCCGGCGATCTCCTTGAGTATCCGGTTTTCGGTGATGCACTCCTCAGCACCGACCCGATCCGCCTCGGCGTAGCGGGCGCCGCTGTGCAGCAGTCCGTGCGAGCGCCCGGAGGTACCGCTGGTCAGCCCGTCGCGTTCGACGAGCGTCACGTCGATACCACGGAGTGCAAGGTCACGAGCGACGCCAGCGCCGGTCGCGCCACCACCGACGACGAGGACATCCGTATCAATCGCCATGTGTACTGTTAGGTCAGCTGACGTAAGATGCTACCGATACCGGGGGTTTCGATAACTGTGTATCCCGTTTCAGCGGGGAGAGACTGGTTGCAGCCGGTGGACAGGACACAGCGCAGTGCTGCTGGCTCGAACGGTCGATAGGTGGTTCCAGAAGCTGTTGTCGACGAGCTTGAGGACTGACATATTCGCAAGGGAAATAGTTTCATCCATCGGATTTTATCTGTATACTTGGTGTAATTATATCAAAAACCCTCCCAACTAAGAATTGAGTAGGCTTAGAGAAGATAATGTAGGAATTTGGAGGGTAAAATAGACGAATTTACGATAGAAAACAAGATTATAATAGTATATATCTAGTATTTGGATACAAAATTTGTATTTTATTGATATACTCTCTACTAAGATACTCAGAATCGTCGAATGATTCTCGTTCACTTGTAATCCGCGGGGTCCGAAATCGTGCTCTTCAGTCGGCTTTAGGGGTGGAAGCTTCGTTAATCCGGTTGTGACTGACAGCAAATTCCCATTTCGAACATGGACGATTTGTTTGCGAACTCACAGTCTGATATCGATTAAGTCGGTTTCGAATGCTCCTTCGTCAGCCTCTGCGTTGTACTGCTTGATTGCTGTCCAGACGAGCGCGAACACGCCTGTCTGACTCTCTCTGCAGTCCTGCCCTGTGAGATTGATGTTGATTTCGTCGTGAATTAGACGGTTGTGGATGTCCTTGCTGGGTGATTTCTGACAACATGGTATAAATACCTTCCCGGAAGCGCTTCGTCCAACAGTCCGTCTCCTTAGAGTGTGTGCAGACGGAGTGCCCCGAGAACAGTCACTTCGATGTCGTGTAGATGTCGGATCCGCTGGCTAGTTGCAGTCAATTAATTGATACGGTTCACAGCCCGAATTTGCGATTTAATTCTGGTCTTGGTTAAGGAAAAACTATGCTGGGCCATTCTGTTACAATCTCAGGGAATATCAATAGAAGTGCGATGAATGCAATATCCACCGGGAGAAATCGGATAGCTCCCTGGAATCCGACAGTTGGTGACATGTCGAGAGTCCCTGACGCGACATATACGTTCAGACCGAGGGGTGGGGTAACCAATCCGATTTCTATTGTTTTGGCAATGAGGATACCGAACCAGATCGGATCGTACCCTAACCGGAGGGCGAGTGGAAAGGTAATCGGCAGCGTCAGAATCAGGATTGCTGTTTGATCCATCATGGTACCCATGAAAATATACACAGTCATCAAGATCGCCATAATCCAAAAGGAGCCGATTGGCAGGGCCACTATCCACTGAATGAATTCTTGCACAAGTCCGGAGTACGCCATGTATCTGCCGAAGATGACGGCTCCAATTATGATCATGAAGATCATGGTGGTGATATTCGCCGTGTTCTGGAATGCGTTCTTTATCCCAGAGTACCGGAGGTCGCTTAATACAACCCCAACTAAAAAGGTCCCTGTCGCCCCCATCGCACCTGCCTCAGTGGGAGTCACTATCCCTGCATACATGCTACCCAATACGAGGATGACGATGATGACGGCAGGCCAAATAATGAGACTCGACTCGATTTTTTCTCGCAGCGTATATTCCTCCTCAATTGATCCGAACACCTCTGGATTCGAGTAGCCCCACAGGTAAATGACCGCACCATAGCCAATCAGCGTGATGATACCAGGGATAATCCCGGCAGTAAATAGTTGTGCTATTGAGGTCTCCGTAATTACGCCGTAGACAATTAACCCAATGCTCGGTGGGATCGTTATTGCGAATGTACCAGCCGCGGCCACTGTCCCTAAACTCAGACGATCATCGTATCCCCGTTTCTGCATTTGCGGTACCGCCACGTTCGCCATAGCTGCAGCAGATGCTGTACTCGATCCCGAGAGTGCTGCCATTCCTCCGTTTGCTAGTGTCGTAGCGAACGCCAGACCCCCTTTGGTTCCTGCCAACCACCTGTGGGCCGCCTCAAATATCTCGTCGATAAGACTACTGTTATTCAAAAATTCGGCCATGAGAATGAACATCGGGATAGTGGTAAACAGGTAGTTGGAAACATTACTGTAGGCGACTTCACGCATCACTACAAGCGAACTGTCCAACCCAACAAGTAAAACCAGACCAACGGTTCCCGCTGCCGCGACCGCATACGAGACGGAGACTCCAGCCAGTAATAAAACAATCAAAATTGAGACGGGCAGTATAATTTCCATTATTCTACCACCTCTGAATCAGTATCATCTTTGAGTGCGGTATAAAGGTCAACCAAATTCGTACGGATTTCAATAACCAATCGAATTGCAAGTGCAAACAAGCCAACGGCCATGATCAGCCATGAAATGTAGATTGGGAATTCGACGACGCCAACGGAGGTCCGCCCCTCAATGAATCCATCCCAGAATTTCACGCCCGCAATATACGATATCGCACCGAATATTATAAACGCCAAGACGCGTCCAATAAGGTTGATGAACGATTGGACTTCATCCGGAAGTCGAGTGTACAGTATATCGACATTAATGTTGCCATTGTTTTTTTCTAAACGGGCTGCATAAAGGAAAATCACCATTGGCATCAGATACAATTCGATGAGCTCGTAAGTCCCAGAAATGGGGTCATCAATAACGTATCTAGCTACCGCATTCCCCGTTGTCATTACCATAATCAAAGCTAATGATATTAGTCCCAATGTAGCTATGCCGCTCTCGAAATAATCATATAAGTTACAAAATTTGTTGTAGCCACTGTATATGCTATTTTTTATCGATTGATTCATACCTGACTTGTTTGATGGAGAGCCTCGATAAAAAAATTACGCCTCCGCGTACTCTTGACGTCTTACGCCTCGACATACAATCCGGATAGAAATCAAGCCGTCAATAGCCTGTATACCAACGTATTCATTGATACTCCCACTAAGAGACTTGAATCCCTAGAATGTCCCGAGCCTGGTCAGGAGTCGCGACTTCACGGCCGATTAACTCACAGAAGTCAATAATCTTGTTCACGACCTGCATGTTCTCTTGGATGACTTCATCCTTGTGCGGGTACATCCAATAGAAGTCCTCGATCCCGATACGGACATAGTCAACGCCACGGAGTATCGCTTCCATAGTTATTGGAAGCCAGTTCCGACCGCCCGAGCACACGCCGATTACAGTATCATCAGGGAACCGCTGTTTGGTCTGCTCCAGATTGGTAATCATCTGCATTGGCATCCATGGATCTTGATCCAACGGCCATCCGAAGGGATGCCCCATATCATGGAACACACAAAGTGGGTCTTCATCCAGCAGATCAGTGGCTTTGAGATCTCTGTACAGACGGCGACTATTGTATGAGCTGCGAACCTTGTGAATTGGCTTGATGTTGTTGTCCCGATAGAATTCTACACCTTGTTTTACTTTTTCTGTATAGTTTTTCGGGTACGAGTCGAACGTCGGCCAGAGGACGATCGCCGCCTGAATGAATTTGTTAGTGCCACCACCGGCTTCGAGATGCTTCTCAGCCAAATCAACCAAGTCAACACTGTTGTCCGAAGTTATTTTCCAAGCATGTTGGACAGAGACGACATCCGTTTCATCAAATATTTGACGGTAGATCTCCCCGAGCATTTCGATATTATCTGTCCCAAGACAGTCTTCGGGGTCACGAGGGTGGATGTGTGCAGCGGCACAGCCAGCTTTCCGGGCCTTGATAATCTCATTTGCTTGATCTTCGAGGGAACATGGGACTGCTGGGTACCGAGTGTCGCCGGCGCTAGTGTAGTTAGGGGGGAGTTCGTCAGAGTAAGCCTCCTCAGGTGGCCACTCATCTGGTTGCCAACCGGGACTCGCACACTCGATAATAACGGGTTTATCCAGTGTATCGATACGCTCCTCCAGTTCGATTGGATGTCTTCTTGCAATTGTCGAGATGATGTCCTCCTTGCTCCGTGGATCGTCTTCCCCTTTCAGGACACCATACTGCTCATCTGTTGCAGGATCTCTGTCGCCATCACTGTTAGTCATATCAGCGAATACATCATTCCCTCTCAACCTATAAAATAATACCGCTGCCAAGCATCGGACTATCGGTAACCACCGATGCCTGGGCTGTACTCTTGAGTTTGCCGCCAATAGTACGAAACAAGTTATTTGTCAGAGCGAGCAGTAAAAACGAGAGCTGCGATATGCTACCTACAAATTGACAGAGAAGCAGAATCAGGACCTGGTTGACGAATCCAGTTTAGCTGTACTGGTCGTACAATTCGTTCCAACGGTCCAGTACCTCTTGGCCCGGCTCGTCCCTTTCAGCCATTGTATCCGCCCAGTCCTGCTTTGCCGCGTCCATCACTTCGGTCCAGTTCTGTTTATCCTCTTGGGGAACCTCGTAAACGGCATCGCTGTACGTTTCTCGGGCCTCAGCCCGGTGGCTCATTTGTGCCTCGCCATACTCCGTGTTCAGCTCCTCGCTGGCAGTGGTCATGGCATTCCGCACATCTTCGGGAAGACCATCGTACACTTCCTGATTGATTATCGTGACCGCCCCGAAGGAGCCCAGGTTAATGTTGGTTGGCACGTGAGTAATAAACTCGTCCAAGTCCCAAGAGTCGAAAGTGTTGATAGCGAATAGGGCCCCATCAATCGTCCCTCGTTCAGCGGCCGAGTAGACGTCTGAGGGGCCGATGTTTACGGGAGATCCCCCAAGTTGTTCGATGACACTACTGACGACACCGCCCGAGGAGCGGATGCTCACACCATCCCAGTCTTCCCGCTGTACGATGGGCTCGTCTGTCCAATGGCCTGGAGTGAACGGGGCCTCTAGATTCACACCTATAGCTTCAACTCCCAGCGAATCGTAGTTTTCTCCCTGAATGTAGTTCCTGGTAATATCGTAGGCAGTCTTCTGGGCCGCAACGTTATCTGTGAATTGTCCGGGAAGGTCAGTGACTAGCGAGAGGGGAATCTGTCCCGGATGGTAGGCTGGCCCAGTCTGGGCAAGTTCGACGACACCGTCTTGAACGAGTGATAAATACTCCCCCCCAGACGCTAATTGGCCGGCAGGCTGATGTTCGATTGTAACGTCTGTATCCGAGTATTCCTCGACTTTATTAATGAACGGCAGAATCCAGTCTTGAGTTGTATGCTGCGGTTCTGGCCAAGGATGTGCGTAGGTAAGTGAGACAGCGTCTTGCCCATCTCCACTCGAACCCGCTGTGGTACCAGTAGTATCTGTCTCCGTCGATCCTTCGGAATTTGACCCGTCTTGAGAGCACCCCGCAAAGGCAATTCCGGTTATAGAGGCTCCAAGTGTTTTCAAGGCTCTACGCCGTGACACGGATTTGTCTTTCGGCACCATGTGACATTGTCAACCAGACCCACAATAAAAAACATTTCGGTAATTTACCTTGTCACGTTTGAGACGCCACCCTGTACCGCGTTGATCGCATTGTGGATGGCGCTCGTGCCTGTCGCACTCTTCCGTCGGTTCGCAGGTCGCCGAGGCCGAATGAGGCGGCCAGTACGCTCCCGAGACCAGCCTGCTGGCCGAGTATATCCCATAGCACGCTCCCCTTGTGAAGCTAAGTGACGATGTCGGTGCCGATGTTCGCGTCGGGTAGCGCTCGTGTGGCTGCGGTGTTCACAAGTTCGACGAACAAGTGTGGCGTTTTCGAGCGAAATTGGGCCATCCCGACGCCCGGAACCGTGACGCCGGTCATTGCTCGTCGCCACCGAACACGCCGATCGCCTCCATCTCGTCAAGTTCGTCATCTGAGTACCCCATCTTGGCGAACACCTCTCGGTTGTGTTCACCCAAGAGTGGTGGCGCTAACTCGAATCCACTGTCCGAGTTGGCGAACTTCAGCGGATGCTCGATGACCGGTATCGCTCCGAGTTTCGGGTGCTCTATCTCGGAAATCGCATCCCTTGCCTCAATCTGTGGGTTGTTCAACGCTTCATCCACCTCGTAAACTGGGCCGGCCGGAACACCCCCTTCCTCGGCGATGATTTCGATCCACTCCTCGGTCGTCCTCCGTCTTAGCGTCTCTTCTATTTCGGCCTCAAGTGCGTCTTGGTTTTCGACCCGGTCAGCGTTGTCCTCGAAGCGCTCATCCACGGGCAGATCCGACCGGTCAATAACCTCACAGAGCTCGTGCCAGAGCTTCTCGTTGAGGATACAGATGTTGATGTAGCCGTCTTTCGTCCTGAACGTTTGGTAGGGAGCGAGGACAGGGTCTTTCGTCCCCATCCGCTGTGTCTCCTCGCCAGCGAACGTCATCCCGGCCTGCTTGGTAAGCCACGGGAGCGTCGCCTCCAGCATTCCAAGATCTATAAATTCGCCCTCACCGGTCACTTCGCGTCGGTAGAGCGCAGCCATCGCGCCGAAGGCCGCCCACATCGACGTGATGAGATCGGTCATCGGCAGACCCACCTTCACTGGCTGGCGGTCTTTCTCTCCGGTGACGCTCATGATGCCGCTCATCCCCTGGATAAGTAGATCGTACCCCGACCGCTCGGCCCACGGGCCCGTCTGTCCGAACGCGGAGATGGCGAGGTAGATTATCTCTTCGTTGTGTTCGCGAATGGTCTCGTAGTCCACATCCAGCCGTTCTGCAGTACCTGGGCGGTAGTTCTGTATGAACACGTCTGCCTCGGCGACTAACTCATAGAGCGCATTTTTAGCCCGGTCTTTCTTTAGGTCGAGTTCGATGCTCCGCTTGCCGTAGTTGACCGTCCAGTAGTACGGGGATTCCCCTTGAATGAATGGTGGGCCGGAGTGTCGGATGGCATCACCGTAGCCAGGCTGTTCAATTTTGATTACCTCGGCTCCAAGATTGGCAAGCATCGCTGAACTGAAACCACCGGTGACGAACGTTGATAGGTCGAGGACAGTGATGCCGCTCAGTATCTTTCCAGGAGTCGTCGATGACGTGTTTTTGTCAGACATTATCGGTCACACCTTGTTAAAGCGGGACACATCCCGCGGGGTATGGACGTTAACGTGTTACAACATACTGTACATCGTATGGTAAAACTTCCGGGGGCCGATTCCACTCTATAATCGGACTTAGAAGAAGTGAGATGGCGGCTACTGCATGATTGTAGAGTACAGAGTTTGTTTCTATATCCGATGAGGTTCTAAATCTGTAGTATTAGGTATCTCATATATCTTGGTCGAATTGACATGAGAACAGCAGATACGATTCAGATCTATCCATCATGGTTTATTATGTCCATTTCCCATATTACGGGAATGAAGACGGATCCCGGACGAGAGGATAGCCGGTCGTCACAATAGTGTACCTAACGCGAAGATCGGTGTTGACAGTATTCGGTCGGAGACGCTCTATACGCAGCCTAGATCAAATATCCCTGATTCCTCGTCTCTCGGTTGGAAGCTGGGAAGTTGAGAGAAAAACCTGGTTTTCCGAGTATACGGGAAGCCCGCTAGTGATAATACACTCGACACTCCAGGAATTTGACCACTAATAACAATAGTACATATGTTATAGGATGGAACATCTGCCGACGCGAGAGCGTGTGTTGATGTGAATGGTAGTATTGCCTTCAGATCGAAATCGGGGAGGATCAACTGTGCTCGAGATGTAACTCTAGCTCGTTCGTCGCCGAGAGAACCAAATCCCGTACTTCGGTCTCAATTCGTTCCCGCTTCAGGCGGCTCGCCGGACCGGAGATGCTGAACGCACCGAGGGGTTCCGTCCTGTCGTGGGTCATGACCGGAGCGCCAATGGCATGAACCCCCGATGTCGATTCTTCGATGTTCGTGGCGTAACCTTGGTCCTGTATCTCATCGAGGGTGGATCTTAATTGGTCGGCATCGGTGATAGTGTTAGGCCCGACCGCATCGAGGGTGATCGTATCCAGTAGTTGCTCTTGTTTCCGCTCCGGGAGGAACGCGAGGATCGATTTGCCCGCTGCACTCGCGTATATCGGTCCTCGGCCACCCGTTTGGGCTCCCGTTTGTACAGGATTCGCCCCGACTGACGTGTACAGATAAACCCGCTCATGTCTCTCACGGACAATGAACTGGGCCCGTTCGTCAGTCTCTTCTGCGAGCTCGTCGACCTTTTGTTTGATCATCTGGTACCCCGGAACCTTCCGTCTGAGGTCACCGCCGATAGTCAAGAACTTATAACCTAGTTGGTACTTGTTACCGTCCTTTGTGACGTAGCCGTGGTCCTGCAATGTCGTCAAGTGCCGATGGACCGTGCTGGTTGTCAGTCCAAGTTGGGATTCGAGGTCTTCCCGAGATGTGGGGCCTTCACTGAGTAAGACTTCAACCATCTCCAAGGAAGTATCAGTCGTCTTCACACTAGTTTTGTCATGTGATGCCATACACTGTTATTGGACCAATAGTATAAATATTTCCCGGCAAACGGGATCTGTGGCATTAATCAGGTGCTGGTGTCTCTGATATACAACAAATAAACCGGGTTAGCAGGCCACAAAACACTCTAAAACCGGGGAAATCGGTTACCATGATCTTGCTTCCCATATTTTGCAAAAATGGCCTGCACAAGTCACCAACGTCTCTGGCAGCCAGCCCTGTACTCCCCGTCCGCCAGGCTTTCGCCCTCTACTGGATTTCGTTGTAACTGTGATCTCGATCTCACAAGATTATGAGGGCTTGGAGCCACGCTTCAGCTCCGCTGAAAGTTGTATATCAAAACTTCTCCAACCCCAATATATGATAGATACTATCGCTCGAAAAACATATTAACCAGCGTTCTGGCTTCTCTGTTTTTCGTATTTGAACTCGATACGAAGTCGGGCAATTGCACTAGCCAGATGTGTCGCACCATCGATGAAGAATATGTCTTGATTGAGATACTGCTGCTCGTGATTCCCAAGGTATAGCACGACAGACTGTACCGTGCCTACCTAAACTGGGTGAGTATTGGATTTTATTCGTTGTTGGACGACTGCGGTGTACAGACAATGGCACTTGTCGTTGATCTGAACCGCCGCCCCATCTACCAAGATGTGATTCGGTGCGGTACCACTTCGAGGTTGTCCGTTGGCTTCACCACCAGTTGTGAATTGCTGTCCAACTGTGTTTGAGAGCTAAAACCTAGAGTATCTTACTTATATTTGGAATTGACAATTATTGCATCTGGATATGAATACCCACTGCAATGGTTGACCCGGATGTCCGCTCGCGCTCCACAAAATGCCTATCTATCCAGTTACTACACCCGCTGAGGCGACTTAATCTCCAATAACTTCCACCTCGTACTCACTCGCTCGCACTCGAATCGGGAACCACCCCTCTTCGTCGACTCCAAGCAGTGCTTCGGAGTAGCCATCAGCGCCATTACCGGCTTTTGCTGACCGTACCCAGTCGATTTCCCGGTCGCTGAGGTTAAACCACTCAGCCAGTTGCTCGGCTGTTTCATCAACTCGGTGGATAATCGTCATTGAACAGAGGTTCGCTATCGTCCGGGCTTCCGGGGTGAGAGCGAACTCGCCACCAGTCTGCGTGATGAATTGTAGGGAGATATCGTAGTGACGACTGTGACGGACTGCCGTTTCGAGGAAATCCAGCGATGTCGCGTCGTTCATCAGGTAATGTGCTTCGTCGATAGCAAATACGACCCGTTTGTCCGTCTGTTTGGCTCGTTCGTAGACCGCATTGAACAGCACCTGCATCATCAGACTCGTTTCAGACCGCCCGCGTGTCCCCTCCTCCTGATGAAGATCAAGATACACTACATCGGATGCAATATCGAACTCAGTGGGTTCCGCAAGGTTCGCGAGATCGCCGCCTTCCCTGAAGGACGGACGGAGGTCGATCAACAGTGATTCCGCATCCGTCCGGACGTTCTCCTGTTCACCAGCTGTGCCGTAGCCGAACGCGTCGGGGTCTTCTAGGAGTTGTTCGAGGACGGCGATCACATCCCGAACGGTCGGTGATGGTTGGTCGTGTGTTGCTGGGTCTCGGGTAATGCCCTGTTGCTCGTAGGTCTCTTGCACACACCGGCGAAGCGTCTGTTTCCGATCACCCAGGGGATTCCCTGCCACCTGTTCGAAGAACGTCTCGAAGAACGTGAGCACCCACGAGATTTGCTCGGCCCACGGGTCCAGATCTGGGACCGTATCTAACACAGCCGTCGGTGTGGGCTGTATTTCCAGTGGATTGAACGATCTTGACCCACCGACTGTAACACGCTCACCACCGAGTGCATCGTTGAGTGATGCGAACCCCTCGAGCGGATCCAGCATCACGAGTACTGTGTTCTGATCGTGCATCGCACGCCGGAGTAGCTGCAACTTCGTCGAGAATGACTTCCCCGCACCGAGTTTGCCGATGACCATCGCACAGTAGCCTGTTTCTCTGGTAAAGCGGTCAAGCAACAATGGACTCTCATTGAGTGCATACGTCCCGTACTCGATGCCGTGTTCGGCCAGGGCACCTGAGACGAACGGGAACATCGCTCCCAGCGCACCACCCAGCATCGGCGTCTGTGTCTCCTGTTCCAGATTCATCTTGTCCACGCCGACCGGGCTGGCCGATACCAGCGCGTCCAGTTGTGCCCACCGCGGCGTCACTGGCGTCAGATTCGCTGGTGCGCGTCTGGCCGCGTTCGCGACTGCATCGCCTGTCACGTCCTCCTGCGAATCGCCGTGTTCGGTGAGATACATCGACACGTCGAACGCCTCCATCGACGTGTTCCGCAATACGTCGTACAGCTCCTGATAGTCCTGCAGGTCCTTGCTAACGCCGCGTGCTCCAGCCCGGCGTTTTTCGGAAAGATACTCCATCTCCGCCTCCAGATCCTCGATTCTGTTCTCCAGTGAGTCCAGCGTCGCCTCCGTGTCCCGTGGTGTGATGTGTAGGGAGATATCCGTCGTCCGTGTGTCGGCTGTCGAGTATAGCTTCTCGAAGAGCCCGTCCTGCGGTGCGTCCGGGAACTGACCGACCCAGTGTGTACGCGCCCAACGCTCGCCAGTTCGGAGCGCTGTCGGTGTCCGTTCGAGTTCCGACGGCGCGACCAGCGACTGATGGACCTCCGCTGGTGTGTCTAGCGACTGGTCGCTTGCCGTCTCGACAACCTCAACGGGGGGCACCTCCGCAGTCGCCGAGTCTACTGATGTGTCCGTCTCGGTACTGACGAAGGGAAGCCACTCCCAGGTCATGGCTGCTTCCCCACGAGCGGTCGTGTCCGAAGCGCCTGATCGAAGTCCCCATACTCCAGCGTCTGGCCGGCCCAGAACTCGCCGATGATCTGTGTCGCGTCACTCGCATCGACGGTCCTGGCCTCACATCCTTCGAGGTCACGGAGACCGGACTGCACGCGCGAGAGGCGCTCGTCGAGTTCTGTGAACAGCTTTCGGCGCTGGATCGCAAGCGGCGGCGCAGTGATCGCCCGAATGAACACACCAAGGACGGGCACGTCACTGAGCTTCGCCAGTATGCTTTCTTGCTCGAACTGGATCTCTTCTGGCGTGACCGTAACGACCACGTAGTGATCGCGAATCGTCATCTGGCGGGCGGCAAGGTCGCGCTCGTACCAGTCGATATAGCGCTTGATGAGCGTCTGTAACTGCGGGTTCGCCTTCACGTCGGGATCGTCCAGCCGCTCACGATAGTGGTCGAGATACGTCTCGACAGGGAACGGCTGAGTTGTTGAGTAAATCTGGATTGGGAACGTGACGGTCGTGTTCAGGAAGTCCTGAAAGCTCTCGGCCATCGCCCCCCATTCTTCGTCTGTGGCCAGTGCCATCGACGGTGGCGACACCCGAACGAGACCGATGGCCGCGCCGTCCTGGCGCTCGATGACGTTTTCATCGGGATACACACGTTCAAGCTGGTGATGGGCCACTGTCTCCGAATGCGGTTCCTCCGTAACTGTTGTGTGGAACCGAACCATCGTGAGTAGCCAGTCGAGACTTGAGGTGTACGCGGGCGTGACGTACACGAACACCGCGCCCACGCACACCGCGACAGCAGCGACCGGGAGTAATACTGTTTGGATCGTGTACCCGGCTACCCGTGTCGATGACGGAACGACCAGTTGTGTGAGCAAGACGATAGCAACCGCTGGCAGCAGGGCAACGCCAGCGTCACCCAGAGTGTACGACCCCAGGAGCTTCGTTTCCGTACCGAGCGACTTCGGGATTCGTTTCGATGGAGTTCTCTCAACCATTGTCAGTAGATGTACCGTGGTGGATCGTCGTCCGAGTCACTGTCAGCGTCCTCGGACTCGTTCGATTCGGCATCAGACGTTCGGTCGTCTGACGGCTCTGAATCGGTCGATTCAGTCTCGCTGGAGTTCGCTGGCGTGTCATCGTCGTCTCGACCTGTACGGTCTCTCGATTTTTCGGATGGGTCAGAACCCGTACCCTCGCCTGGTCCCGGGCCATCGGTCGCTGAAGTGTCGAGTCTGGATCGAATCGTTCGCCTCGTCTGTGACGCCTTCCGTCCGACAGCGTGTGCTTTGGACGAGCCGGACCCCAGCACTTCCTGTCCACTGGCTCTGATCGCCGACTGGCCGGCGAGTCCGCGACGGAGGTTCTTCACGCTCAGTCTTCCTCGCTGGCCAGTATTTTCCACAGTCTCCTTCCGATCACGCATATGATGGCGTGAGCTGTGTTGGGCCGCACGGTCAGCCATGAAGAACAGCGCTCCAGCCTGCCAGAACAGTACGAACGGGACGATAACCGCGATTAGTGGCGCCACGATGGCCAGGAGCCACTGCCCGAAGCCACCGATAGAGAGCGTGACCGACTCACCCAGCACCTCACCAAGGCGAAACAGGAGTGCGACGGGCACTGCCATGAACAGGAACGGGACGTAAAAGCCCGCGAGGCGCGACATTAGCCGCTCGACCGGTGCGAACGGGCCGACACTGGGGATCCAAAAGACGATCACTAGCGGCATCAGCAGGACGTACAGGTACAGCGCCATCTGCCGGACGAGATAGATAAGCGCGAGGACGAGGAAGATCGCCAAATCGAGTGACGCGGCGAGTGTCATCCCCGCGACACCCATCGCACCGAACGACACCGTCTCGAACAGACCGATACTGTCGAGGTTCGGAACGAGAAACTCGACCAATCCATCGACGAACCGCAACGAGATCGCAGCCAGCCACCACCACGACAGGATGCCAAGCAGGCCGGCAAATGCCCGTTTTTTCAGCTTTGTCCGGTGATAGCCGCTGAACAGGTGGCTCGTCGATTCCAGGAAGATGACCACCCCCAGCGAGAGTCCCCACAGCAGGAGCGACAGCGGCACCATCGTCTCCCAGTAGTACGTGTACAGTGACGGCCAGCCGCCGTTCGTCGGCGCAGTGAACACTGCATCCGGGCGCGGTGTCGTTACGATGAGATCGATCAGCGCCTCAACGTTGTCACCGACGAACCCGAACACCGAGTTGGCCAGTTTCTCGAGGAACCGCTCAAACGAATCGACGAGAACATCTCCTAAGGACTGCATTATACTGTCCCCCGGTCGGAACCGGCCATTCGTATTGGTCCTTGCCTGTCCGGCTCTCCAACAGTCATTCGTGACAATAGCACTTGTCTCATCACAGATCCCTCCACGGCGGCCAGAACCCCCATCCGGTGATACGGTCGATCAGAAACCCGGCCAGCAGGAGCGTACCGACCTGGACCCCGAGCGTGAACAGCAGGTGGACGTACCGCAGGACCGTTCCCCCCACGTGGACGGTTGCCGAATCGCCTACATATCCTGGAACGGTCCGCCACCAGTCGTCCGGCTTGTATGTCGCGGTAATAGTGTCACCTCGACGGGAAACCGTCGTCTGGACGGTGCCGTTCGCTGTCGTGTTGACGTGTTTCCCCTCTAGTTCGATATACCCACCACGAGACACCGTCGCGATCGGTGCACCTGTAGTCGCGTCGCTGAGTGTCACTTCGACGGTGACGGTATTCGCGGTCGTATTTTGTATTGTGAGGTTGATTTTGCTCTTGTTCACCGGGATGGTCGCCGTTGAGTCAGATGACAACCGACTCTGTGTCCCCCGAACGAGATCCGTAGCGCGAACCGACTGGGTATCATCTCCTGGCGGCGCTCTGGCACCGATTCCGAAACTCCCCTCATATGGCCCACTCACTGTATCCAGCGCAACCGACGATTCGAGGTCTGGCGCTCTGAATGTACGTCCGTAGGAATCCAGGATTGTGATGTCACCGTGTGCATCCTGTGTCGTCTCGGTTCGAATCGGGTAGGCATGCACCTGGACCGGATGGACTGGCGAGTGTCGCGTTGTCGTCGTCTCACCATCCGTTTCGACGAGCGTGTCCCATTGCTGATCACGCGCGACGTAGAACCGCCAACTGCCGCGGATTCCGCCTGCTGGAAGGTGGAGCCCGTACCAGGGCTGGCTTCGGAAGACCACAACTCCCATGTCGCCGTTGGGATACGTCGTCCGATAGCCCGACAGCACCGGATCGTAGACGCTCACCTGTCGCGTCTGTTCGACAGTGACTGTCTCAGTGTGGGTCTCTACGTGCTTCGTCCACCAGTCACGACACGTTCGGTTCCCATTGACCGGCCCACACACGGTTTTCTCTCTGTAAATCGTCTCTGTCAACTGGACAGTGACCGTCGCTTGAAGTGCTAGCGACTGGCTGCCCGTGACGTTTTTCGACTGGTTTCGGTACGCAATCCGGACGACGTTGTCTGTCGTCGTGTTCGTGACCGGTTCTCCATCCATCAGGAGTGTCACGGACTGGACCTCGTGAGCGGTCACGTTCCACTCCGTTCGTCGCGTCGGTGTGTCCGTCTCGTCCGGGACGGCAACACGGTAATCAACCGTCCCGAGGACTGTCCCGTTGGGCGCGACGTACAGTGGCTGTTGTCGCTCCGACAACAGCGCCTTCGTCGACGGCGTGACTCCCGCGATTGCGACCCCGACATTCTTGAGATATGTGCCGTCGGTAAGCGTTGCGCCAGTCGGGTGGATCGCTGTCGAGCGATTCGTCGCAGGCATCTCCTCTATATCGCGTTGATTCCACGTCTCGGCCGCTTCCGGTGGTTCATCGAGTGGAACGTCACTTGTGACCCTCAGCGCTTCTTTCGCCGACACGGTGTCGCTATCCGCTATCTGTCGCTCCTCGTCGCCGCTCCAGAGATCCCAGAACGACGTCCCGTTCACGCCGTGGTCCGGTTCCTCCGGTGGATGACCCGCCGCGACCGGAGTCACGGTAGCGAGGACCACGTTGAGACAGACGAGCCCGAACAGTAGCGTTCGAGACATCTGCTCAGAAACTGCAACTGGTCCCACCCGAGACGACCGACGACAGGAGGAACTGGATGATCGTCGTCGCAAGCGGCGCGATGATAACTCCCCACACCAGCCCCTGCGTTCGGATCTGTTTGAGTTCCATTTTCATATCGGATTGGCGTACCATCGGTGTCGCGACTGCGGCACCAAGGGCGAGTGTCCCACCGACCAGTGGTCCCCCGAACTGGATCAACGTGAAGATGTTCTTGATCGTCACCGCCATCTCTGTCTCGCAGAACTCTTCGCCGATATCTTGGGCAGCGGCTGGCTCGACACACAGCAACGCCAGTACTAGCACTCCCACAGATGCCTGGCAACTATACTGTTTCAGCAGGGCGATACGACTCTGTTCCGGCGCCGAACTATCGGCGTTCGATGTGACCCCCATCATTCCTATCTGATCGCCACTGAGCCAGTGAATTCCCCCCGGAAACCACTGTCCTCAGTGACTAATCCATTATAGACCACACCATATTTTAAATTTAACTATTTTATCTAGTATATTAGAGTGCAATATAGATCAATAAAAGTCCTGTCGACCCTGTCGATAGCAATCCCAGCAAGGGAACTCCGGGAGACATTCCTCACACTCCTCAGAGTCGGAATCAAAAGTTGGCCGTTTTGTGCCATTTGGAGAAACCGTGTCTTCACTGTCCGAGTCTATCGAGGACCCACCGTCGCCTCTGAGACGAGTCCTGTTCCCAGAACTGCGTTGTGCCTGGTTCCCTTCCGGCCGTCGGATAGCGATCGCGACCCGGTGTTTGCACGCGCCATCGAATCGTTCGTCGGCTGGACAGGTACACGCTTGGGGCACCGCCCTGTCCATCTCGACGAGATACTCGTGATCAGCGGGGTTCGCATGACTTTCATTGCGGATCTGGAATCCTCCTGTGGCTGGCCTGATGTCGAACCGTTCGTACTGTGCGCGCTTTGCGACTCGGGTCGAGAATGTGAGTGCTGCGAGTGGGTGCATGGACAACTCCAGGGCACACGCCTGTGCGCCCGCACCCCTCAGGGCGCACAAACAGCACTCGCGCAACAGAGTCGATTCCATAGGAGCAGTACAGCCTGCCAAAGAAACGTCCACAGCGTTCCTCGCGGTTATGACGAACAGTCAGTGCGGGGAAGCCAGTTATTATTAAGTTTGGGCCTGAATATTCAGGCATATAAATGTCGAACAGACTGAAGGAAGCAATAAAACAGATTCGAATTGTCAAGGAAAATTTAGATGACCCAGAAATGTCTGGAGAGTTAGAGCAGGCACTGGAAGCGCTTCAAAACGCGGTAGAGTCACTCGAAGACGACGGTTGATTCGTATCATCAGATGGTTTTGACTGCATAGGCCATGTTCAATTCACACATTCACTGAGTCTCTGTATTAGCTCGGTTTGGGGCGAACGCAATATCCTGTGAACGGTTCTATGACTGGCTCGCAGAGCCCAGCTATCACATCCCTGTGCGACGTGCCGTCCAACTACGGGATGTCGTAGACGGCAATCTCGGTGTGCCCACAGCTGGGACAGCTCTCAGTCTCGCTGGTCACTGTCGTCCCACAGCGTCGACACTCACGATGGACTGTCTCACTATTCAAGAGGCGTTGTTGGAGCCAGGCAATGATCATTCGTTTTCAGCGAGGAACGCGGTAAGCCGGTCACGGTGGCTCCGGACTGTCGCCGTCGACACGTCTGCAGCGTCGGCGACTGCCAGTTGGGTGGGTGGGTCCGCCATGGATGTGGCTGCGACTGTGAGACAGGCCGCAGCGAACCCTGCTGGATGCGTGCCACTACTGACCCCACTCTCGTGAGCACTGGTCGCGAGTTTCCGTGCCTGTTGTTCCACCTGCGCCGGGAGGTCAAATTCGGCGGTGATTGACGGGAGATACGGGACTGGTGACTGCGGTGGAACGGGCAGTTCGAGTTCGGCATTGAGCGTTCGATAGCCGTTTTCGACGCGGTCACCGCTGACCGAAGCGACGGCTGCAACTTCGTTCAGTGTTCGTGTCGCCTCGTTCAGCCGGCAGGTCGCGTATACGCTCGCAGCCGCGATGGATTCGACTGACCGTCCCACGAGGAGGTCATTCTCCTGAGCAGTCCGGAACAGCGAACTCGCCTGTTCCTGAAGCGAGTCTGCCAACTCCAGGTTGGTCGTGATTCGTGCAATCTCGCTCAGGCCAGTTGCGAGGTTGCGTTCGGCTTTCGAGCGCCACTGGGCCCTTGAATGTTCTCGACGCAGGCGATTGAGCTGGCGCTGTTTCTTTGCCGAGAGTGTGTTTCCGTTCCCGTCGATCCTGTGGCCGATTTCCGTCGAGAGCCCTCGATCATGTCTCGTGTCCGTGAGTGGTGCGCCCGTTCGTGCTTTCGAGGTGTCGTCCTCGGTGAATATCCGCGGCCCACGCCGATCGAGGCGACACCGCTCGATGACAACGGCACAGTCCCGACAGGCGATTTCCCCACCGTCCGTATCGAGGGAACCACCACACTCTGGGCAGGTGTCTGCTGCAATCGTTCGACCGCTCGATTCGTCGAAGCCACGTTCGTAGATCTCGCTGGAAGCCATCTGTGAATCCGAGGCCAACTCTGGCTGGCCCCGCACCCTTCAGGGGCCGATAAAATGCTCTGCGGTTGCTGTATTCTGGAAAATGACCTGCTTGTAGCTCGGATTTTAATATATATGTTCTGTCAAAAGCATTATATTCTCACATTCTAATCCTAAAATAGGACTGGATCGGAGAGATATGTCTGACGCCCAATCCGAATCAGAGCTGGATACGGTTCTCAGGGCGATATCTGATAGACAGCAACGGCTAATCTGTCTCTTATTGCGAGAGAGCGAACCCAGGCCAGTGAGTGATTTTCTTCCCCGTAGTGTTGAGGTGAGTCGTACTGCGGAAACAGGCCTCTATCACAATCATCTGCCACGCCTGGCTGAACTGGAGTATATTGACTGGGACAGGGACGCCGGCGAGGTAGCACAGGGCGAGCGCTTTGCGGAAATCGAAGCCCTGCTCGACATCCTCGATACCCACGCTGAGGACTTACCAGGGACGTGGCCCTGAGCGAGAATCACCAATTCAGTCAGTGCAGATTTGATTACGGCGCAACCGGCTTCGTATCCGACACCTGTAGCAAACCATCACCACGGACTGTTATCTGGTAGCTCCGGTACCGAAACGTGACGGTATGGGTCTCTGGACCTCTCAGGCTTCCCTCTGGACCAAACAGGAGTGTTTCAACCGCACCAATATCAATACGCTCGTGTAACGGTGATTGCTGGAGGCTATCCATAGATTCCCCTTCTAAAGTAGCGATTGTCTGTATGATTGCAACGGTCAGGCTTTGATTGCTAGCAGGATCATACCGGACTTCGTGCAATCCGCCCTGTTGCTCCGTGTGTAAGTCTTCATTGGCCCCCTCACTCCTGTCACCACAGTCCCTGGACATAATTAGTAAACCCAGCGTGGGTAATCCATATATATTCTCTGGTTCCACCGAAGGTATTACTGGCATAATATTTTACAGTGTTAACTGTAGTGGGGAACGACGAATCCAACTCCACATCGGCCGTAATCGGTTGCGAGGAGTGTATTTCGGACTCAAGCGACACACTGGATTGAAATACAGACCAATCGCAGTAGTATTATTCGATGCTCTGGGGCTGGTCGATAGCTTCGATAATTTCTGTCGCAGTTGTGCTGATTCGATCGAGTCGCTCTAGAATCGTGTCTGGTTCGTCGGACTCCCAGGCCGCGAGATACAGGGCTGATCCGCTCATGTCCAGTCCAAAATACCGACCAACGACGTAGGCAACAGCTTCGGCTTCGACCTCTCGTTTCTCTCGTTCGGGTTTGTCGTTGACGCCGCTGTGCAGGAGCGCATGCGCGTACTCGTGGATCAGGACTGCAGTAACGGATGCTGTGTTTTCCCGATCTTTGACCTGAATCTCTGCAATCGGCTGTGTCGTGTCTGGAGCCGTCGTTTGGCAGATCCCGTTTGCAGTCCCGTGTGCCCACTCGTCGGCGTTGATGACCTCGGCTTGCACACTGAGCGTTTCAGCTGCAGCAAAGACAGCAGGGAAGAGGTCAGTCGCGTCTCCACGGGCGTCCGTGTCCAGTTCTGGTAACGGTTCACCGTCTGTTTGTGAGATATCGAAGACTGGGACAGGTTTGAACGCGACAGGTCCCTCCGACCACTCTTCGGGTGGCGTCTCGTCGTACTCACAGTCAGTGTCAGCGTGGTAGTTGGGGGAGTTGCCACACTCTGGACATTGCTTGGCGATGATCGGAGCCCAGATCCAGATGGCCTGTTCGCCGTCCTGAACCTGTCTGTTGAACTCGTCTTGCCACGTCCGGTAGCCAGCGACCTTCGTCGCCCCAGGACACTGGCGTGCGATCAGCAATGTATTCCGATACGAATAGTCGTGGAACCGACTCTGGACATCGAGCCACGCCTGGAACTGTTCGCTTGCTTTCGCCGCTTCGACGGTGTCGACCAATTCTTCGGCCCACTGTTCGATCGTACTGTGCATCTCATCGGTGCGAGTGTCACTGGAGGGGAACTCCACTCGCGAGGTCGTGTTCGAAGCCATCTCGAAAACCTGCGAGGCACTGTGTGTGGCCCCGCACCCTTCGGGGGCGAAAAAACACGAGCGCAGTTCGCCGAGAGAACGGGCTCCTATACCTGCTACCCGTTGAATATAAACGGAGTTCAGAACTCACGGCGAAGAGAGTCGCGTCAGTGTCGATAAAGAGGCCGACAGAGCCGGTGGGTATTACTCGGTGAGGTCGTCGCCGAGCGAGCCCTCGTACTTCTCCTGGTCCGCCTCCGGCAGGTACTGGTCTTCCCACTCGACGACTTCCGGGAAGCCAGAGAATTCATGCAGGCTACCAATTGACTGGGCATCGAAGGCATCGTCGACGCCGCGCATTGCCGCGGCCGGGTCTTCGGCGAACGCCTGCATATCTGCGTGGACATTCGCAATCGTCGATAGCGTCGAGAGAATCGGGAACAAGACGACATCGAAGCCCCACTCGTCGAGCTTGTCCATGTCGACGTATGGCGAAGTCCCGAGATCGCCAACGAAATTGTACAGCAACGGACCGTCAATGGCCTGCCCGACGCGTTTTAACTCCTCAGCGTCAGTCGGCCCCTCGACGAAGCCGATATCCGCACCTGCGTCGAGATAGGCGTTAACCCGGTCCAAAGCCTCGTCGAGTGAACCGTCGCCCGTTCCACGCGCGTCGCTCCGAGCAATGATCACGAACGACTCGTCTCGCTCGTCGCGGACATCGGCCGCAGCCGCGATCTTCCCGACCGCCTCCGCTTTCGGGATAACCTGTCGTCCCTTCGTGTGGCCACATCGCTTTGGGAACGTCTGGTCTTCGATATGGATCGCACCGACACCGGCCTTGATGTACTCACGGACGGTCCGGACGACGTTCGTAGCGTTGCCGTAGCCGTTGTCCGCGTCCGCAATGAGCGGAACGCTGATTCGTTCCTGGATATTGCTCGCGTTCTCAATCATCTCCGGCATCGTGATGAACCCGGCATCGGGATACCCAACCTTCGAGAGGGAAGTGCCGTACCCCGTCATGTAAATCGCGTCGAATCCAACAGTGTCAGCCACAGCCGCGGTGAGCGGGTCGTGGACGCCAGGGCAGATCAGGAGGTCGTCACGGTCAAGTCGATCACGGAGTACCGTCCCGGACGTAGTCATGGTCTCACCAGCCACTGCGTTGCTAAACAGCCGTCGATTGTCGTGAGTCGGTCGCGCAAACACACCGTCTGGTAATTGAGTGGTCTCATAATCGGGTCAGGTATCAGCATCGGTTATGTTCGTATCGGTATCGGTGATGTGGGTGATGACATCCTCGGTCTGGACGACGTCGCCGTACTTCGCGTCGATGTCAAAGAGGTTGGCCCGGTGGGGGGCTTCGGCCCGGTCGCCGACGGCGTCCGCCGGAACGATCGTCCGGTAGCCGTGCTGGAGGCTGTCGACCGCCGTTGCCCGCACGCACCCGCTCGTCGTAACGCCTGCAATAACGAGTGTATCGACTCGATGGGTCGTCAGCTCCGTCTCGAGATCAGTACCGAAGAACGCACTCGCGTATTTCTTGAGGATGACCCGCTCGTCGCCGACGGGCGCGATACGGTCGTCGACCGCCACACGGTCACTGCCAAGTTGAAGTTCCCGCAGCGCCGGCACCTTTTCGATGAACCGACCGGCGTCACCGTACGATTCCTCGAACGCGACGGTGGTGAAATACCGCGGGAGATCGTACTCGCGAAACGTTTCGAGTAGTCGTTCAGTCTGCTCGAGGACGTCGCTCACGTCCGCCCCGAGGTCGCTTTCGGGGTCGGTGAAAGCGTTGATCAGATCGATAACGATCAGCGCTGGCTGTGCACCGATACCGACGCTCTCGCCAAACTCCTTGTCGCCGTAGTGGTCGTCGAGGTCGTCTGTCCAAGGCATACGTTGGAAGTCGCTCAATCAGCTACGCAACCGATCACCAAAGGTCAGTCACCACGGTTGTCGAATTCACGTCGTTCTGCGGCAATCTGTGCTTCGAGGTCGCTGTCGTCCGGGAGCGGTCCGTAATCGAAATCGTCGAGATCGTCCCGATTCTCGCGGATGTCCGCACGTCGTTGCTCGGTCGCTGCTTCGTCGACGGCGCCGTCGTTAATGATGACGCCATATTCATCGGCGGCGGCTGCCTCGGAAACGAGCCCACGGCGTACTTCTGTGGCGACCTGCTCCGGGTCCCGCTTGAGCGGGTCGCCGAGCCCGCCTCCGCCCGCAGTGCTGAACACGAGTTTGTCACCCGCTTCGACAGGGACGTTCTCGACCTTCGATGGCAGATCCTCCTCGGTCCCGTCCGTCCGAATGAGCGTTTTCTCACTCGTCTGGGCGTGTGTCCCGCCGTCAACGCCCCACGGATAGGTGTGTGCGCGATCGTCTTGGAACGTGATCGCACCGTCTTCCTCGAAGGTGTATACTTTTGTGATGCCGTGTCCGCCACGGAACGTGCCGGCTCCGCCCGTGTCGGTGCGTGTACTGTACTCGTCGATACTCAGCGGATAGTACGCTTCTTGGTACTCGGCCGGGACCGTCCGGAACAGCGGCCACCACGAGTGACCGTCTAAACCGTCACCGCCGGGCCGGGCCGGAATCCCACCGTAGAGGATTTCAAGCATCTGGAAGTCGTTGCCCTCCGAATCGGTGCCCGCGTACACCAAGTTGGGAGAGGTGCCGTAGCTGCCGGCGACGGAGAAGCCATCGATTAGCTTCGAGAACGTCGCCTGCAGGACGTCGAACTGCCGAGCCATCATCGGCAGGCGGTTACCCAGTGCGGCCGGGAACTCCGGCTGGACGACTGACCCCTCGGGCAGTGTGACCTCGAACAGGTCATAGTAGCCGTCGTTGAACGTCAATAGGGGATCGAACGCCATGATGAGGAAGACGCCGGTGAACATTTTGAACATCTTCTCGTTCAGCAGGAAGTTCACGGTCCCCGGCACTTGGGCGTCGGTCCCCGTCCAGTCCAGATACACCGTCTCACCCTCGCGGTAGATCTCCAGATGGAGTTTGATAGGGCCGTTACCCAGACCATCGTCATCGACGTAATCCTCGAACGTGTAGCGTTCGCCTTCCGGAATGAACTCGTGGATAAGGTCGATCATCCCGTCACGGGTCCGATCAAGGATAGCATCACATGCCGCCACGTACGTTTCCTTGCCGAAGCGGTCACAGAGTTCACGGACGCGCTCCTCGGCTGCCTTGGTGCCCGCGGCGAGTGCCTTGATGTCCGCTTCCGCATGCTCGGGCAGTCGCGTGTTGTGGGCGAACGTCTCGAGGAGTTCACTGTCGAATTCCCCTTCCTTGTAAAGCTTGACCGGTGGCAGGCGCATCCCCTCCTCAAAGATGGTCGTCGCCTGCACCGGCATGCTTCCAGGTGTCTTGCCCCCGACGTCCATCAGGTTCCCCCACTGGCTAGAGAACCCGACCAGGTCATCCTCGTAGAAGATGGGTCGCAACAGCAGCATATCCGGCGTGTGTGAAACCGCGCCAGCACACATGTACGGGTCGTTCGTCGCGATAACGTCACCGGGAGCGAGATCGTCGCGGTCGAATGGCGAGTTCTCGATGATGGTGTCGATTGCGGAGCCGAACTGGCCCATGACCATCCGCCCCTTCGCATCGGCGATGAGTGGGAACTGGTCGGACTGTTCGCGGATGACCGGGCTGATGGCCGTTGTTTCGACGACCCGGTCCATCTCTTCACGGGTGTTCTCCAGCGTGCTTTCAATGATATCGAGTGTCGTCGTATCGACATCGTGCTCACCGACGAAGTCTGGCGCCTCATCGGTCATTGGCCATCACCTCGGGAGATCTCGAGGTTCGCATATTGATCGACCGTCGCCGTGTAGTCCGGCTGAATGATGATTGTCGAGTCATCCTCAACCACAATCGCCGGCCCGAAGATTTCGTTGCCCGCAGCCAGTTCGGCTCGGTCGTAGATCGGCGTGTCGTAGTAGTTGCCATCGAAGTACACCTCGTTCGTATCCACCTGCGCGTCGCTTGGATCGCTGTCGCCGGGCTCCGTTGCCTCAATAGAGACGCCCTCCATGATGCCCTTGCCAATGACGCGGAGGTTGGCGATCTCTAGCGGTGCGTCGAGTGAGAACCCGAATTGCCTATGATGTCTGGCTTCGAAATCGTCCTTGATCTCGGCGAGGCCGGTGTCGCTCTGTAGGTTGTTGATATCGACTGGAATAGACATCTGGATATCCTGCCGGAAGTAGCGACAGTCGGCGTAGTATTCGAAGCCGTGGTCGTCTGCTGTGACGCCCTCAGATTCGAGCCAGTCGGCGGCGTCCGATTGCAGGGCCTGAAACTCTGCGTGGACGTCCGCACCATCGACGTCCTGATCGGTCTCTAGGTAGGTCTCGGAGAATTCGTTTTGAACATCGGATGTAAGGAAGCCGAACGCGGACATGACGCCCGGGCCCGGGGGGATGATGAGCGGGTCCGCACCCATCACGTCTGCAAGGGCGTTCGCATGCATCGGACCGGCACCGCCGAACGCGACAAGGCCGAAGTCGCGGGGGTCGTACCCGCGTTCGACCGAGACGACACGGAGCGCACCGTACATATTTTCGTTGACGATATCGAGGATCGCCTGTGCTGCCTCCTCGATCGAGCTGTCGCGCTGCTCGGCGATTCCAGAAATCGCCTCGCGGGCGGCCTCATGGTCGAGGTCCATCTTCCCGCCGAGTTGGACCATCGGTGGAATCCGACCGAGAACGACGTTGGCGTCCGTTACAGTCGGCTCCTCGCCGCCTTGGCCGTAGCAGGCCGGACCAGGATCGGCCCCAGCACTCTCTGGACCGACCTGTAACGCGCCGCTGAGCTGGACACGGGCAATCGACCCGCCGCCCGCTCCGACAGTGTTCACGTCGACCGAGCGGGATTTGAACTCCCGATACCCGACCTTCGTCTGACGAGTCGTCCCTGGTGTCCCGTCTTCGACCAGTGAAACATCCGTCGACGTCCCGCCCATATCGAGCGTCAGGACGTCGGGGACTCCCTTTTTCGATGCGATTGTCGCTGCCCCAACGACGCCCCCGCTTGGTCCGGAGAGCGCAAGTTCGACCGGCCGGCGTTTGGCCGCCGCCGAGCTCATCAGCCCGCCGTCCGACCGGACGACGTTCATTTTCGCGGTCGAGCCGGCGTCCTCGAGCGACGCGTCGAGATCGTCGAGATACTGGATGACTTGCGGCCGGGCGTAGTCGTTGATGACCGTTGTCAGGGTCCGCTCGTACTCGCCGTACTCGGGGACGATTTCAGACGAAATGGACACCGGCAGTCCCGGGGCCTCAGCTTCGATGATCTCACGAACGCGCTCCTCGTGTGCCGGGTTGAGATACGAGTTGAGTAGGGCGACAGTCACCGCCTCCACGCCGGCTGCCTGTAGTTCCTGAACGGCCGTACGAACCGCCGCTTCGTCGAGCGGCTGGGTTTCTTCGCCGGCTGGGGAGTTTATTTTGCCCGCCACGCCACGTGTGTCGACGAGGTCCGCGAGGGGGTCGGGCTTCTCCATCCCAATCCACCCGTACAACGGTCCCGGTGTCCAGGCCCGTGCCAGATGGAGGATATCCTCGTGACCTGCTGTGGTAATGAGTCCGACACGAGATCCGGTCTCCTCAAGCAACATGTTCGTCACGACCGTCGTTCCGTGAAACAGCAGGTCGAGCTCATCAACCGACGTGTCGGCTTTGCTCGTCGCTTCCTCGATACCCTGCAAGACGCCCTCAGATGGATTCGTCGGCGTCGAGAGGACCTTATCGATCGTAAGTTCGTTCGTCTCTTCGTTGAACACGATTACGTCAGTGAAGGTCCCACCGACATCCACACCCAGGTTTTGTGTCATATGTTACCGCGTGGGTGGGAAGACTCCGCATCGCGGCCTAAGCATTTTCCCAACACCTGTTGGTGGTTTTTATATTCGTGTGTGGACCACTTCGGCCAATCACTCCCCTTCGGTACGTTCACGACCGGTGTCTAACCATCTAATCTGATGGTATCCAGCCAATCATGGTGTGCTCAGAGCCCGCCATCATGGATCGGTATCTGTTATTTCCCCACATACCTTTTTTATCCGGTCTCACCCACATTGAGTGGCGAGGATGTTCACTGCCACTCTCCACTTCAACCAGCACCGGGCGTGTGTCCTCCGGGAGCTCACGGCCGAAATCGACAGGCCAGTGCCGATCGAAATCGAGGAGGTCCGGAACGGTTCTGTGACGTTCGTTCTCCGAGCCGGTGTCCACGCCGATACGTTCCAATCGACCCTCGAATCTGCCGACCACGTCGAGTACGTCGACCGGCTCGATGATGCGAACCTTCTCGTAACCAAGCCATCGTGTGGTGCCTACTCGGCAATTTATCAGAACCACGGAACACTCCGCCGTTCGAACACGGTTAGCGGTCGCCATCGCGAGTACAACGTCCTCGTATTCCGCCGAGAGGATCTGAAAGCCATTATCGACGACCTCGAACAGTTCGGAACAGTCACGCTCGGAAAACTGGAGGAGTTTAGTGAGCGGACAGATTCGCCCCTCACCGACCGCCAACGGGATGTCGTCACAGAAGCACTCGCTCGCGGCTACTACGAGTGGCCACGACAAATCAGCAACGAGGCCCTCGCGGATGAACTGAATATCAGCCGCGCGACGCTCCACGAGCACCTCCGAAAGGCCGAACAGAAGTTGGTATCTATCGGACTTGCTGGTGAATCACAAGTACCGGAACACATGCAGTCTGACTCGGTAGCGTCCGATCTGATCGACGACAAGCCCGGTAGATGACTAACTGCTCGCCTGCTTATCACGTGGCGAATGCTTTTGCGACCACCAATAGTACCTGATCGCATGGTTAATCTCCCGTAGAATGAGGGGATAAGATTCTCGCAGAGAAGTTCTGTGCCCGACTATCGACCTGCTTTCTATATATGGACAGTTTGAAGTTACCAATCAGGTAAGCACTTTCATCCGATAATATCGTATATTCACCGCCTGATTGGGTCAGAAATCTGATCTCTGGAAAGTATTATTATGGTTTAGTTATTGATTGTCTCACATGACTGGGCGAGATCCACTGGCGAAAGAGCAAAAAGAGTTCAAATGCACTGACTGTGGCTATCGGACGACGGCACCGAGCCGGGAACTCACGTGCCGCCGATGTGGAGGGCGGATGAAAGACGTTGTTATCCCATGATCACGATGCATTCGCTTGTCGTTTGGATCGTTTTTTGAGTCCAACTCTTAGACGGTAGTGTACAGTCATCAACAGTCACTCAGATACTACATATCAAGGACTGATCGTCGATAACGTGGCAAACATCGTACTAGCTGTCCGACACGGCCAGCGACAGGACAGTGTTGATCCGAACTGGGAATCCAATGCACAGCGTGTTCATGATCCACCGCTAACCGACCTCGGACGGTGGGCAGCGTGGCGAGTCGGGCGGCGCTTCGCGGAGTCCGATATCACGATTGACGCCGTATACGCCTCACCGTTTCTCCGAACCGTTGAGACTGCCGACGAGATCTATCGAGAGGTCGGTACCGAATTCATGCTTGAACCCGGGCTCGGTGAACATCGCAATCCCGAGTGGTTCGACAGCGAGCCCGAGACACTTCCATATGAACAGCTAGCAGACCGGTTTGGCCCGCTTCGACTTGATCACGACCCATATCTTGTCCCCGAATATCCGGAGACTCACGATGACGCAATGGCACGCGTCGGTGACACCACCCGACATCTCGTCGAGCGGACGAACGGGACGGTACTGTTTGTCGGCCACGGGCTCACAATCGGTGGGGTCGTTCGCGGACTTACTGGCTCTGCTGTCCAGGCTGACGCCCCACTCTGTGGACTTACTCGTCTTGAACGCAACGGTGAGCGGTGGTGCCTCAAGTTCTCCGGAGATACCGCACACCTTGATCAGTGACTAGTCCGCACAGAGCTAGTCGCATCGTATTATTACACTTTTTGAGATCGCTTTGGGACGATGCGATTGTCTGGGTGAAGCAATGATCGTGGCGGGGGATTCAAGTTTCAATAGCTTCACCCACAGAGTCTCTCTCGTAGATGGCGATGTTTTGACCCTCAAACTCAGTCACCAGCTAAATTTTTGGTCGAATTTCAATGGGTCAGTACGCCCTGTCCGGTAGGAAGTCCCAGCGGTGATGTACCACTGAAGATGCTGGCAATTATTCGCTGACTTGAGAGGGTATTTCCTTTTTAAATCGCTAATAGATTGGCCTGAAGGTACGCCGTCACAACATTGATCGCGAAGGGGATCGGAAGCGCATACAGGAAATCACGGAGCGCGAAGATATCTACCGGGTAGTCTTTCATCTCTTTGACCACAGACAGGCGCACGTGTTCATGTGTATATTCGATCGCGTCAGTCGGTGAATCTGCTCGTGTCTCGGGGAACGTGTGGTCGTCAGGTCCGAGCGTCTTCGTCTGGTCCACGATAGCTTTGATTTTCGCGTATTTGAGCGACTGCATGTGAAACCCGACCCAGAGGACTGGGACGAAAAACAACACTACGCCAATAAGTGTGCCAGCGATGATAAATGCCCGATGGGCAATTTCGGTGGTACTGACTCCTCTCGTGAGCGTCAGAAAGCCGGCATACAGTGAGAGCAAGCCAAGGAAATGTACCGTCGAACTTCGGCTCAGATTGCCAACGGACCGCAAGCCACCGTATCCATACATGTCTTCGAAATCAATCAGACCCTGGCTGGATATCCTGTACGGCAGCAGAACGTGAATAGTCAGAATCATTGCCAGGAGCTCAACCCCGATCGGATAGTAAAACAGCGGAATAACGACGCCGAATTTCAGGACGGCGACAATCTCACCCGCCGTTGCGACGACGTAACTGCCCGCGGTTGGATCTGTCAGTATCCAGCTCACGTGGTAGCCCCACCCGAGCAACAATAGACCGATCTTCTGACGAGTCGGAAAAACGGTTTTGAAAGACTTCCCTTCCTCAGAGGGAAACAACCGACCGATAATCGGCTGGATGCGTTGTCTGGACGTCTCGGACACGGAGCTGATCTCGGTATCGGGATCGGGGAGGGTGTTGACCGTCTGCCAGTACAGCCGACGGAGTCTGAGAATCGACCAGGTAACGAGGAGCCATGCGGGGAGGATCAACAGTTCGGCCGGGTTCGCGAGCGTGAGATACCGCCCGGTCTGGAGGTAGCCAATGGCCGGTAGTACGAAGATATCGATCGACACCAGTACCGTGACGAGGAGATACGGCCCGTAGTCTGCGCTTTGATCGGCTGTGTCTGCTCCAGTCAAGCGCCAGAGATGCTCTCCTATCGTTTCGAGCCCCGTCGCTAGGGCCGCACGCTCCACCCAGAAGTCCTCCGAATGGCGTCGGCCGTCATATGCCATATCATAGCACTCCCCATACATATCGTCATACACATTCCTCCTAAATTACATTCTCCGTATCGGCAAGGTCTGTGATATAGAACGCTAGCGCATACCCCCGTCTTTAGGCGGAGGTTGAGCGGTAGGCATAGTGTGCTATTCCACGGCTGTCTGATTGCTGGATTTCCCACGGTCTTGCGAAGATATTAAGACACCAACGTAGCATAGTGTGTGGTACGGATGAAGACCACACGGCACGCCACTTACAACCTCAACTACCACATAGTGTGGATACCGAAGTACCGCGATCCGGTACTTACCGGAGAGGTTGCCGACCGTGTGCGAACCATCCTCCACGAAATTGCCGACGACAAGGGCATCGAAATACTGGATCTGACCGTTCAGCCCGACCACATCCACCTGTTCGTCAGTAGCCCGCCAAAGCACTCACCATCCCTTCTCGCCAACTGGTTCAAAGGCATCAGCTCGCGGAAATACAACCACCGCCACGCTGACCACGACAGTGAGAAAATCGGTTGGGCGAGAGGTTACTACGCGGGAACAGCAGGGCAGGTTTCCAGCGAGACGGTCCAGAGCTACATCCAGCGTCACGAGGTGGACGAATCGTGACCGAGATGACGAAGGCGCTGGAACTGAAACTGGTCCAGCCGAACGCTCACAAACGCCAGAAACTCCGAGAAACGCGAGAGGCGTACCAGCAGGCACTTCAGGACGCTTTCGAGGCTGGATGTACCACGCAGACCGAGGCAAACGATGTGGTGGTCAACTACGACCTGAGCGGGTACGCCAAGAACGCGCTCAAGCAGTACGTCCCGCAGTTGACGACGACGTACAATGCGGGCGAACTCCACGACGACCACCCTGTTCGGTTCACCAACGAAGGGCTACGAATTGACCACAAGCCCGAGAACGCTATCGAGTGGTACGTCAAAATCCCACATCACGAAGACTACTGCCTCTGGATGCCAGCACAGCCAAATCCCAAACAACGGGATTGGCTCGAAGCGTTGTACGCTGGTGACGCTGAGATGGGGGAGAGTCGGCTGTTCGAGCGGGACGGAGCGTGGTATCTCCACGTTACCGCGACCCGCGACGTAGAGGATGGTTCGGAGGCGTCCAGAGAAGAACGGACGCCCATCGGTGTCGATATTGGGGAAGCGTCACTCGTCACGGTGTGTCACCGCGACGACGGCGGTTGTCCGACTGCTCCAGAACTGTGGGCCGACGAAGGTAAAACCGTTCGTCAGATCCGTAAGACGTACTTCACCGCTAAGAGACGGCTTCAGAAGCGCGGAAGCGAGCGTATCGCAGAATCCTTTGGTGACGATCACTGGAACCAGATAGACGACGTGTTCCACCGCGTCACCCGTGAAGTCGTGGAGTACGCCGAGTCCGTCGAGAATCCCGTGCTGGTGCTTGAAGACCTGACGTACATACGGGAGTCGATGGATTACGGCGAGTACATGAATCGCCGTCTCCACGGATGGGGATTCGCCAAGCTCCACGCACAGATACGCTACAAAGCCGTTGAGAAGGGAATCCCCGTCGAGACAGTGAATCCACGCAATACCTCGAAAGAGTGCCATGCGTGCGGTGAGGTCGGCTACCGTCCGAGGCAGGCGACGTTCAAATGCACGAACGACGACTGCTGGGTGGGCGAGTATCAAGCCGACGTGAACGGAGCGGTGAACATCGCAGACCGCTACCTCAGTGGAGAGAGTCGTTCCAGAGAATACCCGAACGACGATGACTCGGCTGAGGATGGGGCGCGTTTGACCGCGCCACAAGACAGCCAAGCCGATGCTGAAGCCCAGCAGGAGACGCTTGGAACGTATGCGTCTTGAAACTCCAGGGCCGCGCTCGGCCTGAAATCCGATGGTCGGATTCCCGCGTCTTCAGGCGCGGGAGGAGGTCAATCACTGAATTCGACGCGGTCGGCCACGTCGCCGATAACGTCTCTCAGTGCGTCGAACAATCTCTGGATGAAGCCGTCACGACTGGGGTCGCGTTGTACCCTCCTACATCTACAGGGCACTTCTGCCCCCCTCAGGGAAAAGACCGAGACCAAGCAGCCGATTCAGTCACTGGTGACGAGCCGGAAGGTATATACTGCAGACAGGCGCTCCCGAGGAGACAGACGTTCCATCGAACTTCGGTGGCGGGGTTGGCAACAAAGTCGATACACCCGTGGAACCCAGTGGGCCGCTGACGATCTGGGGCAGTCTGCAACGCGGAGCTACAACCAGTGTGTGAGGTCCGTTTCCTGTGTCTCGGACAGTGCTTTTCGGATGTCCGTTCGGTCCCATCCGAGCGGTGAAAGAACACTTTCGACTGCTCGAATGGTCTTTGCTTCGTAGTACGATGGATCATACGTCTCGACGTCTTCGTGGGCGAGTGCGACACGCTCTCGCGAGGATTTCTGATCATTGACGACAACGTATTCGATATCCTGTCCCGGATGAACGGCAAGATCCTGGTCGTGAGCGCGTTCGAGGGCTGCCACGTTCTGTGTGTACTGTGTGTACCCATCGAGTGGTTTTGTGACACGGTTCTGTTCGACGAGTCGATCTATCGCAATGTCATCCTGATAAAGGCGTGCGAGCGCCGTCCTGAGACAACGGAGAACAGCATCTGGTGAGCGACTTTGATCAAGTCGTTCGAGACACTCTCGCTGGATATCCTCGATAAACTGCGGCGTTGACCGCTGCCTGGCTTCGATGCCTCTGATTTTGAACTCGTCGTCGCCAGCTATCTTACCAAAATACTTCGTCAGCGCGCCGGCGTCACTCTCGCGCTGAGGGACGAAGGCGACCCAGTCGTACTGAGCTTCGTATTCAAGCCGAATCTCGGTTGTTTCTGAAATTTCGGCCGCGATCGTGTCGAGACGCTCGCGTTGATCAGCTGCAACGTCAGGATCCGGTGTGACCCAGATCGAATCGACGATACCATGAACCACTCGCCACCCACCAGCCTCCAACCGTTGTTTCGCAGTCAGCAGTATCTCACGAGCGAATGCGTTGATTGCCTCGTGGCATTCAATGCGTCCGAACTTCGCGTTGCTGAATCCCTGGTAGCCAAAACAGGCGACAAGGATCCACTTCAGTGCATCTGATCGCCCCGCAAGTTCTTGGAGTTGGTCTTTATTGGGCTCCTCGCACTGCTGTTCGCGACGGATTTCGGCCTTGATTTCGTCGCGAGCGTCGATGATGGGCTGGAGAACATCGGCCAGATAACCGCGTTCGTCACAGATGGCATAGCCGAGGCCTGGTACGTCCTCGCGGTCGCTGTGACAGCCACATCGGATAACATCCGGCGAGACATTGCGCGTACAGATGATGTTCGGGTAGAGGCTCGAAAAATCGAGTTCGTGAACGTTCTCGTGGAGGCCGACCTCGGGTGCGAAAATGAAGCCGCCACGGTCGGCATCGTGAAGCGTCCCCATCGGTTTGAAGAACTCATGTCGCCAGGAGTTCCACGGCACGAGGACGCCCCGATCATGGGCTTCACAGATCTGGATGGCGGTGAGGACATTTCCGATTGACGCCCAGGCGAATTCTTGCACTGGCTTCTTTGACCGTGCAACGAGGTCAAGGACGCCATCAAGGTTCGTTTCTCCGTAGAAGAACGTGTTTGATTCGTCGATGATCGCCCGGCCGGGTACGTTGTACCGGGCCGGAGAGTGGCCAACGCGGCCGTAGCTTGAATACGTTGAGCGACTCGCGAGTTGTTGATAGTCG